>Ga0209125_1000006_pt1 | contig 482315 bp, 419 predicted proteins | sample BarGraIncub1131A_FD_184503 | JGI IMG/M metagenome (GOLD analysis project Ga0209125, IMG submission 184503) | Arctic peat soil microbial communities from Barrow, Alaska - Barrow Graham LP Incubations 11-31A (SPAdes) (version 2) | ecosystem: Environmental > Terrestrial > Soil > Wetlands > Peat...
CTTTCTTAACGCTTCGCTAAAAGTTATTTCCCGTAATCAACAATGGTTGCATTATCATTATCATAATTTTTAAAATTTAAATGAAAAACTAAGTAATAAAACGGTCAACGTTATTCAGGCATCAACAACCTACTACCTACTACCCACTACCTACTACCCTCTATTTCCCCGACAATTGCCTTCTCTGTTTTTTCAAACAGCGCACTAAAATCGCATCCTTTTACTTCCATGGGCGTGTGAACGGTAAACTTCAGCCGGCTGCCCAGGCCAAAAGGGAAAGGCCCATACCGGAAGATTTTCCATGAATTGTTAATGGTAACCGGAACCACCCAGGCATCAGGGGCGTACTTACACAACATCTTCAAACCACTCGATGCAAAAATGCCAGGCTTGCCATTCCTTGAGCGGGTACCTTCCGGATAGATCACTGCCGAGCGGTTTGTAGTCTGTATGTATTCCGCCAGTTTTTTTAAAGCCGGCAATGCCTGTTTCGGGTCCTTGCGGTCAATCAATACCGACCCGCCATGATTCAGGTTGTAGGAGATGCTCGGAATCCCTTTTCCCAACTCGATCTTGCTGACAAATTTAGGATGATACTTCCTCAGGAACCAGGTTGTTCCAATAATATCATACAAACCCTGGTGGTTCGATACAAAGATAAGTGGTTTATCTTCCGGAATTTTATCTTTAAATTCGACACTGGATGATGAAAATAACACAGCCAATATCTTCATCTCAAAGAAACTCAACACATCCACACTTCGTTTATGGGCATTGTACCCGAATACATGAAAGCAGATGTACTGAACCGGATGAAACAGACAAATAAGAAAAAAGAACAGGATACTGAACAGTATTGAGAGAGGATAGGAGATTATTTTTTTCATTCGTATAATAGTTTAACTTTTTTATAATCGGGTAGATTCTTTATAATTCAATTAATTCTCATGAAACATGCAGTAATAGTAATTCATGCAAGATAAATTGTAATGAATTAAACACATCAGGTTTTTCGAATAATATCGATAATATAATATGATTTTGATAACAGACGAATTTCAATGATTTTGCAATTCATCACATAATTTAAATTTTCGACTATCCACATTTTGTTTGAAAATTCCGGAAATTGAATTGTAATCAACCACATCTACTTTAAACATAAGTTTGATTCCTCAAAATCGTCCATTAGCCTTACTATCAATTCAAAATCAATCTTTTGCCCGTTTTCAGGTTGTAAAGCAATGTCCAGATCGGAATATTCTTTTACATTACATGTTGCCCTGGAACCAAATACCCAAATTAAGATCCCAAGTGGTAAGTGCTTCTTGAGTATTTGCTTAACCGTTTCCAGTTGCTCAGCACGTATATCGATCAATTTAACGGTTTTATTCATTTCGTTTGTTTATCTGCTCAAACAGGTAATTGGCTTCCTCCAGAAAGTCAGGAATAATAACCAATACTTCCCGGGCGGCATCACTATCATATGTATGGCTTGTTTTGTTTCTTGCCAGGCGATAAAGGGTCCATTTATCCTACGAATGAAGTACTAATCCTTTCTCAGCCCCTTTCCTGATCAAATCCGGAAAACTCAGTTGGTCGACATCTTCAATACTTGCTTCACTTTGTTCAAGGCATCTTTTCAACATTTTATGGCAAAGTTCGTAGGTGTATTCAAAAGCCAGAATACATGCATCTTCGTATGCTTCCTTTGTCTCCTGTTGTAACGGGTCGGCTTGTGAAAGTAGGCGGTTATTGGTAGTCAGCTTCTTAATTGCCTTTTGTAACGAGCTTAAGTCTATTGTCATAAATTCAGATAGTTTTTTTGTAATTAACTTTAAAAGCAAATATTAGAATTTTATGATTATCCGCAATCAGAGCAACATAGTGAGGGCTTAAGTACAGTGCACTCTTACATGAATTGTTTTAATATGCAAATCTACTATTTTTTTTCTAATTAACTTAGTATCTACTCATTCAACTTTGCCAAATTAATTATCGAACCAAAATAATGTCATTTAGAAATAAATAACGATAATTCAACTTTGAATAGTTGGCAAGTCTCTATTTGTCTTATATTCAAAACCTTATTTTTGATTTTTCAACCTCCGTAGAAACTATTTCAATCTCAATCCTCAACCTCATTCTTTATTATCAAATAATTCCCTTTTCTTCTCTTAATTGAACGGGTATTTATTGAGATTTGTAAAAATAAAATGATTGTACCGATTGTATTGTTCAACTTTTATAAGATAATGTAATGAGGTTAATATTTGGAGATTATACTTTTCTACTGAGGTTGAAAAAACAAGAATAAGGTTTTTTTATGTATAAATCATATACTTTCAATTAGTATTTAAGCTCAATAAGTACTTTGAAGTTATTTAATCGATAAACATACTTTTTCCTTTTTATTTATCCTCTTGTTTAAATAATTGAACCTGCAATTGACACTAAATTATCAATGATCACATTAAATTTATCGTTGTTTTTATAGGTAGGGGAATTGATATACGGACCTTCCATATAGGTAAGCCGATCATCGTACATATTGAATACTCCGTGAATTCCATAAATAGTTGGAGAATCACTCACAAATTTTATAATCTTTAAAATCACAGTTTCAGTCAGATAGCGTTTCAACTTTATTTGATTGTTAGCATGTATTTTAAAAATACTATCAAACTCTTTATTCCCGGTTTGTTGCTCTTCTAAATTCTTACTTACTATTAACTTTAAAATTCTAAATAATATATTTTCTTTTGTGATAACTAAATCTATATCCAATGGTTTTTTATAAAATACAGTTATTACCAAATGCTGTTGTTGAGTATAACCGGGTTTTAACATATTACCACCCGAAATAGCTAAACTCTTTTCCCGGATATCAACACGAACAAGAATGCCGTTACTAAAATCTCTGTATTCTTCATCCGATTTATTTGCAGTTATTGATCGAAGATAATCATTTATCTGTTTTTCAGTTGATACAGTCATGAATGATCCGGAACACGCACTGCAAAAATCAAAATGTATATGTGAATAATTACCAAAATGTGCTTTATGCATCTCTACCCGGCATTTGGGACATTTTTTATAGTGATAATTTTTGTCTCTCCGATCCGGATTTATGAACGAAGATTCTATATCTCCTAAATGTCCGGTCGTTAATACATTTAATTCACCGGTATCCAAAAATAGTCCGTTACAAGATGGACATTTTTCGTATTCTATATCGGGTTCCTTGATGATTTCAAAAGGGGTGTCGCAATTTGGACATTTTAATTCGCTCTCCAGAAAATGATTACTCATAAATATTAATACTTTGTTTGAATCAATTCTTCGTAAATGTTTCAAGAATATTGTAGAGTCTTATTTATCAAAACTGTTTCTATAAGCTTAAAATGATTGATAAACCCTGACTGATTTTTAGAGTAGTTATAATCCTCAGTCTTTCTATCGGTTTGGACCATTTTTTTTCATATACTTATCGTATTCAGCTTTTTTCATATTGAGTTTGATAATCTGTGGCTTTTGAACAGGAATATTGTAAGTAGCTGTTTGAATCATATTGCTGTTGGGGATATATTGTAATCCCTTATTTACTATTTTTTGTGCCATTGCCCGGTTTTTGAACCGGACATAATATCGCGCGTATTCGTAATAGGCATTTTCTATTTTTATTCGGAAGCTGAGACTTGGTAACGGCAAGGTAAAGGACGATTCAAATAAACTTATGTAATGGTTTCCTTCTTTGATGTTGTTACTCATAAAATCATCTTTGGCCAGTACGAGGTAATTCAGCAACTGAGCTTTTTTAATCAGGGCTTCGGCATCGGTATTTATCATTTCTTTTGCAAAGCAATCCAGGGTATCCATCAATAATTTTTTGTCATCAATAATATTCTCCAAATAATCAAGATGCATTCCTATGAAATTCAGGGTTGCTTTGTCATTTGGCTTTAGTTTGAGCGCTTGCAGTGCCGGTCTCAATCTCTTATCAGCATCCATATTCCTGCAATTTGCACTGGCAATGTAATAGCTGTAACTGATTTCATCTGCCAGCAATTGATCAGTTATTTGCGGTAATAACCTGTTATAGGCAGCTGTGCAAAAGGGAAGATCGTTTTGTTTTATTATTTTAGTTCCCATCAGGTTCAGAAAAGTATTTTTAATAAAGTCGAAATTATCAAATTTAAATTTTGTCAACTGACCCAGTAAGTCAACGTCCTCCACCTTACTAAAATCGCAACGTTTTATACTGGTTGTCAGCATTGTATACATGGATGTTATAAATATCTCATCAGGATACAGGTAACATGCTTTTTTTATAAGACTGTAAGCATCATCCGACTTCTGCGCATTTAGTTGTTGTAAAGCTTTATAATAGTAAATCGTGGCAGCAAGCTGGTTTTTTTTCAACCCATCCGACTCTTTAAAACGGACTGCCACATTTTCTTTCGAAGAATTATACTGATATTCCGATCCGATCCGGATGTTTTTATCCAGTATATTGACAATATACCCTTTGTTGTCAGTGGTATTAAAGTATCCGTTTTGATCTTTTCGGTTTGCTGCATATAGAATTACCTGTTCGCCAGCCGGATTGATAATGATGTCTGCATTGCTGAGTGTAAACAGGAAAAAAGATGGGATATTCAGGTCTTTTAATGCCAGCGAATACAGAACCGAGGATGTCAGATAATTAAAGTACCCGTTTTTAAGTATATCCGAAAATTCCGCATTTTCATAATACTGCATCGACGGTTTATTGAAAATGATTTTATGTGTTTTTTTAAAGTTCTGTCTGAAATTTTTTGGTGTTATCTTTTCATTTATCAACTGTTGAATCATTCCCTTGTAACTGTTTGTCAGGGTGGCCGCCTTTTCTGCCGTCATATTTTTATCCGATGCCAGGCACAGGTTTAAATCATTTTCCAACTCAGGATGCATAAACGTCTGCTTTTCAAATTCCGATTGAAAACTAAGGTCCCTGAACGTTACCAATGAATCGGCAGGTGTGTTTGAAAAAACAAGGAAAGAAAAGAATAGCAAGAATAAAGTAGTATAATTTCGTCTCATAGAGTTATAAAGAAATAAATGTTTTTTTATCTGGTAGATGACTGCTAAGTAATAGGAAGTAAATAATGTCCCATAATTTTATATGAAACTTAATCAACCCTCAACTCTAACGCCCTCTCCTTGGGAGAGGGCGGGGGGAGAGGTCATATTTTAAGAAGAATAAAACAAGATATTATATTATTCCAACTACTTATATAAGTGAAAACTCTTATTACAACAGGTTATTTATATTTATCCGGATAACACCTGGTACTGAAATCATCTAACCAATATGCTCCTGTAATTGATTCGAAATTGAGGATTTAGATTCGAATCTATTTTTTCGTCTCAAAAGTACTAACTCTTTTTAATAATTCCAAGGGTTTGTTGTTTTATTTTAATTATGCAAAATATAATGGATTTATGTGGATTTTAATAAACAAAAAACCGTTCGGATACTTTTATCCAAACGGTTTTCAATAGGGTAGGTGATTGCCCGATTAAAAAGGTAACACACTCTTTATGACTTTTATCCCGGTTTTACCTGTCAGACTGTTTATTTTGTAAGCAGGATATTATGTCTGATTATGCTATTGCCACAACAGTTGTTTTACCCTGATGTTGTTTAACGATTTAAAATTTACTTATACTCCACCGTCACATCCCTGAACAGGACATTCCCTTTGGCGAGTGATGGTTTTGAATAAGTGATTTCTCCGGTTGCTTTGTCTGCCTTGCCTCCGATCTTTATTTCTCCGGTATAGAACATTTTATCGGCATCCAGGATATTGGCTTCCATACGAATGATGTAAGTCCCTTTTGGTAATGGATTACCGGATTTATCTTTGCAATTCCAGTTTAAGAGTTGCTTGCCTGATGCCGGTGTTGCACCGGTTATGGCATCCACTTCTTCCTTCGTTGCATTTTTCAAATTGACCTTTGATGTCCATTCACTTAATGATAAAGGACGTTTAAGATAGCCTCCCTTAGCGGTATACCGGGTGGCAAACAAGGTGCAGATGTAATTTCCTTTTTGATCTTCGACCCACACTGCTAACTGATTACTGCCATGGGTTGAGATTTTTGACCAGGTATATGAAATAGTCACTTTCTTTTCCGGTGATTTTCCCTGTGCAAAAACATGGCTGAACATTAAACCTGAAAGAATCAGGGTGCATAAGATGAAATAATACTTTTTCATTGTATTTGATTTTAAGTAAATAATATTTGAATTGATCCTGTCAATCTATAATATCTATGTGTACCATCATAAATTGATATTTAGCCGGTATACCGGTTGTAAAATAAGTCTGACTTATTAAAAAAATGTTGATGACAAATATCTGAATTATATGATTCATTTCAGGTTATCAGTTGTAGTTTGAATCTGACTCCATTGATTCAACCGCGTTATTCCTTTAATACAAAGCTATTCATAATTTTCTCACAAATATTTTTGTAGGTATCATACTGATTTGCTTCACTTGAAAAGGTCAATACATAAGCGATGCCATTTTTCACCCTGTAATTTTGTTCAAATTTGAGTTTGTAAATCCCCTGATCAGCCGTAAAAATAATTGTATGGTACTCTGAATCATTCTTTTTCACCCGTTCACTGGAGAGAATTTTACTATTTGTGGCGAATGATTTAAGTTGACCGGTTGAAAACTCCACATATCTGTCGAGTGTAACATTTTTATCTTTCATATCCTCGATGATCAGGTTGATATTTTCGCTAAACATGTCTTGTGGTGAAATCCGTTTGGTAAGTAAATCAAAGGTCATGCCCATTTTTCCTGATGTATCAACGATGATGCTGTCGGGGAAATGAATGGAATAACTGCTTTCATCAATTGATTTCCAATCCGAAGGGTAGTTTGCAGTCTCTGTCTTCGTCTTTACCTGACCGCATGCTACAACTAAAGTAATAAATATCAGCGTTATGCCTGTTCTGATTTGTTTCATACCCGAATGCTGTTAAATCCCTTTTTATAAGAACTGAATTTAATTCCGCATGAATTTAAAATGCTTTATTAAATTCTATTTTTTAATCCACAAATATATTATTTTTTATTCAATGTTCATCCTTTCACCGTGAATGGAGGTTCTTAAATGAAAAAAATCAGAAAATAAACCCAACTGAAGTAAAACTTCATATGTGACAGTGTTTTTAGGGTTGCACATTCCGTGCAGTTTCTAAAGTATCATTGTTACAAAAACCATTCTAAAATCAACCAAATTTTAAAAGCCCATAAAAGCAGAATTAAGATCTGCTTTTATGGGCTTTTTTATTCTGCAAGATGTACTTCGCCGAAGGCTTACGTTCCACGTTCAGTGTTCCACGTTCCGTGTTTTGCGTTTTAGAATTTCAGAAACCAGTAAGTGCATTTGGGTAAGCCTTACTGTTTACTGATTATTTTATTTTCTGTATTGGATTGGTTATGGATTGGTTATGCATTGGTTTTGGTTTGGAAAGGTATCTTATTTCACATCCATTTAATATCCATTTATATGCCATATATCTTTATAGATATATGGATGTATTATGGCAAATATATGGTTGATATATGAATGTTATATGGCAAACATTTCCAAACCAAAACCAATGCATAACCAAACCAAAACCATTGAAAGAACATTTGTAGAACAAAAATAAATAAATTAGTGCAGATTTGTACACAAAAAAACAAAATATTTTCAACCCCATATAGTTAGCCCGGGCTACGGTTCCACAGAAAATATAATTCCCGGCAAGAATCCGGGTTTAACCTTTCATGAACAGTATATTTTAAATTTGGCATATACCGGAAACTGATTCGTTACACCCCCGACCTTCAGGATATGTAATAAATGAGAAAATGGTTATTTCTTAGGCCCTGTCCTTCCGGATATTTCCTTCATTAAATACGAAAATGGGATTGCTTGTGGCTGGGTACCGATAGCTATCGGTATGCAATCCCGGCTTCTTGTATTATAAGTTCCCGATAGCTATCTCAGGATGTAATCCAATAAATACAAATATTAAAATTGTTTTATTATATTTGCAAATCTTAAAATCAGGCTAACTATGGATATCAAAAATCGAATAACAGAAGAAAAATATTTTGTTACCGATACGGTGGTGAATAGGGAGGTTCTATTATTAGAGGAATGAGAAATGAGGAATGAGAAATGAGTAAAGATAGGTTCTTCGTGTTTTAAGATTTTCTAAGTAAAGCAATTTTGGAAGTATTTGGAAAAATCTTTAAATTTTTTACGGAAAATAAGGGGTTTGAGTATACGGGTAAGAATGATAAAATGAGATAGAATTATCGAAGTTGACAGGAGGAAAATGATGCTCAGGAGATATTTCTGAACGATTATTTCAATCAAAAATTGCACAATATCCATTTGAATCCTGTAAAGGCCGAAATAGTAAACCGAGCTAAAGATTATATGTATAGTTCTGCTATCGATTGGGCGGGAGGAAAGGGGCTCCTTGATGTAACAATTGTTTGAAATTAAGAGTTTTACGGATTGCTTCCCGATAGCCATCGGGACCTGATAATACAAATGCTGTGATTGCATACCGATAGCTATCGGTACCCAGGGACAGGCAGGTCCTTTTGTACATCATAATAAGATGGTAGATATATCCGGCTGGACGGGATATTTTTATTCAAAAGTTTTTCTAAGTAGTGGAACAAGTTACTTGTTAAATTGTAATTTATTAAATAATCCAAATGCATACAGAAATTTTTGGTCAGAAACGGAGGCAAACACTTTAGCTTACATTTATTTTGGTTATCCTACTTATTGGAAAAAAATATATCCATTAGATATTGAAAGTTTAAATAGTAAAAAATAATATTCTATGAAAGCATATACTTTTTATAATTTTTATTTTGCTTTAGTTTCATTATTGTTCTTAAATTCGTGTGTTTTTGACCCTGTAGATAAAAGAAAGTTGAAAATAACTAATAAATCAAATGAAGTTGTTTATATGATAAGGTCAAATAGTAATCTGAAGCCGCCTGATTTTAATGATGATATTGATACTATTCAGATTGATTCATGTATACTTCTTCGTCCTTCGGGTTTTTGGGAGGAATCAATTAAAAGATCAACTGATAAAAGATTAAAAATTTATATTATACCCAAAGATACTGTTCTAAAATATGGTTTGAAGGCTATTTACAAAAAACAAATATTTGCAAAACGATATTTGATAGATATGGATTATTTAACAAATAATAATTGGGCTATAGTATATAAATAAAGCCAATTATAACAAATTATATAGTGTAAAATATGCTTGTTATGATAAGTCATTAAATGGTGTTCCGGGTTTGATTTTATATGGCATTGATTTGCTATTTAATCATAATCCAGACTCCCGATATTTACCTCATAATGTAACTTACTCTGCAGCAATAGTTAAAAATGCAAATACAAAACCTATTAACCTGTCAAAACCTGTTGGTACCGGTGCATCGATGGTGTATTCGGGGGGAGGGAATAGAAGAGGAAATATGTCAGCTATTGCAAATAATATAAATAATACAATTTCGTTAATTGGCACATTTGCAGGTTCATTTCAATTAAGTATTTATAATGAAAACTATTGGTTAGGTAGAAATTTGAAATATTATTCTCAGGAAGTTTCAAAAACTACTCATAATCAATTTACTGGTTCAGCCAGTGAAGCATCTGAAGTAGCAAAACTATTCAGATTAATAGGAAAATATACCTTTTGGCTTAGTTCTGGTTATTCAGGATTAAAGATAGGTGACGGTTTAATTAATAATAAGCCAAAACAAGCATTCTTTTCAACAATGAATTTAATTCAAAGTACTATTGCATATAAAGGTGGTTTGGTTGGAATGTTTATTTCAACACCTTACTTATTAATTGACAATACGGTAGGAATGGAAAATGAATGGGAATATAGCACAAATCTTCAAATAGAAAAAGCGGAGAGGGTAAGTAGAGGGGATTATAGTTTGTTTTTTTATCCCAGATTTGGTCAAAGTGTAAGATGAAATTAATAAAGAAAAGTAGAAGTATATGTATAAATTATTAAAATATTATTACTATAAGCAATATATGTTCTTTCTAAGAATTAATGGAAAAGATGATTCACCGCAGCATACTGCAATGTTAAGTGTTGCTCAAAATTTCTTATTTAATTTAAATGCATTATATTTGATTATTGGATCTTTAATTATAAAGCCTATAATATATTTTGATTTTAGTAATAGTATAAATTCATTAAAGTTAATTATTTGTCTTGTTTTATTTATTATACCATTCTTTTTTATTTGTATTTATAAAAAAAAATATTTGAAAATTATAAATGAATTTAAAAATGAATCAACTAAAAAAAGAAGAGATGGGAATACATATGTTATAATTTATACTGTTTGTTCATTCATATTTCAAATAGCAGGCTTTATTGTATTAGCTCATAATAGGTAAAGTGTAAGAATTAGCATTAGCCCTGTCCTTTGGGATATGTCCTTCATTAAATGAGAAAATGGTATTGCTTGTGGCTGGGATTGCAATCCCAGCTTCTTGTATTATAAGGATTTGTAATCCGATTAATACAAATATTTAAATTGTTTTATTATATTTGCAAATCTTAAAATCAGTCAAATGTGGATATCAAAAATCGAATAACAGGATAAGTCTATTTTGTCACCGATACGGTTGTAGACTGGGTGAACATATTTACTCGTCCGATAACAGGCATATCATTATTGAATCCTTGAAATATTTTCAGACATAAAAGGGTTTACTGATTTATGCATGGGTATTTATGACAAATCACAAGCTTTTGATTGTTAGATCCGGGGGGTAGAAAATAAAGTTTCGGACATGTTACGTGACTTTAAGAAATTCTCGAGTAAAGAAATTATCACGACATTACAGGTTGAAAGTTCGGAGAGCCGAAGGGATTGGATGTTAAACCGGTTTGAGTATGCATAGAAGAATGATAAAAAGATAAAAAATTACCGGTTTTGGCAGGAGGGAAATGATGCTCAGGAGATATTTCTAAACGATTATTTCAATCAAAAATTGAACTATATCCATGAGAATCCTGTAAAGGCAGAAATAGTAAACCGAGATGAAGATTATATGTATAGTTCTTCTATTGATTTGACGGGAGGAAAGGGGCTGCTTGATGTAACAATTGTTTGAAATTAAGAGTTTTACGGATTACATCCCGATAGCCATCGGGACCTGATAATACAAATGCTGGGATTGCATACCGATAGCTATCGGTACCCAGCGACAGGCCGAACCTTTTGTACATCATAATAAGATGGTAGATATATCCGGCTGGTCGGGCGCTTTGGTTTAAATGGCTCAAATAGTCGGGGAGGTTTCTACCAGGGTTCATTTAGTCCTAATTCCAGTTTCTATGGTAATTATAATACAGGTGCTTTTGTAATGGGTTCGACTTATTATGGATATCAAACAAGTTCAATGATATTTGCAAATGCAAATCAACACAATCAATTCAAATCGGCATCCCATGTTTTGACTGGTCACTACTTTACTACACTTACTACCGGCTGGATAGAGCATGGATATGAGACGACACCAACTTCGATAAATATGAATTTAACATCTACTCGCCATGATGTCTATACTGATTATAGTAATAAAGATTTTTATAGAGTTCCTCTTAAATTTATGTCTGGTTATTCAGAATACAATTCTTACATTTTGTCACAAATTAGGACAGATATTAGCACTTATGATGAATATAACAGAAAAGAACTTGACTCCCCAAGCGGCAGGCTATTTATGCACGAATTTGGACATTCTTTACAAGAAAAATATTATGGCAAATTAAATTATAATCTAAACATAGCACCAACAAGTGGACTAAATTATTTAATCCAAGAAACATTATTGAAAAATACTTTTAATAAACAAAGTGCATATGATTATACTAAAACTGAAATAGAGGCAAATACATTGTCTTACATCTATTTTGGGTTTCCTACAAGTTGGAAATTTAAATATTATCCAATTGACATTGATAATTTGGTACATTACATTGATATGGTGCAAAAAATAAAGTAATTAAATATACGAAATATTATGAAAATATTTAATTTAAGAAACACAAAAAAAATGTTTGCAAATTTTATTATTGTATTGATGTTGACAATTTCTTCTTGTATGCGTGATAAAGTAGATAATCGCTCCCTTTCTATAATTAACAACTCTTATGAAACTATTTATTGGATTAGGCTGTACAATGATAAATTTGAGAAACCTGAAAATTGGGATAGTGATATTATTTTGCCAACATCCAACACTTATTTAATTCAACCAAAACCATCATGGGATGATTTAATAAAAAGCATTGAAGATGGTAAGTTAAGAATTTATATTGTAAATAAAGATTCAGTGAATAAATATGGATGGGATAATATTTATAAAAAGAACATATTTTCAAAGAAATTTTTAATTGATATGCAATACCTGGAAGATAATAAATGGACCATTGTTTATCCGTAACTCACACAAATAAATAAAACAAGGCTTTGTATATTCAGAATAAGAAAAAGGCATAAGTAATAGTGTCTTTATTGTAAGATAAAACAGTTTAATTTCAAATAATACTTAAATTGAAAAAGCTTTTCTTTTAATTGCGTTGTATGACAAAACCATATGCAAGACAGAAAAAGCTCTTTTTCGACAAAGTATTCCCATCTGTTCGGATATGTCCTTTGTAAAATGGTAAATGTTGATACACTAGGCTTGGATTTAAAATTTCATGCTAGTGTTTTATAAGGTCCCGATAGCTATCGGGATGCAATCCATAAAATACAAATATTAAAATTGTTTTATTATATTTGCAAATCTTAAAATCAGGCTAACTGTGGATATTAAAAATCGAATAACAGGAGAAGTCTAATTTGTTACCGATACATTAATGAATAAGGGAGGATTAATTATTAGAGGAAAGAGAAATGAGGAATGAGAAATGAGTAAAGATAGGTACTTTGTTTTAAGGTTTTCTAAGTAAAGCAATTTTGGAAGTATTTGGAAAAATCTTTAAAATTTTTTACGGAAGATAAGGGGTTTGAATATGTGGGTAAGAATGATAAAATGAGATAGAATTATCGAAGTTGACAGGAGGAAAATGATGCTCAGGAGATATTTCTGAACGATTATTTCAATCAAAAATTGCACAATATCCATGTGAATCCTGTAAAGGCCGAAATAGTAAACCGAGCTGAAGATTACAAAATAGTTCTGCTATTGATTGGGCGGGATGAAAGGGGCTCCTTGATGTAACAATTGTTTGAAATTAAGAGTTTTACGGATTGCATCCCGATAGCCATCGGGACCTGAAAATACAGATGCTGGGATTGCATACCGATAGCTATCGGTACACAGCGACAGGCAGAACCTTTTGTACATAATAGTTATATGGTAGATATATCCGGCTGGTCGGGATTTAATTTATAAACCAATGAATGATTTGAATTTTGCGCCTTTATATCATGATGATTATGGTCAGCCATATAATGGTGATCCACAGTTTGATTCATTTACAAATGAAGAAAGATACTAATTTTTTATTTATATCTTAACAACAATTAAATTATGAAATTTTATTATCGTATTTGGGTAGATTGTATTGTTAAATTGATGTCAAAAGAAAACAATAAAGAAAATTGGAAATTAAAGAGTATGTTAACAATGTCTATTGCCATGACTTTCAATCTTGTACTTTTTATGTCAATATTACAAAAGCATATAATTCATTATTATTTCTATGAATTATACATACCTTTTTTCTCCAGTTATCAAAACAATATAATTACAATATTAATTTTGTTTGTTCTCCCATGCGTTTTAATAAATTATTTATTAATATTTAGAGTTAAAAAGTATGAGAAACTATTAAACCAATATTCTTATAGTAATGGAAAACTTTTTTTAGGATACTTTTTAACATCAATGTTCATTCCAATTATATTGATGTGGATAAGTATTTTCTTATTTAAAAAATAAAAATGCTTTTTTTGCTGTCTAGCTTGTATTTAGATATTTTAATTTTTAATTTTGAGAAAATGGGATTTCTTATGGCTGGGTACCAATAGCTATCGAAACCAAATGACAGACATGACTATTTTATACATCTGAAAATGATTGTAAATCCGGGAGGACGAAGATGGATGTGTTACGCAACACAAATATATTGTGTATTCCTTTTGGTGAGATAATTTATGGTACGGCTAATGGTATTTTCAATCAGGTAACAAATGTACGTCCACAAGGTAGTATCAATCTGGATGGAAGCTATCCTTTCGATAACGAGCGGCGCGAAAACATAATGAATGCCTGGATGTTTATTGGCACTATACCTATGGGTGGAGTAGCAGTGGAGGCGAAAGCGGTTGTGAGTGAAGAAAGGGTTATGAAAGAATTACCATACCAATTACATCATTTTGCAACAAATAAGAATACAATGTATACACCTCAAATTAAATCAATTGCTGAACAGTTTGGACTTGATATAAAAGGATCATGGAATACAGAACTTTTACCTCATTTAGTTAGGCATCCGAATGTTTATCATGATTTTGTTCTCCTGTCCTTCCGAATATATTCTTCATAGATTGAGAAAATGTGAATACTTATGGCTGGGATATACCAATTAAACCAGCTCCTCTTCAAGGGCTGGGGGCAACAATCGAAAAATACTGTGGGACGAAGAAAACCGGTTATTAGCAGTAAGCGATAATGGTTTTGTGTCGAACTATTGGTATGATGCATCGGGTGAAAGAACGGTAAAGGAATCGGGCGATAACGAAGGAGTGAATGTAAACGGACTACTAAGTGCCGGAAGAACTGGAACAACCAATTTTACGGCATATATTAGTCCTTATCTGGTTGTGGGCAATGGTGGTAATTACACTTTATGGCGAGTACGGGGAGAGTGGGGATTCAGACTTTTAAATGTTTAGGCTTACCATATGAAACCACCTGATGATTCAAATCATTAGGTGGTTTGTTTTTTGTCAACTAAATCAATACTGGTCAGCAGTGCCTTCCATGGATGAGGTATACAATATTATTTCGGGCTTTCAAAATAATGAAGGTTCTTAATTTGATGGAAAATAACCCGGTATTTTTATCAAAAAAGAACAGTACCTGATATCCGGTAAAGAATGTCCCTATGACCTTCAGATTCATAACATTTACTAAATAATCAGGTTTTTAAAAATATTTATCAACAAATAACAGGGTGGTAAATGAACATACAATCCGGCATATTGCTATCTGATAAGCATATACGTTATTTTACGGGCATAAAGTTGCTTTCCGTGTTCGCACACGACCGTAAAATATATTTTGTTTATTCAAAATAAGTAGTATTTTTGTGTGAAATTAATTCTGTGTACGAACACGGAATGTTAGTTTTCTAATGATATGCCAGAAATCAATCACAAAATACGAATAAAAGACATCGCCATCCTGGCAGGAGTTTCGGAAGGAACCGTTGACAGGGTGTTGCATAACCGGGGTGATGTATCGGTCAAGAGCCGCAAAGCAGTGACCAAAGTGCTGGATGAAATGAATTACTCGCCCAACCTGTTTGCCCGGTCGCTGGCTTCCAAAAAGACATACCGTTTTGTATGCCTGTTTCCGGCCCATCAGGTGGGTAATTACTGGGAAGAGATTGACAAAGGTTTTGACATGGCGGCGCAGGATTTTATGCATCACAATGTACAGATCGAAAAACGGTATTTTAATCAATACGATTCCCAGTCGTTTGTAACGGTTTCGACTAACATGCTCACGGACCTGCCGGACGCCGTATTTATTGCTCCCATCTTTCGCGAAGAAACCCTGACTTTCACCAACCAATTAACCGACCTCCACATACCCTTTTCGTTTATCGATTCATTGATTGAAGAAGCCGGTTACGTGACTTATTACGGCCAGAATTCTTTTGAAAGCGGATATATTGCTGCCAAACTGCTGTTGAGTTCGTTGCCAAAAGGGGCGCAAGTTATCGTGAGCAGAACACAACGCAAAGGTTCACTGTCAAACCAGACTAATTCCAGGAATAACGGATTTATGAAATATATGGCGGATCATCATATGAATGAGTATCTGGATTTGATTCCGGTGGAGTTTAATAATGACGATGAGGATGTGAACCGGGAGATATTAGGGAAAGTATTCGAAGCGAATTCGAATATAAAAGCAGCTATTACGTTTAATTCAAAGGTACACCGCCTGGCCATGCACCTGGAAGCGTTGCAACATACAGATGTACGTTTGTTGGGTTATGACTTGCTGGAACAAAATGTGGCATACCTCAAACAGGGTGTCATTAATTGCCTGATTGCACAACGTCCCGACAAACAGGCCTATTATTCGGTCAGGGATATGTGCCGCGAACTTATTTTCAGGCAGGAAATCAAAAAGATTAATTATATGCCCATCGATATCCTGTTGAAAGAAAATATTGAAGATTATCTGCAGTTCACGGAATAAATATTTTATTTACAATTTACCCCCGATAGCTATCGGGATTACGATTTACAATTGCTAAGCGGAAGTTACAGGTTTTATTCAGTCAAGTTGTCAAATTATATTTTACTTAATTATAAATCATCACATTATCATATCAACACATTATCATATCATCACATTATCACATTATCATATTATCACATCAACATATTATCATATCAACACATTATCACATTATCACATTATCACATCAACACATTATCATATCAACACATCAACCAATCATCTAATTAACTAATCAACTAATATGAAACTAGGAAAATACAGTATTGGAACAGGAGATCGGTTTTCGCATCAGGGTGCAGCTCAACTACGTGCCATCGTGAAAGCGAATGAATCGGGACTGGACATTAGTCCGGTATGGAACAAGTCGAACCGTGAACATCAATATGTTCATTCACACCCTTCGGATGTACGCACAGAAGCGGATGCTGCTGTGAAGGCACTTGGATTTAAAGGCAAATACTTTGTCGATGCCGATCACATTAATTTTGGGAATGTGGCACCTTTTGTGGAAACAGCCGATTTCTTTACCCTTGATGTGGCATCGTTTATTGGAAAAGAAAGCAAGGAATCGGATATTACTGCCTTTGTCGCCTCGTGTGACAAGTATGTCGGGAAACTGGAAATACCGGGTTTTCATGAACCGTTGTTTGTGACCGTTGAATTATTGAAAACAATAGCAACAAATTTTTTAGCTGCAACACAACAGGCAGCCGATATTTATAACTTTTTGAAAACAGCCAAGGGAGAAGGGAATTTTATAACAGAAGTTTCGATGGATGAAGTGGAAAAGCCACAAACTCCCATAGAATTGTTGTTTATTCTGAAAATGCTTGCTGATAAAGGGGTACCTGCCCAAACCATAGCACCTAAGTTTACAGGCCGTTTCAACAAGGGAGTTGATTATACCGGAAATGTAGATCAGTTTGCCAAAGAGTTTGAAGAAGATGTATTGGTGCTTGATTTTGCTGTGAAAGAATTCGGACTTCCGGAAGAACTGAAGTTAAGTATCCATTCAGGAAGCGATAAATTCTCGATATACCCTGTTATGGCAGAAGTGATTAAAAAATACGACAAGGGAATCCATGTTAAAACTGCCGGGACAACCTGGTTGGAAGAAGTTATCGGACTGGCTGTTGCCGGCGGTGAAGGCCTTGTTGCCGCAAAATATATTTATGCCCATTCCCTGGGTCGTAAGGATGAATTGTGTGCCCCTTATGCCGATGTGATTGACATTGACGATGCAAAGCTTCCGACAGTGGCAGAGGTAAATACGTGGACGAGTGAAAAATTTGCGAATACGCTTCGTCATATTCCGGGACATCCGGATTACAATCCGAATTTCCGTCAGTTGGTGCATGTAGCATATAAAGTAGCAGCCGAAATGGGTGAAAATTATACGAATCTGTTGGAAAAATACACCGATGTCATTGGATCATGCGTGGAAGAAAATATCTACGAACGTCATTTAAAACGGTTGTTCAATTTATAGGAACATATATGAATCGAACACCATGTCATGTTGTGTTTTAATTCAATTGAAAAATAGTTCTACATAAGAGCATGTTCTATTTGATGGTTTCCAAAAGAGGAAGTTAGAGTCAGGGTTGAAGAAGTTTAAATTAAAATAACAGGATATCAAATTTATCCGGATATTTTACTCAGCCATGACGAAGATAAAAATATATACAGAAATAAAATTATTCATCTTAATCGGATTCATTCGTGTAATTCGTCTTAATTCGATTTAAATCGTATTTAAATATTATGACAAATTTATTTAATGTAAAAGACAAGGTGGCAGTTATCACAGGTGGTTGTGGTATCTTAGGCCGCGGTATGGCAGAATACATGTGCCAACAGGGTGTAAAAGTAGTCGTATTGGACAGGGATGCAGCTGCCGGTGAAAAATTAATCGGTGATCTGACATCAAAAGGTCACGATGTTTTATTTTTATATACCGATGTACTCAACAAAGAAGTACTGGAACAAAATTCAAAAGATATTGTTGCAAAATACGGTAGAATTGACATCCTTGTAAACGCAGCCGGAGGGAATATGGCCGGAGCAACGATTCCGGATGATAAAACTATTTTTGATCTGGATGTGGATGCATTCCGCAAAGTAGTTGATTTGAATTTATTTGGAACCGTATTGCCAACCATGGTTTTTGCAAAAGTTATGGCTGATCAGAAAGAAGGAAGTATTATCAATATTTCATCCGAATCAGCCATTCGTCCATTGACACGAGTTGTAGGATATGGTTCGTCAAAAGCGGCCGTTACGAATTTCACCAAGTACCTGGCAACAGAACTTGCCACCAAATTCGGTGAAGGGTTACGTGTGAATGCCATGGCACCGGGATTTTTCTTAACAGAACAAAACCGTACCTTGATGACCAATCCTGATGGATCTTTAACAGCCCGGGGAGATAAAATTATTGCCCATACTCCATTTGGACGTTTTGGTGAACCTGAAGAATTATTTGGAACACTTCATTTCCTTTCAAGTGAAGCGTCTAAATTTTTAACCGGTACATTGATTGTGATCGACGGTGGATTTGATGTTTATTGTATTTAATGAAAAAGAACCCCTAACCCCTAAAGAGGAATTAAAACCTCTTTTAAGGGTCGAGGTATTTTAAAAAAGATCATTGTTTTATTAACCGGCGTGCTTATTAACCGGTTCTCTTTAGGTATTGAGAATAAATAAAGCCGCTATAAATTCTATTTTCGACTATGTATTTATGTAAACAATCCTGGAGATGGTACGGTCCGAAAGATCCGGTATCGCTTGCAGACATTCGTCAGGCCGGAGCCACAGATATCGTAACGGCACTCCATCAGATTCCTAATGGAGAAGTATGGCCGGTAGAGGCAATTCTTGAACGTCAAAAAATGGTAGCCGATGCAGGTCTTATCTGGTCGGTTGTGGAAAGTGTCCCGGTACACGAGGATATTAAAAAACAGACCGGTGATTACAAATTGTATATTGAAAACTATAAACAGTCCATTCGAAACCTGGCTGCATGTGATATCCGTATTGTGACCTATAATTTTATGCCGGTGCTCGACTGGACAAGAACAGACCTGGCATATACCATGCCTGATGGTTCGAAAGCACTGCGTTTTGAAATGGCAGCTTTTGTGGCGTTTGATTTATTTATTCTGAAACGACCGAATGCTGAAAAAGATTATACGGACGAACAGAAGACCAAAGCCAAAAAACGCTTTGATGGAATGAGCGATTCCGGGAAAGAATTGCTGACAAGAAATATGATAGCCGGTTTACCGGGAGCAGAGGAAAGTTTCAGTCTGGAACAATTTCAGGCAGCGTTGGATACATATGCTGATGTAAATGAAAACCAGTTACGTAATAACCTGTTTTACTTTATCAATGAACTGGCCTTTGTAGCCGATCAGGTAGGAGTGAAGCTGGCCATTCACCCGGACGATCCACCCCGTGCGATATTGGGGTTACCCCGTATACTAAGTACGGCGGAGGATGTACGAAAATTGTTTGCAGCCGTACCAAGCCTGTCGAACGGTATTTGTTTATGCACCGGTTCATTCGGAGTATCATCGGTGAATGATCTGACCTCCATGTTACGCGAATTTGGCGAAAGGCTGTATTATGTTCATTTCCGCAGTACAAAACGTAATGCAGAAGGTGATTTCTACGAAGACAACCACCTGGAAGGAGATGTGGACATGTACGAAGCGATGAAGGCTTTGCTGGTGGTACAATATACCTATAAACGGAATATCCCCATGCGACCGGATCACGGACATCAAATGCTGGACGATTTACATAAAAAAACTAATCCCGGGTATTCAGGTATCGGCATGCTCAGAGGTATGGCCGAACTCCGTGGATTGGAAATGGGAATATCAAGAACGCTTTTTTGATTTACAATTTACAATTTACGATTTACGATTTGAAAATAGCAATATCATCAACACGAAGCACGCAACGAAAACGTTTTTTTGATTTACAATTTACGATTTACAATTAACAATTTGGAAATAGCAATATCATCAACACGAAGCACGCAAAGAAAACGTTTTTTTGATTTACAATTTACGATTTACGATTTACAATTTGGAAATAGCAATATCATCAACACGAAGCACGCAACGAAAACGTTTTTTTGATTTACAATTTACGATTTACAATTAACAATTTGAAAATAGCAATATCATCAACACGAAGCACGCAACGAAAACGTTTTTTTGATTTACAATTTACAATTTACGATTTACGATTTGAAAATAGCAATATCATCAACACGAAGCACGCAACGAAAACGTTTTTTTGATTTACAATTTACGATTTACGATTTGAAAATAGCAATATCATCAACACGAAGCACGCTATGAAAACGTTTTTTTGATTTACAATTTACGATTTACGATTTACGATTTGAAAATAGCAATATCATCAACACGAAGCACGCAACGAAAACGTTTTTTTGATTTACAATTTACGATTTACGATTTGAAAATAGCAATATCATCAACACGAAGCACGCAACGAAAACGTTTTTTTGATTTACAATTTACGATTTACAATTTACAATTTGGAAATAGCAATATCATCAACACGAAACACACAACGAATTATCACATCAACACATCATCATATCATCATATTATCACATCAACACATCATCACATTAACACATCATCACATCAACTAATTAAAGAATTATGAGCATAGAATTGAAAAAAGATTGCGCATATTCCCTGTTGGTAGCAACCAGTATGGGAATCCGCATTACTCCTGTGAACGGTCAACCTGTTCATAGCAGCCATTTGTATGAAATGCAGGCTACCAGTGCCGAAACCAATGTAGCCAGTATCTCTTCCTTTTTAGGTCTTCCTGTCAAAGTATTGACTACTTTTGTAAAAGACAGTCCGATAGCCCAGTTAATAAAAAGCGATTTGAAAAGCCGTCACATGGATTATGAAGGTCCGGAAGTAGCTCAGGGAGATCCATGGGGTTACCGTCATCAATTCAATATTGCAGATAGCGGATTTGGTTCAAGGGGTCCCCGGGTATTGAATGACCGGGCAGGTGAAGTTGGCCGTACATTAAATGTCAAAGATTTTGATCTTGAACGTATCTTTGCAAAAGACGGGGTACAGATCCTTCATTTATCTGGCCTGATCGGAGCATTGTCGCCCGAAACAAGTGACTTTTGCCTTCAGTTGGCACGTTTTGCAAAAAAGAACGGCACACGCATTTCATTTGATTTGAATTACCGTGCTTCTTTCTGGAAAGGACGTGATCAGGAATTACGTGATATCTTTACTGAAATTGCTTCACTGGCTGATATCCTGATTGGTAATGAAGAAGATTTTCAACTTTGCCTGGGCATTGAAGGACCGGAAGCAGGTGGAAAAGGAATTGATGCCCAGATTGATGGATTTAAAGGAATGATTGGCCGGGTGAAAAAAGCATTTCCGAATGCTTCGGTATATGCTACTACATTACGCCAGGTGATCAGTACGAATGAACATCTCTGGGGAGCCATTATGCTTGACGGCGAAACCTGGAATGTGATTGAACCACGCAAGATAACTGTGCTTGACCGTATTGGCGGAGGTGATGGTTTTGTAGGTGGAATGCTTTATGCGATACTGAAAGGCTGGGAATCCGAAAAATGGGCACAATTTGGCTGGGCATCCGGTGCATTGGCCACTACTTTCCTGACTGATTATGCCCAACCGGCTGATGAGGAAATGATCTGGAGTATCTGGGGCGGAAATGCACGGGTGAAGAGGTAGTTTGAAGAGTTTGAAGAGTTTGAAAGTTTGAAGAGTTTGAAAAGTTCAGCGTTCAATGTTCCGCGTTCCGCGTTGAGGATATGAGAATAACCTGTCATCGTCGAAGACATGACAGCGTTAATTAGTTTAAAGTTTGAAGAGTTTGAAGGGTTTGAAAAGTTCAGCGTTCAATGTTCCGCGTTCCGCGTTGAGGATATGAGAATAACCTGTCATCGTCGAAGACATGACAGCGTTAATTAGTTTAAAGTTTGAAGAGTTTGAAGAGTTTGAAAGTTTGAAGGGTTTAAAGAGTTAGAAGAGTTCAGCGTTCCGCGTTGAGGATATGAGAATAACATGACATCATCGATATCTTTTAAGCGTTTAAAATAAAACTCTGTTTGAAATTGTTATAAGCTATACATTGACTCAAATCAATAGATTTCAATTGTAATTAATATTATTTCTAAACTATAAGCACATGTTATATTACGAAATAGGTTCAACAGACCATGAACTCAGTGCTGATGACCTGAAAAAAGGGTTATTTGAAGCATTGAACAAGATTGGAAAAAAACACAAGGTTCTGGCCATACCGCCAGATTATACGCGTTTGCCAAGCAGGGCAGGGGAACTTACCGAGTTTACCTGGCAGTATTATGGTGATGCATTGACCGATGTGCTGCCTGCTTTGGGGACTCATTCCCCGATGACCGGACATCAGATCAGCCACATGTTCGGACATATGCCATCGAGTCTTATTCGGGAGCATGACTGGCGGAATGATGTGGTGACAGTGGGAATAGTTCCGGCTGAATTTGTAAAAGAAGTATCGGGTGGTGCTGTGGAGTTTCCATGGCCGGCACAAGTGAACAAGCTGTTGCTGGAAGGTAATTTTGATCTGATACTCTCCATTGGTCAGGTAGTACCCCACGAAGTGGTGGGAATGGCTAATTACAACAAGAATATATTTGTGGGAACCGGTGGGGTGGAAGGCATCAATAAAAGCCATTTTGTGGGTGCTGCCTACGGAATGGAACGAATGATGGGACATGCCGATACACCTGTTCGGCGAATATTTAATTATGCTTCGGAAAATTTCACCAACAACCTGCCTATTGTCTATGTGCAAACGGTGGTTGGGCTTGATAAAAAAGATGGCAAAATAAAAACACGTGGTCTTTTTATCGGTGACGACTTTGAAGTATTTGATAAAGCGGCCAAACTGGCATTGTTGGTCAACTTTGAAATGCTGGATAAACCATTAAAAAAAGTAGTCGTCTACCTGGATCCTACTGAATTCAAGAGCACCTGGCTGGGAAATAAATCGATCTACCGTACCCGTATGGCCATCGACGATGCAGGAGAATTGATTGTACTGGCACCTGCATTAAAAGAATTCGGGGAAGACAAGGAAATCGACCGGTTGATTCGTAAATACGGATATTTTGGAACACCGGCAACCTTGAAAGCCTGTGATGAGAATGTGGAGTTACGCAACAACCTGAGTGCAGCCGCCCACCTGATTCACGGATCATCAGAAGGAAGATTCAGCATCACGTATTGCCCCGGAAAAGGACCTGAAAACCTGACACAGGCAGAAATTGAAAGTGTTGGTTTCAACTATGCCGATATTGATGAAATAACAGCAAAGTATGATGCCACCAACCTGCGGGATGGTTACAACACAATGTCTGATGGGGAAGAAATATTCTATATTTCAAACCCGGCACTCGGACTCTGGGCGTTTAAGGACAGATTTGAATATTAAATATTTACTATTTATTCATTTACTATTTACTATTTAAGAAAATAAAAACATTTACGATTTACAATTACTATTTCTTGATTCACTAATTATTCATTTAAAATTAAATAAAAAAACGGATGCTATAGAACTAAAGAAACGATTGCAAATTTTCGCATTACGAATTATTAAACTTACAGAAAGTTTACCAAACAACATTACCGGTAGAACTTTAGGAAATCAAATTATTAGATCCGGAACTTCGCCCGGTGCAAATTATAGATCAGCCTGTTTGGGTAAATCGGATAAAGATTTTCTAAATAAATTGAAAATGGTTGAAGAAGAATTAGATGAAACTATTTATTGGTTAGAATTAATAATTCAATCAGAATTAATCAAGGAGAATTTATTAAAAGATTTAATCAAAGAAAACAACGAGTTATTTAAAATCATTGTTAGTTCAATAACTACTATGAAGAAAAAAATTAATTCAAAAAATGATAAATCTGAAGATTGATTTAATGTCTTAAATAGTAAATAGTAAATGAAAAAATAGTAAATTATATTAGATTCCAATTAATAAAAGATGAAGATAATAATCGATGATAAAATACCGTATATCCGGGGTGCTTTTGAGGGGGTAGCTGAAGTTGTCTACTTACCCGGTTCAAAAACAACCCGTGACGTGGTAAAAGACGCTGATGTGATCGTAACCCGTACCCGCACTGCCTGCAATGAGGAATTGCTGAAGGGGTCGGGAGTGAAATTCATAGCCACTGCTACCATCGGGTACGATCATATAGATACGGAATATTGTGACAGGGCAGGAATCAACTGGACCAATGCTCCGGGCTGCAATTCAAAATCGGTGGAACAATATATTGCCTCGACACTGATGGTGCTGGCTGAACGGAAAAAGCTCCGGCTGAAGGATCTGTGTATCGGTATAGTGGGAGCGGGGAATGTAGGTAGTAAAGTAGCCGTGGTTTGCAGGCTGTTGGGCATGAAAGTGCTGTTGAATGATCCCCCGCGCGAACGTGCTGAGGGATCGGATGCCTTTGTACACCTGGATCAGCTAAAAGAGGAAGCCGATATCATTACCCTGCATGTTCCGTTGAACCTGAAAGGGGAAGATGCAACTTTTCATCTTGGAAATGAAGCGTTCATATCATCCCTTACAAGAAAACCGGTATTGATTAATTCATGCCGTGGAGAGGTTATCGAAACCAATGCTGTCAAATCGGCCTTAACATCAGGGCAACTATCAGGCTTTGTGTGCGATTGCTGGGAAAACGAACCGGATATTGACCTGGAACTGTTGAACCTGACTGATCTGGCAACACCTCATATCGCCGGCTATTCGAAAGATGGTAAAGCCACCGGGACACGCATGAGTGTACATGCCATTAGTAATTATTTCGGTCTTGGACTGAACAATTGGGAACCTTCGGGAGTTGAATTACCGGCACATCCTGTTATCGAATTAAATGGCACCGGTAAGGATGAGCAGGATATCATTTCTTTTGCCATTCTTTCAACCTATGACATTCGTCATGATGATACACTTTTAAGGAACCATCCGGAAAAATTCGAACAATTACGTGGAGATTACGCTACCAGGCGTGAATTCCCTGCTTACAGCATAAAAGCCGTGAATATCGGGGAAAATGTAACAGATATACTCTGTAAACTGGGTTTTAAAATGATAGAATCAAAATAATAAAAATTTAAACTATATTAAAGACAAATTCATTTATGAAAAAGCTGGCAGATATTGGATTAATAGGATTAGCAGTAATGGGTGAAAACCTGGTATTGAATATGGAAAGCAAGGGCTTTACCGTGGGGGTATTTAACCGTACCGTTGCCCGTGTTGATGAATTTATAGCCGGACGTGGGGCAGGTAAAAATTTTATCGGTGCACATTCGATTGAAGAACTATGTGCTTCACTTGAAAAGCCAAGGAAAGTCATGATGCTTGTAAAAGCAGGTAAACCGGTTGATGATTTCATCGAACTGATTATCCCGCATTTGGAAGCAGGAGATATCATTATTGATGGTGGAAATTCTCACTATCCGGATACCATTCGTCGTGGCAAATATGTTGAAAGTAAAGGATTCCTGTATATTGGCACAGGTGTTTCGGGTGGCGAAGAAGGTGCTTTACTGGGACCATCACTTATGCCCGGAGGATCACCGGCAGCATGGCCTGCCGTGAAAGAAATATTCCAGGCTGTTTCCGCTAAAGTGGAAGATGGTACTCCCTGTTGCGACTGGGTAGGAGAAGGTGGTGCAGGTCATTTTGTTAAAATGGTCCACAATGGCATTGAATATGGTGACATGCAGATTATCTGTGAAGCGTATCAGTTGATGAAAGAATTGTTGGGATTGAGTGCTGACGAGATGCATGATGTATTTGCAGACTGGAATAAAGGCGACCTGGATTCGTATCTAATCGAAATTACCCGTGATATCCTGGGTTTCAAAGATGAAAAAGGAGATGCACTGGTTGAAAAAATACTTGACACTGCCGGTCAAAAAGGCACAGGGAAATGGACGGCTGTTACGGCACTCGATTTTGGTATTCCATTGACTTTAATCGGAGAATCTGTTTTTGCACGTTGCCTGTCTGCTCAGAAAGACATGCGTGTACTGGCCTCTAAGGCTCTTCACGGACCTGAATCAACCTTCACAGGGGATAAGGTCCAAATGATATCTGATTTGAAAGATGCACTGTTTGGAGCAAAAATCATATCGTATGCCCAGGGTTATAACCTGATGATGGAAGCAGCCCATGAATATAAATGGGATCTGAACTATGGCGGCATTGCATTAATGTGGCGGGGTGGATGTATTATCCGTTCGGTATTCTTAGCCGATATCAAAAAAGCATTTGATAAAAATCCGGGTCTGGAAAACCTCTTGCTAGACCCCCATTTTAAAAATATTATTGAAAAGGCACAAGCAGGATGGCGCAGAGTTTGTGCCACAGCATTAACAAACGGTGTTCCGGTTCCGGCATTGACATCTGCTCTTTGTTACTTCGACGGATTACGCAGCGAACGATTACCAGCAAACCTGTTACAGGCGCAACGGGATTATTTTGGAGCGCATACCTACGAACGGATTGACAAACCAAGAGGTGAGTTTTTCCATACAAACTGGACAGGTAGGGGTGGAGATACTGCTTCGACCACGTATGTAGTATAATTAACACCTCACCCCCGACCCCTCTCCTTAAGGAGAGGGGAGAAGGAATGGGTTGAAGAATAATATTAAAAATTTAACGTATTTAAATGTAGTCCTTTACTTTCGTGCCTTTTCCTAAGGAGAGGGGAGAAGGAGGGGGTGAAGAATGATATTAAAAAAGCCCAACGTATTTTTATGTCGGGCTTTTTTATTATATAATGATAGATTTTATTTGCAATTTGAGCATTTCGTATGGCTTTCATGCGAATGGATTTTTAATAACATTCCATTCAGGCAAGCTTACCCATGAATTTTTCAATGTCAACAACTACCCGTTCGTGAATTGCTTTGCCAACGATATCCGCGTTGCTATCGGTTGCAACGATGTCGAAAGTATACTTTCTTCCTTCAACACCGGTTAGTGTTGCCGTGCATTGAATAAACGCCCCGACAGGACTTGCCTTTATATGTTGCATATTTATTGAAATGCCGACACTGGAGTAACCATCCGGAAGGGGAATGAGTTGCATGGCGGTATTTTCCATCAGAGCAATTAATGCAGGAGTAGCAAATACAGGCAGCAACCCCGAACCATAGTGGGAAGCTGTCTGTCTTTCAGAAATCTGAATTGTTTGGGAAAAAGAAGTGGGGTTTTCTATTGGCATTTGACAATCTTTAGTTCTACATTACCAAATTAAATATCTAACCACAATAGACACAATAGTTCACAATAGTTGATATTTATTATGTTTTAAATCAAAAAATACCGTTAGGTAGTTGACAATTCAGTCCTTTTTTATTTCGATTTTGTGTTGTGCAGTCAAGGATATTTTGTTTTATTTCAATGTAGTAGAATTAGTTTAAGTAGTAGGAACAATATAATGTCTTAATTTTTTCTCCATATAATATGACCTCTCCCCCTGCCCTCTCCCAAGGAGAGGGTGATAGAGCTGAGGGTTAATGAAGTTTTATTTAAAATAATAGGACATTATTTATTTCCTATTACTTAAAAATATTGAGTTGAAATTTTTCAGCATTATTAACCTAAGTATAGATGAAAAAAAGAACGGATGTAAGTCCGCTCTTTTTAGAATATTATTGGTATTACATTAAGCTTTTCAGGGTAGTCACAAATTCCGTCACCTCTTCTTCGGTAGAATCAAAGGAGCACATCCAACGTTGTTCATGTGTTTGGGCATCCCATTCATAAAAAGGATATTTACTGCGTAACGGTTCAATGGTATGAGCCGGAATAATGACAAAAACTGCATTGGCATCAACGTTCTGGGTAACCCGGATACCCGGTATCAATTTTACCTTGGAGGCCAGTATCTGAGCCATTTTATTCGAATGGTTCGCCATACGCAGCCAGAGATCATTGGTCAGCAAGGCTGTAAACTGAGTCGAAATAAAGCGGTTCTTTGAAAACAGTTGAGCGGTTTGTTTGTGGAAGTAGGGTGCATTTGCTTTTAACTCCTCGTTAAATATCAATACAGCTTCACCTATCATCAGGCCGTTTTTTGTACCGCCAAAACTCATGATATCCACACCACAATCCACAGTTGCCGCTTTCAGGCTGACGCCCAGTGAAGCTACCGCATTTGATATCCGTGCACCATCCAGATGAACATACATTCCGTTTGAATGGGCAAAATCGCATAATCTTTTCAGTTCAGCGATCGAATAAACAGTTCCCAGTTCAGTACTTTGACTGATTGAAATCACTTTGGGTTGTGTGTTATGTACATTCCCAATGCGGTTGAGCAAGGGAGTAATAAGTTCGGGTGTCAGTTTGCCGTCACTTGTTTTAAGGGGTAGGAGTGAGCATCCGATACTTTGGGTAGGTGCACCACACTCGTCGGCGAGTATATGAGCATATTCCGAACAAATAACAGCCTGAAAAGGCAGTGTGCAACATTTCAGGCAGGTTACGTTTGCTCCTGTTCCATTAAAGGTATACAGAACTTCTACTTTTCCAAAAGTCTTTTCAAAAAGACGGTTTGCTTCTTCTGTAAAAATGTCATCACCATACGATACCTGGTGTAGTGTATTAGCGCGTTGGATCGCTTCAAAGATTTCGGGATGAATTCCCGAATAATTATCACTTGCAAAAGACTTCATTATTAATTGGTAAGTTGGTTGATTAGTTAATTAGTTGTCCCGATAGCTATCGGGAGGTCGATCAGGGATATTACTACATTCCGTTGGTTGAACGATCAGGCCTTTTTATAGAAGACCCTATAGCCTAAAAAAACGAGTTACATAAAAAATGTAACTCGTAACAGGTTTAAAATTTAAATTTATCGAAGAAACTCTTCGATTTAGTTTCTTCTGTGGCAGCAGGTTCTGTTATTTCTTCCGTACGGGGAGTAGCCGCACCCTGTTCACGGTTAATAAATCCAACGACATCCTGCAGTCCTTCAATAAATTTATCAAAATCTTCTTTATAAAGAAATATCTTGTGCTTTTCATAAGTCACCTGAGCATCTTCATCACTACCTACTACCTTTTTTTTGCTTTCAGTAATGGCTAAAAACAAATCCTCGTTCCGGCTTTTCTTCACATCAAGGTAGTAAATTCTCTTTCCCGCTTTAATTGCTTTCGAATAAATTATTTCGTTATCCTTCTTTTCCAGTTCAAATTTCTTTTTCTCTACTTCCATAATCTTTCTGATTTTTACGTAATAATTATAAAATATCAATTCTCCGGTGTATTCCACTCAAATGCCTATAGCGGTTTTCAGATTTTTGCCGGGAAATATTAAATACCGGCTTTTCGATTCCACTTTATCGCTAGCATTTCATTTGAGAGTTCAAATTTCTGTATTTTTTTTCAATTTATCAAATAAAACATAGTTTATTGTTGAATTTCATGAAAAAAATTATTCCATTTATTTGAATTGCTCAAAATTACGACAATTTGAAAGAAAACCTGCTATGAGAAGACAATTTATATGCATTGTAACAACAATTAATAAACTATTATCCAATGTTTTGGTAATTTAATTGATTTTTCACCAACTGATTGGGATAAAAAGCAAATAATATACTTATTTTTGTAATTCAAATTCAAGATAATGTCCGATGTATATGGTAAAAACCAGCTCTACAAGATTTATCATTTAAAAAACCGGATTTTGCCGAATGAAAATGTAAACCTGTTGAGGACCCTGTCTGTGAATGGAATTGCTGATGATTGGCTGAACAACGAAACGTGTTTCTGGTTTCTACGGTTGGTTTAATAAATTCATACAGAGAAAATGTTTGTTCCATTGAATCTGTATAACTAAAAAGTACTATCTTTGCACCGAAATAACAAATTGATTAAATTTAGTGGAATAATACAAAACAAGTAGTTCATTAATTTTCAATGATTTCAATAAATATGAATTATGCATGATTTTTATGTATATTTAAAAGCGTTCCCTTTATTTTATGATTAATCGAGTATTATTGCGTATTAAGATTGTACAAATCTTATATTCCTATTATAAAAGCGACAGCAAATCGTTGCCTGTTGCCGAAAAAGAATTGTTTCACAGTATCGAGAAAACGTATGACCTGTACTATCATCTGCTACAATTGTCAGTTGAAATTACCCGTTATGCTTCCGACAGAATCGAAACGAAACGAAACAGGCTTCGTCCAACAGAAGAAGATTTAAATCCAAATACCCGTTTTATTGATAATTCTTTTGTTGCGCAACTCTCCACAAATGTTCAATTCAATGAGTATTTAACGGCACATAAACTTTCCTGGGTAAATTACCCTGAAATCATCAAAGAACTTTTTGAAGAAGTAATTAGTACCGAATACTATTCGGATTATATGAATGCTGAATCAGTTGATTACGCAGCTGATAAAGATATCTGGCGCAAGATATTCAAAAAGGTCATATTGCAAAATGAGAATTTGGATGATTCTATTCAGGATCAAAGTATTTATTGGACCGATGATATTGAAATGGTTATCAGTTTTGTTATCAAAACCATTAAACGTTTTGATGCTACAAAAGGGGAAGACCAGGAATTATTACCCATGTTTAAGGATCAGGAAGATATTGATTTCGCCAGCAAACTGATACGAAGTGTATTAACCAAAGGCCCGGTATTCAGGCAAATGATCGATATAAATACCAAAAACTGGGAAATAGACAGGATTGCCTTTATGGACATTGTAATCATGGAAGTAGCGCTGGCTGAATTAATGGATTTCCCTACCATACCGGTCAATGTAACTTTAAACGAATACATTGAAATTGCAAAAACATACAGCACAGAAAAAAGCGGTACTTTTATCAATGGTGTACTCGACAATATAGTGGGTCAGTTGAAGTCAGAAAATAAATTAATTAAAGTAGTTATGTTTAGCGATAATAAAAAATAATAAACTATTTTTGCACATATAAATCAATAAAAAAGAAAAGAAATGAATCTATTAAGCATTTTGTTACAAGCAGCCGCTCCTGCAGCAGGTGGTGCAAGCAGTTATTCGGGAATTCTGATGATGGTGTTGATTTTTGTGGTGTTTTATTTCTTTATGATTCGTCCACAAAGCAAACGTCAGAAAGAAATTAAAAAACAACGTGAAGCTATGCAAGTCGGCGATAAAGTTGTCACTTCAGGCGGAATTTACGGTAAAGTAAAAGAATTGAAGGAAACGACAGTTGTTATTGAAATAGCTGAAAACGTTAGAATTAAAGTTGATAAAAACTCTGTATTTGCTACTGCTGAAGATATTCAAACTCCGGCAAAATAAACTTTTCTATGGCTGATAAAAAAGGCATGAATTTTTTCAGTTATAACTTGCAAAAGCTTAAAGCATTCTTTTTTACAAAAGATATTTTAAGCTTTTTGTTTTTTCTTGCCCTGTCATCAACATTCTGGTTTGTCCATGCCCTGGGTAAGGAGAGAGAAACAAATATAATTGTACCTGTCAGATATGTGGGGATTCCAATCAATGTTGCCATTACGAATTCCCCACCCTCGGAAATATCGATGAATATTAAAGATCAGGGGATACGTCTGTTTGATTATTCCAAAAAACACATAACTCCCCTGACCATTGACCTAAGCAGGGTATTCTATCAAAAAGGTGAAATCCTGATTACACCTGATTTGTTAAATGGCAGAATCCGTCGTTATTTGAAACCCACAACATCCATACTCAATATTAATCCCGATTCCCTTTTAATACAATATGAAAAGTTAGGAGTAAAAACCTTACCCATAAAGCTTTATTCGAAAATTGAATTTGCCAATCAGTATATGCTGAGCCGTCCAGTACAACTTGAGCCCAATCAGGTAACTGTATTTGGTCCAAAACGTATGCTTGATACCCTTAAGTTTGTACAAACTGAATTCTTTGAATTAAAGAATCTGAACGATACGACCTATTACCGGAGCAAATTAAAACCCATAAAATTAGTTCGTTTTTCAGTGAAACATACAAAAGTGGGAATTTTTGTTGAACCTTTTACCGAACGAAAAGTACAGATTCCAGTGACATCAATTAATTGTCCGCAAAATATATCTATCCGCACGTTTCCTGCATTTGTAAATGCGACCTATACGGTGGGATTAAGCCAGTTCTATACATTAGCACCCACTGATATTCAGGTGTTTTTAGATTACAATGATGTAAAGGTGTCAAAACAAAGCAAACAAATTCTTAAAATTAAAAATAACACATCCCATATTTCTAATATTAGGATTTCACCTTCCGTAGTGGAATTTATTTTAGAAGAAAAATAAACTACAACATTCTCTGGTTTTGAGAATCAGGTTCATATAATTATTCGATGAAAAACATTCAAATGGTTGACTTGAAAAGTCAATATATCAAAATTAAACCTGAAGTAGATGCAGGAATACAGTCAGTAATAGATACTACCTCTTTTATTAAAGGTGGAAAAGTAATTGATTTTCAACATCAGTTGGAATCCTATTTACATGTTTCACATGTTATTCCGGTAGGAAACGGAACTGATGCCTTGCAAATTGCACTTATGTCACTTGGTTTAGTGCCTGGTGATGAAGTAATTACTCCAACCTTTACCTTTATTGCCACGGCGGAAGTAGTAGCATTGCTCGGCCTGACACCTGTACTGGTTGATGTCGATTTCGGCACCTGCAATATCTCTGTTGAATCGCTTAGAAAAGCGATCACACCAAAAACAAAAGCGATTGTACCGGTTCATCTTTTTGGGCAGAATGCTGATATGGAATCAATATTAGCTATTGCGAAAGAATTCAATTTATTTGTGATAGAAGATGCCTGCCAGTCAATTGGTTCTGTATACACATTTAGTGATGGTCATCAGGAACATTCAGGTTGTATGGGAGATATAGGTTGCACATCATTTTTTCCATCCAAAAATCTCGGTTGCTTTGGCGACGGTGGAGCCATCTTTACAAACAACGATACCCTGGCTGCCAAAATGCGTTCCATTGCCAACCACGGAATGGTTGTGCGTTATCATCACGATATAGTTGGAGTAAATTCCCGGCTTGACAGTATACAGGCTGCTGTCCTGGAAGTAAAACTGAAACATTTGGATGATTATTGTGCCAACCGGTTGTCGGCAGCAGAATTCTATGATGCTGCATTTGCAGCGAACGATAAATTAATTCTCCCTGAAAGAACACCTCAGTCGTCACATGTCTTTCATCAATATACTTTAAAATTAAACGGGGTAAAACGTTCGGAAATGCAAAAATTCCTTTCTGATAAAGGGATACCTGCTATGGTTTATTATCCGGTTCCGTTGCATTTACAAAAAGCATATCAGAATGCCCGGTATAAAGCCGGTGATTTTCCTGTTGCAGAAAAATTAAGTGAATGCGTTCTTTCACTACCTATGCATACAGAACTTTCGGAAGAACAGCTGGAGTATATCTGTAATAATGTGCTTGAGTTTGTTGGTTGATGTGATGATGTGATAATGTGATGATGTGATGATGTGATGATGTGATAATGTGATGATGTGATAATGTGATGATGTGATGATGTGATAATGTGATGATGTGATGATGTGATAATTTGATGAAGTGATAATGTGTTGATGGGATAATTTGTTGGGTGGTTCGGGTTGAGGGTTTTGTTAAATGGCCGGCGAACTAATTAAATAGGTTAAGTCAATAAAACTAAATTGAATTGAATCGAATAAATTCATTTGAAAGATAATTTATTATTATTTTAATTTAGTTTTTTTTGAAAGTTAAACTCAACAATTAAAATATCAAACAGCTAACTTCCAGATAACTATAGGGACAACTCAATCAACCTAATTAACCAATTAACCAATCAACATAATCAACTAAATAACCAATAACAACGAAATGGGATACTTTGCACATGAAACAGCTGTTATAGATGAAGGTTGCACAATTGGCAATGATACAAAAATATGGCATTTTTCGCATATAATGTCGGGTTGTATGATTGGAGAACGTTGCAATATCGGACAAAATGTAGTAATTTCGCCGTCAGTAATCCTGGGTAAAAATGTGAAGATTCAAAATAATGTATCTGTCTATACCGGTGTAATATGCGAGGATGATGTTTTTTTAGGGCCTTCGATGGTTTTCACGAATGTGATAAATCCCCGAAGTCATGTAAACAGAAAAAATGAATATGCCACAACGCTGGTTCGTAAAGGTGCCAGCATAGGAGCTAATGCCACGGTTGTCTGTGGAAATGAAATAGGCGAATATGCCCTGATAGGGGCAGGCGCGGTCATTACAAGACCTGTTAGGGCATTTGCCCTGGTGGTGGGTAATCCTGCCAGACAAACCGGTTGGGTAAGTGAAAATGGCCTTAAATTGCATTTTGATGCCAATAATTTAGCTGTATGTCCGGAAACCGGACAGGAATATGAATTGAAAGAGAATGAAGTAAAACGATTGAAATAAATATATAATTATATAAGAGATGATAAAATTCGCTGTAATAGGACAAGGGCATATTGGGAAGCGTCACGCTGAGATGATTCGTCGGAACCCTGAGTCTGAATTGATAGCAGTTTGTGATGTGTTGCCGAAAGATAAACTTGGTTTAGCTGATATTCAGGAACAATTTTTTACAAATTACGAAGATTTATTGGCTGCAAATTTGGATATTGATGTTATAAATATCTGTACTCCGAATGGATATCATGCTGAATATGCCATCAAGGCATTGCAATCAAAAAAACATGTTGTTCTGGAAAAACCGATTGCGCTGACTAAGAAAGATGCTGAAGACATTCTGTTTAAATCGCTTGAAATGTCACGTCACGTATTTTGTGTGATGCAGAACCGTTATTCGCCTCCATCGGTGTGGTTGAAGGAACTGGTTGATAATAATACATTGGGTGAAATCTTTATGGTAAAACTGGATTGTTACTGGAACCGTGATGACCGTTACTATAAAAAAGGGAACTGGCATGGCAATGCAAAATTAGACGGGGGTACCTTATTTACCCAGTTTTCACATTTTATTGATATCATGTATTGGCTTTTCGGAGATGTACAAAATATCAAGGGAAATTTTGCCGATTTCATGCACAAGGATTTAACCGATTTTGAAGACAGCGGAGTTGTGACATTCGATTTTATAAACGGTGGGATGGGAAATTTAAATTACTCTACCGCAGTGTGGGATACGAACCTGGAAAGCAGCATTACGATCATTGGTTCAAAAGGAACTGTAAAAGTTGCCGGACAATATATGAATGAAGTTGCCTATTGCCATATCAAGGATTATGTCATGCCCGAACTGGCTGCATCAAACCCACCCAATGACTACGGACTTTATAAAGGTTCGGCGCAAAACCATCATTATGTGATTGAAAATGTCATTGAAAAATTAAATGATAAAGGTAATATTACCACCAATGTGCTGGAAGGATTAAAAGTAGTCGATATAATCGAACGCATTTATGCTGTTCGGGATAAACAATGGAAAAAATAAATTATATAAAATATGATACAACGCATTCAAACGGTTTATTTATTAGCCATCGTCATTTTATCCGGATTTGTGATTTTTTCACCGGTTGCCGAACTAATAAACAGTATAGACAAATTAATTTATCTTGTTGACTACAAGGGTATATCACTGATCCAGGCTACCGGGAATGTTATTGAATCCCGGATCTGGGGATTAACTTCAGTTTCTTCAGTTGTACCAATTCTTGCTTTGATAACTATTTTCTCATTCAAAAACAGGGTGAAACAGATTCGTCTGACAGTAATCAATATGTTTTTTATGATTGCTTTTTATATTTTCCTGCTCTTGTATATATGGCCGGCTTGCGATCGCCTGCATACTGACTGGCATTTACAGATTGCGTCTGTATTTCCACTGGTAAATTTGATTCTGAGTTATTTAGCGATTGGAGCTATTGGGAAAGATGAAAAACTAGTCAAATCATTAGACCGGCTGAGGTAGTAACATTATAAGTATTATACAATAGACGCCTTTTTTTAAGGCGTTTATTGTTTTAAATGACTGTTGAACAAAGAACTCCTTCAAACTGTTTATAGTGAAATTTAGATAAACAGTAAAATGAAAGCAACTATTTCTTTATTAATCATAGGCATGTTACTTTTATTTAGCCAAAGTGCATGCAATCAACAAGTAAAAAAGATGAAATATAATCCACTTACTCCCGAAGAACAGGCCGTAATCCTGCATAAGGCAACTGAAAGACCTTTTACAGGTGAATATGACACTGTTTTTACTAAAGGAACGTATGTTTGTAAACAATGTGATGCTCCTCTTTACAGGTCTGATGATAAGTTTGATGCCCATTGTGGCTGGCCAAGCTTTGATGCTGAAATCCCGGGAGCAGTTAAACGGATACCCGATGCTGATGGCCAACGGACAGAAATTATCTGTGCAAATTGTGGGGCACATTTGGGGCATGTCTTTACAGGGGAAGGATTAACTCCCAAAAATACACGCTATTGTGTCAATTCAATTTCCATGAAATTTATACCGGCTGCTCAGGCAACTGAAGAAAAGGATAAAACTCATGAAATCGCTTATTTTGCATCGGGATGTTTTTGGGGAACCCAGTATTACCTAATGAAGGCCAAGGGAGTAATATCAACTACGGTTGGATATATGGGTGGTCATACTAAGAATCCGACTTACAGGGAAGTTTGTACGGGTCAAACCGGTCATGTGGAAACGACTGAAGTTGTTTTTGATAATACCAAAATAACCTATGAAGACCTTGTGAAGTTATATTACGAAACCCATGATTTTACCCAGGTTGGTGGCCAGGGTCCCGATATCGGTGATCAATACAGGTCGGTTATTTTCTATGCTTCGGATGATCAGAAAAAAATTGCCGAAAAGTATATTGATATTCTGACTGCCAAAGGATATAAAGTGGCAACTATTCTAAGGCCGGCACCTGAATTCTGGAAAGCTGAGGATTACCATCAGGAATATTATTCAAAAAATCATGGATCACCTTATTGCCATATATACAAGAAAATATTCGATTAAATTCAATAAAAAAACGCTGAATAATACGTTCAGCGTTTTTTTATTTGTATAAATTATTCGACTGCTTTAACTTTATATCCTTTTTTTTGCAATTGTTTTACCAAACCGTTTTTGCCACCTAAATGAATAGCTCCAACAGCTACAAAACAAGATGACTGGTTGAAAAAGGCAGGTAATTTTGTCACCCAGTCGCTATTTCGATTATCAACAAGTTTCGTAAATTCCTCTTTCATAGCATCATTGATCATATTATTTTCCTTTGATAATTCAACCAACTGATCCATGTTACCTTCCTTGTATAATTTGTGGAGTTGAATCATCTTGTTTAGAACCTTGTCTTTCTGTTGAATAGCATCAACTAACATATCTGCCTGATGCTCCAGGGTTCCGTTTCCATATAAAACTGCAATCTGTTGATCGACAGTTTCCAATCCTGCCACTCTTTTATTCTTTTCAGCTGCCACCAACTGGAAATAAGATTCTGATTGCCTGTCATCCGTTATTCCGGTTAGTTTCTTGTAAATTTCGATCTCATACATGGAAAGAATCAGTGATGGATTCATTATGCTGACATCTTTCAGCCCTAATTTCAATACGGATTTTAAACCGTTATCTACAATTAATGCTTGTTCATCATTTAATAAGTCATTCAATCTTGTGTTATCCGGCATAATGGCTGCCTGCCTGATTTTGCCTGATGTATCCAGATTATTTATCGCCATTTCTCCGACAACCATATCACACTCATTGAAAGCTTTGAATAAACCCGGAATGCTGTCTAAAAACTGAATAGGAATAAGTTGATAGGTACCAAACAAATAGGAGGGATGTTTCAATCCTTTTCCGCTTACTTTCCATAATAGTTGACCCTGCAAGGCAGATAAGCTAAGAAACAAAGTAAATACAATCAGTATATTTTTTTTCATGACCTTATTAATTTCAAATGCTTACAAAGATACAGAAGAAATTCACTATTAACAATTCATCTTCCATAATTAAATACAAGACTAATTCGTTTTTATTTAAAAGATGTGTAGCCATTCGTATATAATTATTACTTTTGCATAGATAAAAACTATAGATTATGACTTTACAACAACTTGAATATGTTATAGCATTGGATAAAACGCGTCATTTTGTTCGCGCGGCTGAATTAAGCGGTGTCACACAACCCACATTAAGTGCTATGATCCAAAAACTGGAAGACGAACTGGATTGTAAAATTTTTGATCGTTCCCGTCAGCCTATTGAACCAACTGAAATTGGCAAAAAAATAATCAGTCAGGCACAGGTGATAGTATATCAGGCAAACCAATTAAAAGAAAGTGTACGAAATGAAAAGGAAACGCTTTCAGGTACATTGACCCTGGCTATCATCCCAACAGTTGCACCTTATTTATTGCCCCGGTTCATCGCATCATTCAGAAGTTTATATCCTGACATTGAGTTGAAAGTAAGTGAATTGCATACGGAAACTATCATCGAAAAACTGCGAATTGCCGAAATTGACATGGCTATCCTTTCAACGCCGCTTGATGATCCGAAGATACTGGAGGTGCCGTTGTATTACGAAAAATTTGTGGCTTATATCTCTCCAAAGGAATCCATTTACGAACGATTGGAACTCTCGGCAAAGGACATGCCTCTTGATAAATTATGGGTGTTGGAAGAAGGCCATTGTTTACGAAACCAGGTATTTAATTTTTGTCACGAAAAGCCACATCATAATTCTATATATGAGGCAGGAAGTATAGATACACTGGTTAAAATTGTTGATGTAAACGGGGGGTATACCATAATACCGGAACTTCATATTGAATTATTAAATGAAACACAGAAGTTGAATTTACGGAATATTGTTAAACCGGAAGCTACGCGTGAAATATCGGTAGTAATTCGTCATGATTATGTGCGTGAAGGAGTGCTTAATGCAGTAGCCGAATGCCTGAAACAAATTATTCCTGACCATATGCTGGATGCCCGACTTAAGAAATTCGCCATTCACATTTAAAATACGAGACACTGAATGATGTTATACTTTTCATTTTGTGATTCGTGTTTTATTTTTTAAATCGTTGAAGTAAGTTATATGCTTTATAAATTCCGAGTTCACCTGCTTTGCTAAGATCGGCCAACCCCTTTGCATCTTCACCTGTATACAGGTAGGTGAGGCCACGATTAAAGAACGCTTCAGCAAAGTCAGGATCTATTTCAATGGATCTTGAATAATTCGCAATTGCTCCAATGAAATCCTTTTGATTGCACATGATATTCGCTTTATTGTAATAGGCAAATGAAAAATCAGGGTTGAGTTCATTAACCTTATCATAATCGTGCATCATCATTTCAACATCAAATACCGATTGTTTTTCAATCGTACCTGTTCTGTTTTTGTCTTTTGAGTTTTCAATCACACCATTAGTTGTTGGATCGTTTGAATTTTTCAAGTAATCCAGTAATTTAAATCTGACATTGGCCCGGCAAAAATAGGCCAGCATGAAATCCGGACGTATCGTGATAGCTTTATTCAAATCTTCCAAAGCACTTTTAAAATCCTGTACCATAGTAAATTCTAATGACCGCTTAAAATACAGGTCGGCATTATTATTCTCTTTTGCCAATTGAACCGAGATCGAATTGATGGCTTCGAAACGACCGTTAACAAGTTCTGCTGTCAATGGTAATTCATTGTTTGTTATTTTTAATACGGTGCTGAGTATGTTTTCTTTATTGTACGATTCCAGAACAGGATAATATACATTCGTCCGACGAATTTCATCAATCTTGGAATAATACGTAAATATAAAATTTCTTTCGTTTATAACATCCGTATATTTATCCTGAACAGCTCCTCTTGTTTCATCCGTATATTTTGATTCCGATTCATTATCTTCCAGATTCTGAACTGCAAATCGATTGAATAAATCTGTTTTACGACCTGCAGAACTCTGTTGTACCGTTTTTACCTGTTTATTGGTAGCCTGGATGTTTTCTTTGTTTTTGCGGTTAATATAGTCTTTATTTTTCTCTATATTCCCGGCTAATTGCCTGTATTGAAATGCAGCACGTTCGTTTCCAAGTGCCTGTTGAGCCTCTGCAATGCCAAGATAGGCGGGAATAAAATATTTGAATTTTCCAATGATAATCTTGAAATCACGGATAGAATTTCTAAAGTCACCGATTGTTGATTCCAGCATTGCCTTACGTAACAACGCTTCATTATTCGTTGAATCCAGGTTTAATACAACGATTAAGTCAGCCAGGGCATTATTATTATCTCCCAGATTTGCCCGTAGCAACCCCCTGTTGTAATATGCCAGTGCATTTTTTTTATCAATTTTTATGGCGCTGTTATAATCGGCCAGTGCCTGATTGTAATTTTTTTTCTCTACATTTAAAATACCACGGTTAATATAATCACCCTCATAGGTGGTATTTCGTTTAATTGCTTCCGTATAATCAGTTAAAGCTCCGTCCTTGTCATTTTTCTGCATACGAAGTATGGCACGTGCACTCCAACCCAGGAAGTTGATACTGTCTTTTTGAATGAATTGGTTAAAGGTATTTTCAGCTGCCAGTGTATCCTTTAATTCTAATTGTATCCGGCCCTTTTCATACAATAAATTGTATGATTTTGGACTTAATTTCATGTACAAGTCTAAATCACTCATTGCCCCGGTATAATCTTTGTTTTTATCTCTTGCATCCATCCGGTTCATAATCAAATACAAACTGTTTGGACTAAATTCGAGTGCCTTGGTAAAGTCGGCTTCGGCTTCCACAAAATAATTCATTTTTTTTCGGGCAAAACCACGGGCATAGTATGCCTGAGGCAAGAAAGGATTGATATTAATAGCTTCCGTACAATCCTGATCAGCTCCCTGATAGTCTCCGAGTTGAATTTTAGCAATTGCCCTGCTTAAATAAGGATCCGCCAGATAGGGTTTAATCTTAATAACCTGATTGAAATATTGGATGGAAAGCACATAGTCTTCAAAATACAGCGCATTTTGACCAATGGTCAAAATGCGTTCCGTATTCCATTGTGCATGAGCAAAAAGCTGGCACAACAGACAAAAAGAAATGAATATTACCTTTTTCAACGAGTTATGTATTTATATATTGATTATTCAAAAGCATTTACTTCGCACCCGGAATTTGCATTAAATGAACTTGGAATGTCAAATTGTTCATTGGATGAGTATCCTAAATCGCTGTCTGCCATAACTTTTTTCATATACAATGCCCAAATTGGTAAGGCCATGGTAGCTCCCTGACCTTCGGCAATGTTATCGAAATGTATAGAGCGGTCCTCACCACCTACCCAAACACCTGAAACCAAAGACGGCGTATAGCCCATAAACCAACCATCCGAATTGTTTTGTGTGGTACCGGTTTTTCCGCCCATAGGCATCATCAAACCATATCTTGAACGAATACGTCCACCGGTTCCACCATCTACAACAGCACGCATCATGTAAATCATTTTATAGGCAGTTGATTCACTGAAAATTTCATGGGGCTGTGGTGTAAATTTCTCAATCACATTTCCATTTGCATCTTCTATTTTTGTAACATATACCGGTTCCATACGAATACCTTTATTTGGAAATGCTGTATAAGCACCAACCATTTCACCTAAAGATATTTCACAAGGTCCCAGACATAGCGAAACAACCGGATCCAACTGGCCTTTAATACCAAATGACCGCATAAGTTTAACCAGTGATCCCGGGGTAAACAGACTCATCAGATATGCTGAAACCCAGTTATTTGAATTGGCAAGTCCCCAACGTAATGAGACGGTTTGACCAATTTTATCTTTATTTGATGAGTTTTTAGGTGTCCAAGGCTTACCGTTTCCATCAATCAGGGTTACAGGCTGAAGTAGTGTTTTGTCACAAGGCCACATGCCTTCTTCCATGGCCAGGGTATATAAGAATGGTTTGACTGTTGAGCCCACCTGACGACGGCCTACATTCACCATGTCATATTGGAATTGCGAAAAATCAGGTCCGCCGATATAAGCTTTTACCTGTCCGTTGTGTGGGTCCATCGACATAAATCCGCATCGCAGGAAATATTTATGATACCGGATTGAATCAAGTGGTGACATGACAGTGTCAATATCCCCTTTATAAGAATATACCTGCATTTCAATGCGCTGATTAAACAATGATTCAATTTCAGATTCCGAGTTACCTGCCGATTTCATTCTCAAATAACGATCAGATTGTTTCATCGAACGTTTTAAGGTACTTGCAATATCTTCCGGTCTCATATTCTTTGAAAAAGGAGCAAAGCTTCTGTTTTTCTTTTCTCTGAAAAATGATTTCTGCAGGAACTGCATGTGTTCATCCACGGCATCTTCTGCATAACGTTGCATACGCGAATCGACAGTGGTATAAATTTTTAAACCGTCAGTATAAATATTATACGGTGTACCATCCGGTTTTTTATTTTTTTTGCAAAAGCCATACAATGGATTTGTATCCCATGATTTTTTATCCAGTTCGTATTTACCTTGTTGCCAGCTTGCATAATCACTTTTTTCAGGTTCTTTAGCCGTCAGCATAATACGAAGGTATTCCCTGAAATAGGCAGCAAGACCCAATTTATGATCCACCGGTTGATATTTAAGCGTTAGAGGAATTACTTTGATAGAATCATATTGTTCACGGGTTAAAAAGTCCGCTTTACGCATTTGGTTCAGGACCACATTCCGCCTGTCAAGTGTTCTTTTATTAAATCGTACAGGATTAAAGAAGGAAGGATTTTTACACATTCCGATTAAGGTAGCTGCCTCTTCAATTTTTAAATTAGCCGGAGATCTGCTGAAATAAATCTGAGCTGCCGATTTAATACCAACGGCGTTGTTTAAAAAATCAAACTGATTGAGATACATAGCCATTATTTCGTCTTTGGTATATAATTTCTCCAATTTGACCGAAATAACCCATTCAATTGGTTTTTGCAAGGCACGCTGTATTAAATTATCCGCCTGGGGAGAATACAATTGCTTTGCTAATTGTTGCGTTATTGTACTTCCACCGCCTGAATTCTTGCGATGAAAGATCCCCGTGAGAACAACTGCTCGCGTCAGAGCTTTACCATCTATGCCTGAATGATCGTAAAACCGGACATCTTCGGTTGCAACCAACGCATTCACAACATTCTTTGAAATTTCACTATAATGGACACCGACACGGTTTTGTTTACTGTAAAAATACCGACCTAAAAGCTGTAAGTCTGATGAGTAAATTTCGGTAGCATACTTGTTCCTAGGATTTTGCAATTCATCAACCGGTGGCAGGTATCCTATCCATCCTACATTTATAAACACAAATATTAAAACAATGCACACAACACCTAAAACAAATAATCGCCAAAATATACGTTTAAACTTAGAACGAATATCGCTTTTTTGAGTCATTTTCTCCATATTTTTTATAACATAATCAAGCCACAAAAGTACTACTTTTTTTTAATTTATACCTTCATAAGCTGGATTAATATGAGGTTGGAAATCTGTATGCCTTGGGGAGTTAAACGGAGTTTGCCTTCGGAATAATATACCTGTTCACTATCCATAAATGTTTTTATGTTTCTTAAGCAATATTCCATGAGTTCAGTCCCAAATTCCTTTTCAAGTTGGGATAATTCTATACCCTCCGAAGTTCGTAAAGATACCATCACAAAATCATTGTACCTGTCGTTCAAAGTCAAAAGTTCTTTTTCAAAAAAACTTGAATTTTCTGTGATGGCTTTATTATATTGCTTGATGGATGAAACATTCCATTGCCTGGAAACCAAATCATAGGAATGTGCCGAAGGACCTACGCCTAAATATGGTTCCTGTTTCCAATAGGATGAATTATGTCTTGACCTGAAACCGGGAAGTGCAAAATTTGATATCTCATAGGCTTCAAAACTGTACTGAATTAATTTATCTCGCAACATGAGATACATTTCATTCATAATGCTGTCATCTATGGTTTCAATTTCTCCATTTTCACGCTGATTCCATAAAGCAGTACCTTCTTCGTAAGTCAGGCCATAAGCTGAAATGTGCTGTACTTTCAAAAGGACAGCCATATCAAGTTGTTTTTCCCAGTTACTAAGAGTCTGGAAAGGCAAACCATATATCAGATCAATGCTTATATTGTCAAATCCGGCTATTTGTGCATTTCTGACCGCCTTAACGGCTTGTTCTGATGTGTGCCTACGGTTTATACGTTTTAAGTCTTTATCGTCGAATGATTGAATCCCTATGCTGATCCGGTTAAATGGCAATGAGTGCATTGCTGATAGATAATCAATAGTCAAATCATCCGGATTCGCTTCAAAGGTAATTTCAGCATCAATTGCTACGGTAAATAGATTATAAATAACATCAAAGATTGTATTAAACTGTTTATGATTCAAAATACTGGGGGTTCCTCCTCCAAAATATATGGTGTTAACAGTCGAATTTTGTAAATAATCTTTCCGGATATTGAGTTCTTTGACTATTGAATCGATCAAATCAGGAATAAATTGTGATGCCACTTCAGTATAGAAGTCACAATACGTACATCTTTGCTTGCAAAAGGGAATATGAATATAAATACCTGCCATTTTAAATATTTAACTATCAGTAATTTGAGGATGTCTTAAAATATTTGTTTAAAATATCTTACAAAAATACTACAATTAGTTTGTATTATCCGAAAAAGCGCGTATCTTTGCACTCGCTTTACAGAAATAATATACACTAATTCAGCAATGATGTTTATGTGTTTCACAAAAGTAAAGTAATGTACGGGGTGTAGCGCAGTCCGGTTAGCGCACCTGCTTTGGGAGCAGGGGGTCGTGGGTTCGAATCCCGCTACCCCGACAACTGAAAATCAGCTATTTACAAGCAATTGTAGATAGCTGATTTTTTTGTTGCAACATACAATCAACATACAAGTATTTCATATGTTGTTATTAAATGATTCAAATTTTTATTAGATTAGGCCGGCAATTATAATTGTATTCTCTGATAAAACGATGCTAAATTTAATGAAACAACTACTTTTACAATCATAAATTCCGGCGGATTCAGTTCCATCATGAATCTGGTTACTTTTAAAATAAAACCTCAATTGATTATCAATCAATTGAGGTTTTATCATCTCTAAGTTTTCCCAACTCGTTAAAAAACAGTGATTGAAAATAGCAAATTCTTTAGTTTACATTTTTTTGGCAATATTTTATTGAGAAATATCCATCTCATTTTTAATAGATGCCTCAAAATCGCTTTAAACAATATAAGAAGTCGTAAGGAATGCAAATTGTATTGAGCTGTTATCTTATTAAACTGTGTGAGATGATTCAAATTTAGGCGTTCTGGGCATATTTATAATTGATTGTTTAATTATAATATAAATGTGCAATGCAATCAAATAGAAAGACTATAAAATAAATTTTCTATCTCCACTAAAACCTAACTGTTCTCCAGAATTCACATATCCTAATTGATTGGTCAATAAATGTGTTTTTCCAATTTCGAAATCAGGTTTATTGCAATGTGTATGTCCATAAATCCAATAATCAGGTGAAGTTGCTTCAATCAGATCGAAAAGCTCTACTGCAAAAGCTTCATTTAAGCTATCGCCTTTATACTCATCAGGGTAATTCATAAAAGTTGGCACATGGTGAGTAACTACTACGCTTTTAATGGATGATTTAATTGCTAATTCTTGTTGGAAAAAAGCTAAACAATCGCCATGTAATTGGTTGTACTGTTTAATAGAAAGTTTGTAGCCACGATATTTGATAACATGAAAATCTCCCATGCCTCTTTCGATCTGCCATTCATTAGCCGGACTAATTTTACTCCATAATGTTGAAAAGATAAACTTGACATTATCGTGTATAACTGAAGTATTATTCACCAGAAATACGTTGCTTCGTATTTTCTCATTAACAACACCGCTTTTTTTTGCAATGTTGAAATGATAATACTCGTGATTTCCAGGTACCCAATAGGTCGCAGCAAAACTATCGGAAAGAAAGCTAAAGAACTCTTCGTGTTGATCCATCAAAGCAAATGGCACTATATCACCTGCCAACAACAAAACATCCCCCACTACTTGTAGCGGGTTTTCATTTAGAAAAGCTTTGTTTTCTCGAAATTCCAAATGCAAGTCTGAGGCGTATTGGATTTTCATATTAGTAGAATATTTTTGTAATATAAAAGACTAACTAAGCTTTTTATAAATGGCTTTGCTTTTATTGTTTAATTCAATTAATTCTTCTCTACTCATTTCAATATTTAAACTTTCAGCATACCAAATGCCGCCCTTGAAAACAACATTGACAGTTTGTATATTTAATTCTTTAGTTAGAAACACATAATTTCTTTTTTCACTTGTTCGTTCTAATATAACAATGGGATTTTTTAAAGTCCTTTTCAACAAGTCGTGCACATTAGAACTTAACTCAGAGTTTACTATTGCCAAACCAACAGATTTTGAATCAAAGAAAACTTCGTTATTTTGAGGATCAAAAACAGATAATGTATTCATATTTATAGGCTTAAATTGTTTTGTTGAAAATTCCAGATTTTCTTTGTATTTTCTTATTGAAATGAGATCAGATTTATTGTTGCAAACTTCCTAATTGAAATTAAAAAAGTCTAACTATACTTTTTTCTCTATTTTTTTATAACAGTTCTCAAATGGATATTTTACCTTTTAACAGCTACAAATATAATTATTTTTGTTGTATTGCAACCACAAATGAAGATAAAAGGTTCAATTGTTTTTCCCCTTCCGCTACGGTTTTTACTAGAAAAATAACAGTTTATCTAGTGGTTTATTATATGCAATTTACTAATATCCTATCTCAAACTGATGGTGATGACAAAAAGTGAGAAAAAAAAATAACAGTAGGGTTGATTGTGCTGAAGCCGACAAAAAGACGGTGAAAGCCATGAGGTACGAATGGTGAGGATTTTTGGCGGCTGATTGTTGCCCTGCGGAACTGATCGTAATTTACTTTCAGGCGAAACCAAGTCACTTCTTTATGGAAAGTTAAGTGGCATAGCTCACTTGACAACTTTGAATTGACACATTGAAAAATTTGGCAACGGATGATTTAGTTAGTTTCAGTTAATTTTATTGGATTTAATATTCAGGATATTCTTTGGTCCAGGAAAATTTCCACCGAAGTTTTAGACTAGGTTCGTATTCATCTTTGTAAGCTTGTTTTAAATAAGCCTTACTGGCATAATAGCTATATTCGAGAATAAAATTATCTTTTAACGTCGCCTTGGATTTTGCTATCCAAGTTGGATTATTGAAATCACATCTGTATGAATATATACCAACAATAGAAGTGGCTTCGAAGTAAGCTTTAAAATCAGTAGCATCAGTTTCGTGCTCCGCGCCTCCAATATCAATGACCTGAAAACATTTCCCATTTTTTCTTAATACAGCCCATGACGAACGCATATATTGGGTTTCTTCTATAGAATCTTTCTCAATAAATAATGTTCTGACTACGTGTAAAGTCCAAATACTCTCAATAGGGTCTAAATTTTTATGTGTGACGAGATATTTAATGACACTATCTTTGTTCATAGTATTTTGAGCCAGTAGATTGAAAGCTAATAACTGAACTAACAAAATAAGAGTCAGTTTGATTTTCATAAATTTAAATTTGTTTATGGAAGTTTAAGTAAGAATATATTTACTACAACTTAATAAAAGTAATAGGTTACTATTTTATTGCTACAGTCAGAGCCATTGCTTCAAGATATTTCTTTGAATCTTGTTGCGATTTCTTTGAACAAGAAATTTTTAGTTCATACAAGTCGTAATCGTAATTATCTTTCATAAAATAATACATGGTATTCACCATTGTATCACCAATACATGATACCTTGTAACGAAGCGTTTTGACACCTGACTTATATACTCCGTAGTCAATTAATTTATAATCCCCAACGGATTGATTATTGAACGACGCTTTAGTGTTAACACTAATTTCAAATGCTTTTTCAATTGAATTTTTAATTGTATCAGAGTATATATGAACTGAAATTGCCGTACTTTCATGAGGTAAGTCAATCAAAGCCATAATTAAAAGATTAGGGTTGAATTCCAGTATTTGTGAATAAATGTCCTCTCTTCTCAAGTCTCTAAAACCACCTTTAATGTGAAATGTAAATCTGTCATTATCTAAGCTTACTAAAGTAGAATCGACCTTTAAAGTTGAAGTGGTAGCTACATCTCCTTTCGATTTGTTACAAGATAAAAACAAAACAACAATAACAGTTGACATTACAACCGACCAATATCTTTTTGAATTTTGCATAAGAGTTTGTTAATTATTATAGAAGGTAGTTAATGTAATTACCCTTGGAAAGTAATACACTACAAAAATAAAAGCCTGGAATGTATATTCCAAGCTTTTATAAGTATGTTGTACGAGTGGGTAGGTTTAATGTATGAAATGTAAGTACTTCAAATTTCTGCTATAAAAAGATGTTGCACTTCAGTAATATTTCATCCAAATCCTCTATTATATTTGAGACTAATGTTGGACGAGGTTATTTATTATTTTTATAACTCAACTATTTGCTGAATCACATTTATAAGAAGATGAATTCTTTCATCGTCTGAATTTGTAGGCAATGCGCAAGCAATTAATTCTTCCGGATTGGCTTTTGATAATAACTTTTGAAACTCATATTTCAGGAATGTCGATACTTCTTTATCAGCAATTTTCAATTCATCCAATAAATTTACTCGATTGTCCAATACATAAATAATATCTTCAAAGTCAGTACTAACTCTCCAATCATTGCCTCCACGATCATTCAAAGCAATAAATTTTGAAGATAAAAAATAAGCAGGTTCAAAATATCGTATGGTTGTACCATCGGCAAACGTATAATTCTGAGTGTGCGCCATCCCTTTCTTATACCATTCATTGCTAAATCCTAAAATAGCCTCATCATCAGGCATTATATCCACCTGCAGACCGGCATACTTCCACCTGCAAATAACACCACTTTCTGTATCATTTGCAAATTTCAACTTACGTAGTTTTTCTTCCAAATCGTTTAGATTCGAATAGGAAACTAACTCAATAACACAATCCACATCATCGGTAGGACGAACCTCGGTGGCTGCCGTGTCAGTCGCATAAAGTTCTGTTACCGAACCTCCAACAAAAACCACATGAGGCAATAAGTAATCAAGCCCTTGAGCTACGGTGTGTAGCATATTTATGTTTGACATAGATTATTCTCCTTTAAGTCTTTTTTCTAATTCTTCAACCGCTAGTTTTACTTCACGCACTTTGCCAACCCTTATAGCATCAACCAATGCCAATAACTCATATAACGCTTGGTCTTCTAATGCTATCTTGGGAACTGTTTTATAGAGCGGAACAATGGCCTGACCTCTCATCGTTCCTTTACTGCTTGCCCAGACGTAATTATCCGTAATAGAAGCTACAATTGTTTGATTCAGTGGCGGGGCAGAGTGTGCAGTGGGAATACCACGGACAATTGAACCTGGAGCTATAGGGAACACGTACTTTAGCCCGTAAACCAGAAACTCTAAAAATGACGCTATATAGATCGTTTGTTTATTATCGGACACCAGCCGTGCTTGCTTACTGCGCTGAAGGCTCTCGCTTACTTCCGAAGCACTAATTTGTAAACCACTTGCTATATCTTTTATCCGCCATTTTTCGGACTTCAAGGTATTTAGCTTGAGTAAAATAACCACATCCTGTGGGCGCATTCCATTGTGTTTAGTCATACTGTAGTTGTTTTATTCGCGATTCGCGAATTGCAAATATATGAAATAGTTTTCTAATTATGAAATGGTTGGAAGAAATAATTGTTGCAATAGAATGGAACTTTCTTTTATGAGGATGTTGTATGAGTTGGTGGGGGTAATGTATGGAATGAAAAATTTTCAATTACTTTGCTCAAGGAAGCTCGCACTTTGAAAGTATCGAAAATATTCTTTTATGAAGACGATTCAACATTCGTTAATAGATATTGTAAAACTAAACGCTAAAAACAATGAAGGGATTATTTAAACTTTTCAAATTCATCTCGCATTCTTTTTACAATGTCATAATGTGAATATGCAGGTAAACCAGATCTGCCTTCTAACAACCAAGAGTAAAACACATCATGCACCTCATTATCAGTCAATTTATCAACATCCATTTCGAAATCCAAATCCAATCTATTTCGTTCAAATAAACCAGTTTTGATTATATTAGCTGCCTGACTTCTAGTATCAGAAATATCAACGCCCTTAAGTATTAGAAAGTCTTTTAGTTTCATAATTATTTGATAAGATTTGTTTTGCTTGATTTAATTGTCATTATCTAAACAATAAATTTGAAGTTATACTATTTCATCGCCAATTGTCTGCTCTACAGTGTGATTCGTAATATCATTATCTGAATCAAACATATTCTCTTTGATTTCATCCAAAGCAATACCTTTGAAAATTCGAGTTCTTGAAGTAATAATACTTGGAAATGCTTTACCTATCTCAGGCTCATAATTAAAATCAATATCGTAGTTTTCAATTCCAATTAAAAAGGTCAGTTCATCTTTAGTTGGAGCAATAACAATAATCGCATCTTTGCAATTCGAAAAATCAAACTCATTGGAATGTAATCTCCATTCTCTCAACCAACTAAAATCACCATTTATAGGATCTAATGATAAACATCTCCATTTTAATTCATAAGGTATTAATTCTAACTCTTTTGACGTTCCATAAATGATTGGTCTTGCACCTTTCTGAAAAATAAAATCGCAAGGAATTCCAATCCCATAAGGCTTATACATTGGTGAAAGAGTAAGATTATATGGTGTAGGTTGAAATTTATGAAAGTATTTGAAAAGTTCTATAGACGAAGTTAATGGTGCTTCTGTAAAACTAATATAGTCTACTTTTGATTTCAATTTTAATTGATCTAATATCAACTTTAAAATTCCCAGTGCATCTTCTCCTTTAGTATAATGAAAAAGATACGGAGTAAGATCGCTCCTTTGTAATCTAATATTTTTTGATTTATTACTCATGTTATTTTTAATTTATATTTAAAATGTTATTTCGTATAAATAATTTTACAAATAAGTCAAATGATTTTCTTAAACCATCGGCGGTTTAAAATATTAATGGCAGGATAAAATAAAACTATTGAGATAATTACAAAATCAAATAATATAAATAAAAATATATAAGCGCCATAAATTGATGTTCTATCAATACACAAAGCAATAAATGCAATTAACAAAATTATCCCCAAAATTATAAAGCATGATGGAATAATTGATTGATTAATATTTGTGGATAATATTTCAAAATTTGAATTAAAAATTTTGTTATTGTCTTCTTTGTCGAATTCTATCGATTTAGATATTCTTTTATAAACATAAAAACTAATAAATAATAAATAGCAGAATAATAGTAATCCGAAAATGTTGTAATTCATTCCAAATATATATTCTGAATTAAAAGTTTCAATATTTTCAAACCATAATAAGTCAATTATTAAACCACAAACATAAGAAACATTTATTAACCCCAAAGCCATAAAATTTAGTATTTTAGGAGATGAAAAAAAAGAGTTATAACTTAATGCATCTTTATAACCAAGTTGCTTTGATTTTTTAATATCAGATAAAGCTTGTTTTCTGTTGCCCAATTTTATATTTAACATAGCTCTTTCATAGTAAATACGATCTATATTTGGAAAATCCTTTTCTAAATATAAATTCATCATTTCTATATCTTCTTGAACTTTATAAATGTATACTCCTTCGTATCCTGCATTTTTATTGAGCTGATATGCTCTATAAAAATAGTCAATAACTTTCCTTTTATTTTCTATTCCATTTTTTGTCTGAATAAAACATCCTCTTCCAAAACATATTCTATCTTCAAGCAGTGGATTCTTTACTATATAATTTGATAATAAATTTTCATCATTTGTTCTTACTAATGCATTTACAAAGCTATCAATATATTTTTTCTGTGATTTAATTTGAATAGCATTAGAAAAATCAGCAATTGCTTTCTCAAATTCCCCTTTATTATAGTAAATTTTTCCCCGTGAAAAAAAAACAATGTCTCTTTTAGCCCATTTAGTATTAATCAAATATTCACTCGTAGTTATTAAATCATTTGATGCAATTGCCATTCTAAGCCAACTCTCAAAGTATAAAGAGTCTGAATCTATTAAGTAAGCATTATAAAAATCGTTACATGCTTTTTCTGTTTTATTTACCATTTTATAACAAAGACCTCTGTTGTAAAATGCAGAGCTGTTTTTGGGATGTAATTCAAGAACCTTTGAATTATTACTTAAAGATCTATTATAATCACCCATTTCATATTCGCAAATTGCCTTACTGTGGTAATAATTGCTTTCTTTTGGATTTATTTTTATTGCATAATTATAGTCATCAATTGCAGATTCAAAGTTAGAATTTTTACGTTTATTTTGAGCCCGTTTATAATATTCATTTGCAGTTAATAATGGCAATTTTGATTCATCAATATAAATTATTGTTTTATTATTAGCAGCTTGTAAAGTCTGATTGTTAGCTTTTTGAATTTCAGTTTTCGTGTTAGATACTGCTTTTAAAATAAACATTTCCAAACACTTCCCAGCACTAGTTATTCTTTTCTCAACATCAACCACAATGCAAAGCTTTATCAAATTCTGCCAAGAAGTAGGCAATTGCCGAATAATAGCAGTTACTTCTCCTGAAGTAATTTGCTTAAACAGAGCAATACGTCCCGCTTCACTGGTAAGGGATAATGTGCCAGAATTAAATGGAAGTTTACCGGTAAACATTAAACATGCTATCACTCCAAAACTCCAGAGATCAGTATTCTTACGGATAGCTTGTCCGGTAAGTTGTTCGGGCGAAGCAAAATATAATGTTCCTACTCCAGCTAATGAATTGGTAAAAGCAGAACTTTTGTTTATATCCAGTTTCTTGCTGATTCCAAAATCTGTTATTTTAGGGATATATTCTCCCTTTCGGTTTAGAGCAATCAGTATATTTTGTGGTTTTAAATCACGGTGTATAATGCCCTGACTATGCAAAAAATCAATTCCTTCCAGTAGTTGCTTCAAAATGTTGTCTTTCTGATCGTAGCTTATTTGTTTATCGGTAAGTAATTGTTGCAAGTTGCCTTGTTCATAATATTGAAGAACTCCAAAATCGTATTCTCCAGCAAAAGTAGAGAAAGTATAACATTCTTCGTAATGCGCTACATTAGGGTGGGTTTGCAATTTGCTGATTATCTCTACCTCTTTTTTTAAACGCACCTCTTCCATATTATGTCTTACTTCTGCCATTTTTATGGCCACATAGCGATCACGGTATGTGTCGTAAGCTTTATAAACTTTACCAAAACCTCCTTCACCCAAGCAATCTGTGTTGGGATTATATTGATAGCGTTTTTGAAATTCTTCCTGGGTCATAATTACGATGCTATTATTGTTAGTAGAGATTTTATTACTTGTTTGCGGCTTTTACCAAAAGTATAATTCCTCCGATTATTGGTGCAGAAACAGCACAGATTCCTTCAAAAGTGAAGCTGATGCCTGTATTAATTATTCCTATTATTCCAACTGCTATAAGTATCCAACCAATTAACTTACCAGGTGAGGTACTATTACTTACGGTTTTTTGTGGAACGCATGATGAAACTGGTTTTTGCGGTTCAGGAGCAATATAAATTGGTTTCAATATGGATGCTTTTGAAACCATGTTCCAATCTAATTGAGCAGTTTTTGCAAACACAATACTATCAGATGTTGAAACAGGATAATCAACTTTTGATTTTACTTTTACGCCATTTATGTATGTTCCATTTGTGCTTTGGTCGTTTATCGTAATGGTTCCATTATCATGTAACGTTAGTAAAGAATGATAGCGGCTTACATGTTGACTTTGGTCTTTAATTACTATGTCGTTGTCGGGGTTTCGTCCTATTTTATATGTTTTCATAGATAAATTGTATTTATTAAACCGTTATCTTCGATTAAAGATATTGTAAAGAAATTGATGAAATAATTTTTTGGGTTCTTTGGTTTCAATCAATGCAGCAGTGAGGTTATCATGTCTTCCTCCATTTTCAAATCCAATCGCATCAATCTTATCTACTAATTGAGTTACGACTGTTTCAAATTTAGATTTCTGACAAACTATTTTCACTAATTCATTTTCCGGAATAGCACCCCAAATACCATCAGTACATAAAAGAAACCTGTCGCCCTTTTTATAAGTTAGATTATCTTTTATATCAATATCAACGGTAGAGCGTATACCTAAACCTCTGGTAATGATATTCGATTTTTCGGAAAGTCGGGCTTGTTCTTCGCTTATTAATCCGGCTTTTACCAATTCAAAGACATGTGAATGATCGAAAGTGCGGTGAAGGATTTTTCCTTTTCGAAGTTGATATATTCGGCTATCACCCACATGGGCACAAATTGCTTTTTCGGGTGTTAGTAACAAAGTTGCTACCGTAGTTCCCATTCCTTTTAGATTAATATTTGCATGGCTTTCAGCCCAAATTACAGCATTAGCTTTGCTTATGGCTTCGTGAAGTGCATTAGCCGGGTTGGTACCTTCGCTTTTAGTCACTTCTTCCATAATAACTTGAACTGCCACCTCAGCTGCATGACGTCCACCTTTATGCCCGCCCATGCCATCGCATACAACGATTAGTTCACCGTAGGGAGTTTGTGACGTACCATTGAAGTCCTGGTTTTCGGTACGACCACCTGTTTTGGATTGGATTTGTATCATTTTTGATAATTGTTTGTAAAACAATGTAAAATTAAATTTTAAAAACGATCAATCCAAACCTTTTGATCGTTACTGTATGAAATAGAGGTTTTATTGTATGAAATAGCTTGTCAGAAAATCTCGGTTTTATCTATATCAGCATATTCCAATATAAATTCTGTATTTCCGGCCTTTATCTTTGCTCCGATATTTATTGATTTTGGATTTTCCAGAGGAATGCGTTCTTCATTAAAGAAAGTACCGTTAGAACTATTGAGGTCATGTGCCTGAAACTCATATTTACATTCGGGTAGATGAAGAAAAAACTCAATATCAAAATGCAACCGGCTAATTTTGCTATCGCCATTATCAATAGAATGTTCACATTCACTGGAGTTCGTTTTTCGTCCAAATCGGTTATGTCCGATATGAAGCGGATAAATCTTGCGGGTTTGCAGGTCACGTAACTGAACTTCGTTTAAAATTCTTTTTTGTTTTTCCTCTTGCGTTTCTTTTAGCTTTTTCAGAGCTTCCTTTGAAACCTCTAACTCGAAGAATTTATCGCTATTGGGAACAGATAGAATAAGTTTCTTCCGGAGCGTTTGGATAGAGTATATAAAAGCTTTGCGAATAATTAAATCTCTTCCAACTCTTTCAAAAATATTTGATTGTGAACCTAATAGCTCAACAAGCTTTAGTTGTACTTTAGATAAATTCATGGTCAGTAGTTGTTCTTTCCGGGAAACGAGCATCATAACAGAATAATTGCCATCTGCCTGAAAGTAAACTATATCATCAGGGTTTACCTGAATAAACTCATCGCGCCATTTGAAAATCAGAATCTGCATAACTTTAGTTATAGTTTGATATAATTATTATTTATTCAACTAATTTTAATAATGTAAAAGCATCAGTGGAAAAACTTTGGATTGGCAGACTTTACAAAAATAGATAAGCAGGAGGTTTGCAAAACCAATTCGGAAGAAATTTATACATCTAACCCAAATTTCTTTACTTTATCCAAAACCTCATTTACAATTTGAAGCATTTTAAAATCAATGTTCTCTTGTTTTTTGATTTTCTGAATTATTGATTGAATTGTACTAATCTCTTTGTAATTTAGGAGTCTTTGCCGATAATCTTATTATTTAAATTGTATTGCTACTAATATGGATCATAAATGGTTCACTCTTTTCTTTCTTTTAACGAAATATCCAATACTTTTATGATAGTCTGTACATATTAGATTTACCAACGACTTTGATTTTTAAATGTAAGACTATCTTTATCAACATCTTCCAATAACTCATCTTTTGCATTAATAAATGGGTCATACCAATCAGCCTTTTTACGTGCCCATTCAATCCAGTTTTGTTTTTCCTCTGTTAGCGTATTATTTTTGATAGCATTTTCCTCAAAGATATTAATATATTTCCGTAAATCATCAGCTTTTTGATAACGCTTAGCAAGTTGAAACGTATTTTTGAAATTTTTCAATTCATCTTCTTTTCTTGCTTGTAATTCTTTTCTAACAATCTCAAGACGTATATTTTCTACTCTACGTCTTTCAGAATCCTCCCGGTCATTTTTCTTACGAAGTGCGATTATTTCAAGCTCACTTACAATGTCTAATAATCGGTCTTCAATCAAAATACTATTGTCTGCCCACTCTCTGCCAAAGTAACCTTTTCTGTATTTAAAAACGAGCTTGCCAGTTGGTATAAGTTCGGTATGATTGTAAGGAGTCGCAATTATTGTTTTTCTTGTTGATCTTTCACGTAATGATATCTCCAATTCTTCATTATTAATGACAGCATAAGTTTGATAGTACTTTTCAATTATTGAATATCCTCGATCCTTCATTATGTGAATGAATCTATTCATAATATCCAGGGCTCTCGGTAATATGTCTTTAGAAACAGAAATATTAAGCGTGTTCTTTTTTAAGTCATAATTCCAATTTGAATAATCCCTTTTCTGTGTTAGATATTCTCTCGTCCTTGCTATTAATGGATCAATTGCAAGTTTAACTATTTTTGATTCTAGTTGTTTATTCTTTTTAGCTATTTTAGATTTATTCTTCTTCAACTGAGAAACATTTCCGGAAAAGTACTCTTCACCATCTTCATCGCTTCTCAACCATAAAGAGATTTCAAGTTTCCCCTTTGTTGTTTCCTGTAGCTTATAAATTTCTACCGGTTTACCAAACTTAAGTTTTGACCAATAACCATTTGCTGGAATGGTGATATTCATCTCCTTACAAACTTCCCGAAGGCTTGTATATGAAATAAAGTATATTCTGGATATTGCTGCCAATGATTCAGACCAAACAAGATCGTAGAATTGTTTTCTGGAGAATGTCGTTTTCGCCATAAGATTTTTTTCATTAGCTATAAGCTCTTCAACTTTTCAAAATTCAAATACCTGTCATAGAACCAATTCAACCACTCTATATAATCAACCGGACTATTTAATTTTAAAGCATACACAAAATCTTCTAATTTGTAATCAGTTAGTTTATAACAATATTCTTTTTTCAGGTATTGTTTCAATGATTTTATTTCTCCATATGTGCTTGGGTGATTTTTTGGAGCAAGAATAATAGAATAGGAATCTTTTAATCCTTTTACAACTCTGAATTTCTCAGTTAAAAGAAAGTTCCGGTAAATCTGAGTACAATTGGTTTTTATCTGGATAATACCATCTTCTGTAAATAACCCCGATTCAATTGCAAAACTAATTTTAGAATCGTCATATTTTGCTTTATTGGTACCTAAACTATCTGTGTATTTGGTTTCTATTGCAATTATATTTTCCCCGCCATCTTAATCCCAAAAACTAATAAATGCATCCATAGCTGATTTATCGTTTGTATAATGCTCTATTGGTGTCGGTATAAATTCAAGCCCGATTTCGTTAATTTTGTAGATTGGCAAATGAGGGAAAGCATTTTGTATCATCTTATCAAGCGCAGCTGGTTGTTGACTTTGCAACATCATCAAAGGATGGAATAAATTGAAAGCCATCGGCATACTAGACATTGAGTTATTGAATAATCGATAACTTTCAATCGTTTCATTTTTCAACTTTTTATCGACTCGCCATAAAGCATATTCAAATGTCTCCGAAAAATAGAAATTCTTTCCAGACAACTCACTATCTTTGATCATATTGCCGTATGTCGTTTTTGAGTTTCTGTTTGGACCAACAGCCATTTGAAGTCCATTCTCCACACGCCACATTGATTGCAACAAACGAGCTTTTGCTGTAAATGAATTATCGGAAATACTTTGTTTTCCGTAAATTGATTCTATTTCTTTGCTTGACATCATAGCTTTAACTCTTTATTGTCTTGCTAACGCAAACTTGTAAACTGTATTTTTTTTCTGTTTTATTTTAACACGGTTTACAAAATCGCACAAGCGGGTGCAACAGGAGTGTTTGCTATTTATAGTAAGTGACAGTAATGATTACTTTTACTCAACTTCGTTAAATCACTTTTCCCAGATAATACTTAGAATTGTACTAAAGCTTTTAGTTGGGATACAAAATTCATAGAAAGTTGAATCTTCATTATCGTATTCATTAAGTTCAAACCAAGTAGATTTACTTATCTCTTGGGGTTTATCCTCAAAGGAATAGATGTATTCATAATTACCTTCAAGATACTCCATAGCAACAGAATCTTTAGGGGGTGACAATTGAATATAATCACAGACTTTCTCTCTCATATCAGCTGATTTCTTCCAATACTTCACTCTTCCTTTTTCAATAAAAACAACACAAATCGGATGTAGGTTGGAATCAATGTATTTAAATGTCGTAGCAGTAATACTTGTTTTAAATTTTTCTGCAAGCTTCTTTATTGTTAATGGGGAGAATTTTTTCACACTTGCTTCAGAAAGGAAGACTTTTTGGGGCATAAGTAATTCACTTGCAAATTCATTAGCTTCCATTTCTTGAATGCCATTTTTTAAAACTTTCTCCATACCCTGAAAAATTTCAAAATTACATCCAGAATCATCTACTATCTGAAGATGTCTATGCATAATTAAATGACCAATTTCATGGGCAATTACGAAACGCTTTCTTCCTTCAAATTGAATATCGGAATTTACCTTGATTATGACCTTGCTTTTCCCAAATATTATCTTTCCATCACAATTTGTGAGAGGTTCTTCTATAACTATTACTTCTAGGCCAGTTACTTCATATAAGCCAGATGCAAAAATATCAATAGGTATATCAATAATGTCATCAAATCCTAAATCTGATAATAATTTTTGAGCATGAACGTGTCCATTAGTCAACCTTGCCATCATTTTCCAATTTTTCTAATAATTCGATGAGGTTATTATCTTTAATCATCAATATAATATCCTCTTTTGAAAGAGATTCAAGACTCCTAAAAAACATTGGAGAAAAATTATTCTGATAATTTACTTTTAAATATGAAATTGGTTTTTCAATATCTTTATTAATCGCATCTTTCAATTGATTTGCCAATTCTAGTAATTCATTATTATGCTTTTGCTTAGCAATTGCTTTAGTTATGAATGCTATTTGTTTCTTTTTTTTAGAGTATTGTTCATAGTTCTGAATGTTGTCTTTAACAACATCATTAATAGTGTCTTTATCCGCATTTAAATAAAATTCAAATAAGGCGTCATCAATATTTTTGTCTATTTTTGAGTTCATAATACTTTAATTGCTTTTAGTCGAATTTTTTTTATTTTTCTATCAAGTCTACGAATAATGTTATATACTTCTTTCTCTGATATGCCAAGATCTTTTGCTATTAAATTGGGTTTTGATATGCCATCTATCCAATAGTCAAATACTATTAACTCCTCATCATCTGCATTCTCATCTATAAGCATTTGAACAATAAATTTTTTTTGTTCTTCAATTGATTCGAAATTATTATCTGGAAAATTTTCAATTTCGATATCATCAATTTTTCTTTTGATAGTTTTCAAGAAATTGCTGATATCACTTTTTAAACATCCAAAAAGAAATTCAACAAATGGACATTTAGCATTGTTCCAGTCCCTTTTACCTTCCAACACTTTTAAGAAAATATCACTTACAAAATCTAGAGGGTCTTTCCCATCAAAGTCTTTAATACCCTCAGCATTTAATCGATAATACGCATAAGATACCATACGGTCAATAACGTGATCTAAATCACATGCATTAAACTCATCATATACATTCATATTTAGGGGTTTTCAAATTAATATGCTAAAGTATAAAATTATTTTGCCAGTAATGGCAAAAATAAACATTTTTTTAGCATATATATTTGAAAGGGTGATAAAATGTATCGCCGTATACTTTTTATTAATAAAAACACATGATAGTGGCAAAAATCAATTGATTTATAGCATATATATTTGATGACGACTTTTATATTACAAAAACAAATAATCTGTTCATCCTCAAACATTTTATTTGACAGTTAATACGAGGGAAATAAATAATAATTAAATTTTAAGGTAATGGAAAAAGATTTAAAAAATCAGAACCAAAAAAACGAAGAACATGTTCTTCACCTGATTGTCAATGAGACAAACTACAAATGGGAGCATCAGTTTATTACAGGTGTTCAAGTCAGAGAATTAGGTAACATCCCAAAGGAAGATAAACTCTTCCTTGCTATTAAAAGACCTTGGGAAGATGAATCAGTAACCGATGACAGCAAAATTGATTTGGCTCGTCCAGGAATTGAGAAATTTTATTCAAAACAACACGATGATTTTGAACATGTAGTTATTATTGTCAACGGCAGACCAAGGAATTGGGCTGAGCGAAAAATTAACTATGAACAGGTGGTAAAGCTAGCTTTTCCAAGCTATGTAGAAAATGAGGCTATTGTTTACACCGTTACATACACTAACGGGCCTAAACAAAACGAAGAAAGCTCGATGGTTAAGGGAGATGTTGTATTTTTAAAAAATCAAATGATATTCAATGTCACACCAACTAATCGTTCGTAGTCCTGATTTGAAGCAACTAAGGGATGAAGGTTTCGAAATTGAGGTAAAAGGTGGATATTTACTTATCCACCATATACCTTACGTAAATCCTTCAAAGGAAGTGAAATTCGGCATTTTAGTTTCTACATTAAATATGAATGGCTCACAAGTAGTTGCTCCCGAGAATCATGTGATTTATTTTATTGGCGATCATCCATGTGAAAATACCGGATTAAAAATGACTGGGATTCAGCATGAGTCAAGAGCTCAGCCATTTGCAAATGATATAGTTATTCAGCATTCATTTTCTAATAAACCTCCTGAAGGGTATGCAAATTACTATCTGAAAGTGACAAGATATGCAGAGATGATTTCAGCTCCAGCAATTTCATTAGATAAAGGAGTTACAGCAAAAACATTTCGTCCAATCATTGATGAAGAAGAACATAGTGTCTTTCAATACTTAGATACAAATTCGAGCAGAGCAAATATCAATATGATAAGCGCAAAGTTTGAGGGTCAGAAGATTGTAATTATTGGATTGGGCGGAACCGGTGCTTATATTCTGGATTTAGTGGGTAAGACTACTGTTGCAGAAATTCACCTGTATGACGGAGACAGTTTTCTAGTGCATAACGCTTTTCGTTCACCCGGTGCTGCATCTGTTGAAGATTTGGAAAAGGGTATGGCAAAGACTGATTATTATAAAACGATTTATTCGAATATGCATAAGCATATTTACTCACATCCGTATTATATTGATGAAGCGAATATTTCAGAAATAGCTCAAGCTTCGTATGTGTTTTTGGCGATTGATAAGGAAATAGTTAAAAAGACGATTATTGACTTTTTGCTTTCGCATGAAATTCCATTTTTTGATGTTGGTCTTGGGGTAAATACTGTAGATGATTGTTTGGTAGGAACTTTAAGAGTAACCACAGGAACAACCAGTAAGCATGACCATTTAGGAAATCGGATATCTTATGGTGACGATGTGAATAATGAATATACAACCAATATTCAGATTGCAGATTTGAATTCGCTGAATGCAGTGCTGGCTGTTATTAAATGGAAAAAACTAACCGGTTTTTATCAGGATTTAAAAAAGGAGCATAATACCACTTACTCAATTAATGTTTCTCAACTAACTAACGATGATATTGACTCATAAGTTTGTAGAATATATCCCCGATGAGCTTGAATCGGGGATATTATATATATCAATGAATTATTGTACAGCGGTGCACAAATGCGTATGTGGTTGTGGTAATGAAGTGGTAACTCCAATTTCAAGGAACGGTTGGAAACTTATTTTTGATGGTGAAACCATTTCACTAACTCCATCAATTGGCAGTTGGAATCTGGCTTGTAAATCGCACTATTTTATTACAAATAATACTGTGAGATTTGCCAGAAAATGGGATGAAACCTATGACGAACCAAAATCGATTTGGATTAATCTGTTTCAGAACAATAAGCGCAACAAAAAGAAGAAATACAAGAAATGACACCGATAAACCTTCATGTCGTAGGTTGAAGGGTAGTATTAACTCATAAACATGTTACTATGTATAAAACTGGTGAAAAGCCCGGAAAGGGGCATTATCGTTGTACAAACTGTAATGAAGTTATCTATTTGAATGATAACTCAGACACTTTGCCACCATGTCCAAAATGTCATAACACATCCTGGACGAGAGTTTAAATTCTCTTTAATAAAGTGTTAGCCTGAACCTCTCGGGCAAGAGTAGGGGAAAGTATATAATTTTAAAACTAATTTTATATGGTGCAAAAACACTTCACAAATCACGCAACTTTATTGCTGGTTACACTGAAGTTACAATGTATGGAGAAGCCGCCAAAGTTGTTGAAATAATAGCTGTTAGTGCAGCACTCATTATTGCACTTGCTAAAATTGCAAAAGCTTTACAATAAGAAAGACAAAGCCCCATTCTTGTATGAGTGGGGCTTTTATAATTTCTGTTGAAATAAAGTGAATATAAGATCAAAATTTAAACCTTATATCCAAATCTTTTTGGAATTACAAAGTTTTCAAATTCCTTGTTAAAGAAATTATCTGTCATCCCAGCAATATAATCACTAACAATCCTAAATGTAGGAGATGTTTCCAAGTAATCTATATTTCTCTGCTCTAAATAAAATTTTGATATTGAGGTTCCTTTTTTATTCGACTCTATATCTTCAAAATAGGCACCAAAAAGGATATCAAACATATTCCTTATTTTAGCATCTTGAGTTGTCTTTTTGGGATTTTTATATATTGCATTATTACTAAAATCATAAAATGATTTTATAGCCTCAAAAATTTCTTCAGATAATTGAATGTAGTTATTCTCAAAACTATTATTTATTATATCGAGAATAATATTATTTATTATTGAGGCGTTGTTATCGCCAATAACGTTTCTCACTTTTTCTGGAATATCGGAACGTTTAATTAATCCAATAGTTATTGCATCTTCCAAATCACGTCCGATATAAGCTATCACATCCGAAATTCTCATAACACACCCCTCTAATGTCATGGCAATTATATTCTTGCTTGAACCTTTCACAGTCCAACAATCATGATATTCCTTTAAAAACTCTTCAGGAGTTTTTTTATAATCGGGTTCATATTTAGGAAGCATCAATTCACCATTATGGCATAAAATGCCATCCAAAACTTGTTGTGTAAGATTAAGTCCTTTCCCTTTATTCTCTAAGTGACTTAATGCACGTACACTTTGAGCATTGTGGCAGAAATATTCTCCTCCAAATTTAACAGTAAGTTCATTTAATTTGCTTTCACCATCGTGCCCATAAGGTACATGCCCCAAATCATGTCCGAGAGATATAGCGTCAATTAAATCTTCATTCAACATCAGTGCTCTGCCTATAACTCTCGCTATTTTTGAAACTAATTGAACATGCAAAACCCTATGAGTTATATGATCATTATCAAACAAATAAAACACCTGTGTTTTATCAATATAACGTGTATAAGTTAGTGAATGGATAATTTTGTCTGTATCATGAAAGAAAGGTGGGCGAATATTTACTTTGTCGGGAATTTTCTCATTTCCGAATCGGTAAGCAGTATTACTAAAACAAGCATATTTAGAAAAGGTTTTGTATTCTCTTTTCAAATTATTTTCGAGAATCTGAAGAGCAATGTCTTTTTCTAATTTGATTTCCCTCATTTTCTTTGATTATTAGTTATAGTTTCTAATTACCATTTTCCCTTCTCTTTCAAATACTCTACATTTTCAGTCTCTTTAACTTAATGTATTTCTAATCTGCTTTCTAAATTATCTTATACTTTATTGATTAAATTCCAACTATTAGATACATCCACAAGGACGGGCAGGTAAGTAACCTGTGCTTCATTCTTTATTTGTTGGCATGGGTTACAAATCGCACCAGCAGGAGTCCAAAGGATTATCTTAGCAGTTCGTTTTTATTCCATATTTAATTCAAATCTGACTCTTTGTTGTTTTGTACAACCAGAACATTTACCGCATGCTATATTTGATACGTGACAAGAATGAGCTAATGATAATAAATCTAATGGAATAGAACACTTTTTTGCTAGTTCATGACTATATAAATCTATAGTTTCACATTTTATTTTGATATTTCCTTCTTGATAATAAACTAAATTATTAATTAAATTGTAAAATTCACGAGTTCCATCTGTATGAAAACTATCAGATTTAACTGATGCTAAGTGTATTTCTTTAACTTCATCTTTGATAGCTTGCATTAGAGCCAAGGTGATTAACAATTGATTTCTATATGGCCACCATTCTTCAGAAGGAGAAATGTTTAATTTATTTTCATTTGCAAGATTGCCAGAACCAAGATGACGACAGTTTACATCAATTATTTTATGCTCAATATTTAAAAAATTACATATATATATTGAAACATATATTTCTCTTTCTGCTGCAACTTGCCCATAGTTTATTGTATAAGCAATATCTGGCCTAAGACCGTAAGTTAAACATATTGAGTCTATGCCTCCAGATAACAATACAGCTTTTTTTATATGCTCCATATTGTGTGATATATTGACGTGGTTAAAGTCTCATGTATTTTTATATTTGAGGGAGTAAGCATAAATAATGAACCAACAGTGCAAGTTCTATGATAACCTATCATTTTTTTGTCTTTTGCCATTGAAACTCCCAATTCAATTAATGTTCCAGCATCAAGTCCATCTAATACTCCAAAAACTATTTCTGATTTATTTAGTTCTTCTAAATCTTTCTTCGCAAAATCTTCATCACTTCCTAAGCCAATGTCATGAAATGGTGAAAACACTTTTATTCCGAAATCCAAAAAAGCGTTTCTAATTTTATCAACTAAAATTATATCTGAAAGAGAAAAAATAGGTGATGCTATATAAACTTGTTTATCAAAAAGATGTTTGGCTTCATATTCTTTATATAAAAAATTACTCAGCAATCCATGTTGACGAACAATTAACGTGTCACAATAGTATGCAGTAGATTTTGAGGCATTAAGAGCTGATTCTTCAATGGATAACCCTCTCTCAATCCAATAGTAAGCAAAGCTTGTAGTAAAAATATCTCCTGAGCCTATTTTTGTCACATTATCTGTAATATATGACGGGATTTTATATGATTTACCCTCGTAGTATAATTTTGCACCAGATGGACCATTTTTAATTATTAACGCGTATGCACCTTCGCTTTCAAAAAAGAACTCAATTATCTTTTTTTCATCTTCTGTAGCTGAAATAGATTTAGCTTCGGAATGATTGACAATGTAAATCAACTGTTCAGCCTCACCAAATTGACTAAATTTCGCTGGTTTTATTGAGGTTTGCGGGTCATAAATAACTCGATTACCTTTTATCGAAAAATCTGTTTCCAACATTCCAAAACATATAATATTTTCATCCAAAGCTGTAATAACTTCAGTTTTATTTATTTTCAATATGTTTGGGTAAATTGTAGGGTTATCTAGGGCAAAATAATATTTGAAGGTGATGAAATTTTCAGATTTCTGACAATAAAACTCAAAATCAGTATATGTTCCTTTATATAATTTTAAATAATCTTCAACTTTCGAATTCCCTGAAGTATAAAATTTCACATTCACTCCATTTTCAAGTAGAAAATAAGATGATCTTAATCCTGAACCATAAATCTCATCGGTATTATTTTCCAGATTTATTTCTTTATAGGTACCACCAATAATTGATATCATTTTCTCTTTATTTTTACTGTGCATGAAGGAATATTTATTATTGTAATTTCAGCTTCATATTCAAATTCTTGATCAATACATTGAATCAGCTCTATAACATTTGGATGTATAATTGAACCTAACAATTCTCCATCTCCATCGTAAAGCATTAATATCCCACTATGCACCTCTAAATCAAACATATCTCCTACTTTATGTTTGGCCAATACCCCTAAGTCTACTGATGCTACTTTTGATATTATTTGGCCAGTTTCACAACTAAATCTAGCTCTTACAGGAGGAACATATCCTCCACCACCACTACCACTCATAATTTTAAATTTTATTAGTTAATAATCTATATTTGTTATTTTATTAAGTTTTAATTATTCAAACTTGTTTTTTTCATCAATGCCGCACGATTCTGTCATGTAGCAGATATAAATTACAATTACTATTTTCTCAAGCGATATAATCGCTCGGGAGCGAGTGGAGCAATGTCTTTTTCTAATTTGATTTCTTTCATTTGTAAGCTAATAATTTACGGGCGTTTTCCTATAATATAATACTCAAATGGAGAAGATTTATCTACCAAAATTTCTGTAAAATTAAGTATGTCCAGCAATTCAACTATTTTGTCAATGACTTTATTAGCATATTCTAATGTTGGTTTATTTTCGCCAGAAGGAATTAGTCCTGTTAATACAGTCCCATCTTCTTTTAAAAACATTATTGGTATGGAAATAATCATATAACCACCTGATGATAAGACTCTAAATGCTTCTTTCAAAGCAGCTCTTTTGTCAAATAGTGAAGATTGAAAAACGCGGAATGCAAATACCAAATCAATTGAGCTATTTGAAATATCTTTTAAATGTTCAGCTTGATTATGAAAATAGGTAATACTTGGTAGTTTTTTCTTAGCAAAACTGATAGCATCTTCGGATATATCAACTCCATAAACGCTTTTACAGTTTTTATATAAATTCTCAACTGCATATCCATTACCAATACCTATATCCAATATTTTATACTGAAGAATACTTGTTATGTTTTTCTTATTTAAAAAGTCAAATAAATACTCCTCCCAAGCCTTAATATTAGATAATTTAATTTTCTCTAAACTGGTTATTTTTTCATCTTCTTTCGGTTTTGAGTATTTTATTGTATAAGCCTTTTCTCTTGCTGAATCAATAATGCTATCGATCAAATCCTTTTTGTAATTTGGATAATAAATAGCTTTTGTATAGTGCTTTAAATCCAAAATAGAAAAGTCTGTTTTAAATTTCAAACTATCAATGTTTAGTTCATTATTTCGAAGCTCATTTTTGACAATATCTGAAATAGAACAAATCGCATATTTTGAATTGTTATCAATCTTATTGTCTGACTTTACTTTTAAATCTATTTTCCTATTTTTTGCTTTGTCAGAAGTTTTTGAAGATATTAAACTGGAAATTGCGGTAATTAATGCTGCAATTACAACAAAACCTCCAGAAATCAATGCTATTGTCATTTCTTTACTCATAAATTAACCTGTTAGGTATTTTTTCGTTTTTCTTCCACCTCAAACGCCCCATGCAGCAATGCCTTAAGCAACTTTTCTGTTGCTTGCTGGTTGGCAATTACATGTTCCTTTAGCTGCTTGGTTTTTTCAAATTGCTTTTCTATTTCGGCTACTATTCGTTTTTGTTCGGAAAGAGGGGGAAGAGGAAAAATTAATCTATTTAAAATGTTTTGGGTAAGAAATAATCGTGTTGAACCCTTACAAAATTCTTTAAGCATATCATCTACATAGCCTCTACTTTTAATTATATGACAAAAGTATTCCGGCATTATGACATCTCTATTCACTGAAATTTTCATTAGATTAGTAGACAATAATCCAAAGTGTATATCATATGGCAACATGCACAATTCTCCAATTGTTCCACTTCGTGAGATTATCAAATCACCACCTTTGACTCCAAATGATTTTAATTCAATTGCTTTTTTTTCAGTTACAAATATCTTATTTTCATTTGTAAACCGACCATTTTTACTAATACTTTCAATTCCCCATACAGGAATACCTGTCTTTTTGTGCTCGCCTTTATTTAATGCCGTACCAAATGGTCCTGTTCTGATATCTTCTCGTTGATTAGAAACTAATTCATCTATTCTACACCATACCCAACTTTCAGGAATTTCAAAAGGAATTTCTTCGGGATTAATCAATGGTAAAGGTTTTTCTTTCTTCTCCGATTTTGTTTTTTCTGTTTTAATATGTTTTAGTAATACAGCGGCCGGTTCATCATTAGAATCTTGACTCACTAACTTGCTTTGTACCGCTTCTTGTAAAATTGCTTGATTAAGGTTATCGAGTTGGGTGAGTTGGTCTGCAAATAATTCTTCAATTTTCTGAATTTTTTCATATTCCAATAAGACCTTTTCAATTTTATCGAATAATTCTTCATATCCAGGCAAGTTTTCACCCAGCGAAATTCTCACAGCATCATCCTGTATATTTTTTGAGCAATTGGGTAAAATCAATGTTTTCAAATTTTCAGCATTGGCTTTGGGTCTAAAATTTCCTTCGTTGAGGTTAACAATCTGACTCCAATAAGCAAAGCTATGAAGGAATAAATAAAGATAATCAGGGTTTACAGTTTGTTTCGCACGAATACGAATCAAGTAACCGGCATAAATGGAATGCGGAGGTGGAGTATCTATTTTAAAACTCTTTCCGGTTGTCCCTCCTGTTCTAGCTATTAAAATATCTTCGTTTTTCAGCAAATATGTTTCTTCAACTTCACAATTGCAATATGGTACAGTTTCCCAATCTACTTTGCTTTCGTGAATGTCACTTATACGCAAAAATTTATTCTGCCCTGAAAGTAGCGCAGATGCATTATAGCCATATTGAGTCCCTTCAATTAAATTTTTAAGCAGAGTTGGCTTGTTATACTTTTCAAACAAATGGATAAGAATCAATGTATTCTTGATTTCCTTCTTGATTTCCTCTTTGTTTGATATAAACGTCAGAGGGACATATTCAAAATTTAATTTGCTCATTGTCCCAATTCGTTTATTAATTGATTTATAAGATTTTGATTGACCTTGATTTTATTTATAATTTGTATTTTATCATATATTACTTCTTCAACAACTTTATTAGAATTTTTAATATCCAAATCATATCCGCGTTCAATAATAGTATCGATGGAAACTTTCCAACTCACTTCACTTTCTACACGGTTGTTCCACCATGCTTTTATCCCGTCGAATTCTTCAATTTGTATGGGTTTGGTTTTACTATATGCTTTGTAGCCTATAGGTAATGTGTGTTCATAGTACCAAACTTCCTTTGTTTGTTTACCTTTTTCGAAGAATATCAGGTTGGTATTTACGGTGGCGTAGGGTGCAAAAACCGATTGTGGTAGTCGGATAATAGTGTGTACATTACAATCTTCTAATAGTTTTTGGCGTACACGTTGTTTTACGCCTTCACCTGTAAGGCTGCCATCGGGCAATACAATTCCGGCACGTCCGCCTTTGTTGAGCAGTTGAATAAACAGAATCAGGAACAAGTCGGCACTTTCCTTGGTGCGGTAGTTTAGTGGAAAATTAGTTTCCATACCATCACCCACCACACCACCAAAAGGTGGATTGGCAACTATTATATCCACACGGTCTTTATGTTTAATGGAAGTCAGTTCACGGCTCAAAGCATCTCCGTTTGTTAGTTGTGGTATTTCAATATCGTGCGTTATCAGGTTTACCACGCTTAGCATATAAGGCAATGGTTTTAGCTCCGTTCCTGTAATTGTGTCTTGTAATATAATGCGGTCATTTACATTTTTTACTTTCTTTTTCAAATGTTCGATAGCGCAAATGAGGAAGCCGGCTGTACCGCATGCAGGGTCAAACACTTTTTCACCCAGTTGCGGGTTTACCATATCCACGATGAACTGCGTAACAGCACGTGGTGTGTAAAACTCACCTGTATCTTTTTTAGTCGCAAGTCCCTGCAACACGTCTTCGTAAATAGCATTGAACACATGATGTTCTTTGCTGCTATTAAAGTCTATTTCGTTCAATTTATTGATGGCTTGCCGAAAAGTAGTTCCACTTTTCATGTAGTTATTGGTACCGTCGAATACGTTACGGATAATAAAACCCAATTTGTCATCCAAACCAACAGACAGGTTTTTCAGTTTTGGAAATAGCTTATTATTTATGAAATCAATAAGCACATCGCCAGTCATACCTTCGTCATCTTCAGCCCAAGCCCGCCATTGAAACTCAGCAGGAATAGGTGATTTATAGTTGAGATTTAAAAGTTCCTTTTCTTTGTCTTTATCATCAAATAGTTTCAGAAAAATCATCCACCCCAATTGCTCGATACGTTGTGCATCGCCACTCAACCCCGGGTCTTTTCTGAAAATATCCCTGATTGTTTTAATTATTCCTCCTATGTTGCTCATTTTTATTTTATTTCTTCTAAGGTTTTTTTTATCGCTGAATCTCTAAGATTCTCAAATGTAGGAAAAATATTTAAGTCTGAATAATCACTTAAATACTTATTCCTGATATACTCAATCAATGATTTATGAATATTAGCACAATCGATTTGTTTCAGAATTGGTATATCTTTAGCAAAGTCTGGTTCTGGTGATATAAAATGTAATCTTGACTTAGGCAAATATATTACACCGTTGATACCACTAACATATTTCCAAGGATGATAATTAAAAATAAATACTCCTTCTTGATTAATAATATTGAAATTTGAATATTTGATTAAGTTTAATTCTTTTGAATTATCGCTGTCGAGGTAAATTATTCTTTCTTTTGAAGCAAGTTCAGGGTATGAAAGAACTTGCTCACCTTCAATTTTATACAATTCAGTAAGGTGTAATAATCTATCTTTATTTTCAGAAAGGTTTATTGTATAAATAGAAAAGTAATCATCAATTTCATTTTCTGTAGAAATATGATTTATATCTTTCAATGCAAAATATATTGCAGTCTTCAAATCTTTTGTAAAATCTATTAAAGGAGTTGGCAGTCCATAGTGTTGCATTATTGCTAATAATGCGATGTCAGATAAATTGTGGTCGAGTTTATCAAAATACTTCTCAAGTAAATTCCCCTGCCAACTTCTACAATTCGATATTAGATTTTGAATAAAATTAAAATAACTCTGATTATCATATCCAAATGTGCTCACAAAGCCTCTTTCATTCCAAAGTTTTTGAGCAGATGAATATATTTTATATTTAGCTTCAGGTAGACCTCGAAAAATAAATTCGCCCTTTAATGGATTAGAACTAATAGATTCAAACCAATTGTCAAATTCAGTAGAGTTATTAATGGTATTGTCTATGAAATCTGTTTTTTTTGAACTCAAATTTCGGAATTCTAATAATCTTCCCATTAAGCTATCTTATATAATTCAACTTCTAATTCCTTAATAGCTTGTAAATACTTATCCCGGCTTCCGAACTCTTTGATAATCTCTGTTAATGACCCAAATTCATTGATTGGTGGTATGGTAAGCACCGACATACTTTCAATATTTTCTATTCCTTCGTCGGCATATTTATCTAATAAAGCTTCCAATACTTTTCGGGCTTGCTCACCGTATTTCGTGAAGTAGTTTCGTTTCTTTACGTTGTTGGCTCGTTCTTTACGTGTCAGTGGTGGTTGGTCGTAAGCCAGATAACAAATCAAGTCAAACAAATCCACTTCTTTATCAACTGCTTCGTATAAAGCATCTACCAAAACACCTTGAGCAGTTAGTTCCTGAATAATTGCTTCCTTTTTCTCAGAGACCGACCATTTGCTAAAGAAATCCTTAAGAGTTCCGTACTTCCCGGTAATAATTTCGCGGGTATGGTCTCTTAGACTCACAGTTATCGGTCTACCGTGTTGATCGAAATACAATTCACGACTAATGAGTACCGCTACATCAACACCATTTACATATACTTTTTCTCGCGGACCACGTACAACAGTTTCAGGTGTCCGTGGTTCAATGTATGGCAATGCAGGTTCAGTAAGTTCCAGTTCTTCACCTGTTTCAGTATCGATAACGGGTTCTTCAATATTTTCCTCTTCATCAATTACACCACTCAAGTCCACTTCTTCAGATGTTGGTTTAACACGTATAGGGTCACCATCAAAAGCAGGGTCGGCAAATAAATCGGTGGCGTTTCTGAAATCGAGTATTGTAAAAAAAAGCTTGCCGTATTCCTCGTTGATACGAGTGCCACGTCCGATGATTTGTTTGAATTTAGTCATAGAACCGATATTGGCATCGAGCACAATTACCTTACAGGTTTGAGCATCAACTCCTGTCGTCATTAATTCGGAAGTAGTAGCAATTACAGGATAGCGTTCGGCTGGGTCAATAAAGTTGTCAAGTTCACGCTTACCTTCATCGTTATCACCCGTAATCTGCATAATATATTTATAATTCTCTGCCACTAAATCAGGATTACATTTAGCTAGTGATGTGCGCATACGTTCTGCATGGTCAATATCCACGCAAAATACTATGGTTTTTGCAAAACGGTCGTACCCTTTTAAAAACTCAGTTAGCTTTTGAGCTACCAGTTCAGTGCGTTCCTCAACAACAATGTTTCTGTCAAAATCTGTTCGGTTGTAAATTCGGTCTTCAACTTCATTACCATTTTTATCTTTAAATCCTGCCGGTGGTCGCCAACCTTCCAGGTCAATATTCAACCCAACCCTCAAAACCCGATAGGGTGCAAGAAACCCATCATCAATACCTTGTTTCAAAGAATATGTATAAATTGGATCGCCAAAATACTCGCTATTGCTAGTTGTATCGGTTTCTTTAGGAGTTGCTGTCATTCCAATATGCGTTGCCTTATTGAAATAAGTCAAAATCTCCCTCCAGTTACTGTCTTCTTTGGCACTACCCCGGTGGCACTCATCAATAACTATCAGGTCAAAGAAATTTCTTGAAAACTGTTTATAGGCATTTGCTGCATCGTCAGTTCCTGCGAGTCCTTGGTATAAAGCTAAATACACTTCAAAACTTTTATCAATCTGACGGTGCTTAACCACGGTCATTTTATCTTTAAAGTGACGGAAGTCACCACGTCTGGTTTGGTCAATTAATGCATTTCGGTCGGCTAAGAAAAGAATACGTTTTTTAGCTCCACTTTTCCAAAGACGATGGATAATCTGAAAAGCAGTATAAGTTTTCCCTGTTCCGGTTGCCATAACCAACAAAATTCTATTAAATCCACTAGCAATAGCTTCAACGGTACGGTTTATGGCAATTTGTTGGTAGTAACGAGGATTGCGACCAGAACCATCGAAAAAGTAGTCTTGTGAGGCTACCTTTTCGGCTTCGGGCGTTGCAATTCCTTTGTAGATTTTATATTTTTCCCAGAGTTGTTCGGGGCTAGGAAAGTCGTCAATATTTATCTCGGTTTCAATATTTCCATCAGTGGCAGTGCGGTCGTGAAAAAGGAAACCATCTCCATTACTACTGAAAACGCATGGGATATCTAATATCTTGGCATATTCCAATGCCTGTTGAATTCCTGCTCTGACAGAGTGTTTGTTGTCTTTTGCTTCAATAATGGCAATTGGTATATTAGGCTTATAATAAAGAATGTAGTCTGCTCTTTTCCGTTCACCCCGTGCAGTCAACTTGCCGCGAACATAGATTCTACCATCTGTAAAAGATACTTCTTCAAGCAGTTGTGTGTGCTTATCCCAACCTGCCTTTTCAATGGCAGGTGTGATGTACTTGGTACAAATATCACGTTCAGATAAAGATTTCTTGTCCATATTACAGCGGTTAGATTCAAGAATTTTTTCAAAGTTACAAAGCTACAGAATATTTTTTACATTTTTAAGTTTTTATTTTCTGTTTATTTTTTGTGAAATTTCAACAAACACTTTTGCGATATCTTTTTCATCCGGTATTTGTGTAAATGCTAATTGCGTAAGCTCGTTTCGGTAGGTTTCTTTCAATTTTTCCCACATTATTAAAAAATCATTTACAAGGGGTGATTGTTCAACGGTTTTGCCTCTCCATTTGGCTGGTTCATCAAACGTTGTCTGGTCATAAGCATATAGTTCTGTAAAATCCGTTTTGAAATTTGAAGATTGTATATATTCCGCACATTCAGTATCATTCGCCAAAAAATACAAGTCGTAAAAGTGACGAATTTTAGAAGAGATTGCCAGGGTCGGATTCTCAGAAAATGAAAATCGAATAAGAGAAACAAGCTTTTCAATCATTGTACGTCGTTTGTCGAGCACGTTGAGGGAAAAGGGTTGCAAATTGTATTGTTCAATTGTATCCTGACGGTTGGTTTCTGAAAGGAAATCGGCAATAAATGAAGTTATTTCCTGCTTTATATACGGATATGGATTTGCAAACGAATTGATTTCAATGATAATCCGTTTGGGAACATTCCCGGACAGCCTACTGTTTAAAACAGAAGGGTATTGAAAAACAGATTTGCGATACATTGAGCCTTTACTGGTAATTTCTGGTTCCTTAAGTTCAGTCAGACCAATTGAAATATCTTTCTCAACAGTACGGATTTTGGTTTTGAGTGCGTTGCCGCTAAGATTTTCATTTATCATTGCTATATCAATATCTTCAGAAAAGCGATTAATTAAGCGATAGCCTTTTGATAAGGAAGTTCCACCTTTAAATACTACATTTTCAACATTAGCTGAACGAGCAAGAAGATTGAGCGTGAGTGTTATCCAATAATCTTTTTCAACGAATTCTATTGATCTGTTGAAGTGGTTAGCCGTAAATGTTATTAGAGCCGAAAAATCGTCGGCGTTGTTGTGTAAAGTCATTTAATATACCATTTAAGTTGATTCGGTAATATCTCGGATGAAATTTCTAATTTATATGTTGTCAAAGGGTTCAATGCCTTAAAAAGCACATTGGTATTTTCAACGGGATTCCGTGTTTCCAGGATTGCACCTAATAATGCAATTGTTCCAGGATTGTATTTAAGTGCTAATCGCTTTATTGTGGCAATTTGTTCCGGAGTGAGATCACCAAATAAGTAGAGAAGACGCCGACAAATATTGTTTGGCATTGCATCCGGAATTTCTTTGAAAAAGCGGAGGCAATCAAGCAACCTCAACAAGGGTGTATTTGCTTTATTAATGCTGTTTAACTGCTTGATAAAGCTAATTCTGTAAATACCTCGTTTGATAGGGTTTTTCTCCTTAGCTCTGCCTATTTGAAGCGTAGCAGGCACTTGAGTAGTTAATCCCAATTGATTAAATGCAGAGTAGCCGGTTAGATAGCCGATAGTTTTGCCATTCTTTTCAATTAAGTCTTTTACAATTTGGTATGTATCCGGCTGAAGTTCGCCAAACTGAGTTATGCGTGGCTTATAAAAACGACCTTTAGATAAACGGCGAATCTTTCCGGCAGCAACCATATTATTTAATATACGGTTTACAGTTGGTTGTTTGGATGCCTCCACACCAAAGTCATTTGGGGTGAATACAAACCCACTCTGGAAGCTGTTTACAATATTTGTAACTTTATCAGTCATTTATGTGATCATTGTTTACATGACAAAGATATTAATTATTCTTGTTTCTACCCGTAAAAACAAGATTTTTTTTAAGTACAATAAATATTTTTTTGAATGCTCTCGAAAACGCCTATTCACTGGGAATTTTGAGTTTAAAAATTATAAATAGATGGCTTAAATAACCAGCTTCTAATCTATTGAACTTGAAATAAATTGATTCTAAACTAAATCGTTGATTAAATTAAGAAAACTTGGGTTTTTTCAATCAGTAATTTTAGCGTTGGACTGAAGAAAATATTAATTTCAGGTATGTTTTTCTTTGATTAGAATTCAGTAATCATATAATCGACAAAATCTAATTTACTTTCCTGGTCAATGTCATTTGCAGCTTTTACACAATTGTAGAATATGTAAGAATTTTTTAAAAAGAAGATAATAGAAAATACAATAAATCAATCTATTTTTCAAAATCCAAATTTATTTTTTTCTTCTTTTTCGTTTTACTCAACAGTGTATTATCGTTTTGAAAATCTCCAACACCTCCACTTACCTCTGAAAATTCAGCGGGTTCTTGTGGTAATGCAGGGTTATTAGATACGATGTAATCTCCCTGTTTTACTTTACTTTCACGTCTTGTAAATATTTCAAATGATTCTATTTCAAGCCCTGCATGTAGAGTTTGAACCCCTCTGAATAATTCTTTATCAAAATTAGCAGATATATCCCTGGCTTTAATAGGTAAAGAATTTGCACAAGCAGTTATTTTAAAAGAGAATCCTTTTACCTCACCTGTATTACTTTTTCTCACCCATAGTGATATACCCTTCTGCGAAAGTTTTTTCCTTAATTCCTCAGTATTTTTGACAGTATGTAATATTTGTCTTACCTGATCTCTAATATATGCTTTTTGTGTTTCTTCTTTCATTGTGGATGACATGGTAACCTTTTCACTTCCTTTTAAAAATTCGTTTAATGGGGTTACTTCATCACTAAAATACTTTATGATATTTGCAAAAGAGAATGCCCGGTTAGCTGTAATATCACTCGCCTTAAAAATTATTGCATCTTCGACATCTTTCAGTTTGAATGATATTCCGTATATTCCACCCGAATTCTCTAAAAGTCTGGCCACAACCCCAATTTTATCTAATTCTACAAGATAACTCTCGAATGAATTACTATTCTTCAACGCTACAATTGCTTTTAAAGCAATTGATTTTTTTTGTTCATCAGCAGACATTGCTCTGGTGCATAAAAATCTTGAAATAGTAGCATAACGATATCTCTGTGGAATACGTTCCTCTTTAAAATAAATACTTGCATTAGGAAGACCATAAGTTAACTTCAATTTTCCATCCTTATCAGTCAGGGTTCGCACATAAAGCCCAGCTGCATGCACATTCTCGAAAAAATCATACTTGTTTTTTGATACATTATAGCAAGAATCAAGTTTTTGAAGAAGTTCATCTTTATATAAATTTACAAAAAGGTTATTTTTTTCTAAGACTTCTCCCACCTCATTATAAACATCTTTACCTAATAATAATTCAAGCTGAGTGTTAGTTAAATGATTATCTTGAATAAGCTTTGCGTCATCAGAAAGTAATTCCATGAGCTCAGTTTTAGTAGAAAAATTACGTAATCCTTTATCCAAAGCATTTGAAAAATAATACTGCCTTTCCTTAATTTTTGATAAGCTTTTACTTTTAAATTTATTATACTCAACATCTTTAAGATTATACTTTACTTCTAATTCTCTAGATATACTTTGCGATCTACGTCTGATATTGGAATCATTAATATGCATAGCATCATAATCAACAGTTGTTGATAAAATATGAAGGTGTTGATGCTCCCGATCTTTGTGAAGAATAACTGCATAACAGCAGTTACCATACCCCATACGCAGCATATATTCCTGAGCTATTTGAAGAAATTTATCACTTTTCAATTGTTCTCCGGGAGTTAAATTAAGCGACACTTCAAAGTACTTTTTATAAACCTGTTTGTTCATTTCCCCCACATCAATCATCTCATTATATAATTTGTGTATATCATTTTGATAAAAATTATCATAGAGAAATTCCCCTATACCTTCTTCGATTTTTGATATATTGTAGGAAATCTTTTCTGATAATGTTTTATTATCTCCGAAAGTATATGAAATATTTGCTATCATTTTTTTTCTATTACATTAATAATTAATTGGAGCAATTGTTTATATTCTTCCATCTGTCTATAAGAATCAGCTATAGCAAGATCATCTAAATTTTCTCCTCGTATATTGAATATGTGGGCGATTTGATTTATGTTGTTTCCAATATATTTTATTTGTCTTATCATTTGTTTATCAGTTTTAATTACGATTTTTTGTTTGAGAGCTACTGTTCTTATATACGCAGATACAGTCATGCCTATTTTTTTTGCACGATCTTTTATCTCTTCTTTTTCTGAATTCGAAATTTTAATAGGAATTCTTGTTGTTTTATTTTCTTTCATATTTATTTTTTAAGTGCGACCGGAGGAAGAACTATATCCCTAAGCTCGGATTAGGCAAGAAGTAAAGTGTACTCACTATTACTCACCTTGCAACACCAGAATTGAACAGTTTTAATATTGAACAATTGTAGAAGTTTGGAGTATTTTTTCCTAAAGTTTTTATCTGTTGATTACATAAATTAACGTTCTGCATTTAGTCTTGATAGAATAAAGCTTACCGGCATCGTGATTTTACCTTGACTAGAATCTATTGAATTAAATGCCTTCCAAATTGCATTTCCCTTTTCTCCATAATTTGACAGACGAATGATTTCATTCGTCATTTTAATTGGTGCATTGTACGTTTTAAGTTTTCTTACGAGAGCTTCAAAATTTCTTTCTATATTGTCCTCAGTAGGCGGCAATGTATTTAACAGATTAAATTCCACCTCAGAGGAGGTATTTATTTTATTTATTTTATTTTCCTTTACTTTAATAGTAATACGTTTGTTTTTCGTTGGTAATACGATCGTATTATTGGGCTTGTTCCATCTGGCTTCTATGCTGGTACGGGCTTTTTCGCTCTTTTCAGCACGTAATTTTAAACGCTCTATAGCAGTATTTGACCAAAATCTATCCCCATCATTTTCGAACAATAAACTATCATGTATTAGGTATTTAATGAGTTCCTCAGAAGTGCGTAATTCAAACGTAATACGTTCGTATTCTGTTATTGAAAGATATCCTCCTTCCTCGTATATCATCTCAACTATCGCCCAATATGCGCCTAGAGCCTCGAGCCCAAATCGCATTGAAGCCATAACGAGCTTTTTATCATTTCTGGAATGATAATCATGACTGAAGTAATTATTCATAATGACTTTTTTGAACAGTGTATTTTTTTATTTCAAACAAAAAGGACACAAGGGTCATTAATGAATTTTTTTAGCAGCATTTTTTGATACGCTAAGAGCAATTATATCGATTGAATTGTTTTTCAATTTACTTAATGCCCACGTAGCCAATTCCTCCCGGTTAAAGATTATTTTTTTTCCGAACCTACTAAATGGGATAGAGTTATCCATCGTATACTTATAAATTTGAGACTTAGACATACGATATCCATTATTGTTAAGAAAATCCAATCCTTCCAAAAGAGTTAGATTTTTTCCAGGCTCAGCTTTCTTTGGTATGAAAGATTTAACAGCTTCATTAACAGCTTTATTCACGATTTCTGTTAGGTTTTCTTGCGTAATTACTATAAGTTCCATGATTTGAAAATTTATGATAAAAAATAAAATGATTAGATACAATGAGCAAATAATTGATACGACAAAGATATAGTTGATAATATTTGGAACCAATAGAATATAAAGCAAATAACCGATAGTAAACTGTCTGTTTGCTATCGGTTATTATCGGTTTGTTTAATTAATTAGTTGTATATCAACCAGCTATTATGAATTTAATCTATCAGTTATATTTAGGCAAAAGCTTTATCAATATCAGAAAAAGTGCTTTTGTATTTATCATGTTGTGTTATCTGTAAGTCAAATATTTTTCTTGTGTTAGGAAAATCTATTTCATGGCTTTGACTTAATTTTTCTACAAAGTAACTAAGTCCTCTTTTATCTCCCAAACAATTTTTTTTGATGTCTTTTTTATATATCCATTCAATTTTATTATGTTTATTGCAAGGAATTCCTCCAAACCAATATAACCAAGAATCAATATCACTATTAATTAACATTGCATTTACAAATTTATAATGTGCTGATTTCAGATTATCTGGATTATCTTCATAAATTGTCTTGAAATGCTCGGAGATAAATGAAAATGACAATCTATTATCAAGAAAGGACAACCACTGTCGAATAATTGGTATATTGTTGGTTGTTAAGTTTGAGGTTTCAATATAGCTGATGATCTTTTTTTGTTCATCTTGTATAAAGTTCTTCTCATGATTATATTTTTTTTTCGCATATTGCCATTTTTGGAGATAAAAATTGTTTAAGATTAGCTCATCTTCATCTTTCTTTGTTTCTTCCAATGATAGTTTTAACCAAAATTCGTCGGGATATGTTACTTCACCTCTTTTATAGGCTGCTTCCATTTCTTTGAATGTATTCGATATAGCAGATTTAATTAATCCATTATCTCTTTCCCACAAGTGTACTTTTATTCCATTTTTAATGTCCAAAGAACTAAAATAGGAAATTATTAAAGACAAATTATGAACCTCCTTCCTATCTTCGAAATATCTATTATCGTTTACATTCGAATTTATTTGTGTTAATCCCTTTTCAATTAAATACTCAATCCAATTGGCAAGTATGGGACATAAATATTTTTCAGAGTTAAAATGATTTTCTAAATATTTTACTTCGTTTTGAATAAACTTTTTTTCAGTAAAGTAACCTTTGATTTGGGCTTCTTCCCATTTAAGTTTATAAAATAATTCTAATACATCTGCTTTTTCTTCAACACGTTTCTCAAATAATCCAGCTTCGATTCCATCTAAAGTTGTAAGTTGATAAGCATCACCTTTTGAATCTGTTAAAGTATCAAGATCGTTCTCAAGTAATCTCATCATTTCATTATTTCCACATTCCCATATATCTATTGTTATATCATACTCATCATAGAAAATATGAAAATACTTTATTAGTAAAAGCAGATTGCGGAGTTTGTCTCTTAAGTTTGAGAATTTCATTTTATCAAGCATATCCAAAATTTTACTGCGAGGCTTTAATGTGTTCATAATTATGTAGATGATTTATATAACGACAATTTAGAAAGATTTCATAAGTTGAATTTATTTATAATAACATCGAATTATAGATTAAACGCTCCTCTTTAGTATAATTTCCGAAATAACCTTGTGTTACACTTCTTTCAGAATGTCCTAATTGTTCAGCAATATAACTTTCAGGCACGCGTTTTTTCGCCAGGATAGTAGCATAGCTATGTCTCGCATTATATGTGCTTACATCGGATAGATTTAATGCCTTTGTGACGATTTTAATTTGTTTATTTGTTAATCTGTTTATGTTATGAATAGCGTGCTTTATTTGTTCTTCAGTAGTACAACTGTTGCAAAATGGAAAAATTAATACGTCCTTACTTGTGTTCACATTTCCCCAACGATTTATTATGTCTTGCATTGACGGTAGGATAGGGGCAATGATCTCTTTTTTGTTAAGTGTCTTGTTAAATGTTTTTTTACGATAAAAATATATCTCCCCTTGTTCTATGTTTTCATATTTAAATCGGCACATATCTCCAAAGTTTGCCCCATTACAATAAAAAGAAAAAATCCAGAGATCTCTACACATTCTTAACGTATCAGTTGGACAGTCAAAAGCTGCTATTTGCTTAATATCATCTAAAGATAAGGCCATTTCACGGCTACCGCTTGTCGGTATCTCAAATTTACCACGCCCAAAAGGATAAGATGCGGGGTTAATTAAATTTTGCCGTATTGCTTCATTAAGAATGGCTCTAAGGGTTCTCATATACATGCCAATAGAAGAATATTTCATTTTTTTTCCCTCCATGTGTTTAAAATACTTGTCTAACCACTTGGAAGTAATGGATGCAAAGGGAATTTTATCCCCGGCAAATTCCTTTATTGAATTCAAAGTACAAGTGTAAACGTTCGCATTTCCGATTCTATCCATTGCTTTTAAGTCGGCTATCTTGGACTCAAATGCTAAATTTAGCGTATTAACAACAGCTTTGTTTAGGCGAACATTGAGAGTGTCGAAAGTGAAATTGTCTACTTCTGCCAATTCTTTGATGTGCTTTTTTATTACCTCATCATAGTATCTTTGCAATGAATTTCTATATTCTTTAATGATGGGTTTTCGAGATGAATCTAAAATCTCCCACTCATCAGACAACAAGTTAATTCCAGATGAATAATAAATCTGCTTTCTTTTATAAGTAACCCGCCATTTGAGAGGACAAGGTTCTTTACTATCTTTGTACCTTGTATCACGTATTAGACATAAAGAAACTCCATTTAATGAATATTCAAACATAGCTTTTGTATAGATTATTATTTAAACTTGCAACATACAATCAACATACAAAGATAGCAATTATTAGATAATAAAAGAAATTAATTGAAAGTAAATTTGAATCTTGTTGATTAATTATTAGATATATACCTATAAATAGATAAATAATGAAAACAGTAAAAAGAGGCTTTGGAATGCTTTGGGAGCAGGGGGTCGTGGGTTCGAATCCCGCTACCCCGACAAAAAAAAGAACTTATCGGTTTTACCGGTAAGTTCTTTTTTTTATATCATATGATCGAATAATTGAATTTCTGATCCGCATAAACGAAACTATTTATACTTGTTTTAAAAAATCTCCATCAATAATCATTACTTTTACTCCGTTTTTAGTGCTTGAGCGGTGCGAACTTAAATTATCCGAAACAACATAAGTCATCCCTTGTGTTAATGTAAATTTTTCACCGTTTTGTAATTCACTTACAAATTCTCCTTCCAGACAGTGTACAATATGTCCCTTATCGCACCAGTGGTCTGCCATATAACCTTTCGAATATTCAACTAACCGAATCCTTAATCCATGAAACTGAACAGTCTGCCAAAAAGCAGTACCGCTTTCTCCTTTATATTCAGTTCTCTGAATCGTTGACCAGTCTATGGATTGAAAAGGAATCTCTTTATCATAATTCATTTGTTTTTTTATTAGTTGCTTTTGATTCAAGTTGTTTTTCTATAAGCCTGCTTTATTCGTTTTTAAATTCAAACAGAATATTCTTTTAAAATTATAATGTTGATGGATTCTAACCAACACAAATCCAGGTTACTTCACCGGATGTACTGAGTCCATGTTCTATCCATGGATCAAGGATGATCAGGTCATTTTCTTCCACCTGATATTCTTTTCCGTCCAGGAAAACTTTTGCAGTACCCTTTACAATAAACCACAATTCAGATTGTTCATGTTTATGTCGCCGAAATGGATTGTTCGGCTTTGTTACCCGAAAGGCAAAATGTTTGGTACTGATTTCCCGGCCCGCCAGATCATAACCTCTTCGACCATTCAACATTTCCATTGAACTTCCCTTTATGATCCTTTGTGATTGATTGACTTTACCGGAATTGTCTTTTTGCAAGTCCTTATTAGTTGATGTCTTGTGTTCAATTGTCATATTTTGTTTTTCAATTGAAGGAATATCTTTACGCTTTTCTGATATTACAAAACTTGATAAAGAAAAACTGAAGAAAGTTAGTATGAATAGATTTTTAATTTTCATGTATTGTATATTAATGGATGTATTTAATATGTATGTCCCGAAAGAATATTTACCATTCCACCATTTTTTTGTGATTCATTCATTTCTGATTTAGATAATTTCTATTGTTTTACCTAGTATTAATAGCTAAAAATCATTGAAATATCTGCAATAGCCAATGAAATGATGACAAGTGGAAATACAAATCGACCAATATAGAAAAGCAAAATCGCCATAATATCATGACCATATAATTCCATATAAATTGGAAATAATTGAATCAGTGTGTGTGATTTGTACCTTTCGACTACTTTAACGCTTCCCTGACTGCCTGCAACAAAGGTTCTGCTGAAATATCTCCGCCTACGCTGTTGTTCATCCATAATTGCGGAATAATGCGGCCCTGGGTGTACATTCTCTGTATTTCATCAGCCATTGATTGTCCTTTCATTTTTCCTTCAACCTGAAAACTGATTAGATATCCGATTGGATAATTCGACAAATACAGAGGTGCATCAATCATGTGCGAATAGATGGCCAGGAGTGTTTCATCCTTTCCGCCTAATACACCGGCATAGTAGGTATTCCAGATTTCCCTCGATTTCAAGAGAACAGCTTCCTTCAATTCCTGTGCAGAAGCATTCGGATGGGCATACATCCATTCCCAGGTGGCAATGTCCAGCAATGCCACACCCATAATTTCATAGCATGACCAGAAATCATCAAGAGCCAGGTTTTTATCCGCATCGGTGTTCTTATTGGAAAAACCCAGTAATTCAAGGTCACGTTTCTGGAACATAAATGCCACAGCCTCCGTAAAAGCGGTATTTGGAACACCGCTTAGCATCCAGTAATCAACATCATTCAGGGTAATTGTTTCTTCGGTGTTGTGCCCGAACTCGTGAACAGCAATATTATATCCCTTGTAATCCATACCGGCAGGAGCAATGCGGGTACGAAGATGGGAATAATCATTTCGCATCACAGCACCCGTAGCATGGCCTGAACCACGTGCCGGATCTACTTTTACCAGGGATGCTATTTCCTGTGCTTTTTCTGCCGACCAACCCAGCTTTTTCAAAATGTTAGGGAGATCCGTTTCCAGTGCTTTTGCGTTCGGGTATTTCTTGGAGGTAATCTGGCTTAATTCTGCTTCCGAAATGTCCGGTTTCGACTTAAAACCATTAAACCAGATATCATACGGACGAAGAGTACGACCCAGTTTATGTTGAATTAGTGAAGCGACTTTTTTAACCTCGGGCGATATAAGTAACCCCTTGAACAATGTTTCTATATCCTGTTGGAGAATCTCCATGTTACCGTCGAAATTTCGCTTAAGTGCATTTGGAAGTTGTGGGGTATAGGCATCCAGTTCTTTATTCGCTTTGAAACTTGCAAGTAACATTTCGTAGCGTTTGTTGTTTTCCGGTTTAGCTATTACATGTTTTCCATCATTATACAGATCATTTGTTACAGGATTCCAGGTGTATTTTTCATTGTTAATTACATCAGCAGGAATGGACTGGTCAATAATCCGTTTCATGACTGAATAAATCATTTCCTGTTTTTCTTTCCCCCGTAACTTATCCGAATAGTCCGATTTGAGTTCATCGCGTAACCCCCAGTGACTGATTAATTTCATATCAACAGGAAAAAGTTTCTCTCCCTTATTGTTTTGCAGGCTACCCATGCAGATATTATATCCCGAAATATATCCATCGGCCGAAGCAAGTACCTGTGAGAGGTTTTGTATCACATTCGATGGAATACGTGTTGTAAACCGGTCACCCATACGGGCATACGCCCATTGTTTGCGTGTCCACAGTCTGCCTTGTTTCGTTTTTTCTTCCAGCGTATAGTACGGGAAGTTTAGTGCAACCGAAAATGCTGTCTTATTAGCGAACAGGTCTTCATCGAGGTGTGAACTGATATCATAGCCACCGAAGAGTTCATCCACGGGTGTTATTTCTGAACCAGTAAGCTGAACCGGCTCTTTGAGTTCTAAATCAATCTTATGAAAATACCCGCTGATAATTTCAAGGTTCCGCTGGATCTTACCAAACAGCGTATCAAGTTGGACGGCATCAACTATAAAACCTGTTTTGCAAAAGACAATGAATTCATCGGGTGTACCATCTTCCTGACGCCATAACGAGGCTACCTGTGCTACTCCACGTTCAACACGAAAGCGGGATGGTTCACCCTTCTCAATGATAATGGATTTGGCTACCTTTTCAGCCACTTCAGCATCAATATAAATGTTTTTTTTCATGGTCCCGGGAGTCGTTGAAGTTGTGGTAACAGCAAATAGCGATAATGGTATACAGGTCATTATCAAAACCGTAATCTTGTTTATATTCATATATTAATTTATTTTATTTTATTTTATTTAGTTTTTATAATATGATGCATGGTATTATTACTTGAAACAAAACAAGCTATTCTGAATAAAGCCGGAATAAGCCTATACTATTTTAGAGTAATCTTAATCACGCAAGTAATTCCAGTGGTTCCATAAAGATAATTTTCATTCGTGCCATAAATAACTTCGATTGATTTCACTTCTTCGATACTTATTTTTTTAAGATTTTCATCACTAATTCCTTCTGGTTCTTTCTGACTATTTCTGAATATTGCAATTCTTGGTCTTGTCTGTGGGAGGAACGAATCGTATATTGTTCCCTGAACATTTTTGGGTATCGCAATTTCTGGTTTTTCCAGTCCTTCACATAATTTTGTTTCTCCCCAAACATATGCATTAAAAGCTAAATAAATGCGTTGAGTTAATTGATACAGATTTCCTTTTTCAACCGGCAGTTCAGATCTAATGGAATCATGTTTGTTCTGTGCTATAATTCCTATAAAAACAAACAAAAATATCATTACGGTGAAAGTCTTTTTTTTTAATTTCATTTTTTAAATTTAAATTGCTACATTCATTTCTCAAACCATATTTATTTATTTTGAAAGAACTAAGATTTCATGATGAAAATTTTATTACATGTGTATTATATGGAAATCAGATGGACCTGGCTACAAGTTTTCTAATACTACAATTTGCAGGTTAATGCTTATTTTGAATTGGTTAACATGTTGATAAGATCGCCGGGATTCGTCGAATTCTTCATGGCATCGCGCAACTTTTCCTTTTGCTCAGGAGTAAAAGCATCCATCACCTTTATCAGCGTATTAGTCAGCAAGTCCAATATCTGAGAAACGACTCCGACAACTTCTGCGTTGTATTGTTTTCCAAGAACTGGATCGGGTTTATCCGCCACTAAATTTAAATTGATCTTCTGAATTATACCCACCAATTGAGGAATTACCGGAGCAAGATTTTTGGTAATGGAATCCTTCATCTGTTTCATCTGCTCCATTTGTTCCTTACTCAACAATCCAGCAAGCGGATTTGGTACTTCCTTTTTAGGACCAGGTATATTCCACGCTACAACAGCATCGTTAATCTTTTGTTTTTTTAAGGAAGAGAATTTTCGATTCTCAATATCCTTTCCTTCGGTAGTTTTCTCAACATACTCCCATCCACCAAGGGTATATTTGTATTCATAATTCTTGTTGGCAAAACAAGGCACATCCAGTTTGTAATGTTGACTATCTAAACGCACCATTCTGTAGTTTTCATCCTTGGGATTCCAACCGTTAAAACTACCGGCCATGTATACAGCCGAGTCCTGAGAGATTCCCTGACCGGGAAGTTCCACCACAAAACGGACAACCGCCATCTGGGCATATACACCATTGTGAACAAATAAGCCGCTAACAACGCAGCACAAAAATACAAATAGCTTTTTCATGAGGTTATTATTTAAAAATTAATAATTTGTTTTGAAAGCTCAAAGATACAATATTTTTATTTATTTAGTAAATTATAGTATCCATGATGTTTTTTTTAATAAAGGTAAATGTCCGGATTTATACTGAAAAGGGGTTTGCTAAATTTATGTTTCAGACAATGAAGGATATGAGGCTATATAATAATAAAATTAATGTGAGTATTATTAACACACAAAAGTTGTTTATTTACATAAAAAAAGGCCGGATGATGTGTCCCGCCTTCTTTAAAAAAAAAGAAAGAGGATATCTTTTACGACACCCTCTTTTGAAGTTAATATGTTTCTGTTTTTGTATACTGATTTAAACACCATGAGTTTGATCTGGATATGTTTTAATAAGCTGGGATTTACCTTGCTTATTGCTGCTGTATCTTTCCGCTTCAGATTAATTTTCCAGACTGTTTTACCAATTTGTCCATTTTCTCCTACTCCGCGGCCAGCATATTGCAGCCCTACCTGTCTTTGAATCGATTTTACATTGCTAAACCCGGCTCATTGCATGCAGTTTTGTAAAAAACTACATGTTAACAATATCCGAATGGTTGCAGGTCATAATCTCAATTGATTTCTCAGTTGATTTTTAACATGTTATGCAAAGTATATGTTTCAACTCATCACCCTTTTACGGATTTAAAGTCTGTTCATACCTACTCAAAGAACTCAATCACCGGTCAATAGAAATTGAAGTTCTGTATACATACTCTCATTGTTACCAATGAAAATACACTGGACGAAAATCTGTGCATCATCATTTCAACGTTCAAGGCTTCCCGCTATTGGCATAGCTTCGGATTCTGATAATAACTGCCTCTTTTCAGATGCGTTACCGGGCAGAATAACCCTGAATACTGTTGAATCCTCTAAAGCTTTTGGCGGCTTTGCAACTGTGAATGGAAACCATCCCCATTCGCTTACCTGAATTTTTCCACGTTTTACGCTCTAAACGTCTTTCCCTTTTTAGGGGGATTTCTGTTTATCCTGTGTCCCGGTTCAAATCTTTAGCATTCAGATGTTTTGACTTTGTCAGCTTTATCGTTGCAATACAATCTGAATATCACTACTTAGATTGCAGGCATACAGTTTTTTTTTACTCCTGACTGTTTTACTCTGTTGGTATTTCGACCAAAAAATAAAATTCGTTCAATTATAAACTCATTTACTGATTAAATACTAAAACGCCGCGACTTTTAATTTTTTTGTACTGCTCGCCTGGAACTGTAAGTCACACATTCGAAACATTGCTGTTTTTCTTTTGCGACATGGAATGAACAGAAGTAATGAATTACTTGTAGAGCATTCCCATTCCGGCTACCCGGCTTTCCTGTCCCAGAGGGACAGGGTTACGTTTTTTCAAACGCACCATAATTATATTTGGAGAGTCTCACCCGTCGGGGGAGCTATTTTTGCCAGAGACCGTAAAACCATTCGCATTGCTATGCATCTCATTGCAAACTTGCGTAAACAATACAGGAGATAGCTGGTACCAACAGTCAGTTCGTTCTTTACATAAAATATACTTTTCCTCTCAGGTTGGGTTCGGTATTTAACTATTGACTTTTTTTGATGTATCAGTATTTCAAAGAACGTTCAACATATCTTTTCATGTTTTGAGCCGAAACTCATGATGCAAATATAATACATTGACAATTAGATTTGCAAGTATTTTACCCTGTATTTACAAACAACTTATCAACTGAGTTATGAACAGGTTAATGCTCTGAATATCATTGTGCTTAATCAAAACTGTTGATAACTATTATACAAAATGTTTTTGTATATCGAATTTTCTTTAAAATAATGTCCTGTTGGCAGTTACAAATGGTTCAGATATTCAGACTTTGATTTAATACATAGTGAGGGTTTCAGTAGAGCAAAAGTTATTTGATATGTGAAAGTTCATATACAATCGCTACGCCGTCACCGGTAACTATCATAGGATTTGATCCTCCGATACCAGGAATTTTTGTTGGGAAGACTTGTGGAGTAGGGGGAGTGCCATTATTGACAGCTTCGGCCAATGATCGCATGCTTTTAATATATTTTATATCTAAGGCTTTCTTTACATAAATATAATGACCGCAGTAAATTTTAAAAATACCTTCGTTCATAAGTTGTTCCATCTTCTTACACGATTGTATATATGTTTCCATCGACGAGAATGGCCACAGTTGCAACCATACCTGACCCGAACCGAATGCATCACCCGAAAAACAATTGCCATTTGCCCGATCAATCAGAACAATAGAACCCGGAGTATGTGCCGGCATATGTTTAACCTCTATTTTTTTATCACCCAGATCGAAAATATCTCCATCCTTGACAAAATGAGTATTTCCGGGATAAGGTTTAAGCCTGCTTAATAAAAGTGTATCGGCAGCATGGTAATAAATATCGGTAAAAGAGTTAATGTTTCCGGCATGGTCACCATGAAGATGCGTGAGAACAACATAGATTGGTTTTTTAGTTATTTTTCTGACGACTTCATCGAGATTCTCACATTTTGTCCCTGTATCTATCAGCATTGCTTTCTTGCTACCTTCAATAATATACATAGTGGTATTATCGGTTGTTTCAATCACCCATAATTTATCTTCAAGCTTTGTAATCTTTAAATCGGGATTGGTATATACCTGGGCCGAGACGGTTGCTTGCAGTCCGATAGATAACAAAATGGTGATTAAATAGTGTGTTAGTTTCATTTTAGCATGTATAAATTTTGAAAATTATTATTTTTATCTTGCTGGACGGATGCTCCATTTTTATACTGACAAGTAGGCTCTCATGAAACTAAAAACCCCAAGCCCCTAAAGGAGTGTAAATTAATACCATATACTAAACCATCTACTTCAAAATGAAGACAATCTTGCATATCAATATTCATATCTCCGTTAGCTAACGGACTTTGGTTCTTTGTTTCATATCGTTTTTGGTTCCGCAAGCGGATTAAAGCTTTCTTATGAATCAAATAAGACCCCATGTATGTATGACGACGGATTAAACCTTGTTAAATATTTTGGCATGCTGAATTCAATCCTATATACCAGGAGGCAATCTTATTGAATAACAAAAGATGACGGTAATGCCAGCAACTGGTATTGAATTGTTTTGGCCAACCGGTAATCCCCCAACGCATTGGGATGTAGTCGATCCGTTTCTTTATTGTGGAAGTATTGTTCCTGACCATCGGCCAACGGAAACAAACCACTTATCGAATAGAGGTCGATCAATGGAACCGCCCAATAAGAAGCTGCTTTCTTCAACCCTTCAATGTAAGTATCGAGATACAATCCCTGACCGTTACAATAATTTTCATCTGGTTGCACATTATTCGCACTAAATATAGCAAACCCCCTGTGGATAGGAGTCATAATAATAATTTGTTGTTGTGGAAAATTGTTCTTCAGGTAAGACATTACTGTGTTAATGCGTCCATAAAACGTAGAGTCATTCAATATTGGATTCCGGTACTGTCGTGTCACTTGATTTCCATTATAATTGGTTTGTTTCCCTGACTCACTGAAAAACTCACCCATCGGTATGCCGTGGTTATAGTCATTGGTACCGGCAAAAATCAATATTGCATCAACATTCGTACCTTTTTCTTCGTGCAACTTTACAGCCTGCTTGTAAATACCATTCCATTGATTGCCATTAATACCATATACTAAAGGCTCTATCCCCAGCAATTCACTCAAATACTCCCAGTAAACACAGGTAGTACCTACCCTGCGTGTGTCGGTCATCGAATCGCCCAGAAAAGCCACCCGCTTGCCTTTCCACTGTGAGTCCGGCGTTTTTTCAGTTGTTCTTACGGTTACTTTGAGAGCTTCTTTTGGCACAATTTGTTGGGCATATCCGGTATAGCCGATTGAAAACAAAAGAACAAAGGCAATTGATGAAATATTTTTCATTTTATCATGGAATAAATGTCTGTGCAAATGTAGTTTTTTTTCAACAGACTTAGTAATTGTATACCTTTTTTTATTTTGTTTCCGGTTTTTATAAATCCATAACGTGCATTATAAATCAGTGCAATTTGATTATACCTTTATCCAATATAGGGATCATTTAATCCTTTTCCATTCATAATTTGAGGCAACCATTTTTCAATTCGCGTTTCACGGGTTTTGGATTGTTTAGGTTCGGAAAAATGGAGCAAATATGCTCTTTGCCTACCGGGTGTCAAAGCTTCGAAAGCAATTTTCATGGCAGGAATCTCATCGAATTTGTGTTGAAGTTCTTCTGGAATATTAAATTCGGCATTCTTTTTAAAACTTACTTCCAGGCCTGCTTTTTCTACTTCAATGGCTTCGTATACATAGGCTTTCAGAATGGGCTCCAACTCAATGATTTCATGGATATTGCTAAACCGGATCTGACGGCCCGCCTGTACATTTTCTGTCTGTTGGATCAGAAGACCATGGGTGTCCTGTAACAGGGCACCTTTGATAAATAAAAGAGCACAGTATTCTTTAAATCCATGAATTAAGACAACGTTACTTTTACCGAAGGTATAACAGGGACAGCCCCATTTCAATTCTTCAGTCAGCTGACAGTCAAGTATGATCATTCTCAATTTTTCAAATTCTTCCTGCCACTTTTCGGCTTTCCTAAAATAAAATTCAACCTTAGGATTCATTCCACTTATTGTCATATTTTTTTTTATTTGCGTATGATTTCTTCAATTCTGTTATGTGCCATGTTTATGCCCTGTGCGAATCCAAATTTCATTACCTGATCCCTCTGTGCAACCGATTCATAAAGTACGTGCATGGAAAGTTTGCTGGTATCGTCAGTAAGTTTTTCAAATTGATAAATCTCAAGCTGAACGCCAAAAGGGGTATTCTCTATTTCAAATGTCCGGGTGATTTTCAGGTTAGGGATAAACTCATGGATAACCCCATCAGCCTGAAATACCACATTCCCCTGAGCATCGCTTGTCTCAAAACGGTAGCTGCTATGCTTTTTACTCTCGAGTTTCAGCACTTTCGTACCCATCCATTGCTCAACAAGTTCGGGCTCTGCATACGCTTTAAAAAGCAATTCCAGGGGTAAATCAAATTCCCGCGTTATTACTAATTCCTGTGTGCCGTCTTCAGCATTTATTTTTGTTTTTCGTTCCATAACATTCTGTTTTATTGATTTGTTTTTTTCATAATGGTTTCCAATTTGTTAAACCTCTCATCCCACATTTTGCGGAATGGCTCAATAAAGTCTGCTACTTCTTTCATTTTTGTCGGATTGAAAGAATAATAAATTTCTCTTCCTGATTGCTCTTGTTTTAAAAGCTGGCATTCAGTAAGAATTTGTATATGCTTTGAAATAGTTTGTCTTGATGAATCAAAGCTGTCAGCTATAGCTCCCGGTGTCATTGCCTGCAAAGCAACCAATGCCAAAATAGTTCTTCTGGTAGGATCGGCAATAGCCTGAAAAACGTCTCTTCTTGTTTCCATTTGTGCTGTTATTTGACTGCAAATTTAGCGCAGTTATTTGGCTGCGCAAATATATTATGTTTATTTAAAAATTATTGATGTCTATTTACCTTGCTCGATATCAGTATTTGATATCAATTATTGAATATGTGAGCATTTAATCAAAGCGGGGATGTTAAATAACAAAGACTTCATATTTATCTTAACGACAACATGAAGCCTGTCTTTTAAAGGGACATTTGTAAATTATGTCCTTAATAATTAATTCAGGTATTATTTGATTTGCGCGGTAGTTTTATTTCCAAATAAGTCGTGTGGATTTTCATTGAATCTGTCGTGCATTAAATTGACTGTGAGAAATATGAATGCAATAAAGACAAGCAAAATAAGGAATTGACTTTTAGAAGTCTTTTGAATATCCTGTTTTTGTTTTACATCACAAACATCACCCGGACAGTATTGTACTTTATCTTTGAAAAAGAGTGGATAAAACAGACAACCCAAACAAATTCCAAAAACCGATTCAAAAAACAGGAATATAAGGCAGATAAGACAGATAATACCTGTAATAAGACTGTAGGCATTTATAATAACAAAAAAGAAGAACATAATGGCCGATAATACTATGCCAATAATCCAGGCGAACTTTTTTTGGGCAGCTCCAACATATTCCGGTGTCTGATTTTGAACAATTAAACGTGCTAAAATCAGAGTAGGCGAAAATTTAGGGTTTATAAAAACCCGTATCATAAAATCTGTAAGGAAAAAGGTTATGACATACTTTATCGGAATAAAGTTCCCTTTAAAAAGTATGAACATTAATGAAGTGAAGGTGGACAAAAACAGGATACCAGCGGCAGCCCGTATTTCCCGTTCGTTTAAAACAGGAATATTATATCCTTCCACATCTTCTCCGAATTTGAATAGTCTTTTCATTTTAGTTCAATTTTTGGTCAATTAAAATTTAAGGGAAGTAATAATATTTAATGATTACTGGTTTCACAACATTCTCCGTCCTTCTGGCAATATATGTTTTTTTAAGAAATACCCGTAATTGGATCACAATTGCTATCGGGATAAAATGCTTACTCCTGTATCCTTAAGATTTGCATATATATACGTGTAATTCCGTTCCAAAAATACGAACTCTTTATAAAATACCCAACATTTTTTGCATTTATTTTAAATGGCTTAGGATAGAATATTCTTAGTTTATGGAGTTCCTATTGTGAGATAGCAGAGAGGTTAAAGAAAGCTGTAACTAATTCATAGTCAGATACTCCATGATAATTTAAATATTATTTCAAACCCCGTATATAGTAAGGTTAGGTTATGAATGATATACAGCATAGGAATATTATATACAAAGAACAAATTAATCTGACATACTAAATTTCAAGATGCTACTATATAGCGTATTGAATCTTTGATGTTGGCTCATAGTTCTTGCGTTCTATATAATTAATTTTTTAGAATCAGCTGAATCGCATCCATCCTGACACGGGCATTTTTAATGAGCGTTGCAAGTGTTATCTGTTCGTTCAGTGCTGTCTGAATTTCTTCCGGTCTGATGTTTTTGTTTTTTTTCTGCAATATTTTCAGCCTGTTTATTTCATGATTCAAGGTGAGGTTCATGCGATGTAATCCCTTTGTAATTTCAGTTGCTCTTTTTTCTTCAGCAATTTTTGTGGCTACCGAAATCAAATGAGGAAGGATACTTTCCACTATTCTATCATTTTCCAGCAGAGCCTCTATGGATCCGGGACTCAGCTTTTTGTTGAATGTTTCAACAGAATACTTTTCCGTTACTTCAATCCCGGTCTGATCTACTACAATTCTTAGTGGCGTATTGGGAAGGAAACGGTCTACATATATGCTTTGTTCACTCGCTGTTTCAAGAACATAAATGAACTCCAGCACAATACCCGGGTTGTTGGTTCCATGTAGAACCCCAAAGCTGGCACTACCGGTACCTGAACTTAACACCATGTCTATGGCACCGGTTACCAAGGGGTGATCCCAACTCATGAAACTAATATCTTCCCTGCTTAGAGCACGTTTTCTATCAAACGTAACAGGTAAGCCTTCACGCGGAATAGAAGGAAATACTTCGGAGATGACTGAAGCAGGTTGCAAATAGTAAGTTCGTGCAGCAAGATCCTCCATTTCCACCTCAAAATGAGCAAAGACTTTCGTCAAATAAATTTCAAGGCTTTTATCAATGTCTTCTGCCTGAATTTGCTTCACCAGTTTTGTTGCTGTTTTAGGGCGAAATGAATTCATTTCAAGCAGTTTATTACGTCCATCAGCAAGTCTTTCCTGAAGTTTTTTTCTGAAGACGGATGTGTCACTGATCAATTCTTTCAGCTCAGGGCTGGCGATTTCTATTGTGTGAGACCTTGTAATGTTTAGTAGCCGGTCACCAACTGATTTAAAAATTTCATTTCCACCTTCCATGTTTTCTTCAAAAGCATTCAAGCCTTCCTGAAACCATCTTACAAGCACATGCTGTGGGCTGTTAGCCAGGTAAGGAATATAAATGTGGATATCTTCGGTTTGACCAATCCTGTCCAGGCGTCCTATTCGCTGCTCCAGGATTTCAGGATGAAGCGGCAAGTCAAACAGTATAAGGTGATGCGAAAATTGAAAATTACGTCCTTCGCTTCCTATTTCAGAACAAAGGAGGATCTGGGCACCATCCGGTTCGGAGAACCATGCCGCATTCCTGTCTCGTTGTACGATGGTGAGATCTTCGTGAAAAACACCTGCTTTCAGACTCGTTCGTTTAGCCAGGATTTCTTCCAATGCCAGTACCTTTTCTTTACTCCTGCAGATTAAAAGTATTTTAGCCGGAGAAAGTTCCTTCATAATGGTTAATAACCACTGAACGCGCGGATCCTCTTCAAACCAGTATAGTTCCCCTTCCGGAGTATTTCCAGAATCCGTGTCGTGTGCAAATTCGTTTGTTAGGCGTTGAATCCACAAGCACTGATCTTTTTCTGCCGTTAAAGGAATCATGTGTGCCTTCCGCGTTGGAAATCCGCTCATGGCCGACCGTGTATTCCGGAATAATACCCTTCCCGGGCCATGTTGGTCAAGTAAATCTTCAATAAGTTTATCCCTCGCCCCATCTCCTCCATCAGTGAATGATTGAATTCTTTCAGGAGAAAATATAGATACTAATAATTTTGTTTCTTCAGCTTGCAGGTCTTTTCTCTGATACAGCTTTTCCACTATGCCGGCAATGTTTACTGAATCGGATGACTCATTTAAGAAATCTTCGTAGTTCGAATATCTGTTAGGATCGAGTAATCGAAGCCGTGCGAAATGACTTTCTTCCCCTAATTGTTCGGGGGTAGCGGTGAGGAGTAACAATCCGTTGGCTACCTGACTCAATTGTTCCACGATACGATATTCAGGGCTGACATGGTCGACCGACCATTCCAGATGATGTGCTTCATCGACAACAAGCATATCCCAGCCTGAAGCAACTGCTTGCCTGGCCCGCTTTGCCGAACCCGCCAGAAATTCAGTACTGCAAAGAATAAGTTGATTGTCCAGAAAGGGATTGCCATCTGGGGCACTTCCATCCAGTGAAGCACAGCGTTCTTCATCAAAAATGTTAAACCACAGGTTAAACCGACGTAGTACCTCCACAAACCATTGGTGTACCAACGACTCGGGAACAAGAATGATCACCCTCGATATCCGACCGCTTAACAACAAGCGATGAACGATTAAGCAAGCTTCAATGGTTTTCCCCAGACCAACCTGATCGGATAACAAGACACGGGGAGCATAGCGTGAACTCACCTCATGGGCTATATAAAGTTGATGAGGAATAAGATCAATTCTTCCACCCACAAAACCATTGACAGCCGATAACCTTCGCCTGTAATCGTATTGTAATGTCTCCCTGCGTAAGGCAAAAGCTTGTGGAGATTCTACATCACCCATAAAAAGCCGGTCCTCCACACCATGAATGACAGAAACATCACCAAGATCTGCCTCCGATAATTTCCGGTCCTTCCCGTAATACATATAGAGTTCACCTTCCAGTTCAACATGCGTAACAAGCAAAGGCTGGCTTTTTGAATCCTGTATGGTATCGCCCGGTTTAAAAACAACACGTTGCAGGGGAGCACTTTCCGATGCATACATTCGTTTTTCGTTGGATCGTGGAAAATAGAGACTTACTTTTCGGTTGCCGGCTTCTGTGACAATGCCTACACCCAGTTCAGGCTCACCTTTGCTGGTATATCGTTGATTCTGGAAAAAGTCTTCCATGGATGTTTTAAGTGTGGTTATTTTATTTATTGGACACTTAAGATAATCATTTAAATTCATTCACGAAAACTTTATCTTTTCGAATTCAGAAAAAACTATAATTTTGAAAAAACATATTCATCCTCCGATGGATTTTTATTCATACAATTATCCAAAGTGAGTAAGGAGTAACACCATGGTTAGTTTAAATTGCCTAATCTTCATGAATCAAATAAAGCTTATTATCTTCTACCAAATAGAACATTGGAGCAATTACAATCTTTGGGTAAAGGTTTCTTAAGCGTTTTGTTTCACTTAAGATAAAATCTATTTCATTACCTATTTCAAACATAGGTGCAAATTGCATAAAATGTTCTTCTGCTCTATCTCTTTTCCAACCCGCTATATCAACAAGACCATTAATAAATTCTGTTTTACGGGAAATCAAATTGACCATTCCGCAATTGTTGTGACCAATCAGTACAATATAGCTAACGTGACCAACTGCAATTGCATATGAAACTTTAAACTCACTATAGCGCAAGTTAGCACCACCCGCACGAATGATAAATGCAAAATTATCAGGCATGAGTAAATGTTTTCGGTTATCCATGCACATACCTACCAAAAGCTGAGCATTGTCAAAATGATCAAACTTTCGGTTTAAATTATGATATTCCAAAAGCTGTCCAATTGGTGTATTACGATAAACAGGAAGAATATCTTCAATTGATTCAACAGATAAAATATTGGTCATTTGTTTTTTTGTTTATGAAGACCTAAATCTAAATTTCTTTATATCTGCAACTTGCCCTTTGTCTTTATGATTTAAACAGATGCAGTAAATGGATTGTTCAAATCTGAGCTAAACAGAGACCTCCTGAATAATTTCGGGACTAGTGGATTTAAAGCAAGTATAGTTTTATTGTTGGTTTCATAGCAGGGTTTGACAATGACCATGCGCATGTGTTCTAGCTTGACGGCAATTGGGGATACTTCCCTAAAATCAATGGATTACTGACCCTAAAAGTGCATTTTGGTCTCCGTCATAAGGGATATACTTTTATGTTCGCGTTCACTGTCCAACAGTTTAAATGCCTGCATAAAAAAACATCAATTGCCAACTCTGTAATCAACTCTCCCGAAAGCTATCGGGACAACATAATCAACACTATTCCACAGCCCCATGATTCTTAGCAGTTTCGATCCAATGTTCGACAAGGATTTCCGTATTTGCCCCTAATCCACGTGCAAGATACAATGCGGCTCCCATGATCAGTACAGAAGCTTTCTGAAATTCAGGATTTGTTTGCAAGACTCCAAACTTTTCCTGCGCTTTTAATTGGAGTAATTCAGTGTGTTTTCGGACAAATGGAACCGGATCTTCAGTATCTTCGTGAATTTCAGGAATCATCAAACTATCCAACCACTCGGGTCCGATACTGGTTGCTAACATATCCGGAAGTTCAATGCCCATTTTTCTCCACTGGTATAATGTTTCCCGATCTCCCGATTCTGCTAAGCCTGTATCAAGAAGAAGCTCAAATGAGATATCTGCTAATTGTTGAATCAGGTTTAAATATTCATCATGTGCTTTTTCGAACTGCTCGGTTCTCTGTTCATTCAGGTATTCACCGACAGTCAATTGTGGTAATCCGGAAACTTCGGGACATCCATCCAGACAGGGAAATTCATCCCCCTGATACATATAGTGAACCTCGTTGCGTTGTATTTGACGACCAAGAGGAAATAACCTACAGGCCAAAGGACGCCCCACATGAATGCTGCATCCGAAATTACTGACATACTGACTGCATGCCTGTTTCCCGCTCCAACCTACTTCTCCGTCAAAACGTAAACGAATTCCTCCATACTGACAATAAAGATCACGAAATACACGTGGAGTAACTTTTTTCTCCCTGGCCAGACAAACAAGCTCCCAGGGATTAAGCATCACCAGATTCCCATGACAGCAATTTCCGCTTCGAGAGCAGGTGAGAGGTAATTTATCCTGAATGCTGAGTTTGTTGATTACCATCTTGGTTGCTGAATTATTTATAGTACAAATATACTCTATAAATTCAGAGAAATAGCTACCTCTTAAACTACTGAATCAAGTGGAACAATTAAATATCTTATTTTATATCCTCCGTATTATTATTAAACAAGCTATATCAACAAAAAATGGAATTTCTTTTCAACTCTCCCGATTGCTACCGGTACAACCCAATCAACCTCCCGATAGCTATCGGGATAACCAATCAACCTCCCGATAGCTATCGGGATAACCAATTAACAATATATATATTACATCATTCGTAATTACTTTATTCTCTTTCAAGAATGGAGTGCTTTTAAGGTACTATTTACTGAAATTAAAGGCTTTATGTATTTAGTTTGTGTTATATAATATTTATATATGTTATATTAAACTAACAAAAAGTCGCAATTCATGGATATAAATTCTAACCAATTTAAATATTGTTTTTTACCGATTTACAATTATATGGAGCCATGTAATAATTAATCTAAATATTGCATAATAAAAAACACAATATGCTACAATGATATTATTTCCTCCAATTTTAAATTCATTTTACCTCAGTTTCATAAATATCCATTTTATTTATTCCTTGAAATTCTTTTCAGATGAATTGAAACTACCTGTACTTATTACTACGCAAAACTATTAAATACTACATTTAACTCTATATCAACACATTATAGATTTATTTGTTGTATTGTAAGAAACATACTCCTTATTTTACGAAAAAAGGATAATCATGATTATATGAAAATCAAACGAACTCAGAATTATTTTTTTAGAAATTAATTAAAGATCTGCAGCTAACAATTTAACAATTAAGACAATGAAAACTTTATTATTGCTTAGTCTGTTATTATTATCAAACACTTGTTTTTCGCAAATGCGGAACGATACTACTCAAGTTGTTAATCTTCCATCATTCAAACAGGAAAAGTCCGAAAAATGGAAAGTTATCGCATTGTATTCGGCTTCTGTGATACTCAATGGCATCGGGGATGGATTAAATGATTCTCAACAAAAAACAGCCGGGCATTTATTCAATGCTGCCAGTGTTGGTACACTCGTGTTAAGTCCTGCTATATTTAAGTATGAAAAAAACAAATGGTATTGGTACGTACTTTCATATACCTGTCTTCGTGCCGCACTTTTTGATATATCCTATAATTTAACCCGAAAGTTGCCTGCTGATTATACCGGATCAACGTGTATAACCGATAAGTTTTATAATGCACATGGAATTTCGCCCATGTATCCAAGAGCTATATTTTTTGCAGTTGGATTTACAATACCATTAACTAAATTATAAAAATCAGTTGTTTTTGATTTTTAGTACTTGTATTTTATGTTGGGTTTGTTTCACTTCTCAATGAATGAGGGTTTCACTATACGTATGCACACCCTGTGAAGCCCTCACTCTTAATCTTTGTGAGGGTTTCACTTTGGGTTTAGACAAAGTTCACATCAACAGCATACTGCTATCCTGTAAAAGTTAATCGTAATTTAGTTGTTCAGTATTTTCGTCGTGTAATCTGTCTCATATATTTTAATAAAAGAGTCAAGAAAATCATCAGTTCCACCACTATTTTTCTTTAAATCCTCCTTCAGTTTCATATACTCATCTGTTTTCTTAAATGCTTCAAATTGTTTAGCCTTGAATTTTTCATATTCTTTGCTATTCATACTTTTTTCATGTATAAGATTGCCTTTATCAATTTCAAGTATAATGTAATTCTCATAGGTTGAAGCATAACCCATGTGCACATAATTGACAAGTTTTCCATTTAGAATAACAAGCAATCCTGTCAACCAATCTACTTTAACCTGTTTCAGATTAGGGAAGACCTGATGAATAACACTTTTCCAGTCTGTTTTTTGAGAGCCTTTTATCGTATCCTCGCTCATTACTTCAATGTCTTTAACAAATAATTGATTATCCCGTATTTCGAACGTCCCGATTTAACCACGCCATAAACCTGTAGACATTATCTCGCTCTTCGGTCTTAAATCCGGATTCTTCAGAAAGTAAATTTCAAGAGGATTTGTGTTTAATGCGTATTCTTGTCCTTTATAAATTATTTTGTCGGGAGTCTGTGAAGTACCATAAGAACAGACACTCAAAAAAAAGGAGATTACTGTTAATATAAATGTTTTCATGGTATTTTATTTTTAAAAGTGACACCTGACATTATAGTTATCCATAGATAGTGCTTTTACAATGCGTTTTCAATTGACTTCAACTTTAGCCGGAGCTAGAAAGGATAATTCAAATCGGCTTTAGCCAAATCCCGCACCAAATGTACAAACTTTTAATTAACATCCCTACATTTTCTATAGTTATTTTAATATTATAAAAATGTATTTTGTTTATGTGGAATTTAATGAATAAAAAAAACCGTCCCGATAATTTTATCAGAACGGTTCAATAGGGTAGGAGTAAGCCTTAAAAAGCAAAGCATTCAATTATAAGGTGATTTTACCTCTCACGATTCAGCTAATTCATGTGTCAATCGATCATTATCATCCTGAATTTTTAATTTAATTTCATTTAATGCCATTTTAAGAGCTGTAAAAGCTGATTTTCTGGATGCGGAAGATTCATCATAACCCCAATACAGTGCAACCCAAATTTTACTATAACCGGTTGCGGAATACTTGCCAATTAAATGGTCGTTTTTAGTGTATATCTCAACTTCAACATCTATGTTTGTAACTGAACTATAAAGCGGTATACCAAATAAGTTTAAAGTACATGCCGAAAATGCAGTAGCCCATAACCACCTGTCTTTCATTGATTGTTCACCTGCGACTATTCTACACGTTATGCTCCCTTTTTTCTCCCCAAATGGATTGGTTATATTCTCCGTTACATCTCTTTCAAAAATTGTAATGGCATCCTGAACACGTTTGTCTTTATTACTTGTTGTTGTACTGCTCCCAATCCCCATATACGATGAGTTTGACAGTTTTGAATTATAGGTTGAAACTTCTACATTCGATGTACCACTTGAATATGCCGATTCAAGGCTCATTATATTTACCTTTGGTTCAAGGGCAGGTAACAGCTTTGTGTTTTTTGGAGAAGGCCTTAATTCACTCAGGGAAATAGATTTACAACCGGTAAAAAGTAACACCAAAATAACGGGGATGAAGAAAAACTTTTTCATAATAATTGATTTTATGTGAATTATGTACTGTTTATTCTTTGCTGTAATTTCTATGCTGTTTATTAAAGTACCGGAAATTAGTCGATTCTGTATACTTTAAAGGTATAGGTAGTAATTCTTTCCAGTCTATTTGTTGATTTATTTTTACCAATAGTCTATAATTTTCCCCTTCCAGTCAGGAACTATTATTTTAGTATGCTGAAAAGTTTAAATCTGAGTGACGTGGAAACTTCCCGCTAAATGTCGGGAAAAGTGGAAACAAAACCAGCCCTTTTTTAATGGATGGTTTCAAAGTAGCTGTAAACAATAACCGTGCCCGGTTTGGTGTAGTTAACTGCAATGACGGGATACTTACCCAAATTCAACCAATAACCTATGTTCAATAAGGCTGGTTTTATATTGGGTTTTATTTTATTTCGAATCTACTAACTCAATCAACCAATTAACCTCCCGATAGCTATCGGTACAACCAATTAACCAATTAACTAATTAACTCAATCGATTACTTATTCTTACCATGAAATAATCGATTAAAAAATCCTTTTATCCCGGTTTCTTTTTCTTTATAGGGATTGCAATTAAAATTATTAGAAACAGAATCGGGAATTGCAAATGGAGTAAGGAATTGTTTCCTCCAACGGGCATTATGCTCGATAGCACGAAGCACATTGCCCACTATGGGGAGTGCCAGTGCTGATCCTGAACCGTTTCCACTGTAGAAATGAATCTCAGGTGAAGTTGCGCCTACCCATGTTCCCACTACCAAATCTGGAGTATAGGCAACAAACCATGCATTGGTATAATCCTGAGCCGTACCGGTTTTACCAGCCAGATCTGCACGGATACCATATTGGTTTCTGATGCGTGTTCCGGTACCCTCGTTGATGACTTTTTGTAAAATGGCGGTAATCATTTCAGTGGTTTCTTTATTGAATACTTTTTCAGTCTGGGCTTCCTTTCTTTGGTATAAAATTTCACCTTTCGCATCGGTAATTTTATTTATCAGTACCGGCTCAGTCATTTCACCCTTATTGGCAAAAGCACCGTATGCCCTAATAACCTCATAGAGTGACAAATCAAGTGTTCCCAGGGCAATGGAAGGTGAATCATCATCTGTCGATGGGAAATGAAGCCTGTTACAAGTATTGATAAGATTTTCGCGCCCTGTTTTAAAGTACAAATCCAATGTAGGCAGGTTCATGGAATGGGTTAAAGCATACCAAAGAGCCACTGTACTGTCTTTTGTAAAGGTATGATCAAAATTCTGAGGTTCCCAGTTATTGAATTCAGGATATGTTTTTTCAATATTTTCAAGATAAGTACAAGGGCTAAAATTGTTCTCCAACGCTGTAGCATATAAAAACGGCTTAAATGTAGAAGCTATCTGACGGTGAGACAGCACCATATCAAACGGAAGTTTTATGAAATCGTTTCCACCAATCCAGGTGATGACCGCTCCATTTTTTGGGTTGGTAATAAGTACCGAGGCATTCAACATTTTGTAGTAATACCACAAACTGTCTGTTTTATTCATTCTTTTTGTAACAATACCTTTCCAGTCAAATACTTCGATATCCTTTTTTTCGGAATTATCGGCACCGGACAGTTTAAACTGCTTCCGAACCCATTGTTTTTTTACAGCGTGATTCTGAAGTTCTGTATCCAGCAATTTTTGCATAGCATACAACTGTTCATGGATACCTTCGGTGGTCAGATGCTGAATCTGCATATTCAGAGTAGTGTATATTTTGAGCCCATCTTTCTTCAGGTCATATTCCCCACCACCTTTCTGTTGAATATCTTCGAGAATTTTCTGCGTTTTTTTCTTTACCTGGTATACAAAATACCCCGCCGGAGCTTCTGCATTCATATTTTCATAGTTCAGATGTAACGGGATTTTCTTCAAACTATCCAACGCAGCCTTTGTCAGATACTTTTGTTTTTCCATCAGAGTCAGCACCAGGTTTCTGCGTTCCAACGAATTTTGTGGATTAATACGGGGATTAAAATACGTGTTCGCTTTCAATAATCCCACTAAAACTGCCGACTCTTCCACTTTCAGCTTGCGGGCAGGTTTATTGAAATACCGGTGTGAGGCAGCTTCCACCCCGTAAACGTCTTCGCCGAAAGGTACGGAATTCAGGTAAAGCAATAATAGTTCTTCTTTGTTGTACACTTCCTCCATACGGGAGGCAATAATTATTTCCCGTATCTTGTTCACAGGCATACTCAGGAACCCAAAATTCGTACGCCCGTATAAATTTTTAACCAACTGTTGTGAAAGCGTACTTCCCCCACCGCCTTTGCTTTCGTGCCAAAGGATACTTTTAAAGAAAACACGAAAATAACTCTGAATGTCGTAACCCCCATGGGTAAAAAAGCGCTTGTCTTCAGTAGCAATCAACGCCTTTTTAAGATGATCGGGAATTTCACTGTTGGCGATATTGGTACGGTTCTCGGCAAAATACCTCCCGATAATAACGCTATCACTCGAAATTACCAGCGAAGCCTCTTCATTATTGATGGCTTTCAGTTCTTTCTTATTGGGTAAAGAACCAAATTTCCCTGAATAGACTGCAAAAAATAACAGCACACATAGTAGTAGGATGGAAGATAGGAGTATCAGAAAGTATTTTAGGATCTTTTTTAAAAGCATTATTTTCGGACGCTCCATATTTTATTTTTTTTTTAAGTGATCTGTATTGACTGAAACGATGTTTTACTTCATTAGTTGTGCGATGTAGTTGAACCAAATCAACCTTTGACCCTAAAGGCATAGCCGTCTAGCAAAAAATAAATAGCAATAAAGACAGCTGGTTTTCGGGCTGAAAGCCCATTATATACTAGCCCAAGGTAAAGCCCTGATAGGGCGAAGCCTTGGAAGATTGAATAAGTCAATTTGCGTCTGAAAGGGCAATATAAAATATTGTGAATCAACCAGTAATCATTAGTTTGATGTCCTTTCATGACGAAAATATTAATTCATTCATTCTGTGGACAATCTCTTTCTTAATTTCTTTTTTTTTAAATAATCTGTCGAAATCAGTCTCAATAAGACACCATGCGGACAATCATATAAATTAATTAACCGCTACCCCCTCATTACAAGAAATGGTATAAAGAGAAAATTTAATTAATCATATATTATCAAATTGGAACTTTACATTTTCAAACAATATTCATTTATAATCTGCCTCTACAAACGATTGATAGTAAAATAGCTGTCTCATGAATTAAGAATGAACTGTGTGATCTGGTTTTTCAAATCCGTTGATACACTTCGTCGAAAGGAATTCTCATTCTGTCTCCCCAGACTCCGTGATCATCCCTGATTCCGCAGGAAATAATCATATTGATTTCTGCCCCCAAAGGCAATTTCAGGATACTTTTCACTTTTCTACCATCAAAACCTTCCATCGGACAAGTGTCATAGCTTTCACCGGCCATTGCCAGCATAAACGTTTGTGCCGCCAACCCACAGGTTTTATGAACCACGACTCTCATGTCGTTTTCGGATACCTGGTACGTAATAGGTCTGAAAATCCCAACAATGTTCATAAGTACTTTCCGGACCATTCCAAAAATTCCAAAAAAGCGGGAATATAAAAATGGCATGACTGTTCCAAAGTACATTTTCCAGCTTTTGATTCTTTTCTCCTGTTTCTCTTTTGGACTGTTTTTCAGAACATTTTGAGTTTCCAACTTCAACATTTCTTTGGCTCTTTTCCGGTACAAATCCTGCCTGGCTACGAAAACTACCATTTGTTGCGCAGTAGTCGCTGCTTGCTGATTTAAACAGGCGACAGAGAGTCTTTTTAGCACTTTAGGATCAGTGATGTGGTAAAACTCCCAGAGTTGCATGTTGGAACTATTGGGAGCCAATGTTGCAAGTTCGATACAATGTTTTACTTTCTCTGAATCAATGGGAAGAGCTTTGAAGTGTCTGACAGAACGCCGGTAATTTATTATTTCTTCTAAAGTCATTTTTCGTTGTGGATGATATGTACCTGATTTTTTGATATCTGTTTCAGTGTATAACGGGAATAATTGATTTTTTGTCTATACCCTTACGTTTGATGCTGTGTAAAAATGAAAATGGACGAACAAATAATTTACGAATTAATAGTTTAGTCATTTCTGTAAAGACAAATAAGGTTGAACCTCCAAGTTGATCGGTTTCAAACTGATGTTTATTGGTTGGAAATATTGTTTGAAATTTCATATTCATACCAGGTTCTTCCCTCAATTGTTTCACCTGATTTCATCCGTTTCATTCCACATTTTTCCGATAGCCTGACTGAAGCTAAATTTTCAGCATACATCCTGGAAATAAGTTTTTCAATTTTCAGGTTATTGAAACTGTAGTTAATTAACCCATTGCATAGTTCTTTTCCAAATCCCTTCCCCCAATATGTATTGTCTAAAATGTAGCCTGATTCAAGCTTTTTAATATCACCAAATGAGTCAAACAATCCGACTTCTCCGATAATAGCGGTGGAATCTTTTAAACAGATTGTAAATACACCAATTCCCAAACCATAGTTTTTATTGCATTTTTCGTACTTCTCTGTCAATTGATCTTTTGACCATCCGTATTTCCCATCGGAAATGAATTTCATATTTTCTTTTTTTCCATATATCTGCAAAAGGGAATCCAAATCTTCTTTCGAAATATCCCTGACTAAAAGTCTATCTGTTTGAAATCTTATCATTTAAAATTCTAATTTAGTTGTTTTTCATTCATTGTCCATTGTATTATACTATTAGATTAGTTGTATGTTTAAGTGAAGTTTTGTGCACCGTTCAGAAATTTTACGGGCATTTTCAATGAGTTGACCGGTATAATATGCCTGTGCTTGTATCGTGAAGTTTTCCTTTAAGGCTGTTCCCACATTTCCAGATCAAGAGATTCATTTAGTGTTGGATAGTTTGTAACTTATTCAGAATCGTTTTATTTCTATCCCTAGTATTCATAAAAACTCCTCTATTATTTTTAAGACTATCAGGTTTTGTGTTTCATAATCTGTTGTCGATTTCCCTAGTAACCCATTCATAAATTACTCCAAACCCCGAACCCTTAACTCTTCAAACTTTCAAACTTTCAAACTCTTCTAAATATTTCATCCAAATTTAAGAGATGTTTCATGCAACTGAATACTTAAGTCATTTAGTGCTATCGCAAATTGTTTTTTTTCGTCCGCACTAAACTGCGCCTTTTTACCATTCACAGTATGTCCATTCAGTCGCTGATATAACCACGACCGGCTTTTCCCAAAATAAGTGGTTGCGATATAACTTAATGAAACTGCTTTGGCTATATCCCCCAGTTTAGTTGTCAATATTAACTCTTCTGCTGCCAGTACGGTAGCATTAAGTCCGGCAAAGGATGCATTTTCATAGTCTTTGAGCTCTGTACTTGATAAGGTCTCCAGTCTTTTTGCTCTGTTTTCCTGAAAATTTCTGCGTTCTGCCTCTGTTTTTAATTTCTTGTATTGCTCAAATTCAGCCTGCATTTCAGCTGTTGGCAAGTATTTAGAAAGCTTTTCCATTTTTTATTTTTGTTCTTCGTTTTTTAATTCATTTTCAATTCTGCTGATTTCATCCAGTATTTCGTCAACATAATTTAAAAACTTCTTATCCACATTGAGAACCCGGTTTTCAGTGTGGAACCTTAATAGTAATTTGAGATTATCAAGTTCTTGTAATTTTTCGTTTTTCTCTTCTTCTGTCATAACATAACTGTTTGTTGACTAAGATCAGGGAATGAATTGTGTACAAAGTAAATAATCTTTTGGTTATTATCAACATCTACTTATACTTATTTGTAATTAAAAATAAATTTTTAACAATTTTATAAGTAAAGAATATGATATATAACTGTATTCAATAAAACTTAGAATGCGGATATAATTGTTCCCATTGCTTTAATGCAGATTTCACCAGTAAATCAACAATTTTAATTCTTCCTTACTAAACGCAAATTATTACGTACCTAATTCAACAATTCTTCAGTTGGTTTTTCCATCTTCTCTACACATATAAAAACTATGTTAAATGATTGTTGAAATTCTTCATAAAAGTATTTTAATAAATGTACAATTACAGTGTTTTTTGACTAAACAAAGTACTATGAAATAAATAATGTTTTATTATTTTACATTAAACTTCTTCACCCCTTAGCTCAATTATCCTCTTGTAGTACGAAATAATTAAAAAGAATTGAGTTAAATAAATTACTTACGAATCGAAAGTTAACTGATTATTGATTGATGAATGAGGTTGAGCCTGGTACTATCTGGTTTTCTACTGTGGTTTAATATTTGAAAATAAGATTTTTAAAGATAAAACCTTTTTTTTAACCTCAGTAGAAAAGAATATGGCAATACCTTAACCTCATTACCTCATTTTAATTTTAAATCTCTATTTGATTGTGTTTAAATTTGTTTTTTTTCAAACAACTTTTTAGAGTCAGGGTGAGACGTCAAAATAAAAAACAGGACATTTTATTTTTCCATTTACTTATTATCAAAATAGAACTTTACATTATCAAACAATATTCATTTATAATCTGCCTCTACAAATGATTGATAGTAAAATAGCTGTCTCATGAATTAAGAAGGGACTGAGTGATCCGGTTTTTCAAATCCGTTGATACACTTCGTCGAAAGGAATTCTCATTCTGTCTCCCCAGACTCCGTGATCATCCCTGATTCCGCAGGAAATAATCATATTGATTTCTGCCCCCAATGGCAATTTCAGGATACTTTTCACTTTTCTACCATCAAAACCTTCCATCGGACAAGTGTCATAGCTTTCACCGGCCATTGCCAACATAAACGTTTGAGCTGCCAACCCACAGGTTTTATGAACCACGACTCTCATGTCGTTTTCGGATACCTGGTACGTGATGGGTCTGAAAATGCCAACAATGTTCATAAGTACTTTCCGGACTATTCCAAAAATTCCAAAAAAGCGGGAATATAAAAATGGCATGACCGTTCCAAAGTACATTTTCCAGCTTTTGATTCTTTTCTCCTGTTTCTCTTTTGGACTGTTTTTCAGAACATTTTGAGTTTCCAACTTCAACATTTCTTTGGCTCTTTTCCGGTACAAATCCTGCCTGGCTACGAAAACTACCATTTGTTGCGCAGTAGTCGCTGCTTGCTGATTTAAACAGGCGACAGAGAGTCATTATAGCACTTCAGGATCAGTGATGTGGTAAAACTCCCAGAGTTGCATGTTCGAACTGTTGGGAGCCAATGTTGCAAGTTCAATACAATGTTTTACTTTCTCTGAATCAATGGGAAGAGCTTTGTAGTGTCTGACAGAACGCCGGTAATTTATTATTTCTTCTCAAGTCATTTTTCGTTGTGGATGATATGTATCTGATATTTTGTTATCTGTTTCAGTGTATAACGGGAATTACTCACTTTCCCGTATATCCCACATTACAAACGATTTGGAAGTAAGAGATTTTTGTCGTTATCATAAAATTCTTATAATAAGATATTCTTAAGGAATTATCCCCATTTTATGACTTTCCCAAATGAAGTGATAAGTGATTTATCTCCGTTATAAATTACACTACATTGATTGGCTGGTGTTTTTGAATGCGAAGCCCAATAACGTAATCCTTTGAAATATTCCAATGAATAAGTTGATCCCGATTTAATTTCGTAGGCATATTGTTTATCCCCGATTTGTTCAATTAAATCAACTTCATTTCCTGTTTTATCCCGCCAAAATGACAACTGAGGTTCACTCCCGGAATTCAAATTTTTCTTTACAAATTCATTGATGACCAAATTTTCAAACAAAGCACCACGCATAAAATGAGTGGCAATTTGTTTACTTTTAGTGATATTTAAAAGTGAGCAGACCAAACCGGTATCATAAAAATAAAGTTTAGGTGTTTTTACTAACCTTTTGGAATAATTATTATGATCCGGTTTTAATAAATAAACTATATAACTGGCCTCTAATATAGAAATCCATGATTGTGCAGTTGATAACACAATACCACACTCATTTGCCAATGACGATAAATTGAGGAGTTGTCCTGTTCTTCCGGCACACATTTTGAGAAATACAATAAACTTATTTAAATTACCAATATTTTTCAACTGTCGAACATCTCTTTCCAGATAAGTCTGTATATAATATGGGTAAAAATCAGTTGGTGCAATGGCTTTGTCGTAAATACGGGGATAACCACCTGTAAAGATCTCATCGTTTACTGTTTGTGGTTTTACTTTTTCATCTGCTAATTCTATATGCGAAAAAGGAAGTAATTTTAATATGGCACTTCTGCCAGCCAGGGATTGTGTTATTGACTCCATTAACAAGAAATTTTGTGATCCAGCCAATATGTAAGCACCCTCTTTTCCTTGAATGTCTGTTTGTGTTTGAATATACGAAAACAAGAGTGGTACCCGTTGTGCTTCATCAATAATTGTTTTATCCGGATAACTGGACAGAAATCCTTTGGGGTCAGTTTGAGCAAATAATCTAACGTCAGTGTTTTCCAACGAAACGTATTCATATTCAGGAAATGTAGCTCTGAGTAAAGTAGATTTACCCGATTGACGAGGTCCGGTAAGTGTAACAATCGGATATTTACCTGCTAACTCCACTAATTTAGATGTCAAAACTCTTTTAATCATAACATTAATCGTATATTTTGGACAAATATACGATTACAAAATAGATTTGGCAATTATTTATTATTATTTATATTAATATCAACAATATATACTATAACAGTGTTTTTTGACTAAACAGAATAAAAAAACCGTCCCAATAATACGATCAGAGCGGTCTAAAAGAAAAAGACAATTATTCAATGCTATGAGGTTACTTTACTTCTTACAATTTCACCTTTCGTCACGAAGTTATACAGGTTTTGCTTAATGATGGAATCCCATCCTTTGACACAATTCTCATAGCATTCCTGTCCCGGAGTTAAGCCCTCATGGGTGAATTTAATGGTGGTTTCATTTCCAGTTGGAATGACTTGACGTTTTCATTCTGGCACATTCACACAATACCCCCTCGGAGGAGCCCGGAACTTTCCCCAACCATCCTGATTGGTAGCGATGTCGTATGGAGAATTCAGATCATTAGCGACGCGCCAGGCAAGTGGCGAAATTTTGTAGCAGCCCAGTAAGTCCTTGCCCGGGTGCCGTTCCCTTTGTCTCCCAGGTTGTTCAAAACGAAGATAAGTCCCCGTTGATTGGCATAGCCGTTTCGTTGCATGATATACAGGTTATCATCCACATACAAAACAGAGGTTGTTCCGGCGGCATACTCTTCATGGATGCGAACCAGCTGTGCAATACCGCTTTTTTTCGTCTTCCAGTCCGAGGCCCCACTCGTAGTAATCCTGCCAGAAAACACTGGGATACCCTTCATGGGTAAGAATAAAGGCGTATGCAAGCATTTTATCGTTGACTATGGAGTCGTTGCGTACAATGTCATGATTCCCGACAAATGTGACGGCTTGCGAAGGATTGTCAATAAGTAGTGTCCCCGGATGTGTAAGATCCCGCAGACTGAATCCGTATAAGCTACACAGGCTTTTTAAGCGGTAACGCAATGGAAAATCAAAAGCCGAAACGGGATTACCGCTCCAGGCATTTGTTTCCGCCAGCCAATCATTAATACCACGGTCGTAATCCCGGCATTCTCCGACTCCGAAGGGCTTCACCGTAAGTTCGTTTCTCAGAGTCTGTAATTCCTGAATCGAACGGGTCTCATCCATCTAGCCATAAACCCTGCCCTTCAGCAATCCGATAAAAAGCTGATACTTTTGGTTCTGTTCTTCCATTTTCTAAGTATGAAATATACCTTTTATTTGCCCTCCCTACTCGTTCAAGAATTAAAATTTGCTGTCTCAGTGGATAGCGGAAATCTAACCAAAGCTGTGACTTCTCTGATGACAAGTACAGTTTATAATTATTTTGCAAACAGCCATTAATTTCATTTTTTATTTTAGGTCAGACATTCAATTTTCTATCTACCCCACATTTGCTATGAGGTTAAATAGGTTTTCGTTTGTATCGAAAGTTGAAATGTACTTTAAAAATATATATCCACTACTTCATTTTAACAAACAATGAGGAGTATGAATTTATTATTTATGCGTAAAAATGCAAGTTAAAGATCCTTGCCAGCTGAGTGTGAAAGGTGATTTATTCCTTCTTATTACTTGTTAAATTATAGGTAAAGCTAATAAAACAACCTAACCTTGTTGCTTTTTCAGTAAGTGTTTCATCTATTTCAGACTTTGCTATCGGATTATCTAAGGTGTATTTGCTCTTTAAATAGTCAACCTGTGAAATAGCTAAGCCAGCTGTTATGATTAATTGTTCTTGCTTTCCTATGATTAGACATGGGCCAAAAAAAGTATTCAACTTACTTAAGTTATCTGAACTTAATCCGGTTCCAATTGAACCCCCTACTTTAATGTTATTATTACATCGTTGTGAAATATGCATCATTGCACCAATAGAAATATTTACCAGATTATCATTTCTATTCATTTTAATCATTGATGTATCTTTTGATACTGTTACTGTCCTGTACTGCCGGTCATGCAAACCTGATGTTATGAATATACCGGTACTAAAATCGAACTTAAATCCTCCGACTACCGGAACTGCTATTGAAAAATTACGTTGGTCTAAGTTTGATGCTGAATTGACTCTTGATAAAGCGGATATGTCAATTTTAAAATTAACAATATCCGTGTTTGCCTGAACCGGATCGGAAACAATAAAAAAATTGCTCTCTTTTTTTAATTCAAAGATTATGTTGTTTAAACTGGCAAAAAGACTGTTAAAATCAAAATTATCAACACTGTTTTTTAATCTGGTAATTTCAGCGAATATAGAAGTTAGATTTCCCTGCGTTTGTTGATCTTTTTGAATCTGATCAGAGATTGAACTTTCGTCATTTTTCAATTTCCCTTTCGCTTTTTCTTGATTATCATTGATCCTGTTGTTTAAAAGCTGATTGTATAAAGATAAATTCTTTGTAAACTCCACATAATAATTGTTGAAATCAGACAATATAATTTCAGGACGCTTGATTGAAGGGTACTTCTTTAAAATACTATCAATCGTTTCAGATGAAGTTTTAAAATCAATATCCTTCACTGAAAATGCAACAAGTTCGTTATTGATTCGTTTGGCATTTTCAAGATGATTGTAACTTCTGAGCACTTTAATTATGCTGGAATGCAGCTGTTGTAATAGTCTCATATTTAATGACATGAAATCTTTACTCTCGTTGTTAATTCCTTTGGTTTTGTCTGTATGAACTGCGATTTTGTCGGTTTTGGTGGACGATGAATCTTTCCGGGTATTTTGTAATTCCTTTATTTCTGAAAGATCCTGTTTGTTGTTGGCAAGTTGAATATCAAGGTTTGTTTTTGTTCTGATTGAATCTGCTGAGGCTTTACTGCTTGTTTGCTCTTCTAAAACATCACTCGTTTTTTTATTAGCAACTTCAGTATCGTTGTTTGATATATTAAATATTTGAGAAATACCAATAGGAGCTTCTGACTGATAAGTTGTTTGTTGCGAATTTATTTTTACATTATAAAGAAGTCTGTTAATATTATTAATCCGATAAGTGACAAACTGATTGTACGTACAATACGGAACTTTATCCGGAGTCTTGGTTTTAAAATCGTAGCTTAAGGTTGTTGGAAATTTTGCATCCTCCCAACATCTTTTTCTGAAATTATTTGCTCTATGTTTTATTGAGCAGTTAACAGTATTGATTGAATCTGTTTCAACTTTCTTATCCTTTTCTAAGTTCCTTTTAGTAGTTGACAATTTAACAGTATCAATTGTTGCCGCTTTAACTTCCTGTTTTATCTGATTGATCTGCGCAAAACTGAAAGAAACAATAATCAAACTAATTACCGTTGTTAGTAGCCTTGTTTTCATAGCTTTGATTTTAAATAATATTTTCTAATTTGTAATATTTCTTTCCCACTTGAAGCAAAAATGCCGGAGTGATGGGTTGATGGCTTTAGATCTATCTCCAGCAGAAAGATTCCTTTCTGTTTCAATCATTGATTTTGAGGTGGTAAATGAATGGCGGGGGGCATTCACACTTGTTTTGCCCACCCGCACATTTATATTAACTGTAACTGTCTGTTTTATTACCCTTTGCGAATTACCGTCGTTGTTTTATCATCATCTTTACCTTTTGATTGTGAGGTTGTGGATGTGCTGACAGAACTTCGTAGTTTCATTAATTTATTCAGCAGGTCAAACCAGAAAGGGGCACCCAATGAAAGTGCTAATGCCGTGACAAGCCAACCGAGTATCATCGAAAGAGCCTTTTTCCATCCTCCACATTTAAAAGATATGGAACCTATCCCCATTCCCATTATTCCATTCATTTTGGAAATATCTCCGTTTACGAGAGAATCGGCTTTGTGGGTAAGAACTTTTCCTCTGTTTAGTAATGAGTCATTTTTTGCCCTGGCAATGGAATCCAATTTATTTTTATGTGCGATACTGTCTATTCTGGAATATATTATTGTAACGGAATCATTTTTTGTAGATACGATTGCGTAATTATTGTTTTTATTCAAGTCGTTTAAACGTTCCTGGTAAAGATCAGGATGTGCTTTTGTAAAGGCATCCGCCTGTTGTACCATGACATCTCTTAGCTTGGGATCTTTTTCGAGTTTTCCTACTATGGAGATGGTGTCGACATTAAATGTTATGGCAATAAGCAAGCCGATAACCAGTAGAATATACTGTGTATGCCTCTTATACCAGCCGGTACAACGTTCCATGGTGTCATCAAACCATTGTTCGAGTAATTTCCGGAAAGTATCCACATCGCCCTGAGCATCAATCCAAATTGATCGGATAAATTTCAAAGTTTCAGGGCAAATGGGTATACTACCCAATGGTAATTTATCCTCATTTATTGTACCGGCATTAATTGAATTCTCGATCAATGGCTTGATATCATCTCCTGCTTTTAGTTTATCGCCATGAAGCAAATCAATCAATACTTTTGAAAAATTTTCTTTGGTGATATATGATGGTTTACTGTAACATTTATCTTCACCCAGATATTTAATCAAGGGATGATTATAGAATGCATCGGTGGGAGTATGAGGAATATCAACAACCTTTGATTTTTTAAATAAAGCTTTTAGACTGCTGAATTTTTTGTCAAAATCATGCCCATCTTCAAGCATACGGAATATGGCTCGTTCCAGAAGTTTAGACCGAAAGCTAAACCAGGTAGCCAACAGCTCTTGTACTATAGTTGCCAACATGCTATACAACAGGTAGACAAAAACCAAACCGATTACCACATCCAGTACAATTAAATTTGTCATAACATTATTTTTAAGGTTAATATAAAATGCGTAATTAAGAAACAGGGAAATATAATTAAAAGGATTTTATTTTGTTACTATATAACTGTAGGTGCAAAATCGTTCGTGTAACCAATTCTTAAATAAATAATTACATTTATTGCTTGTATTGTTATCAGATAGTTGTTTGCATAATTAATTTTATTGAATCAATTTGAGAATGTATTATGATCCTTGAAGTAAGGCGAACCTGTATACTTCATTCAGGCACATACACACAATACCCCCTCGGAGGAGCCCAAAACTCTCCTCAACCATCCTGATTGGTCATGATGTCCGAAGGTGCATTCATATCATAATCTCCGCGCCAAACCTGGGATTGCATGATCACTCCCATAACTCATGTCGTTTGAAGTTAATAAATAGAATCGTTAAGTTCAAATTAGCGCCTAAAAATCGTAAAAATGTTAAGTCAAAAAGTAAGGATGAAAGCGATATCGGGAAGGTCAGGAATCAAGGACAATAACATTCCTGAATCTGTTAATAAAAACAACACAAAATTAAAATATATTTTTGTATTAGTTTAATCTTTTATGTTATTTTATGATAATAAACATGAACCACATGCTGAATAAACAAAAAAATGGGCTCTGTAACGTCTTAGGTGGGTATCATGATTTAATAATTTTGGCATTGTATTTATTACTCCGGAAGATTAAACTCTTACAGAGAAACATGCAATTAATCAACATTTCATTTATCCGGTAAAATAATAGTATTGAGTTTTCCGCACAATTCGTTATAAGTAATTGGACGAATATATTGTCCTGTTATTATTCATTGAAAAATAGTACTTTTCAAATATCCTAAATAAGGAAATAAGGTTTTAAGTCTGGGGTATTTGGTTTTCTACTAAGGGTTAATATTTTAAATATAAGTGGTTTATAATATTAACCCTTATTTTTTATTTTAACCCTACTATATAACTCATTGCAATGTGTTGTATATAAATTATTTGCATTTTTGCTTTAATGGCTATCGGCTTTTGCAACCATAGTTCGTTTTTTGTATTTTTATAATGATCTGATCAATGAATATTAATTGAAATGGTCCTCTTATCGATAATTACTCCGTAGGAGTATTCTGTACATAACCCCCGGTTGAGCCTGCGAAACCGGGGGTTATAAATGAAATAAAGAACAGAACTCTGTAAGAGTTCTCCAACAGAATCAGGACTTTAAACCTTTTGCTGGTAAACATAATTGAAAGTTGAGTGCAAAAGCAGATAGTCATTTTCGCGTTTTCAAGCATTTTCAAATTGCCGATGCATCAAGTTAACTTTATTGTTGTTCGATCACAAGATCGCGGGGACTTAAGTAATTGGAAAAATTAAATGTCCCATTGTAAATCTATAAGAATAGAACGCGGATACACGCTGATTTGGCGGATTAAATCCCGAGATGGCTATCGGGAGGATTTTAATTCCAACAAGTTGGAATTGATTTATCTTACTTGATCAACTTCAACTTGTTGAAGTTTAAATCCGAATAAAATCGAACGAATAAAAGAATCCGTAAATATCTGCTTGATCAGCGAAAATCCGCGTTCTATTCTTTAAAATATAAGACAATATTTTCTGTTTAGTACTTAGTAGAAATATTAAGAAAAAATGCCGGCCATTATTCCCTTATCTAAATTAAAATTATACGACATTATTTGTTTTCAATTACTTAGTTCTCAATAGTTTAATATATTCAGCAATAATATCAGGTTTGAAATTTCAAAATAACGTTAAGTAATTGAATATTGTATCCTTTTTAAGTTAAGTTTTTGTGTCCGATTGTGTCAATTGTGGTTTAGTATTTGTTTTTTTAGTAGAGTAGATTAAAAATGATCAGTGTAAATCTGTGTAATCTGTGGACAATCCCTTTCTTATTCCTTTCTTTTCAAAGCTTCTTTTATCTTTTCCACATTCGTCCCTTCACCGATCCCTTCATACGAAGAGAGGTCCTCGTTGATTCCGACAAGTCGCCAGCATTGCCCTCCCGGTGCCTGGAAGAACAGGTGTGGGGCAGGTACATCAAGCTTCATAGCTCCTGCATCGAGAATTCTCCGTGCCATTTCGTCTACACGATCCGTTTTGATTTCAAGCCACATCGATCGGGCAGAACGTAAGAACTCGCTCTCATCAGGTACATTCCCATACAGAAACAAGATGAAGTTTTCCCCCAGCCTTAGGAAGTCCCTTTCATCCTCCTCTTTCGTGATTTCACCTCCGAGTACATCACAATAAAATGTACGAATACTCTCCCGGTCCTTCATTGGAACGATAACCGAAGCATGGTTTCCAAAAATTACTGTTGCCTTGTCTGTTTTTGTTGATGTTTGTGTACGTTGCTTTTCCATGTTGTTTTCCTTTTAAATGTTTCATAGTTTAATTCAAAGAACGGGATTGCTTTTCGGTCAGTTTATACGAAAATGCTTACTCCTATACAACAATTATCAGAAATTATTTGTTTATCAGAGCATGTATTTTTGGTTGATAATTAACAGGATACAAGAAAAGCCCTGCATCTGCAGGGCTTTACCGGGTATTGTATCTATTTTCAATATTCAATCAAATTCAATCAGTATTCAATCAAGTTTAAAAAGTTTGATTAAGTTTATATTTACTTGTTTTAAGTCATTCGCATCCATTCGCCCTATTCTACCCAAAGCAAGGTTCTTATCAATTGTTGCAAGTTTTGAAAGTCGAACAAGCGATTCTTTTTTAAGACCATTATTTTTTGTGGGTTTCAACAGAATATCTGTTTCTTCTTTCCAATTTAGTTGAGTGGAAATAAAAGCCAGAGTTATATCCAATTCAATATTTATCAGTAATCATGCGGGTCTGTTTTTGTTTCCTTTTAAATCTGTAAATGGAAACGGAATGAGTACGATATCCCCTTTTTCCATCAATATTTTTCTATCATGTCATTTACGGTATACAAATCTTCATCGTCATTCAAAAATTGGAAAGTTGTTAAATCAGTCACTAACTTTTCGATTCCATGTTGCAGATTTTCTTCTTCGTACTTTTTTAAAATATATTCTGTAAAGTCAGATACTTCTCTTACCTTATCGTTTGGAAGTTTCGATAATGTCTTTATAGTTCTATGAATGAGTGTTTCCCGTATCATATCGATTTTAATTTTTTTAATTCAATCTTTTGCAACTATACAAATTTACTAAAATTATAACATTAGAAAAAACTAAATTGTTTGACAAAATGAATTCAATTAAAATCCGATAACATTTTCCCTGAATCTTTACACCATCACTATCAACCCCCCCGCCGGTTTCACCATACTGTTTTTTCTTGATTTCCTCACGGTTCCAAATTCAACCCTTTTCTATTGAAAGCATTAACAGCATTATCAGGTCTTCTCCATCTGAACTCCTGGAATGACTTTACAGGCTGTATATCCAGTCGGTACAGGCATGTCCGGTTTATCGTTTTCCTTCAGGGCGTGAATAGCCACATTGATCCCAGTTAATGCAATATTTTTATGATAGTGCAATTAATAGATCACTATAAACCCTTAACATCCGCTTCATGTATTAGTCGAAGGCTTACAATCTAACTTATGTTTACTGATTATTTTATGTTCGGTATTGGATTGGTTTTGCATTGGTTTTGGTTTGGAAAGGTATCTAATTTCACATCCATTTAATATCCATTTATATGCCATATATCTTCATAGATATATGGATGTAATATGGCAAATATATGGTTGATATATGAATGTTATATGGCAAACATTTCCGAACCAAAACCAAACCATAAACAAACCAAAAACATTAAAAGAACATTTGTAGAACAAAAATAAATAAATTAGTCCAGATTTGTACACAAAAAATAAAATATTTTTAACCCAGGTATATTTAGCCCAGGCTACTGTTCATCAGAGAATATTATTCCCGGCAAGAATCCGGGTTTAACCTTTCATGAACAGTATATTTTAAATTTGACATATACCGGAATCTGATTCGTCACACTCTTGACGGCCGGTATCGCATTGACAATAACCAGGCTGAAAATAGTGTGCGTGATTTAGCCTTAGGGCGTAAAAACTATCTTTTCTGCACAATCATGATGTAGCCAGACGTACAACTGTGATTTATTCATTCATGGCAAGTTGCAAGGTGAATCATGTCAACCCTCAAGTATGGCTAAAAGATGTAGTGAATCGAATACAAGATCACAATATTCAAAAAATGGACGAATTACTCCCGCATAGTGCAAACTGAACCATTCTGATGTAAAGCTAAATTTAAAAGCCCATAATAACAGAAACTGATTCTGCTTTTATGGGCTTTAAGATTACACAAGATGTACATTGCCGAAGGCTTACTTTAATCTTGTCAAATTCAACAGGAAGTGGGGTATCATATCATTTTTTGGAACGATGGATAGTTGGGAATTGTCTTTAAATTCAAAAAAATGGATTTAGAAGGCATCTTATATTTAAGTCATTGAACAATGAATTTTACTTATTGATTTGTAATTGTTATGAGGTATAATTCGCTAAGAGAGGACCACCAACTTATATAATAAGGTAACTGTAGCTATCAGGATGCAATCCAATAAATACAAATATTAAAATTGTTTTATTATATTTGCAAGTCTTAAAATTTAGTATATTATAAAATTAAAAATCGAATAACCGGAGAAACATATTTTGTGACCGATGTGGTAGAGGATTGGGGAGGATATATTATTATAGGAATGAGAAATGAGGAATGAGGAATGAGTAAAAAGTAAAGAATGGTACTTCGTAATCTTGTGAAAGCTGAGATTGTTAACCGAACTGAAGTTTACTGGTATAGTTTGGCTATTGATTGGATCCCGATATCTATAGGGAGGTAAAGGGTTATTGGAAGTAACTTTGGTTTAAAATGAAGAGTTTTAAGGATTACATCCCGATAGCTATCGGGACCCAGCGACAGGCAGGACCTTTTGTACATCATAATAAGATGGTATATATATCCGGCTGGACGGGGATAATAAAGGAATTCCGTTCTCAGATGCTGACCAAGTTACTCATGAAATGAAACATCAATATGATGATGACCAAGGGAAAAATGCAGATTTTGAAGATAATACCGCTACAGATCCTGCAGAAATTAGAGGTGTAAATAATGAGACTAGAAAAAGAAACCTCGAAGGAGAAGAAAAAAGAACTACTTATGGTGGTAAAGATAATGATCCAAATAAACAAAAAAAGCTATGAATAAATTTATTATTATTTCAATATTATTCTTTCTAACTTGCTTCATTTCTTGTAATATAAAACAAAATCCACCTTTTAATAAAACTTTAATAGAAAGAATATCAAAAGAGTCTATAAATTACCCTTCTTACTATTCAGGAATAATGTTTTTCTGTAAATCGCAAGATAATAAAATAGCATCTTTAAATGTTTATGAACTTCGAGAAATTTATTCAAAAGAATTCAGACACTTAAATTACAAATTATATCTAACAAAATTGCTTAACCAAAAAATTGTTATTCAATACAATAACAAAAATGAATTTAGAATCAATGAAGATATTGAGAAGAGTTATACAAGAATGAATATTGATGATTTCCTGATTACATATTGTAAAAAAACAAGTAAAGATAGATACACTTTAAAGTTAAACATCCCGAAAAGCCAAAGATACTCGATATTTTACTTTCTTTTTATCAATAATTACCTAACTAGTTTCGATGATATCGGTGGTATGTTTATTATAAAGAAAATTGTATAGAATTAATCTTTAATATGAAGTTTTACAAGGGTGGATCGACTGGTAGAGAAATATTCTTCAATCGAATGCAGAAAATTTAAACCGGGCTAAAGATTACAAAATTGTTTGCCAATTGATAGGGTCCCGATTGCTATCAGGAGGAATGGATTGTTGGATGTAACATTAGTTTAAGTTGAGTTTTAAGAGGATTACATCCCGATAGGTATCGGGACCTGATAATACAAATGCTGGGATTGCATACCGATAGCCATCGGTACCCAGCAACAGGCAGGACCTTTTGTACATCATAATAAGATGGTAGATATATCCAGCTGGACGGGGCAGATCAACAAAAGCCAGTTTGGTAATTATATTAACATTATTTAATTTGATCAATTTATATACTATATTATGAAAAAAGTTATTTTAAATATCTTAAATAAATTATTTTTCCCACTAATGATTATTTGTATTTGCTCCTTGATTTTTAATAAGGAGCTTGTTCATGTCAAATACATTAGTATAGTTCGATATGTATTGTTAATTATTTCATTAATTGGTTTATGTTTTGAGATTTCTAAATTAGCTAAACGAAAATAATTTAATATGCAAAAAATAATTAGAAAAATTTATATTTATTCGTATTATATAGTTATGTTTGGTTTTATAATATATTTTTTTTTATATATAATATTAAAGTTATATACAAAAGCAATCTATTATAACTATATATTGATTTTTTTATTTGGTCTTTATATTGGGTATGAATTTGCTGCAAATGCATATGAGTATTTAAAGAAAAATAATAAGTCTAAAGATATATAAGTTAAGATTAAAATATAATATCGTATATCGTATAGACTTTATTCGATACAACATCAATCTTATATCTTGAAATAGTAACAGAAATAAATAATGTGTTAGATTAGCTGATATCAAAATAAAAGCTTTTAAATCAATAAAGAAAAAATAAAAAATCAAAGTAAAATGGTGGGTTTATGCGTGCCATTTTTATAAAATAGGGTATTATTATAAATTAAGTCTTATAGGTCAAAATTCAGGCTCAAAACCTCTGTAACTTCATTTACCATTACCTTTGCAACAAATCAAGGGTTATGAATAAAAAAATGCTTTTACTGTAGCTCCCCGTCCTTCCTGATATGTCCTTCATTAAATGAGAAAATGGGATTGCTTTTGGCTGGGATAATATATTCCAGCCTCTTGCTATAATAAAGATATACAGGCAATATCTATAATTCAATATGATTTATTAAATTTGCCGGATAAAATACATTTTACAGCAGGTCATAAAAACATATACACATACGACGCCTCCCGATAGCTATCGGGTGGGCAAAAACTAAGGGTGGTAAATTATTCATCCAACCGGATACTGGATATTCCGATGGGAACAATCACTCCGTTGTCAACCATTCCGACGGATTATACGGTGCTGACTACCGATTATGTGGGTAATATGATTTATGAAAACGGGGCTTTGAAAGAGATCATGCTGCCTGAAGGTTATTACCAGAACGGTACGTTTTATTATTACCTGAAAGATCATCTGGGTAATAACCGGGTAACAATAAACAGCAGTGGAATAATTGTAGAAAAAAGTCATTATTATCCAAGCGGAACGCGTTTCTTTTCCGAAAGCACCAATAATACCTTAAATCCTTTGCCTTACCGCTATAACGGCAAGGAAATGGAAGCCATGAATGGGCTGAACCAAATGGATTATGGGGCAAGAAGAAGATTTAGCTGGGGACCGATATGGACGGGTGTGGATCCACTGGCGGAGAAGTATTACTCGATTAGTCCGTATTCATATTGTGCAGGGAACCCAGTGCTACTTGTTGATCCAAATGGAATGGATTGGTTTTATTATTCTGCTGATGGAAAAAGTGGTCCAACTTGGAATTGGAGAGATGAGAGCAGTTATCATACAGGTGTAAAAGACAGTAATGGAAAAGAAGTTGTTTTACAAGGACAAGAAGCTGTAGTCACATTCGATGGTTCAAGAGATGAAAAATTAGGAAAAGGCGATAATTTATTTGGAGAAGGTGCAAAGTTATCAATTGTCACTGTATATGGACCGGATGGAAAAGTTGATATAAAGAATTATAAAGGATTTTCCATGTCATCTGATTTTGACACTTTTGGAGCTATTAATAATGGAAAATATACTGTTAATTATAGAAGTCCAGGTAAAAGTGGCAAACTAAAATCAAATTGGGCAATTAACAATACTAATCCAGTAGATTGTTTGGATGGAAATAATCCAAGTCCTATTGATCCATTTAGTTCTACTCAAAAAAATGGAGCATATATCCATACTTCAAATAAAAATGGGTTTGCTGGTAGCTTTTATAAAAATGGAAATGTGACGGGTGCTATTACTACTGGTTGTTTATTAATTGTACCTTCAGGTCATGGAATGAATGGGTTTGATGAGTTTAATAGTCAATTGCAAGGAGTTTCTTCCTTTCTTTTAATTCTGAATAGATCTGTACCAATTAACTATATAATTGCACCAACTTCTAATAATTCAAAACCTAAATGGCAACTTTATTAAAAATAAAATAAAATGAAAAAATCAATAATAATTTATATTCTCACTTTAGTTTATTCGCTAGTTAACGCTCAAACAATAAAAAATACAGCAAGCTTGCTTTTTTTTAAAGAAAACGTAAAAATAAAGGTTTATAATAATTTCAATAAAGATAAGGTCATTTCTTGTATTTATGATGATCCGATCAAAGAAAATTATTATGTGTTAGAAGTTTTGGACAGGAAAGGCAATATGCTAAAAATATCTGGTTCGTCAATTTTAAACAACAAAGCTAATGGTTGGATAGAATCATCTAATATAGGTATAAACACAAGATCGCGTGATAATAAGCTAGTACTGTATAAAGATCCAAATTATAAGGCAAAACACATAGTTATTTATCAAGAAGACGGTGAATTAGTTAGAGTAACTGCAATAAGTTCAAGTTGGTTGAAAATAGTATTGAAGTGCAAAAACAAAATATATAATTATTGGCTTCCTAGTGAATATCAATGTCCTAATCCTTATACAACATGTAATTGATTATTAACTGTTGTATGAGTATGATGTTTTATTAACGACAGGTTTACTATTGTCGATCCACTGGCGGAGAAACATTACGATATATCACCATATGCGTATTGTATGAATAATCCGATTAAATATACAGATCCTTTAGGGCTAGACACTTTTAATGTCAATATTAGCAACCATACAATTGATAGAACTCCAGTTGAAAATTCAAAGAATCATACATATATTTTAGAAAACGAGGAGGGAACATTAACAACAGCTACATTAGATATTAATGATAATGGCCCTGTCCTTTCGGATATGTCCTTCATTAAATACGAAAATGGAATTGCTTGTGGCTGGGATTTGCAATCCCAGCTTCTTGTATTATAAGGTCCCGAAGAATTCGGGATGTAATCCGATAAATACAAATATTTAAATTGTTTTATTATATTTGCAAATCTTAAAATCCGGCTAACTGTGGATATCAAAAATCGAATAACAGGAGAAGTCTATTTTGTTACCGATACGGTAGTAGACTGGATGGACATTTTTACTCGTCCGATATACAGGCATATCATTATTGAATCCTTGAAATATTGTCAGACAGAAAAGGGTTTACTGATTTATGCATGGGTATTAATGACAAATCACATGCATATGATTGTTGGCTCCGGGGGAGAAAATAAAGTTTCGGACAAGTTACGTGACTTTAAGAAATTATCAAGTAAAGAAATTATCAGGACATTACAGGTTGAAAGTTCGGAGAGCCGAAGGGATTGGATGTTAAACCGGTTTGAGTATGCTTGGAAGAATGATAAAAAGATAAAAAATTACCGGTTTTGGCAGGAAGGAAATGATGCTCAGGAGATATTTCTGAATGATTATTTCAATCAGAAACTTAATTACATTCATGAAAATCCTGTAAAGGAAGAAATAGTAAACCGAGCTGAAGATTACAAAATAGTTCAGTTATTGATTGGGTCGGATGAAAAGGGTTGTTGGAGGTAACAATTATTTGAATATAAGTGTTTTACGGATTACAAATCCTCATATTCCAAATGCTGGGATTGCAAATCCCAGCGACTAGCATGACATTTGTACATCTAAAATAAGGCAACATATCCGCAGGGACGGACTTATTTAACACTGTCTACAACTACAACTTTAAAGGCTACAGCAACAACTTTTGGTGTAGTGTTTATTGAAGGTGGAATAAAAGCTTACTTTAATACACCCCCAGATACACCATATTCAATACCTGGTCCAGTCTTTCAAAATGGGTCAGATGCAGGGAACTGGACAGTAACACAGTTTATTGATTATCTTAATTCATTCAATGCTCCACAAAGTAACCAATCTCAAACAAAACCATAATGACAAAAAGATTTAATACAATAGCCAAAAGATTCCTCGTAATCAATATCATATTGACATTTATACTCATTTTAATGATGAAATATACTGGCTTTACAAGTAGATCTAATTTTGCATATTATGAGCCATATTCATGGAGTGAAATACTTATTCTATTTCCTAAAGCATTAATTTATTCATCAGTAATTTCTCCTTATAAGTTTATATTTCATAAATATTGAAAGACAATTTATAAAAGCCGATAAGCTTAATCAAGATAAGTTATCTGAAAAAGAAAAAAAAGGTGGGAATAGTAAGACAATTCTAAGTCATGGTAATCATAAATGTCGCATTTGTGGGTTTCACAATGATTATTTCCCTTGGGGAGAAGATGGGGAGAAACCTAATTTTGAACTGTGCCCCTGCTGTGGAGTCCAGTTTGGTAAAGAAGATGTTACTTTAGAGTCAATACAAAAATACAGGAAAGAATGGTTAAGAAAAGGAGGGAAATGGTTTATCAAAAAAGACCGACCAGATAATTGGGATATTAATGAACAAATGAGAAATATTCCCGAGGATTTTAGATAATGTTGAAATAGTTAATACTTCATATTTTACATTAGTCTGGACAAACCTCTCTAAACATCACGGCCCCGCAATGGTCAGACATTGTGGGGCAATTTGTTTTATAACACAATTTATAGTTTTCAAAAATGGTGTTTAAGCACAAAAAATAATTTTAGAAGTTCACTTTACCAACCAGTAAATCTTTCATGCGTTTTTTGGTAAGCATGGAATTAATGATTTTAATCAGTGCGTTTTTCTCGTATTCGTCAAGCTGATTAATAAGCATTATTTGCTCGTTCAGCTCATGGTTTTGGAGTTCTGTCCCGTTCTACAGGATATATTCCTCATTACTAAGAAAAAGGACATGTGATCTGCTAGAATAAAGATTTAGAAAGCAATATTCACATAATACAATATAATGTATTAAATTTGCCGGATAAAATACATTTTACTGCAGGACATAAAAACCTATACACCTACGATGCAGGAGGTCAGAAACTAAGGGTGGTAAATTATTCATCCAACCGGATACTGGATATTCCGATGGGAACAATCACTCCGATGTCATCCATTCCGACGGATTATACGGTGCTGACTACCGATTATGTGGGTAATATGATTTATGAAAACGGGGCATTGAAAGAGATCATGCTGCCGGAAGGTTATTACCAGAACGGTACGTTTTATTATTACCTGAAAGATCATCTGGGTAATAACCGGGTGACGATAAACAGCAGTGGAGCAATTGTAGAAAAAAGCCATTATTACCCAAGTGGAACACGTTTCTTTACCGAAAGCACCAATAACACCTTAAATCCTTTGCCTTACCGTTACAACGGCAAAGAGATGGAAGCCATGAATGGGCTGAACCAAATGGATTATGGTGCAAGAAGAAGATTTAGCTGGGGGCCGATATGGACGGGTGTGGATCCACTGGCGGAACAGAATTATTCTATTAGTCCGTACGCGTATTGTGCTGGAAATCCTGTAAATAGATTTGATCCAGACGGTATGGATTGGTATACATCAACTGATGGTAAAACTACCTATTGGCAAGACGGAAATAAAAAAGTTGAAGGATATACAAATAGGGAGACTTACACCCAAAAAATAGACGATAATACCACCATTACATTTAATCAAGACAAACCTACGACAATGTCTGAAACAGTATTAAATCCTGAAGATTTTTCAAGCCAAATGAAGTCAGATGGATCTGGAAAAAAAGATGGTGAAGCTGGAAATTGTTTTGTTCAAAGCGAAAAAATGGTTGAAAAAAGTGGAGCTAAATCAGAAGACAGTCCTAAGAAAGGAATTAAAGATTCAAAAAAAGAACTTGATTATATTTCATCACAGGCAGATTTAGGTAAATCTACGAGGGTTCAGGTAGATAGAGATGGCGATGGAAAAGGTGATCATTGGGTAGCTAGTGCTTCAGTTACAACCGATTTAAAAACAAATAGTGTTACATCTGTTGGTTATTTTGATCCTGCAACAAGTCATCGAGAAAAGGGAACGAAAAATTCATTTAGTGTTGGTAGAAATAAATCACTTTCAGGAAAACCTACATATCGACCAAAATATACATATAATGTTGTTCAAGTTCGTAAATATAAAAAATAAAATCATGAAACAAACTGCATTAATATTCGTATTAATTATTTCTTTAAATTGCTTATCACAAAATTCTAAAAACCAAAATAATCAAAATTTAAATATTAGTTTTACAGAATTTATAAGTAAATTTGTTCAACTAAAATTACCGTTAGAAATTAACCGATTAAATGATTTAGGAAAATATAGTGATAAAATTGTCAAAGTGGTTAAAGGAAAAAATGTGCTTAAAACTAATCCTTTATGCCCGACAATTCCAAAAGATGAGTATAAATTTATAAGTGACAAATTCCCTACTAATAAAAACTTTTACTACCAAAGCGTATATGTAAAAGATTATAAAAATTATGTTTTATTGGTAATCATACAAAATAATCGTATAACAGGCGACTATTTTCTTAAACTTAATGTTTACAATTTATCGGGGAAAATAATAGATACTTTAAGTCTTGCTGGCCAAAAAATTGATAAAACTGATCGTTTCTGTAGTATTGATACAAATCTGAAAATTAAAATTAGAATACTAAATTTTTACCCTGATAATCAAAATGGAGAATTAAATGGATTAGAGATAAAGGAAGAATATCTTATTGCTGATGATGGACATTTTAAACGGACATATTATAAAAAAGAAGAAGGCCTTTTTTTAATTAAAGATGACGAGGAGATACGAGTTGATAAAAAGAAATAAATGGCATTATATTTGTCCGTTAATTAAATAACCTTTTCCTTCCGGATATGTTCTTCATTAAATGAGAAAATGGGATTGCTTGTTGGCTGGGATAATATATTCCAGCCTCTTGCTATAATGAAGATATACAGGCAATAGCTATAATTCAATATGATTTATTAAATTTGCCGGATAAAATACATTTTACTGCAGGACATAAAAACCTATACACCTACGATGCAGGAGGTCAGAAACTAAGGGTGGTAAATTATTCATCCAACCGGATACTGGATATTCCGATGGGATCAATCACTCCGTTGTCAACCATTCCGACGGATTATACGGTGCTGACTACCGATTATGTGGGTAATATGATTTATGAAAACGGGGCATTGAAAGAGATCATGCTGCCGGAAGGTTATTACCAGAACGGTACGTTTTACTATTACCTGAAGGATCATCTGGGTAATAACCGGGTGACAATAAACAGCATTGGAGTAATTGTAGAAAAAAGCCATTATTACCCAAGCGGAACGCGTTTCTTTACCGAAAGCACCAATAATACCTTAAATCCTTTGCCTTACCGCTATAACGGCAAAGAAATGGAAGCCATGAATGGGCTGAACCAAATGGATTATGGGGCAAGAAGAAGATTTAGCTGGGGCCGATATGGAGGGGTGTAGATCCACTGGCTGAGAAGTATTACTCGATTAGTCCGTATTCATATTGTGCAGGAAATCCGGTGAATGCTGTTGATCCCAATGGAGAACAAATATACATACTAGGTGATTCGAAAAATAGTCTTGAATTTTGGGAAGGAGTTGGAACTCTTCTTAAAACAGAAGATGGTAAAAAATTATGGAATGAATATGCTTCAAGTGATAAAGAAGATCTCTATATAGGGGTGATTTCATTTAAATCAGATGATAAAAATCCAGGGGCTGCAATAAAAGATATTGGTGCATCTGGTGATATAATAAATGGAAAAATCAGTACAGCCAATTTTAAAGGCAATAAAGAAGCTTTTTCTAATTTTGAAGGTCATGATGTTAGTAAATCAAAAGGGCGTTCTGTTAGTTTAATTTCATTAGAAGCGGGTGAACTAAAGAAAAATTCAGAAAAATCTGACTCTTACCAAAATGCTGAGACAATTTACCATGAAATGAAAGCGCATATAAAAGAGGGTGGAAGTAACGATCATGGAAGATATGGTAATGACCAAACAGGGTTGGATCTCAAAAGACCTGCCGGTGTTGATTATTCAGGAAATTGGAAAACAGAGATACCCGCTTGGCACGCACAAAAAGGAACTCCATATTACAGAATTAGAGAGCAATTATTGATACTCAAGAAATATAATCAGCAAGCAAAAAAGTAATCAATATGAAAAAAATAATTTTCTTAATTGGAGTAATAGTATTCTGGGGTAGTTGCCAAAATAATTATAAAAGACCAAACTTTTTTGTAAATATGACTAAGCTTTCAGAATTTGACAATGTAGATAATAAATCAGAACTTAAAGGTTTTGATAGAATTCAATTAAGTACGACAAATAAAAAAATTCAAGGCAATCCTTGTTGGTTATTATCAACACCAAAGAATGGAAACTTTGATATTGAAGGACTTATTTGGTTTAAAGATAGCATAGTTTATATCAACACAAAAGAAGATAAATCTTTTAATGAAAGTAATAATCAAATACTATTTAATTTTGGGAAAGTTGATACAGCATGGATTGTTAACTATCGTAGAGGCAAAGGATTTCCACCATATTTAATAATTCGTAAAGAAGTTAGAGTTTATAATTCGGACATCAAAGATAGTACTACTGTTTTTAATGTACAAGAACATTTAAAGAACTGTAGTTGGATTGTCAATGAATTCCTAGTGGAAGTATCCATTAAATACGGTTTTGTTAGTCTTGTTTATTGGGGTGATGACCATACATATATTATTAATTTTTTACCAACTCCAAAATTATCAAAAAAACCTCCTAAAGTCTATCTGCATAAACTTGAGTAGAGTTGAATAATTTTTACATTGAGCATTGGGAAATAATAAGCGAAAAGCCAAATCTAATTTAAATAGACTGGAAAATAGTGGTGTATGCTCACCATTTCTTGATATTTACGGCTGTGGATCCTTATGCTGAAAAATATTATAGTATTGGTCCTTATGCTATGTGCGGGGATAATACAATAAGAAATATTGATCCTGATGGTAGAGACGGTTGGGATGTTCTGCAAGGAGTAAGTGAGGCGTTTTTTGATGATGCAAATATAAATCCAAATGCAAAACCTTTAAGCAACAGTTCAAATCCCAATAATAAGACTCATTATACTATTGGACAGGTAATTGGACATTTAGGAGCAGCTATTACAGGAGCATTCGAAACAATTCATGGAGGAGGAACTGTTGGTGGTGGAGTAGTAGTTGCAGTAGCAGGTTCAGAAACAGTTGTTGCAGTTCCTTACGGAACAGCTATTGCAGTAGTTGGTGCTGCAGAAGCTGGTCACGGCATGATGTTGATGGCGAAGGCAGCTAAAGGTGCTAAAAATTTGGTTGAAGAAACAAAGAAGTTGCAAGAGAAAAAACAAGTTTCATCTGAAAGACAAGCAAAAAGACAAGCTCAAACTGAAAATGGAAAAAATAATCCCCTGTCCTTTCGGATATGTCCTTCATTAAATACGAAAATGGAATTGCTTGTGGCTGGGATTTGCAATCCCAGCTTCTTGTATTATAAGGTCCCGATAGCTATCGGGATGTAATCCGATAAATACAAATATTTAAATTGTTTTATTATATTTGCAAATCTTAAAATCCGGCTAACTGTGGATATCAAAAATCGAATAACAGGAGAAGTCTATTATGTTACCGATACGGTAGTAGACTGGATGGACATTTTTACTCGTCCGATATACAGGCATATCATTATTGAATCCTTGAAATATTGTCAGACAGAAAAGGGTTTACTGATTTATGCATGGGTATTCATGTCAAATCACATGCATATGATTGTTGGCTCCGGGGGAGAAAATAAAGTTTCGGACATATTGCGTGACTTTAAAAAATTTACGAGTAAAGAAATTCTCCGGACCTTACAGGTTGAAAGTTCGGAGAGCCGAAGGGATTGGATGTTAAACCGGTTTGAGTATGCAGGGAAAAATAATAAAAAGATAAAAAATTACCGGTTTTGGCAGGAGGGAAATGAAGCTCAGGAGATATTTCTAAACGATTATTTCAATCAAAAATTGAACTATATCCATGAGAATCCAGTAAAGGCAGAAATAGTAAACCGAGCTGAAGATTACAGGTATAGTTCTGCTATTGATTGGTCCGGTGGTAAAGGGCTTCTGGATGTAACGATAGTTTAAATGGAATATTAAAAAGGAATCGGATTCCTATGAATTTAATAATTACGAGTGCATTTATTTCCTTCGGTCATGGTCGTTGATGCCCAATGACTGGTATAAACAATAGACCATCAGAATAAAACTGTAAATCCGGTGGAAGGGCTTCGGTTGGAAGTAACATTCGTTTTAATGGAATATTTAAGAGGATTACAAATCCTAAGAATACAAGAATTGGGATTGCAAATCCCAATGACAGGCATAATCCTTTGTACATTTGAATAAGATTGTAAATCCGGGAGGACGGGGCTAATGCATATCAATTTCAGTTTAGTCACCCATCATGGAGAAATACTACTGAAGAATATAAAAATAAGATTAGAGAGTCTTACAATAAAAACAAGTAATTGACATATGAAAAAATATATTTTGCTATTTATAGTACTTGTAACAATATTGTCCGGTTGTAGGAATGAGAAAAACAAAAGTTCAGAAATAATCTGCACTGTTGATAAAATAATGGTAAGTGATTTTCCATCTAAAAAAGGCTTTGATCCTATTTTAAAAAGGAGGTATCACAGTTTTAATATATATGTATCGCTATTGATAATTAACAATACAAGAGATACTATTAATATTCCTTTCAGTAATAGTTCAATAAATATAAAAGACCTAATTGATAGATCATTGTTTATAGGATATATTAAAGATACAAAAATAAAATTTTTAAGAGTTGACAAAAAAAATATAATTTTCCCAAATGATTCTATACGTATCTTGCTATATACTACGCACTTTAAGCCCTCAGTAAATGATTCATTGTTCATTTGTCAATTAAAGAATATACGACTAAGATACGAGTTTGATAATAAAACAGATAGTACAAATAAATACTTAAATAAATTAGTTATAAATAACACAAAACAAGGTATTTACTCTCAATTAGGAAATAATATTAATCCAGAGGTGGCATTCGGTTTATTAAAAATGGATTCGAATGAAATTAGCAAATTTTGTGGTCATGAATAATAGTGTGTTAAATCTGAATGAAATAATTCTATTTTGAATTGCAATTAAACCATCAACCTTTATGCTGCCCCCTGATTGCTATCGGTTGGTCAGAAACTAAAGATGGTAAATTATTCATCCAACCGGATACTGGATATTCCGATGGGAACAATCACTCCGTTGTCATCCATTCCGACGGATTATACGGTGCTTACTACCGATTATGTGGGTAATATGATTTATGAAAACGGGGCATTGAAAGAGATCATGCTGCCGGAAGGTTATTACCAGAACGGTACGTTTTACTATTACCTGAAGGATCATTTGGGCAATAACCGGGAAGTGTGGTGTGCAAATACCAATACCACGGTGCAACGTACACAGTATTATGCTTCCGGCTTACCTTGGGCTTCCAATGCGGTGGATAACCCGGGATTACAACAACGCAAATACAACGGCAAGGAGTTTGTGGAAATGAATGGGTATGATACCTATGATTACGGGGCCAGAGGGTATTATGCAGCTACGGGGAGGTTTACGAGTGTAGATCCACTGGCGGAGAAACATTACGATATGTCACCTTATGCGTATTGTGGAGGGAATCCAGTAAATAGGATTGATCCTGATGGAAGAGATTGGTATATGAACGAAAAAACAGGAGCGTTATATTATAACAAGAACCAGTCAGATAAATCTATCACATATAAAAAACAACAGTATACTAAAGTTGGAGAAAATGATATGATGGGGAAAATGGGGAAAACTACAGAGAAGAATTATAATTCTAAAGATTCTCAAAGACTTGCAAATAAAAATGGATTTAACATTAACCCTATGCAAGAAGTTCAGGATAAAACAACAATAAAAATCTCAGATAAAAACTCACCTGCATCTATCAAAAGCGATCAATATAAAGTTGTTGTTGAAAAGTATGCAATTTTCTCCCAATCAGAGAACAATAGAGTTTTGACATCTATAGAGCCGTTAGAAGTGAAAAAAAGTTTTTGGGAAAATGCTGCAAATGCTGCAATGGCGATTGGGGGTGTCGCTAAATTTGAAACAACAGGCAGATATTCTTATAATTATGTGAGTAATGGTGAATTAATAAAAACTGGCATGAAAGCTGATACTTATCCTTGGAGTACTGGAGATCGAGTTAGTATCTATGGAAGTTGGGATGAGTATAGTAAAGCTACAAATGGCGAAGGTAGTTTGTTAAATTTAGAAAAGTAATAATATTATGAAAAGACATTTCTTATTATTAGTTATTTGGAATTGCTCTGTATTATTATCTTTTGCACAGCTTGACCAAACTTCACAAGAAAGTGCTAAGGATTTATATTCAAAAATAGACTCAATCTATCCGAGCTACTTGACACGGCATTTCCCAAAAATAAAAAATGAATTTATTATAGATTTAGATTTTACTTATCCAGGAGCATCAAATATCAATAAAGCATATGTTATTATATCGTTTGATAATGAGCGTTTTAAACTGATTGAAAACGAAACGAAATCAAATGCAATAAGGCAATATCATTTTACAGACTCTTGCCTTAGGATAATAAAATACAATCCACGGTTATATAAAAATGCTCCCTTTGTTTTGAAAAAATGTCATGACGCGTCGGGTTTATTACCCATTCCAGATTTTGAGAGTCTTGCAAAATCACCATTATCACCTGATATTTTTAAAATAGCGCCAATCTATTTATTAGGTGCTGAGAAAGGTGTTTTTTTACCATATGATAAATTAGAACATAAGAACACCTGTTTATATGACAAATGGGAACATGGTTATTCAAAAGGTGTTGTTATATTAGGTAATAATTTAATTCTTTTTTGGCTTGACATTTGGTAATGTGTCAAACGTGGCGATATTCAATTGTTTATTTGATTATCAATAGTAAAAAATAGAGATTAATCGGAGAATGGTGGGTGTAATGCTCACCATTTTCTATTTTTATAGTAGTTCAAAACGAGTGGAAGAGAAGTGTAGAAACAAAAAATGAGCATTTGTTTTTATCTATTTATTCTCTGTCATTACGGATATAATCATAATTAAATGGGAAATGGGATAGATTTATCGTGTAAAGTAGTAGCAATCTATCAATTGTTGAACTATTTTGTAATCTTTCCACCTATCCTCACGGATATATCTGTAGATGAGTAAAAGTTGGCATTGGTTGGTGGGATCTGCGATCCCACCCGTCCTTCCGGATATGTCGTTCATTAAATACGAAAATGGTATTGCTTGTGGCTGGGATTTGCAATCCCAGCTTCTTGTATTATAAGGATTTGTAATCCGATAAATACAAATATTTAAATTGTTTTATTATATTTGCAAATCTTAAAATCAGTCAAATATGGATATCAAAAATCGAATAACAGGATAAGTCAATTTTGTTACCGATACGGTTGTAGACTGGGTGAACATATTTACTCGTCCGATATACAGGCATATCATTATTGAATCCTTAAAATATTGTCAGACAGAAAAGGGTTTACTGATTTAAGCATGGGTATTTATGACAAATCACAAGCTTATGATTATTAGATCCGGGGGGTAGAAAATAAAGTTTCGGACAAGTTACGTGACTTTAAGAAATTATCAAGTAAAGAAATTATCAGGACATTACAGGTTGAAAGTTCGGAGAGCCGAAGGGATTGGATGTTAAACCGGTTTGAGTATGCAGGGAAAAATAATAAAAAGATAAAAAATTACCGGTTTTGGCAGGAGGGAAATGAAGCTCAGGAGATATTTCTAAACGATTATTTCAATCAAAAATTGAACTATATCCATGAGAATCCAGTAAAGGCCGAAATAGTAAACCGAGCTGAAGATTACAGGTATAGTTCTGCTATTGATTGGGCGGGAGGAAAAGGATTGTTGGATGTAACGTTGGTTTAAGTTGTGTCTTAAGAGGATTACAAATCCTAAGAATACAAGAATTGGGATTGCAAATCCCAATGACAGGAATGATCCTTTGTACATCTGAAAATGATTGTATATCCGGGAGGACGGGTGATATATACAAAAACTTTGTTGAAATTGAAACAGTTAGATATAATCTGATTAAGCCAGCTGGGCAAAGTTCTTACAATAATGCTTATTATGAAGAACAACGTACTGGAAATAATGTAAATAGTGCAATAACTGGTGTAGGCTTAATTTTCGATCTATTAAAACTAAAACGATAAAATATGAAAATTAATAGTATCTTATGTTTGTGTTTATATTTGTGTTTTATTTCATGTAGTAAATATGAAAATAAAGCAACAATAAAATACCAAAAAGAATTAAAAATATTTCCCTCGTATATGGTGGATTTCTTTCCAGATACTCTTTCAGGTATATATTCGACAGTAGAAAATATTGATACTACAAGTCAATGTATTTATTATATGAACTATAATTTCGAATCAAAAAACACATTTAAATTGCAGAAGTATTTAGCTAAGAGGTCTATACAGAATTATGTTTCCTCAGATACTTCGCTTGTTACAATTAAAACTGAATCTGTAATTTATTGGGATGATTCAAAAAAAATAAATTACAAAAAAATATTTAAGAATAATACCAATTATTATCCAATACCATTCTTTGAGAAAGAAGAATTTGGTGGTATTGGTATAAATAGTGAGAACATATATTCTAATGTAAACACTTCTGGTTTATCTAATGATTTTGTAATTTATATTTTGGATAGTAAACCTGGTTTGTTCTGGAAGGGATTAAAGCCCAATAAATATATGCCTAATGAGTGGGAAAATGGTTATTCGAAAGGAGTTTGCATCAATGAAAGGGAGAACATAATAATCTATTGGGTAATTATTTGGTAATTTGCTACGATAAATATCAATAGATTATTTTACTACTGTCGATCCACTGGCGGAGAAGTATTACTCGATATCACCGTATGCATATTGTGCAGGAAATCAAGTAAGATATATTGATGTAAAAGGCGAAAACCTATTGTCCTTCCTGATATGTTTTTTTTAATCAATAAAGCCCGGCAAACGTAGTTGGAATATGTTATTCCACCTTCTTGTATTTAAAAGTCCTGGTAGTTATTGTGACCAACTAACAAGCATAATCCTTCGAGCATTTAAACAGGTTTGTGATTCTGTAACAACGGGGAAGTCTGCTTAAAAGGATTGCAAATCGTTAATAATCTTCATTAACGGATATCAGGTTTCAGGAAACTGACGGAAGGAAAGTTCGGTTCTTTTATCCAGGAAGTGCCCATAGCGGGAGGCTTCATTTTCAATGGCCTGTATAATCAGGGGGGCGTGCAGTTGAAAGTGACTGGTTTCTATTTTTACCAGGTCCCTGAAAGTGTTGCGTTTCCACAGTCCTTCTACCTGCCCGTTAACAACAATGACCGGATGAAAAATGCCGTTGTTGGAAATAGTTTTTTTGTTGTGTACTGTTGCCAGGGAAGCGCTCCGGTTGGCATACGAAATTAGGTATTCATCATAAGCCGGTAATAAATGGACGGAAGGGGTAGTAAACAATGTGATTTTCGTTGATTCCGCAAACCAGAAGGTATCCGTACCGATAGTCACGGATAGAATGGCCGGTTTAATCATTTCCAGGGCTTTTCGTGCATCAGTGAGGGTTAATCCCGACCACCATACAAAATCACGCAGGGTTGCAGGACCATGACTCTTGAAATAACGATGGGCCAAAGTAGAAAGCGCTTCATCACGGGTAACTGTTTTTTTGAATGGCACCCTGTCGGTGAGCAAGGAGTAAGTCAGTTTGTTGTTTTTGATTGGCCCGCTGCAAACTACTCCATCCAGTTCGGCCCGCATCAGGATATGCGACAGCCGGTTTTCATCGGTGCGGATATGTCTGTTCTCAAACACCTTACCCAGTTCATCACGGGTCAGGCAGCTTTTATTTGATAGCACCTTTTCGATAATAGCGTTGGTCAGAATATACGACTGGTCGGTTAATTCATAGTGTTTATCATTGGTTTTCGATATCTTCCTGATTTGGGGAGCCGTAAGTTCAAGCAGCCAGTAAATATCATCGGGTGATACAAAGTGCCAGGTGGGTCGCATAAGATGCGTCCTGAGTATCTCTCCGGCATTATAAGCAGCTTCTATGGATGTTATTGTTGATCCCGGCACCCGTTGTCCGATAGCCCATTTGGCCATAGCAAAGTCCTGCGCCTGCATGGCACCCATATGGCTAACCAGTTCTTTGGGTGTAGAGCAGACAGAACCTTCGATTTGTTGGTTATGCATCCGCAGGGATGTTATTTCCGCAAGTGTCATACAGTTCTTACTTGTTGGGTTCGATTAAATCGTACCGATTGCCGTACAAATCGGCAAAAATCAGCACCTTGCCGTGAGGTTTTACTTCGGGTTGCTCTATGATTTCAACTTCGTGATGCAACAGGTTCAGATAGTCCTCTGAAATATTATCCGTAAACAGAAACATACATACTTTTCCACCAGCCTGGTTGCCGACCAGCTTCAGTTGAGTGTCCGTTGTTGCTTTAGTCAGCAGGAGGGATGTGCCCGTCGAACCGGGAGGAGCAATAATCACCCACCTTTTTGTTTCACTCATTTTTTTATCTTCCACTACCCGGAATTGCAATTTGGTTGTATAGAATTCGATGGCTTCGTCGTAATCGTTTACCAGCAGGGTGATGTGAGCGATCTGTTGCATTGTTTTGTTAGTTTAAATGTTTAGAGCCAAGAGCATAGAGCCAAGAGCATAGAACCAAGAGCATAGAACCAAGAGCCAAGACATAAGACATAAGACGCATGGTATTTGTATTTTGTAATTTGTAATGTCAGGTTGTTTTGTTGTTTGCTTTAAAGATACAAAGATTGGAAAAAATTGTTGATTAAAAAAAGTTTGTTATGGGTTAGCTGATATTTCAATAGAAGCAAGAATCGGAATTATGTCAATTGTTAGCAGAAAAATCAAAAGAGACAGAATCGGAATTCTGTCCCCCCGGACATGAGTAGTATGCGTTTTTCTGATAAAAAGCTGTGCACATGTTGAGAAATTCAACTTAGACTGATTTTCGGTGCAGACTCATCCATTAAACTATGGAATGTATTGAAGAAACTGTTTTGAAGAATTGTTAAATGTTTATTTTCCCAAAAAAACAATCGAATAAAAGGGATTTTGAAAATAAATAATCTATCTTTGAACCTAAATAAAAGGAGTTCTCTATTCACATTTTTAAAACATACATTATGAAAACAAAAGAAGAAGATTTATTGGTCTATGATGAAGACGAAGCCGTAAAATTCATTCTCGATTTTATCCCTGCAGATTTTAAAGACCGGATCGACAACGACAAAATAGAATATGTGCTGGATGTGGTATATGATTATTACGAAGAAAACGGGCTGATTGACGAGGATTCAACCGAAGAAGCCAGCATCGATGAAGAAGAAATGTTCAATTACATTGTAAAGAGTTCGAAAAAAGACAAAATGAAATTGAGTGATGACGATATTCAACTTATTTTGGATGGTGAATATGAATATGGTAAATCACTTGGAATATACAGGGAAGATGAAGAGTAGCCTTCAAGGCATACACTAAATCATTTATTTTACTCCCTGATAATTGATCAACCGGAAGTAAGTAACCAACCCCTTCAGAAAAAAAACACCGGCATATACTTTTATGCCTGGTGTTTTTTCTACAAATGCCTGTTTTCCATCAGAATGTCACAGGGATCAGCATATGTATAATTTTGATTTTAATATCATTAATTTTCAACTGTTTATGTATTATATTTTATACAGTTTCCTGTGGATTATTACGTGGCTTCCGCTGGGTGTCCTCTATCTGTTTTCAGATATTTGCTTTCCGGTGGTGTACTACATTGTCAGGTACCGCAGGAAAGTAGTCCGTTTAAACTTAACAACATCTTTTCCGGATAAATCTGAATCAGAAATACGTACCCTGGAGCGAAAGTTTTACAGGTTCTTCTGCGATTTGTTTATTGAAATTGTTTTTGAAATGCATATCAGTGAAAAAGATATTGTACGCCGGATGACCTATGGAAATTTAGAAGGATTGCTGGAACAAAATGCCAACCATAAAAGTGTTATGATTATGACCGCCCATTATGGAAACTGGGAATGGTTGCTTGGATTCACGGCTTTTTCTCCGAAGAGTTATCCTTCAAACCCTATTTATAAAAAATTACGGAATAAGCAGTTTGATGCCTTTATTTACCGTCTGCGTACCAGACATGGCGCCAGTATCATCGAAAAGAATGATTTGTTACGCACCATGTACCGTTATCAGAAAGAGAATCAACTGGCTAATTACTGGATGATTTCCGATCAGACACCCAATGCACACAGCATTCATTACTGGACAAATTTTCTGAACCAGGATACACCCGCCATCGTGGGTACCGAACAGTTGGCACGTAAATTCGATTATCCGGTGTTTTTTGCCGATATCAACCGCATTAAACGGGGTTACTACCACTGTGAATTTATTCCGATTGCCATGGAACCGAAAAAGACAGTAGAATTTGAGATTACCGAACGTTATATGAATATGCTTCAAAAATCCATTGAAGCGCATCCAGAGTTCTGGTTATGGTCGCACAGGCGATGGAAATTTCAAAGGGAACCCCCGACCCCTAAAGGGGAGGAAGAAAAGAAAGAAAGAACCCCCGGCCCCTAAAGGGGAGGAAGAGAAAGAAAGAGAACCCCCGGCCCCTAAAGGGGGGAAGAAAGAGAATGGGAGTGGGGATACTGGAAAAAAATTATTTTGATAGATATTGGTGAAAACCTTTTTTGTTAAAACAATAAATAGTTTAACTTTCAGTCCGTAAGTGCTTTATTTCATTGTATTCATTTAATTAACACAGTAATGTCCACAGCCATAGTCATTCTAAACTGGAATGGAGAATCCTATTTGCAACAGTTTCTGCCGGTATTAATAGAAAACACGATGATCGAAGGTGTTGAAATTATTGTTGCCGACAATGCATCGACTGATTCATCCTTACAGGTATTACATGAGAATTTTCCAACAATCAGAACCATCGTCCTGGATAAGAATTACGGGTTTGCCGGAGGGTATAATAAAGCCCTGGCTCAGGTTGAAGCGGATTATTATGTGCTGTTGAATTCGGATGTGGAGGTATCGGCTCACTGGCTGGAACCTATGATCGGGTATCTGAATGAAAATCAGGGAATAGCAGCCTGCCAGCCTAAAATACGTTCCTATCTTCAACGTGCCTGTTTTGAACATGCCGGAGCAGCAGGTGGCTATATCGACCGTTTTGGCTTTCCCTTTTGCCGTGGCCGCGTGTTGGGTTATGCGGAGGAAGACAGGGGGCAATACGATACCGTTACCGATATTTTTTGGGCTACGGGTGCCTGTTTATGTATCCGCTCGGAATTATACCGGAAAGTGGGAGGGTTGGACGATGAATTTTTTGCCCATATGGAAGAAATTGACTTGTGCTGGCGTCTGAAAAGCAGGGGGTACAGGATTGCCTGTGTCCCTGAAAGCGTTGTGTATCATGTTGGCGGTGGAGCGTTGGGGTATGAGAGTCCGCATAAAACGTACCTTAATTTCAGGAATAACCTGTTGATGTTGTATAAAAACCTACCGGCTGCATTGTTGGATAAAACTATGTTCTGGCGTACAATATTTGATTATGTGGCGGCCCTGCAACTCTTTATAACCGGAAAGCCTAAAAACGCCTGCAGTGTATTCAGGGCACGCAGGGATTTTAAGAAAATGCTGCCGGATTTTGAAGAGAAAAGAAAGCAAAACATCCTGTTTTCGACCAATGACAATGCCTCCTCTATCTTTCAAAAAAGTATTATTCTGGAATATTATCTGAAGGGAAAGAAGACATTTAGTATGCTGGTTGGGAAATGAAGGAGTGATTGATGAGTTTAAATAAATCAAGATAGAATAAAAGTTTTACTACAGAACTAACTTTTGATGTATGAAAAGCATCCCGACCTCCCCTAACCCCTCCAAAGGAGGGGAATTAGTAGAATCAGATTCATGCGCATAAGAATATTCAATTCTAATTCCATTTACCATCTTTAGATGGCTATCAGGATTTGGAGAGAAGGTATGTGAGGTCTGAATTAAAAAAGAATAAATCAAGATAGAATAAAGGTTATACAACATAACTAATTTTTGATGTATGAAAAGCATCCCGACCTCCCCTAACCCCTCCAAAGGAGGGGAATTCGAAGAATCAGATTCATCGGGTTATAAGAAATTGCCAGGATATGTAACTGCTGATCTTCAAAATTATAAATTTCTCAAAGAAATAAGACAGTGCCTAAAAGATAAACCTACTGATGCTGAAAAATTGATTTGGGAATATCTGAGAAATAAGAAAACAGGATATAAAATTCGTAGACAGCATGTTATTGATAATTTTGTTGTTGATTTTGTATGTCTTTTAAAGAAAGTAGTCATTGAAATAGATGGTGAAATACATCTTCAACAAAAAGAAAATGATACACTCAGAACCAATACCTTAAATGAAAAAGGTTACAAAGTTATTCGATTTACAAATAAAGAAGTTTTTGCTGATCCGGAAATTGTAACAATGAAAATAAAGGAGGTTTTAGATAGTCGTAAAACTTTTATAAAAGATTAAATCAAGATAGAACAAAGGTTTTATAACTTAAATACTTTTTGATTCATGAAAAGCATCCCGACCTCCCCTAACCCCTCCAAAGGAGGGGAATTAGTAGAATCAGATTCATGCACATAAGAATATTCAATTCTAATTCCATTTACCATCTTCCGATGGCTTTCGGGATTTGGAGAGAAGGTATGTGAGGTCTGAATTAAAGAAGAATAAATCAAGATAGAATAAAGGTTTTATAACTTAAATACTTTTTGATTCATGAAAAGCATCCCGACCTCCCCTAACCCCTCCAAAGGAGGGGAATTAGTAGAATCAGATTCATGCACATAAGAATATTCAATTCTAATTCCATTTACCATCTTCCGATGGCTTTCGGGATTTGGAGAGAAGGTATGTGAGGTCTGAATTAAAGAAGAATAAATCAAGATAGAATAAAGGTTTTATAACTTAAATACTTTTTGATTCATGAAAAGCATCCCGACCTCCCCTAACCCCTCCAGAGGAGGGGAATCAGTAGAATCAGATTCATGCACATAAGAATATTCAACCCTAATTCCATTTACCATCTTCCGATGGCTATCAGGATTTGGAGAGAAGGTATGTGAGGTCTGAATTAAAGAAGAATAAATCAAGATAGAATAAAGGTTTTATAACTTAAATACTTTTTGATTCATGAAAAGCATCCCGACCTCCCCTAACCCCTCCAAAGGAGGGGAATTAGTAGAATCATATTCATGAAAATAAGACTGTTCAATCCAGATCCCTATCACCCTCTCCTTTGGAGAGGGCAGGGGGAGAGGTCTGAATTTAAGATAAATAAAGATATGAAATTATTTAGACATGAGGATGTATATCGATCGATCCAATGGTCGGTAAAAAATGATTATAAAATATAAAGGCAAAAAAAAACGAGCTATAATCAGCCCGTTTTTTTTATTATAATGATATCTGAAAATTATCCACAACGAGAATACCCGCAATTGTTGCATTTCAGACAACCTTCCTGATACACCAGTGTTTTCTGACCACATTCAGGACAGGCTTGTTCTTTTATCTGAGTACCATCTGGAATGTATTTCTTTAGGGCACGTTCAACGCCAACTTTCCAGGTATTGATGGATTCACTGTCCAATTGCAGTCCTGCCACCAGTTTAATTACTTGATCAATCGGCATTCCGTAACGTAAAACACCGGAAATCAGTTTGGCATAATTCCAGAATTCCTTATCAAATTTATGGGACAGGCCTTCAACCGTAGTTTTATATCCCCGTTTGTTGACAAATTGAAAATCATATCGTTTATTGCCGGTTGCATCAATTGTTTTAATGATCTTTCCTTCATTAACCGTTTTTGGTAACAGAATGCCTTCTTCATCATCAGCCAGACCGGTGAAAATTTCATACGGACGGTCGTTGTACAATCCAACAAATGCGATCCATTTATCTTTTGCGTTCTGGAAGCGTACCACATCACAATCCAACTCTTTGGGGCGTGTGACATGATTTTCATCATAACAAAAGCAATTTTCTTTCTTTTCTTCCTTTTTTTCAGGATTCTTCTCTTCAACAGCTATCAATACCCCGGCACGTGAACCATCACGGTACACAGTAACGCCCTTGCAACCACAACGCCAGGCTTCTTCATAGAGTTTGCCTACCAGTTCTTCAGTTGCATCAGAAGGCAGGTTAATGGTTACGCTGATCGAGTGATCCACCCATTTCTGAATACGTCCCTGCATCTGTACTTTCTTTAACCAGTCGACATCATTGGCAGTAGCTTTGTAATATGGAGATTTAGCAACCATTTCATCCACTTCTTCGTTGGTGTAAACCTTGGTGGTAGAATAATTGTTGGCTTCCATCCAGGTTACAAATTTATGGTGGAAAACAATGTATTCTTCCCATGAATCGCCATTCTCATCCACAAAATCAATCCGTACATTTTTATCATTCGGATTCACTTTCCGTCTGCGTGTATAAACAGCCATAAAGACAGGTTCCACTCCGGAGGTGGTTTGTGTCATGATACTGGTAGTACCGGTTGGGGCAATGGTCAGACAGGCAATGTTGCGACGACCGTATTTTACCATTTTGGCATACATAGCGGGATCGGCTTCACGCAGTCGTTGAATAAAAGGATTATTTTCTTCCCTTTTTGCATCATATACATTAAAGGCTCCCCGTTCTTTAGCCATATTGACCGAAGACCCATATGCTGCCAGTGCCACTGCTTTATGTACTTTTTCAGAAAAATCGGTGGCATCTTCCGTACCGTATCGGAATCCTAATGCAGCCAGCATATCTCCTTCACCGGTGGTACCCACTCCTGTTCTACGACCCTGGCTTGTTTTAGTCTTTATTTTCTCCCATAACTGGAATTCGGTATTTTTAATGGCATCATCTTCCGGGTCGGAAGTAATCTTGTCAATGATTTTATCAATCTTCTCCATTTCAAGATCAATAATGTCATCCATGATCCGTTGTGCAAGTCCGACATGTTTATGAAATAATTCAAAATCAAAAGAAGCTTCTTTTGTAAACGGATTATTGATGTAGGAATACAGGTTAATAGCCAGCAGACGGCAACTGTCGTACGGACATAACGGAATTTCACCACAAGGATTGGTGGAAACGGTCTTGTAACCTAAATCGGCATAACAATCGGGCACCGATTCCCGGATAATGGTATCCCAGAAAAGGATACCGGGTTCGGCCGATTGCCAGGCATTGTGCACAATTTTTTTCCAGATGGCATTGGCATCGACTTCTTTTTTGAACCATGGATCTTTCGAATCGATGGGATATTGTTGTGTAAATGGTTTGTTGTTAATGGCAGCTTCCATAAAATCATCATGGAGTTTTACCGAGATATTGGCACCTGTTACTTTACCCGATTCGAGCTTGGCATCAATAAATGTTTCCGAGTCAGGATGCTTGATCGAAACACTTAGCATAAGAGCCCCACGGCGGCCATCCTGTGCCACTTCTCGGGTTGAATTGGAATACCGTTCCATAAACGGCACAATGCCGGTAGAAGTCAGGGCAGAGTTTTTTACGGGGGATCCTTTGGGGCGGATGTGTGAAAGATCATGACCAACTCCTCCACGACGTTTCATTAATTGCACCTGTTCCTCGTCAATTTTAATAATTGCTCCGTATGAATCGGAATCACGGTCAAATCCAATCACAAAACAATTCGACAGGGAGGCTACCTGAAAATCATTTCCAATACCTGTCATGGGACTGCCCTGAGGGACTATGTATTTGAAATCACGAAACAGTTCAAATAGCTCGGATTCGGATAACGGATTCGGGTATTTTTGTTCAACACGGGCAATTTCTTTTGCCAGGCGATGATGCATATCATCGGGATTTAATTCATAGGTATTGCCATATGAATCTTTTAGGGCGTATTTAGTTGCCCATACTTTTGTAGCCAGGTCGTCGCCTTTGAAATACTGAAGAGTTGACTCTTTTATTTCTTCCGGAGTGTAAGTTTTTGCTTCCACAATAAATAATTCTTAATAAGTTTAGTACGAGTGATTTGAGAATATAAACAGTGCGATAAAATCGGACTACAATGATAGACATTTAATTTATAATTACCAATTATAAATATGATTATTTCAAATATATTTCATGATGTTTTCTAAAATATTTATTAACATCATGAAAAACAATATAATAATAATTTCATTTTATGAATATATTTTCCAAAATGAAATTCAATAGAACTTTAGGCTATAACAAAAAGAAAATGTATATTCTTCTTTTTGTGGAGAATATACATTTAAATATTATTCAAAGGGAGTAATCAGATTGTTATTTCACCATTTTCAACATGGAAAATGGAAGCCTCCTGACCGAGTTGTTGAAGGATTAAATCTAAATGTTCGCGGTTGGTGTCGGTAATAAATATTTGTCCGAAAGTTTCACCTGAAACAAGCTCCACAATCTTACGAACCCTTCCGGAATCGAGTTTGTCGAAGATGTCATCCAGTAATAGCAGGGGAGATAAATCATGGGTACGTTTTAGAAAATCAAATTGGGCCAGTTTGAGTGATATCAGGTATGTTTTGTTCTGGCCCTGTGAACCGACCCTTTTAATGGGGTAGCCGTCAAGCATCATTTCCAGTTCATCTTTGTGGATGCCCTGGGTGGAATAACCCAGTAGCCGGTCGCGACTACGTGTGGCTATCATGCGTTCCTTAATATCCTGATTTTCGTGTTGGGAATGGTACGTCAGACTTACCTGTTCATTGCCACCTGAAATGAAGGAATAAAAATTCTGGAATACGGGAATGAATTCATCGATAAACAGTTTGCGCTGTTCATAAATATAGGAGCCGTACAAGGCCAGCTGGTCTTCCCATATCTCCAGGAGCGATTCGTCGACAGGAGCTTCATTTTTAAGAAGCGCATTACGTTGTTTCAATGCATTGTTGTACTGGAGCAATTGATTCAGGTAGGTTTTGTTGTATTGTGATATCACACCATCCACAAATTTCCGTCGTTCATCACTTCCTTCGGAGATTAATGCCGAGTCATCGGGAGAAACCAGCACCAGGGGTAAGAGTCCGATATGATCGGAAAGACGTTCATATTCTTTTTTATTGCGTTTGAATTGTTTCTTTTGACGGAATTTAATGCCGCAGGAGATATCTTCGGTATTTTCACCCTGAGAGTAGGTCCCATGAATGAAACAAAATTCAGTATCATGCAGGATGTTTTGTGAATCAATGGAATTGGAATGGCTTTTACAAAAAGACAAAAAATAGATGGCATCCAGCAAATTGGTTTTTCCCATGCCATTGTTTCCGATGAAACAATTGATTTTTGGTGAAAATACCAGTTCAGCTTCACGGATATTTTTGTAATTAAGTATGGATAGGGAAGTTAGTTGCATGAAGCCGAAGAATTTATTCTTTCGCAAATGTACATATTTTTTAATCATAATCCATTGGCTTTTTAGTTTCAATGTGTTAAACAAAATAATAACATTTAAATATATACTCATTGTTTCGAAAAACAGTCCTTTATTTTGTAACTTTGCGTATCGTACAATTTTGAAATTTATCCTCTGTTTTGAACTGATAAATTTATTAACTACTAATACATTACCCGGTTTTAAATGTTCAAATTTCAATTATACAGTGTTTGTCTGATTCTGTTATTATTAGTATCATGTACCCACCCAACAGGTGATTCCGGTAATGTTGAACGAAAGAGAACAACCATAAGCAAGCAACCGGTTATTATTGATTGTAAATATTCCTTCGAAGAAGCAATAAAAGGATCAAAAGCACCAAAAGAAATCATTCAGGAACTGGAATTAATCACTGTACAGTATTATTCGACAGATCATAAAGTACATCAGGGGCAACTTCTTACGAACAATAAGATAGCTGCAAAACTTGAAATTCTGTTTAAGTATATACTTGCTGAAAAATTTCCGGTTGCCCATGCCATTCCGGTAGTTAAATACAACTGGAATGACGAAGCATCCATGGAAGATAACAATACATACAGTTTTTGTTACCGGGATAAAAGTTTTTCAAAACATGCCAGTGGGATGGCAATTGATATAAATCCCTTTTTTAATCCGGTACGACGGAAAGAGGGATATGAAGACCGTCCGGACAAGCCAGTCGGGGCTCATTTTGATCCTACCATTCCGGGAACGTTTTACAAAAATCATCCGGTGGTTCAGGAATTTAAGAAATCAGGTTTTTATTGGGGTCATAATTTCACACAGAAATATGATGACCATCATTTTGAAATGTAATCTAATTGTACGATATTAACATAAAATAATTTCATATTGATATTATTTTGTGTATTTTTGCGACAAAATTCAAAAATACTCTCCATTAATTATACATTTTATTTTTTATATTAATCTATTATGGCAAAAATAACAAAAGAAGACGCACTTCTCTATCACTCTCAGGGAAAACCCGGAAAAATCGAGGTCATTCCAACCAAACCTTACAGTTCACAACGTGACTTATCCCTCGCTTACTCACCCGGAGTTGCTGAACCATGTTTAGAAATCGAAAAAGATCCAAACACAGCGTATGACTATACAGCCAAAGGAAACCTGGTGGCAGTAATTTCAAACGGAACAGCCGTTCTTGGATTAGGAAATATCGGAGCACTTGCCGGAAAGCCGGTTATGGAAGGAAAAGGCTTGTTGTTTAAAATATTTGCCGGTATCGACGTATTTGATATTGAAGTAAATGAAACAGACCCGGAAAAATTCATTCAGGTAGTAAAAGCCATCGCACCAACATTCGGTGGTATTAACCTGGAAGATATCAAAGCCCCTGAATGTTTTGAAATAGAAGAACGCTTAAAAGCCGAACTGGACATTCCACTGATGCATGATGATCAACATGGTACAGCCATTATCTCATCTGCAGGTTTAATCAATGCCCTTGAAATTGTAGGCAAGAAAATAGAAGATGTTATCATTGTTGTCAATGGAGCCGGTGCTGCAGCCAATTCATGTACCAAACTGTATATGAAGTTAGGTGCAAAACTTGAAAACATTGTGATGGTCGATTCAAAAGGCGTTATAAACAAGCAACGTACTGATTTGAATTCACGCAAAAAACCTTTTGCCACGGATCGTACGATCACTACACTGGCAGAAGCAGTAAAAGGATCGGATGTGTTCTTAGGATTATCTGTTGCAGGTATTCTTACCAAGGAAATGGTACAAACCATGAATGCAAATCCGATTGTTTTTGCGTTGGCAAATCCTAATCCTGAAATAACGTATGATGATGCCATGTCGGCCCGCAAGGATATTATTTTTGCCACAGGACGTTCAGATTATCCGAATCAGATTAACAATGTATTGGGATTCCCTTATATCTTCCGTGGTGCGTTGGACGTTCGTTCAAAAACTATCAACGAAGAAATGAAAGTGGCTGCCGTACATGCCATTGCAGATTTGACAAAACAGCCTGTTCCTGATGTGGTTAATGCCGCATATGACTTGAAAAGAATTACTTTTGGACGTGACTATATTATTCCAAAACCACTTGATCCACGTTTGTTAACAACAGTTGCTCCGGCAGTTGCACGTGCCGCCATGGAATCGGGTGTTGCCCGCATTGAAATCAAAGACTGGAACTTATACAATGATAAGTTAAACGATTTAATGGGTAACGATAATAAAATGTTACGTCGTTTCTACGATACAGCACGTCAGAATCCAAAAAGAGTGGTATTCTCCGAATCGAACCATATCAACATGCTGAAAGCAGCCGAATCGGCATTGGCTGAAGGTATTTGTTTCCCAATTTTACTGGGTAACGAAGAAAAGATTGCCAGTATTGCTTTGGAAAATGACATTGATCTGACAGGGATTGAAATTATCAATCTGCGTCACGACCGCGAGGAAAAACGAAGGAATATATATGCCAAAAAACTTTCTGATAAAAGAAGCCGTGAAGGTATGACTTTTGATGAAGCATATGAGAAAATGTACGAACGCAATTATTTTGGAATGATGATGGTTGAAACCGGTGAGGCAGATGCCCTTATTACGGGTGTATATACCAAGTATGCCGATTCAGTACAGGCTGCCAAAGATGTGATCGGTGTCCGTGATGGATTACAGCATATTGCTGCCATGCACATTATGAATACTAAAAAGGGAACTTTCTTTTTAGCCGATACACTGTTCAATCGTCACCCGACAACCGAAGCGCTGATTGATATTGCTAAACTGACTCACGATACCGTGAAATTCTTTGCACACGAACCGGTAATGGCCATGTTATCCTATTCGAATTTCGGATCGGACAAACAGGGTAGTCCTGCCAGCGTACATCAGGTTGTTGAAACATTGCATACCAAATATCCTGACATGGTTGTGGATGGTGAAATGCAGGTTACCTTTGCCCTGAACAAAGAACTTCGTGACAAGAAATTCCCATTCTCCAAATTAAGTGGACGTAATGTGAATACACTGATTTTCCCGAATTTAAGTTCTGCCAACACGGCTTACAAAATGATGATTGAAATGGGACTTGCTGAAAGCATCGGACCAATTCAAATGGGTCTGAACAAACCGGTTCATATTCTGGATGTGGAAAGTTCGGTACGCGACATTGTAAACATGACTGCCATTGCAGTACTGGATGCTATTGTGGAAGAAATCAAGACTAAAAATGAGACAAAAATAGTATTGTAACATTCATCAACTAAAAAGGTCTTATCAGTATAGTTTACGTTAGTAAACAACTGATAAGACCTTTTTTTATGTTGGAAAAATAGGATTACTCCCGATTCGGAAGTACCTGATATATTATTTTACAACAACAGCTTCCATGTTATTGGCTCTGATTTTGACAAAGATGATCGAACCTGGTTTGCTGTATGCAGGTTGTACATAACCCATGCCGATACCTTTCTTACTGTCGGGCAGCATGGTTCCTGAAGTGACATGGCCAATGACTTCGCCTTTTTCGTTTACAATTTCGTATTCGTGACGTGGAATGCCGCGTCCTTTCAATTCAAAACGAACCAGTTTACGGCTAACCCCGTTGGCTTTTTGTTTTTCCAAAAGATCTCTGTCAATAAAATCCTTCCCGGCAACAAACTTGGTTATCCAACCCAGTCCGGCTTCAATGGGTGAAGTGGTATCATCAATGTCATTCCCGTACAGGCAGTATCCTTTTTCAAGTCTTAATGAATCACGAGCTCCAAGGCCAATTGGTTTAATCCCAAATTCGGCACCTGCATCAAACAAGGCATTCCATATTTTCTTTGCATTTTCGGGATAGAAATAAAGTTCAAAACCTCCGGCTCCTGTATAACCTGTATTTGAAATAATCACATCATTCACTCCGGCCATTGTACCTACCGTGAATGTATAATAGGGAATTTCAGACAGATTGATATTGGTCAGCTTTTGCAGCATTTCCGTTGCTTTTGGTCCCTGTACTGCCAGCTGTGCCATCCAATCGGAAGCATTTTCAAGTTCAGCACCTTCCGTGTTATTTTCAACGCACCAATTCCAGTCCTTTTCGATATTGGAAGCATTTACAACAAGCAGGTATTTGTTTTCTTCAAAATGATACACCAATAAATCATCCACAATACCGCCTTTTCCATTGGGGAAACAGGAATACTGCACTTTACCCTTTGAAAGGACAGAAACATCATTCGAAGTTACTTTTTGAAGGAAAGACAAGGCTTTTGGTCCTTTCACCCAAAATTCGCCCATGTGTGACACATCGAACACACCAACGCCGTTACGTACTGTCATGTGTTCATCCGTAATTCCGCTGTATTCTATCGGCATATTATACCCTGCAAATTCGTGCATTTTAGCACCAAGTTCAATATGTCTGATAGTAAAAGGAGTAGTTTTCATTTGTTGAAATAGTTTATATATGTTGAGTTTATTATTTTTTTGCCAGGTTTTCTACTATTTTTACAATGACCAGCATGGCTTTTTCCAGGGATTGAACCGGAAGATATTCAAACCTTCCATGGAAATTATGTCCACCAGCAAATATATTGGGGCAGGGGAGGCCTTCGAAAGAAAGACGAGCCCCATCAGTACCACCACGTATTGGTTTTACATTTGGAGTGACACCGACCTGATTCATGGCTTCAAAGGCTAAATCGATAATGTGCATTACCGGTTCGATTTTTTCACGCATGTTGTAGTACTGATCCTTCATACTCACAGTGGCAGTGTTTTCACCAAATTCAGCATTGATTTTATGTACAAGATGCTCAAATTCCTTTTTACGACGGTCAAAACGATCTCGGTCATGATCACGGATAATATAGCTAACGGTGGTATTTTCAACCGTACCTTCAATATTTGTCAAATGGAAAAAACCTTCGTAACCTTCTGTATGTTCAGGGGTTTCATGGCGTGGAAGCATGCTGATAAACTGTTGAGCTATGCGCATTGAGTTTATCATTTTATGGTACGCATATCCCGGGTGTACATTCGTACCTTTGATGTGAACTTTAGCGCCGGCAGCATTAAAATTTTCGTATTCAAGTTCGCCAATTTCACCTCCGTCCATGGTATAAGCCCATTCAGCACCAAACTGTTGCACATTAAAATGGTCGGCACCCTGTCCTATTTCCTCATCAGGAGTAAATCCAACCCGTATTTTACCATGTTTTATTTCAGGATGTGCTAACAGGTATTCCATAGCAGTTACTATTTCAGCTATCCCTGCTTTATCGTCGGCACCTAATAGGGTGGTACCATCCGTGACGATAATATCCTGTCCTTTATATTGCAGGATTTCAGGATATTTATCTTTTTCAAATATGATTGCTTTTTCCTCGTTCAGAACTATGTTTTCACCATCGTAATTGTGTACGATCCTTGGCTTCACATGCTTTCCACTCATATCAGGACTGGTATCCATGTGCGATATAAACCCAATAGTTGGAATTTTCTTATCCGTATTTGCCGGTAAAGTAGCCATGACATATCCGTTTTTATCTAAATTCACTTCAGTTAATCCAATTGAATTCAGTTCCTCTACCAGATAAACAGCAAAAACCATTTGTCCGGGTGTGCTGGGAGTCATGTTGGTGTTTTCGTCAGAAGTTGTCGTAAAGCTGACATATTTCAAAAAACGGTCGGTAATATTCATAATGATATGGATTTAATAATTTTGTCGCAAAAATACGTAAAATTTAGTATAAAAAATCGTTTTTCGAGCAATTATTCTTGACTATTTAATGTTCAGGAATAAATACTTTCCTTTTCCAATTGATTCCTGCCGGATAGAATAGATATTTCAGATTGCAGGAAAAATTTGATTTAATTCCATCATTACAGATGCATCATGTTCTTTTTATGATAAACTGTTGATTGATGTCAATATTTTGCATTCCAGTTGATTTAAGAATAAGCTAAATGACGTTTTATTTATCAAAAGCCTAAAATTTAAATTAAAAACAAATTTAATCGATTATATATAAGCGGTTTGATTTAAAATTAAAGTTCTTTATTTTATATTGTCTTATTTTTATTGCCTGAAAATATTTAGAATCAATTTAATTAATACATTTGTAAAGTAAAAATTGATACTCACTTTATTTCCTCATTATTAATAAGTAACATGAAAAAAGATTATCGAATATAATCAGATTCTTTTTTTATAATCTTTTTTCGAATTAGGGAAACAATGAACACTTACAACAGTCATCCTTTTAAATTATTCCTATGAATTTAATGATCCTTTCATCCCTGTTCATGAACGTACTGCTGCCTGTTACCCATTTTTCAGTCATACAAGTTCTGTTTGCCGCCACTCCGGTTATCCTGTTAATTGTTTTATTGGGTTTTCTGCGTGTGTCAGGAGATATTAGTGCCTTAATCACCCTTGGTGCAACCATTTTACTGGTATTGTTTGCATTCAATTATCCGGTTACAGACACCGGATTGACCATCTGTTATGGAGTGATGAAAGCCTTTTTCCCGATTCTGATTATAATATTAATGGCTATATTCAGTTACAATCTACTGGTTTATACCAAAAATATGGATATTATCCGGGCACAATTCACTTCTGTTTCATCCGACAAATGTGTTCAGGTACTGCTTATCACCTGGGGGCTTGGCGGGTTGCTTGAAGGAATGGCAGGTTTCGGAACTGCAGTAGCCATACCGGCTGCAATATTAATAAGCCTTGGTTTTAAGCCCTTGTTTTCTGCTGTGGCCAGTCTTATTTCAAACAGTGTGGCAACAACATTTGGCGCAGTAGGTACGCCTGTCATTGTGTTGGCACGCGAAGCAGGGTTAACCGATATACAACACCTGAGCACGAATATAGTGTGGCAATTATCGCCCCTGATGTTCCTGATTCCGTTTGTATTGGTTTTTATGACCGACCCTCAGCTAAAAAGCATTCCGAAACATATCCTGTTGAGCCTTTTAGTTGGCGGAGTTTCGTTGATATCACAATATCTGTCCGCCCGGTATATAGGAGCTGAAACTCCCGCCATAATAGGGAGTGTCTGTTCCATTCTGGCCATTATCGGATATGGAAAATTCACCTCTAAAAACAGCAAAACGAAGGATAAGCAAGCCAGTTTCACAACAAAAGCTATTTTTGCTGCCTGGAGTGTTTATGGGCTGATATTGTTACTAATCGTGATAACCAGTCCGTTATTCCCATTTAAAAATATACTGGGTGTTGTCAGTATTGTGATTCCATTCCATCTTTTTGATGCCATTAAACAGGAGGATGTTTTAAAAACCATCAAAATTGCTTTTCTGACAGATGCCTGGATGTTATTATTCTTAGGGACTTTCATGGGTGGACTGATACAGGGAGCCCGGATAAAGGAGATTTTTCAGGTGTTGTGGAAAACATTTAAACAATTGAAAAAGACAATTATTACCGTGAGTGCCCTGATTGCCATGTCATCCCTCATGGATGAAGCAGGCATGATTTATCAGTTAGGTGTTGCACTGGTAGCAGTAACCGGAGCCTTTTATCCATTATTTGCCCCGTTAATCGGATGTATCGGTACTTTTCTGACAGGTAGCGATACTTCATCAAATATATTATTCGGAAAATTACAGGCCAATGTGGCTCATCAATTATCGGCCCAGGGAGTCACCGGACATGCGGGCGATCCATCATGGCTCGCGGCAGCAAATGCTGCCGGAGCTACGGGTGGTAAGATCATCTCACCTCAAAGCATTGCCGTGGCCACTTCAGCCTGCAACCAACAGGGTAAGGAAGGCGAAATTATGAAAAAAGCCCTGCCATTTGCCATTGGTTATATTGTGATTTGCGGATTAATGGTTTATTTCTTTGGATAATTCTCAAAACAACATAAATATTTGAAAATGAAAGTTGGATTATTTATTCCCTGTTACGTCAACGCCATTTATCCGGAAGTGGGAGTGGCAACGTACAAATTACTCAAAAGTCTCCATGTGGATGTGGATTATCCACTCGATCAGACTTGTTGCGGGCAACCTATGGCCAATGGTGGTTTTGAAGATAAGGCGTTGCCACTTGCTATACAGTTCGACAAACTATTTGAGAAATACGATTATATTGTAGCTCCTTCTGCCAGTTGTGTCAGCTTTGTGAAAGACAATTACCCACCCATCATGGAACGGAATAACCATATGAGTCAATCAAGCAAAAAAATCTATGAGATATGTGAGTTTTTACATGATATACTAAAGGTGGAAAAACTTTCAGGTCATTTTCCACATAAGGTGAGTGTTCATAACAGTTGCCATGGATTGCGGGAGTTAAAGCTTTCGGCAGCCAGTGAGTTGAATATCCCTTATTATTCGAAAATAAAAAAGTTGCTTTCGTTGGTAGAGGGAGTTGAAATTTTAGAACCGCAAAAAGTAGATGAATGCTGTGGCTTTGGAGGAATGTATTCCATCGAGGAACAGGCGGTGTCGGTTTGTATGGGACAGGATAAAGTAAAAAATCATACGGCAACAGGTGCTGAATTCATAACCGGTGCCGACAGTTCATGCCTTATGCATATGCAGGGGATTATTAAACGGGATAAACTTCCGATAAAAATTATTCACGTAGTTGAAATATTATCAGCAGGATTATGAGCACAAAACATTCAAAAGCAGGCGAAGTTTTTCTCGAAGACAGGGATCATGCTTCATGGCATAACGAATCCCTGTGGTTCGTCCGTGAAAAAAGGGATAAAGTAAGTAAGGATATTCCTGAATGGGAAGACTTACGTGAACTTTCAAGTAAAATTAAGATGCATACCATAAGTCATTTGGATCAATACCTGGAACAATTCACCAGGAATGCAGAGTTAAATGGAGTGAAGATCCATTGGGCTGTTGATGCAAAAGAACACAACGAGATTGTGCACGATATCCTACAAAGGAACAACGTGAAAAAGCTGGTGAAAAGTAAATCCATGCTTACCGAAGAATGCCACCTGAATCCATACTTAATCAGCCGTGGCATTGAAGTCATTGAAAGCGACCTGGGTGAACGGATACTCCAACTGATGGACCTGGCACCTAGCCATATCGTGTTGCCCGCCATTCATATTAAACGGCAGCAGGTAGGTGAACTTTTTGAAGAAAAACTGGGTACTGAGAAAGGAAACTGCGACCCTACCTATCTGACCCGTGCAGCCCGCAAACACTTACGCAATGAGTTCCTGACAGCAGATGCCGGGATGACAGGTGCCAATTTTGCCGTTGCTGAAACAGGTGATATTGTAGTTTGTACAAACGAGGGGAATGCCGACATGGGAACATCCCTGCCGAAACTTCACATTATATCCATGGGGTTGGAAAAAGTAATACCCAACTTAACTTCTCTGGCCGTATTTACCCGGCTGCTGGCCCGCTCAGCAACAGGACAACCTGTTACAACATACACCTCCCATTTCAGGAAACCAAGACCCGGAGGAGAAATGCATGTTGTCATTGTGGATAACGGACGAAGCAAGGTACTTGCAAACAAAGATCATATTAAAACCCTGAATTGTATTCGTTGTGGGGCATGCATGAATACCTGTCCGGTTTACCGACGCACCGGAGGTTATTCCTATACTTATTTTATTCCCGGACCAATTGGTATTAATTTAGGTATGCTGAAATCACCTTCCGATTATTTCGACAATGTATCAGCCTGTTCACTTTGTTTTTCGTGCAACAATGTATGCCCGTCAAAAATTGATTTAGGGCAGCAAATCTATAAATGGCGACAGGACCTGGATAGCCTGCATGTAGCTGATCCTACAAAAAAACTGATTTCCGGAGGATTGAAATTTTTATTTACCAGACCTTCCTTATTCAATACGTCCTTAAAGCTGGCTCCGATTGTCAATGTAATGCCTCGTTTTGCACTGTATAACGGATTGAATGAATGGGGTAAAGGGAGAGAATTACCTGTATTTGCAAAGGAATCATTTACTGAGCTCTGGAAAAAAGGGAAAGTAAAATAAATTCATTTTCCATAAAATTCTTATGTACTACTTCTTTTAAATTATAAAAAATGAATAGCAAAGAAATCATATTAAACAATGTGAAAAATAATATCGGGACTAAATACGAAATGCCTGAAATACTATTGAATGCCATTCAATATCCCGATAAGACAGCACGGTTTTGTGAAGTGCTTACATCGGTGGGGGGTGTTGGATACATTCTGAAAGAAGGAGAGACTGTAAATGAAGCCATCAAATCACTATATCCGGATGCAAAAGTAATTGCTTCCAATTGCAATGACATAACCTGTGCAACCATTAATCCCGATGAAGTGACTGATGCACATATGTTGACAGGTATTGATCTGGCAATTGTGAACGGAGAATTGGGAGTGGCCGAAAACGCATGTGTCTGGATTCCGCAAAATGTCGTCCATAAAGCCATTTATTTCATTGCGGAGGAAATGGTGATTCTTCTTGACAAAAACAGCCTGGTGAACAACATGCACGAAGCTTACAATAAAATTACGTTTAGCGACATTGGGTTTGGGTTGTTTATTTCAGGTCCGTCCAAAACGGCTGATATTGAACAGGCTCTGGTCATTGGTGCGCACGGGGTGAAAGGACTTACTGTTATTTTAAGATAATAAAAGATGGAAAATCAGAGCCGGTAAAAAAAATAACTCCGCCTGCATGTCACGCTTGGGGATGTACAGACGGAGTTGATTATTATTTACAAGAGAGATATTTAAATTAAATAATCTATTTTAAAGTGTCTGATATATTTAATTTCCAGAGATTTGCAATTTCAGCTTCTGATATTCGGAGATGATTGCCGTTCATATCAATATTATCCAAAAATAATTTCCATTGTTTTATCATTTGGGGAACGTACATATCTTTTCCCGGAATAAAATGAATCCCGTAAGACTTGCAATACTCAAGCAGGTAATTTGTCCCGGCATCTTTTTCGGGCATGTTATGATCGAAAACAATCTGACATCCTTCCAGGATATCCAACAGATTTGTTGCATCTGACAGGTTCGCAGAAGAAGCCTGAGTTGCATTTACAACTAAATCATACGGGCCATCGAAATGAATGATTCCAAGCTCGTCCATTTTCATTTCGACATGTTCTTTATTCCGGCCAGCCATGGTAACTTCCATGCCCATACTTTTAAGAACATGTAGTGCAACCCCCGAAACCCCGCCATTACCATAAATCACAGCCTTTTTAATTAATAAGCCCGTAGAATCGATATGTTTATGCAATGCTGTTTCAAAACCAAATGCATCAGTGTTGTAACCAAGCAGTCTTCCATTGTCATTTACAATGGTATTTACGGCTCCTGTTTTTTCAGCCAAAACATCCACCCAATCCAGAAACGGTATCACAGCCGACTTTAAGCCCTGTCCGGTAACAGCTCCTCCAATGGCAATCGGAGATTTTAGTATATTGACATAGGATAGAGCACTGATTCCATACCCAAGGGTAAAGTACACGATGTTGACTCCCAACTCACGAAGTGCCTTGTTGTGTTTCTCAATAGACGATTGGCTCCCGGATGTTGAAAATAAAAATCGTGACTGAGTATTCAATGTGACCTCTTGACCAACCGGCATTTTTAATTCATTCATTTCTCTGATCTTTTAAATTAAATTACCCCTGAATTATTGATAACCAATTAAACAAAAGTACTAAAAAGAAAATAATGTCTTATTCATATGGATTTAAAATGGGACATTTTATTGTTCCTTTTACATATTACTTTTAAATATCAAAAAAATATGGATAAAATAAGACAAATTTGCTATATGGGCTCAGTAAATTCCTGATTTATATTAAGTGTTCAGGAATTCAGAAATTAAACCGCCCGGACACATGCATGTACCGGGCGGTTAGTTATGTCAGCATGAAATAATCTGACTTTCAATTTTTAAAAGTTCGATTTCAAAAGATCTTACCGATTTTGATGATAACCGGAACTTTCAATATAATAGCTCCTTCGGGACACATTTCCTGACAACAGTAACAACGAATGCATTTTTTATAGTTGTAGGCAGGTGGGTTAGTATGGTCGCCATTGACCCAGTTTACTGCTTTACCATCAACCGGACAACTTTGAACACAGGTGCCGCATTTGGTGCATTTCTCAGGAATGATGACAGGTTTTGATATGAGCCGGTCATTCAAAAATGAAACGACCCTGTTCTTCTTAATAGTCTTTACCGGTGCACGCACGACGTTAAAATCCATACAGATAAAATCCTCCATTTTATCGCCGACTATCTCTATTTCATCGATTTTATGAGTCCCTGCTCCGGTTTCTCCACCAATAACAGTAGTTGGTACAAACAGGGGATTCAGATTGATAATCCGGCTTGCAGTGGCATCCAATGCAACCGGATCAGTAGAGAAGAGCAGCACATTCAAGGGTCGTGGAGTGCCTCCCCGGGGTCCGTTGCCTTCCATGGCAACTATTCCATCCATGATATAAAGCCTTGGATGAACGAAACCATTTAAATCGACAAGCATTCTGGCAAAATTGGTTGCATCCGGAAGTTTGACATGGAATTCACCCTTTCGCATTCCTACCACACAACCAAACTGATTTTTAATACCGCCGGTAAACCTCTCCAACGCATGGGTTTTGAGTTTCGGCAAACTGATTACACCATCAGCATCCAGGATGCCATTGGCGATATAGAATTTTTTGTTTTGGTTCCCTTCTTCAAAAAACACATCCCGGCCCTCTTTGAAATCGGCCAGCCCGATATTCATTTCTTCTGCCACTTCAGCAATGCCGGCTTTTTTAGCAGCTGCGTGAGTTGCACCGAATCCGGGCGAATCTCCATAAGTGATGCTGGCACCTTCGGCAGAAAGCAACTCTGCCACTGCCCGGAATACGGCAGGATGAGTTGTTACGCACTTTTCAGGAACTTCCCCTACCAACAGGTTCACTTTTAATACTATTTTTTCAGTTGGCCTGACAAAACTCCCGGCACCACCAATAAGGTTTAATCCCTTTAAAACGGATTGTCTTACTTCATCAATTTCATATGAATTGCATCGGACTAAGGCAACTTTACTTTTCATAACAAGCAAATCTTTTTTATTTAATACTGTCTTTTAAATCAGATACAAAATTACATTAAAATAAGAATATAATTTTAAATATCATCCTGTTATTTCAACACAGATTCACTCATTCTGATATAATTCAGTAAGTACTTGTGATTTTTTCGTATTTTTGTAGTCTAAAAGACCTTATTCCCATTATCTGGCAGGTAAGGATTGAAATGATAAGACTTCATGAATAACACGATAAAAGTAAATCTTCCGAATGCTCATGCTAAGGGCTCCGGGGTTCAACTAACCGATTTCCTGCCTACCACAAAAAAAGAACTCGAACTGCGTGGCTGGGACCAGGTTGACGTTGTGTTATTCAGCGGTGATGCATACATTGACCATCCATCCTTTGGTTCAGCCGTTATCGGCAGGGTGTTGGAGGCGCAAGGTTTACAGGTAGCCATTGTACCCCAGCCAAACTGGCGCGACGATTTACGTGATTTTAAGAAAATGGGTCGGCCACGGTTGTTTTTTGCTGTCTCGGCAGGAAATATGGATTCCATGGTGAACCATTATACCGCCAATAAGCGTCTTCGCTCGGATGACGCCTATACTCCTGACGGGAAGCCGGGAATGCGGCCCGACTATGCCACCATTACCTATGCCAATATCATTAAAAAGCTCTATCCGGAAGTTCCCGTTGTGATAGGAGGGATTGAAGCATCCCTGCGCAGATTCACCCATTATGACTACTGGTCGGATAAATTGATGCCATCCGTACTGGTGGATTCGAAAGCGGATATGCTGATCTACGGAATGGGGGAGAAGCCACTGGTTGAACTGGTTCGACAATTGCAATCCGGAAAAACATTCAGGGAACTGACTGATATTCCACAAACTTCCTTTTTATCGAAAGAGATTCCTCAGCATCCTTTGTGGAAAGATATTACTCTTGTCTCGCATGAAATATGCCTGTCAGACAAAAAAAAATACGCCTCCAACTTTAAACATATTGAAGAGGAATCAAATAAATATGGTGCTGCCCGGTTGTTACAACAATCTGGGAACCGGTGGGTTGTGGTCAATCCTCCATACGAACCACTTACTGAAACCGAACTGGATGCGTCGTATGATTTGCCTTATACCCGGCTTCCACATCCAAAATACAAGGATAAAACCATTCCTGCCTTTGAAATGATTAAGTTCTCGGTGAATCTTCACAGGGGCTGTTTTGGAGGGTGTGCCTTTTGTACCATATCAGCCCATCAGGGAAAACATATTGTTTCACGATCCAAAGAATCAATCCTGCAAGAGGTAAAGAAGATTACCTCTATGCCCGATTTTAAAGGCTATTTAAGCGATCTTGGAGGTCCATCCGCTAACATGTACCAAATGCATGGCATCGACATGGAAATATGCCGTAAATGCAATAAACCTTCCTGTATTTTTCCGGGTGTTTGTTTTAACCTGAATACCGATCATAGCTCACTGTTGGATATTTATAGATCGGTGGATAAAATCGCGGGGATAAAGAAATCATTTATTGGAAGTGGCATCAGGTATGATATGTTGCTTAGTAATGCCAAAAATCCTCAGGCAAATAAAAGTCATTCGGATTATATCCGCGAGCTGATCACCAACCATGTGTCCGGAAGGTTGAAGATTGCACCTGAGCATACTTCCGACAGGGTGTTGAATTTGATGCGCAAACCTTCTTTTACTTATTTTGGACAATTTAAATCCCAGTTCGACCGGATAAACCGGGAAGCGGGGCTAAATCAACAATTGATCCCATACTTTATATCCAGTCATCCCGGAAGTACCAACGAAGATATGGCTGAACTGGCTGTATTAACCCGGAAGCTTGACTTCAGACTCGAACAGGTTCAGGATTTTACTCCCACACCCATGACTCTGGCAACAGAGATCTATTATTCAGGATATCATCCATATACCCTTGAACCTGTCTATACGGCTAAAAGCAAAGATGAAAAGCTTGAACAACGAAAGTTTTTCTTCTGGTACAAAAGTGAATACAAGGGTCAGATTATCCGCGACCTGCAACGATTAAAAAGGGAGGATTTGTTGAAAAAGCTATTTGAAAAATAAATTGGTTATACCTCAAAAGATAGGATTTGATTTTTCATACTAAATAGTGTCCGGATCAGATAATTAATCTTTAATACAACGGACAGATAGCCCGTTTTGTATAAACTCATTGCCTCTGCTGACTTCTCCGAAGTTACTGTACAAACTGATTCTCCATGCTGATCCCGGATCCATTAAAGTTGTGCTCCACCAGTTACCACCCATATCCAGAGTTGAGTATGAAGAAGCAGATAAGCTACGTATTCCACCCGGAATAGCCGAAAAACCTGAACCATTGTTTTTTGTTAAATCATTTCCTACTGTACATCCTGTTCCATCCGGTATCCAGTTGGAATTTATAGCCAACGTTTTAGCTGCCGAGCATGAAGAAGCATATTTTGTACCCACATAGTTGATGAGTGTAGTCCATTCGGCATCTGATGGTATATGCCAGCCTTTGGGTGCCAGCTTGCCTGAATTGACGGCATACCAATTGTATAATGCACCATATGCATTTTTATTTCTGACAGAATCATTATTATAAAAACAATATCCGGGAGATGTAGTTGTATTCCAGGCAATACTGTCCTTAATGGATGAGATTGAAGTACCATCATTAAATCTGGTTGTTTTAAGGTTCTCTACCATCCATGTCTGATTTCCGATTCTGACTGCCTGATACGAATTTCCATCAATGTCTGAAATAATTGATACATCAGTTTTACAACTTGTTGTAAAAAAAATCACTACACTTGTCAGTAGTAAATTGAAAATCCAGACTCTATTGATTGTTTTCAAAGTATAATTTTTTAAATGTATATTAGATTTTAATTTCTTTCGTTATGACAAAACACGGGCAGATCATACAATTCAGGTTATTACAAATAAACAGTATCCGAAAATGATTAAGTTGTTTTTAGGTATTTAAGAATATCTTTATAACTAAAATCGTTTGTTAACGGACAAAGATACAATAATTCCATCACAGATAATTTTTCTGTACATCCAGAAAGGGAAAGTAAGACAATATTTAAACAATTCAACTATTTATTCCCTGAACAAGTGTTGTTAAACATTTACTGAGCCGAAACTTAATTAGTAACTTCCGGCACTTTTAACTATCAAAATTCAGGGTTTAAAAATTTTTCTTTATAAACCCGTATTGTTTTGCTTTTTCCGTGCCGGAAGGAATCGATTTCATGGGCCTGTACAGGATCATTTTATTGTTGGTTGTAATCCCTTTAAACAATTTACCAATCATCGAATGTATCTCGTCACATTCCATCGATAATTTTGGAATATCATTCATGTCGATCGAGGTTGTATAGAGTATTGATGGGAAATATCCTTCCGGGATATTCTGGGAATAGACTCTGAAGATAACAGGCTTCGTTTTAACTTCTGATACGGTGATGGGAAAATGGTACCTGGCATAGGTTTCTTTTGTTACTTTTTGTTCGAATGCTAAAATTTCGTTTTCAATCCTGTATTTCCAGAGTTGATTTGCCGGCTTTAATAATTGGGTGGATATTCCTGTTTTACAGATGGCATCAATGAGGTAACCCTTGTTATAATCTGATTTGGCAAGTTGATACCAGTCAATGGCATCTTTATTCATAATTTTTAAAATACCTGCCTGTAAATTGTTCAGTTTCCAGTTATTTCCTGATTTTCCGTACATAAAAGTGAAACATTTCTGATCGGCTGAATCTTTAAAATATCCTATGACCACATACATTTCTTTATTGAGCGATTCATACCTGATCTGATAATCGTGTTGACTCTTTATCCCCGAACTGACAACAGCAATATTCTTTTTGGAAGCATTCTTTTGATAGTATTCGTTCAGAATTATAAAATCCTGTTTTTTCAATCGACTGCTGACCAACTGCATTAAAACTTTTATATCCTCCCTTTTACCCAATAATTTGTCACTGCATAGAGTCAACACTTTTTCAGGTTTATTTTCGACGAAACCTTCAATAATCCGTTCATTCAGGATATGAATCTGTTTCTTTATTTGTGGGTCAATCTGATTATCTTTTTTTGTTTCACTCTGTGAGCAGGAAGTCAATAAAACAACTAAAAGGGAACTCAATATAAAATTTAATTTCATTATCATTAAATGGTTTCTGATATATTATTGTTTTGGCATTCAATAATTTAAATTTGGTATTGCGACCAGTAGATCTATTGAATAAGACTGAATATGAACATAATCATATTTCATCCTGCAAATATATGGTTTTATTTTTACTTAAATTATACTGATTCCGAAATACTTAATGTTTCATTAAAATAGAAAATCATTATCCCTTCAGGATCTGCGTAAAAATACACGATTCAGAAGATTCACCGTTCATGTTAATCATTTCAGTAAGATCCAATTTTATGATGAACTTTTGTGATAAAGTTAGTCAAAGTAAGCAATTATATTTACAACCGGATAGAGTTCAAAATAGATTATGGGGAAAGTCTTGCACATATCTGCAATTGAATGTCTGAAATTAACGGAAGAATAATATGGTTACACGATCTGATGAATGGCATCAATTACTTCATTTACTGGTATTTTACACATGTTATCCCTGCAAACATACATTGTTGTTTGATTTTCTTTTAATTTACCTTCCAGGATAGATAAACTTCCCTCATTTTCCCCACCGTATAAAAAAACATTGGGTAAGTAATAGGTATCAAATTCTTTTCGTTTCATTTCAAACTCTTTTCCAACAATTGCAACGAAATAGGGTTCAAGTGCAAACCAGGACATGAGGATATCCCAGTTGGCATAATAAAATTCACCGTTTAATGCATGTGATTTTACATTGTTCATCATCTTCCGGGCACGGTTGATATAGTCTTCGTTGTAAAAATAACGGCCCAGAATAAACAGGTTCTTTGCCATCTCTGAATTGGAAGAAGGAATCACATTATCGGATATTTCCATTTTCCGGGCAATCAGAGTTGGATCTGTATCAGAAGTATAATAAAACATGCCACTGGAAGAGTCATAAAAATGATCGATCACATAGGTTGTCAGTTTTTGTGATTGAACCAGCCACTTTTCATCGAATGTAGCCTGGTAAAGAGAAATAAAGGCTTGTATGGTAAATGCATAATCATCCAGAAATGCATGAGTAACTGCTTTCCCATCCTTATTGCTTCTGTATAAACCCGCATCATCCGAACTGAATATTGTGAGAAATAAGTTTGCATTTTTAAGGGCTGCTTCCAGGTACTCCGATTGATCAAATATCCGGTAGGCATCTATATACCCTTTCATCATCAATGCATTCCAGGAAGTCAGAATTTTATCATCCGTTGCAGGCCTGATACGTTTAGATCTTTCCTGTAGCAATGTTTTATTTGCGCGGACCACCTGATCTTCCAGTTCTGTTTCGGATATTTTATATTTAGTTCCTGTTTTTTTATAGTCACGTGATTTATATAAAATGTTTTGTGAATTTTCCCAGTTTCCACGTTCAGTCACATGGTAATATTCAAGTATCATTGAGGCATGATTACCTAAGATTTTATTTATTTCATTAAAAGTCCAGACATAAAATTTGCCTTCCTGATCTTCACTGTCCGCGTCAATGGAAGAATAGAAGCCACCTTCCGGTGAGGTCAGTTCACGTTTTATAAAATCCAATGTTTCAGTGACAATTCTTTTATATTCCGGATCCTTTGTTTTCTGATATGCAGCTGAATACAGGCTAACCAGCTGAGCATTATCATACAACATTTTTTCAAAATGGGGTACTTTCCAAAACTCATCGGTGGAATACCGCGAAAAACCTCCTCCAACCTGGTCGTATATACCACCTTGTGCCATTTTATTCAGCGTGACATTCACAGCTTTCAATGCATCCGGGTTTTGAGTCAGGTAATGGTATTGAAGTAAAAAATGCAGGCTGACCGGCATGGGAAATTTGGGTGCGCTACCATAACCTCCATTGATATAATCGATATTATTTTTCCAGACAGAGAAAATATCATCCAGGTCATTCAATAGAAAAACAGAGTTATCAGCATTTTTATAAATCATTTCGTTAGACTGAACCCCTTCTGTCAGAAAATTTGCCTGTTCGTCAGCCTTCTCCGGGTAACTGGTGATAAAATCGGAAACCTGCTTGAGCATATCGATCCACCTTTCTTTAGAGAAATAAGTGCCTCCATAAATTGGACGGCCATCGGGTAAAGCAATGCAGTTCAACGGCCAACCACCTTTATCGGTTAATAGTTGAACGGCTGTCAGGTAAACATGATCAATATCCGGTCTTTCTTCCCTGTCGACTTTAATGGAGACAAAATGTTCATTCATAAATTCAGCAACATATTCGTCCTCAAAGCTTTCATGCTCCATGACATGACACCAGTGACAGGCTGCATACCCAATGCTGATAATGATATTTTTGTTTTCATTCCGGGCTTTATCCAGTGCTTCCGCTCCCCAAGGATACCAGTTTACAGGGTTGTGGGCATGTTGCAGAAGATAAGGACTTGTCTCATGTATCAGCTTATTTGTAAACTTGTTTTTAGTTGCATTCATGTTGATGATTTGTAAATTGTCAATAGTTAACCTAATCAGGTTTTTGAATTGTTTTAAATTAATAAGCGAAATATTATCATGTAATTGACAGATGAATGAAAAGTAAATGAATCAGATAGTCCACAACAGTCCAAAATAGGTCGTTGTAAATTTTTCCTGTATGATGCTATGCCCGACAGAAAAGATAATATGAAACAGGTTACTGGCATTGTACGATCCTCCTAAATTAAATCCGGATACCTGATGACTTCCCACGGTATCAGGAGTATGAAAATAAAGTTCTCCACCTAAAGTGAGGGAAGCAGAAAAATCATATTGAACTTCCCAACCCGCAAAGATCCAGTTTTTAGTATTAGTTCCCGGATTTATCCAATAACCACCACCTCCGTAAGTGGTTAGTTTACCCCATGACTTCTGAGCCCAGAGAGGGATAAATAATTGCGCATAACCGTTTGATAATTCGTTATTGCCGATAGTTGGTATTTCCACGATAGGAAAAGTACCGATTTGAGGCATGATATCGGTTTCTTTGACAAACCGGTATTTGATTCCAATTTCAGTATTTGCATAACCCGCTTTAAATCCTTGTTGACGTGAATAATCGTAATTCACGGGCATGATCAAATGAACCTGGATGTTTGGAACCAACCCGTAATTTATTTCGAAATGCGGGCTGGTTCCGCTTGATAGTTCAGTCCGGAAAGTATTCATGGTTGAAATATAGTATTCCCAGTGTTTGAAATCAACAGGTTGTGGGTCATCTGTGCTAAAGGGTGGCCCGGCTATCACTTGCTGATTACAAAACAGGAAGCAGATAACGGTTAATACTAAATATTTCAAACTGACGTGTTTCATATTCAGTTTTTATTGTGTGTAACGTTTATTTGAATTTTCACTCCAGTTGGAGGCACCATATAAAAATAAATAAATCAACAAAAAGGTCATGGCAAAATCAGTCCGGTATTCATGTGCAAAAGGCCAAAATCCCTTGTCCATGAGTATAGGCCATTTCGTGGTTACAAAAGCGACCAGCATAATGATAAAAGGAGGAATAGATGCCAGTCTGATCAATAAACCAAGGATAATCAGAGCACCACAAATAATTTCAAAAGCACCTGTAAAATATGCCCAAAAGGCAGGATCGCTGAATCCTATTTTTAAAAACCTACCGGTGCCTAACAATTCAGGAAATAAGTATTTTTGGATTCCTTCTGTCAGAAAGATGAACCCAACAACAAACCGGACCAATAACGTTCGGTTATCAACTTCATTCTTAAAAAAGAAAGAAATAAACCCATTATTTGATTTCATAGCTGCACTCATTAATTGATACTAATTTTTTATAAATTCATATAGTTTGTATTTAAAACATCCAATATGAGATATAACAAAAAACAACGCATTGTGTTTTAACTTAAAGGGAAAGCAGGAGTAAAGGATAAAAAAAAATGCTATCTGTCAGGATAGCATTGTCTTTCTTTTTATAAAAATTTAAAACACTTTATGGCATACATTGATGATTGCCTCACGCTCAGCATATTTTCCCATTTGAGGTACAAGTGTTGTAAAATGTGTCGATTTTAAGTGCTTATCCAGGACTTCCCGACTTTGCCATTCTTCAACCATAAATAAACTCCCCGGATTATTTGAATCCTGAAACATTTCATACGAAATGTTACCAACCTCTTTGACTGTTATTTCTACCAATTCTTTAGCCAGAACAAGAAATGCTTCAACACTGTCAGTCTTCACTGAAAACTTTGCAATTACCTTTACCATTTTATTTTATATTTTGATTCATTCGTTTTATGTTCGATTATCGTAATATTTTGATTAATTCCTTTGCCGCTTCTTCTGAAGAGTTTGGATTTTGTCCGGTAATAAGCAGTCCATCAACTTTTACATACGAACCCCAATCTGGACCTTTGCTATAGTGTGCTCCGAGTTTTTTAAGTTCATCTTCCAATAAAAAAGGTACAATTTTAGTCAATTGCACGGCTTCTTCCTCCGAATCAGAAAAACCGGTAAGCTCTTTCTCTTTCACCAAAGGTTCACCATTCGGTAATTTTACTTTCAGCAATACTCCCGGGGCATGACAAACGAAAGCAATGGGTTTCTTTTGATTATAAAAGTTTTCAATCAATGAAATGGAATTCACATCATTTGCTAAATCCCACAATGGTCCATGACCACCCGGATAGAACACAGCATCATATTCTTCAACCTTTACATCACTTAATTTCATGGTATGTGCCAATTTCTCTTTAAGTGCCGGATCAGCATCAAACCGACGGGTTGATGCTGTTTGAAAATCTGCCTGCTCACTTTTAGGATCTATGGGAGGTTGACCACCTTTTGGTGATACAATCGTTACCTGCACTCCGGCATCAGCAAGTACATAATAAGGAGCGGCGAATTCCTCGATCCAAAAGCCTGTTTTATGTCCTGTATTGCCTAAATCGCTGTGCGATGTCAATACAATTAATACTTTAAATATCGTGCTCATTTTAATTCTTTTATTTTTTAGTTTAGTAACTCAATTCTATAATTTTTGAAACATCAGAAGGAGCTATTTTTCTGTTTTCACCTAACCCTGACCAACCACGTGCAGTAAACCTTTTTGAAACAATCCCTGCAGTGCCCGAATAATCGGGAGTATATTCAGACAGACGGGTTTTAATTCCTACTGAATGAAAAAACTCTTCCGTTTTATCAATTCCTGCCTTTGCTTTTTCCTCTATGCTTCCGGTGTTAACTCCCCAGATACGTTCAGCATATTGGGCTAACTTTTCTTTTTTTGTTTCCAGGTTATAGCGGTAATGACTTGGAGCAATAATGGCTAATGTACGGGCATGATCAATCCCAAACAAAGCTGTTAGTTCGTGCCCCATCATATGTACTGCCCAATCCTGTGGAACACCTTGTCCGATTAGTCCGTTCAACGCCATGGTGCAACTCCACATAAAGTTGGAAGCTGCAGGATAGTCGGAAGGGTCTTTTAGAATAGCAGGTGCTACTTCAATCAGCGTCTGAAGGATGCTTTCAGCAAACCGGTCCTGCAGCAATGAGTCGCTCGGATAAGTCATATATTGTTCCAGTACATGCACATACGCATCAACCAACCCATTGGCAATTTGTTTTTCAGGGATTGAACTTACTACCTGAGGATCAAGAATTGAAAATAATGGGTATAAAGCAGGACCACCGGCAGCCAGTTTCTCTTTTGTTTCTTTACGGGTAAGTACAAAGCCTGAATTCATTTCCGACCCTGTTGCCGGTAATGTCAGTACTGTTGCAAAGGGCATCCCTTTGAGGATAGGTTTCCCGGTCGTTAATAAGTTCCAGGGTGTTTCTTCTTCGTACAGGGCAGCTGCCGATAAGAACTTGGTGCCATCTATCACAGAACCACCTCCGACAGCTAACAGAAATGTTATTTTCTGTGACTTAATTACCTGCAATGCTTTCATTAAAATGGAATATTCAGGATTTGAAGGTATTCCGCCAAATTCCACCACTTCAAAGGCTGATATTGCTTTCAGTACCTGATCGTAAATACCGTTACTTTTGATACTGCCACCTCCGTAAAGCAGAAGTATCTTCGCTTTAGCAGGAATCTCTTTTGATAAATTCGCAATGGTATCTTTACCAAAGATAATCTTTGTCGGGTTTTTAAATTCAAAATTGTTCATATAGTTTTTTTTAGTTGTTGATATATTATATTTTCACGATCATTTTTCCAATATTCTTTCCTTCGAAAAGATTAATAAAAGCCTGAGGAATCTGATCAAATCCATCTACTATTGTTTCACTGTATGTTAGTTTTCCCTCTTTTAACCAAATGGAAAGTTGCTGCATAGCTTCCGGGAACTTGCCGGCATAATTCCCCACGATAAATCCTTGCATTAAAGCACTGCTTTTAATTAAAAGTGTTTCTACTCTTGGTCCAAGGGGGATTGCTGTTTCATTATAAACGGAGATAGAACCACAAATAATTAATCTGGCAAATTTGTTGATATTCGCCAATACACTATCGGAAATATTACCTCCTACGTTATCAAAATAAATATCCACACCCTCAGGACATAATGCTGCGATAGCCTGCTTCAAATCACTAGTTGAATTGTAATTAATGCCTTCATCAAAACCATATTTTGATTTCAACAACTCCACTTTCTCGTCAGTTCCTGCAATCCCAATTACACGACAACCTCCTATCTTGCCTATTTGACCGACGATACTTCCAACTGCACCGGCTGCACCTGAAACAACCAGGGTTTCTCCTTTCAGGGGTTTCCCTATTTCAGTCAGACCTAAATATGCTGTTAGGCCTGTCATTCCTAATACGCCCAAATAAGCTGATAAAGGAGCTTTAAAGGGATCGACTTTCAGTAATCCTGAACCATCAGATCTTTGATATTCTTTCCATTGTAGCAATCCGGATACAAAATCTCCTTTGCTGAATCCTGAATGATTTGACTCTGATACTTCGGCTATTACCCCCGAACTGATTGGTTGGTGTAACTGAAAAGGAACAGCATATGATTTAGCATCGCTCATTCTTCCTCTCAAATAAGGATCCACCGAAATGTAACTTGACTTTAGCAATATTTCTCCTTTTCCTAATGGAGGTTTTTCTTCCTGAGTAATTTTGAAGTCAGATAGTTTTGGCTTCCCTACTGGTCTGCTTTCCAGAATAATTGTTTTATTCATATTGGTCGTTGTTTTATTAATACGTATTGTTATTGAAATATCAGACAGTATAGCCTGTATATTTATTCATATATAAGTGAATGATTATACTTTTATGGAATCCCAAGCCACCTGAAAAGCTTCCCGGCGTTCTTTATCTGTAATTTTGATGTTGCCTTTTACATGCATAGCCAGTAAAAAAGATAAGGGATATACCGTGTAAGCATAGAGAAGATAGGAGGAAATATTCTTAATGACTCCTTCCTTTTTACCACGTTCCCATAAATCGAGCAGGGGTTGTAAATGTTTCAAACCTTCCTGTATACTTTCCTCGTCGATCATGGGTGTATTATCACATTGTGATAAAAACATAGCATCTTCCACTTTGTTCAGCTTATAGTCGGCAATATTGTACCAGATAACTTCAAAACCTGCCATTACAGGTAATTCTTTCGAGTATCCCTGAAAAGCTGAGCTGCAAAATGATGCTTTAATTTCAAGGTATAGTTTGTTGATTAAATCCTGCTTGTTTTCAAAATACAGGTAAATGGTGGCCGGAGATACTCCTGCCAATTTCGCAATTTTCGACATAGGGGTATCATGAAATCCACGGTTATTCACCAGGGTAAGAGTCGATTGAAGCAGAGCGGTATATTTATCGCTGTTTTTTTCATTCATGAGTGTTGTAAGTGTAAGTAAGATTTTGGGATTATTATTGAGTAGAAGAGATATTAAAGTTACTAAATGAACGTTCATTCACTAACTTTTGTTCATTCCAATCATAAAAAAACATGTATAAAAATAAATCTATCCATGCCTTTTGGTTTTTTAGTCTGCTAAAATGAATGCCTAATTTAACCTGGTATTTACAGCATTTTTATAATCACTGGTGTAGCCGTTATGAGCCGTAAAAATATATTCTACATCTGAAAGACCGGAAATTTTATCAAACGATTGTATAGCAGTCTTCATGTCACTGCTGAAAAACTGATTGGGTTTCTCCACTTTTCCATCTTTTAAACCAAAGGCATCCCCTACAAACAAACAGGAATCATTTACCTGATAACTCATTGACCCGGGAGTGTGGCCCGGAGTCATAATAGCTTTGATACTCACTCCACCTACCAGAATCGTTTGTTCATCATCCAACAGGGTATACGCTTTGGTATAAAGCCGGTTATGGAAAAACAACAGTTTTGTTTTCTGCCCGTTAATCATCTGTTCTTCATCTTTCGAAAGGTAAATCCTTGCATTCCTGAATAATTTGAGTGCTCCTACATGGTCCCCATCAGTATGGGTCAGCAACACTGCTGTCACTTTATCCGGATTGATGTTTAATACTTTGAGGTTATCACGGATAACCTGAATATCATTACCTGCATCAATAGCCACATAACCATCAGTATCCCTGATTAAAAACATATTTACAAAAGAGTCTTTAATGGAATAGATGTTGTGTACGACTTCCTTTGTTTCAAGTACATTCATTTTTTTTAATTCTGATTTCATTTTTACCATGAAACCACCCGTAACAATTGCCAGAATAGCCACTAAAACACCAGTGCCAATTAAAATCCTTTTAAGAGTTTTGTTCATAGTCTTCATTTTTGTTTATAAGTATGTATAAATTCAATGTGCCATTTAATAAGTTGTTATCAATATTAATAAACTTATGTTGGAAAAAAAAATTATTTTCTTTTTTTTAGCTTGAATAATACGGGAATAAATTTTGGAACATTTTGTTGATATTCGTTGTATCCGGGATATTTCTGTTTATGAATGCGTTCGGTAAATTCGGAGCTCCCTTCAAATAATAAAATCAGCAGTATTGGTCCTGTCAGTGTCCAGTTGATTAACTGTCCGGATGCAGCAACTCCAAAAAAATAAAAGGTAATCCATATGGCTTGTTCGGCAATAAAATTCGGATGTCGAACATACTTCCATAATCCTTCACTCAGAAATCCATTCTTCAACGACGAATTAAATTTTCCATCCAGAATGATATGATTTCTTTTTTGGAGATGAAAAATATGCAATTGATTATCCGCTTTGGCTTCAATCAAAATAAATAATAACATACAAAAAATCGTCAGATAATCAAGACCACTAATGTTCCTGTCATAATATTCAGCTGCTAAAAGCAGGGGAGTAGAGAAAAGCAAAATTAACAGGTTCTGATAAAATGATATGAAGAATAAATTGAACAATGTAAAACGAAATCCTTTATGAAGTAGGGGTTGTTGTCTTAAAATCCCCCACCGGTAGTCTTGTTCCCCTTTCCAGGGTAGAAGGCTATATCCTCCTTTACGGTAGAAATTATAACTCAACCGAATTCCCCATAGGGTTACCAGAAGGCACATGATTAAGATTCTGAGAGATGAAGGATAAAATGACAAGGTAATCCAACTGTAAACGATGGGCATGATACTCCAGACTTTATCCACCTGACTGTAATTGTGAGTTAATTCACCAACCATAAAGCAAATAAATGCTGTAACGAACATAATCGTTACCCACAAATTGAAAAGTTGATTCAACCTGCTGTCACCAGTCTGAAAGATTTGCCAATCATGGATCAGATTTACCATATCATAAATTCCATAAATTTTTCTTATAAAATTTATTCAATTATTTCAAGTCGAATGGTGTAACTATTTTTATGGGTTGTTAATTTCATTCAATCCTGTAACAATTAAATCATCAATAAGTTGATAAATCTTTGATATAATTTAGAAAATAAAAGGAATAAACATGTGGGTGTGTTTCATATAATTGAGGTATTTATTTCCAAAATATCTGATACACTCTTTTTCGTCAACCATCGACGTGACATACAGAAAAATGGTTGAAATTATTGCAATGAAAAATAATGGTAGGGTAGGGTTTTTCAAATAAATTGCCCAGGTGATAAAAATTAATGAAGCATAAAGGGGATGTCGGATATAGTTGAAAATACCTGTTTCAATCAATTCAGTCGTTTTCTCGAATCCAAACAGGTTTTTTTCTATTCTTTCCGGATTTGGCTTACCCAGAGTCTTTATCAACAACATTCCGGTAACAGCAATGTAAGTTGAATAGAATAACAAGATCCACGAAATGATCTGCATGATACTAAAGGGTTGGATAAACCAGAATCGATAGTTGGAAGCCAATAGCCAGGCCATGCACTCCCAACTGAAGAACCTGTAAAAACCATGGCTTTGGGGGTTGAACAATGTTCGCCGTGAAATAAGAATGATACAGACACTCATAATTCCAAACAAAAATAGTGTTGTCATGATGATGAGTATTTTACTATAAATATCTAAGGATTAAATGATTTATTTCTTCCCGCTCCTTAACCAGGCCATATACATTTTTACTTCCGTGTACGTTAAGAATGTACTCAACATTTCGTAAATGGAACCTGTCTCTGATCCCTGTCGGATCATATCTGAAGCTTTTTCACGTTTATCGGGAGTGATAAATTTATCGATATCTAATTCACCGCTTATAATAAAACGTTCTAAATGTCCTATAATCGTTGTTTGGTTTAGATTGCGGGATACAGAAATTTCCTCAATGGACATTCCCTGGTTGTACATCGAAAGGCTTGTTTGCATTGTTTCGCCAACAGGTTTCTTTTCCCCTTTCGTTTTTTTGGTAGCTGTTTTTTCATGCATCAACGTTGAAAGCTTATGTTCCTTGCAGTATGCCAGAATAACATCCAGAAAGGCTGGACCGTATTTCTCAACTTTTGCAGGTCCAAAACCGTTTATCTGCAATAAGTCCTTTTCATTTTGAGGCAGATAGTCCGACATCTCATTCAATGTCTTGCTTCCAGCCACCAGGTAAATAGGCAGATCATGCGGCTCACACAACCTGTTGCGAAGATTCAACAAGTCATAATACAATTTGGGTTGACGCGTTTCAAGGGGTTTGGAGGTTGCATTTTTAGCATAAGCATTGACACTGAAATCGGGCAGAGTAAACGTATTTTTCAGTATAAAGAAATCTTCTACCGTAAACTTCTGTTTCAACCCCTTCATCAGGTAGCTTTTTTGAGCAATGTTGGAGAAAATCATTCGGATACTGTCATTGTAATCGGATGCATTCAGTTTACTATCCGTGGTGGCAGGTGACTGACGAAGCGTTTCCAACAGGTTATTCATTTTGCTGTTGAAAAATTCGATGGCTGCAGCCAGTCTTTCCTGTAAATGTTCCTCTGAAACCGGCCGTATATCCAGAATACCCTGCAGTTGCCGTTGAAACTTCCCGGCTATTTCATCAAGTGATTGTGCCTGCCGAAGAATATTCTGTAAATAAGGGATTGTTTCCTCGTTAAAGGACGATTTTACTTCCCCGGTATCGGTTAACAACCTGGATGACTGGCCAACGACATTTTTAAAATCAAAAAGGTGAACCAGTATAAAGTTACGATATTGATTACGCGATTCATCCAGTTGCTGTTCAAGTTCTTCAATGGGTAATTTATTCCGTTCATGTTCAACGATCTGACGGTCGTTCTGAATGGTTGCCGGATTGATCTTACTCAGCAGCACCATTCCTTCCAGCGAACGGCAACGGCTTAAGGCTACATAAACCTGACCGGCAGCAAATGCAGCTCCGGCATCTATAACGGCTTTATCAAATGTCAGGCCCTGGCTTTTATGAATTGTGATGGCCCAGGCAAGTCGTAACGGAAATTGTATAAACTTACCCAGTTCCTCTTCTTCTATTTGTTTTGTTGTCTGATTGGTTGAATACCGTATATTTTCCCATACAGCCTTTCCCAATTCGATGGCTTCGGCATCGTCCGGGCATTTAATGGTAATGGTTTCCTCTTCAATACTTTTCACCATACCTATTTTCCCGTTAAAAAACCTGCGGGGTGTCTCAGTATCGTTTTTCAGAAACATAACCTTTGATCCGATCTTCAGCTCAAGCGTTTTCTCGGTCGGATAACTTTTTTCGGGATATTCTCCCTGTATTTCAGCGTCAAAAGAATATATTTTGCCTTTTATTTTTGTAAGTTCCTCTGCATTAATCTGGTCAGCTTTATAGTTGTGCGTTGTGAGCGTAATATATGTATCATCATTAGGTGGAACAAACAACGGATTGTAACGGCTTTGAAGCAACGATAATCCTGAAGCCGAAAGACTGTTGTTTCTGACTTCATTCAATACCCGTATGAAATCACCGTTTGTCTGACGAAAGATCTTATCCAGTTCAATATAGACCGGTTGTTGCTGTTGAATGGCATGGCTGTGGAAAAAATACGGACTGGAATAAAACTGCGAAAGCATCCGCCATTCTTCATCGGATGCTACCGGGGATAGCTGAAACATATCACCGATAAATATGACCTGGACACCTCCAAATGGTTCATTGTTCCGGTACCGTACATGCCGTAAAATAGTATCCACCGCATCCAGGACATCAGCCCTGACCATACTGATTTCATCAATGACCAGCAATTCGAGTTCCTGAATAACCTTGCGGCGATTGCCCTGCATCTTCATTTTTTCAATCAGATTCTTACGGCCTTCCAACGTTGGAAAGAAAGGATTGAATGGCAATTGAAAAAACGAGTGCATCGTAGTTCCACCTGCATTGATGGCAGCAACGCCCGTTGGAGCCACAACAGCAATCTGCTTTTTGGTCTCTTTTTTAAGTTTACGGAGGAAAGTGGTTTTACCGGTTCCGGCCTTACCGGTCAGAAAGATGCTCCGGTTGGTAAACAACGCAAAATCATGTGCCAACTGGTAGTAAGGTGAAGTATTTTCCATCGTTTAAGTCTTAATTGTTTAGGTTTTGCAAAATTAGCTAAAACAATTAATAATGAAAAGTTTTTCTATCACATTCTTGTTTCAGATGTATTGAGCGTGACAAAATATGGAATGATGGATCTCTTAAATTTTATCTTAATCGTGAACTCATCAAATATATGTAAATTTTCAGAGTCAATCAATGACTCTTAATTGTACAATATAATTTATGTTATTCACATACTTCAAATTTATAGACCTAAACGAAATAAAGAGCCACTTTAAATGTCTCTTTATTAAAAAACCGGATTCCAATTTCTTAGATTACAAAAGTTGGGATTATAAATAAATCACGCCAACCACTCCGAACCTTTTGTGCATTTATTTAAAGTATGATATATCCGAGGATATAGGGTTTATGTATTATTATGGCTGAATTTTTAGTAAGGATGTTCAACCTTAATCCGTATAACCGGATCAATTGAACCTCTAGGCAATCTGAACACTGTCATGGTTTGGTAACTTAACAGTAAAATTTACTTTCGCCTGAAGTGCATCAAAAACCCGTAATATAGTGGAAAACCGAACATCTTTTGCGTTGTTCTCAATTTTTGATATTTGTGCTTTTTGAACTCCAATGAGCTTTCCAAGTTGTTCTTGTGTAAGATTTTGTTCAACACGTGCATTTTTAATAATTTCACCAATCACATCGGCACGTAGTTCAAAATCGAAACGCTCTCTTTCGATCGATCCCGATTTGCCTATATATTTATCTGTTAACTCTTCTATCGAATATTTTTTCATTTTGTACTCATTTATTTATCTGTATAATACTTTTTCATAATTTTAAGTGCTTTGTCTAACTCCTGATCAGGCACCTTCCAATCTTTTTTTACAAATCCATGGGTACAAACCACAATTTTTGGTTGCTTTGAATTTTTATCCAAAAATGCCAGTAACCGTACTTGATTTCCTAAAAAACGGGTACGGAATTCCCAAATTTCATTCGTGAGTTTTTTAAATAACTCTGAATCATTTATCATTCGTACTTTCCATAGATTATAAAGCACTTTTTCCCTCGTTTTTTCGTCCAATGAAGCAAGAAATTCATCCACTTCTTCCAAAAGTAAAATGTCAAACCTGTATTCCATGTAATTGTATCTTGTGCAAAGATAAATACAATTTCCTTATAAGGAAACTTATTTGTTATTTTTGTAATAAAATAAATTGATTTTTTAATTGGATGGCTTGAGGGATTACAAAAGATAGCACGTATTCGGGGTTGAAGGGTGATTGTACCACTGTCCTTATTCTATTCAAAATTTAATTCATGCCACACAGTAGTTAGCATTTAAACGAAGTTATGCTTCGCTAAAACTGTTTTTTCACAAACTGCAAATTAAAGGACGGAATAGGAGTATTAAATTCAAAATATGAAGTATTTTTCTTATCCGTTTTTAATCTGCCAAATCAGTGTATATCAGGGTTCCATTCTTAAATCCGGTTCGTTCAGATCAGGTTTTGAATGTCAATCGCATGTATTCCGATGTTAAACCTTTTGTGCAGTCATCTGACTTAACCCGGTTTCAAATTCTATTCGCGTAATATTTGAAAAGCCGGCTGCCAGCAGCATATTTGTAACTTCAAGTTCTGTAAAACAATCACCGGCTTCTGTTCCTACGAGCATATTGATGGCAAAAATAGCACCTGAGGTTGGTTGTGTCCTGTCATTGTTCATGATCCAGTCCTGAATCAGTATTCTACCATTTTTGTTCAGCGAGTGATAGCATTTTTTTATCAAATCCTGGTTTACATCCAATGAATTACTGTGGATTACTGCCGACAGAAAAACCAAATCAAAACCTGTGGGTAAATAATCTTGTATATAATCACCGGTAACGGTCTTTATCTTTCCTGAAAAACCTTCCTGATCGATAAAATGTTGGGTAATATGCACCACATTTGGTAAATCAAACACAGTAGCTTCAATTCCAAACTTTTTTCTGATAAACTCCATCGAATAAGCACCGGAGCCACCCCCAATATCCAACATGGATTTCACTTGTGATAAGTCAACCTTGACTAATTGAACAGGTGCCTGTTTTTTTGCACGGTCGTGCATGGCACTTATAAACGAGAAAAGCCACTCTTCACCACGTTCATTGATGTCAGTTGAATGGGCTGAAGTTCCTGTTTTAACTACTTTTGTCAGGTTGCTCCAGGTATTCCACAAATGGTTGGTATGCATCAACCCGCCTAAATAATCCGGGCTTTTGGTGGAAAGAAATGTAAAACTTTCAGGAGTATTAAAGAACAAACCGTTTTGTTTTGTCAAAAAACCAAGGGAGGTCAATCCATTAAGTAACCTTTCGGACGCATGTTCATCCAACTGCAGGGTAGTTGCAATTTGATAATTTGAAGAACCTGATTCCTCGATCGTTGTAAATATGCCTAGCTCAAAGCCACTCAACAATATCCTGCTTTTCTGAAAAGAAGCTGCAAATTCACGGATGGTGGTTGGATTCATAATGCTATAATTTTAAAAGTTATCCGAACATACTATTAATTAAAAGTTTAACATGAACAATTCGATATTCATGTAATTTTATAGTACAAAGATGGCGAAAATATTTAAAAAGTCCAATGCTCATCCTTTAATTTTGTTTCTGAACTTTGAACTATAGAATTAAATCTCCATTTTTTAGATTCAATTAATAAAAGATGCTATTGGTTGTTTCACTTTATGAATACTAAGGGACAATGTAAATGCTTGAGCATTATCTGTTTTGGAACGTCAAAGTGATTTTATACTTACTTGATATTTAATTCTTGTTCAATTTGAAAACATATGTCGGAGTATTGCTAACATTGTATTTTATCCAATTTTCAGCGAGATTTGGATCATTCATTTCAATACCACTAACCGGTATAATTTCAAAACTTTTGAACCAGCTTTGAGGTGCTGTTCCATCTTTTGTAAAACCGACTTCACGTGCTAATACGCTGTCATTTGGGTAAACGACAAATGTTACACTAACTGTAGTAGGATCTGTTAATTGTGAAAACTTTACAACACTTGCATTGAATGAAATGGTTTTATTGGATGTATTTTTTACATAAAAGTTTGTGGTAGGAATATCCTTATTTGTAAAATCGATACAAGAAGTCATTAATAAAATAATAAATGATAAAATAATTTTTTTCATAAGAACATGGATTTTAAAGTTATACTGTCATTATTGGTTGTGTTTTTAATACTATTGGGGACCATTTTATCCTTTTTTCGCATCGATTGATGATATATAACAACTAATAGTTAATCACTTACCGTCAAACACTATTCACTACTCCTTCGGCTCCCACAATTCAATCTTGTTGCCTTCATCGTCCATGATATGTATAAATTTTCCGAAGTCATAAGTTTCCATGTTATCAAGTATAGTCACTCCGTTTTCTGTGAGTTTGGTTACCAGCCCTTCAATATTCTGAACCCGGTAGTTAATCATAAACTCTTTTTTGGATGGGGAAAAATAATCATCCCCTTTTTCGAAAGGTTTCCATTGAAGAGAATTTATCTCGTCGGGTATGTCAATGTTTCTGGATTCAAAACCCGAAGAACCCCAATCATTGATTTCAATCCCTAAATTTTTAGTGTACCATTCTTTTGTTTCCTTCAGATTATCGGAGTAAAAGAAAATACCGCCAATTCCTGTCACCCTGGGTGTGGTGTGAACAGGTGAAAACGGGTTGTCTGTTTGATTTTTTTTGTCTTGCATATGGATTGTTTTTTATAGTATCGAATCAATTCTTGCATGAACTATTTGAATTGAAGTTATTGACAATTACTTTTTCAGTTAACATAAACTATCAGCATTTTGTTTCCGATAAATTTAGAGTATATACTGTTATTCAACCCTCGTTAATCATAGAACGCAAGTTCTATGCAAAAGCCTCAGTTCTTTTTATTTAGCATTAAATTCAGTCCTGAGTTGCTCTAATTTAACCTGTAATTGACTGATTGAATCAATTTTTGCTCCTTTGCCAAATCTGATTCCATGTGAAATATTATCCTTTTGTATAAATATCCATTCGTCACAACCATCCGCACATACTTTGCATGTTTGATAATTTAATTTGAGAAAGTTATCCATATTTACATCATTCATAATTTCAGTCCATTCGGAACTTGATACCGCTCTGGTTTTTCTGAATTGAGGTTGCAGCGATTTACCCGGAATATAATACACATATTTTATGGAGGTCCGGGATATTTCAATCGAGTCTTCACCCGATCCCCAACCACAAATAAATCCGGCCTTTATGACTAATTTAGATTCATCTGTCGGGTTTGACTCAGTCTTTTCACAACTGAAAAATATAAAAAGTACTGAAATTGCAAAAATCAATTGTTTTTTCATAATTCAATGGGTATTAGCATTAGTCTGTTTTTCAATGTTGCATCAAATTTCGACTTTCAATAAACATAAACTGAAATAATACTTCTATCTTTTTTGCAAACATTTTATTATATATTTTCATTGTGAATAATATCACATTTACGATTTTTTACTTGGCAAATATGCTTTCAATGTCAGGATGCATCCAATTAAAATCAGAAATAGCTCAACTGCTAAAGCAGAATTGTCATTCCTGAATTTTGAAATGTACAGTTGAGGTAAAAACATACGTAAAATTCCCAACACTAAACCAAGCCAGCCAATAATAGTTATGAGAGTCTGCCAACCAAATGCCCAGATATTATGCTTGCGTACAATCGAAAGTCCTGCAATAAAAAACAATACTCCGGATAAATAAACTAATGGAACAATTTGGGTGTCATAAAGCGTAGCGTTCCATACTTTCAATTCTGATAAGACCATCAATAATAATGTGGGTCCAACAATGCCAGCAATTGATTTTGATTTATCCATGATATATATATTTAATTTATTGTTTATCAACAATATTATCTCTATTATTTGTTAGATTTCTCAGTTCCATGCGTTTTTTTAATATTAATTCAGGGATGAAAACTGGTCTTTAATGGTTTCCGTTTTTTTGCTCCGCTAAACACTTTGCTTAGTGTACATTGATTTAATAATACCTGAATTTTATCCACGGGAATTCAAAATAATTAAATCAAATACTCGTATGTCTTTTTTGAAATAAAGCACCAAAGATAGAAACAATTTTTTTAATCTCTTTTGTTTATCTATGGATTTATTAATTTATTCAACGTATTCTTAATTATAATTAGATTCAGGTATATATTAGTATTAGAATTATTTATAAGTAGCAGATAAAGTGGGAGTAGGGCTTTAAAAACAGTAAAACGAATTTAATTAGTACTATATTCAATTCAAAAGAAAAGAGTTGAAACTGCTCAGCACATTTCCAACTCCTTATATTACTTTGAACCAATCAACCTCCCGATAGCTATCGGGACAACCAATCAACCAATATCTGATTTCAAAAACTCATTTATAATTTGAAAATTTTCTTTATATATGCCGGGTAATTTTCTAAATCCTGTTTTATATGCTGATTGCGAAACACATCATAACAGTAGTATCCGGGCTGAATATCAAAACCTATAAAACGGAAGTTCGCTGCAACATTAAAAAGAACATCATCGGCACTTTTCCCCCTAAACATATACTGTGCGCTGTCATTGAAACTTTCTTTAGGAGCATTCCAGGTAGCACAAATCATAAACTGTTTACCCTTCAATTTACCTCCCGTTCCATATTGTCGTGTTGCATCTTCTCTTGACCGGCCATCTCCCGAATGAAATTTCTGACTGGTCATGGCACTGGTAAATACTTCATCAGCATACTTCTTATAAATCCACGGTGTTGATTCCCAATTTATGGGCGTTTGCAAAATGACAATATCTGCCTGCAAGATTTTTTGTACTTCTTCTTCAATATTGTAACCGTCCGATATTTTTGTTTCCAAAACCCGATAAGAATTCGACAGGAAAAAATTACGGGCAACATTGTAAAAAGATGCGTTCAGTCTCCCTAACGATTGACCACCCACCATTAAATGGGCATTGATGAGTAAAACCGTCTTTGGTTGGCTATTCCCATTTGTTAAATTTGTTTGTGCCGATAATTTAAATCCGGCAGTTAGCAATATTACTACTGCAATTAATAAGAATTTTGCTTTCATTTTTTTTATTTTTTATGCCTTATATCATGGATCAATTTATTTAACCGGACTTACAATACCGTTTAACGAGAATTTCCGTTTTAACTGAGGAATTTATTTAATTTGTTGTAATAAAGCGCCAAAGATAGAAACTGTTTTTTAATTATTTTTTAATTATCTTTCATTTATCTATGAATTTATGAATTTTACCGATTCATACTTAATTAATAAGATATGCACCATGATAAATATCGCTTAGAATTATTGAGATGTATAGATAAAGTGGGAGCAGGGCTTTAAAAAAGTGCTCCAATTTATATATACTAATTAAAATATTTAATTCAAACTATAAAAGTCAAAACTACTCATCACAATTCTACCTCTTTATTTACTGATACCTATAGCTTTCACCTGTAAACCTTCCCGATAGCTATCAGGACAACCAATTAACTAATCAACCAATCAACTAATCAACCAATTAACCAATTAACTAATCAACCAATTCTAACCGGTAAAAATCCTTTCTCTACCACTCACTATCCTCTGGTTATTATTTTACTTATCTTTTATTTTCATAGGAAGATCTATGGGGGTTTATTAGGTGTTGATTAGGTCTTGATAGGGTTCGGGCCCAATCAACCCCCAATCAACGCCTAATTAACGCCTAGTAAATCCCCAATGAGCCTAAAACAATAACAAAGAATAAACCGGAGCTATTCGGGACACAGATTTTAACCAGGTTGTTGTTCAATAAGTGTGTTTTATTTACTAATTCGGAATGTAACAAGAATGCATAAAAAAACCGTTTCAACTGAATGAAACGGTTTTTTTAGTGATTAGTGATGAACGATTAGTGATTAACAGATTAAATTCATTTTAAAATATTTCAAACTTTTTGATACGTTCCTCAGCTTTTTGGTAGAAAATGTCGTTAAATGCAGGTATAGCTCCGGAGAGTATGAAAATCTTTGTTCCTTTTTCCCGGGCATATTCATTCTCGACCGTGCCAACAAGTTGAACAGAGGTAAATAGTTTTACGATTTCTTTCGATGGCATATTTCCTACTAGAATGATATTCTGAATTCTTTTTAGCTTTGGCAGCCAGTATATATAATCGGTATTGAAAGAATAAGCTTCAGGCATCCTCCCCCTGTTGTAATAGTTCAGTGCACCGGCCTGTCCGTAGTTATCACAAAAAACGAGTGTGCTGTTCAGTTCATTCGTTGGGATCGTCTTGTATGCTATTAAAGATAGTGATGCCATTTCCTGCCAACCCATCATATCGGCAAAATCCTGTGGCAATGCATGGTTTTTCCCATCTTCCCAACGCAACATGCCGAGTCTTTCAAAATCCGCCGAATGTTGCTTTATCTGTGAAGGTAAATATACCGGATAAACTACATGAAACGTGCTGATAAATACAAACAGGTTTATCGCAATTAACAATGAAATAATTACCGGTTTCCATTTCCTTTTTAATGCAGTTTCAATATAGACACTTCCGAAAGCTAAGAGAACCGGATATAAACCAATAGCATAATATCCTTTTGCTTTCATACCTGTAAAAATCAGAATGATCACTATAAAACTGATTCCGACAAACCGGTAAGGCCGGAAGGGTTTGAAAAATAATACGCTGATGAATCCGCAGATAATCAAAAGCAGTGAACCGGCAAAAAACAATACCTGGTCTTTCAAAAAATCCATGGAAGAATTGTTGTCAAGCTGTAAGGCCTTTAATGCCTTTAAATGTTCCAGTACCGGAAAATGATAGGTGATCTGCCAGATAATATTAGGCAGCAGTAAGATCAGTAATACCAGGCAGGCTTTCCAGGTAGTCTTATGAAGCAATAGTTTCCGTTGTGGAGTCAGTAAAAGTCCTGTTAATAAACCAACGAGTAGAAATGCCAGGTTGTATTTGTTGTACATCCCTGCAGCAATTGCAAAAGCCAGGCACCAGAGCCACTTAGAGTCTGCTGAGCGGATAAACTGCACGATCAGGTAGAAAACCATGGTCCAGGCTAGTATGTCAAATGAATTGGGCTGAAACAGCATATTTATCCGGGCAATGGTTGAAAAAAGAATGGCCGTTGAACCCAATATCTTTGCCGGAAGTTTACCACCGATAGTCTCAACGATAAGCCAGGAGAATACAATGGTCAATGCCCCGAAAAGAGCAGGAAAGAATTTTACCCAAAACACTCCACCGCCCAACAGATAAATAACACCAGAAATCAGGGATGTAAACGGTGGAACGGAAATAAAGCCAACTGCCAGGTGATGACCCTGGTCGAGATGGAGGAACTCATCACGATGAAGCTCATAAACCGGGTTCACTACCACATATTGCAGGATCATTTTCAGAAGGACAATCAGAAGTAATATCCAGTATTGTCGGATAAACTGTTTACAGGTTGTGTTCATACAAATTTTGAGTCTAAATTGTTTCTTATCCAAGGTTTCCGCCTATCCGGCTATACATCATTGATGGTTTCCAGTCTGTATTTTTCCCGTACACCATTCTTGTTCCTGTTTTTGTTTGAATAAACCCATGTTGAATCAGAAACTGACAGCCGGCTGTATTCAAGGATGGAAGAACAGCCCTGTCGACTGTTGAGTATTTTAGTGTCATAAGTTCCAGTCCTGCTTTGTCGGTTTCGGCAATGATCAATCCTTCTTTCAAATCCGGAATATAATATCCCAGAAGAGCATCATTTTCCACATAAAGTATTGCATTCTTCAAAAAATCAATCAAAAGAGGTAACCTGTTTTCGCCGGTCATCTTTTTATCCATTTCGTAGATGTTGATCCGATAATCCTCATGAAACAAAACCACATTCTCCGAAACCGGACACTTTATCCAGGGCTCTTTGCGTTCGAAAAAAAGATAATCGCAAACAATATTGAATCCAGCTTTTAGATAAACCGGTTTTCCAAAAGCAGTTGCAATCAATAAACACGATTCAATTGATTTTTCACGCACTGTTTCCAACAGATGATGTACCAATTCACCACCAATACCCTGATTTCTGAATGAAGGTCCAACAATAATATGCGCCAGCCATGCAGTACCTTCAAAAATAATGGATGTCCCTATTCCCACAATCCGGCCATCTAAAGTTGCCTTTACAGGGTTGCAAAACGGATAGTGAAGATAAAACTCCATATCCGGAATAATATCTCCCCAGTCTTCGGGTTGCAGGTTCTTTATTGCCGGTAAGTCCTGACGGGTGATTCTATCAAACTCCATATCGTAATATTTTTCTTATTTATAAGTAGCATTCAGTATAAAACATTATTAAACCAACTAAAAATCCCAGTACGCCACCAACCAATCCTTCTTTGAGTGTATGTCTTCCCAAAACAATCCTCGACCAGGCTATGGGAATTGTTATCAGGAGCGCTATGATCCCGATACTCGGGTTCAATGTCAGAATTAAGAATGAAAGGTATATATGAAAGGAAACATGCATGGAACTCTTGATGAGTAAATTGACACCCTGAGAAACAACAACAAGCACTAACCCGAATAGCAGGCTTAGGCATAAATTTGATGATTGACCGGTTATAAAGACTATAAAAGTCACGATACTCAGAATGGGAATCATAAAAAAGAATATTGATTTGCGTTGTTTTCTGTCTGAAACATCAAAATTGGTATACGAACCATTTCGGGATTTGAGATACAATCGCAATATTAAAGGAATAAAGAAGCCCCCGATAATGATAGTTGATGTAATAAACGCTTTTCTGAAATCTTCTAAAGAAAAGGTTACAATCACTACAAACAGGGGAATTGTCAATAAAGGGTGACCGGCAAAAGATATGATTTGAGCAATTTTCTTTTTCATTAATTATTCGATTAAAACATTCATTGATACGATGAAGCCATTCAAATCATTACTGTCATCAGTTATTCCACTCCGGTAACCGTACTCCGTCTTTCAAACAAAACAGTATTTTTCCAGACATTCTTTAGGTTAGCTACTTTCTCACGATACCCTATTTCCCTGAATCCTGTTTTTTTATGAATGGCAATGCTGGCAATGTTTTCAGGGAAAATACCCGACTGCAATGTCCAGAAACCACAACGTTCGCTTTCAGAGATGATCGATTCGAGTAATGTTGTTCCGATATGCTGTCCTTTGTATTTGTTCCCGACATACACACTCACTTCAGCAACACCCGAATAAACTGCCCTGGCTGAGACCAACGACAACGCGGCCCATCCGGCTATCATGTTATCCGTTTCTGCTACTAACCTGCAATTTAATACATGAGCTGCATTCCATTCTTCCCACGTGGGGATTGATTGTTGAAATGTAGCGTTACCTGTCTCAATACCTTGTTTGTAAATATCTGCCACCGCCAGCCAATCGGATGGTTCCATGCTTCGAATTATGATATTCATACTGATGAAAATAAATTAGTTGTCTAACTATAATAAATTGTTTCTGAATGTGTACTATCTGATCGTGAGTTATTAAATGTGTATGGATCGTTTTTTTTTGTTTAAATATCAGTGATTTTCAATCGCTAAAATGTTCTGTTTTTTTATTCTCAAAATTACATATTTAATTTTAAATTTCCTATCAATACGTTAATTTAATTTACGAGTCAGGTAAACCTAAAGATGAAAGCCATAAATCTTGTGTTGAATCCCATTAAATATACAAAACTATTAAATCTCTATTAAAATAATAGATAACAATGCTAACTATAATAATTATACTTAATTTTGCAGTTGAGATTAAACCATTGCATTACGAATGTATCTAAAGCACATATGAAAGAACCTGTAGAACGAATTATGGGAAAGATCAGCAAGATATCCCAGGATATTGTTCAGGGAAAATTGTCCCATCTTGATATTGACCGTTCATTTTACCCCTTACTTTTGATTGAAGCCGGAAACGGAATTACTCAACAGGAACTGGCACGCGAGTTATCGTGTGATAAAGTCCAGGTAGTACGGATTATTGATTACCTGTCCATAAACGGATATGTAGACCGTATTCCAAACAAGACAGACCATCGGAAATACGAATTGTCTGTGACTGAGAAAGCCAGAAAACTAATCCCGGATATTAAAATAGCATTTGACGAATTGTCAGCCATCACCATGAAGGGATTAACCGTGAAACAAAAAAACGAATTATATGCCATGCTTTCAATTATAGTATCCAATCTAATTACAATCTAAAAAGCCAGTTACCCAATGAAAAAAAAGTCAAATATCTGGATTGCAGTCATTATTCTTTTAATTTTCGCCTTCTTTTTGAGAATGGCATTTACAAAACAAACGGATAAGGGAAAGAACTCTGATTCAAAAGCGAATATACAAAAAAAAGTGGATGCTTATATTGTTAAGCCATCATTGCTTATCAATGAAATATCTGTAACCGGTTCATTACTTGCTTTTGAAGAAGTTACTCTTCAAAATGAGGTGGCAGGAAGAATCGTCAAATTAAATTTACCGGAAGGAAAATTTGTCAGAAAAGGAACATTGTTAGTGAAACTATTTGACGATGACCTTCAGGCAACCCTGAAGAAACAACAATCGCAACTGGCCATTCAGCAACAAATCTTTAAAAGGCAATCCGAATTGTTGAAAGTCAGCGGGATTAGTCAAAATGACTACGACCAGACTATTCTGCTTGTCAATTCAATTAAAGCAGATATTGAAGTTCAGAAAACGCTGATCCGTAAAACAGAAGTACTGGCACCGTTCGATGGAGTAATCGGATTACGAAAAATAAGTGTAGGTGCAATCGTTACACCAGCTACTTTGTTGTCGACCATTCGCAGTGAAAATAAAATAAAACTCGATTTCAGTGTTCCAGAAAAATATGGTTCGGTTATCAAAAGTGGTATGAAAGTGAAATTTACCATGTATAATGATGATTCACAATTTGAAGCGAACGTCATTGCTACCGAAGAAGGAATTGATGCTACAACCCGTAACCTTAAAGTAAGGTCTATCGTGAACAGCAAATCAAAACTATTAATTCCCGGTGCATTTGCAAATGTTCAACTCAGGCTTAGTGAAAATGCAAATGCACTTTTAATTCCTACACAAGCTATTATTCCTCAGGAACAGAACAAAAGTATTATTGTTGCACAAAAAGGAAAAGCTCATTTTATAACTGTGATAACCGGCATACGTAATGCTTCAAATATTGAAATAACCAAAGGCATTCAACCCGGTGACACCATTATTACTTCCGGATTGCTTTTTCTGAAAGAAGGTGCAAAATTAAATTATTCTTCCATAACAAATAAACTAAAATGATATCAGATACAGCACTAAAACGTCCGATAGGTTCCATTGTAGTGAGTCTGATCATTATTTTGATGGGAGCTGTTGGTTTCAGTTTCCTTGGAATCCGACTCTACCCGGCTATTGATCCGCCCGTCATTACAGTACAAACCAGTTATACCGGAGCCAATTCAGAAATCATTGAATCTCAGATTACTGAACCGTTGGAAAAAAACATTAACGGGATAGAAGGAGTTAAATCTATTTCGTCTCAGTCTTCAACAGGTCAGAGTTCTATTACGGTAGAATTCAATCTGGGTGCTGATTTGGAAAAAGCGGCAAATGATGTACGTGATAAGACTTCTCAGGCCATGAGAAGCCTGCCGTTGGATATTGATTCTCCACCGACAGTGACAAAAGCAGATGCTAACGGCGATCCGATTATCATGCTTACAGCTCAAAGTTCCTCGATGAGTGCTATTGAACTGAGTGATTATGCCGAAAATGTTTTGCTGGAAAAACTGCAAACTATTCCGGGTGTCAGTTCTGTTTCAATTTACGGTCAACAAAAACCGGCTATGCGTCTTTGGCTTGATCCGGGTAAAATGACTGCCTATAATCTTACTGCAACAGATATTAATACAGCTCTTGCCAAAGAGAATGTAGAAATGCCGGGTGGTAAGATACGGGGTGGTGCAACAGAACTTACCGTAAAAACTTCAGGGAGATTGGAAACAGAAGATGATTTCAACAACCTGATTATTAAACAAACCGAAAGCCAGGTTGTAAAACTGAATGATATAGGTGAAGCTGTTCTTGGCCCTGAAAGTGAAGAATCAGGCTCTACCATCAATGGTAACAGCGGTGTGATGTTGGCATTGATTCCACTACCGGGCGCCAACGATATACAAATTGCCGATGAATTCTATAAACGTCTGGATCAGATAAAACAGAATTTACCGAAAGGAATGGAATTAAATATCGGGCGTGATAAATCGATATTTGTACGTCAATCGGTAACAGATGTATTGGAGACCCTGCTTATTGCTATTTTTCTGGTTGTACTCATTATCTTTTTATTCTTCCGTAACTGGATCATTGCATTGCGTCCTCTGATTGATATTCCGGTATCACTGATTGGTACCTTTTTTGTCATGTACCTCTTTGGCTTCTCGGTCAATGTGCTTTCGCTGTTAGGGATTGTACTGGCGACAGGACTGGTGGTGGATGACGGGATTGTGGTGACTGAGAATATCTTTAAACGAATAGAAAAGGGCATGGATAAATACCAGGCTGCCAAAGAAGGTACCCGTGAAATATTCTTTGCTGTTGTTTCTACTTCCCTTACTCTGGCCATCGTATTTATACCGGTTATCTTCCTGCAGGGTTTTACCGGACGGTTATTCCGTGAATTTGGTATTGTGGTGGCATCAGCGGTATTAATTTCAGCTTTTGTATCACTTACCCTGACACCAGTATTAAATGTTTTCCTGGGTGGTTCGGCAACACATCATTCGAAGTTTTACACAGCTACTGAACCATTCTTTTTGTCGGTAGAAAAAAAATACAGACGCTTTTTATCCTTTTTTATCATCAATAAATGGATTTCTTTTGCGATCCTTGGAATTTGTATATTGCTTATTGTTAGTATTTTTTCAACTATAAAATCAGAACTGGCACCAGATGAAGACCATAGTTTTATACGTACAAGTATCACAGCTCCCGAAGGAACTGAATACACCACTACAAAAGATATCATTGATAAGGTAGCAAAAATAAACAGTGAACTGGGGCCTGATGCAAAATTCACACTTGCTCGATACGGAGGAGGACACAGTTCAAGTGTAAATACCGGAAATGTTATGGCTTTTCTTTCCGATCCGTCCGAAAGAAAAACAACACAAAAGGAACTGGCAAAAAAGTTATCTAAAATTTATGAAACGATCCCTGATGCCCGTATTACTGCCAGTCAGGAACCAACCATTACCACTTCAAACTCCCGGGGATTGCCGGTACAGTTTGTATTGCAAAATCTGGATTTTGATAAAATACAAAAAATATTACCCAAATTTATTGAGGAGGCACAAAATAATCCTGTATTTACGAATGTGGATGTGGATTTAAAATTCAATAAACCGGAGTTAAACATAAAAGTGAACCGGTTAAAAGCCAATAGTCTTGGTGTAAACGAAAAAGACGTATCAGATGCACTGGATTTAGCGTACAGTGGAAGCCGGTACGGTTATTTCTTGCGGAATAACAGGCAATATTATGTAATAGGACAGGTAGCTCGCGAAGACAGAAATACGCCTGCCAATATTTCATCCTTATATGTCCGTGCGAACACCGGGAATATGATTCAGCTGGATAATCTGGTGACTATGCAGGAAAACAGTAAACCACCGATTTTATATCATTTCAACCGGTATAAATCAGCCACTGTATCAGCTAACCTCGCTGAAGGAAGAACACTGGGAGAAGGAATAGCTGAAATGCAAAAAATATCGGATAAGCTGCTGGATCCTACCTTTACAACTGCCCTGGCTGGTCAATCCAGAGATTTTGCCGAAAGTAATTCAAATATATCGTTCGCATTGATACTGGCATTGTTGCTTATATATCTGATTCTGGCAGCGCAGTTCGAAAGTTTCCGTGATCCGTTTATTATCATGCTTACCGTGCCAATGGCCATTGCAGGAGCTATGCTTTCACTCTGGATTTTTGGACAAACATTGAATATCTTTTCAGAAATCGGAATGATTTTGTTGATAGGTATCGTGACAAAGAATGGTATTCTGATTGTAGAATTTGCCAATCAGAAACGGAAAGTGGGTATGACCAAAAGGGTTGCTGCTTTTGAATCGGCTGCTGCTCGTTTCAGACCTATCCTAATGACTTCACTGGCAACGATATTTGGTGCATTGCCTATTGCTCTGGCACTGGGTGCCGGATCTACAAGCCGTATTCCGTTGGGTATCGTTGTGGTTGGTGGATTGTTATTTTCATTAATACTGACTTTATTCGTTATTCCGGTGACATATATTGTATTGTCAAGTAAAACAAAAAAAATAGTAGAATGATGTATCACGATAAGAAACAAAGAATCAGGAAATTCTTTTATATGCTGCTTTTACTATCTTTTTTCCCGGCTTTACAGGCACAGGAAAAATTATCGTTGGAAAATGCAGTGAATATGGCATTGAAAAACAACTTCGATATATTGGTAGCCAACAACAGTTCAACCATTTCAAAAGTAAATAATACGCCGGGGAATGCAGGGATGTTGCCAACCGTTGCACTTGTAGGTTCAGGGAACTACAGTTTAAACAACAGGTATCAAAAAAACACGGATGGTACTTCAGTAACAACATCATCATTGAATACCACGTCGCTTTCCGCCGGTGCAGAACTTTCATGGACACTGTTTAATGGAGGGAAAATGTTTGTAACCAAAAGTAAATTAAATGAGATACAGGCCCTGGGTGAAATACAATACCGGGATAAGGTGTTGCAAACCCTGTTCAATGTTATTGCAGCCTATTATGATGTAGTAAGGCAAAAACAACAATTGAATTCTATCAACGAAGCATTAAACTATAATAAGGATCGGGTAAAAATATCACAAGCGGGTTTTAATGCAGGTTCATTGATTAAAACTGATTTGTTACAGGCAAAAATTGATCTGAATGTGGCTTTGGAAAGTTCCATAAATCAACAATTTATAATCATTCAGGCCAACAAGACTCTCAATCAGCTCTTATCACTGACCAAAGATACGAATTTTGAAATTTCAGATTCAATACAATTAAATTATTCTCCAAACAGAGGTGAGTTAATTCAAAAACTGAATGCATCAAATACTTCCATATTATCTTTTCAGAAACAAATTGATATTGCCAATCTGACAATCAATGAATTTAAAAGCGGATATCTGCCGACTGTTGATTTTAACGCAGGATATTATTTTTCACAATCAACAAACACGAATGCGTCTATTGCACAAAACCGCCTGGTTGGACCCCAGATAGGTGGAACAATTGTCATCCCGCTATTCAGTGCCGGTGAAAACAAACGAAAAATTGCAGTAGCCAGACTTGAATCGGTAACTGCCACGTATGATCTTCAAAACATCAAATTGCAGGTTAATACCTTATTGGAAAATACCCTGACTGATTTTGAAAACCAGCAACGATTATTTGAAATTGAAACAGAAAATAATGAACTTGCCCTGGAAAACATCAAAATAAGCCTTGAGCGTCTTCGCCTTGGACAATCCACTTCCCTGGAAGTGCATATTGCCCAGGAAGATTATGTTCAATCCAATACCCGGCTGATAAACTTCCGGTACAACCTCAAATTATCCGAAACAAAACTAAAACAACTGGTATCCTCTCTGTAAAGTAAAATCAGACAATTTTAGCTAAGCATTCTATAAACAGGTGTCACTCAATGAGTGGCGCCTGTTTTTTGTTCCTAACAGATCTAAAATGTGCCTAATAGGTGTGAATGTTGTAAGATTTATCAGAAATTATGTAACGAATCGGGTGTCAAAATCAGCGAACTTTGCAACGTGAAAACAAATTCACAGTTAAAACGTATTAAAATGAAAAAGCTAAAGTTCTTTATAATGACCGCATTTTTAATGGTGTCATTTATCCCATCTCAATTAAAAGCCGAAACAATTAAAAGTGAGGCTACGGAATTAACAACAGGAATCAATGCTACTACAGCAGCCAATGCAGTTGCAGATGCCAGGTATGAAGCCCAATTGACCAGGTTGGAAGAAATCAAAGCCATGGACTTAGCATCTTTAACTCCATCTGAAAAGAAAGAATTACGCGATGAAGTTCATGCCATTCAAAATGACCAGGACAGACACGACCGCGATCGTGACCGCTATGATAATGACGGTCCAAGACATCATCGTCACGGTGAAGTTGTATTCCTTGGCGGAGGCGGATTATTACTGATTATTTTAATCCTGTTATTGCTGTAAAGAATCATTCTCTTTAAAATAACAATAAAAAACCCCAACGATATTTTTCGTTGGGGTTTTTTATTCTCTACTCAATCAACTAATCAACTAATTAACAAGTTAACCAATTAACCATTCACTATTCCAGTTCCAGCAAAATATCATCCTGCATAACAGCCTGACCGGGTGCAACGGCAATGTTTTTAACAACACCGCTTTTTTCGGCCAATATGTTATTTTCCATTTTCATGGACTCCATCACTAACAGTAAATCGCCGTCTTTGATAGTAGCTCCTACTGAAGTTGCAATACTGATAATACTACCCGGGAGTGGTGATTTAATATAACTGGCACTTGGTCTGGAGCTCGTAGGAGCAGGTGCACCTTTAACCGTGATTTTGTTATCACCCGGATTGGTCACCACTTCTTTACGTACCAGAATAGGAGTCTTCAGGGTGTTCACCTCTTGTTCCAGTCCAACGGCATACGTTTTTCCATTCACTTCAATTTCGGCCTGATTACCTTCTATATTTTTGACATTCACACTGTAGGATGCCCCTTCGATTGTAAATTTGAATTTCTTCATATTCTGTTATCTGATATTGTTGTTTATACCATAAATTTTTGAACTCCAGGGCGAATAACGTCTTTCGATGCGTTTGATTGTAATCACATTACTTTCATCATCGTGAACTTCGTCATAATACAGATGCAACGCCATGGCAATAGCTACAACATCGGTAGTCGGTATTTCTCCGCTATCCTTGCCTTTTGTAGCCAGGTTGCTTTTTTTACCAAAAAGTTTTTCAAATATCATAGGACTGATTATAAAGGGATATTACAATGTTTCTTGGGTGGATTGACTACTTTCTTAGTCTCCAGTGCCTGGAAGGCACGGATCACACGAAAACGAGTATTACGGGGTTCAATGATGTCATCAATATATCCAAAAGCAGCTGCCTGATATGGATTAGCGAATTTCTCCTTGTACTCGTTGACCTTTTCACTGATAAAGGATGCTTTTCCTTCAGGATCTTTGATGGCTGAAATGGCACGTCCTTCCAGTACTTCGATAGCACCGGCAGCTCCCATAACCGCAATTTCTGCTGTTGGCCAAGCATAGTTGAAATCACCACGCAATTGTTTACAACTCATTACATCGTGAGCACCACCATACGATTTACGAATGGTCACCGTTACTTTTGGAACAGTGGCTTCGCCGTAGGCAAACATCAGTTTAGCACCATGGGTAATGATACCGGCATATTCCTGACCGGAACCCGGTAAGAATCCCGGAACATCAACCAATGTCAGTACAGGAATATTGAAAGCATCGCAGAAACGTACAAAACGGGCTGCTTTACGGGAGGCATCACAATCAAGTACACCCGCAAGGAAGTTAGGCTGATTGGCTACGATTCCGGTAGGTGCTCCGTTGAACCGGGCAAAACCTACAATAATGTTGCGTGCGTAGTGACGGTGTATTTCCAGGAATTCATCATTATCCACAATGGCATGAATCACATCCTTCATATCATAAGGCATGTTCGGATTGTCAGGAACAATCGAATTCAGTTTGTCATCCAGGCGGATAATCGGATCGGTATTCTCAAACAAAGGCGGTTCTTCCAGGTTGTTCTGTGGAAGGTAAGAAAGCAATTTGCGGATCAGCAACATACCTTCTTTTTCATCTTCTGCCTTAAAATGCGATACACCCGATTTACGGGAGTGAACATCGGCACCACCAAGGTCTTCTGTTGAAATGTCTTCACCGGTAACCGATTTTACAACCTTAGGACCTGTAACGAACATATAACTGTTCTCTTTTGTCATCACCACAAAGTCGGTGAGGGCAGGAGAGTACACTGCACCTCCGGCACATGGTCCGAAAATGGCAGATATCTGAGGAATAACTCCCGAGGCCAGGATATTGCGTTCAAATATCTCGGCATAACCGGCCAGAGAAGTAACGCCTTCCTGAATACGGGCACCACCCGAATCATTGATACCAATTACCGGACATCCCATTTTCATGGCCATATCCATAACCTTGCAAATCTTGAGTGCCATGGTTTCCGACAAGGATCCGCCGAATACCGTAAAGTCCTGTGCAAACACGTACACGGTTCGTCCATCAATGGTACCGTGGCCTGTAATAACACCGTCGCCCAGATACTTTTCGTTTTCCAGTCCGAAGTTGGTACAACGGTGGGTTACGAACATGTCCAGTTCTTCGAAACTTCCTTCGTCCAACAACATTTCCAGGCGTTCACGTGCGGTGAACTTGCCTTTGGCATGTTGTGACGCAATTCTTTTGGCACCGCCACCCAGTTTGGCCTGTGTGCGTAAATCGATGAGGTTTTTTACCTTTTCTTGATTTTCCATTTTTTTATATGTCTATAGTCACTGGTTGTTGTTTACCGGTACAAAATCACGTGTAAGTACCAATCAACCAATTGACTGATTAACTGTTTATTTGTTTGGATCTTCACAAAGTTCGGTCAACACACCAAAGGTTGATTTTGGATGTAAAAAGGCTATGTTTAACCCTTCAGCCCCTTTACGTGGTTGTTTGTCGATTAACAATACTCCACGTTCGGCAGCCAGGTCAAGTTTAGCCTGCAATCCTTCCACTGCAAATGCAATGTGATGAACGCCTTCACCTTTCTTTTCCAGAAACTTTCCAACCGGTCCTTCAGGATCGGTCGATTCGAGTAATTCAATTTTGGTTTGCCCAACTTTGAAGAATGCTGTTCTTACTTTTTGTTCCGGAATTTCTTCCGTAGCATAACATTTTAAACCCAATACGTTTTCGTAATAAGGAATAGCTGCTTCAAGGCTTTTTACTGCAATGCCTAAATGTTCAATATGAGTCGGTTTCATAATAAAATATATAAAATAGTTTGAAAATTTTGTCGTTGGATTTGAAAACTGTTTAAAGATTCAACTGTAAGTCCTTAATAAAACTAAATACAGAAATTTTTCCGTATTTTAATTTCCTGCAAAATTACATTAATTATTCTTCATTATCAACCAAATACGTAATAATTTTTCATCTTTTTTCTTTTTGTTGATTATCAGAAAGATAGGAATTACTTGCTCAAATTGCATGATAATGAGCCATAAATGGAAAAAGACTAACGGCTAAGTCAGTCTTTTCTTTCATTTTTATGTTTTTCAGCGTCACATGGTATAAATCAATCATTAAAGCAGCTAATATGACGTGATTTTGTAAGAATATTAAAAACCCCTCAAATGCAGTTTGTGACATCCCTATTTATAGTGATTTATCAAACCCTCAACCAGCAAGTATCTAAATTCACCGTGTTATTTTTATCCTGGCAATGTAATCCTGTTGAACGATTGGAATCAGTTGGATAGGATAAGGCTTCAATTCCAGTAACCTGATGGTGTATCCCGAAATAAGGGTATCGGTTTTGAAACTACTCAATGTATTCAACGAAAACGGGGACTTTACATTGTTTAATGTAAAATTAAACCTCACCTCTGCATTTCCCGCCCAGACACACTCTACCTGATACGGACATCGGGAGTCTTCAGTAACCGAATCAAGTCTTATGCTGATATTTCGTTCAAAGTTCCTGTAGGTTTTGCCATAAGCCAGATCAATGGTGTCATTCAGTCTTAAAGTGCTGAATTTCCGGATAGAAGTCAGTTTGATATTCCTCACCCTGAAATCTTCCACAACAGCATCGGTAGGTGTATTGGTATAAATTATGCTGCTATCGCTTAATAAAGCGGCAGAAAACTCAATATTGTAATTATCATCCTTGAAATCTTCCGGCAGATTTACCGGGTTAAATCGTTTGGGTTCGTTGGAATCCTGAGTCACAATCAGGTAACGGTATGCTGATGGACCGCAAAAGCACCTGTGTATCTCTATAACACCTATTCTGTTATTCAAATCTGTCTTAATATTAAATACTTCCATACTGCAACTTACCAGTAAGGGAAGAATCAGCAACCCGATTAACTTTCTTTTCATTGATTTCCTTTTCAAGTAAGACGGAAAAGGATACTCAAACGTTGCATAAAGAATTGTTAAGAGGTAGGTAGTTTATAGAAGGTAGAATATCAAGTATTAAAACGGTTACGCATTTTACATTAAACAAAAAAAGCACCCAACTAATTGTTGAATGCTGTTTTTTAAATTTATTAAATGATCCTGTTACATTTTCAATGGCACATAACCCACTTCACTAACAATCTTTTGACCTTTAGCCGACATTATAAAACCGACAAAAGACTTTACTTTAGATTCATTCTTTTTATCGTAATAGAAATACAACGGGCGAACAATCGGATAGCTTTTGTTGATTGCATTCTTCATAGATGGTTCAATAAAGGTTTTGCCATTAAACGACACATGAACTGCCTTAACCGTTTTATTTAAATAAGCCAGTCCTACATATCCGATTGCACCTTTTGTCTGGCTGACCGATTGAATGATAGCTCCTGTAGCAGGCATACTTAAGATGGAATTCAAATAGTTTTTGTTCAACAATACATGTTCTTTAAAGAATTCGTATGTTCCTGAACTTGTTTCACGGGAATACGCAATAATTTTCAGATTGGCACCACCTACCTGATTCCAGTTGGTGATTTTACCTGTAAAAATACCTTCCAGTTGGGCACGGGTCAATTTAGATACAGGATTTGTTGGATTGATAACTACTGCCAACGCATCATACGCTATAATCTTTGTTACAAGTGTCTTTCCTTTTTGTTGAAACTTTATTTTCTCATCAAATTTCATTCCCCTGGATGACATGGCAATATCAGTAGATCCCTGAATAAGTGCGGCAATACCAACACCACTTCCTCCTCCGGTAACTGTTACAGATTGTTTGCCGGTTTTCAAAAATACTTCTGCTTCTTTTTGAGCCAGTGGCAGGACAGTATCACTTCCTTTAATCTTTTGGGCATAGAATGATGGTGCCAATGCGCACAACATCATGACAGATAAAAATAGTTTTTTCATTTTAAATAATTTAGTTTTATTTTTATGGAATAATCTTTCTTATTCTTGACGGCAATATACAACATTATAGGATGCCTTAATTAGTCAATTTCAATTATCATTCTATTATCGTTAAAATATATGTGTTTAGCGTGTAAAATTCCAGTTGATGTTACATTTACAATACGTTTTTATTTCATTTTACTTTCGTTTACTTTCCTGCAAAATAATGAAACAACCTGTAAAGTCTTAATTACGATTTTTAAGACTTAAAAAAATAGTAAATTAATTCTGTCAATCAAGCTCACTTTATGAACTTTGATATTAAAAAATCTGTTTTATGGGAAGAAATCTAAATGCGGAATTAAATTTAATATTAGCAACTACTTTCAGTTAAACCTATGAAAAAAATCAGTATTTTGCTCGTATTTATAGCGTGTTGTACTGAATGGACCTATTCACAGGACATCAGGAATACTTTCGGTCTTCGTCTGGGGTACGACGCCCAGGAGATTTCATATCAACTGCCACTGGGACATGTTACCCGTTTGGAATTGACTCTTGGAGCCAATACATACGGTCGTAACCAGGCGGGTAAAATATGCAGGGGGGTGGGGCTTAACGGATTTTATCAATGGGTGAATGACCTGTCATACCTCTCGGCCGGACTTAAATGGTACCTGGGATTGGGGGCAAATGTGCTCGATCATGGCAGCGTGTCCAAAGGTCTGTATGGTGCCGGAGCTATGGGGCAAATAGGAGTGGAGTTCAATTTTAATTCCCCGTGGCAACTATCCCTGGATTATCGTCCCGGTTGGTACTGGCTTCCTGGTGCCGGGAATATATACCGTACATCCTGGAATGCACCGTGTGTAGCAATTAGGTATCACATATAGAATTGACAACTTTTTTGTACAATTACGAGAGTGAAATGAATGGAAAGTTGCTAAATCTAATTTTAGTATCAAATAACTTATAGTTTAATCAATAGTTCTAAATGACCACCAAAACCTACCTCCACAATCCGTTGCAATGTTGAAATCCGGGCTTCTTTCAGGTTATTTTCAATTTTAGAAATATACGATTTAGTCGATCCTATTTTAGCAGCAAGTTCTTCCTGAGTCATACCTTTTTCAATACGGGCATCATGAATTAATGCACCGATTTTAAAGTTCTCATATCCGGCATCGAGTATATCACGTTTTTCAGTTCCGGGTTTGCCGTAGTTTTTATCCTTGAATTGATCTATAGTCTTTATATTAAGCTGTTTTGATATTAATTTCCTGACCATATTTCATAATTTCATTTACAATTGGATTTGAAAGTAGAAATTCACTTTCCCTGAATGGATGTGGTTCAATACGACTATCAATTTTTCTTCTCAATCGCATTAATTCCAACTGCATATCCATCAAATTATTATAATCTTTAAAAACTACTGCAATATCAATGTCACTTTCTTCATTCTGATTACCCTTTACATACGAACCAAAAAGATAAATTTTTATATTTTCATAATTAGCATTCACAACAACTGCATAGATATTTGCGATTTTTAAAGCATCTGTTTTATCCATAACCTGATTGTTTTTATATTTTCTATCCAACGATACGTAAATTCCTTTGTACATAAAGTGTAAAACTCTCTTTTATAATCATCATACCTTGCATTTAAATTAAAGGAAGTAATTTTATCAAGCCAATCAGAATATTCATCACTCAATTCAAGCTTATTAAGTTCTGCTAATCGATAAAGATTATGAGTGAATGGTGCGTGAGTTTTATATTTATCAACATAAAATGCTTTAAGTAGCTTTTCAATTGAAATATGTCCTAAAAACAAACACCATGCGTATGATTTTGAATTAAATAAACTTAGCATTGTTTCAAAATCATCATCTAATGTTTCAATCCAATTTTTCACTATTTTAGTAACATCAATTTCAAATTTTTGTTCATCCATCTTTAAAGATGTTGATTATTTCAATAGTATCTTTAACTAATTAGTTTATAACTATTCACAGGAAGCAAAAATACATAAAATTATCATAGCAGATAAGATTTGACAATTATATTTTTGCGATTTACTATTTAATTTTAAAGTAATGTTTTCATATTATTATCCTCTAACATTCTATCCACCAAACTCTCCACATGAATAACGGTGGTATCAAATATCATGATATCTGCAAAGTCTGCCTGCTTTAAAATCAACGGCAACTCTGTCCCACCGAGTATTAACCCTTCAATGGATTCTTTTTCCTGTAATTCACATACAATCCGGATCAATTGCTCCTTTGTTTCCGGTACAATGCGGTTAAATAGTAACTCCGACATGTATTTTGTGTGGATATAATCCTGTTGATCCGTATCCGGGATAACAATATCAATCCCGTACTGCGCAGCCACCTTTTGATAGAATCCGTTCGTCATGGTTGATTTGGTACCCAGCAAGCCGACCTTTTTGAACTTCCTGTCAAGCACCACCCGGCACGTCTCTTCCACGATACTGATCAAGGGTGTCTGTACCCTTTCGGCAATCCTGTCAAAAACCATGTGCGGGGTATTCGAAGCAATAGCGATATAATCAACCCCTGTTCTTTCCAGTCCTTCGATTTTATCCACCATAAAGTCAACCAACCTGTCCTGCTGATTCGTAAAAACATACCCGAGCAACTCGGTCAGGTTGATGCTGCTGATCATAACCTCCGGATAGTCCTTCGTATCGAGCCTTTCCTGATACCGTTTAACGATCAGCCGGTAATATTCTATGGTCGATTCAGGTCCTATGCCACCTATGATTCCGATTATTTTCATATCATTTATAATTACAATCAACCATTTACTTTCAATTAGCGGTTCCCGATTCTGCTTTTATAGCGTCTATTTTATCCTGCGGTACCATGTATGATTTTGTAAGAAAATATTCTACTCGACTATCTAAGTAAGTCTTGAAACCGCTATTTATCAAATTCATCGTCTCAGGAGTAAAGGTTTTCTTATCTTCAGGCAGTTTGAAATTATGAATGGGTTGCAGAAGTTCTCCTCCCTGATTGTAATACTCCAGAGCTTTTAAATTAGAAGTACGATACGCAAAGAAAGTAATAGTAGAATAATAAGCAAGGAAGGATGGCCTGCTGAGCAATCCACTCGAATTTTTTGGAATATATTTGTATACTTCGGGTAACTCCATGTTATCAATCACAATAACAAAGTCATACAAGTCCTTGCTGTTTTTTATCCATTGTTTTATTTTTTTACTTCTGGCCGAACTGAAATATCCGTTTTTAGCTTTTAATACTGAATCGGGCAATTGAACAACTGTCACTGTATACCCCGGAACTAAATAAGTCTGAAGTTTCGTTTCCAAATGATTTACAATTGAGAAATTGAAAGGCAATGTGTCGGTAAAGTTCGTAAAAACAGTAATTCCTGCATGCCGGTGAAGAAAAGTAGTATCGGCTGCAGATACAATGGCTATTCTTGATGTCTGTGCCTGAAGACCTGATACTAATACAAGGCAAGAAATGATGAATAATAATCCGGAGAGATTATACATTTGTTTCATAGGGATAAAATTTTATGAGATTGACTCTTTAAAGATAAATAATTTTATTTCAAGGTGGATATTATACTAATAATATTACAATAATTATTTCTTGTCATTCAGTCAGAATACGACTCCCGGTCGCGCTCAGACTTTGAGTTTCTATTATTTTAATCTTACTTATCTGGTAGCTCCGAAAATCATTCCGGTAATCATTGGTATCAGCCAGATAATCCAGACAATAAAACTAAATTTATGAAATTGTAATATTTTGTTTTCATCTTTTCTGTATAACACGATTGTTGCCCAAACAGCATGAAAAAGCATCAATAATATTGCTGTCATTCCGGTTATCCCATGAAAATTAAACTTGATTAAACTACCCGAAAGTAAAGCCATAGCTCCGGTACCTATTGTATCGCAAACTAAACCCAAATAAAAGAAAATTAAATTCCTTACATTTAATCTCCTTTGTATTTTCTCACTCCAAACACCAATGGTATAAAAAATACAGGCAAAGAAAATAAAATTCATTCCAATCAGTAACATATTTTCCAGAATTTAATTGTTTCTATTTTAATTGTTTAATAGATTTAAGTTATTTATCCTCATATTTATTAGAATAGAGGAGTCATTGGTTGATTGTTTATAAAAATTTAATGTAAAGAACTCAAAAATAAAAAGAACGCCTATTTTCAAATTAAACTGTTGCATTTTATACAACAACTGAATTTTATCAAGCTATTTTCTTTAAATATATTATTTATATGACTTTATTTGAGAGATTTGTCCCTTTCAAATACTTACCATTCTCTGATTAAAGCTGAGATATGCTTGCCTATACAATCCTACGAATGATATTAACCTGAATATTTGCAATAGTCGTCCAGATCCACCGATTCAATGTGATTACAGCAATTCATTCAATTTATCCTTCGAAAAAACAGGATATGTCCGTTGGTGAAATTTAGACCCCACCAACCGACAATCCCATTTTCTCTTTTAATAAGCAATCAAGCCGGAAAGCTATGATATTTCATCCGTTTAATTTAGTTGGGAGAGATTGTTTTGTCTGATTTAGACATCTCGTTTTCAATCAACCATTTTCCATTCAGATTATGCCATTGCGTTAAATAACTTCCGGTGGCCACCGGTACCGAATTTATGCTTACCGTCCAGACTCCACGGTCAATGGCAATGGAATCTGTAATAACTTTTGACACTGATTTAATCATGCTAAACCGCAGTCCACTATCATACATCCGCTTAAAGTGTTCATAAATGCTTTTCCTGTCATGCAATGCCGGACTTTGATCAGGCATCATACAGGCAGTATCAAGGTAACGCATGCTGATGGAATCAATCTGACCTGCATTGAACCAACGTTCGAACCTGATTGTTGAACTTGTTTTATCAAACTTATCACGAATCACTGTTCTGGCCTGAGCCTGAGCATTCGAATTAATGGCAAATAGCATGACTATACAAATAGTAATAGTCGGAATCGACAAAATCATTAATTTTTTCATTGTGTTTGTTTTTAAATTGAATAAATCTAAAAAATATTTATAAGCTTGCCCGAGCCGGTTGGAAAGAACAGATCCGGCAGTTACGAATCTATTCGGTTGTGATTTCATTGAATCATACATGGTACAGTCCAGAGCGGTAAAAATCGTTTTAATGGTATAACTCCGTGGCGTTACTTCTCCCGATTCAATTCGTTGAAGAGTTCTCACATTGATATTACATTTTTCTACCAGTTCTTCCTGTGTAAAGCCTTTTGCTTTCCGAAGCTCTGCGATTCTTTTACCTAGTTCCGGTTGATTCATAATTCAATTAAATTTTGAGCAAAATTATAATACTTTGACAAACACTCCCAAAAATTAATCCGTATTCATCCCGACATTGCAGCGGCATTCTGCCGACATTTATAGATACATTTGATTTAATGGATATTGCGTGGTTGTTATTTTGTTATGCTTACGTAATTCTTAAGGTGTTTTAATTAGCTTTGTCGATTTATTTTCACCTGTCTTTCTGAAACAGAGGATATACGTTTTGAGATTCCACTTGTTTTTTCATATGATAATTTATATTCTTTGATTCGTGAAAGTATCATTTGATAGTATCAAAAGCAGACAATACAACTGAAATTGCAATACCCGATTCAATTTAAAGATTAAACATAATAACCATGGCTGTAGGCAATCTGCGTACTGATAGCAATTGAGGATGCGGAAGAATTCAATGTCTGTCAACTGATGGACAAAGTAAATGCAGGAGTTACACATGCAAATTGAACATCATCCAATAATGAACAGTACATATTTTAGTGCATCGTTATTTTTTCTTCAATTTCAGGTTTTCCAGATAAAGGAGTAACTCGTTTCCTCTTAGATTAGTAGTTATAATCTTACCGTCCGGGTCAATTAAAAACGAAGTTGGCCAGGATGGTATGTTATAGCCCTTAGCATTTGTTGACGAGTAGTTTTTTACAATGGTAGGCCAAAATACCTGTTTGTCAGTCATAAACTGTTTTATCTTCCTGTTGTAATCATCTTCAACCACTCCAATGATGATAAGTTGATCGCTGCTAAAAGTATCATAGACTTTCCGAATGTATGGGAACTCCATAATGCATGGACCACAGGCTGTAAACCAGAAATCAAGAAAAACGTATTTACCGCGTAATGCTTTTAATGAGATGAGTGAGCCATCCCACACATTCAACCCTTTTATTTCAGGAGCGAGCTTTCCGATTTGTGCTGAGACTAAGATGCGTGGAACTTCTAAATTGGGTATACTGGCTTTACTTGCTTCTTTTTCTATTGGTTGATTCTCCCTGATTAATCTAATCCTATTCAAATTTTGTGATACAGGTTCAAATCTAAAATCTGCATTACCGACAGTCAGGTATTGATTGAACTTAATCGCTTTGTTTCTTGTTAATGGTTGGAAATTAGGTTTGTCAGGAAGAAAAAAGATAGAGCTACTGTATGTGTTTAGATCAGAGCAAATAAAAAACACTTCCCCTTCGTACAATACTTTTGCATACCGAAACTGTGGAAAACTAAATGAGACCGGGATATTGTCTTTCGTGGTTGAGCCTCTCAACATAACTGCACACAAGATATTTTCCTGCATTACATTTTTACCATCAAAATACTCAATAGAGACAAGTTTTGAATTTTCTACTTTTCTTGCAATAAGATCTTTATTTAACGAATAAAGATCATCATCCGAAAAATCATGGTTCCCATTCGCGTCGATTACATATTTCGGTTGGTGAAGGCGATCAAACCCTACGGCAACGGAAATATAATTCCTGACCATTTGACTGGTCAATTTACAAGTATCTCCAAGTATCCAGTTCTGTTTTTTGAATTCATTCAAAAAGTATTCTCTAGAGATAAGACCATTTCGGTAGTTCTGATAACAAAACTGACTTCGGTTCATGAGCACTGTGTACACTTTCAAATCAGTCAGGGAATCAGGAAGATTTTTTAATGTTGGATACCCTATTAATGACATGCTGTCGAGCATGTCATTTGATCCCATGCCTGTGGATGAGTTACCTAACGGACCATATCCATCGACCAATTCATTCAAAAATATTTCCGTGCTACCTGTTTTATTCAGGGTCTGTAGATTCTGACTATAAATTGTTGTATGAAACAATGTGATTAAAAAGGTCAATACCAGTGATTTTCTCATGTTGTGTATTTAAATTTAAGTAAGTATTTTTTATCGATAATGCGCTTAACTGCTGAGGTTATAAGAATTTGGTAGTACTATTTCCGGCATGTTTTATTTGCAGAAGCATTCACTTTCGTAAAGTAACAAAGTGAATGTGAGAGCATTCCAGATAGCTATCTGGGGAACTGCTAAATGCACTTCATCCAATTATAAGAATATTGTGTGTTATATTTTAAGAGTTTGCCTTGTTATTTCTGTATTATTTTTTTTTCCGGTATTTTAATCAGTTTTCTGTACGTTCGTTTAAATATAATTATGCCCATAAATAAAACAAATACAATTATTTTGGCAAGTAATAGATTTTCATCAAATAATTTTTCTCCCCAAATAATTGTAAAAACAAATAAGGCCTGTATTGTGTATTCAATAGCATTGATTCTCTTTAACGACTTCCATTCCGTGTTTGACAAATACCAATTTTCATATCTTTCGTTTTTGGGATCAATAACAATTAATTTCTTGAATATCTCATTTGATTCAGTATACTTCTCTTGTCTACCCAATAACAGACCCTCGCAAAACAATGTTTTTTCGTAGAGAGTATTATAATATTTACTTGTTTTGTTTTTCAATCTGTCAAGTAACTTATAAACCTGTTCTAAAATAATAAATGCTTCATTAAATCGATTCATTTTCTCTAATGCTTCACAGTATCTTTGTTTTACAATAATGAATTCTTCCATTGTCGTTTTATCAATCGCTTTATTTAAGTTCTCATAATACAACTTATGTTTCTTATAAAACTTTAAAACAACATCAGTATCATACAAGTCAATATTATACCATTCAGTACTTATTTTTTCCATATAGTATATTTTTTCAATTGTTCTTTAATCCACTTATTTTACTGTGCGGGAAGTGTTTTTAATCATTTGTTTAGTCCTTCTTTTTCTGTATAAACGGGTATATGAGAATGTTCCAATAAATAACATGAAAACAAAAATCATAATCTGAGAATTAAAATGACCAGGAAGGTATGTACCGAAAAGTGCTATAAAAACAGTGATAATCATTACTATATTTTCACATAAACTTAATCTGTTGTCAGAGATCTTTTTTTTGTTTGTTTGACACCAATTATGATAAGACTCATTTTTGGAGTCGATAATTATAAGTTCCTTAAATTTCCGGTTTGAAAGTACGTATTTATTTTGTCTGCCAAGTACTATACCTTGATAAAACAGAGCACTCTCATAGTATAAATCATATTTCATTGATTTACTTTTAATTTTAGCCAACAGTATAAAAATATCCTTGAGAATTACAGTGAGTTCTTTATAGTGAGCTTTACTCTCAAGTGCTTCACAATACTTTTGTTTGATAAGAATTATTTCTTCAATTGATTCTATTTCACTGATATTGTCGAAATTATCAAAGTATGATTGATTTTCACAATAAAAATCTATCATCTCTTCACCCAAATTCTTGTCAATGTTACGAGACATTTCAATTATGCTGTCCATATTATTTTCAGTTGTATATTTTCATATATTGTTTCAAACGACTTTGTTTTAGGTATTTGGCAAACACGATACCAAGGTTGTTCTAATTGTAGGAACGTTCACTCTGCCCAGCGATAACGTGATTGCTGGAACTAAACTTGCCAATTGATCGTCAGCCAGCCAATGCGCATAATGTATGTTAAGTGTTAGGCTTTTATCTTTTGTTTCTCTAATAACAAAATCGAAAAAATGACTATCCCAAGTAATGGGAAGCAAAATGTCGCTATAGAAATCAGTATAACATTATTTAATTTTTCTTTCTTACAGTCAATGATTATCAAAATTGTAATTGCTATTTTGATTAAAAATTCTGCAATTGTGGGTATATAGTCGAAAAATGAATACGAATAGCTTAATCTCATTATGTTTGGATAGTTGCTGTAGATTAAATTTTTAATATAAAACCAAGGCATTCCAAATAAGGAAGAAACTATAAGTAAAATAACATACTTGTTCAATGTTCTGATTAATTCTTTCATTTGATGAGTTGTTTTGCTGTCAGGTTTTCGTAAGCGATAATAATGAAAAAGAAAATTACTCCAATTAAACCAGAAAAGAATGTGAGCATTAAAATTGGGATCGACATTATTTTTAATATTTTCATTTCCCGGTATAACAGAAAAATAAAAATGATATTTATTAAATAATCTATTCCGTCTTTAAGATATGCAGTACTGTAAGTTTGTGTAGCACCGTCAGGCGTTTGAGTTGTCAATAAATGTGGACTCAGTAATAATATGACTGCTGCCAATAAGTAGCTTATCACAATTGAGGCAATTACGAGCATCGAATATTTCTTTAGTAAAGTTATCATGTTTCTCTTTTTTTTAAGTTTACACCTAACGACCTATGCTCTGCACATTTGGAATTACCCGATACTCTGGATGATCCAATTGCAACAGAATCGCTGTCCATCACCTGACAGACAACCTGAATACAGGAGTTAAACCAACGAAATACACATCTGCCGTGCAATACTTTTAATGTGTGTTATGGGCCAGGTGTTTTGTTTCTATCAGGTTGCATTATAACAAGTCATTCATTCTACTACTACTATTCTTTAAAATTCGCAAATCTTACTATTTGGTTAAAATTCCATTTTACTTTTCTATTATGTTGAATGGCAGGATGCCATTCAGGCGATTCTTTAATCGCATTTTCTGCTTCGTGGTCGAATCTTTCGCTAAAAGTTGTACTTGTATATACATTTTTTACCATTCCGTCTTCATCAATATTAAAATTCACAATAACAATTGCCGTATCACCATTTATGATTCTATGATAAAATGGGAAATTAATTTTTTTATCTAAATATTTTATCCAATCTTTTTCATTGTCTGAATACCTGGGCGGAGTGTCATGATTGGTTGTATCTTTCATCTGGATGCCATCTTCGTCAAAATACTTCTTGTCAATCAATTTTGAATCAGAATAGGTTTCTAAAGAGCTGTTTTTCCCATTATTATGATAGTATTTCCATAAACCATCTTGTTTATGTCCTGCTGAATATTTCCCTCTTGACGAAATAGAACCATTATCAAACCACGAAACAGAAAAACCGGAACCATCTTCATTTGAATAAATTGAATCAGATAAATAACCATTTTGATGCCACGATAAACGTGTACCAATCTGTTTATCATGAATATAAACAGTTGAATCACTCATCATTTTATTGATATAATAACTCATCCAGGGTCCTTCTTTTTTACCATTTACATATTTTCCTCCTTCTTTTGGAGAACCATTGGCATGAAAATAATAAAATTTTCCAATAGGGATTTGAAGCAATGAATCTTTGTAATTGCCGTACATCTGTAATTTACGTTCTTTTAAATAAAAATCTTTCCGACAATAACAGGTATCTGTTTTAACGACAAAACTATAAAACCTTGCAACATTAGGTTTACATTCTTTCCATTGGAAGTCAAAGAACTTTTCAGTTTTTTGAGCAATCATTTGAGAAACCACAAATAATAAAAGGAAAAAAAATATTTTTTTTAGTGTAATTATTCTGTTCATATTTTCATTGTTTATATAACTAATCTTGTTGTTTTTATATTTTACACTTGCCCTAACGAGCAAGGCCAAGGGTATTTTACGTCCCGATAGCTATCGCGGATGCAAGGACGTTCAATGTGCCCTGTGATAAAGTGAATGCGGGAGCAATCCACGATAGCTATCGGGACTGCCAAAGCACAAAGCCAATAATGAATATAATGTGTTGTATGACCTGTAGTTTTGTTTTACTTCAATCGTTTTATCATTTTGTCAATCAACATAAAACAGAAAGACTGTTTGACGAAAAATCACCAGGTCTCTTTTGTCATATTATTTATAATTTTATTTATACTGACTATATTTGTTTTCAATTTCAATTTGAGATAATGCCGTATTATAGATTTCTAAATTATCCATTGATCCTTTATATCTCATTCCTGATGGATTCCACTGATATATTCCTATTCCTAACCCTTTAGATGAACTCATTATTATTTTATTTGTCAATATTGACTCATTGTCAAGTTTTCCATTTACATATAACTTAACTGAATTTCCATCCCAGGTTGTAGCAAGATATTGCCATTTATTAAGTGCAACGGGCGTATTTCCTGTCAAGAGGAAATATTCTGAATAATTGAAATATAAAAGAATTCTTGGTCTTCCTCCAATATAGTCAAAACTAAATGGTCCACCTCCATTAATGTCCATCTGTTTCTGTATTAAATTTGCATTACCTGTTTCTGGTTTTATCCAAATACTAAAGGTAAATGAAGTCTTTAAATCAAATATATCTTTATCTACGCTTGTTATTGATGAAGATATTCCATCAAAATATGCAGCTCCAGTTGCATTACCTAATGAATCTTTAACGAATATAATATTATTCACACTCATCGTATTTTTATAACTACTCAAGTCATTTGTATTGTTGTCGAAATTCAGACTTAATATCTTATTCTTTTGTATTGAATCCGAATCCGGATCATTACTTTTACATGCACAATTAATTGTCATAATCACCAGAACAAGAGGTAAAATGTACTTTCTAAAATGTATTTGTTTCATTTTGTTTTTGTTAGTTGTATTGAATTTTTCATTATGTGAATCAAAGCCTTTTCATAATTATGTGGTCGTCTTTTTTCTTTTTCTACTATTGTCCATAACGACTAGGGTTATGGGCACCAGCGTTTTGCGGGAAAATTCACTGTCCGTCAGCTGACGGACAAAGTGAATGCGGGAGCAAAGCTACCGAAATGCATGTCAACCAATAATAAACATTTTGTGTGTTAGGAGGTAGTAATTTTGTCATTCGTTTAATAATTAGTCAAAGTGTTCTCGGTTAAATCCGCCTTCCGAATGAATTATCTGACCTGTAATCCATTCTGCTTCTGGACTTGATAAAAAAGCAATAAGTCTTGCCACATCTTTTGGTTCGCCAAGTCTTCCCATAGGAAAGTATTTTAGCCATTTTATCTTTTCAGATTCACTCAACCAACCACTGTCTGTCAATCCCGGATTAACGGCATTAATCGTAATTCCTTTTAACGCAGCTTCATGTGCAAGTGTGGTCGTCAATGTTTCAATTGCTCCTTTAGTTATGGCGTAAGCAATTTCACTACTCATTGCACTTAATGATTGTCCAGAAGTCAGGTTTATGATTCTACCATTTTTCTTCCTGTCAAATCGTCTGATAAATTCTACTGTAAGCATGGTTGTAGCTTTCAGATTTACAGCGTAGTGACTATCTAATTCACTTTCTGTAATTGTCTTTATGTCAGTCTTTGTGCTGTATGTTGCGTTGTTTACAAGAACCGTTGGTTTGCCAAGTTTAGCTTCAACTTCGTTAAGCAGAATGTCATATGATTTCTCTAACGATAAGTCGAGTTCCAACTTTTCACATCTTACTCCAGTATTTTTAATTTCAATTTCTATTAATTCTGGTTCGTTTTCAAGGGTTTTCCAAGGCATTTGAGAGTCATATTTTCTCCAGTAAGTGAAGAATATATCAAAACCTTTTTCTGCCAATTCACAGCAAATCCTTTTACCAATTCCGTCTAATCGACTCGCTCCTGTTATGATTGCTATTCGTCTCATTTCTATTTTTTTCTATTATGACGCCTAACGACTGAGGCTATGTGCAACTGCTATTTGTGGGAGCTTCACTTTCGCAAAACATAAAAGTGAATGCGGGAGCAAAACTGCCGGATTGGACATCAGTCAGTGTGTGCCCATAGATACTATTAGGCGATCGCACTTTGTCTTTATTTTAGTTCTTTCTCCATAACCTTGTCAAACCGAGTGTCCATGCAAACGCTTAAGTCAGTCGTTATAAATTTCCCGTTATAAAATAAACTGAAAATTGTCGCTGGAGACGGTGCTGTTTGAGCTTGTTCCATTGTCTCAAGTTTAATAATTCTTAATGGTAGATTTCTTTTATTTGCAGTCTCAGTCAACGACGTATGAATATGATATTCAGAAAATGGACAACGATTTGAATAATAAACTACTAAACCATTTTTGTCCGGGCTTTCTCCAACAATAACAGTTTCTTTAAATTTAGGGTTGAAAGCTTTGGGATTTATTTTCTTCACCAATAAACTAAACCCTGAAGTCGTTTTCTCGCAGGTTTCAAATCCTTGTTGTATAAGCCATTTAGTGTCACTCATGAAATGAAACTTATTCGTTCCGACTATGGTAACCAATCCGTCTTTTCCTTGTGTCTTAGCATCGTCAAGGGCAAGTCGCAATAATTCTTTCGCATATCCTTGTCCTTTGTATTGTCCTGAGACCCAAAAGCAATTTACCAGTAAATAATTTGCTGCCTCAATTGGTGCCCAACCTTTTTCAGCCGGTCCATATTCTATAAAAACTTTAGCTCTGGCATCGATTCTTCGAAAAACATATCCATTATCAAATTCTCTTTTTAGCCATTCCTTCTTTAAGTTATAGCTTTCTTTACATTTCTTGTCTGAAAAGGCACAACAAATGTGTTCGTTTTCAATGTTTGAATTGTCGAGTATAATAATTTTTTCCATTGATATTTTTTTAATTTCCTGTATTCAATTTTAATACTTTGTTTAAGAATTAAGTTTGGTTTGAAGTTTTACATTATGTTGTTGGGAAATATTCATTTAGATTACCACAATTCAAGCAAACTTCTCTATGAACACATAACAAATGTCCACATTTTGAACATTTCCATTTCACTTTTTCACTTTCTATGAAAAAATCTAAACCAATTTCATTTATTTTATGTAGATTTTGGATTGGACTTTCTCCATATTTGGCGATATATCGTTTATCTAAATCTTTAATACGTCTACATGGAAATTTAATACATTCGTAACACAACAACTTTTCATTACCTTTCTTTTCGACGCAAGTTGTTATACTGCAAACTGTACAGTGATATGGTTTATTGCCAGTATTATTACAGCCAACACATTTGTTTTTACTTCGTTGAAATCCCAAACAAATATCGCAAATTATACCACACGGAGCAATACTTGAATTATTCATATTTCTATTTTTAATGAGAAATTTTGAACTTTTTATTTATTATACTATAGTGTCTATTTTATAATTTTCAATAGTCTGTTTGTTAGCTATTTACGAATTTAATTTATTTTTAGCATGCCGCAAAACGATCGAATCTATGGGCATTTGGCTATTTGCGGGAGCTTCACTGTCCGTCAGCTGACGGACAAAGTGAATGCATTCCCGAAAGCTAATATTACAGCTTAATGTACGTCAACCAGGCAATGACCTTAAAGTGAGTAGCACCAGTACTTTTAATCAAGTCTTGATGCCGGAATGTATCCCCACCGCACAAGTTCTTGTTTATGATCAATTTTCTTTATTCCTCCATCATAAATCAGACAAAATTGATTTGCTACATCCAATACATTCCTGTAGTCATGGTCAGTCAGTATTATTCCTTTAAATTCAGACATTTTCAGAATAAGTTTCTTTATTTCTCCAACTAAAATAGGTGAAACACCATTAAATGGTTCATCAAGTAATATGAACTTACAATCTGTATGCAACAATAATTTTATTTCAAGGTATCTTAATTCTCCACCAGATAAATGTGATATTTTGCTTGTATTCAGTTTTTGTAATATTGAGTCTTCTAAGAAATTCTGAACCTGATTTCTTCCTAAATATAATTCTATTGTCTTTTCAATACTCATATGTCTTGGAAGAAATGAATCTTGAGGAAGATAACATATTTCATTCAGTGTCTTATAAGGTTGATTATAAACCTTACCGTCAATACGAATGAATTTTCTATCAGCATTTAAAGTGCCAAAAAGTATTTTTAGTAATGTAGATTTGCCGGTCCCGTTTCGTCCGAGCATACCGATAATATCACCTGTCTGACATTTGAGATAAACGTCGGTCAGCACAACATGCATATCGAATGCCTTGACAACACTGTCTATTTCAAGCAAGTTTGACATAACGTAAAATAATTATTAGTAAATAACCTGTCAAAATATATGTCGATAATGTTGTAATAAAAAGTTTTAACTTTGAAATTCCCCGATTGTAATAGAAATAGTATTCATTTTTTCTTGATATCTCTTTGTTAAAGAGACATAGTAAAGGACCACCAAACATACAACAACGAATATAAACAACATGCAATGGGGGAGGAGGATCGGGGTAATTTCTCAAAGCCATGTAAACAATAACCGAAAGTATAACGGAAGTCGAAAGGTTTAAAACCAGTGTGCTTTTAAAGTATTCCCAGTGTAACGTGAATTTTACCATGTTTTTCTTTTTTAATATTACTGATAATGGCCTGGTTAATTTGCATTTGGATTTGAATTTTCATCCTGTTTTAGCTTCACTTAAATTAAGAATCGATCAAAAAAATTATTCTTTTACATATTCCCGTTTTAATATCGAATACATTTTCACATCTCTATATTTCCCCTTTACATATATCTGTTCTCTCAAAATACCTTCAAATCTCATGTTGTTTTTTTCCATAATTCTTACTGATTTATCATTCTCACTCCAACATCTAGCTTCTATCCTGTTTAGGTACATTTTCTCAAATCCAAATTCAAATAAATTATCTACGATTTCACTCATTATTCCTTTTCCCCAATAACCTTGATTAAGAGAATACGCAATTTCGGCACTGTTATTTTCAGTATCCCAATGTGTAAATCCACAAGCACCTATATATTTTTTATTTTCTTTATACTCAATGCCCCATATCATACATTCACCTTGGGCATATTTTTCCTCTTTGTTTCGGATATATTTCTCTGCATCTTCAATACTTGTATGGTCATATGATAGATATTTAGTCACCTCGCGATTTGATGAATATTCAAACATATCTTTTGCATCGTGAGCATTCATTTTTCTCAAAATAGCTTTTCCCGTTTCTATAATAGGCATTTTTAAAAACACATCTTTAATCTCCATAATCTTTCTTCTTTTTAATTCATAATTTAATTGCTTTGATTATGAGACTAAATGTTTTAGCTTTACAAATTATTTTTTTACATTAACACCTAACGCCTCAGTATATGGGCTATGGTGGTTTGCTCTTGCATTCACTATCTCCCAGCGACAAGGTGAAAGCGCAAGCAAACCCGATAGCTATATCGATACTGCTGAATGCACGTCAGCCAGCCAATGACCCTTAATGTGTGATCTGTATTTTTTTAATTCGTTTCAGGTTTTGTTCGTTTACCCATCCAATATTTCATAGAATAACCAAATCCTAGTCCGGCTACTGTCCAAATAGGAATACCTATTAAAATCATGATCAGGGTTATTTCTTTTCCTACAATTAGTGGGTTAACAATTGTCATAAGAATAAACATAATTCCTCCCCAGCTAATTCCTGTTTTAAGCCATGAAGTATTGTCGTATGTTATTTCTTCCATGTTGATATTCTCAAATCTTGCTGGTTGTTTGTTTAACCAATTCTTTTTCCACCTTTTCACAAACCAAATCCAAATAGGAAATGTCAGAATAATTACGATCAAACTTGTCAAATTTCGTAAACATGGAATTGTGTTGCCACAATTTGGACAATAATAACCAAACCAATTTTTAAATCCATTCTTTTTCGCCCACAATCTTCCGTCATTCAATTCTCCGCAATGAGGACAAGGAACAAATTGTCTTTCCATTAGCGGTTTGTCCGTTGTCTTGTCGAAAAGCAGAACTTTTGGCACTCTTTGTCCTAATATTAATTCGTTAATTACTAGCCCTGGATTTAGAATCCAATGAATCATAGACCAATGTTTCCATGTCCATGCTGTAAAGGTTGTTTTATCGTACTCCATATTTTTGTTTTAAAATTATACCTGACAACTTAGAATAAGCGCATTTGGCGGTTGTAATAGCATTCGCTGTATTCCTTCAACAAAGTGAATGCGGGAGCAATCCCGATAGCAAAAGGTACTGATACAGACACGTCGGACAGCGAATGATCCTTAGGCGTGTATTAGCGGTAGTGCGTATTTGTTAGCGTTACTAATTCGATTGTAATACATTTCTGCTATTCCTATAAATTCTTTTTAAATTAAATCATATCTAAAAGTTGTATGTCGCCATCAAACATAAGGTGGTCGTAATTGTCAGTAAAAAACTCTTTACACGATTTGACTTTTCTAATCCACAACTTTCATAAAACGATATGATTGGCGGCGTTTCGCCAGTCCCTACAAGCATTGTTTTGTAGTCGTTTTTGTAGAATTAAGAAATGAAATTTATCAATGTTATACCATACCCTTTGCCTTGATATTTCTCGTATGTCGCAATGTTTTTCAACTCGCAGGTTTCGCTATTTATTGGCACTACAGCGCAAACACTTTTTAAATCATCGTCATATAAAGCAAACAAATCTCCATTCGGCAAATACTTGTCAATCATATTTTCCTGCTAGTCTGCCAACAATAATAAGTCATGGAACTGTTTCTTATTTTCAATAATTTTTTCTATTTTCACCATATCTCTGTTGTTTACTAATTTGTCATTTTTTTCTGTTGTATCGTCCCCCATTATACCTAACGTATCGCTATGCGAACTCAAATTCCTATATACGAACTCCTTGTTCAAATATATCCGCTATATCCGTATTATAGGCTTGTTCTGTCATGCTTATTAGCAGCTCAATAACGCAATAGTCGTTTTTAGTCTTGTTCGCATACAGAACTCTTAAATTATGGCATTGAAGTTATATTTATTATTTGTTACCAACCAGACCAATCAGGGTAAGCATATCGAAGCCGATTAAAAAGTTTATGTTGGCTGCAATTTCTATTTTTTAATTAATTTAAGCAACAAAGATAAAAACATTTATTTATATTTAGTTTCTAATTATAATTAATTTTCTATTTAAGTAATGGACTATTTTTTTTGTCAAACCAGCTGGGGATTATAGGGATAAATATCTATGTTGTTTTGTTACAGAAGTGCCCTGATAAGCTTTGAATGGATAGAATATCCGTTCAGGTTTCCAATAAATATAGAGCAAAGTATGTATAGGATAATGTTTTCTGATTCCTGCTTTATTTACAGTACTTTTTATTATTTACTTGAATATTTACTTTCAAAATACTATTCTCCTATTATCCTGCAAATACCCTTTCTTTGAGCCTTACCGAAAGAATTTAAATGTCTATGAATGAATAATTCTTTAAAAAAATACCACATCATCTGTGAGGCATTCCTACTTTTTTATTCCATTTTTATTTATCTTCAGTTATCGGATAGTTAAAGTCTGAGCGAAGTGGATACTTTGACTAAAACTAAATAGTTTTCAACTGATCCTTACTTTGTAGTTACAAACTATTCGTATTTCCAGATCAAGTTTCCGCTTCGCTCAAACTTGCGCTTTTCAAGGTGGGTAAGGCTTCGTATTGCATAAATAGAACGATATCATGTAAAACTGAACGCTTTCAGTTACTTTATCACAAATACTACAAATTTATTGCTGAATTATATTCCTACTTTCCATCAATACTACTTCCTTTCATTCGTAGAGTCTATTTGGAAATTCTACGAAACACACCTATAACTCCATAGTAAACAAACACTTTTATTTTCCTCTCCAAACAAGACCTTTCAGGGATGTAGAGCAACTGAGACTTCATGTTGAGTCGTTCCGACTACACGAAGTCCAATGTATAATACCCTCGTGCTATTATTGTTTATGCATTTTTTCTCTCATCGGTTTTATATAGCTACTTGATATTCGGTACTTTTCGCGTAATGGATTTACGACTTCGTTGTATAACTTTCCCTTGTATATTTCATCCGCTCCACCTTTTTTATACAAATCTTTCAATTGCTCATATTTTTCAGGGTAGGTTTGATGTATAAAGTCAAAAAATACTTTTCGTGTTGCGCCACGTAGGTACAAAACGCCTGGTAACATATAGTGAACATTTGCATTTTGCGCTTCGGAACATAAACTTTCGATATTTGTAAAACTATCTGTCAGATATGGAATTATTGGCATAGTGTGCAGTCCGACTGAAGCGTTGGTCTTGCGAAATTCTTTTAGCATGGCGAAACGAGCAAAGCTAGAACTTCCATTTGGCTCAATCATTTGGCGTAAGTTTTCGTCTGTTGTTACAATAGTTGAAGCAACATTCACGTATGTAATTTTTGACAATTCATCAATCAAATCGTAATCACGTAAGATTAAATCAGATTTTGTAGAAATAATTGCAGGCGTTTTATGCTTAATTAAAACTTTTAGCACTTCGGGCATTATTTTTTGCACTGCTTCTGTTGGTTGATAGCTATCAGTTACTCCCCCAATGTTAATGGTTTCTCTTTTCCATGTTGGTTTACTTAATTCTCTATCCAGTTGCTCTGCAACATTTGTCTTTACAAATACTTTGGAGAAATCACTTTCATTCAGATATTCATGAGAATAAATAGCGTAACAATATTTGCAAGCATGCTCGCAGCCACGGTAAATATTTAAATCCCAGCCGTATGGAATACTTCTTTTTAGTTTGTTTAGTGCAGTCGCACAAGTAATTTGTTCTATGTTATTTAATGATTCCAATGTTTTTTTAAATTTAATATGTCTTGTCGGTAAATCGTTTTATGGCTTGGTACAACATAGTTTTCCATGATTGCACCATTTTTGTAACCGTTTGCTTTTACAAATTGGTTTAGGGCAGAATAAACCTTCATAATACCAATAAAAATTGATAGTTTCCCTTTATTTTAAAATTAGGCTACTCTTTTTAATCCAGGTCTATCTATTTGCACTTATCGGATAGTTCAAGTCTTCACTTCGCTCAGACTTGAACTATCCAGGCTACCCCCCCCCATATTGCCAATGTGCTATTAGCAGCAGTTTATTTCATTCCTGTCAGCACCTTTTCTAATATTAAATTAAATTCTGTCGGTTTTTCGATCATTGGATAATGTCCGGTTGCAGAGATAGTTTCCACTTGAAAACTATTTTTACAATGGTTTTTCAGTCCGGTTTCATTTGTTGGAAAGCCGTCATTATTTATTAAATACAACTTGTAATTAAGCTGTTCTAATCTTTGAGCATCGGTATAAGCGTATTGCATTTGGTTCATAAATGTGCCATAGCCAATAACAGCATCGCTGGTTGCAAAATCAGTTTTTACTCTGTCTTTCACTTCCTTTGAAGTTGTTGGGTGAAAAAGCATCATATCTGCATATACAGGTGCTGAATTTTTAAAATCCTTTTCAAGCAAAGGAAAAAAGTCGGTCATTTGTTTCATTTGTTCGGGTGTAAAGGCAACGTCAATAAATTTGAAATTATCAACACCTACAACGCCTACTATTTTTGGGTTGTTGGTTAATGCTGTTTGTAACATAATTTCGCCGGCCATAGAATGTCCAATGATGACTACATTTTTAAGGTTCATTGTGTCAATAAATGCTGTTACATCATTGGCATATTCTTCAATTGTCCAGTTGGTTCTTTTAGCTTTGGATTTGCCAAAGCCCGGCAGGTCAATTGCGTAGACATTGTAATTTTTAGAAAAATATTCTACTTGATTTTTCCAATAAGTTCCGTCAATACACCAACCGTGTAAAAACAGAACTGTTGTGTCGCCTTGCCCTTGTTGAAAATAACTGATTTCAACTTGTTTGTCTCTGATTGTAATTTGTTTTGCTTTCATTCTTTCTTGTGTTTGTGCCTTGCTTATACTTCCTGAAAGTGACGCAATGACGATTAATAAAATTGCTTTTTTATTCATTTTTGTTTGAATTTGAAGCAAAGATAGAAGGCACATAGGACAGCCCTTTGTCAGGGGTTAAAAATAATCTTTTTGAACGTTCTTCTAAATAGTGTTCAATGCTGAAAGTCATGTCGGGTTTGAAATAAGATTGTTGTAATGTGAGTTCTTTTATTCTGTCAAGGCGAAACTCTCTTATTTCTTGTCGTAACTCACAAAAGGCAATAGTTGTCCAAACAGCACCACTGAAATAAACTGCACAAGGTTGGATGATTCGTTCTGTAATTTGCTCTTCCTCTCTTGACTGATATTTTATTTTCAGTTTTTCGCTTTCTGTAATTGAGTGCTGAATCCGGTCTAAATACAAACTTGTCGGTGCCCAGGGTTTTTGAAATCCGATTCTTGAATTTAAAAATTCCAATTTGTCTTTGTCTTTGAGTGATAAAACTGCTTTTATTTTTAAAAGTGCAGATTCGTAATTTTGTTTAAGAGAATCTTCGGTATGGTAGTTTAAGATTTTACTCGTTGTTATCAAAGCTCTTGCTTCTTCCATTGTGAACATTACAGGTGGCAACCGATAACCTTCAACTAAGAAATAACCCTTTCCTTCTTCTTCGCCAATTGGAACACCTGCATGTCTTAATGTTTGAATATCTCTGTAAATTGTCCTGTTTGTAACTTCAAATCGATTCCCTATTTCACGGGCAGTTGTCAGTCGTTTTGATTGAAGTTGTATAAGTATGCTTGTTAGTCTGTCAAGTCTATTCATTGTCTGTGTAGTGTTACGTTAAATTACTGCTAACCTCCGAATTATGGGCATTGGCTGTACCCGACACTCGGGATGTTCCATTTGCGGGAGCATTCACTGTCCGTCAGCTGACGGACAAAGTGAATACGTGAGCAAAACCTCCATATTGCATATTAGTCAACCAGTGCACATAATGTGTGTTATGGGCTAGGTGTTTTCTTTTATATAGTTGTCAAAATGTCAATAAATCTGTCTAAATGATAAGTAATTCTATTTGCAATTTTCATAGAACTCAATTTTTCATATTTAAATGTTGAGTTGCTTAATGAACCTTTGTAAAAGTCAATATTACACCGGTGTTAATACTGTCAACAAAAAAATTTCCGATTTTAATTTCCTTGTTTTTTGAGTCTAATTTAAAATAATATTTATTTGCATAAGAAGAACTTGAAGCTCCCCAACGTAATGAAATACTATCATTTTCAATTTCATACATATAAGGACCTGAAAGGTATTTAGGCAATAAATAACCATTTCTTATTTCAGTTCCTCGATTTAAAATAAAACCGGTATGCTGATTGTCAAAAACCAATGTGTCTGTTTTATGAATTGTTTCTATCCAAACTCCATTTAATGTAGAGTTTTCAATGTCATTTTTGTCACAACTTGTTGATGTCACCAAGACAAAAACAATAAATAATAGTTTCTTCATATTTATAAGTTTTATAAGTTTGTTTCATAATTTTCACAACTAATAAATGTCAATTTCATTGTTTTATTTTTTTTTCTCTTGCCCCTAACGACCGAGGCTAAGTGTATTTGGCGTCCTGATAGCTATCATGGATGCGGGTGCCTTCACTGTCCGTCATCTGGTGGACAAAGTGTATGCGTGAGCAAAGACCGCTAAATGAACTTCAGCCGATAATGAACATAATGTGTGTTAGCGGTTTGTTGTTCTTTTTGTTTGTTTTTCGTTAGTTTATCACTTCACCCGATTTAGAGATAAACTCTGTCAGATTATAGAAGTCCTTATACTTCTTCTTTCTCGAAGATTATTTTGTAAATAGTAGTTTTGATTTTTCTAAATCTTTTCTCAATTGCCTTGTCTATATTTAAGTCAGAGCTATCATAAACTCTATGTGCGTTTTTCACGATTCTAATTGTAATTTCAGTTGAGAAAGATGGTGAAATCGCATAATCAAATTATCTTATGCTTGATTGATGTGATTGAATCACTTTCCAATTATTATCAAACTTTTCAAAGACAAATGACCAATAAAATTTCACATTAAATGAATTACCATTAATTACATCAATCTTAGCATCTCCGTATGCTGTTAATAACACAATATTATCAGAAACCACAGTTATCTTCTCTTTTTTAATCATAATGCTTTGCTTAGTAACTCCAAGCGATTTAATCTTAATGCTGTTGATTAATGAGTCGTATTGTGAAAAATATGAGCCATTTGTAATAAATCCAGCATTATATCTATCATCAACACCTTTAGTTAATTTGTCATACTCTAAGTTCTCTGCATATTTAATCATTATGTGAAAGATAGAATCTACTTGTTTCTCTATCTTTAATTTTTGTTGATTTTGTCCAGTTGCATTATTTATGAATCCTAACAGGAAGACACAAATCAACGAACTAATAAATACTTTTTTCTTTGTCATTTTTTATTTTTAATTTGTTGGTTAATAATTATTTATGATTTTTTGCACTGTCTGTCTTTTTTTACAATAACTGTTAACGACTGAGGCTATGGGCTTTTGGCATCCAGATAGCTATAGAGGATGCGGGAGCAAAGCCTATAAATGAACGTAAGCCTGCCAATGAACATAATGTGTGTTAGGGGTAACTGTTGTTGTATTTGACAATATAATTTAAACTGTCTAGTTGTTTTTCGGTTAAGTCAATCCGCTTATAAAAATATTTTGAGTCTAACGGAGTATCATGGCTTAAAGATTCTATCGTCTTTCTCTTGTAAAAAACAATAGAAAGTCCTCCATATTCTCTAGCAAAACCTTTCCAAGTAGTCTGAAATGCACCTGGTTTAGCTGTGTCGGAAGGTAAGAAGGCATTTTCATTGTTCAGATAATCAATCACATATTTGTACTCAATCACATTATTCTTTCCAACGTCAAACACATTGTATGCTATATTGTAAGTATAGGAAAAGTCTTTATACGGATGAACATAAAAATATAATGAATCATTCGAATTGTTGATTACTTTCAAATCATTATAATATCTGTCACCACATGATGATAGAAGTATGATAATTATCAAATTGATAAGATTAGTATTATATTTCTTCATAATATTTTTTTTTTCGAAAGATTCTGTGTCTGCTAGTTGATTACATTTTAGACTGTAACGAAAAATGAGTTCTCGGTCTTTTTATGCAAAGTCAAGTTATTATGCGATTTCGATTAATTGTTTTGGTGTCAAATCTTATTTTTTTACAGCTGCGCTTAACGCCCTAGGCTATTTGCATTTGGCGGATTGTGAGAGCTTTCACTTTCGCCCTGCGACAAAATGGATGCGGGAGCAAAGCATATAAGTGAAATTCAGCCTGCAAATGAAAATAATGTGTGTTGAACTTGAGTAAAAGCCGCTTTTCTACTGTTTTCTTAAATAATAAGTTACTGTTTAATCCGTTTTTTCGGGTGTTTTCTGAACTTCCTATTCATGAAAATTGCTTTGATCTATTTCTTTTCTCTCTTTTCTATATAAAACGGAACATCAAAACAGATGCTTTTCTCATAGTACCGATAGCTATCGGGATTTTCTTATAAATGATCCTTGAATGAAGTTCCTGCAGCCGGGAATTAAGTTCAACTTGCCTTTCATGATGGGTCTTTCAGACCGCACGAAAGTCAATGTATTAAGTACATGGCATTTTATTTTCAATATTCCACGCTTTCCATTATTTTATTTAAGATACCTTGTCTTTCTTTATCATTACCGGCTAGTTTTAATAATGTCTTGTAAGTATAATTATTGGGACTAATATTTTTATTACACATCTCAAAATATAATTCAATTGCGATGTTGAAATTTCTACTGATATACATTAATATAGTATAAGTTACAACATCAGGTTCAATATTTTGGTCTTTCATCTCACTTCTTAAGATATTGATAGCATCATTATAGTTATTATTTAAGCGAATAAATGAATTGTATAACCAAGTGTTCGGTTTAATACCCTTTTTTATCATCTCATTTATATATAATTTTGCAATTTCCTGATCTTTACATTTACTAATAATCATCGTGTAGACAAAAACATTTGGCTTAACTCCTCTTAAAATCATATTTTCCAAAATCTTTTTTCTAATTAAAAAATCTGAAGTAAGACTCATAAGAGCACCGTATATTTCTACATTGGGTTTAATTTCTTTTTCTATTATCTCAGTAATAAGTTTTTCACCAATTTCGTACTTCTTAGATAATTTGATTAATGTGCACCAAACTCTAGTGTCTGGTTTAATATCATTGCAAATCATTTCATCAATAAGTTTTCTACCAATTGCAAAATCATCACAAATTGAAATTAGAGTGCCATAAGTTGAACTTTCGGGTATTAAATTTAGCTTAGTCATTTCATCTAAAAGCTGACTGCCTATTGTGTAATTTTTCGATTTGTTAATTAATGTATTATACATTTTAACGTTAGGTTTTATATTATCTTTCATTAATTCATCAAAGTATCCTCTTCCAATTATATAGTTTGGAGAAAGATTGATTAGCGTTCCATATATTTCTATATTTGGACGGACATTTTTATCTTTCATTTCTAAAAAGAGTTCTTCTGCTATTTTAAGATTCTTAGAAAGATTTATTAATGTACCATAAGTTACAACAGTCGGATTAATATGGTTATGAATCATATTATCAAAGTGTTTTTTACCATCTATGAAATTTTCTGAAAAGTTTATGAGAGTACCATATATTTCAGCATTAGGCTTAATTTCACTGCTTAACATTTCATTATATAATTGTAAGGCTGTTTTATAATTATTTGATTTACTAATTAAAGTTCCGTAAATTTCTACATTCACATTAATTTTACATTTTAATATTTCTTTGAAAACTAACTTAGCCTCTTCGAAATTAGAAGCAAGGCTTATTAGTGTAGAACATTCCATTTCGGTTGGATTAATGCCGTTTTTAAGCATCAAGTCAAAGATTTCTTTACCTGCTTTATAATCTGGGGCTTTGCTAATTAAAGTACCATACTCTTTACTTGTTGGTTTAATTCCTATATTAATCATTTCGTCAAAAAGATCCTTCCCCTCATTAAAATTAGGTGCTTCATTTATCACATAACCATATCTCGCTGCTGACAAATGAATATCATTATCTTTCATTTCATGCAATATGTTTCTCATGGTTATAAAATTATTAGATAGCTTCATTAATATTCCAAAATTTGCTTCATTTGGAATCACTTTATTTCTAATCATTCTATCAAAAATTTCTCTTCCATCATTGTAATTTTCGCAAATATTCATCAGAGTTCCAAACGTATAGCTATCTGGTAAAATATTGGAATCAAACATTTCATCTAATAGGTTCAATCCTATCTTTAAATTTTTGGAAAACTTAATTAGGATGTTATAAATAGTTGAATCTGGTAAAACATTATTATTTTTCATTTCATTGAAGATTTCCAATGCCTTATTATAATCAACTGATAAATTTATCAAGTTAGCATATCCATATACATCCAACTGAAAATTGGTAAGCTTAATAGCATTGATGTTCTGTGTTACGTCAATTTTCTTGGATTTTAAAACGGATACTATTCTTTCATTTTTCTCAATATCTCCTCGTGTCGTAAATAATAAAGAATTGATTATAGAGTCATTTATATTCAAACTTAAATCAGCCATCACTTCAAGCCAAGTTAATCCAATATCCGAGTCTTTCGATTTTCTTATTAAAATTGCAAAAGTTCTATCATTTGGTTGAATTCTTTCTTTACACATCTTTTTATATTGATGTAATGCTTCGTTGTAATTACTTGCGGAATGAATTGCTTGATTAAATGTCAATACATTATTAGGAAATAAATCGGAGATGTTTTTAATGAAATCATTTATAATTAAATCTGGCTCTATAACTATTCTTAAAAAAAAATCATCAAAACTCAAGAATCGTGGATCTTTATACTGCTTTAAAATTTTTAATTTTTCAAGACTTTCAATTTTACTGTTGATTATGTCAGAGCTAACGTTTGGTTCATAAAAATCAAATAGTTTTCGAAATAGCGATTTTGATATTAAGGATGTTGGGATAAACAAACCAACTAAATATAGCTGTTTAATAACAAGCAAAATTAACTTACTGGTATTGTCTAAGGAGAGATAAAGATCTTTTTTTTGAGTAATATCATAAAAGATAGATCCAATATTCCCATCAAAACAAGTAGGAAGTTCCTTTAATCCAATACTTTTAGCTATAGATAAGCCTTCTTCACAACTCAGTGTGTTTGGAATTGTTACTTGTATGAAATTATTGAATATTTTGGGTAAAATATAGTTTTTTACTGTTTCATAATCAATTCCTAAAATTGTATTTGCCCAAATTGTATAACCCTCTAATATTGCTTTCTCAATAAAACTATTTAATCTTGTAAATCCTGTATTGATGTAATTATGTATATCATCTAAAAAAATAATTTTATAAATAGCTCCAGATGGAGCTTTAGGAATAATTTCATAAAATTCATTAATTCTATCATTATTAAGTGTTAAAACATAGGCCCCTTCTAATTTTCTCAAATAATTAATGGTAAAGTATGTTTTACCTGCCATAGGTTCGCTAGTTAGAAGGACACACTCGCACCTATCAAGTATGTTTTGCATTTCATTTGCTAAATTATGCTGGGTTGTTGGATCCTTTTCAGGATACTCATCTCTTCCAATTTCATTATATTTTAATTCTTTTGAAGAAATCCAGATTGATTGAAAAGCTCTTTTTGTTTCTTTTGCTTTTATCCACTTACGAAATACAAAATCAAGAAAAAAACCTGTGATTAAAGTTGCTACAATTGTCTGAAAGAATGTGCTTTTTATGATATCTTGTATTTCTACCCACATAATATTGATTTTTTTGAGTGAAATTAAGGAAATGTTTTCAATAAAATATTTGATTAGGACAATGTATTCTTTATTTTTTATTCCTATTTTTATCATTGTGCAACTGTTTTTTTTACACTTGCACCTAAAGACCGAGGCTATGAGCTTTTAGCGGTTTATGGGAGCGTACACTGTCGCCCAGCGACAAAGTGAATGCGCGAGCAAAACCTCCAAATTGCATTGCATGCCCGATGTATCGGGGTCTGCCAGCCTGTGCCCATAATGTTTGTTGAACAAATTCCCTTCGGAAAAAGCATTAGTTACCACTGTTTAATACTTTATTATCTTTTTTTTTCGTTCAAAGATGTTGAACGGGAGTTCGCAGTTCCCTATAAAATTAGTACTAATTTTAAATGTCCAACACCCATGAAACAAAAAAGTGAATTTTCTACTCTTAGTCGTGCCATCCAAACAGCGGATGGTTTTTCAGTGTTTATGAAACCCTTTGTCAATAAACTGCTTTGCAATGACAAAGTGAAGGCTATAATCCTTGCCATTGATGCAAGTGCAAAACAGGGACTATGCAAGCGGTAAAAATACTGCAACATATCTGTTCGTCAGATTATGTGTTTTACCCACAAACTGAAATCCTGAATCTGTAATTTATTTCCTCTCAAGCCCTGCATAATGCAGGGACGGCCATTGCTTTGTCTGAACTTGAGTAAAAACCGTTGTTTTTACTGTTTTAATGAATGACAAGTTCTTGTTTACCCCGTTTTTCGTGTGCTTTCTGAACTTACGACACTAAAAATAGTTTCGTTATCTTTCTTCCTCTCTTTTCTCCCCTAAGCGGACTGCAAAAAAGGCCGTTTTTCCCATACTCCCGATAGCTATCGGGATTTTCTTCTAAATGCTCGTTGAATGAAGTTCCTGCAACTGGGAATGAAGTTTAACCGGCCTTCCTTGCTGGGTCGTACCGACCGCACGAAGCCCTATGTATTAGCGGCAGGGCTTCATTTTATAAGTTGATCAAAGTCTGTAATTAATGCTCTAAAAAGTCTTTCGCCATCATCTCCAAGTTTTTCATTTGAAAGTCCTAAGTCTGTTCTCATTGCTTTCATAATTTTACTCAATTTTCTAAAGTGGATATTCTGGTCAAGAGTGTTAGTATCTCCGTTTGCAGAATACAAATATTGGAAATAGTCTGAAAAATTATTGATTACTTCAGGTGAAGCGTAAAGAACATACTTTTTGTAAAACTCGAATAGTTTCGACAAAAGTTGAGTGTCAGGTTGCTTTTTTCCTGTTTTTGTCGCGCTAAAAATGTCAATTATTAGATTTACAAAATGTTGATACAATTCTCTTCGTTCTTTCGTGACTTCTGTTAGTAATTCACGTTTCTTATCAATGTTATGTTTTATGAAATAACCAACTATACCACCAATTATTGGTAATGCAACTGTGAAAATCGTTGTTATTGAAATTATATTACTCATTTCTTTAAATTTTGTTTTCTAAAAGAGTGGGGAGAGAGGGAAACTAACCCCCTTTGCTCTTTGTACCGAATTCAGATTAATTAACCGCTGTTTTCAATGTCTTATAGTTTGGAATTTGGCACCATTCTCCTAACGAAAGCAACTCCAACCACTATACTTTTGATTTTGTCTATCATAGTCGTAAAGTTTTGAACTAACATCGTTGTTACCAATGAGGAGAACATTATTACTCCAACTAAGGACATTGCAAATTCAATAGTCAATGTAGCCCTTAAACTCAGGCTCTTTTGTTCTATATTTTAGAACTGATTCTTATAACTAAAGTTCTGATTCACGCTTTACAACTACCATTTCGTCAAAACCATGCCTGATTAACAGTTTCTTTAATGTTGTAATAAATCGGCGCAGCTCTCTTTCAAGTATTGAATTATAATCAGGACTTAATTTATTAAAGTCGTTTGGTAATAGATTGGCAATAGCATGATTAATTCCAGTAATTATTGTTGGAAAATCAATAAACTCAAGTGTGTCGTTTTTAATCTGTGTGTCAATACTAATGTGTCGTGGTCGACCTGCATATTTGAATGATACATTTTCAGAAGCAATAGTTGATTTCAATTTTTCAAATTGAAGATTAACATCTTCATAAATTTTGTCTGGAATAATCACGTTGATTTTACATTTTTTATAAAGAATTTCTTTGGACGTGAAGCCTCCATTTTCAATTATATATCTACAGATAGGTACTATTAAATTCTCAAAATATACAGAAGCTAAAGTTGCTGATGGAAAAAAATTCGTTTCATCATCCGCACTAGATAAAAACAAATCTTTAATTTGATTTACAGCACTTTCAAAACTAACAATGTCGGATTTATCAAAATCGGCTAAAGTCAAACCATTAAAGTCAGAAAGTAATTTTATTTCTTTATCAATTAGAAATGCACATTTTGAGGTTCCTAAACGTCCTGTAAATAAGCCGAGCTCAAAAAGAACATTATCCCTAGGTTGTAAAACTTCTTTACCTCGAAATATAACCTTGTCATCATTTGTGCCTAGCAAAATGCCAAAGTCAAATTGTAATGATGCTTTAATTAAATCTGCTAAGAAGTTTTGATTAATTTTGAACACGGAAGAGTCCCAAACCTTTTCATTCCAAATGGTAACTTCAAAATCCTTGTCTAAAATTGATTTTGCTAGTTTTGCCAGTTCAAGCTCTTCAAAAGATGAACCAATAAATAGTTTCCGTTTAATCATATTCTTATTGCTAATCTTATGTCAAGAAAAATTCCTTCTACTTCAGCCAAAAGTTTTTTCAAGTTTTCAAGCTTTGCACTATTATACCTGAAAATGTACTCTCTCCCATCAACAGAAATTATATCATCTGATTTCGTTTGGCTTGAGCAAATTTTCTTAAGTTGATTATAAATAACTGGCACTAATTCGTAAAATGATAGATTCTGATATTCATAGGCTTTTATATCATAGCAAATTGCGTTTATGTCGAAGCTACTTAAATCGATTTCATGGTCTGAATTAGCCTTGATATTTTTCAAGAAACGGATCATTTTTTTTAATCTTCCATTGGTTTCAGAACTTCGTTCGTTAATCCTCTGAATACTTAAAAATGGATAATCTGCATTTTCTCTCGAATTAGAGTCTTTATTATAAACTTGTATCCCACGAAAATTACCTTTATCATTAATTACAGATGTTATGTCATCATACCAATTTGCGATAACAATATCAACGTCTCTATTAAGACTTAGATTCTTTATTTTAATTGCTTTCGGCTTTGAGGTATCACAATTAGAATATACATCTGATAGAATTCTCTCACTGTCTAATCTTAATTTTCTCAAATCTCCTAAGGAGTCTCCAGTATATGTAGTGCTATCAACTTCTCTTTGTAGTTTTACAATTGATGAATCATAGAATTTTGCTCTACGTTCGGGACTATCCAATAATTGCTTAATTGCATAGTTGTCTGGCTGATAAAATTTCTCACAAATGGTTAGTAGGTCAATATCACTATATCCTTTGATATGAGTGTCTGTCATGACAGAACCTTGATATCTAAAAGTTACATCTTTTAATTCTTTTGATAAATGTTCTTTTACTCGCTCTCCCGCATCTCTACTCTTTTGTGTATATTCAGGCTCAACTCCTTTCATCGCAAGTCGTATGTAAGTCAAGACATCACTATAAGAAATTGTAGAAAGTTCGTCAGAGAAAGTTCTTTTGTAAGCAAAGTTTTCGGGATTTATTCTTCCTCGAATACTTTCTGTCAGTTGTCTGTAATTTTTAGCCATTGTGTATTATTTAAAGTTAAGATTTTTCTTTTTTTGCCTTATACATTACGACCGAGGCAATGGGCAATAGCTATTTGCAGGTGCATTCTCCGTCATGTAACGACAAAGTGAATGCAGTGCAAATATCTATAAATGTATGTAAGCCAGCCAATGATACATAGGTGCGTTTCAAAATGTATATGTTTGGTTGTCAATAACTTTTATCATTTATTCAATATTTTAATTACTTTCTGATAAATAATAATTGTTTCGTTATACATTAAATTATCAAAAACACATTTTCTATTATAAATTTAAGAGTTGCTTTTTCTTTTCTGAAAACTCAGTTTCTGTAAGAATTCCGCTATCTTTTAATTCTGCTAATTTTTTTATTTCATCTGCGATAGATATTTGATTAGTCTGATTAATTTGTTCTGCTTTAGGATATTTCGACAATTGTTCAGATATTGCTTGTTGAATTTTATTTATATTTTTTCTGTTTTTCCCCATGTCGCCCATTAATCCAGGTGCATTCGCTCCCATCCCTATTTTCGGAGCAGAGGATATAAATATTTCAGATAAGCTATCGTTAATTTTACTTACATTTACATTGATAATTTCACCAAACGAAAATAGAGTCATTCCTGCCTTTAGATAAATTGTATGTGTCAATTCATCCATTTTTTGAATTGAAATACCATTTAATAATTCACTAGCTTCTTTGCATGCACAAAAAGCATTTTCCTGTGAGTACTCTACTTGAAATTTACCTTCATGGTCTGTAATTGACATAATTTTATCTCCTATATTATTTTAATTTTTATTTAATTGTTATTTCTTTTTTTCTCAATAAATTTAGTTCTAAAACTAAAAGCGTATTCAATTTCCTAATCATCTATTTTTATTGGTAATAGTACTCCCAGATAGTTCAAGGCTTAGCAATCCATGTATTTAATATTGGCTATCCTTCCAGTTTTTTGGAATCCAATCTTTAATATTATTTTGACTATGTAAATGACTAGGAACCTCATTTCTAATCATTTTTTCGATTTTAATAGCAGAAGTTTTTTGTTTTAAGTTAAATATATCGCAGAATTTATTTATAAAATAAATAACTTCATAGCCTTCTTTTCTATTTAGTAATGTGTTGTCCGGTTCACCTGAAATTTTCGGATTATCTCCTGGAATTGTATTCCAGGAATAGTCTGAGTAGTGAAGTTCTGATTTTGATATTGTTCCCATTTTAAGTGTTTATTTATATGATTAGAATTTTAATGAATTTAGTAATATATTGAAGTTGTAATAAGCACCACCATCGTAATCATAAAAGCTTATGGAATTTCTTATTACCGCACCTAAAAAATGTTTTCCTGTTTCATCATTGTAAACTGAAAAATCTCTTTTAAGTCCAAGTTTATTTATCTGTACTAACCCATATGTTTCAAGTCTCAGCGAAGCGAAAACTTTGGACAGAAAACATAATTATTTTTCAAATGATTCTTACTTTATAGTTACAAACTATTCGTGTTTCCAGCACAAGTTTCCGTTTCACTCAAACTCATATCTATCCAAGTTACTGCTAACCTAAGTATATACCTAGTTAACAGACTACATATCATATTTATCAAAAATTAAACATGCTTCTATATTATTTTTTTATCTGCATGAAAGAAAGTAGAATTATATAAACCTACCGTGTATTTCCAACCTGTAAAAAAAAGGTTTGTTGATACATTTTTAATTAAATTAAGCGTCAAAGATAAAAACATTTTTTTATAGAATCGATATGTTTTTTTAATAAATTTTCAATTTGTTGAAAAGATTTTTGTAGAGTCAATAGGGTAGGGGAGAATAGGGATTTTTTCAAGTCATTTGAGTGTACTACTTTGCTTTAGATAATCGAATTTCTATTCGATATTTCCAAAAAGAGGTAAATGTTTCAATATTTCTGATAACATAATTACACAAAAAAGCCCCACTTATTCTGTGAGGCATTAAAGGGGAGCAGGTGTTAAGCATTGCGTACCCTTTGTTTTATTTTATCACCTGCTGCAATGTATCAATCAGTGATAAAAAAGAACTTTATCTTATAAACGTTTAATATCTCAGTTTGCCACTGTTCAGCGTAATAGTTAAGGTATCCGCTCCCTTGTAAGCCTTAACGACGGTACTTCTTTCAAACTGGGTAGTGGGAGGGGTGCCTGTGAAGTGTGTAAATGAAATGGCAATGGTATCCTGTTTAAAATTCTTTTGCGTGTCAAGTTGAATATTCTGTTCATTGATCAGTCCATCCCCACTGGTCTGAACAGTCACCCGATCGGCATTCGTCGAACCTGTTATTGCCAGGTTTACCTGCCCGAAGCTGTTGGTATTTGTGGTGGTGGTGAACCAGGTAGATTTTGTAATTTTAAGGAAGGTACCGTCGGAAGCGGTTACTACCCGTATAGAATCATTTTTATTCCAATAATCAATAGTCAATTCGTGATCTTCTTTGGTTGAACAGGAGACAAGTGTAAGGACGAAACCCAATAGTAAAACAGAGCATTTCATAAATTCAGATGTTAAAGATGAATATTTTAATTTATTTCAGATACGTAATCGTAATTATTTAAAACAACTATTGTTCTATTAAGTACTAAACAGAAAATATTGTCCTATATTTTAAAGAATAGAACGCGGATTTTCGCTGATAAAGCTGATATTTACGGATTCTTTTATTCGTTCGATTTTATTCGGATTTCAACTTCAACAAGTTGAAGTTGATCAAGTAAGACAAATCAATTCCAACTTGTTGGAATTAAAATCCGTTTTTAATCCGCCAAATCAGCGTGTATCCGTGTTCTATTCTTAGAGATTTAAAAAGGGACATTTAATTGTTCCAATTACTTATTTCTTTCACTTCCCATATTTTTGCAACACGTGTGTTTTCAACAAAAAAGGCATTCCACCCTACCGGTGTAGCACCTTCAGTGCCCTGAAACATGAGTAATTCTCCTTCACATGAATAAACTGAAGTAGTATAAATTGTAGACGGAGATCTGTCAGGTTCATAGTTAGAAGAAGTTTCAATGATGATATGATTCAAATCGGATGTATTATTTTTATAAATTGAAATATTTGTCAGAATAGATTTTAAATGTTCATTACAATAAGTTTTTAGCCAGGGAATATTTTGTAACGGGTCATTTATACCACACGCAGATATAGTATGATTTTCATATATTTCATAGTGAGGATCTTTCTTGCACCCCATAAATAAGAGCAAAGTAAATAGAATGCAACTAATTTTTGTTCTTGTTTTCATGTTGCTTTTATCAATTGGAAATATTGAATCGGATAGTTGTAAAAATAATGTGGTTGTTTGCACTTGCACCATCCGAACCCCGCATCGATTTCAGTTCCACTTCATCCGAACCGGTAAAGCCTGGCGCAGGAGTATAGGTATACATGATTTTCCCGGTGTTTATATCCCTGTCCGTTTTGCTTATCACATAATGGGATGCCTGTTTGCTAATGAGCGCACCTTCCTCATCTCCAAAAGACCCCAGATCATAGTGAACAGTTTCATTCCTGCTAACTGTGATACTGATGATATTCGCAGGCTTATTTACAGGTTCTTCATTGGAGCACCCCGGTAGAATAATCAGTATACCGGCTAAAATTATCAGATAGAGAATAAATCGTCTCATAGTGTGTTTGTTTTTATCTTTAGATGAACTAATATACTAAAACGTTGCATGCAAAGAAAATAAAATCTCCGGAATTATTTATTTGCATTTACTGAATGGTTCTAAACAAAGCGGAGACTTTTCGACAAATATCTGAACAATCGGACTGAAATTCAAGGCTATTAATTCAGCATTTGAATTCAAAATTCCATCTGCAAATTCATACGAATTACCAAAATTTGAATTTTTCAGAAGTTGAAAACCATGGTAGTTTTTCCAACTTGTCGTGCCCCTGTTACAACTTGAATGAAATTAAGTTGTTCTTCAATTCTTTCTGTAAGTTGTTCTAATTAAATACGATTGATCATAATATTGTATTTTACTCAATGTATTGAGTTGTTTTACTCATTAAAGTATGCAAAACTTCTCAGTGTTTTTTAATTTTCAATATTTATTCAGAAAATCTGCTTCATCCACTTAATCTAATTACGAAAAGCGAGATAGGTAATAAGCTCTATTACTGTATTTTACGAACCATCAATATCTCAGTTTGCCACTGTTCAGCGTAATAGTTAAGGTATCCGCTCCCTTGTAAGCCTTGACGACCGTATTTCTTTCAAACTGGGTAGTGGGAGGGGTGCCTGTGAAGTGGGTAAATGAAATGGCTACTGTATCCTGTTTAAAATTCTTTTGCGTGTCCAGTAGAATATTCTGTTCATTGATCAGTCCATCCCCACTGGTCAGTACAGTCACCCGATCGGCATTCGTCGAACCTGTTATTGCCAGGTTTACCTGGCCGAAGCTGTTGGAATTTGTGGTGGTGGTGAACCAGGTAGATTTTGTAATTTTAAGGAAGGTACCGTCGGAAGCGGTTACTACCCGTATAGAATCATTTTTATTCCAATAATCAATAGTCAATTCGTGATCTTCATTGGTTGAACAGGAGACAAGTGTAAGGACGAAACCCAATAGTAAAACAGAGCATTTCATAAATTCAGATGTTAAAGATGAATATTTTAATTTATTTCAGATACGTAATCGTAATTATTTAAAACAACTATTGTTCTATTAAGTACTAAACAGAAAATATTGTCCTATATTTTAAAGAATAGAACGCGGATTTTCGCTGATAAAGCTGATATTTACGGATTCTTTTATTCGTTCGATTTTATTCGGATTTCAACTTCAACAAGTTGAAGTTGATCAAGTAAGACAAATCAATTCCAACTTGTTGGAATTAAAATCCGTTTTTAATCCGCCAAATCAGCGTGTATCCGTGTTCTATTCTTAGAGATTTAAAAAGGGACATTTAATTGTTCCAATTACTTATTTCTTTCACTTCCCATATTTTTGCAACACGTGTGTTTTCAACAAAAAAGGCATTCCACCCTACCGGTGTAGCACCTTCAGTGCCCTGAAACATGAGTAATTCTCCTTCACATGAATAAACTGAAGTAGTATAAATTGTAGACGGAGATCTGTCAGGTTCATAGTTAGAAGAAGTTTCAATGATGATATGATTCAAATCGGATGTATTATTTTTATAAATTGAAATATTTGTCAGAATAGATTTTAAATGTTCATTACAATAAGTTTTTAGCCAGGGAATATTTTGTAACGGGTCATTTATACCACACGCAGATATAGTATGATTTTCATATATTTCATAGTGAGGATCTTTCTTGCACCCCATAAATAAGAGCAAAGTAAATAGAATGCAACTAATTTTTGTTCTTGTTTTCATGTTGCTTTTATCAATTGGAAATATTGAATCGGATAGTTGTAAAAATAATGTGGTTGTTTGCACTTGCACCATCCGAACCCCGCATCGATTTCAGTTCCACTTCATCCGAACCGGTAAAGCCTGGCGCAGGAGTATAGGTATACATGATTTTCCCGGTGTTTATATCCCTGTCCGTTTTGCTTATCACATAATGGGATGCCTGTTTGCTAATGAGCGCACCTTCCTCATCTCCAAAAGACCCCAGATCATAGTGAACAGTTTCATTCCTGCTAACTGTGATACTGATGATATTCGCAGGCTTATTTACAGGTTCTTCATTGGAGCACCCCGGTAGAATAATCAGTATACCGGCTAAAATTATCAGATAGAGAATAAATCGTCTCATAGTGTGTTTGTTTTTATCTTTAGATGAACTAATATACTAAAACGTTGCATGCAAAGAAAATAAAATCTCCGGAATTATTTATTTGCATTTACTGAATGGTTCTAAACAAAGCGGAGACTTTTCGACAAATATCTGAACAATCGGACTGAAATTCAAGGCTATTAATTCAGCATTTGAATTCAAAATTCCATCTGCAAATTCATACGAATTACCAAAATTTGAATTTTTCAGAAGTTGAAAACCATGGTAGTTTTTCCAACTTGTCGTGCCCCTGTTACAACTTGAATGAAATTAAGTTGTTCTTCAATTCTTTCTGTAAGTTGTTCTAATTAAATACGATTGATCATAATATTGTATTTTACTCAATGTATTGAGTTGTTTTACTCATTAAAGTATGCAAAACTTCTCAGTGTTTTTTAATTTTCAATATTTATTCAGAAAATCTGCTTCATCCACTTAATCTAATTACGAAAAGTGAGATAGGTGAGAAGCTCTATTCCTGTATTTTACGAACCATCAATATCTCAATTTGTCGTTATTCAACGTAACAGTTAAAGTATCCTATCTCTTGTAAGCCTTGACGACCGTACTTCATTCAAATTCTGGGGTGGGAGGAGTGCCTGTGAAGTGGGTATATGAAATAAATACAATTAGTTGAATATTATTCTCTCTTCAATCTTTCAAACAATTAATCTTTTGGGCTAATTCCATAACTCTATCAATGATTCTGATTGAATAACTCCATAAAAAAGCCCCACTTATTCTGTGAGGCATTAAAGGGGTGCAGCGTTTAAAGTTGCATAACTGTTGATAAAAATCAGATCGATCAAATGATATTTTTATCACTATTTGCTTTTTAATTTTTTCTTCAATATTTCTTTGTCGGATGATTTTACCCTTCTTTCAAGTTTCTTAATATCTTCTTCGGGTGGTAATTGCTCGGGTTTAATGCCACTTTTGCCTAAAAGGTTCCTTATATCGGTATTGTTTTTCACATGTTCCTTTGTAATTTTTGTTTCCCCTCTCAGGTCATTTTTATTCACATTAAAGTTAGTGATTTCTGTTGCCAACTGTTTTGCCGTTATGGTAATAGTGGGTAGGAAGTCAGCCAAGGGGCGGCTTTCAGCAATGCCCAATTTGCGTTTCATATCTAAAGTATTATAACCTCCAAATAAAGCCCAGTCTCCTTTACTGCGTATTGCTGCAAAACCTTTATTGTCTACGCCACGTTCGTAAATGTTTTTTGATAATTCAGTCTCGGTAGCTGCCAGTTTTTCTCTGGCATGCAAACGTTCCATCAGCTGAATTCGTTCTTCCAACAATTCCTGTTTACGGGTTTGTATGGCAAAATAACTTTGTGCAAACGCAATCTGCTCTTTTTTTGGATCTCCATTTTGGGCAATCAGATAGCAGGCATACCGGGTAAGCATGATATCGTCCACTTCACGCTTTCCGCCTTTTCCCAATTCGATCATTTTGGTGACGTCAACGAAATGATCGAATACCGCTTCTCCTGTAGATTTGCAACTTACTTTTGCTTTGTCTACTGCATTCAAAAAATTCCTCCAATCGGAGTATCCAAGTAGCTCCTGTAATTCGCGTGCTAACCAATATTCAATGCCATCCTGTTCGTAAGCATATTCTTCAAAACTTTTACTGAGTTTGGTGATTGTTTCTTTTTCCATAAGATTTCAATTGTTTATTAACGATGAATGATCATTCAGGTTTAAAACTAATTCTTTCAATAAAATCGTGACATTTTGCTTTGTTATAATGGACTGTAAACATGGTAAAAAGGGGTATTATTTCCCAATTAAGATAATATTTAATTCTAATAATTGATGTTTAAATTGATTATTTTAGTAAATTCAGAATCTTGTGCAATTAATTTCCCGCAATTCGAACAGTTGGGTTATTCGTTAATAGTAAATCAATTTCTTCGTAATGTTTTGTTATTCTTTGTTCAATAGTATCAAAAAATACATCAAATGGAACATATCCTTCTGGTAGGATACCTGAAATAGCAGGATTATCAAATTCAACGCCTTTACGTATACGATGTAACTCACCGGGTATTTTTTTTCCTGCCGGTGTAGTATCGTCTATTCTAACTGTGTGTATCATACTGATCCCTTTTAAATTATTATACAAAGATAAAATATTATTCAGATTGAACATCAATGTGAATGAATATTTCAAATTCTCTAACAATTTTAAGTACTGGTTTGTTGGGTAATTCTGGTATCAGGTGTGTTTATAACCCAACTTATTTAACGCTTCTTTCGCATGCTGTAATGAATCAACAAAATCTATCCATCTCTTAAGATTCTTTATTTACTATTTTTACAGCAGGTTATTTATTTGAATAAATCGTGTAATTCTGATCAATACAACAACTCCACTTCATGCTTTTGGCTTTTATTTAATTTGAACATTTTGGTGACGTCAACGAAATGGTTTTATACAGCATCACCGGTAGATTTGGAACTTTCTTTTATTTTCTCAATAGCATTCAGAAAATTCCTCCAATCGGAATATACAAGAAGTTCTTGTAGTCCGCATATCAACTCAGATACAAAATATCCAAACAATCCATTCGCTCATTCTTTTATTAATGTTCACTAGCGGTTTGAAATCTTTTCTTAGTTTACTCTTAGTTTACTTATAGTTATATCTTAGATAACTCTTATCATTAATAGGTTAAATTATCTAAAATATAAATAATAAATAAATTTAAATATATTATATTTGCAAACTAAATGGGAAGTGAACTGCACCTATAGGTTTATTGGTGTATCACTTACCCGGATAATCGAAACCTATTGTTTAACCACACATTAAATTTTACAACTATGGCAAGATCAAAAAGCATTTTACAAGTTGAAGGATCTATGGCTAATTTTAGCATGTACCGGATGCATGGCACCGACAAAATCGTTGTGCGCATAAAAGGTGGTCCGACCAAAGAACAGATTGAAAAGTTACCTCAATTTGAGCAATTAAGACAAAACAACAGTGAATGGACCGGCTGCACCCTTATGGGAAGCCAGATCCGCTGGTCATTTAAGGTAATGAACCGGTTGGAGGATTATGCCGTTACGGGTGCGCTGAATGCCATCTGTAAGGAGATACAAAAGTTTGATACCGAAAACGGGCAGGGCAAACGGTCGATCATCCTGTCGCAACACAAAAACATGGTTCTGGGCTTTCCATTCAGCAATAAGCAGGTACTGGAAAGCGTCCTGCGCGTGCCCATTGAAACGACACTGGACAGGCTGACCGGGAAAGCTGTTATACAAATTCCGGCGATAAATACGGATATGTATCTCTACAATTTCCGGAAATTGCCTTATTACCGGATCGTAGCCTGTCTGAGCGGAGCCTGTGATATGATGATTCCTGTGGAAGGAAAAGAATATGGATCACCTTTTACCGGGTATTGTGATAATGAACGTGGTGTTTTCGAATCGGCCTGGACACCAACCCTGGGCATGCAACCGGCCATGAACATCACCCTGCAGTATCCGCTGGAGGAAGACCCGATTCCGGATCAGGTGACCTTGCTTCTGTGCATAGGCATTGAATTTGGAAAACCAGGTTCCGGGAATATCACCACACCGGTGAAATATGCCGGAACGGGGAAGATTGTCAGGGTGGGGTGAGAAGAACGTTCCGCGTTTGAAGAGTTTGAAGAGTTTGAAAGTTTGAAGGGTTGAAGGGTTAAAAACCTGCGCAACAATTATATCTCATCCTGTTCCCAGGGATAAAACCCTGCGTTACAATTATATCTCATCCTATTCCCAGGGTTAAAACCCTGCGTTACAATATCGGTCATGCCTCCGGCATTAGCTGAAAACCGGCAGACAGTTCCGTAGGAACGGCCGATATTGTAGCCACTCCCAGGGTTAAAACCCTGCGTTACAATATCAGTCATGCCTCCGGCATTAGCTGAAAGCTGGCAGGCAGTTCCGTAGGAACGACCGATATTGTAGCCACGGAATTTATTCCGTGGAAAATGGAACGACCGATATTGTAGCCACGGAATTTATTCCGTGGAAAATGGAACGACCGATATTGTAATACGGAATTTATTCCGTGGAAAATGGAACGACCGATATTGTAATACGGAATTTATTCCGTAGAAATAAAACATGATGGAATTTATTTCTGACCAATCATGACAAAGAATTTTATTCATTTTTAAAATGTAAATCTGATAAAATAAAAAAATTATGGCAAATACCTATCATCAAATTTATATACAGTCTGTTTTTGCAGTAAAATACCGTGAAGCAAGAATTATAACAGAAGTGAAATCACCTCTGATGGCTGTAATAGGTAATTTAATCAATGAAACAGGCTGTAAGACGATACTTGTAAATGGAATGGAGGATCATGTACACTGTTTTTTCGGATTAAAACCTACAATAGATGTTTCGAAAGTTATGCAAATTGCAAAAGCAAAATCATCGAAATGGATCAACGAGAGCGGAATCTTTCAACGCCGGTTTGAGTGGCAGGAGGGCTTTGGTGCATTTTCATACAGTCATTCCCAAATCGATGCTGTATGTCGTTATATAAAGAATCAGGAAATACATCACAGCAATCAAACATTTCTGGATGAATATATTGAAATGTTGCAAAAATTTGAGGTGGATTTTAATACCGATTATTTGTTTGATGAGATGATTTGAAAAAACATTTAAATAATTTTCCCATTCCAATTCCCAGGGTTAAAAACCTTCGCAACAATTATATCTCATCCTGTTCCTTGGGTTAAAACCCTGCGTTACAATTATATCTCATCCCATTCCCAGGGTTAAAACCCTGCGTTACAATATCGGTCATGCCTCCGGCATTAGCTGAAAACCGGCAGGCAGTTCCGTAGGAACGACCGATATTGTAGCCACTCCCAGGGTTAAAACCCTGCGTTACAATATCGGTCATGCCTCCGGCATTAGCTGAAAACCGGCAGACAGTTCCGTAGGAACGACCGATATTGTAATATGGAATTTATTCCGTGGAAAATGGAACGATCGTTATTGTAATACGGAATTTATTCCGTGGAAATAGGAACGTACGATATTGTAATACGGAATTTATTCTGTTGAAAATTGAGATAATATAATCTGGAATTTATTCCATCTCAATTACCAGCCACATATAGGCAAAAAAAGACTGCCCATTTCTGAGCAGTCTTAAATATTAAATAGTAAATGATAAAATGGTCAATTAGAACACACGTTCCGCCATACGTTTGTAACCATCATAACGCCATTTGGCATTTGTCTGGGCAGCAACGAATAGTTCCTGTGCTTCGGCAGGGAATTGTTTCATCAATGAAGTGTAACGTACTTCACCTTTCAGGAAGTCCTGGAATTTATCCCATACCGGTTCTTTCGAATCAAGTATCATAGGGTTCTTTCCTTCAGCTTCCAATTCAGGATTGAAACGGTACAGGTGCCAGTAACCACATTCTACAGCACGTTTTTGTTCATCCTGTGCTTTGCCCATTCCGGCAAGTAAACCGTGGCTGATACATGGAGAATAAGCAATAACAATCGATGGTCCGTCAAAAGCTTCCGCTTCGCGAAGTGCTTTGATGGTTTGAGCCTGATTGGCGCCCATGGCAATCTGAGCGACATATACATACCCGTAAGTAGCAGCCATCATACCAAGGTCTTTTTTACGAACCCGTTTACCGGCAGCAGCGAATTTAGCCACTGCACCAACCGGAGTTGATTTAGAAGCCTGTCCACCTGTATTCGAATAGATTTCGGTATCCAGTACCAGGATATTCACGTTTTTGCCCGAAGCCATAACATGATCCAGGCCACCAAAACCGATATCATATGCCCAACCGTCACCACCTATAATCCATTGCGATTTTTTGATGATATATTGAGTCAAATCAGCAATCTGTTTTGCCAATGCACTGTCAGTTGCTTTTACCAGAGGGGTAATTTTAGCTTCCAGTTCAACAGTTTTTTCAGTTACTTCACGGTTTTCGATCCATTCAGTAAACAATCCTTTCAATTCGTCCGAAATAGAAGCATCAGTTTGAGCTTCGGTAAACAAACGAACCAGACGTTCACGCATGTTATCGTTGGCAAATACCATACCCAGGCCGAATTCTGCATTATCTTCGAACAATGAATTAGCCCATGCCGGACCGTGACCTTCGTCATTCGTAGTATACGGAGTAGAAGGAGCAGAGTTTGAATAGATAGAACTACAACCGGTAGCATTCGAAACCATTTGACGTTCACCGAAAAGCTGAGTTACCAGTTTCACATAAGGAGTTTCACCACAACCGGCACAAGCACCAGAGAACTCGAACAATGGAGTAGCAAGTTGTGAGTTTTTCACGTTTGCTTTTACATCAATCAGGTTTTGTTTGGTTTTCACTTCAGTAGAACAGAAATCCCAGTTATCCTGATTCGGATATTGTGATTCGATATGTACCAGTTCCAATGCTTTTTCACCTTTGTTACCAGGACAAACATCCACACAGTTATTACAGCCCATACAGTCGAGTACATCAACCTGAATACGGAATGCCATACCTGCAAACGCTTTACCGTTGGCTTTCAATGTGTCATTAAAAGGAGCTTTTGCCAGTTCGGCTTCGTCCAGAACAAACGGACGGATAGCAGCGTGAGGACAAACATACGCGCATTGGTTACACTGGATACAATTTGAAGAATTCCAAACCGGTACGTGCGATGCAACACCACGTTTTTCGTATTTAGAAGTACCTTGTTCCCAGGTTCCGTCTTCACGACCTTTGAAAGCTGATACAGGCAGATCATCACCAGCCTGTGCATTGATCGGACGAACGACATCCCTGATAAAGGTAGGAACAATGTCGGTTTTAACTTCGTTTTCGTCAACCAGGTTAGCCCATTCAGCAGGGATTTCCACTTTCGTGTATTCACCACCGCGATCGACAGCTGCATAGTTTTTGTTAACAATGCTTTCACCTTTTTTACCGTATGATTTGTTGATCGCATATTTCATTTTCTCAACTGCCAGTTCGTAAGGAACAACATTGGTGATTTTGAAAAATGCCGACTGAAGAATTGTATTGGTACGGTTTCCAAGTCCTATTTCCTGTGCAATGCTTGATGCATCGATAATGTACAGGTTGACAGAATGAGTTGCCAGGTATTTTTTTACATTAACCGGTAAGTTGCTCAATACTTCATCTTTATTCCAGATGGTATTCAACAGGAACGTACCGTTTTTCTTCAACCCTTTGGTTACATCATACAATTTCAGGTATGCCTGTACGTGACAAGCCACGAAATCGGGAGTTGTTACCAGATAGGTTGAACGGATTGGAGTAGCACCAAAACGTAAATGCGAACAGGTAAATCCGCCTGATTTTTTTGAATCGTATGCAAAATAAGCCTGACAGTATTTATCGGTATTGTCACCAATAATTTTGATCGAGTTTTTATTTGCACCTACCGTACCATCAGCTCCTAACCCATAAAATTTAGCTTCGATAGTTCCGGCACCACCCATGGCGATTTCCGCTTTCATTGGAAGGGAAGTAAAGGTAACATCATCCACGATACCAACCGTAAAGTGATTACGTGGTTCGGGTAATGCAAGGTTTTCATAAACCGAAAGCACCTGGGCAGGAGTGAAGTCTTTCGACGACAGACCGTAACGTCCGCCTACAACCAATGGTTGATTTGGAGTGCCATACAATACATCTTTTACATCCAGATACAATGGTTCGCCGCCTGCACCCGGTTCTTTGGTACGATCCAACACGCAAATACGTTTTGCAGTCTTAGGCAATACCGATAAGAAATGTTTCGCAGAGAACGGACGATATAAATGAACAGATACCAACCCTATTTTTTCGCCTTTGGCGGTGAGATAGTCAATACCTTCTTTAATAGCTTCGGTAGAAGAACCCATGGCAATAATCACACGATCAGCATCAGGTGCTCCGTAATAATCGAACAAACCATGAGGGCGGCCAGTTATGACAGCCAGTTTATTCAGATAATCTTCCACCACTTCAGGAATGGCATCGTAGAATGGGTTACAGGCTTCGCGGGCCTGGAAGTAGATATCCGGATTCTGTGCAGTACCACGGGCAACAGGATGTTCTGTACTCAAGGCACGTTCACGGAAAGCTTTCAACGCTTCCTGATCAAGCAATGGAAAAAGATCTTCCTGATCGATTTGTTCTATTTTTTGAATTTCGTGAGAAGTACGGAAACCATCGAAGAAGTGTACAAAAGGAACACGGGTTTTAATAGCTGCCAGATGAGCAACTGCCGCCATATCCATAACTTCCTGTACCGAACCAGTGGCAAACATAGCGCAACCAACCTGACGTACAGCCATGACATCCTGATGATCACCGAAAATGGAAAGTGCATGAGAAGCAAGTGCACGAGCCGATACGTGATAAACACCCGGAAGTAATTCTCCGGCTACTTTATACATGTTCGGAATCATAAGCAACAAGCCCTGGGAAGCAGTATACGTTGAGGTTAATGCCCCAGCCTGAAGTGCACCATGCATTGCTGCAGCAGCACCCGCTTCCGATTGCATTTCCTGAACCTGTACCTTTTCACCGAAAATGTTTTTACGGCCTGTTGAAGCCCACTCATCGACATATTCTGCCATGGTAGTGGACGGTGTGATAGGATAAATTGCAGCTACTTCGGTGAACATATACGAGATATGCGCAGCAGCCTGATTTCCATCACAGGTCAAAAATTTTTTTGATTTAGCCATTTCGTTAATAATTTATTTAATGTTATACCCCTAACCCCTAAAGGGGAAAAAGAGCGGTTTTTGTTTATAAATTTTAAGAACCCCTAGCCCCTAAAGGGGAACTACGTTAGTATCGTCTCCTACTTGTTTTAATTATCCGGTTCATTAACCAGGACACCCATTCTTTTCTTTCTTTCCCCCCTTTAGGGGCCGGGGGTTCTTTCTTTTCTTTCTTCCCCCCTTTAGGGGCCGGGGGTTCTTTCTTTCTTTTCTTTCTTCCCCCCCTTTAGGGGTCGGGGGTTCTTTAATACAGGAATCCAAACAACCACAATGGAATTACGTTCTTATTTCCTGTTTCGATATTATCGGCAGCATACATCACTTTTGAATAATGCTTTCCGGATTCGGGTTTATTCTCACATTTGAAATGAAACTGCTGGTCGATGCAAAAATCCAAATGGTATTTACAGACATTTACTTTATGACAGGCATGCAACGCGTTGTAAAAGAAAGTCTTTTGTTCTGCCAGTTTATCCACATGGCCTGAATTAATGGTGTACATCAGATTTGTGTTGTGTACATACACCAGGTTTGGTTTCTTTGGATATTCGTCCCCGTCGGCATACAACATGTTCAACAGGCGTGCATCTTTCAGGTATTTTATATAATTCATCACCGTTGCCCTGGATACCCCGATCTCATTACTCAACTGACTCACGTTGGGTGCAGCCGGTGCCGTATTCATAATCAGAAAAAGCAACCTGCGTATTTTGGAAAGGTATTTCAGTTCAATTTGTTTTATGAGTAAAATATCCACTTCCAGCATCATATTCATGGTTTTGATCAGGTTCTCTGAAAAATTACGATCTTCCAGAAAGAACGGATAATAACCATGATGCAGATAAGCCTGAAAATAATCGAGCGGATGAATTTCAGCACAAATATGAGTTGCTATTGCTTCATGGTTGTTCATGATTTCATCCAATGTATACGAATTGAAACGGGTACCGGCTTGTAAATTCAAAAATTCACGGAATGAAAACCCCCGTAAATTATAAGAAGCCACTATATCCTGCAGGTCGGTATTCTCTTCAATCAGTCGCATGACCGAAGAACCTGAGAAAATGATTTGAAGTCCGGGGAAACGGTCGTAACACTCACGCAATTCCTTCGACCAGTTTTCATATTTAAAGGTTTGATCAAGCAGTAACGTTTTGCCTCCCTGAGCGCAAAACTCATCAGCAAATTCAACCAGTGTATGTTCGGTGAAGTAAAGATTATTGAAGTTTACATACAAACAACTCCGGTCGGTACCGAAATGTTCCTTTGCAAATTGGAGTAAAAAAGTGGTTTTACCAACGCCACGGCTGCCTTTGATCCCAATTAACCGGTGTGTCCAGTCGATTTCGTCCATCAGCATTCGCCTGACAGGCGACTGAACATGTTCAACTAAATAAGTGTGTGTTTTGTAAAACGCCTCCATTATGCATTTGTTATGTCACAAAATTAATACAATTAATTCATTTTGCAATGCAGAGATGGCAAAATTAGGAAATATTACATTCAGATGCATTGAAAAGGGGTACAGTACGCTTTTTAGCTGTATATAAATACCGAAAAAACAAATATTTTATGCATTTTCTATTTTGTGTTGGAATGTGAAATAAATATTTAACGAAATAATTGGAATTGTAAAATGGAATGCGTAGTTTTGGAGAGCGAAACCATTTACTATTTCTTCATTTACTATTTACTATTTAAGAAATGAATTAACATATTCTTTCAGTATAAGGAATGTCTTTTAAAATTAAATGAAAATGAAGGAAGAAAAATGAAAATTGTAAATTCTCTTTTTTTAATATTTAGTATTTTACAAATGGTGGTTTATTAGATTGATTCATGACTTGGGATAATCTATTAAAATTAAATAAAAATTTATGGAGAAAATTGTAAATTGTAAATGAATAAATTGTAAATTCTTTGTATCATGAAAATCAAATTTATCGGTGCTGCACGTGAAGTAACCGGCAGCAAACATCTTATTACCACGAATGAAGGGAAGCGTATCCTGCTTGATTGCGGGATGTTTCAGGGAAAAGGGCTTGAAACGGACAGCTTGAACCGAAACCTGATGTTCGACCCGGCAACCATCGATTACCTGATACTCTCACATGCCCATATCGATCATTCGGGATTGATTCCGTATATCTATAAACTTGGTTTCCGTGGATCGGTGATATGTACCAGTGCCACCCGTGACCTGTGTGCCCTAATGCTGGCAGATAGCGGGCATATACAGGAGCTGGATAATAAATGGTTTAATAAAAAACGGGAGAAACAAGGGCTGCCACCTGTACAACCAATTTACGATGAGATCGATACTGAAAAATGCATGGAACTGTTTATCTCGGTAGACTTCGACCGCAGGTTCTATATCAACGACAAGATAAATGTCAAATTTACCAATACCGGTCATATGTTGGGTGGTGCAGTGGTAAACCTGGAATTGCTTGAGAATGGTAAAAAGGTACATCTGGCATATACCGGCGATATCGGGCGTCCTCATAACCGGATCATTCATCCACCAACTGCATTTCCGCAATGCGATTACCTGATCACCGAATCGACTTACGGCGACAGGTTGCATCCGGCCGATAAAGATACGGAAGAAGACTTACTGAAGATCGTGCTGGATACCTGTGTCACAAAAGCAGGCAAGCTGATTATCCCTTCATTCTCAATTGGTCGCACCCAGGAAATAGTCTTTGTATTGAATAATTTATACAATGACGGCAGGTTGCCTAAAATAGATGTGTTTGTGGACAGTCCGCTTTCGGTCAATGCAACGGATATATTCAGGATCCACCCTGAATGCATGAATGAAGAAGTAAAAAAGGTGATTAAAACAGATCCCGATCCGTTTGGATTCAATTCACTGCATTATATTAAAAATGTGGACGAGTCGAAAGCCCTGAACGATTATAACAAACCGTGTATTATTATTTCTTCATCAGGCATGTTGGAAGCCGGACGTGTAAAACATCATGTGGCTAATAATGTATCCAACTGGCGAAATACCATCCTGATCGTAGGATACTGTACACCAAGTTCTTTGGGAGCACGTATCCAGGAACCGGGATTGAAGTATATATCCATCTTTGGAGAGATGCACGAAGTAAATGCTTCTATTGCCAAGATAGAAGCCTTTTCGGGGCATGGCGATTACAAAGAAATGAAAGCTTTCCTGAGCTGCCAGGACAAAGCGCAAATTAAGAAAACTTTTTTAGTACACGGTGAATACGAAGTTCAGATGATTTACGCCGAAGGATTAAAAGTAGATGGTTACCACGACATATTCATACCTAAAGCGGGAGAGGAGTATGTGTTGTAAAACAATGAAATCAAAATGAGGAAATAATAATCCGGTTTCTTTATCTAAAAGATGTAGTAAGAGGTTTACCCGAAAAGGGTAAACCTCTTTTTCGTATATATTCAAACGGATAGGAAATTTACAAATGCAAAAATCTAATATATACATATATTTAATAAATATGGCAAAATGTAATGTTTATTTATCAAATTTATTAGATGATACATAGACTTTATTTTGCTGCAGCATAATTTAAAAATAATCAATTTGAAGTTATTAAAATGTTGTAAATAATAAAGAATTATACATTTCTTATCAACCCCACTACCTGTCATATAAAAGAGTTTATTTCTTTATTTCAAATTTTCAGTTATAACGTCAGAAACAATCCCATGTAAATTCATTTAGTTACAAACTCACCGTTAACACTATGAGGTGAAATTTGCGATTATTTTTTTTGAACAGGGTTTTTTAATTTATATTTTAATAATTAAAAAAACTAATTTTATGAATATAAGACTTTTAAATAGCTTTGAATAAACTGATATTTTTTGCAAAAGCCGGAGAAGTATGACTTCGTTTAATGATAATCTGTTTCAGAAAGTCAACTTCTGATTGGCACAGCTTAAAGGCTGCGTAAAATAAAGGATTTATTTGCTTTCAGAACAACAAGCAGATACGTCATATTAACCCATTACAACTTGAATGAACAAAGATATATAATCCATGTAATTGAACGATTTTACAGGTTTTTGAGTATGGGACTTTTATAAACGATGTTCAGTTTGGACGAATGACTTTCTGTATTTATGTCAGCTTTTTGAGCTACATAGCCGGATGAAATGATACAATTATTTACTAAAAATAAATGAATTTAAAATTCAGGATTCCATTAAAATGAACAATAATACATTTTCTGAAAAAGAAGTATCGTTTAACTTTACAGGATTATTTTTCTTCAACGTGAATGTCTAAAAACGAGAAACTAAAATTAATGTAAGATGTATGAAAATAATCCTTTTAATTTAATATTTACCAGTAAAAATTCAAAAGTTGACTATCAGAAGTCAAAAAAAAATTAATTATTATCCTTTAACCAATTAATTAAATATTCATGAGTAAAGACAAAAAGAAAAGGCTATTAGGAGCCAGGAGTATGTTGACATTTATTCTATTATTAATGTCGACTCTTATTTTCGCACAGACAAAAACCTTAACTGGTAAAGTCGTAGATGAGAATGGAGAAGCTATTATTGGAGCCTCGGTTTCAGTGAAGGGAACTTCCCGGGGAACAATAACGAATCTGGATGGTAGCTTTTCACTTGTAACCGATCCAAAAGAAGTAGTGAATGTAACGCTAATAGGATATATCGAACAGAATATCACTGTTGGTTCACAAACTTTCCTGAATTTAATCATGAAAGAAAAAGCTCAATCACTTGACGAAGTGGTAGTAGTAGGGTATGGTGTTCAGAAGAAGACCGATGTTACCGGCGCCATGGCGCGTGTGGGTGAAAAAGAATTGAAAGCCATGCCAGTGAAAGATGCGTTGCAGGGTATGCAAGGAAAAGTAGCCGGTATTGACATTACAACCAACCAACGTCCGGGAGAGGTTGGAGCCATCAGGATTCGTGGAGTGCGTTCCATAAATGCCACCAATAATCCGTTGTATGTAGTAGACGGAATGGTACTTCAGGCAAGTGGAATTGAAAATATCAATCCAAGTGACATTGAATCGATTGACATTTTAAAAGATGCTTCGGCAACAGCTATTTATGGATCACGTGGTGCCAACGGTGTTGTTTTGGTAACTACCAAACATGGAAAAAGCGGTAAATTGTCGGTGAACTATAGTGGATCCGTTACCCTTGAAAAATTGTATAATGTCACTGAGAATATGAATGCCGGAGAATGGATTGATTATTCCCGTTTAGCAAAAATAAATGCTGGTTCATACGGAGCAACTACAGCTTCCCGTGCAGGTGATTTTGCAAAATGGGGATCTGTGGCTGATTCATGGGCAAATGTAGAAGCCGGTTGGTCTAAAGACGCAGCTGGAAACGATGTCTGGAATTCAGGTAATGTAAAAAGTTTCGATTGGGAAAAATATGGCAAGCAAACAGGCATCACTACCGAGCATACATTAAGTGTTTCCGGTGGTGGTCAGAATAGCCAGGGATACGGTTCCTTCGGTTATTTCAAACAGCAGGGAACCCAACCAGGACAAAAATATGAACGATTTACCTCAAAGGTCAGTTTCGATGCTGCTCCCACTAAATGGTTTAAAATGGGAACAGCTATTAACGGATCATTGGCAAATCAGGACTATGGTTATAACTTTTCAAAATCAGTAACCGGAGCGGGAGATTATTACAGTGCTTTGAGAGGAATGCTGGCATGGACCGTTCCGTATACAGCCAGTGGTGACTATATCCGAAATCCGGCTGCCGGAGATGTAAATATTATTAATCCGATCGATGAATTGAATTATACTGTCAATAACCGGAAAGGATTTATCGTTAACAGTAGCTTTTATAGCCAACTGGATTTTGGTGAAATGTATAGTCCTTTAAAAGGATTAAAATACAGGATTCAATTCGGTCCTGAATTAAGGTATAATCGGAATGCTTCCTTTTATGATAAAAGTGGTATTAATGGAGATGGAAGCAATCAGGCTACCTATAATACGAGCCAGGTATTGTCATGGACATTGGACAACCTGATTTATTACGATCGGAATTTGGGTACAGACCATAAAATTGGTGTTACATTAATGCAATCGGCATCGGGTTATCATTCGGAGTTCGGAAATATGAAATCGAATACATTGGCTACCAACACCGAGTTGTGGTATAACATTGGTTCAGGGGGAAGCCTGAATGGCTTTAGTTCAGGTTTAACCGATACCCAGATGGCCTCGTATATGGCTCGTGTAAATTATGGATACAAAGACAAGTATTTGTTGACTGCCTCAACACGTTTAGATGGATCGTCGGTGCTGGCAGATGGGCATAAATGGGCACCTTTTTATTCAGCAGCATTGGGCTGGCGTATCGATCAGGAAGACTTCATGAAAAATTTCAAATTCGTTGATGCATTAAAACTTCGTATGGGAGCAGGGGTAACAGGTAATGCTGCTATTTCAGCTTACAGTACCAAAGGGGGTATTACTCAGACCTATTACAACTGGGGAGCTACATCATCTACTACCGGATATATTTTGTCTGATTTATCAGCAGCTACACCTGTACTATTGGCAAATACCAATTTAGGATGGGAGAGAACAACCCAATATAACCTGGGTCTGGATTATACGGTTTTAAATAACCGTATTAACGGAAGTGTCGATGTTTATCAGACCAAAACGAATGATTTGTTGATGAAAATGTCCATACCAAGTACTACAGGCTATGTTCAAACCTGGAGCAATGTCGGGTCAACTAAAGGTTGGGGTATTGATTTTCAGATAAACTCACTCAATATTAAGACAAAAGATTTTCTTTGGTCAACTACATTGACATGGTCATTAGACAGATGTAATGTGACAGCATTATCGAACGGCAGAACTCAGGATTTGTCCGCTTTACTATTTGTAGGCAAAGATTTAGGGGTATACTATGACTATGTTTATGATGGGGTTTGGAAAACATCGGAAGCTGCAGATGCTACAAAATTAGGTGGTCGAAAACCAGGTCAAATCAGAGTTAAGGATTTAAATGGTGATGGCGTCATCGATTCGAATAACGATAAACAAATTGTAGGGAAAACACGTCCTGACTGGTCGGGTGGTATCACGAATACTTTCAACTATGAAAATTTCGAACTTTCGTTCTTTATCTATTCACGTTGGGGATTTAAAGTGAATGCCGGATCAGCCAACCTTGGTGGACTTTACCAATCGCGTAAATTAGATTATTGGATTGCAGGTGTGAATGAAAACGCTGAATATTATTCTCCGGGTTCGAATGGTGTAAATGCGGATCTTTATTCAACATCACAGGGCTATCAGGATGGTTCGTTTGTCAAGATGAGAAATATTAGTGTAGGGTATAATTTTACATCAAAACAACTCAATAAAGTTGGACTTAGTAATCTTAAAATCTATGCTCAGGTTATGAATCCATTTACCATCTATTCTAAATGTAAGATCCTGGATACTGATCTTACCAACTATGACAATAATACTACTGCCACAGGAACAGAGACTACCACCAAAGGATTAGTATTTGGTATTAACGTTGGTTTTTAAAATCTTAAAAAAAATACACAATGAAAATAAATAAAACAATATTAATAGCGACAATCGTATGTATATCGGGGGTTTTAATGCCTTCCTGCAGTGAAAGTTTCTTAAATGAGAATTTGACTACCAGCCGTAATACTGAATACTTCAAAACACAGGCAGGTCTGGATGACTTATCAACAGGCCTGTACGGAGTATTGAAGTTTAAATTCAACTATATCTGGGGCATCGAAATGTACAACTTAGGTGTGGATGAGTTTACAGATGCCAACAACTCTATTCCAAGTTTCAACGGTTACAGTTCTGACCTGAATGCTACTGAAACAGGTGCTGTATCTCCTTTATGGGATAATATGTACGGCTATATCGAGTCTGCCAATACGCTTATTCAGAATGTACCGCTTTACTACAATGCTACGAATGCAAATTACAATGTCAGATTGGGAGAAGGCTATTTTCTTCGTGCCTATTGCTACCTGCAGTTATTTACTCAATTTGGGGGCGTTCCATTGAAATTAATTCCTTCGAATGGTAAAGTAGAAACCTATTTTACCAGGAACTCTCAGGAAGAATGTATGAACCAAATTATAGCTGATTTTGAAAAAGCGTATAGCTTGTTACCGGCTGCTCCTGCAACAACCGGACGTATTACAAAATGGGCTGCAGCTCACTTTGCTGCAAAATCTCATTTAACCCGTGCGAGTGAATTATACGCTTCGTGGAATTCTTCGTATGTGTCTGCCGACTTAGACGCAGTGATTAAAAATGGTTCTGAAGTAGTAGCCGCTTGTCCGTTGGCTAATGATTTTGTAGAACTTTGGGATTATACAAAAGCAAACAGTGCGAATGAAAAATCGACAGAAGTCGTTTTAGCAGCACAATTCTCGGATGACCAGACTACCTGGGGACGTTATGGCAATCAAATGCACCTGTATTATCCTTCTGTTTACCAGGACCTGGCAGGAACAACCCGTGATATATCGGGTGACCGTGAATTTTCGTATGCACGTGCTACCAATTACACCATGGATGTATTCGACAGGGTGAATGACTCCCGTTTCTGGAAATCGTTTATTACAACCTATGGCTGCGATAATACAAAAGGTGCTCCAACGTGGACTGCTACGAATGCACCATTTGGTCCTGCTGGAACCGTTGCAGGGGCTAAACGTTTTGTTGGTGGAAACCTGGCCGTTAAATACATTGTAAATAATGACGGAGATAGCCGTTATGCACCTGTAGCAAATGATATAACAGGCGTTTTGAAGGGTGGAGTCATGCAGAATACCAATACTTTTGTACGCTACTTTAGCGGGGAACCTCAGGCCTGGGTTGGCAAACATGGCAATAACGGATACTATGGTGTTCAATTAAGATCAGTGGCTTTGTCTAAATTCCGTGACGGTTACCGTGTTGCCATTGCTTCTCAGTTTGGAACACGCGACGCTATTATCGCCCGTTCGGCAGATGATGTATTAATGGTAGCCGAAGCGTATATTCGCAAGGGTGAATCAAGTTATCCGGATGCCATTACCTGGATGAATAAATTGCGCGATCGTGCAGCTTATAAAGCCGGAGAAGACAGGTCGAAACATGTTGATGGAGGTCAGGCTTATAAGAACAATTCATTTTGTACCGGTAAAGGCGGTGGTTATTCAGCCGATGGAGCTATTTATTATGAAAAGAATACGTATTATGAGTCGAATAATGATATGGCTGTAGCTACAACATCAACCGGTTCATCCATGCACATTAATGATGCAAATGCTATTTACAACTCACCGGTTGATGCACTTATCTATACTAAATTAGGATCTTCTTCCAATGCAGATAAGATGATGTGTTTCCTGTTGAATGAACGTACACGGGAACTTTGTGGTGAGACCTATCGTTGGGAAGATTTAGCCAGAACCAAGACATTGGAAAGTCGTTGGAAAGCATTTAATGATGGTTTTGTCAGAGGCAATACTGCCTTTAATCCGGCAACTCACTATTACCGTCCTATTCCGCAATCATTCCTGGATGGGATTAGCAATGCCAATGGAGGATCGTTGACAGCTGATGAGAAAAAACAACTTCAAAATCCGGGTTATTAATCCGTAATAACAAACTTGTCTATAAATAACTTAATCCGGCTAATGCATTTAGCCGGATTTTGTTTTGCCCTTTTTTTAGTTCTACTTTACAAAATTAAATATCTAACCATCCCGATAGCTATCGGGAACACAATAGTTCACAATAGAAATTATATTTTCAGTAATGATATCAAGTTTGAAATTTTAAGATAATGTTTAGTAATTGAATAAACCTTATTTTGGTTGTTTTCATCAGTAATCCTTCAGTATAAAGAATATAGCCCTAAGAAAATAACATCATATACAGGATTTACAGGATTTACAGGATTTATAGTAAATGAATATTTTTAACATGTTAATCCTGTTAAATAAGTTACATAACAGCCCCTTTTCAGTCCTGTGAAACCAAAAACGATATGAATCAAAAAGCAATTTAGAAGAAAATTATTACGCCACAAAGTCACAAAGTCACTAAGGTTCACAAAGCTTATTTGATTTTCTTTACTTTGTGTATCTTTGTGTCTTAGTGACTTCGTGGCAAGGGGAATTTGTTTCATGAGAGTTACTTAAGAGCTTCCTATTACGCCATGCCAACCAAAAAATATGAAATAAATAGTAATTAAGAAAAAATTATTTCGCCACAAAGTCACAAAGTCACTAAGGTTCACTAAGCTTATTTTATTGATTTTCTTTACTTTGTGTATCTTTGTGTCTTAGTGACTTCGTGGCAAGGGGAATTTGTTTCATGAGAGTGCATTATCCGTCGGCTGACGGACCAAAACGATATGAAACAAACGAATGTAAACGGTCAAATCGTAAATTGTAATCCCGATAGCTATCCGGAGTAAATCTGATGGGTTTGTTTCATGAGAGTGGATAAAATAATACCCAAACATTATTACCTCACTTACTTTGTCATTTAATTCAACAACAGCCATTTTTACTTATTCTCTCTTCAGGTGAACTTATAATACTATTTCATCAACCAATTTCACCAAAAAATGAGATGTATCAGACAGATTATCCGACTTTTGCCTGATGGTTCAACGTAACGTAAATTTCAAACCTTAAATTGACTATAGATTTATAGATTAGTATTTTAAAATTAAGGTTTTAATACTCACCAATTTAAAAGTTAAATCGAGAGGTTTATTCGTAAAAGGTAAGCCTCTGTTTATTCTGTACTCAAAGAGTCAGGAAATTTATCCATCTAAAGAATAAAAAATACAGACATTCCGAAATTAGGACAAAAACCAATGTCATTTTATCAAAATTATCAGATTGTATGTTGGCTTTACTCTATATTTGTGCAGTTAAAAAAACAGTCCATTTGACCTTTAGTGAAATATTGTAAAGAACACACAAGATTACTTTTCTTCTCAACCCCACTATCCGCTATCGAAAACAGATCATGTTTTCATTTCAAATCTTCAGTTATATAGTCAGATACAATCACTTGTAAATTCATTTATTTACAAGCTCTCCCTTACCTTCATTAGGTACATTTTCCTATTGTCTTTTTTGAACAAGGTTTTTAATTTTTATTTAAACAATCAAAATTTCTAATTTCATGAAAATCAACATTTCGAATTACACAAAGCCAAACAGGCATCTGCACCAGATGCTGTGGACAATTATTTTTGTACTGGTTACGCAACTGACATTTGCGCAGGCCCTTACAGTGAAAGGAAAAGTCAAGGACTCTCAGGGTCTAACAATGATCGGTGTTTCAATTTTAGTTCAGGGTACTTCCAGTGGTACCATTACAGACCTGGATGGAAATTTTTCACTCACTGTACCATCGTCCAATTCGATACTGGTATATTCATTTATTGGAATGGAGTCGCAAAAAGTTGTCGTGGGGAATCAACTGAATCCCGTGATTACATTGCTTGAATCATCGGTGGTATTAAATGAAGTCGTATCCATTGGTTATGGCAGTGTCAAGAAAAGTTCGCTTACAGGGGCTGTTTCCAAGTTAACTGCCGAGAACTTAGGCGAACGGCCGATAGCCCGGGTAGAAAGTGCTTTGCAAGGTACAATGCCCGGAGTTGTAGTTCGGACAACAACCGGTCAGCCGGGACAGGATATTGAAATAAGGGTACGTGGAGCTGCTTCCATTAATGCCAGTTCAAATCCGTTGTATGTGGTCGATGGTGCACCGGTATCATCCTTGTCGGGTATCAGCCCTGCTGATATTTCTACTATTGAAGTACTGAAAGATGCTGCTTCGACTGCCATTTATGGTTCCAGGGGATCTAATGGTGTTGTTATTGTAACCACTAAAATCGGAAAATCAGATAAATCGGGCAAACCGATTATTTCATTTAATGCAAATTACGGTTCCCAGACACTTGAACGTAAAATGGATATGCTCAGTGCACAGGAATGGATGAAATTTCGCATGAAATACAACGATGCAACCTATTTGTCAACAGCAGCAGCAAAAGGTATCACCAATGCCTCGATCAGTGATCCAAGTGCCCTTAGAATGACTAATATTGGTGGTTCAATGACTGCTCCTAACTTTAATGTCATCAATGATGACCGTTGGTTCCAGTATCTGGATGCCGGTACACAAAGTTCACACACATATGATAACACAAAAGGTCCGTTAAGCTTACTCGACTGGCAGAATAATTTTTTCAGGACAGCTCCTACACAGGAATACACGATCAATGTATCCGGAGGTACTGATAAAACAAGATATATGTTTTCGGGTGGTTATATGAACCAGGATGGTATTGCTACAGGTACCGGATATAGCCGGTTGAACCTGCGTGTAAACATTGAAAGTAAAATAAACAACTGGTTAACTGCCGGGTTAATACTTGCCCCAACTTATTCTTCAACAACGGGTGGTGGATTGGCAGATGGAAAAGATTCCAAAACACATCAAACTTTATCTTCCACACCGGTATCTGAGCCCGGAGTTGGCTATATGACAAATGTACAACCAAATACAAAATATGATTATGCCGGATCAACATCCAGTACAACCTACATCATGAATACCAATTTGAGTAATGCCAATACGCTCTTGTTAAATGCCACATCATTTTTTCGCATTGAACCATTTAAAGGTTTTAAAATTCAGGCGACAGCATCCACAAATTATACCAATACAAACGGCGAAACGTATAATTATTCCTCTACCGGAGGTGCCTGGGCATCGGGTGAAGGAGTAAATTCTTCGGGAGGTCATACTACTGCTGCCAGAATTGACAACAGCCTGTTCCAGACAGTTGCCAATTATGACAAGACACTTGGTAAACATTCGATCGGAATTATGTTGGGTTTTTCGGCTGAAGAAAGCAGTCTGGGATATACAACGAACCAATCATTTAACAAACCTTTCCCGAATGATGCCTTACCCGAATCGTTTAATGGAGGTGTATTGGCTGTGGGAACAGATCTGGTTACCAAACTAACTCCCAATACGCTGGAATCATTTTTTGGTCGCGCGCAATATGATTATGCCGGCAGGTATTTTATTTCAGGAAGCTTACGCCGGGACGGAGGTTCTGTTTTTGCAATGAATAATAAATGGGGTACATTCCCTGCCATTTCGGGTGCCTGGAATATCACAGAAGAATCATTTTTCAAAAAGCTGAATGTTGATCCAATCAATTTATTAAAATTAAGAGCCAGTTATGGTGTTACAGGTAATAATGCCATCGATCAGAAAGCTTCTTACGCATTATTATCGGCTATCACCTATGGAGGTCAGGCTGGTTACACCATTAATACTGCTGCTAATCCAAATTTAGGTTGGGAAAAATCAAAAAGTACTGATTTAGCAATTGACTTAGGGCTTTTTAATAACAGGGTTCAACTTTCCCTGGACTATTATACAAAAAAGACGACCGATTTGTTATATAAGGTTCCTATTCCGGGTGCAACAGGATTTACTCTACAATGGGATAACCTGGGAGATATAGATAACAGGGGATTCGAAATAGAATTGAACACTAAAAACTTAACAGGTGCCTTTAAATGGACTTCAAACTTTAACCTGGGTTACAACGAAAATACAGTAAAAAAACTTGGATCATCAGATACCCCGGTTTATTCAGGGTTTGATAATACAAACGTTTCGAATGTTTTACAAGTAGGCCTTCCAATAAACACCTTTTATATGTATCAGGCAACAGGAGTATGGAAAACACAGGCCGAAATTAATGCCTACAGTGCTGCACACAATGGAATACCTGTTACCTTTAATGGTGCACCATTTAAACCCGGCGATATCCGGTACAATGATGTCAATGGAGATGGTGTTATTACCATTGCCGACAAATCATATTTAGGAGCTCCTTCTCCAAAATTCACCTATGGTTTGACCAATACCTTTGAATATAAAAAATTCGACCTGACTATTTTAGTTACTGCTCAATCCGGTGGTAAAATTCTGGGAATCCTTGGTCGTGCACTTGACCGTCCGGGAATGGGAGCCTTAAGTAATGTATTTGGCAACTGGAGAAACGCCTGGTGGTCGGAAACAGAACCTGGTGATGGAAAAACTCCGTATATTTTAAGTACAACAACCGGTACAACCATTGATTCACGCTGGTTATATTCATCGGATTATATACGAATTAAGAATATATCCTTTGGGTACCGTTTACCTTATTTACCAAAGGTTTATTCCTCAGCGCGTGTGTATGTGTCTGTTGAAAATCTGGCAATCTTAACCGGGTATACCGGAGGATATTCACCGGAAGCAGCCAACTCAGGTGTTAGTGGTGCACCGGGTGGCAGTAATTCATTGGGAATTGATTATGGCGGATATCCAACTTCCAGGGTTATCTCAATGGGCATAAACGTAACTTTCTAACTTTAAAAATACAACTATATGAAACACTTAAATAGCATAAAGAAACTATGTATGACTTTAGGGGTCATTCTGATAGTTTCCTGCAGCAATGATTTTTTGGCACTCACTCCGAATGATCAGCTTCTGACATCAAATTCATACAATACACCCAAGCAGGCTGAACAGGCAATAGTAGGTATTTATTCGAATCTTCGTTATCTGGCAAATGATGAATACTTATATCTTTCAGAAGTGCGTTCAGACAATGCCTGGTCAAATCCGAAAACAGATGGCTTACGCGAATATTCTGAAATCGGATCATTCAGGGCCGGTAGTGATATTACCACCTTTAACCTGGTATGGAACGAATGGTATAAAGTCATTCTGGATGCCAATACCGCCATTACTAAAATTCCGGATATAAGTTTTACATCTCAAAGTACTAAAGACCAGTTTTTGGGAGAAGCTTATTTCTTACGCGGATGGGCTTATTTTGAATTAGCACGGTTGTTTGGAAATGTACCAATAATTGACAAACCGTTATCGTCTGCCGAAGTAAAAACAATCAAACAATCCACAGCAGCAGTTGTATATAAAACTATGGTGATTCCGGATATGTCTAAAGCAGAATCTTTGCTTCCTGTAAGTTCGGCTATGACTACTTCCGAAGGTGCATCAGCTAAAGATTTCGGAAGAGCGGATAAGATAGCAGCTAAGGCAATGCTTGGACGTATTTACATGACCATGGCCGGATTTCCGGTGAATGACCCGCTGGCACAGGATAGTGCAGAAGTGAAATTAAAGGGTGTGATTGATTTTTCGGTTGCAAACTCAAACAAATACTGGGCAGGTGATTCTACAGAATGGAAAAAACAATGGATGTCTGAGAACAATAATAAATATTCAATTTTTGCCATTCAATACCGTTCGGGTGGAACCGGCAATACGGCTGTTTTTAATTTTTCTTCAAGCTTGCCACCAACATATACCTCCATTAAAATTTATGGTAATCAGATCTATATTGATAAATCCCTGATGTATCAAATGTCACTGTTAAATTCAGCAGGAAAACCTGATGCACGGGTGTATAACACCACCGTTCTTACAGGTTTTGCTGCCGAAAAGAATTGGCCTGCTTATTCCAATTTGCTTCAATCAGTGACACTTCCGGATGGAACTGTCATAAACAATGTATCTTCGAATACAATGTTTTACAAATACACAAATTCTATTCGTAAAAGAGCTTCTTTAGGTTATGCAGCCAATATTGAGATAGCCATGAAAGATTATAATGACTGGCCGGTTAATTATCCTGTTATACGGTTGGAAGATGTCCAGTTAATGTATGCTGAAGTCCTTTTAAACAAACGGAGTGATGTGACAGGTGCATTGGCTATTGTAAATAAAATCAGGGCAAGGGCAGGAGCTGACGCAGTTTCAACGTCATTAAATGCATCCCAGGCATTACAGGCTGTAAAAGCAGAACGCAGGATTGAATTTTGTGGCGAAGGTGTACGCTGGTTTGATCTGGTACGATGGAACGATTGGAAAAAAGCGATTACTGATAAATTTATCGATTACAATACCACAGATGTAGATGTCAGCAATATCAAAGATGGTCGTTATTTATATCCAATCCCTCAAAATCAAATGCTGGTTCAACCGGGATTATATATTCAAAATCCGGATTATAATTAAGTTCGGTTTCTCCGGGAAATAAGAATAATCAGACTTAACATTTCATACGCGCTTCGATAATAAGCATTCGTCGTATTGAAATGTTAAGTCTGATTTTTTTTTATTCCTCAGAAAGAACAACGTGTATTTTCAGTATCGGGAAAATAATGAATTCCGTGAGGATACAGAAAATGGAGTCAGGCTGACTAATAAAGACGTGGAAGTTTTAGGTATAAATGGATTGTATGCCGAATAAATAAATTTATACCCGGGCTTTAAATAAGTTTCTTTGGCGATTTTGCTGTTGTCTGGAATTCTTTCAAATAGAACGGTTCGAAGTAGGCGGTATCTGCAAATTGTTTTTCAGTAAAAGCCTTTACCCCAAATGCAATCATATTTTCAGCCAATGGAACCAACTGATCTATAAAACGGGCATTGGGGTGGGTGAGTGTTGATTTACATTTATCAGCACCATTCCCAAAGAAATAAACAAGATGGTCTTCAAGCAGTTCAGCGTACGAATCCGGCGTAATGATATCAGCCGATATCTCACGCTGCAGAACTCCCTGACCGTTGTAAAATGCAGCATACACTTCCATTCGACGGGCATCAATCATCGGGCAAAACAACGCATTATCCTTATCGGGCACTAATTGTAGAGCCTGCACGGTCAACACTTCCAGCGTACTGACCGAAATTAAAGGGATTCCATACCCGTAACACAATCCTTTGGCTGTAGATACGCCGATACGTAATCCGGTATACGAACCGGGTCCACTGCTTACAGCCACAGCATCAAGCTTTTTATCCGTTGATTTCAGGACTTCCATCGCTTCGGCAATAAATACGCTTAGCAAGGCAGCATGATTCATCCCTTCGGCATTAGATTTAAAGAATAGACAGCTTGTATCTTCGCTTAATGCAACAGAACAAACATTGGTGGAGGTTTCTATGTGGAGGAGGATCATTCTTATTTACAGTTTATTTATCCGACATAAAACCGGACATGTTATATTTTCTTGGTGAAGGCAAAATTAAGCATTTTAGGCGAATGAAAAAAACAAATCCCCGCTTTCATTTGAAAACGGGGATTTATTCAATTCGTATATCATGATCCGGAACATGCCTGTCAGGTATTACAATTCAAAAATTCTCAGTGAATTGTAAAAACCGGTATATGAATGTATGGCATGCACAAAAAATTATTTAACTGTAACTTTCAACGGATACGCTGTTGTTTCACTAAAGTTGTTCAATGCATTGAACCAGTCATTGTCGGTAGGGAACTTCCATTTGCTCCAACCACCACCGAAATAATAGGTAAAAGATTCACCTACTCTATACGCACCGATAATTAGTCCATGATCAGCATCTTTCAACGTTTTCTTTGCATTCGCAGGAATAACAATCCCTACATAATTACGGCCGGAAGGTACTTTAGCATCCGAAACGGCATCTTCAGCAAATCCAGTGGTACCATTCGCAACGTTTTGTTTCAACACCCCTTTGCCTTCATGTAAATAAATGCCGGCAGCAAGATCCATCTTTTGTGCAGGTCCTGTGAACTTAACAACACCTTTATTGAGCATACTTCCGGCATCGGTTGTAATGGTAAGTGTTTCTTTGTAAAAGGATTTTCCCACTTTGACTGAATCGTATGTCAATGTAAATACAGAACGTAGGGGGCCAACCTCAATTACTTTATAACTGCTGAAATGATCACCCACCCATAACTTACCTTCAGCATAAGGTGCAATACCACCACATCCGAGGGTATGACCTACTTTATATAGATCCAATCCATGTCCGTGATCAATATGATAGGATATTCCTTTTTTAATATCACCATTATAAAATTCATCTACGATCAGGTCATTGGTACGTTTAGCCCAAAAATCAACGCCATTGCTCGGGTTCTCATTTGCCAGAGCCGGACCATACATCCTATAGCCTGCCAGATCATTTTCCCATGCAAAATCGTCTTTTCGTTCAGGTACAAAACGGGCGAATGTTTTTGGTTTTACCACTGCCGGTTTACCAACCGTCAATGAATAAGTTGATTCGGATTTTGCTTTCACATCTGCCTGAAAGATAATGGCTACCGGCTTTTTATTACCGTAAGAAATCAATTGATAGGCAACCTCTTTGTTCCCGTTGGTTTTTAAAACATAGGAATTCTTATCAAATGAAACTTTCAGGGTTGATAAGTTCACTTCAATTATTTCACCTTTCCTGTCAGACATTGTTGTGTTAGCCACAACGATTGTATGTTGTGCAAACACGCATGAAACGAACAGGATGGAAATTACTACAGATAATACTTTTTTTCTCATTTTTTAAAATAGTAAAATAGTAAAACTTGTCCGTCTACTGACGGATGATTAAATAGTAAAAGATTGAAAGGTAAACTTGTCCGTCTACTGACGGATAGTTTAATTAAGCAGGTTGTTTACCAATTGAAGCCAGGATTCCACCGTCCACATATAATACATGTCCGTTTACGAAGTTTGAAGCTTCAGAAGCCAGGAAAACTGCAGGACCCTGTAAGTCTTCGGTTGTTCCCCAACGGGCTGCCGGTGTTTTGGCAATGATAAAATCATTGAATGCATTTCCTTTCACGCGTAAAGGTGCAGTTTGTGGAGTTTCTATATAACCCGGGCCGAGGCCGTTACATTGAATATTGAATTCACCGTATTCAGCAGCGATATTTCTGGTCAACATTTTTAAACCACCTTTTGCAGCAGCATATGCCGATACCGTTTCACGTCCCAATTCACTCATCATGGAACAGATATTGATAATTTTGCCATGGCCTTTTTTGATCATACTTGGAATTACTGCCTTGGATACAATGAACGGACCATTCAAATCAATGTCGATAACCTGACGGAATTCTGCTGCTGTCATATCAATCATTGGAATACGTTTGATAATGCCCGCATTATTTACCAGGATGTCAATAACCCCTACTTCTTTTTCAATCTGGGCTACCATCTTGTTAATCTGATCTTCATTAGTAACATCAGCAATATATCCATGTGCTTTAAAACCCAGCGCAGCATAAGCAGCAATTCCTTTTGTAACTAAGTCCTGGTTAATGTCGTTAAATACGATCGTTGCACCTGCTTTAGCATATCCGGTTGCAATTGAAAATCCGATACCATAAGATGCCCCTGTTACCAGGGCAATTTTTCCATTTAAATCAAATTGAATCATATTCTTATTATTTTAATTGGTTTTTATTTTTTTAATCGAAAGCTAAGAAGTAGCTATAATTCTTACTTCCCACTACGTACTATTGACTACTTACTACTGACTACCTGAGTTCTGTATTCTTAAAGAAATTCTGGTCACTGTAATCCAGGTTTTCTCCGGCCATTCCCCAGATAAAGGTATAATTGCTGGTAGCGGCAGCCGAGTGAATAGACCATTCGGGTGAAATGACGGCTTCGTCACCTTTCATCCAGATATGACGTGTCTCGGTTGGTTCTCCCATAAAATGACATACTGCCTCTCCTTCAGGAACTTCAAAATAGAAATAGGCTTCCATCCGTCGGCTATGGGTATGGGCAGGCATGGTATTCCACACACTTCCCGGTGCCAGTTCTGTCATTCCCATCTGCAACTGGCATGTTTCCAATACCTGGCAAACCAGCATCTTGTTTATATTCCGGTGATTGGCACCTTCCATGGTACCCATTTCAGCTACTACAGCTTCCGTTTTGGTTATTTTTTTATCTGGAAAGTTTTTATGGGCAGGAGCAGAGTTAAAATAAAACTTGGCTGGTTTATTAGCATCAACGCTTTCAAAGGTAATCACACGATCACCCGATCCCAGGTATAGAGCTTCTTTAAATCCTAAATCAAAAACTACTCCATCAACCGATACTTTACCGGCACCACCCACATTGAAAGTACCGAATTCACGGCGTGAAAGGAAATATTCCGATTTAAGGGGTTCAATCGTTTCAAGTGTCAGAACTTCATTAACAGGCATAGCACCTCCCACAACTAACCGGTCGTACAATGAATAAACCATATTTACCTCATTGGCAGTAAAGATTTTTTCAATCAAATGTTCTTTACGTAACCGGGCGGTATCGTACTTTTTAGCATCTTCAGGATGTGAAGCATACCTGATCTCATAGTTTGTTTTCATTCTTATTAAGTATATAGTATTGTTATAAATCCTTTTAAAAAAAGCGAGTCAGTTTGTAATTGGTCGACCAAAAATACAGCTATTTTTACGTATAGTAAGCAGCGACGTAGAATTATTAAAACACTTTATTAAAAATTAACCTAACAAAAAAAGGTAAGGAAAGAAATATCACTGCATTAGTCACAGCATCCACTGCTAAGTAATAGGAAATAAATATTGTCGTATTATTCCAAATAAAACTTCTTTAATCCTCAGCTCTATCACCCTCTCCCGATAGCTATCGGGATTGGGAGAGGGCAGGGGGAGAGGTCTTATTTTAAAAAGAAAAAACAAGACATTATATCGTTCCGACTAATTAAGTAAAGTCCGCTTCATAATATTTCGGGGTCAGCTATAACAGGTATAAAGAGTACCTCATTCTTACAATTTAGGTCGAATACAGGACAATCAATCGAATGAAATTACTTTACCCGGAATAACCAGGCTAAATTAACGGATGCATTGAAGTTATTGGAGTTGCTAAAATAGTCTTTCTTTTGGTCATCAAAAATATTGCTTAAACTGTAATTTGCCCGCGTGTCGAGCTGAAGAATTTGACCCTTGATGTTGAAAAGAAGTCCCAGACCGGCACAACCTCCATAATCAAACGGATGTTGAACAGGGGTAATATGTTGAAGATCCGTCGTACCACTGGTATTCAGGACTGTTTTTTCAGAAATCAGGTAACTTATTTTCGGACCGAGATTAAAAAAGAACCTGTTCTTTTTACCAACATAGATATGAGTCATAAATGGCAGTTCAATATAATTGAGTTGTCGTGTATACAATCCTGATTTTTCAACCCAACCACGTTGTGAAAAATTAAGCTCTGCCTGCATACCAACATTTTTCTCAGCAATATACCTGAAAACGATTCCACCGTTATAACCCATTAAATATCCCTGTACAATAGCAGGATTAAACAAAACCATCGATTCAGTAACACCCAGGCTGGCACCCAGATACATTTCGGGTTTATCCAATCTTACCTGGGCGGATAAAGAGGTTGATACAGCGATTAATATTGAAATCCAAAGTTTATTCATAGTATGTTATTTCACAAATTTACCTGGCTTTGTCTTCACCCAAATAAACCCGTTGATTAATAAATCCTGAATTAGAAGCACTGCGTTCAAATAAGGGGTCCGATTGAATACCCTTTACAAAGTTACCGGAATTTATTTTATTTCCATATTTTGTACCATTCCGGTTAATTAAAGAAATAAAATAGTTAGATAAATCATATCCAACTAAATCATAGCGTGGAGAATCGAAGGTTACATCTTTACCGAAATACTGATCAAACCGTTGATTGTACTCATTGATTTCAGTTGGATTAAATTTAGCAACAAAAGGGGAAATATGGATTGTGGAAATGGATTTGTCGGTTTGGGATCTCCAGTTAAACTGTTCGAATAATACGATATCATACAGGGTTGACTTTGAAGTGATTGAATTCATAAACGGACTTATATTGGAGAATTTATCCGTATTGAACAGGATCATATTTCTTTCGCCTTTTTTCAATACACTGGTAAAGTTACTATTATCAGAAGTGCCCAAATCAATGGATGAAAAAGTCCTGTGTTCTTTGGTCAGTCTTTTCTTTAAATTATCGACTCTTATTTTGCCTTCATCCATTGCACTGATATCCTGTATTTCAGCAAATACAATGTGCGTATTTTTGTATTTCCCGTTCAACATGTCGGTGAAAAAATCCAGTTCGGTATCCTCACCCGGATTGAATTGAAACAAATAGGGATTCGTGTCAATATCCGATACCTTTGACGTAAATGGAATCAGGGTATTTATTTTATTCTCTTTCGCAAATTTTTCAATATAGGGTACCAGGTTACTGTAAGCAGGTCCAATGATTAAATCCACCGATTTTAATTCAGGGTTGTTCAATATTTCTTTTATTCTGTCTTCTGATTTTTCAGTATCGTAGGTGAAAATTTCAAATGAAATCCCCCTGTGTTTCGCTTCATTAATCGCTAACAATGACCCTTCGTAGAAATTAATAAATCGTTCATCACCCGCATCTTTTTTGACCTGATCGAGCATCAACGGTAACAAATAAGCAATTTTGATATTCTTATGTTCTGTAAATTTAGGCACCGGAGCTTTTTCTACGACCTTGGTTTCTTCAATGGGAGATGTTGAATCATGTATCTGGTTGATCTTTTTCAGATCCTTAGCAGGTACCTTTGATGGAATTCTTAAGTCGGAACCAACGACCAGTTTGGTGTCAGCACCCGGGTTCAAATGAATGATATCGGGGATTTCCACTTTATACCGCCTGCTGATTGAAAATAAAGTTTCATTCGCTTTTACTTTATGCGTTTTAAAGACTGGTTTCTTTTCGGCAGTATCAGCCTGTATTTTTTTACTGTCTGTATTTACAGCTATCTCTTTCTCTTTTTTCTCTTTTTTCTTTTTATCCTGAACCAATTTTGGAATTTGCAATACGATTCCTTCCTTTAATCCCTTCTCAATACCCGGATTGTATTTAATGACTTCTTCTTCTGTTACTTTGTATTTCCGGCAGATACTAAAAAGCGTTTGTTTCTTACCTACCTTATGTTGAATAAATTCTACGGAGGTATTTGACTGGCTCACTGATTTTTTACCTGATTTCTTTTTAACCGGTATCAGAATCACTTGTCCTACTTTCAGGCCATCTTTCACTTCCGGGCTGGCTTTGACGATATCATCCGCTGAAACATCAAATTTGCGTCCGATAGAAAGCAATCCTTCACTTGATTGTACAGTATATTGGTAAAATTCTTTACCCTTAATGGTTGTAACCGGAGAGTTATTGGTTTGTGCAGCAGTAATGAGCGATAACAAAAGAAATACTGCAAGTATAATACCTGATAATTGCTTTTTCATTTAGTGGACGTTTACTAATTGATTTTTAGTAACAGGTACAAAAGTACTAAAAATATATTTTATCATACAAGCAAGGGTAATAATTCAGAGTTTTTTTTGTTATTGATAAGAAAGATGTACATTTGCATACGTTATCATAAAACAGCATAGATTACCCGCCCATGAGAAAAATCATTTTGTTTGCATGCTTACTGTTTACCGCCATTGTGGCTTGTGCACAGATTAGTAGCAGTCCATTTGTGCAACCATATATCAAAATTACAAATAATGATACTGTTCAGGTTTTTATCTTCAATGGCGTTTCAAATGCCGGGATTAGTTATACGGGTAATGGAACAACCATAAACTGGTACAAGTATTTGAATGGTGTTAATACCTTTTACAGTTCCTTTAGTACGATCTATCCCGAAGATGCTACCGGATATACCTTGATTGTGGATGGTGTCACTACTCATATCTGGGTAATGGATTATAAAAACTATCTTCCGGTATATAAATCCTTTGAACCTGAAAATAATCCGGGCGCACAATGCAATGACGTCACCCTTTTGATTGATGCCGCCATACCGGTAATGAGCTATAAAACTTTTAAAGGGGATATTTATGAACTTCCCAGGGAGTTTACTATCAAATACCTGACAAAGATTCCAAATGGTTTTAACTGGGAACCAAAAGATACCACCTGGACTGTTAAATTGCCTGCCACTCAAAAAATAGTACCTGCACCTTTAACAAATACGGTTTTCAAACTCTACGGAGATCAGTATGGCAGTGTTTTGGGAATCACTGATACTATTTTCAGTTCAAACTATACAGCTGTTGCAGTTGCCAGTCTGCTTCAAACCAAAGTAACAAACCGTACTAATCCAAAAGGCGACAACGAAGGGTCTGCTCCTTCGGACGCGAATCCTATCAATTTCTCAGCTCCCATTGATATCCAGTTCTTAAGTAATGCCAATGAACCGACCACCCAGTTTTACAACTGGGGAATTTATAAAGAAGATAAACTGATCATTAACAGGACGGATAAAGATCACCGGTACACATTTACGGAATTTGGAAGTTATAAAGTAAAACTCACTGTAAGCAATTCCACGTGTACGAAATCCGATTCAATTACTGTTATCGTTACGGAATCTCAACTATATGTCCCGAATGTATTTACTCCGAACGGGGATGGTACTAATGATGAATTCAGGGTGGCTTATAAATCGTTGATCAGTTTTCAATGCTGGGTATTCAACCGGTGGGGAAGACAGGTCTATTACTGGTCAGACCCAACAAAAGGATGGGATGGTAATATTAACGGAAAGAAAGCAACCCCCGGACCTTATTTCTATGTGATCAAGGCTACAGGGTCGGATAAGAAAAAATATAAATTAAGCGGGGATATCAATCTGCTTCGTGGAGCAGGATATTAAGAATCAATCATAAAAATAAAAAAGCAGTAAGTACTTAAAATGCTTACTGCTTTTTTTTATTTCTGCACGAGGTACATGCTGCATACTCCAAACGTAAATTTGCGGTATATATTCAGTTCAAAACCATTCTCGTTTAAAATCCCGATTAATTTTTTACCATTGGGAAAAGCATGCATGGAAGCTGTAAGGTAATCGTATGCCACTTTATCATTCGATAAATATTTAGCTGTCAGGCGGACAAATACTTTAGTATAAAGCTGGTATCCTTTGAACAACAACCCCTTTTGTGGTTCATTCATTTCCAGGATCAACAGGTGACCTCCCGGTTTCAATACCCGGTATATTTGTTTCAGGCTTTCGTTCAACTTTTCAAAATTACGGATTCCAAAAGCAATGGTTGCTGCATCGAAACTGTCATCGGCAAACGATAAGTCAGAACAATCCTGTACCTGTAATTCAATTTTATCGCTTAAATGTGCTTTGGAAACTTTAATGCGTCCTACTTCAAGCATTCGGTCCGAAATATCCACCCCGGTTACATGATCCGGATTCAGGTACTGGTACGATTTAATGCACATATCAGCTGTACCGGCAGCAATATCAAGGATCTTTTTGGGATTGTATTTTTTGAGGGTCAATAATGCATGTCTTCGCCACACACGAGCCATTCCCCACGACATAATGTCGTTGAATTTATCGTATTTGCCTGAAATAGTATTAAACATTCGGGCTAACTGGGCAGTCTTTTCTTCGTCTTGATTATACGGTTTTACTTTCGTAAAATCTTCATCTGGATTTGTCTTGTTCATGTATGTCAACTGCTTATTTCAAAATTAGTAATATCATTTGTCTTTCAACTATACGTTCATTCCGTGAATCTGTGAAATTAAAATTTATAACAAAGGTAAATTCCTGTTTGTTGGGGATCTATCAGTGGAGCAATAGTGAGTTTTTTCGGAAAAAGCTTCATGACACCATCATACGCCCAATAAGTTGCGTTGGTCATCAATATCCCGACAGCTGCACCCATCAATACATCGCTGGTCCAGTGGTAATCATTGGCTACCCGGGCTATTCCAACCCACGTGGCTGCTGCATAACCACCTACTGAAATCCAGGGGCTGATATATCCCAGTTCATGATCCAGAAAAGTCGCTGCCACAAATGCCATGGCTGTATGCTGGGAAGGTAGAGAATACTTATCCTGTATCAGGGTATAGGTTCGGCCGGGTGGTCGTAATGATTTGGTAAGCATCTTCCCGTTATAAACCACAAAATCGCTGGCAATATACGAAAACGCCAGTATGATTGACCTGTCAATAAACCTGTGTTCCGATTTTACACCACAGAAACTAATGGCATATGCAGCAACGACCGGAATATAACGAATCTGATCTTCATACAGATTGCCATAAATTCCTGTCGTAGTTGGATTATAATTCCACCGGAGAGGTTTTTGCAGGCTTTCTTTCAATCCCGGAATGGTGATAATGGCTACACTACCCAACGCCAGGCTTACAGGAACTATGCTTTCGCGAATATACCGTGATTCAACCCAATTTTTATGAATATTGTGAATCGCTATTGATATTGAATCAATTACCTTCAATGAATCGGATTGTGCAATTATTTTAGTACTGATCAATAATATTAATATTATGATCGGTAATGCTATGACGTTTTTATAACCACAGTTTTTGAGCTCCTTATAATCAGCCATATTCCCCATATAATAAATGGTAAACTAAGCATTTGGCCCATATTTAAGGATAAATTTGATTCGAATACTTCCTGATTGTTTTTAATAAATTCAAGTACAAAACGTGACCCGAAAATTCCGATCAGAAAAATCCCAAATATCAACCCATTCTTTTTATAGGCTTCCTTTTTCCAATACAACACCCAAAGTATGGCAAATGTTATCAGGCAATAAATCATTTCATATATCTGAGTCGGATGCATGGGTTGCGTTTCACCTGCACGAACAAATATAAATCCCCATGGGAGGGAGGTAGGTGAACCGTAAATTTCTGAGTTCATTAAGTTTCCAAAACGAATGCAGGCCCCACATATAGCTACACCTATTACCAACCTGTCGAATATCCAGACGTACCCTTTTTTGGAAACGTTTTTATTGAAAAAATACATAGCTATCAGGATACCAATCGCACCTCCATGACTGGCCAGTCCACCCCGCCAGATATACAGTAATTCCCACGGATGTGTCAGATACTGATTTCCGTACTCAAATGTAATACCCAGGAAAGTGACCGGTTCAGGCAATAACTGCCATTCATAAAACAGACAATGTCCCAGTCTGGCACCAACGATTGCACCTACAACTGTGTATATAAACAATTTATCCAACCAGGCTTCCGGAAGTTTTTCATGTTTGAATAGTCGTTGAACAATTAACAACGTAAACCAGATGCCAGCTGCCCAAAGTATCCCGTACCAACGAACAGTAAGTGGTCCCAAATGAACAAATACAGGATTAACATCCCAGGTTATAAAATTTAACAACATACGTTATAAGTAATTGGTTAGTTGTGTTTTATTATTAATTCAATCAGACTATCTTTCGATGAATACATCATATGATAAAGATTTTATCAATTATGCATTCATTGCTGCTCCGTGGCAATTTTTATATTTTTTACCGCTTCCACAAGGACAAGGATCATTGCGTCCAACTTTTTTCTCCACTCGGATTGGTTCGTGATGTTGTAATTCACGGGTATCCTGTTTGGTTGGATCATTGCTGTTATTGCTGTTTCCACCACCTACTTCATCTTTTTGAGTCTTGTACTTACTTAAATCCATGCGTTGACTTGGTCGGGCTTCACGTACCTCTTCAGGTTCACGCATTGGAATCTGGCCCCGCATCAATATTGCCAATACCTTCCGGTTAATGGTATCGATCATTTCCTTAAACAAACCGAATGATTCAAGTTTGTAAATCAACAAAGGATCCTTTTGTTCGTAACTGGCATTTTGAACTGAATTACGTAATTCATCCAACTGACGAAGATGTTCTTTCCATTCATCATCAATGACATATAATAAGGTTTGCTTTTCAAAAGCTTTGACTACTTCGCGGGCTTCCGTTTTATAGGCTGTCTCCAGATGAGTTGTTATATTAAATACTCTCTTACCATCCGAAACAGGTATCAGGATACTTTCATATTGTTGCCCCTTTTGTTCGTAAACCTGTTTGATTACCGGATAAGCAACCGAAGCCAGTTTATCCATTTTACGTTTAAAAGTTCCAAGGGCTGCCTCAGCAACTTTATCACCCAGGATACTTATTTTGGTGGAAGTGAATTCTTCTTCACTAAACGGAACATCCATGGATAAGACTTTCAGCAAATCTATTTCCAGCTCCTCATATTCACCTGAGTTCCGTGCATTTTCAACAGCATTATCTGCTGTATCATAAATCATATTGGTTATATCCACCCCGATACGTTCGCCCATTAAGGCATGACGACGTTTAGAATAGACCACTTCACGTTGCGAATTCATGACATCATCGTATTCGAGCAACCGTTTACGTATACCAAAGTTATTTTCTTCTACTTTCTTCTGAGCCCGTTCGATGGATTTCGAAATCATGGAATGCTCAATCATTTCACCTTCTTCGAATCCAAGACGATCCATGATACCTGAAATACGTTCGGATCCGAATAACCGCATCAAATCATCTTCCAGTGATACATAGAAAATAGAAGATCCCGGATCACCCTGACGACCTGCACGTCCCCGTAACTGACGGTCAACACGACGGGATTCATGACGCTCTGTTCCGATAATTGCCAACCCACCTGCTGTCTTCACTTCAGATGTCAGTTTGATATCCGTACCACGACCTGCCATGTTGGTTGCAATGGTTACAGTTCCACTCTGACCGGCTGCAGCTACGATTTCAGCTTCACGCTGATGTAACTTGGCATTCAAAACATTGTGCCTGATCTTACGGCCATTCAGCATTCGGCTTAATAATTCAGAAATCTCAACCGAAGTAGTACCTACCAGAACCGGACGCCCTGCTGCTACCAACCGGTCAATTTCTTCAATGACGGCTACATATTTTTCACGTTTTGTTTTATAAACGCGGTCCTCCATATCATGACGGGCAATCGGACGATTGGTTGGAATAACCACTACATCCAGCTTATAAATATCCCAGAGTTCGCCTGCTTCCGTTTCAGCTGTACCGGTCATCCCCGATAGCTTATGATACATACGGAAATAATTCTGCAGGGTGATGGTGGCAAATGTTTGTGTTGCCGCTTCAATGGTCACATTTTCTTTTGCTTCAATAGCCTGGTGTAATCCATCCGAATACCGGCGACCATCCATAATACGACCGGTTTGTTCATCAACAATTTTAACCTTATTTTCCATGACCACATATTCCACGTCTTTTTCAAACAAGGTATATGCTTTCAATAATTGGTTGATGGTATGAACACGTTCCGATTTAATGGAATATGCCAGAAGAATATCGTCTTTGTTGGATTGTTTTTGTTCCGGTGTAAGGGTTTTGTCTTTCTCTAAATCAGCAATTTCACTTCCAACATCAGGCAATACAAAGAATTGGGCATCATCCGTATTATCGGTTATCAAATCAATTCCTTTATCAGTCAGTTCAATGGTATTGTTTTTCTCATCAATAATAAAATAGAGTGGGTCGGTGGCAATATACATATTCCTGTTGTTCTCCTGCATGTAGAACTCTTCAGTTTTGAGCAAAACAGCTTTGATTCCCTGTTCGCTTAAATACTTGATCAAAGGCTTGTTTTTAGGCATTCCTTTGAAAGACCTGAATAAGGCTAATGCACCTTCTTCCTGTACTTTTTTATCTTCCGATTTTAATAAATTACGTGCATCGGCCAGGTATTTAGTTGCAAGGGTTTTTTGTGTATTTACGAGCCTTTCTACTTTTGGACGCAATTCTTCGAACAACTGATCTTCTCCTTTGGGTACCGGACCGGATATAATTAACGGGGTTCGTGCATCATCAATCAACACGGAATCGACCTCATCCACAATGGCATAATTGTGCTTGCGCTGTACCAGGTCCAGCGGGGCTGTTGCCATATTGTCACGCAAATAGTCAAACCCGAACTCATTATTCGTTCCAAAGGTAATATCAGCTAAATAAGCCTGACGGCGTTCTTCCGAATTCGGTTTGTGTTTATCGATACAATCAACTGTCAGTCCGTGAAACATATAAAGTGGACCCATCCATTCCGAGTCACGTTTTGACAAATAATCATTCACTGTTACCAGGTGAACTCCGTTACGGGTCAGGGCATTCAGGAAAACAGGCAGCGTAGCAACCAGTGTTTTACCTTCACCTGTTCCCATTTCTGAGATTTTACCTTTATGTAGTACCACTCCACCGAATAATTGTACATCATAATGCACCATTTCCCATTTGATAAGTGTTCCTCCGGCAGTCCATTCATTTTTATAATGTGCCTGGTCTCCCTGAATGGTTACAAAGTCATGTTTTGCAGCCAGTTCACGGTCAAAATCATTCGCAGTAACCACCACTTCTGAATTTTCAGTCAGACGGCGTGCCGTATCTTTCATGATGCTAAATGCCTCAGGAAGTACTTCATCAAGAATAACCTCGTATTTTTCAATGATTTCTTTTTCAAGCTTATCAATTTCCGAATAGATTTTCTCACGTTGATCTATTTCAGTTTCTTCAATATTTGCTTTCAATTCGGCAATACGCAATACTTCCGGTTCTACAAAATCCTGAATCCTGGTTTTTAGTGTTTCAGTCCGAGCACGTAATTCATCATTCGATAGTGCTACTATTTCCTCGTAAACCGCTTTTATTCTGTCCACAAAAGGAGATATCTCTTTTAAGTCACGCTGACCTTTATTCCCCAATATTTTTCCTAAGAAATCATTAAATCCCATATATTTCAATGTTTTATATTATTGTATGATTGTGTTTTTGTTTGTTTTGTCAGTCATCCTGAAAAAGACTGACAAAGATAGTAATTTTTCGTGTTAAAAACGAGTAAACTGCTAATTTATTAGGCTTCGTTATTATTACAATAAACGCTCCAAAATTCTTTTCTTCAGGATTTATTTGACAAAAAACAATGTAAAAATTACTCTCATCCTGTAAATACATTAAAACCGGAACAGAGAAAAACTGTTCAACTTTTGATGGATTAAAGTTACTTAATTCTACATTCCTAAATTAGAACTAGGGAAAACCAGTTTAACCCGAAATTATTTCTCTATTAAAAGAGATCTCATAACGAAGAAAACAAAAGAACGGTCACGCAACACGCAACACGCAACACGGAACATTGAACGCGGAACTCGGAACGGAGTGGAACGCGTTTTACTACCCTTCACTTGGCCTTTTTGTGCCTTTCTGAAGAATTAAGAAAGCTTTACCCTGGTCATGCGGAAGTATTGCGGTAGTATTGCGGTCTAATATTACACCGCATCAATACCGTAATACCACCGTAATATCACCGTAATACCACCGCAATACCTGCACACATTTTGCAAATGCCAAGTGAAGGGTTAGTGGAGGCTAGTGGAATTTACTGTACATAAAAACAACCGGTTTTGGCGTTTAGATAGCCCTGAGTTTCATTCTATTGAATTTACGTATTCCCATCATAGGAATTGACTTTGCATTACCGGGGTGAAGCGAAATGCAACCGTGTGATGCGTATTAAGCCATTGAACAAACTCAGTAAGAGTTGACCAACATGCATGATCGTTTTTTATTCTATTGGAACACTTTTACAGAGTTCAAATTAATATTGTATGTTCATCACCCGGTTTCGTATGTTGCATAGGGCAATCTAAACATAAAACAAAAAAAGATATTTCAACTTTACAAAATTAATTATCTTCCCAAAAAAACGGGATGTCATTCCATCCAGGATTAAACAATTAGCGTATTTTGATGTTTTAATTAAAAGCTTAACATACAACTATGGAAACGTTAAAACTTGTTCAGGGTAAGATTGCAAAAGTGTACAATGACCTGGAATACCTTCTCAATTGCCTGAAAGAAGTAATGTTAGAATCAGGGGAAAATGATCTGGCAGATAGTATCCCCTGGATTTCAGCTATGAATAACTTCGGGGATAATAGATTTAGGGAGAAACATCTGCAGTTATATTCCATCTGCTTTCAGTTACTCAACATTGTGGAAGTAAATGGAGCCGTTCAAAATCGTCGCAATAGTGAGGGAGGAAAATCAATGGCTGAAATCAACGGATTATGGTCGTATAACCTGGAATTACTGAAAGAAAAAGGGTTTCAGGCACAGGAGATTGCAGCTCAATTGTCGAAAATACATGTAGAGCCGGTGCTTACCGCACATCCCACAGAAGCGAAACGTACGATCATGCTCGAACATTTGCGAAATCTCTATTTACTGGTGGTGAAACGCGAAAACAAGATGTACAACAAGTTAGAGCAGGAACAGATTCGTAAGGACATAAAAATTGCACTTCACCGCATATGGCGTACTTCGGATGTGTATACCGAGAAACCGGATGTCAGTTCAGAACTCGATAATATCATCCATTACCTCACTCAGGTATTTCCTGAGGTGATTAAGCTGCACGATCAACGGTTGATACAAGCCTGGCAACAAGCAGGATTCGATCAGCAACTCATTCGTAAAGCCGAGTGTTTCCCCAAAATCAGTTTTGGCAATTGGGTCGGTGGTGATCGGGACGGACATCCGATGATCACTGCAGAAGTGACTGAAATGACGTTGTTGAAACTTCGTGAAAAAGCTTTTGAATTGATCAGGAAAGAAATAATCCTGTTACAAAAGAACCTGAGTTTTAACGTGACAATTAACCAACTGTCAAAGTCTTTTCAAAAAGAGTATGCACATTTATACAAGAAAATCAGAACAAGCAGTGACAATTATAAGGTAATCTATAAAACTGAGGCTTTTAAACAATTCCTTGAATTCATTCTTGCCAGGATTCCGGTATCAGGTAACCATGGTATGTTTCCTGATGACAAAACGGTATACCGATTACCTGCCGAAATGACAGAAGATCTTTACCTGATTAAAAAAGAACTGATTCATTTCAATGCTTCAGAAATTGCCTACAGTGATATGAATGATGCTTTACGGATAGTAACCACATTTGGGTTTCACCTGGCGAAATTAGATATCCGGCAAAACAGTCAATTTAATGAGTTGGCTCTATCGCAACTAATGAATGCAGCTCAACTGAACGGAGATTTATTTTTACAAACAGATTTAAATCAACGACTTTATTTTATCAATACAGAGCTTATTTCGAGTCGTCCTTTTACATTACCGGGCATGTTACTCGAAAATGAGGCAAAAACAACCATAGATACGTATCACATCCTGTGCGAACATATTCGTAGATACAGCGATGAGGGGTTGGGATCGCTCATTGTGAGTATGACACGCCATGTTTCCGATTTATTGGTGGTTTATCTGTTGCAACGTGAAGCCGGAATGATATTGAATACTTCAGAAGGGCTGGTATCACAGCTTCAGGTTGTTCCATTGTTTGAAACCATTGATGATTTAATCCGTAGTCCGCAGGTATTGGATGAATTCCTCTCACACCCATTAACCAGACGGAGCCTTCTGTGGCAGCAGAAGCAGCATGGCACTGACAGTATGTTACAGCAAGTGATGATCGGCTATAGTGACAGCAATAAAGATGGGGGTATATTTGCCAGTCAATGGTATTTATATCAGGCACAAACCAATATGATCGAAATAGGTCGAAAACATCATGTCACCATTCGGTTTTTTCATGGAAAAGGAGGATCAATCAGCCGTGGGGCAGGACCAACCCATTGGTTTTTGAGAGCACTACCTGTTGGTTCAATAAATGGTAATATCCGCCTGACAGAACAGGGAGAGACCATTGAACGCAAGTATGCCAATAATTACAACGCTGTATATAATATTGAACTGCTTACTTCCGGTACGCTTGCTGCCACATTGATTCAACAGAAAGGAGATAAGAAGAAACACGAACTATCCGATGAATTAAATTACCTGGCAAATAAAAGCATGTTGATATATAAAGAGTTAACTCAACAACCAGGTTTTATTGCTTTTTACGAAAAAGCGACACCCATCGATGCCATTGAACAAAGTAAAATAGGAAGCCGTCCCACACGAAGAACCGGAACCCGCAGTCTTTCAGATTTAAGGGCGATACCCTGGGTATTCAGCTGGAGTCAATGCCGGTTTAATATCACCAGTTGGTATGGAGTAGGCAGCACCCTGGAAGACATGTATCAAAATGAACCTGCAAGGTTTGAAAACCTCCGTTTATTTGTACAAAAAGACCCCTTTATCAGGTATGTATTTACAAATGTCGATTCAAGTCTTGCCTCTTCCGATGAATCTATCTTTATAAAATATACCAAACTGGCATCCAATGTACCTGAAAGTAATTTATTTATCCGTAAAATGTCAGATGAACTGGCGCGGACAAGACGAATGATTGATATCCTTCTTGATGTACCATTTGAGAAAAGGCGTGAAAACCACTATTATTCAACACTGTTACGATCAGTAGCGATGGAACCGTTACATCTGCATCAGATTGATTTATTGCATGCCTGGAGAACCTGTTTATCGGAAGGGAATGCTATGGAGGCCGACCGGATCTTAACCGAATTATTAAGTTGTATCAATGCCATTGCCGGTGCCCTTGGATTTACAGGATAATTGAAACCTTTATCGTGAAATTTAATAGTTTTTGAATCTGACTTAAATGCTCCAAAAAAAAACGCTCCAAATTTCTTCAGAGCGTTTAAATTGTAAATTATAGAATTGTAACCGGATTAAGTGTTCATTCCACCGCAAACATTGATAACCTGTCCACTGACATAGCTGGACAAGTCGGATGCCAGGAATAAAGTCACTTTAGCCACTTCGTCCGGACTACCACCACGACGCAATGGAATAGCTTCATTCCATTTTGCACGTTGTTCGTCACTCAGTGCATGAGTCATTTCAGTTTCGATGAAACCCGGTGCAATAGCATTGGCACGGATTCCACGTGATCCTAATTCTTTAGCAACAGATTTTGCCAACCCGATCATTCCAGCTTTAGAAGCCGAATAGTTAGCCTGCCCTGCATTACCGGAAACTCCAACAACAGAACTCATATTAATGATGCTACCGTTTTTTTGTTTCATCATGATGGGAGTAACAGCATGGATAAAGTTGAATGCCGATTTTAGGTTTACATTGATTACTGCATCCCATTGACCTTCACTCATACGCATCATCAAGCCATCTTTGGTGATACCTGCATTGTTAACCAGGATATCAATATGACCAAATTCTTTGTGAATTTCACCCACTACAATATGAGTTTCGTCAAAATTTGCTGCATTTGAAGCATACCCTTTGGCTTTTACTCCAAAAGCTTCAATTTCCCTTTGTGTTGCCAATGCATTTTCATCAATGTACAAATCGGTAAATGCAATATCAGCTCCTTCACTTGCCAGTTTAAGGGCAATTGCCTTTCCAATACCACGGGCAGCACCGGTAACGATAGCTACTTTTCCTTCTAATAATTTCATGTTTACGATTTTAATTGTTTAACGCCGGAATTGTATTGAGTTAATTCAAATTCTTACTTTTGAGGGGAAAAATTCAGAGAAGAAAATCAATACTATATGCGTTTTTTAAAATGAATTATAAAAATTTCGGGGCAAAGATAGTGCTTTTTTCCTTAAATGGTAAAAAACCTGCATAAAATCCTCACTTTTGTGCATAAAAAAAGCATTCAACCTGTTGAATGCTTTTTTTATTTTTCAATCTATTGTAACTTCATTTCATCAATTATCTCCGATGGAATTTCATTGTTTTATTCATTGGAGCTGTTGTTTTTGATTTCAGCCTGTTTTTTAAAGAAACCTGTGAAGGAAGCGTTGTGGCATTTACATAATTGATCGTTCCCTGAAAAGTTCCGGATATAGTTACGCCATAATAATCAAAAAATTCATAGCGTATCGTATAAATATCATTTTTTCTGCTTACTATGATATTTCCCGTATATGCAGGGTCGCTAATGGCTCCAAAATACCAGCAGCCTAAAGGATAGCCTTTATTACCAAGATAGCCTGGTATAATCGTATAAGGGGTATTTAAATCAGTCATCATATCATAGGTTCCAACGGGTATACTGTCTTTCACTGTTAGTGAAACATTAAAATCGGCAAATAATATCTCACCATTCCCGTTAAAAGTATTCATATCAATTCCCGGACCCCCCAGATACAACGTAACAAGATTTGAGACTCCCGTTTTGAATGCATCGCCATAATACCATAATTCACCCTGAGTTAAATCCGGGTTTATTTTATCATCAACGGTTACTTCACAGGTTGTCGTTATTTTGCCTGACATATCTGATATAGTAGCAGTGCCTTTTCCAATGGCAGTTACTATTCCGTTGTCGACAGTGGCAACGCTGTTGTTGCTGGATGTCCATGTTTGGGGAACTTTGTTAATATCTCCGGTAGCAGTTATGGTTGCAACCAGGGAATCGGTTTGACCAATGATCAGGTAAGTGGTAGTTTTATTAAAGATTATACTGGTTACTTCATTCTTTCCACAGGAAAAGAAGAACATCACAATGAACAAAGAAACCAATGGAAAAAATCTCATACCATTTTTCATAAATTAAAATTTAAGATTTAGAAAGCCGACAAATGTAGTCTAAATTATCTGATCTACGCTTCATTGCTGTTTATTTGTTTATGTTGTATAAGAACTGATTAAATTGCATAATAAAAAAACAGAAAATCATCTGATCAGTCAGATGATTTTCTGTAAATTCTTTTCTACAATCTATACTTTCTATACTATAAACTATAAACTATATACTATAAACTAAGTACTATAAACTTCTTAAGCGTTCATTGACACCAGAAATTCATCGTTATTATCTGTTCGTTCCATGCGGTCCTTCAGGAATTCCATAGCCTCCATTGAATTCATATCCGCCAGGTGACGGCGAAGTATCCACATACGGTTCAACGTGTCCTGATCGAGCAATAAATCGTCACGACGGGTACTTGAAGCCATAATATCCACAGCAGGGAAAACACGTTTGTTCGACAGCTTACGGTCAAGTTGAAGCTCCATATTACCGGTTCCTTTAAATTCTTCAAAGATTACTTCGTCCATTTTAGAACCTGTTTCAGTCAAAGCCGTTGCAATGATAGTCAGACTACCGCCGTTTTCAATATTACGTGCAGCACCAAAGAAACGTTTTGGTTTGTGCAGCGCATTCGCATCCACACCACCCGAAAGAATTTTCCCGGAAGCAGGCGATACCGTATTATAAGCACGGGCCAAGCGGGTAATCGAATCCAGAAGGATAACTACATCCTGACCACATTCAACCATTCTTTTTGCTTTTTCATGAACCATACTGGCCACTTTTACATGACGTTCGGCCGGTTCATCAAACGTGGAAGATACCACTTCAGCACGTACGCTACGCGCCATGTCGGTTACTTCTTCCGGACGCTCATCAATCAACAGCACGATCATATATACTTCAGGATGGTTGGCTGCTATGGCATTGGCAATATCCTTCAATAAAACGGTCTTACCGGTTTTAGGTTGGGCTACAATCAAACCACGCTGACCTTTCCCAATCGGGCAAAATAAATCAACAATACGGGTTGAGAGTGTATCATTCTTTCCGCTGCAAAGATTGAACTTTACGTCAGGGAAAAGAGGAGTGAGGTGCTCAAAAGGTACCCGGTCACGCACATATTCAGGTGAACGTCCGTTTATTTGTGCCACTTTGATCAGTGGAAAATATTTTTCACCTTCTTTTGGTGGTCGAATGGCTCCTTTGACAGTGTCACCCGTTTTCAGTCCGAACAGTTTAATCTGTGACTGGGATACATAAATATCATCGGGTGAAGCCAGGTAATTGTAATCGGCCGAACGTAGAAATCCGTACCCGTCAGCCATCATTTCCAATGTACCTGTTCCTTCCAGGATTCCATCAAAATCAAATTGTTTTTCTGCTTTATCGGGACGCTGATTAAACTTGTTGCGGTTTATGTTTGCATTCGTGTTACCATTATTCCCGTTGTTCAGGTTGGTATTGATTTTAACAGGTCTGTTTTCAGTTGATTCTTCACTGGATTTAACCACTTCAGTTTCTCCTTCGCCTTGTTCGATTTCAATCTCAGGAACAAAAAGTGATTCCTCACTGCTGGTGTCATTTTCAGAAGACCGGTCTTCCAACACAAATACTTTTGTAGGAACAGGTTTTACAACGACTTCAGCCTCTGCAACTACTGCTTTTTCAACTACCGGTTTAACAACAACAGGTTGTTTTGCTTTCGGTTGCTTGGGTTTATTCGGTTTTTTTGCTGCAGGCTTAGGTGCTTCTGATGGAGTTGCTTCAACAGCTTTTGCATCAACATGAATAGGTTCAACCTGCTTTGCTTTAACCGGAGTTTGTTCTGTTACTACTTTTTGAACGACTTTAGGGGTTTGATTCTCTACCTGTTTTGCAGCGTTTTGCTGGTTAGCGAATAATTTTTGCTCGGCAGTTTTCTTGATGGGAACACGTAATCTTTTTTTACGGTCAATTTCCAGATTTTCGTTGGAGATAGTTTTTCGTTGTGCGTTGACAACAGCTTGCTGGTCTAAAATGTCATAAACCAAGGTTTCTTTTTTTGCTGAATTAGAGACTTTAAGACCTAACTCAGTTGCGACGTCCTTCAATTCGGACAGTTCTTTCGCATTCAATTGCAAAATGGTGTAATTACTCATAAAGTGATGGATAAACGTTTCAGGAGATTTTCCTTTCGGAAAAAAACGTTGTTATTGTGAATGTTATTTTTTGATTGTGATTCAAATGCAGGACTGCATTTGTTATTCGAATACGTTGCAAATTTACGACTATATTTCGAATAAGCAAATATAAAACGTATTTTTATTTGATTTTTATTAATTCCGGCGATGATTGATTACCCCGTTATCCATAAAAATCATGTTTCGAACCAAAAAAATCAAATACCGGTAGATTGAACCGTTTATTTTACTCCCTGACATCAAATGTAAACGTTAATCATTTATCCTTCTTTGCCTCTGTTAACAGATAGCTAAGAATCAATGCCTTTTGTTCATCGGTTATTTTTGCTCTTTTTTGCATTTTATTTACCAGACCTGGCCATTGCGCCCTGGTATATTTTGCAGGATCTTTTAATTTATGACACCTGACACAATTTTTCACATACAGTTGATTTCCTGTTTTAACTGAATCAGCATGAAGTTTGCTTGTAATTGAATCATTTTGTGTGGCAGCGAAAATGGTTACCGAACTGCTTAGCATGATTCCTGCTGCGATTGTAAAGATTCGTTTTGTATTCATATACAATGATAGTTGGTGAATTATTAATAGATAATTATAAGTTGTAAACTATTTAAGACCTTCATTTCCTGTATCCAGCAATGCTTTCCACTCACCCCGGGCATTTTTCATCCATATGGTTGTATAGGTTCCCTCTGAAAACTTTTTTGTAATTTTATCAACCAGTTTGTATGTTCCGTAGGTATACCCCAATTCACCCGACAGGGCAACTCTTGCAAACTTAGGTTCCCAGGTTAATGTATAGGTTGTGTCGCTTTGGCTTAGAATTGTTTTCTTAATTTCTTTGTATCCTTCAATTGGAGCCCTGTGAGGTGCTAATGTCACACCCGCTGAATCAAACATGGCTAAAAAAGCAGTATTTCTTCCTTTTTCAGCTGAAAGTGTTGAATAATACCTGTCAGTATCAGTTATTCCTTTTGTATCCGGGTTCAATGTTGTTATTCGGCATGAACTTACTGACAGAATCAATAACACGCAAATCGCATAAATGTTTCGGTTATGAGTAGTTTTCATACAAATAAAAGTAAAAGGATTATTTTATGATCAATGATTCACTAACGATATAAAAAATGAAGGAACAAATTATTTAATTTGAAAGATAATTTCTCAATCTTTTAATACAGTTCATTTTTTCTGTACAACATATTATTTTTCATTCATCAATGACTCTTTGGCTTTCAATAACAATTCCCGTTCATTATCGGAAATTTTAGGATAGGAGAGGTTTAGTTTTTTAAGCTCGGTACAAATAATCTTACCAACCAGATAACGTGAAAACCACTTTTCATCAGCCGGAATAATAAACCAGGGTGCTTCATTTGTACTGGTATTACGGATGGCATCTTCGTACGCCGACTGATAATCATCCCAATAGGCCCTTTCCTTCAAATCAGCTGTTGAAAATTTCCAGTTCTTGGTCGGATCGTCAATTCTGTCCAGAAATCGTTTCTTTTGTTCTTCTTTAGAGACGTGCAGGAAAAATTTTAAAATGGTGGTATCATTTTCAATCAGGTTCTTTTCAAAACGGCAAATTTGTTTGTATCTTTTTTGCCAGAACAATTTATTGATATCATTAATTGAATGAATACCCTCATGTTTTTCATTGAGAATAAATTCAGGATGGACTTTTGTAATTAATACATTTTCATAATGTGACCGGTTGAAGATACCTATTTCGCCTTTGGCTGGCAGGGCAAGATAATGACGCCAAAAGTAATCGTGTTCAAGTTCGGTAGTTGAAGGTGATTTAAAACTGGTTACCTGCACTCCTTCAGGATTTACGCCCGACATAATGTGTTTGATGGTACCATCCTTACCAGCAGCATCCATTGCCTGAATAATAATTAATACCGCATGTTTCTTATCGGCATATAAAACATCCTGCAAAGAAGATAATTCTTCAACATCTTTTTGTATCAACAATTCACCCAGTTCTTTGTCTATATCCTTCTTCTTAATTTCTGTCGGGAAATCAGATAATGAAAATTTCGTTTCTTCATTTATCCTGAAATCATCATAATTCAACTTATTGTTTTTTGCCATAAGATTCATTCTTTAAAAAATCATGCTACACTTCAAATCCCTTGATGTGAGAATTGTTAATCAGAAAATTGTCAATCTTCTCTCTGTTTTTAGGAGGAGAGACAACGATATTATATTCTACATTGACCACATCATTTTGTTTACCTATTTTCTTTCGATCAAAACGGATTAATAAACCTTTCATTTCTTTTTCCAACGTTTCAATGGAATAATCGGCCGAAATAAAATGAATATCATATACTTTTACCTGATACAGGTTATCAAATATTCTTTCAAATTTGAAAAGAGCAATCATGACCAGTAAAACCAATACTACAACAAATGCCCCTAACACATAATGCCCGAACCCGATACACATTCCAATGGCTGCTGCCATCCATATAATGGCTGCAGAAGTGATACCACGCACATTTGCCCCTTCTTTAAATACAACACCCGCACCAATAAAGCCAATGCCGGTGACTATATTCGATGCAATCCTGTCACCACTTGGCATAGTCGTTGAAAGGATACTAAACAGGCACGAACTCACACTGATCAGAATGATTGTCCTGAATCCTGCCGGTTTACTGTGGTATTCGCGTTCTAAACCCAGAATAGCTCCTGCCAGCAACGACGCAAGAATTTGAATAATGTGTTCGTATTCGGGTTGCATAAAAGTATTGTTTAATTAAGTAGGAAGGGTATATAAATCCGGGATATTTTTATAACGTTAATTATTGAAAAAAAGTTCGTTCGATCGTAGAGATGGTCCGTATTTCTTAATGAACTTAACAACAGATTTAATGCAATGATAGCATGGCAATCAAGCCGTATCATTTTTAAGTTGCTATTTTCCGAATCATTCCTTTGAAAATAAAAGCATGAACCGGAAGTAAACCATACCAGTACAGCCGGCCCCAAAGACCTAATGGCCTGAAAGTGGCTGTCTGAATTAATCTGTCATCTTCTATTTTAAATTCAAGCCATGCTTCGCCCGGTAATTTCATCTCTGCATATAGCAACAATCTTTTATCTTTTTTGTCTGCCAGTAATACTCTCCAGAAGTCTAATGATTCACCGGGTGCCAGTTCTGTTTCACTTTTTCTGCCACGTCGCATACCCACACCACCCGAAAGCTTGTCCATGAACCCCCTGATTTCCCATAATAAATTCGCATAGTACCAACCATTTTTGCCACCAATCGACCACAATTTGTGTAATGTTAATGAACTGTCTTTTACAGGCATTACATGTATATCTTTAAAGCAGCCATTCACAGGTACTTCCATATATTGGGAAATTCCCTTTTCCAGTAAATTACTTGTTTGTGCATCGATCCAACTTGAAAGTACCCTATTTTGTTCTATCTTATCAAAAGCCAGTTTGATGGAAGTATCGTAATCAATTAGTGAAATATTAAACCTTGATGCAAGTTCATTCGGACGACACACCACTTCAATTTTCATGCTGTTTACGAGATTCTTTGCCAACGAATAGGAGGTAGAAGTAACAAAATAAAGCCAATAAGAGGATATTCTTGGTGTCATAACTGGCACAACTATTATTTGCCTTTTCAGGCCACGAATAGAAGCAAAACGAAGAAGCATTTCTTTATAACTTAAAATTTCGGGTCCACCAATATCATAACTGGTATTAAATGTATCCGCTTGACCTGCAACAGCATTCAAAAACTCAATCACGTTCCGTATCGCAATAGGCTGGCATCTTGTTTTTAACCAACGGGGAGTAATCATTACCGGTAATTTTTCAACCAAATCGCGTATAATTTCAAATGAAGCACTGCCCGAACCAACAATAATTCCTGCTTTTAACGTAGTCAACGCGAAAGTAGCTGTTGACAGGATTGTTTCAACATTCTTTCTGGACGAAAGATGTTTTGATAATTCTATTACATTCGTAATCCCACTCAAATAAATTACCTGTCTGACTTTTGTCTTTTCGATACTTTCTTTAAAATTATGGGCACAAATAGCTTCCATGTCCTCAAAATTACCGGTTTGTGTGGACATGGAATGAATGAAATAATAAGCAATATCTATATCGATGGGAATAACATCCAGGGTTTCGGATCGTAAAAAATTCACTTCTATCACACTTAGCCCTGACTGAGCATACTTTGACGTATCAAATCTGCTTTTATCCCGGACACAACAAATGACATCATGACCGCTTTCCAGTAAAACCAGTAACAATCGTTGAGCTATATACCCGGTAGCGCCTGTGAGTAATATCTTCATGGCATTCGATCATTTAAAAGTGTAAATATACGAAAGTATTGTTAATATGAACCATTGAATTACAATGAAACAATTCTGCACATGCAAGGGTTTAAGGAAGTGATAATATTGGTATGCTATAAATAGCGAATTTTACAGGATCAAAGTAAGCAAAACTTAAATATGACAAATCTTTTTATCAATTAATATTGTATAAAGATGTCTGTAAACAAAGAGTTTAAAAAGATATGTCAAATATTGAACATGAAATGTGTTATTTAATTGTTCCTGTTACATATAATCCTGATAAAATAATAATTAAAACAAGTTTGATCAAAAATATTGCCATAAAAACAAAAACGGTCAATCAGAAAGTTGATCTTCCGAATTGTCCGTTTAGTTATTTATATATAGAATTTAGTGTTTCACCGGCTTCCAGATAAAGCTTCCGATTGCAAGAATCAAAATTATTCCGGTTAAAATAAATGCCCAAATATTGGTTTTACGGGATTGGGCTTCGATGATGTAATTGGCCGGTATCATCCGGTAAGCTGTCAGATTCCATATAAGCGTGTCGCCATGAAGCACAGCATTATTTGGTTGTATTACTTTTCCCGGCATGATTAATTTGTAAGTTAATGCCCCGCTGAAATACTGAATAAATCCCTGATTGTTGAATTCCTGCTCAAATTTCCTCATTGGACAATTCTCCGATTTCCAGTACTCGGAAAAAGTTGTTGTCTTGAAATAACTATCCAGAATTTGTTCCATTTTAAAATCTTCAACTTTATCAACCTTTCTATTGAAAATAGTATCCTTCAATGAACTGAGTCTTTCTTTCGAAAGGTTAATCCGTTCAATTTTATCATAATTTTCCAACAGGACCTTGTACTCGGAATCCCACAAATTCTTATTAAACCATTTATGAAAATTGTCTTCAATGCTACCAACATACTCCCTTATTTCAACTCCATTCATTCCTTCAAGTATATTGGGTTTTCCGGTAAACCAGAAAGATGACTCGTCTTTTGTCATAAAATTTTCGATGGGGATATCAAAATTTGTATTTACTTTAGGATAGATTTCTTTATACGTAAAATAGGTATAAAACCAACGAAATTTTTTATCCAGCATATGTTTAACCTTTAAGCTACTCCATGGATGAGAAGGTTTTAGCTTAAACCGCGAATCCATTTCACCAGGTGAAGTATAGTTTTGCCGTGCATAAACAATTAATTCATTTGATAATTTGTCCTTATTCGAACCGTATTTTTTAATTTCGATCGTTTTACTTGTGTTTTTAAGAATTGAATCATATACTGATTTTTTTACCGGAAAGTTAGAATGCAACATTGAATTTTTAAATTTCCAGGTAATCTTCCAGGTGGAATCAATCACTACAGGGAAAGGATTGAATTTGGCAGTTGTATCACCCAACAGGAACTGAGGATTGGCATTTGCCGTGAATTCACGATAACACGACCCGTCGGGGGCAATTACTGTCAGCATATCACTTGGCTGAGTGCACGAAACAACGAATAAAATGACAAAATAAATCAATGATTTAATTGGTTTCATGACGTTAGTTATTTAATTGTTGATCAAACGATTTATAGAGTTTGTTTTTTATTGAATTCTGCTGTAAATGGCAGATATATATTGCCAACAGGTTAGTATTTGAAATGTGATGGTGTTGGTTTTGCATGCAAATGGAATCTATGCTGATTTTGTAATTATAATTGTTTGAAGGTTTATAATAGGTGATAGATACAGATTCGTTTTGTTGAAACAGGAATAAACCCAACAGCAATATTGCAGCAGAAGTTGACAATGTCCTGACCAAGATTAAAACAGCTGGTTTTCTTCTCCGTGAATTGTCCTGTATCTTTTGCATTATGCTATCCGTCAACTTTCCTGCGTTCTTTAATTCAGGTCTGGCTGACCGAAGATTTTGAAGTAGATGATCAAATGTTTTTTCGTTGATTTCCATAATTTTGATTTTAAAGAGTTTCCAGTTTTCTACGAATGGTTTGTCTGGCCAGGAACAGGTTGCTTTTAATTTTTTCAGCAGTCATTCCTGTAATTTCGATTATTTCTTGCATCTCAATTTCTTCCAGGTAACGTAGTGTAAAAACTATTTTCTGTTTTGGAGTAAGTTCACCGGTAAGCCTGAGAATTATTTCACCAAGTTCGGCATTGATGATTGCTTGTTCGATATTTTCAGATGAAATCAGTTCACTTATTTTATCATCAATAGAGCCACTATACTTGTGGTGCTTTGAAGATTTTAATTTGTCCAGGCACAAATTCGTTGCAATTGTATAGATCCAGGTGCTGAATTTCTTATCCGACTGATAACTGCTTAAATTAACCCATACTTTAATAAATGTTTCCTGTACAGTGTCTCTTGCTTCTTCTTCATTACACAACATTCTGAAAGATAAAGAATAAATCATTGATTGGTAACATTCTACAATTTCCCGGAACGCTTTTTGGTCATTCCTCTTGCAGGATGCGATCAGGTTATTTAAGGATGATTTATCCATTTTTAAAAATTTGTTTATATATAATACGACAAAAGTAACAAATGGTCGAAAAATTATCTTATTTTTCTTAAAATAAATTTAGCATACCAGGTTGTTAAATCATTTAATTATGGGCCATGAAACACTAGTAGTTTTGACACAACCTATCCAATCAAAAAGCCCATAAATTCAGATTTTATTTCTGATTTATGGGCTAATCAATATGAGATTGGATAATTTGATCAATTCAAAGTAAGGGTTTCATTTGAAAGGAAAATTTAATGAATCAAACCTATTCATTGAGTCAATTTATTGAGGGTTTCTGCCATTCTTTCCACTTTAGTTTCATCATTTTTAGCAGCATATATCCATTCGATATAGGCTCTTTGTTCCATATCGGGTTTTTTAAGGAAGTTTTGATAGGCTATTGAGTCATCTTTCAGGCATGTCATAAAATCGTCGTAATTCACCCGTGGCAATTGTTCTGAATAGAGAATGATATGCACCCAATCACCATCATTCTTTCCGATTTTCTTGCGGATTTCAGCTTTCACCGGTAAAAACATCATGCCGTTACTCATGGACATAAGGTGGTAATTCTTAATTTCATACCCGTCAATGGTGCCTCTTACTTTTACCCAACCAAAATAAGCATGCTCATCCTTGGGTATTTCGGGAATAACAGCAAAGGTCCAGCCACCTTTTCCGGAATACTTTTTAAGAAGATACTGATTATCAACCAAAGGAGTTTGGATGATATCGTTTGTTTCCATATAAAATTTAAATATAATTGAAAGTTTAAATTTAAATCACTCTATGAGTCTGCTCAATGTTTTATCAATCCGTTCGTACATGGATGCCTCATTTTTGGCACAGTAGATCCAATCAATCAATCCCTGTTGTAAACTCTCGGTAAGGCTTCGGAAAGACAGATAAGCAGCAGGGTTTTCTTTCAGGCATTTTAATAATTCTTCCGGAATTTGAGCGGGTGATTTATCAGGGTAAAAGATAACATGTACCCAATCACCTTCTTTCTTACCAATTTTCTTGCATATTTCAGCCTTTACCGGAAAGAAAAGCGTTCCATCAGGCAAAGGCATCAAATGAAAATTAGAGATTTCATACCCATCGATGAAACCATTTACTTTTACCCAACTAAAAAATGTATGCCTGTTGGAACTGATCTGAGGAATTGATACAAATACCCAGCCAGCTTTGCCGGGGAATTTCTCAAGTTGATAGCTTTGATCTACCAGTGGAGTTTTTGTCTCACATGTTTCCATAAGCAAACCGGTTATTAAATGGGACAATAATAAACCCTGAAATCCTGTATTCGTTTTAAATTCCTGTATGAATGAAACTGATACTCATAATTTCAGGTAGAATGCATTTGATTTTGACTAAATTAATGAAAATAATGAATTTTGAATTCAATAACTTCTTTTGTATCTTTGGTTACACGATAGCGGTTGTCCATTCTTTGTCCAACAATCCAGACAATGTCATTGTTCGATTCAAGAATCCAGCTATGTTCTTTTTCGATCAGACTAAGTTTATTATCTATAAAAAAATCGCTTATTTTTTTTCGTTGATTCATTCCAAAGGGATAAAATGAGTCTCCTTCCTTCCAGCGGCGTAACAGCAATGGAAAAATCAGTTTAGAAGCATCAGCATGTATGCAGTTTAGTTCTTTTGATATCTCAAACTCAGTTGAAATAGTCAGTTTACTCATTTTCATGGCAAAAGGTACTTCAATGACAAAATCATCTTCATCTATGGTATAGGATTCTTCTGTATTTACTTCTTTTGAACTGATCAGGAGAAATTTTCGATCTTTGAGTAATCTGTGCGTATCGGAAAAGAACACTTTACCCGATTCACCATCCAACTGATCGGTAATCTGTTCAATAATAGCCGGACTGAATCCATACGAATGAAGAAGTTCATACATCACAGTAGGGATATGAACCTGTTTTTTAATGCTGTCGATATCCATTTTTATTAATCCTGGTTTATTCTGAATTATTTCCAGTTTCATTTTATCAATAGCCTGTTGATAAATGATCAGGTTTCCGTCAAATCGAATCAATGAATCGTATAATGTCTGACGAAAAGAAGGATTTATTTCCTCCAGGAGTGGCAGCACTTCATTTCGAAACTTATTCCGCTGATAATCACTCGAAGCATTGGTTGAGTCCTCAATGTGATCCAAGTCAAACCTGACCAGATAAGCTTCAATTTCCAACCTGCTACAACAGAGCAGGGGGCGAACCACTTTATGATTCCGTGGCTGGATACCGGTGAGTCCCCTTAAGCCGGTGCCTCGTACCAGGTTCATAAGCATAGTTTCTATGCTGTCATCGGCATGATGAGCCACTACTATGGCCTGAGCGTCGTGGGTATAGAGCAATTCATAGAACCAGGCATAGCGTAGATCACGAGCAGCCATTTCGATGGATATTTTATGATCCAGCGCATATTGAGTGGTATCAAAATCAATAAAACAAGCTGGTATTTTGAGGTCTTTCGCTAAATTGCGAACAAACAATTCATCCCTGTCCGATTCTTCCATTCTCAAATGGAAGTTGCAATGGGCTATCAGGCAGTCATAACCCAGTGACTTCAGGATATGAAGCAGCACGACTGAATCAGTTCCACCGCTCACACCAATGATTATCCGGCCTTCGCGGTTCAGCAATTGATGGTTTTGAATGTAAGTTTGAACTTTTTGTTGCATATTATTACAGTTTTGACGTATCTTTGTGCTTCATAATCGTATCGACAAAGATATTGAATTAATTTCAAAATATTCCAACCAATAGTCCCATTTATTAAAAGATGCATTCATTCTTAGAATTGGTCCAACATCGTCAGAGTGACCGTGCTTATCTGGATAAACCTGTTGAAACAGAAAAAATCGACAGGATACTGGAAGCAGCCAGGTTAGCACCTTCGGCCTGTAATTCGCAACCATGGAAATTCATTGTGGTCACAGAGCCTGAAAAGCGAAACATGGTAGCTGATGCCACAGCCAGTAAATTACTGTCCATGAATCATTTTACCAAACAGGCACCGGTGCAATTGATTGTACTGGAGGACAGTGCCAATTTTACTTCGAGTGTAGGTGGATGGGCAACCAATAAGCATTATCCACATATTGATTTGGGAATAGTGGCTGCCCATATCTCACTGGCAGCAACCGACGAAGGACTTGGATCGTGTATTATTGGTTGGTGTGATGAGAAAAAAATAAGGAAAGCACTTGATATCCCCCGAAATAAAAGAGTTATGCTGGTTATCCTTTTGGGATATTCGGCACAATCGTTGAGGGAGAAAAAAAGAAAAACCAAAGACGAGATTATTTCATACAATAAATATTAATTTACCCCTAACCCCTAAAGGGGGATAAGAAGTAATAACAATTAAGGAGGATATAGGGAAAAATAAGTATTGATACTAATACTTATGATTATTGATTTTAATTATGACTGAAATTATAAATATTGAGAATATAGAGAATAACAGCATCTTAAGTTCTCCTTTAGGGGATAGGGATTCTTCTTACGATCAGACAATAAAGTATCTTTATGACCGCCTTCCGGTGTTTCACCAGATTGGAACTTCTGCTTATAAACCGGGACTTGAAAACAGCATTCGACTTATGGATGCACTGCATAACCCGCAAAAGAATTATAAAACCATTCACATTGCCGGCACGAATGGAAAAGGTTCAGTTTCGCATATGCTGGCTGCAGTATTGCAAAAAGCCGGTTATAAAACAGGTTTATATACTTCACCCCATTTGGTGGATTTCAGGGAAAGGATCCGTGTGAACGGTGTCATGATTGAACAACAGTATGTCATTGATTTTGTAGAACAACATAAAAGTCTGTTTGATACCATAGAACCTTCATTTTTTGAAGCAACCATGGCTATGGCATTTGATTATTTTAATCAATGTGATGTTGATGTGGCTATTATTGAAGTCGGATTGGGTGGCAGGCTTGACAGTACGAATATTATTTTACCCGAATTGTCGGTCATAACAAACATAAGTTACGATCATATGGCATTTTTAGGGAATACACTCGATAAAATAGCCTTCGAGAAGGCCGGAATAATAAAACCAACTATCCCTGTGGTAATTGGTGAATCGTTGCCCGAAACCATTCAGGTGTTTGAGATAAAGTCCCTGGAAGTTGATGCACCTATTTTTTATGCGGAGGAATTTATTCAGTTAAAGTTCAAAATGTATGAAAATAATTGCATGATGGTAGAAAGCTCTGACAAACATGTTTACAAGGTTGGTTTGTGCGGGAATTACCAGTTGAAAAACATTGCAACTACATTGACTGCCATTGATCAGTTAAATAAACTGAATTATAATATATCAACCGATGCTATTGAACAGGGTTTGGAAAAAGTAACTGAACTTACCGGTTTACAGGGAAGGTGGCAGGTACTGGGGGAAGCGCCAATGATTATAGCCGATACGGGTCACAATGAAGGTGGATTTAAATATATCGTTCAGCAGCTTAAAACTCAAAAGTTTAAATCCCTGAGAATCGTAATAGGCATGGTAAATGACAAAGATATACAATCTGTTTTAGCATTATTGCCGGTTAAGGCTCAGTATTATTTCACCCAGGCTGCTATTGAACGGGCATTACCTTCAAAAGATTTAAAACTGAAAGCTGAAAGGTATGGTTTAAAAGGTGAAGCTTATTTATCAGTTGCTGAGGCAGTAACTGCTGCTAAAGCGGACTCCGGACCGAATGATTTTATATTCATCGGTGGAAGTAATTTTGTAGTGGGAGAGGCGTTGACAACCATAGCGACTGTTTAAAACAGTACCGGATTTTTAAAAGAATGAAACAAAATAATTCAAACAATGAAAATTTTAAAAACTGAAAGTAAGTATTTAATCCAGACTTTTATTACCTGGACCTTTTTAAATTTATCACTCAACATGGTTGGGCTTTTTATTACCAAACTTCTGAATGAAGCAGAATTTACATATTTTGAAAGCATAACTAACGAATTTGTCAAACCGTTAATCATTCAATCCCTGTTGTTTGGCTTTTGCTTGACATTAGCTATTGTCTTGTTGAAAAAAAATAAATTCGTACCATATATCTTTGTGGCATTTCAATTTATTGTTTTCCATATTATTTTTATCCTTAATTTAAAAATACATCACGGGTTACATTTTGAATCGACCTTTCATAATGTGGGACTAAGCTATTTAAGTTATAGCGGCCAATACCTGATCGATATCCTGTATATTTATTTCCCCATTAATGGCAACTTTGAAAACGGACTCTTCATGCCGGATAATTTAGGCACATTTTATATACATTGGATTTTGTTGAACGTGGCATATTATGGAGCCCTGACATGGGTATCGTTAAAAACTTCCACATTCTTTTTTGAGAATAAAAATGAACCTGAACAGTTAAACACTCAGGCACCTGAAGAAGATACAACTGAATCTGAAGCATAGAAAATCCATAGTAAGCCAAAAAAACAGGCTACCCTTCATTATTGGAAGGATAGCCTGTTTTTTGTATATGTCAACTGAAAATGGAATATATTTAAGCTACTTTGATTTTGTAACTGCAGGTAGCTTTTCCTTTTACAATGGTTGTCAGTCTTGATTTTAACAACTGGCGACGGATAGGGGTAACCCTGTCGGTAAATAAATGTCCTTCCAAATGGTCGTATTCATGTTGTACAACCCGGGCTTTATATCCTTCAAATTCTTCGAAATGCTCCTTGAAGTCGGTATCGACGTATTTGATTTTTATTTTTTCAGCGCGCATGACATTTTCATGTATTCCGGGAATACTCAGACAGCCTTCTTCCGCTGAAACTTCTTCAGCACTTCGCTCCGTGATGGAAGGATTGATCATCACAATTTTAAATGCTCCCAATTCCGGATCATCTTCCTTAAAAGGTGCCAGGTCGATAATCAGTAAACGGATGGATAATCCAACCTGTGGTGCTGCCAGTCCGACTCCTTCGGCATGATACATGGTTTCAAACATGTTGTCAATCAATTGTTTCAACTCCGGATATTCAGCAGAAATCTGTTCGGTATGTTTTCGTAATACGGCGTTGCCGTAAGTATATATAGGTAAAATCATTTTTTATATAAGAAAGTTAGTAAACCTCTGTGCAAAATTACATTTAAACAAATCATCGCACGGAATGTTCAACGATTAAAAATTTTTGATTCCAGGTAGCTTTGTAAGATAATGGTAGCAGATATTTTATCGACCAATTCCTTGTTCTGTCTGTCCTTTTTCTTTAAGCCTCCCTCCAGCATAGCTCTGTGGGCTAAAACTGATGTAAAACGTTCATCCACATAAACAAGTTCAATATCGGGAAACCGTCGTTGCAAACCAACCACAAAAGGTCGAATATACTGCATGGAATCCGATTCCTCACCATTCAGCTGCTTTGGAAGTCCGATCACAAATTTCTCCACCGGTTCTTTGTCTATATAACGTTGCAAATAATCCAACACATCATGGACTAAAACCGTATCCAATCCATTAGCCGTAATATGGAGCATGTCAGTCACTGCCAGTCCAACACGCTTTTGTCCATAATCTATTGCCAGTATTCTTCCCATTTCTATAATTTGCGAGTGCAAAGGTACAACTTTTAGTCAAATTAATTGATGATAGTGAGCATTAGAAGGATATTTTTCATACATGATCACGAATTTACATGTAATAAACACAATAGTTTATTTTGTCTGAGGATGGTCATCCGGTAAATGAAGGATCAATATTCATGATAAAATGAAAATTGAAATACTATTCAATTTTGTTCTATTCCGGCAAATTAGCATAATTATAATGATCCTGTAAGTCCTGCATATTATGGAAGGCAAACTTTTGTTCCGGCAGTATGGATTGGTTAGATAATTATACACCAAATATGCTTTTTTTGTAGCGTAGATTACAAATCATAGGCAAACTCTGCATTTTCATGATGAAAACACATATTTTACTGCTTTTAAACATAAATTTGACCATTTATTTTCACTTAAAAAAAGTTGATATATGAAAAAGTTGTATTAATTTTGAGAGAATTTTTTTTTATTTTTTAAATCGTTAATTTATCACAACTTTAATTTTATTAGTATTTATGAAACAAATGAAAAGGATCATATTGCTGCTTTTTGCGGTAATGTTCACAACAGTCAGTACGTTTGCCAGTGAGGCAGACATTGCTATTCCGGACTTACATGCCGGTGAATTTCACATATTCGGTCAGGTAATTTCATCATGGGACTTCTTATTCTACGGAGCACTGGTTATCTGTGTTACGCTAAGTATAAGTTTGTGGCTTTTTTCGCAGGTTAAAAAGCAAAGGGCACATGTTTCGATGTTGAAGGTGTCCGAAATAATTTTTCAAACATGCCGGACTTATTTATTGCAACAAGGGAAATTCCTGTTGATGCTTTTTGCATTCGTTGCAGTGATCATGTCCTATTACTTCCTGGCGCTTCAGGGAAAATCAGTTGCTACCTTGTTATATGTACTTTTCTATTCTATTTTGGGTATGGGTGGTTCTTACGCTGTAGCCTGGTATGGTATACGTATTAATACCTATGCAAACTCACGTACCGCATTTGCTTCACTTCGTGGGAAACCTTGGGATGTAGTAGATATACCGTTACGCGCCGGTATGAGTGTGGGTTTGTTCCTGATCTCCCTGGAACTGGTTATGATGGTCATCATCCTGTTATTCGTGCCACGCGAGATTGTTGGTATATGCTTCCTTGGATTTGCCATTGGTGAATCGTTAGGAGCCAGCGTATTGCGTATTGCCGGAGGTATATTTACAAAAATTGCCGATATCGGTTCTGACTTAATGAAAATCGTTTTCAACGTAAAAGAAGATGATCCGCGTAACCCGGGTGTTATTGCCGATTGTACGGGTGATAATGCAGGGGATAGCGTAGGTCCTACTGCTGATGGATTTGAAACATACGGAGTAACAGGTGTTGCTTTGATTACATTTATCACATTGGCTGTTCCTTTTGCATTTCCAGGTAAACCTGAATTGATTGGAGAAATTCAGGCAAAACTGATTGTTTGGATATTCGGTATGCGTTTCCTAATGGATCTGATGTCAGGTATTTCATACTTCATCAACCAGGCTATTTCAAAACGCAAATACAAAGGACTTAAAATGTTCGATTTTGAAGAACCATTGATGCGTTTAATCTGGATTGCTGCCATTTTAAGTATTTCTACTTCTTTCTTCATGAGTCATTTACTGGTAGGTGATTTAGCACAGATAACAGGCAATGCTGCAGATGCAAGCTTGTGGTGGAAACTGGCCGGTATTATCAGCTGTGGTACACTGGCGGCAGTTTTGATTCCTGAATTTACAAAACTGTTTACCAGCTCAAAATCAGACCATGTAAATGAAATTGTTACTGCTTCACGTGAAGGAGGACCTTCATTAAACATTCTTTCCGGTATTGTATCGGGTAATTTTGGTGCTTTCTGGACAGGCATGTTAATTGTTGGATTAATGACAGGTGCCTATTTTATCAGTCAACTTGGACTTACATCCATCCTTGGACCTCATGCCTCTATTTTTGCATTTGGTTTAGTGGCTTTTGGTTTCCTGTGTATGGGACCGGTTACCATTGCTGTTGACAGTTACGGACCTGTAACCGATAATGCACAATCTATCTTTGAGTTATCTCAAATTGATCAGATTCCAAATATCAAACAGGAAATTGAAAAAGACTTCGGATTTACACCTGATTTTGAACTTGGAAAGCATTACCTGGAAGCAAATGATTCTGCCGGTAATACCTTTAAGGCAACCGCAAAACCTGTTTTAATCGGAACAGCCGTAGTAGGAGCAACCACCATGATTTTCTCAATCATATTGCTGCTGGAAAGCAAAGGCCTGTTAAGCGTTTCACTTACTTCAGCCCCTATCTTGTTAGGATTGATATGTGGAGGAGCTGTAGTATTCTGGTTTAGTGGTGCTTCCATGCAAGCAGTTACAACAGGTGCCTATCGTGCCGTTGAATTCATCAAAAGTACATTTGATTTAAATAAAAAAGAAGCCAATATTGAGGACTCAAAAGAAGTTGTGAAGATATGTACTCAATATGCCCAAACGGGTATGTGGAACATTTTCATTGCATTAATTTGCTTTACACTTGGCTTTGCATTCTTCGACAGTAATTTCTTTGTGGCGTATCTTATCTCCATCGCAACCTTCGGTTTATTCCAGGCAATTTACATGGCTGATGCCGGTGGATCATGGGATAATGCCAAGAAAGTGATTGAAGTTGATCTGAAAGAAAAGGGTACTCCGTTACACGAAGCTGCCGTAATTGGTGATACTGTTGGTGATCCGTTTAAAGATACTTCATCCGTATCGTTAAACCCGATTATTAAATTCTCTACCTTGTTCGGTTTACTGGCAACAGAAATTGCATTAAAAATGAGGTTGGATGCAACTCAAAGCAATGGTTTTGACTACAGTGGAATAATCGGAGCCGGCTTCCTTGCTATTGCGTTGGTATTTGTTTGGCGTTCTTTCTATAAAATGAGGATTCCCCCACGTTTAAAAGAAGAACTTGAAGCATAGTTTCAGACTAACATTTTAATAGACACCATATAAGTTGGCACAATCCCGGCTTATATGGTGTTTTTGTTTTAATAAGGCTCTGTTTTTGAAAGAATTTCTTATCTTTGTATTCCTGAAAAAATAAATAAACTAAATTATAAATAACTGATTTTTAAAACTATACATTATTATGTTGAACTGGTTTGAGTGCAAGATTAAATATGAAAAAACTGTCGAAGAAGGGAAAATCGTCAAAGTAAGTGAATCCTATCTGGTAGATGCCTTGTCGTTTACAGAAGCTGAAGCCCGTATTAATGAAGAAATGAAACCTTTCATCAGCGGTGAATTTATTGTTTCCAACATTCGCAGGGCCAGGATTAATGAACTCTTCGCAAACGAGAACGGAGACAAGTGGTACCGTTGTAAAGTATTCTTCGTTTCTCTCGATGAGGAAAAGGGCATTGAAAAACGTACAGCCACCACCATGATGGTACAGGCAAATGATTTGAAAGAAGCCTGGGACGGACTGAAAGAAGGAATGAAAGGTTCCATGGCCGATTATCAGGTAGCCGCTATTGCCGAAACAACCATTATGGATGTGTTTCCATTTGCTGCTCCTCAGGGATAAGGATATTTACGATTTACGATTTACGATTTACAATTTACTGCCAAAATTGTCGATTACTTACTACCGACCAAAAAATGTCTATACAACAAAACATAGAAGAAATCAGGACACATTTACCACCGCAAGTACGGTTGGTATGTGTGTCCAAGTTTCATCCCAATGAATCTGTCATGGAAGCTTATGATTGCTGGGAGAGGATTTTTGGTGAAAGTAAAGTTCAGGAGATGTGCAGTAAATATGAAACGCTGCCAAAAGATATTTCCTGGCATTTTATTGGTCATCTCCAATCCAATAAAATTAAATTCATTGTTCCCTTCGTTCAATTGATTCATGGGGTTGATTCCTTTCAATTACTGGAAGAAATAAATAAACAGGCATTGAAAGCCGGTAAAACCGTGAATTGTCTGTTGCAGATCCATATTGCACAGGAAGACACTAAATTTGGTTTTTCTGCTGTTGAATTACTTGAAACACTTTCGGTAGGTAAATGGAAAGGACTTTCAGGAGTCTGTATTTGTGGTTTGATGGGGATGGCTACCTATACAGACAACCGGGAACAAATACGGAATGAATTTCACGGATTAAAATTACTCTTTGATCAGGCAAAAACAGAATACTTTAAGGATATACCTTCGTTCAGAGAATTATCCATGGGGATGTCCGACGATTATCAACTTGCCATCGAAGAAGGTAGTACCCTGGTTCGCATCGGCAGTTCCATTTTCGGAAACCGCCAATATTAAACAAAACAACTTTTATCAGTTGAATTTTAATAGATCAGTAAACTATTAACTACCTACTACCCACTATAAACTACCTACTACCAACTATAAACTACCTACTACCCACTATAAACTACCTACTACCCACTATAAACTACCTACTACAAACTATAAACTACCTACTATAACTAATGGCACAAATCCTTTTCATACTGATAATCATCATTCTGGTAGCTGATTTTGCAATGGAACGTTATCTTGCTTTCCTGAACATCAATATTTCAGGCAAGGAACTTCCAGCACTTTTACGGGATATTTATGATCCCGAAAAATATGCCCGTCAACAGGACTATTTCAGAACCAATTCCCGGTTTGGTATGCTGACAAGCAGTTTCGGTTTTATCATCATTCTTTGCATGTTTGTATTTGGAGGTTTTGTCTTTGCAGATAACCTGGTACAATCCTATATTCAAAACCCCATCTGGACACCCATCCTGTTTTTCGGTGTTTTATTTTTTGCCAATGATATCCTGAATATCCCTTTCGAGCTTTACGATACTTTCGTGATTGAACAAAAGTTCGGATTTAATAAAGTAACTCCCAAGCTCTATATCCTCGATAAATTAAAAGGACTGGCCATGACGATCGTTCTGGGAGGTGGTATTTTAGTTGTGATCATCTGGATTTACACATTAACTCCTACTTATTTCTGGTTACTTGCCTGGGCGGTAGTCACAGCATTCAGCCTTTTCATGACCATGTTTTATTCGCAATTGATTGTTCCCCTGTTTAATAAACAAACGCCTTTAGAAGCCGGTGAATTACGTGCTGAGATTGAGAAATTTGCAGTAAAAACAGGTTTTAACCTGGATAACATTTTTGTCATCGATGGTTCCAAACGTTCTACCAAAGCCAATGCTTATTTTAGCGGACTGGGAAGTAAAAAACGCATCGTACTTTACGATACACTGATGGATAAAATGACTGTTCAGGAAATTGTAGCCGTACTGGCTCACGAGGTCGGGCATTATAAACACAAACATACGTTGATCAATTTCATGATTTCAATCCCGTATACCCTATTGCTGTTCTTTGCTTTTGGATATATCCTTCAAAGTGATGCATTTGCACAGGCCCTGGGTGGAAGTGTTGCTTCATTTCATCTCAATGCAATTGCCTTCAGTATTTTGTATACACCAATATCACTTGTGCTGGATACTTTAATGAATATACTTTCCCGCAGGTTTGAATACCAGGCAGATGCTTTTGCTGCTTCCTATGGATATGCACCACAACTGGAATCAGGATTAAAGAAACTCTCGGCAACCTCATTGAGTAATTTAATGCCGCATCCGTTGTATGTTTTCTTTCATTATTCACATCCCACTTTATTTCAACGGATAACTAAACTCTCCAACAAATAGTAAATAGTTAAATAGTTAAATTGTAAATAAATATTATGCTACTCGGAATAATGGGTGCCATGCCCGAAGAAATGGACAGAATAATAGCTGCTATCAATAATAAGGTAATTGTTGAAAGTGGAAGCCGTATTTATTATCGGGGTGATTTATATGGCCAGGATGTCGTAGCTGTTTTTTCACGCTGGGGCAAAGTAGCTGCAGCAACCACCGCTACCAACATGATCCTTCAATTTAATGTCGACAGGATTGTTTTTACAGGAGTAGCCGGTGCTATTTCACAGGAACTGAATGTGGGAGATATTGTGATTGGCCAGCGATTATTTCAACACGATATGGATGCACGCCCGTTAATGCGTAGGTTTGAAATTCCGCTAACCGGAAAGACTTCCTATGAAACACCCCAGCAAAATGTAGACACGATGTCTCAGGCAGTGCATAATTTTTTGAAGAATAACAAGGAATTCCGGAAAATACTGTCTGATCAGAACATTTCCAATCCAAAAATGCTGACAGGCGATATCGCCAGTGGTGACTTGTTTATTTCAAGCACAGAAATGAAGCATGCCCTGATTAAAAATCTTCCATCCGTGCTGTGCGCAGAAATGGAAGGAGCTGCTGTGGCTCAGGTATGCGATGATTTTGGTGTACCTTTACTGGTTGTCCGGGTGATATCGGATACTGCCGATGAAGAGGCCCACATTACGGCCATTGGATTTGTCAATCAACATGCGGGGGATTATTCACTTTCCATACTGAAAGAATATATCCTGCTGACTAACCATTAAATTAGAAAAAACCTTCTTTTCAATTCCACACCTTAAAGTTCACCTTCAATTTCTTTTGTTGAATCAATGTCCGCCAGTCGATGAATACTACTGCGCAGACTAGTAGCAATCCGAATACCATACTTGCCACTGACTTCAACGAGAAGGCACTTTCCATGACGCTGGTGACATTTTCGGCTGCATATTTACCCAAATGTACTGTAATGGCATCACTGGTGAATTTACCCACAAAAAAAGCAGGTATAATATACCGTGGTTTTACTTTAGCGATCCCGGCTGCCAGAAACAATGGAGTGGTAGGAAGGGGCAATAATGAATAGGCAAGAATTAGCATCTGACTTTTCCAACCTTTTTCTTTCATTTTACTGCCAAGAAATTCAACGTCTTCATTCTTGGATTTTTTAAATATCTTACCTGCCAGAAAAGGAATGTATAAGGTTAGGATATATCTTCCTAAAATTGAACCGGCAACACCAATAACAATAACCCACCAGATATTCAGATCAAACATGATCTGTAGAAAGACCATGATGGTAAATGCCGGGGGAAAAGGTATGGGGACAACATCAAAAAGAAAAGCACCTAAAAATACCAATAAATATATCCAACTCATTTTGTAGCGCTTTTAGTATGAATATTATTGATTGAAATCGAACCGGCTTGCCCTGTAACTTATTCTATCCGATTTGTATTTTCTTTTTGAATCCATGAGTATCCAGAAAATCACGGCACTGATAAGTGCTGCAAAAAAACACCACACCGAAGTGAGGTATTGGGTAAAGAATATTATCGTGATCAAACAGGATAACGACATTAGTATTCCCAACAAATGGGTTCTTTTTATACTTGATACAAAAAGTGGAGTAATGGAAGTAATTAAATATAAAATAAATGCAGCAAATGTAAGAATTTTTGGTGATTGTTCTGCATAATGGATGTGATATCCGCTGATTTGAGGAGTTACCTGATAATTCAATAAACAATAGGTATAAAAAGCAGATACCATAAGGCCTAATCCTAAAAGAACCCACAAAACTTTTATTTTCTTTTTATTTTTTTCCATACAAAGAACAGCCAGTGGAATCATCATTGGCCAGAACACCTGCGCCATGATTAAAAAAGTCGTGGTAATGAGCCCCTGAAATTGTGCATATTCGGGATGTTGCATACAATACCACAGACATCCTTCAACGAATTGCTGAAATCCAAAAAACAGAGGAATACTGGCAAATACAATCTGCGATGGCTTATGTACTTTAATAATTGTTGCTACTCCAATGACAGAAATGACTATCCCTCCTGCAAAACTTGCACCTGCTGAAAAACACATTATATATAGTTTTAAGAAATTGTTAATATTTTATGATTTTTACAAAGTAAGCCATATAAACCGGATAAAACTATTTATTGCATTTTAATTATTGAAATTGTGTAAAACCTGTTAAGTTCAAGTTTTTTTTGAAATACGGGGTAGGGGTGAAGCCAACATAAAATATCATAAAATAATTATCCCGGATTCGTTAAACGAATCCGGGATAATTGATAAAATCAGAAAGTCACTTTTTCATTAAAACATCCTTTTCCGGTGCCCACTTTTTCTGCCAGGCAGGATATTTATCCAATACTTTTTGAGGATCATATGTATACCAACCATACCCATCTCGTCGTTCACGGGCTACTTCGGCAAGTGAATAAACCACCTTGCTGTCACGGTTGCAAAACATGGGGCGATGTGTTTTAAGCTCATAATAACGTGTCCAGATGGCAGGGGCTTTCGCATCAAATACCACCACACGATCAGAAACGGAGGTTTTATACGGAGTGAGTGTTTTTGGTGCAGCAATCGTCTTTACCAGTGTATTATGAATGATGGATTCATCAAACCATGATACTGCATTTTGTACCGCTTCTACAATTGCTTTATTTGGATTGTTTATGCTCATCAAAAACATAATAATGTCGCAACTTTCTTTGTTACATATGCAGGGTGGTTCAAATTTACGCGCCCAAGTCGGTTGCAGGGTAACCTCGTCATATTGCTGGCACCAGGCGGTCGGCTTTCCGGCATCATTAATCTGTGTTTTAATGATACAATCCAGGCCTTTTTGATAGGCCACATGCAATTTACCGCGAAGCCCGGTATCTACAAATGAATAGAGTCGGTTTCCATCCAATATATTTTTCACCAATTGCATAATTCCCATCATAGCACCATCATTATAGGTAATATGACTGCTGTAGTTGTCCTTTTCAATTGGATAGTATTGAGGCCAACCTCCGTTTTTATATTGCGACTTCAATACGAATTCTATTCCTTTAATGCATCCTGCTCTGTATTTTTCCAGTTTGGTAGCCTGATAGGCTATAGCCAATGCAGCAATTTGCGTATATGTATTCCCGTTGTCAAAAGTGGTATTGGTTTGATTTTTACCAGCTGCAACTATTTTTACCTGTTCGGGAGTCAGGATAGCAAAAAAGTCGTAATTCTTTGGCCAACCTCCGTTTTCTTTTTGAAATAACAGCATGTTATCGGCAATTTTCAGTATTTCAGTCGGTTTGTACCGGGGTTTGTCAGGCAAGGAATTTATCATATTATGCTTGTCGGCAATTCCATACCAATGGTTGGTATTATCCGAAAAGGGAGCGTATTCTATGGTAGTAGCAGGCTTTGTTTCTGTTGGTTTTTGCGCTAAACAACTGAATGAAAGAAATAAAAAAACGAATGAACAGAATGTCTTTAGCATTGGAAAAGCATAATACCTGAAAATTGAAAATTTCATGATGGTGGATTTGAATTTTTAAATGATGGAATTTTGACGCAAAATTAAAGATTAATACGCATCATCTTGAGTAAAATATACCGTAATGAGTGTATTTATTGACTTATCCGGCTTTATTTCCTGAAAGTAGAGATAAATAATTCTTCCACTTTTGTCCTGGCCCAGGGAGTCTTGCGTAAAAATTTCAAACTGGAATTAATACTTGGATTTTCATAAAAACAATTAATGCGAATACGATTGGAAAGTTCTTCCCAACCATAGTATTCGTATAATTTTTCCAGTATTTCTTTTAGAGTAATCCCATGTAACGGGTCTGCAGGGGGTTGGGTCATAAACAACTGTTTTTTATTTCGCTGTACTTTTTACAAAATACCTGATTTTGAAAATTTAATTGGTCTTAACCGGTTATATAGACCGTATAATTCTCCCGGGGTTTAAAGTACAGACACTTTTTAACAAACCTAATAAACATTGACATTATTATACAGGATTAGTTTAGTTGTCCGGCAATAGATATGCTTGTAAGCCATTCATTCCAACCAGTAGTTAAGCGGGTCAATAATTTATTGTTTAAATTTAATCCGGTATATCTTATAGATCAAAAATACCAACAGACCCAACACTATCAATCCCCACATACTAATAATGAAAACCAATACGGCTTCGAGTATATTCCATCCCATCGACAAGGAATCAACAATTTTTGTACCGAATCCGGGTTCGTATTTTTTATTGTTTTCTTCGTTTGGTATCAGTTCACGTTTAATTGTCTGACGTTGATAGATGATCAGATTTATGGTGCTGAAATTCAACTGGTCCCTCAATGAAAGATTCGAAAGTTGTGCATTATCTGCCTGTTCCTGTTTACTAAGTAACAATTCTTCGGCAGCAGTTGTTTCATTTAATTTCTTTCCACGGTTCTTAATTGCATTTACCAGGCGCGATTGATTCCCCGTCGAACGTTTTAAAGTCAGGTTATTTGACAACAATTGCAATGCAACATCATCGGCTTTAATAATCCGGTAATCCAGAAAATCAATATAGTTAGAAATCTCTTTCAGCGTTGTATCCAGGCGGGTATTCGGGACACGCAGAATCATGGAATTGGTTACCGTATACCGTGTTGTAACAAGGATTGAATCCCTGCTGACAGAGTTGTTCTCTGAATCATCAATGTTACTTGTCAGGTTGGTGTAGGTAACAAAACCTCCCTGATGTGCTGTAATTTCTTCAATATTAATGGTTGTTTTGATAACACTTCTGACTTTGAACTTCAACTCTGCAGTACGGATAAACTTATGGGTCGAATCTTTCTTGTTTTCAACGGATGCTGATGAACTAACCAGTGCAACGGCAGTACTGTCAGCCATTGGGGCTTCTTGTGCCCTTTTAGGTGAACAATTGATGAAACCGAAAAGTAAAATAATTCCGAAAAATAAAGGTGCGTTTTTCATATTGAATAGGATGTGATTACTAAAATCCAACATTGGAGCATGAAGTCAGTTGGTTGGTTAAACCATTTAACTGCATGTACTTGTTTCAGTTAGTTGTATAAAATACTTTTCTCTTTGATGTTTTTTATTTGATTATTTTCTCTTATTCCGAACTGTCAATATATAATCTTTTATTCCTGAAATGGTATTTTCAGACAACTGAAATGCGATGTATGGATTATCCGGTAAAATAATTTCAAAAAGAATGTATTCATCAAGCAGGTCTTTTTCAGCTGCTTCTTTGAGAATTCTTAACTGTGGGTCTTTGGCAATTTTTGATTTTGAATTTTCAATGGTTGTCAGTAAGGCAATCAAACATTCCCGGTCTTCCAGGGTAGAGTGTTCATCTTTCTTAACGCCCAATGATTCACGGTATCCGGGTTCATACATCCAGAGTGCTTTCGCCATGGCATAACCTGTCCATTTCGTATTCATAGCAACCCGAACAGAATTATTCGGATTCTTACTGATTTCGGTTTGTGGCGTAAAATACCAATCCGTTGTATCTCTTTTGGCTTTTAGAAAAATCGAATTCATTGACTTCTTTATTCGTTGGTTATTCCGGTTTAATATCCGGGCAATAACGATCTCATCGATTGAATTCTTCAGATTACCTGTCGAAATATAATTATCTGCCAAAAACCAGTGAGCCATATAATCTATGTAGTTATGACTGATGGCTTTTTTATACCAGTATATCGAATTGGCATTGTCTCTTTGCTTTTCATACATCTGACCAATATAGGTCATGACAAAAAACAATGTTGAATCATCCTTTAAAGCCGTTTTATAGGATTTAAGGGCATTCCCGTAATCTTTAGCCTGAAAATAACTTTCCGCTTTTTTCAAGTCAGGTTCAGAGAGAACTTTCACATTATACGATGCTGTTGAAAATACAGAATCGGTGACAACCCTGAAAGTGTTATTATAATTCAACTTTTTCGAATAATCCGCGCAATTAACTGATTTTTTCAAATCTTCTACCTGATATACTGTTTTCGAATGACTCATTATGTTCAGGATATCAGCAGCACTGTGAATATCCTGAGATTGTACATGATTGAATACAAACAGGATAAGAATGATGGTAACCGTTTTTTTCATTTGATTCAATATTTAATACGCAGATTTGACAATTATAACTTATTTAATTCATCCAGTTTATTTTTAAATTTGGTTTTTAATTCTGGGAGATAAGTATTCATGATAGATGTCATCAAATCATTCTGGATATTCGGAGTTTGATCCAGAAACTTTTTTCCTTCAGGCGTTTGGTAAAATTCGATATATTTATCTACTTCATTTTCTGTAAAGTATTTATCATAAATAATAACCATATCATTATTTATCAGATTTTTACTAAATGCTTTCGTTTCGTCCATTACATACGCCATATACACTTTTTGAATGCTGTCTTTCCTGGCATCTTTAAGTTCCGACGATTGATTCTGAAACATTTTAGACATATTGTCCACCATAGAATTAATCATTTTATCCGAATTCATAAGCCCGAAAAGTTGGATAATCTTATCCTTTTTGGTTGCTGCAGTGAGATTAAATGACGTAAAAACAAGAATTGTTGCGAAAAGAATGACTTTTTTCATCTTAATTTTTTAGTTTGAATGGATTAACTTACCAGTATCTCTGGATTTTTTTATTTAATCGTCAAAACTACTCATTCATTTTTAAATTAACAACAATAATCTTAACTTTATCAGGATATATATGACAAATTTTCAAATATATTTGTTTTAGAGACGTATCATGTTAAATTGCCGACATAATAACCCAAAAAAAACGCCCTTAAAGATAAAGGCGTTTTTAATTTAAAAAATTGACAACTCTGTCAATACGATATTTCCACTTTGCTCTTATATATTTTCTCATCAAACAAATGATGAAAAATATAATCAGCCAGATCCTTGCGGGAAATGGATGATGGCTTCATTGGTTTTTTATTGATGCTTATCCGGTACTTGCCTGTTTTAAGGCTGTTCAGTAATCTGGAAGGACGAATTACCGTCCAGTTCAAACCTGAATCTTTTAAAATATTCTCCATTAACAGCATATCCGCGTAACTGTATTTGAATAATCGTTGTAAAATGTTTTTTATCTCAAATTTCATCCAGAAAGTCGCATTCTGTGGAATTTCCACTGCACTGTTGGATAGACAAATTAGGCGTTTTACCCCACCAACCTGCATGGCTTTCATGATGTTCGTAATTCCTTCCGAATAAACAGTTGTGGGCTCTCTTTTATGATATCCTAAACAGGATACTACGGCATCTTTGCCTGCCATGACACTCCTGAATGTTTCAGGTTCAAATACATCCCCTTGTATTATATTAAGTAAGGGATGTCCAAATATATAATCCTCCGTGTTCCGCACAATTACTGTAACCTCATACCCCGCGTTTAATGCCTCATGTACAACCTGTTTACCGGTTCCACCAGAAGCTCCAAAAACAATTATCTTTTTCATTTAGTTCCTTTTATAGTTCTGCAGGAAGATTCCTGCCCTTAAAATCTAACATATAACGGATGAAAAGGACAGCGTATTGCCTTGTTTAGCAATATTACACACGAAAGAATATTTGACAACATTTCAGGTGGCAACTGTTAAAGTGAATGAAACTGCACCTGATAAGCACTCATATTCATATTAATACGATATTTCCACTTTGCTTTTATAGGTTTTTTCATCTTCCAGATGCTGAACGATATAATGAGCCAGATCAGCCCTGGATAAAGACGACATATGGGGTAAAAAGTCATTGAGAATGGTTCGGTAGTTTCCCGTTTTCGCCCTGTTGAGTAGTCGGGGAGGGCGTATCACTGTCCAGTTCAGATTGGAATGATGCAACAACATTTCCATGTGAAGCATGTCGGAGTAATTGAATTTAAACAAACGCTGCAATACATACTTAATGAGAAATTTCATCACGAATGTTGCATTGGGTGGAACTTCTACGGCACCGGCCGAAAGGCAAAGTATCCGGTCGGCATCTACTTTTTCCATAGCCTCGATGATGTTTTTTACACCCTGCGAATAAATGTTAGTTGGTTCCCTGTTAACCGAACCAAGACAGGATATGACGGCATCAACGCCGAAAAATGCATTTTCATAGGTCACGGGCTGAAGTACATCGCCTTTGATGATTCTCAACTGTTCATGACGGACCGGGAAAGAATCGGGATTACGGAGTATGGCTGTTACGTGATGACCTGCTTCCAGTGCCTGTGCTACCACTTCCAGGCCTGTCCCGCCTGAAGCTCCGAAAATAATGATGTTTTTCATGTGTCTTTACTGTTTTATTGTTTATAAGTACCTGATTCTTTTATATAATCCTACTGCAATATGATGAAACCGCCAGTCATAATAAAATATGTATTTATCTTATATTCTAAACCTTATTTATGTTTTTTAACCCTTAGTAGAAATCCAGACGCCCAACACCCCACCCTTATTCGCTTATTTTATAAACTGATCAATTCTCATGTCAGTTATATATAACTACAACTAAATTTGCGAGAATTCACGAATTCTGACCATGTAGATGTTTCAGCCATACAACCGATCGAACCAAATAATTCATACAAATGTTATTTAATTGGTTCAAAGATACCAAATAAAGCTAACTATTAACATAGGAGCGGAGAGATTGTAACATCTAACAAATTTATGGGGTTAATTATTTAAACATTTTATGTAATTTTACTGTGTTTTATATTCATTTATTAAATAGTTCAAGTATTCATTCTTTAAAAGAAAGGAAAACAGTATGATCTTTGTCTATGTAGCTATTTTTTTCGTCCTCGTGTTCTTTAGTGGCATTAAGATTATTCGTCCCACCGAACGAGGCCTGATTGAACGTCTGGGTAAATACATTAAGTTTGCAAAACCCGGATTCCACTGGATAATACCCATTATCGATAAGATGTACATTGTCAATGTAACCGAACAAATGGTGAATGCCGACCCGCAGGAGATTATTACCAACGATAACCTGAATGCCAGTGTGGATGCCCAGGTTTACTTCCGCGTGAAAGCCGAAGAAGAAAGTGTGAAAGGAGCCATTTATAATGTCAACAATTACAGGTATCAGATTGTCAACCTGGCGCGTACTACCCTGCGTAACATTATCGGCACCCTGACCCTCAAATCGGCCAACAGCGAACGGGGAAAGATAAATGCAGAGCTGTACAATACCCTGCATCACGAAACTGAAAACTGGGGCATAGAAATCGTTCGTACGGAACTTAAGGAAATCGATCCTCCCAAGGATGTGCAGGAAACCATGAATAAAGTGGTTAAAGCCGAAAATGAAAAGATAGCAGCTATCGACTCTGCCACAGCGGCCGAGACTGTTGCCGATGGTATCAAACGTGCTTCGATCAAAGAAGCTGAAGGGTTTAAGCAATCGAAGATTCTGCATGCAGAAGGGGAAGCCGAAGCCATTCGTCTGGTCAATGATGCCGCCAACAAATACTTTATCGGGAATGCCCAACTCTTGCGTAAACTCGAAGCAGTGGAGGTATCCCTTTCGAAGAATGCCAAAATTGTTATCCCAACAGGTACCGAACTTATCAACATCATTGGTGATATGGCTGGAGGGATCCTTCCGATAGATACCAAACCAAAGGATAAGAAATAGAATATTAGATTCTTAATTTAAATAAATAATCTTCTGTCCAATTAAAATGGGTAGGAGATTATTTATTTAAGACAATGCCCTAAAATTCAAATGAATTATAGTTGTTTTTGTTTCCGATGAAATAAATTAAATGGTTTTATCTTTATTTATTTGCGATGGAATAAATTACATATTACAATATCGGACGTACCAATTTCCACGGAATAAATTCCACAATACAAAATCGGTCGTTCCAATTTCCACGGAATAAATTCCATATTACAATATCGGTCACTCCTATTTCCACGGAATAAATTCCATATTACAATATCGGTCGTTCCAATTTCCACGGAATAAATTCCATATTACAAAATCGGTCATTCCTATTTCCACGGAATAAATTCCATATTACAATATCGGTCGTTCTTATTTCCACGGAATAAATTACGTATTACAAAATCGGTCGTTCCTACGGAACTGTCTGCCAGTTTTCAGCAAATGCCGGAGGCATGACCGATATTGTTGCGCAGGGTTTTAACCCTGGGAATAAGGGATCTTTCGAAGAATGCAAAGATTGTTATTCCAACCGGTACCGAACTGATCAACATCATCGGTGAAATGGCTGGAGGGATTGTACCCATCGATATAAAACCGAAAACCAAGTAGTATTAGATTTGACAACTTTTCTTAATCAACGAGTGACAGCTGAGCATAAGAAAAGTTGTCAAATTTTAATCAGTTAAACCCTCGCTTTTCCGGTAATCGATTCAACCGTAAGCCTAATTACCTTCACTTTATCAATCAGTTTATCAATATACTCTCTGCCTTCAGGAATAAAATCTGCCGAATACTTCATAATTATTTGTAATAAAGCTTCCTGTTTTTCGTCGTCGTCCACTTCAGAGGTTTTTCCTGTGGCTATTACACTTTCAAACAAAGTTCCAAATTTAGCCGGTATTACATTGGTTTTACCTACTACGCAAAAAGATACTCTATAGTTATTCCTCAAGTACTCCAGCTTGGATCCTTCCAATGCACAGTGGAAATAAACAGCATTCCCGTAAAATACAAAATTTAACGGCACTCCATATCCTTCTTTCGAAGGTGTGCACATCGAAAGAATTCCGTATTCCCCTTTTTGTAATATCTCAAAAGCCTCTGATTGGCTCATCTCCCTGTCTTTTCTTCTCATACCTGATCTCATGACTATTTAAATACTAAGCTATTGTTCTGCAAAAATACAAAAAATATTATTCCATAAATACTCCGGAATAAATTCCATACTTTCACTACATCTGAAGTGATTCAACACAAATGCATTAGGAATAGTTCACTTCCCATTTGAAGTATAATTATCACACACTTAAATCTATATGTTATTTATATTTTAGTTTTTATAACATATTAATGATAAGAGTTATCTAAGATATATCTATAAGTAAACTAAGAGTAAACTAAGATAATAGCTAAAATGGGATCAGTTGAATAGCCGCAGATATAGCGATTATTAGCAAAATTTATAAGACCCTGAAAATGAAAAAGCAAGTCGGGTAGGGGGTTAGAAGGTGAATTTGTATTATTAACACATTGGAATTAGAAAACAAGTCAATTTTTTGTTTAAATATCAAGTTAAAATTTCTCAGTCTTTTAAAATCATAAAAATATTAAATGATTTGTGGAAATTTAATCCATAAAATCATTCTGTTGAATCATCCATGAAATTCAAAATCCAATTGCAGTTATAAAAGTTGAATTCATAAAAGATAATTGTTCATATACTGTTGGAATCCTGCTTCATTTACAACATCAGTTTGTTTTAAATTTTACAAGATTCAGAGAATTATCCAACGAATGATTCTGTCTGTTTGCTTAAATGGCTGAGAATCCTCGCAATGGAATAAAAATAATTCTATGAGAATCCAACGGCTTGAATGATTGTCCGTTGAGCAGTTATACAAGCGATTCTCAGGGGTTGGAAAAAGTGTATCCAATAAGCCTATAATTTATATTATGTAAAATAGTATTATGCGATTTGCAGAATCCCCCTTTTATGGATTCAATGAATACTTTTCCCCTAAGATGCAACAAAGTCACTAAACCCGAAAGATTAGTGACCCTGAATGAAATTATATTGGATTTGTTTATGTTGATTTGATTTATGCTTTTTTCTCCTTAATATCGATTACCAGGTTTAGTTCGTCTAATTGTGATTGATCGATCAGCGATGGCGCATCCATCATCACATCCCGTCCGGAGTTGTTTTTTGGAAAGGCAATACAGTCGCGGATACTGTCGAGTCCGGCAAACAGGGATACAAAGCGGTCCAGACCAAAAGCCAGTCCTCCGTGAGGTGGCGCACCGTACTGGAAAGCACTCATCAGGAAGCCAAACTGTGCCTGCGCTTTTTCTTCGGTGAAACCAAGCAGATGGAACATGCGGTTTTGCAGTTCGCTGTTATGGATACGGATCGATCCTCCACCCAGTTCTACTCCGTTGACTACCATATCATATGCATTGGCACGAACCTCTCCGGGATCAGTATCCAGTAACGGGATATCTTCCGGTTTCGGAGATGTAAACGGGTGATGCATAGCAAAATAGCGTTTAAGTTCTTCGTCGTATTCGAATAATGGAAAATCGATTACCCACAGGGGTGCAAAGACATCCTTATTACGAAGACCCAGCCTGGCTCCCATTTCAAGACGTAATTCGCATATTGCCTTTTGTGTCTTGCGTTTATCTCCCGAAAGCATCAGGATCAGGTCACCCGGTTGGGCATTAAATTTATGAGCAATAACTTTTAAATCTTCGTTTGAATAGAATTTATCTACCGAAGACTTAAAGGATCCATCGGCTTCGCACCGGATATAGATCATTCCCTTCGCTCCTATCTGGGGGCGTTTTACGAAATCGGTCAGTTCATCAAGTTGTTTGCGGGTATAACCGGCACATCCGGTAGCACAAATGCCTCCCACGTATGGAACGCTGTCGAACACAACAAAATTATGTCCCGAAACTTCTTCTTTCAGTTCAACGATCTTCATATCAAACCGGATATCCGGTTTATCGGAACCATACAACCTCATAGCCTCGTGCCAGGTCATACGGGGGAAATTATCGGTAAAATCGATATTTTTGACAAATTTAAATAAGTGTTTCACCATGCCTTCAAAAATTTGCAAGACATCTTCCTGATCGACAAACGACATCTCACAATCAATCTGAGTAAACTCAGGCTGACGGTCAGCACGCAGGTCTTCGTCGCGGAAACACTTCACAATCTGGAAATAACGATCGAAACCGGAAACCATAAGCAATTGCTTAAATAACTGAGGTGATTGTGGTAAGGCATAGAACTCACCCGGGTTCATGCGGGATGGTACCACAAAGTCGCGTGCACCTTCAGGAGTTGATCCGATCAGTACCGGTGTCTCCACTTCCATAAAGTTCAACTGGTCCAGGTAACGACGAATTTCGAATGCCATGCGGTGACGTAGTTCCAGGTTATGACGCACCGTATTACGACGCAAATCAAGGTAGCGGTACTTCATGCGGATATCATCGCCCCCGTCGGTATTATCCTCGATGGTAAAAGGAGGTGTTTTGGATTCGTTCAGGATATTCATTTCAGAAACAAGGATTTCAATATCGCCGGTTTCGATGTTGGCATTTTTATTGCTTCGTTCAGCCACTTCACCGATTACCTGTATGACATATTCCCTGCCCAGTGAATTAGCCAGATCGAATAAATCCAGATTCACATCCTGGTTAAAAACCAACTGGGTAATGCCGTAACGGTCTCGTATATCTACAAAGGTCATACCGCCCATTTTTCGTGTACGTTGTACCCAGCCTGCCAGGGTTGTTTTCTTTCCTACATCCGAAAGGCGAAGTTCGCCGCAATTGTTTGTCCTGAACATACTTTTAAGAATTTATAATTCACACTGCATAATTCATGATTAAAGATTTGATAGACAAGCTTTAAATATAATTAGACAGGTGTAATTTGTTTTTATTTTTGAAAGACAAAAGTACTAAAAAAACTTTGTCAGTAAAAATGTAAATAAAAAAAGATGCAAAGAACTTAATCTTAGCATCTTAATTATGAATTATGAATTATGCATTATGAATTTTGCATTGAATTTATACAGTCACCGGATTAATTTTTTTAATCAATCCTTTCAATACTTCACCCGGTCCGAGTTCAAAAAACTCAGTAGCACCATCGGTTACCATATTCTTGACAGTTTGTGTCCAGCGTACCGGAGCGGTTAACTGGGCAATCAGGTTTTCTTTGATAGCAGCAGGATCGGTTTGTGGATAAGCGTTTACATTCTGATAGACAGGGCAAACAGGTGTGCTGAAAGTGGTGGCATTGATGGCATCCTGCAGTTCTTCACTGGCCGGTTGCATCAACGGAGAATGAAAAGCTCCTCCTACACTTAGTTTTAAGGCACGTTTGGCTCCTTTTTCTTTCAGTATTTCACATGCTTTATCAATTCCTTCCATAGATCCTGAGATAACAATCTGACCGGGACAGTTATAATTAGCGGGAACCACAACTTCATCCTTGATAGAGTCACACACTTCTTCCACGATTTCATCGCTTAAACCAAGAATAGCAGCCATGGTTGATTCCTGAGCCTCACAGGCTTTCTGCATTGCCATAGCACGTTTGGAAACAAGTACCAGTCCATCTTCAAACGTCAGTGCTTTTGAAGCCACCAGGGCGGAAAATTCACCTAACGAGTGTCCTGCTACCATATCGGGTTTGAAATCATCTCCCAGCACCAAAGCTGAAATAACCGAATGAAGGAATATAGCCGGTTGAGTTACTTTTGTTTGTCTTAAATCTTCGGGTGTACCTTCGAACATCAGATCGGTAATGCGAAATCCAAGAATGGCATTGGCTTTTTCGAAATATTCTTTGGCTAAAGGAGATTGATCGTATAAATCTTTGCCCATTCCGACAAATTGAGCTCCCTGACCGGGAAAAACATAAGCTTTCATAAATCTATAATTAGTTTTAATTTATAATATTCAAAGATACTAAGGTATAATGTTCTGAATTTAAAATGATTACTCCAATCAATAGGCGGCATTTTTATTCCAAACAGAGCGCAAAGATACTAAAAAGAAAAGAAATAGCTAAATGTACCGGTATAAACTTGATTGTTTGAAAGAAAACCGGAAGTTAAGTGCCCTGCTATTAAACAACTTATGGTAAGAAAACGTACTTTCATTTTATTTTCAGAAAAAAAACCATTAACTTTGACGTCAAAATAAAAGTAATGGATCTGATTTTAAAATATTTCCCCCATCTGACAGCCCATCAGAAATCCCAGTTTGAAGCTTTATATCCCCTTTATACCGACTGGAATGAAAAGATCAATGTCATCTCACGAAAAGACATCGAAAACCTGTATGAACATCATGTATTGCATTCCCTGGCAATCGCAGAGATCATTCGTTTCCAACCCGGTACAACAGTATTGGATGTAGGTACCGGAGGAGGTTTTCCGGGCATACCACTTGCTATCCTTTTCCCTGAATCAAACTTTGTTTTGATTGATTCCATCGGCAAAAAGATTAAAGTTGCCACGGAAGTTGCCACTGCTATCGGCTTAAAGAACATAACGTTAAAGCATCAACGCCTGCAGGAAGAAAAAGGAAAATTTGACTTTGTTGTCAGTCGGGCAGTTATGCCCCTGGGAGAACTGGTTACCCTGGTAAAAAAGAATATCAGTAAAACGCCTAAAAATGCACTCCCCAACGGGCTTATTTGCCTGAAAGGTGGTGAATTACAACATGAAATGAATCCATTTAAAAAGGTAGCCGAACTGTTCGAGGTAAGCGACTTCTTTAAAGAAGAGTACTTTCAGACGAAGAAAGCGGTGTATGTGCCTATTTGAGTGATTGGTTAATTGATATTGGTTAATTGGGTATTGGTTAATTGGTTATTGGTTAATTGGTTAATTTGGTAATTGGGTAATTTGGTAATTGGGTAAATACGTAATAATGTAATTTGTTAATATAAATTCAACCAATTAAAAAACAATTTTATTTATCTTTCAACCAATTAGTTTAAACATCCAGTAAACAATCAATCATATAATGTAACATTCATCTAACTACCTAATTTACGAATCAACAAATTAACCAATTAACTAATCAATCAACCAATCAACAAATCAATCAACGAAAGATGACAATTAAGACATTTATATTCAACCCCATTCAGGAAAATTCCTACCTGGTATATGATGAAACACTGGAAGCAGTGGTGATTGATGCCGGTTGTATCTCAAAAGTAGAAAAACGGGCATTAAAGCAATATATGGAAGATAACAACCTGACATTGAAACGGGTGCTTAATACACACCTGCACTTTGATCATCAATTTGGAAACAGGTTTTTGTTTGAGACTTTTGGTATTAAACCGGAAGCAGGGAAAGAAGATGAGTATTTACTGGAAAATGTAATTGCTCAGACACGTTCATTTGGATTGGACGTTGACGAAGAAGCACAACCACTCGGAGGATACATTATTGAAAATCACGAAATAAAATTTGGTAACTCATCCTTTACTGCATTTCACGTACCCGGACATTCACCCGGAAGTATGGCATACTATGCTGAAAAAGATGGAGTATTGTTTGCCGGGGATGTTCTGTTCAGAGGGTCAATCGGAAGAACCGACTTGCCAGGAGGTGATTATGCGACCCTGATACAGTCGATTACCCAGAAATTACTTCCTCTTCCCGATTCCACCGTTGTTTACAGTGGACACGGTCCGCAAACAACCATTGGATTTGAGAAGAAAAACAATCCGTTTCTTTAAACTACTGATAGAGTTTATTCTCAATAATAAATTGATAAACAGAAGGATGCAGCCATTGGCTTGCATCCTTTTTTTGTGCTATGAAACTGCGGATCTGTGTGGATGAGATATCGAAATACGGAGATTGCAGCAATTGCATTTGAGGATATTCAGTTGAAACAAGTTTAAAATCATATCCATGTCGCGGATATACAAGAACCTGATAATCAGCAAGAAGTTGCTTGTAATCTTTCCATTGATCAAATACCAGGGCATTATCACTCCCGATCAGTAAAATAAACTCAACATTGGGATTCTGGGCCGTGAGTTGATGCAAGGTATCGATGGAATACGAAGGTACCGCCATGCTAAACTCGATATCGGAAGCTTTAAACGAGACATGGCCATTTATTGCAAGCATCAACATATCCAACCTGAGGTATTCATCGATACTATCTTCCCGTTTCTTCAATGGATTGCAGGGTGAAACAACAAACCATACTTCATCAACAAGTTGATTGTCAATTATGTATTCTGCCAGTTTGAGATGACCGGTATGGATGGGATTGAACGAACCTGAATAAATACCGATTCGTTTTTTAGCATGATTTACAGTACCCTCTTCCGGCTTCATCATATATCTTTCAGATTATTTACTCAGAAAATCACGGATTAAACGTTCAGCTTCTTCTTTTGCCTTCTCCAGGTCATCATTTACAACCACCTTATCGAACTGTGGAGCAAAACTCAATTCAAATTCAGCTTTCCCGATTCGTTTTGCAATCATTTCAGCAGTATCAGTACCCCTGTTTAGTAACCGTTGGTATAATTCTTCCATATTGGGTGGAGCAATAAACATGGCTAGTGCCTGTTCATCATATTGTTTTTTAATATTAATTCCCCCCAATACATCAATATCAAACACGACGTTTTTTCCTTCACCGGTAATGCGGTCAATTTCACTGCGGAGTGTTCCATAAAAAGAACCGGGATACACTTCTTCGTATTCAAGGAATTCATTTTTACGAATCCTGGATTTAAATTCTTCGGTAGTCAGAAAATAATAATCAACCCCGTTTACCTCATTTGCCCTGGGAGCACGGCTGGTGGCTGATACAGAAAATTCCATGTTGAAACCACAGCCAAGTATATGATGAACTATGGTACTTTTACCAGCACCCGATGGTGCTGAGAATATGATTAATTTGCCGGACATGTTTTTTTAGTCGGTAGTTAGTTGTTAATAGTAAGTAAGAGGTTAGAGGCAAGAAGTAAGAAGTAGAAAAGTCTATCATCCTTTAACTTTGTTCTTTTGTCTTTGTTCTTTTGTCTTTGTTCTTTTGTCTTGGTTCTTATATCTTTTGTCTTGGTTCTTGTATCTTGGTTCTTTTGTCCTGATTCTTTTATCTAAAGTACATTCAACACCTGTTCCTTAATTTGTTCCAGATCATCCTTCATGAGTACAACGATTTTCTGCATTTCACTGTTATTCGATTTTGAACCCAGTGTATTTACTTCACGGCCAATTTCCTGGGCAATAAATCCAAGTTTCTTACCGGGTGATTTTTCATGTTGCATAGTTTCCATAAAATACTCCAGGTGATTGCGTAAACGTACTTTTTCTTCGTTTACATCGAGTTTTTCGATATAAAATATCAGTTCCTGTTCCAGGCGGTTCTTATCATAATCGATTTTATCGGACAGAGCCACCAGGGTTTCTTCCAGGCGGGCCTTAATCTTTTCAACCCGTTCGGATTCAAAAGGGGCTACGTCAGTCAATAACTGGCCAATATGAGCTATTTTATCATTGAACACTGCTTCGAGTGATTTACCTTCCTGTATCCGGAAGACAGTCAGCTGGTCAATAGCCAGGGCGATAGTCTTACGAATCTCAACCCATTCGTTTTCATCCAATTCCACCGTTTCCGTTCTCATGGTATCCGGCAGGCGGAGCAATACATCAAACCAGTTTGCAGGTACTTCAATCCCAATCTTGTCGGATAAAGCCTTGATTTGTTGATAATAAGATTCAACGACCGATTGATTGATCAGGGTCACCGACTCTTTTCCGGAATTATCCACATACAACGAGAGATCAATTTTTCCACGTTCGAGCTTTTGAGATATTTCATTGCGGATTTCGATATCTTTTTCGCGATACAAACCCGATATGCGTGTTGAAACATCCAATTGTTTGCTGTTAAGTGACTTGATTTCAACCACTATCTTTTTATTACCGTATTCACAAGTGGCTTTACCAAACCCTGTCATCGATTGTATCATGATTATCTTCCTTTTTTTTAAATGAATCTACAAAAATACAATTTTTATTTTAAAGAACAGATGAAGTAGTCAATTCTGTCATTTTAATTGACACAAAAATCAGGATCATTCAAAACAACAAAAAATAATGTAAACTATTTCGGTTTTTCAAAATTGTTATTATCTTTGCCTTCGTTAAAAACAATCACATGTATCCTGTAAAACCTGATTTTTCCTGGCGTTGGCTTAACTGTTGTTTTAAACAATGAGGTTGGGTGTGATGTAAACGTACATAAAATAAAAAATTCATCATATCAGCCTGTTGTTTTATAAAAACAACAGGCTTTTTCATAATACTGAATCAATTCAATTTTTTTACTGATAATACTTACAAAAACATGGAAAAAACTAAAAAATTTCTGTTGGCAGAGAAAGAAATACCTACAAAATGGTATAATATTGTTGCTGACATGAAAAACAAACCAATGCCTATGCTCCATCCCGGAACAAAGCAACCTATCATAGAGGCTGATTTGTATCCCTTATTTGCGAAAGAATTAGCCCATCAGGAATTAAATCAAACGGATCCCTGGGTGGATATACCACAGGAAGTTCGTGAAAAATATAAAATATACCGGCCTACACCACTGGTTCGGGCCTACAGCCTTGAAAAAGCACTGGATACCCCTGCACATATTTATTTCAAGAATGAAAGCGTCAGTCCGGTTGGATCACACAAACTCAATTCGGCCCTGGCACAAGCTTATTATTGCAAGAAAGAAGGTGTAACGAATATTACCACCGAAACCGGAGCAGGTCAATGGGGAACTGCCTTGTCGTTTGCTGCAAAAACCTTTGGATTGGAACTGGCGGTTTATATGGTGAAAATCAGTTATGAACAAAAACCGTATCGCCGATCCTTGATGCAAACCTGGGGAGCGCAGGTTATCCCTTCTCCCAGTATGTCAACCAAAGCCGGTCGTCAAATCCTGACCGATCATCCGAATTATCAGGGAAGCCTGGGTACAGCCATATCGGAAGCAATTGAACTGGCCATGTCAACGCCTAACTGTAAATACACCCTTGGCAGCGTGCTGAACCATGTTACCCTGCACCAAACGGTTATTGGACTGGAAGCAGAAAAGCAAATGGAAATGGCCGGTGAGTATCCGGACATTATCGTGGGCTGCTTTGGTGGAGGATCAAACTTTGGGGGAATATCGTTCCCGTTCATGCGCCATTCGATCAAAGAAGGTAAAAAGACCCGCTTCATTGCTGCAGAACCAGCCTCCTGTCCTAAATTAACCAGAGGAGTATTCGAATATGACTTTGGTGATGAAGCAGGTTATACTCCTTTACTACCAATGTTTACACTGGGGCATAACTTCTCACCGGCACATATTCATGCAGGGGGACTCCGGTATCATGGTGCCGGTACCATTGTGAGCCAGCTTATGAAAGATAAAATGATGGAAGCCGTTGATATTGAACAATTGGATTCGTTTAATGCAGGAGTTCTGTTTGCCCAGACAGAAGGTATTGTTCCGGCACCCGAATCGGCACATGCCATAGCAGCTGCCATCAATGAAGCACTCAAATGTAAGGAAGAAGGAACCAAAAAAACGATCCTGTTCAATCTTTCGGGACATGGACTGGTCGATATGGCTGCCTACGATCAATACCTGGCAGGTGATCTTGTCAATTATTCGTTGGGGAATGAAGAAATTGCTAAAAATGTGAGCCAGTTGGAACATTTGGTAAAATAAATTTTATAATTATTAATTTTCTAAAAGTCATTTTATTATCGCCACTTAGTATCTGAAAAGATTACAAAGTGGCGATATTTTTATATCATTTAATTTTCAACACGGTACAAAATTTAAAAGCAGCATAAATTCGCTAAGAACTTTTATAGCTCAAAAAATGATTAAATTTAATTTACCGGCAATTAAAATTGAATTTAGAAAATTGCGCAGAATGTTCCGGGGACATAATCAATTCAATATACACCATTTTACAACCAGTTCAGGTATATTTATATTTTAATTGCATGAAAATACAAAACATGCATTATTTTTGTCAAATTGTATTTCCATACCTTAAAACTGTAATCAATATTCAGCTTAGATTAAAAACATTTGAGTTTCAATTTTTAATAGTTTTCATCAGTAGGAATCAGTGATTAATTTAAAATGATTTAAATCTAATATAAAAAAAAAGAATATTCCATCTTCATGAAAAAAAAATCTACTCTGACATGTATTCTGTTGATTTTTATGGCTGCTTTCATCCCGGCACAAAATCAATTAACTAATCTTCCTTCCATCTTCATTACAACAACAAATAAACAACCTGTAGTCGATAAGGTGAACTGGATTCCCGGGAAAATCATTATTAAAAGTTTAGATTCAACCGAGGATCTGAACATGTCAACTGACATACGGGGACGTGGGAATTCTACCTGGAATATGCCCAAAAAACCATTCCGCATAAAACTGGGAAGTAAAACGAATTTATTAAATCTTCCAGCTAAAGAAAAGAATTGGGTATTCCTTGCCAATTATGCAGATAAAACACTTATCAGAAATGCAGTAGCTTTTAAAATAAGTAATATTATTGGTTTAAAGTTTTCACCTTCGGCACGGTTTGTCGATTTAACACTGAATGACCAGTTTTTGGGCAATTATATGATTACCGATCAAATGGAAGTAAATCCTTTACGGGTAGACATTGATATTCCTCTTGCTACCGATACACTGCAACCAACAATATCCGGAGGTTACTTTTTAGAGATCGATGGATTTGCTGCCAGTGAACCAGTGTGGTTTACCACAGGCAAAGGCCTTAAGATTACAGTCAAAACCCCTGACAGTGATAAAATAGTGCCGGCACAGCTAAATTACATCAAAAACTACATAGCTGATTTTGAAAATCGATTATTTTCCGTGAATTACAAAGATCCAATTACCGGTTACAGGGCTAAAGTAGATACTACATCGCTTATAAACTGGTATTTAGGATGTGAATTAACCGGCAATTCAGATTCTTTCTGGAGTACCTACATATATAAAAAACGTGCTGATGACAAATTGTATTTTGGTCCAATGTGGGATTATGACATTGCATTCAACAATGATATCCGGTTAGGTGATGCTACAGAAAAACTTATGAGTCAGGCGGCTTTCAGTCCAAGAACCTGGATTGAACAATTACTTACCGATAAATGGTTTCAGGCAGCCGTGTGGAGGCGGTGGCAGGAAATTGAGTCCAACAACCTGTTGGGTACACTGAACACCTACATAAACGAAACTCAAACACTAATTAATTCTTCTCAACAAAATAATTTTAAACTTTGGAATAACCTGAATACGAGGGTATATAATGAAACTTACCTGTTCAGCACCTACGGCGAGGGAATAGATTACCTGAAAACCTATTTGGGTAAACGTATTACTTTTCTAAATACTAAATTAAAAACTCTTGGAAGTTCGAATCCTTCAGAAGCATTTGTAACCACAAATAATTATTACATGATTCTGAACAAAAGCACGAATAATGCTATTGATGTAAAAACTTCCTCTTTACTTGCCAATACTTCACTGGTTATGTGGGAGCCTACAGAAGAAGATGATAGTCAATTGTGGGAAATAAAGTCAATGAACAACGGATTATTCCGAATAGTAAATAAAAATTCCGGTTTAGCTATTGCAGGAAACGGTTATACCAAAGGCTTGACCCAGGTGCCTGTCAATGACTTGGATGAAACACAAAAATGGAAAATTACACCTGTCAATACAGGGGATTTTTATGGAATAGTTGACAATAATTCAGTCAATGCCGTTGATAACAGCGGTGGATCCTTTACAAATGGGAATAATATAATTTCATGGACCAGTGATATTAACAACAATATAAACCAGCAATGGTATTTCCAGAAAATGGATAGGATTCTTACGAATAATATCCAACCGGGCATGTTAGCTGAACAAGTTCAACTGTCTCCCAATCCGGCCCGAGAGAATGTATCTGTCAGATTTGCCCTGAATGAATCTCAGAAAATTACGATTACCATGACAGATATTGCAGGTAATCAAAAATACAGCCTGGTAAATAAAATGTTCGAATCGGGTAAACAAGTGTTTACAATTCCATTATCAGGAAGTTTCGCACCTGGAATTTATTTTGTATCCCTGTCGAATGTACGGGGTGAAAAAACATCTTTGAAACTGATTGTGAAACCTTAACTCACTGTTCATAAAAAACCTGGTAAACTCTGTTTCTAAAATGATCATAAAAAAGGCTTCCATAGTTGGAAGCCTTTTTTATAGATTAATAATCGGTTATTTTATCTTTTTTGTAATTGATATTTGTTATGATCCGTAATGAAGTATCCCTGGTGAGATAACTCCAGGCCCAGTTGAAAAATATCACAATCTTATTACGGACACTTAAAATGAGCATGAGGTGTAAAAACATCCAGACATACCAGGCAAGGGGACCCTTGAATTTGTAAAATGGAAATTCAACCACAGCTTTGTGTTTCCCAATAGTTGCCATCATTCCCAGATCATGATACTCATATTCAACCGACTTATAATCAGTATTATGAATCGTTTTAAGAATATTCTTACCTAAATTCTTTGCCTGATTAATGGCAACATTAGCCACCTGAGGATGTCCATGGGGGTATTTAGGCGTTTCCATATAAGCCACATCGCCTAAAGCATAAATGTTATTGAAACTTTTTAACCGGTTATACCGGTCAACGATGTACCTGTTTTTAAAAACATCCTGTTCGTAAAGCCCCTCAATGATATTCCCTTTTACTCCGGCTGCCCAGATGACATTTTTAGATGGAATTATTTCACCTGTACTCAGAACTGCAACGCTTCCGTCATACGACTCCAGCATGGTTTCGGTTTTGACTATGACAGTCATTTTTTCAAGGTATTCACGCGAAGCTAATTTTGACTCTTCACTCATATTATTGAGTGTATATTTACTGCCTTCGAGTAATATAATGTTGAATTTGGAGAAATCGATGTTGTGATAATCTTTCGGCAATATATCCCGTTTCAACTCTGCAAAAGCACCCGATAGTTCTACTCCGGTAGGCCCGGCACCAACAATGATAATATTCATCCAGGCTTGCTTATCTTCAGGTCGTGCAAATATCTCCTTTTCGAAACTGAAAAGTATTTTATTACGTATTTCAATAGCATCCTGGGTAGTCTTCATAGAGAATGCATTTTCGCTCATGGCCCTGTTACCAAAAAAGTTGGTCCGGCAACCGCTGGCAATGACCAAATGATCGTAGGTAATGGTACGGTCGTACGAAGTCATAATTTTTCGTTCATTCGGGTCAATGCTGATAATATCAGCCATCCTGAAATCAACATTTTTACTGTTTTGAAATACTTTCCGGAATGGAAACGAAATACTGGAAGGTTCAAGGCGGCCACTTGCCACCTGATAAAACAACGGTTGAAACTGATGATGATTTTGTTTATCGACCAAAATAACTTTTAAATCTGATTTTCGTAATGTCTTAGCTAATTGTAAACCGGCAAATCCACCCCCTACGATAACAATCTTATCCCCTTTTTTAATGGCTAAATGATTCATCTATCTTCTGTTTATATTTATATTCACTTTATTAATAAACAACAAAAGTAGATAAATGTTGATGAATAAGGAAATTTTTCTTTAATTAAAACGGGATAAAACCATTAAGTCATTGATGTCGACCCATCTGTACATATAAATACAAAATTAAAATATTATCTCTATCTTTGCAGGTAAATAGCAGGTCGGTTTGTCGCTTTTCCCTTGAGGAATGGAGGAAAGTCCGGGCAACGCAGAGCGCCATATTTCCTAACGGGAAGCTGTTTGCGAGAGCAGAGTAGCGTAACAGAAAATAACCGTCCCGCCTTGGCGGGATAAGGGTGAAAAGGTGAGGTAAGAGCTCACCGGTATGGGTGGTAACATTCATAGCCGTACGTCTTATGGGTTGCAAGATCATGTATACCGACGCATGTAGGGTTGCTCGCCCGATGTCGGGGGGTAGATTGCTAAAGGCAAATGGTGACATTTGTTCGAGATAAATGACAAACGCTTTATGCAAATAAAGTACAGAACCCGGCTTACAGACCTGCTGTTTTTTTTTCTTCAAGATTATTCCATCACACTCAACAACCTTTATGTCAAAGATAAGCGCGTATATTAACCGGACGTTAAATTTTATCAGATTCGACATATGGCGCATTACAGAACATGAATTATCCCGTTCCCGTCGGATAGCCTACCGGTTTATCAAAACAATCATTTTAGGTATCAGAGGATTTATTGACGAAGATTTAAATGTAAAAGCTTCGGCGCTTACCTACTCCATTTTATTTGCCATTATTCCGTTGTTTGCCATGATCATTGCCATTGCTAAAGGATTTGGCATTGAAAAACTAATCAGGAGTTCACTTGAAGGAACATTAATCGGTCAGGCAGACTTAATTCCTACTGTCATGCAGTTTGTCGAACGATACCTGGATACCACACAGGGTGGATTGTTTATAGGCATTGGTCTGGCAGTGTTGTTTTACTCGGTCATGAATTTTTTCATGCAGGTTGAAAAGGCATTTAATGGCATCTGGCAGGTTAAAAAATCACGATCGTTGATTCGTCAGTTCACGACCTATTTTTCATCCATCCTGATCATTCCGATATTTATCGTATTTTCCAGCGGACTTTCCATATTTATCAATTCGGCCATAGCACAATCGTTCCTGTACGACGTTTTAAGCCCTCTTTTACGTTTTGGCGTAAAATTTACACCTTATATTATTGACTGGATCGTCTTCACTGTCATGTATATGGTAATCCCAAATACGAAAGTTCGATTTTATAATGCGTTGATTGCCGGTGTTGTTGCCGGTACAGCCTTTCAGTTGTTCCAATTCATGTACATTCACGGGCAGGTCTATTTATCCCGATACAACATTGTTTACGGTAGCTTCGCCGCCATTCCGCTACTCCTCCTCTGGTTGCAAATATCCTGCCTGATAGTCCTGTTAGGAGCTGAGATATCGTATGCCTCTCAGAACTTTAGAAATTTCGAATTCGAGTTGGATACCAAAAACATAAGTACCAGGTATAAAAATTTTCTGACACTGTTTATTACGTACGTGGTAGTTAAGCAATTTGAAGAACAGAAACCACCCTTGTCATCGAACGAAATCAGCGATAATTACCGGTTGCCTGTTGGGATTGTAAACCAGATACTCACCCGACTGGTTGAGGTATCCATTTTTATTGAAGTGTTTCATGAGGAGACAAAATTAAAAAACTTTCAACCGGCCATTGATATCAATCAACTAACCGTAAGTTTATTATTTAGCAAACTGGATAATCACGGGTCCGAATTATTCCTGACCAATAAGAATGAGTTACTGGATTCTTTCTGGGTAAAAACACAGGAAATGAAACAGCGGAATGATAAACTCATTGATCAGATACTGGTAAAAGATATCTGATCATCGGATGTATGGATCGGGGAGAATTCATCCAAAGGGTTAAAAGAAAAAAAGCCGTTTCCAATTGAATGGAAACGGCTTTTTTTTGAGAGCCTCTTGTCGGATTCGAACCAACGACCCCGAGATTACAAATCACGTGCTCTGGCCAACTGAGCTAAAGAGGCAAATGGGTAAGCCCCCTACATCGCACCGCTACAACTTTCTACCCTTGCTGCGGTCAAGCCCTGGGGGAGTTCAAAAGGAGCTGGTCGTGTAGGACTTACCCGCGACAAAAGTAGTCTTTTTTGGCTAATCTGCAAACCTTTTTCTTTATATTTTTAGCGTAAAGTCCCTACAACATTCATTTTCAGAAAACTATTCATTAAAAATAATTACAAATAATAAAAACCAGGGCTTAAAAGTCCCTGTTTAACGTATGAAATGCAACTATCATGGCAGATAAAACCTATATCTCTAAATAAAGAAAGACCTGTTTTGTTGGAATAATCTGCATAAATACTATATTATCGATACAAACATAGCAATATGTTTAAATACAAAATGAATTTTTACCGCCCGAGTCGAAATTAAAACTTAAAAATAGCAGAAAAATTTTTGGCAATTTTATAAAAGAAAAATAATTTTTATTATTCCTCTGAAAATGTGATAATTAAAAATATAAAATGAATATAATCCAACAAATATTAAATATAATCCGGTTTTACAATTTTTGGGCATAAAATTTGTTTAGATTTAATACAAGCTGCCATGTTTACTTGTAGAATTCAAAATATATCATTAAACTTGCTTCGTACATACGTATTTAAATTTCTCCCAATATAAATTATAAAAAAATATTCATGAAAAAAACGTTGTTTTTATTCGCAGTAGCACTGTTTATTGTATCATGTAAGGGTCCAGTTGGACCTGAAGGACCTCAGGGTATTGGTACTAACTGGAAAATTGTCAATTTAGTTGCCGGATCAGGCGATTGGATTGAAACATTGGATGGGAAGGGACTTAACAGATATTATTTCGCACATTTTTCAATGCCTGAAATAACATCCTTTATTTTTACAGATGGTTCAGTCAGTACGTATTTAATGATTGATGGTGTTCAACAGCCTTTGCCTACTGTCAGACATTATCAGAACACAGATGGAACTTCGTGGACACAAACTATTGATTATGATTATTCAATCAATGGCATGAATGTGTATGTGACAAATTCGGACTTTAAGCCTAATCCTCCGCTGGCAATGAACTTCCGGGTTGTACTGATGTGGTAATAACTTCAATTTTATGTATTATAAGGTGTTTGATATTAAAAAATCAAACACCTTTTTTGTTTTATTTTACTCAAAACTTATTTTATACTGTTACCTGAACGATAAATGTCGTATTTTTGGAACAAATTATAATTTATATGAACTTAGAAACTCAACGTTTTATTAAAGTACATGAAAAGGATGATATTTTTACGTTGAAATTACAATATAGTAAGGATTCAAATGTTGATATCGAATTGGCAATCAGACAAATTACCGGGAATCAAAAAATAAAATCCAAGGTGCCTTTATTTTATTCAAATGAAGAAATATTATACCCGCGGCAACTTTCATTGGAACAATCATCGTCCGAATCGACTGCGAACTATAAGTCAATGCTTTGCAAAGGGAATTCACTTGTTGATCTGACGGGAGGTTTCGGTGTTGATTGCTACTTTATGGCCCGCGAATTTAAACAGGTTACTTATGTCGAACATCTCGAAGAACTTTGTACGTTGGCAAAACACAACTTCAGGGCATTAGACAGGGATGATATTCAAATCATTCATGCTGAAACTGAAAAGTATTTGTTGGAAATGGACCATGCCGACTGGATATTTATCGATCCTGCCAGAAGAAGTACAGCCGGGAAAAAAGTTGTCATGTTGTCGGATTGCGAACCCGATGTCAGTTCCCTGTACCCACTCTTGCTTAAAAAAGCTACTCAGGTAATGATCAAGCTTTCGCCCATGATGGATATTACTGAAGCTATTCGTGAATTACCCAATACCAGTGAGATACACATCATTAGTGTTGAAAACGAATGCAAAGAGGTGTTACTGGTGTTGAATCAGACAGTCGGCAATGCGATACAAGTAAAAACAGTAAATATTGGTAAGAATAATGAAAATCAGTTATTTGGATATGAACTTGAGAATGAATTAAAAACAGAAGTTTCTTTTGCCCCGAAAGTTGAAAAATACCTGTATGAACCAAACGCTGCTATTATGAAAAGCGGTGCATTTAAACTGATAGGAAATCGCTATGTGCTGAATAAACTTCATAAAAACACCCATTTATATACATCCAATGATCTTATACCTGAATTTCCGGGTAGGGTATTTGAGGTAACAGGTCAATGCGGGAATTCAAAAAATGAGCTAAAAGACCTTTCACTCAGAACTCCGAAAGCTAATATCAGTACCAGAAATTATCCGTTATCCGTCGAAGAATTACGTAAAAAACTAAAGATCAGGGATGGTGGAGATATTTATTTATTCGCCTGTACCGTGAATAATGACCAAAAAGTAATTCTTGAAACAACTAAAGTCACTACTCAATCAACTTAATCAACTCAATAAACTTAATTAACTCAATCAACCAGAATCAGATTAATTTCAACTGTACTCTTTTTCTTTCCACATCGACTTCCATTATCCTGACTTTTACATGCTGATGAACAGAGACTACTTCTGCCGGATTACTGATATAACGGTCAGCCATTTGGGATACATGCACCAGTCCGTTCTCCTTGATACCAATATCAACAAATGCACCAAAATTAGTGATATTGGTCACTATCCCCGGCAATTCCATGCCAATTCGCAAGTCGGTTATCTTCTTTACATTGGCATCAAATTCAAAAACCTGTATTTCACTGCGAGGGTCACGACCCGGCTTTTCCAACTCCTGTAGAATATCATTTAAGGTGGGTAATCCAACTGTTGATGTGATATATTTTTGTAAATCAAGACTTTTCTTCAATTCTTTGTTTTGAATCAGGTCTTTGATCTCCAGCTTGAGATCTTTTGCCATTGCTTCCACAATTCCATAACTTTCAGGATGTACAGCCGAATTATCCAGCAAATGGACACTATCCGGTATCCTCAGGAAACCGGCGCACTGTTCAAATGACTTGACACCCATTTTAGGAACTTTCATTAATTGTTTGCGACTGCGAAATGCCCCGTTTTCGGTGCGGTAATCCACAATATTTTGTGCTAACTGTGGTCCAAGCCCTGAAATGTAAACCAACAGGTGTTTGCTTGCCGTATTCAGATTCACTCCCACACGGTTCACTGCATTTTCAACGGTTTGATCCAGTGCCTTTTTAAGTTGCGTCTGATCGACATCATGTTGATATTGACCCACTCCAATAGATTTTGGATCAATCTTAACCAATTCGGCCAATGGATCCATTAATCTTCGGCCAATTGATACCGCTCCCCGTACTGTTACATCATACTCCGGAAATTCCTCACGGGCGATTTTAGAAGCAGAATAGATCGAAGCACCATTCTCACTGACCACAAAAAGCTTTACTTCCCTGTCAAAACGTGTATTCTGAATAAACTGCTCCGTTTCGCGACCGGCAGTTCCGTTTCCTATGGCAACAGCCTGTATGTCGTAAGCCTCCACCATCTTTTGAACTTTCCGCATGGCCTGTGCCGTATCATTGACAGGGGGATGCGGATAAATCGTCTCGTTATGAAGCAAATTACCCTGTGCATCCAGGCAAACAACTTTACAACCTGTGCGAAAACCGGGATCAATGCCTAATACACGTTTTTGTCCCAACGGAGGAGACAACAATAACTGGCGGAGATTCTCTGCAAATACCCGAATGGCTTCTGCATCGGCTTTAACCTTGCTTTCAGAGGCAAATTCGGTTTCAATACTTGGTTTAAGCAGTCGCTTATAGGCATCCGAAACTGCTTCACCTACCTGCTTTGCCGATTCTGATTCTCCTTTAACAAGTATCCGATCCAGTCTTTCCAGGCAGTTTTCATCTTCGGGTGATATTGAAACCCTTAAAAACCCTTCCGATTCACCACGACGCATGGCCAGTAAGCGGTGTGATGAACAACGGGCCAGCTTTTCACTCATTTCAAAGTAATCGCGGTATTTTTGTGCTTCTTCCTCTTTTCCTTTCACCAGTTTGGATGAAATAATTGCTTCACGTCTAAAAACTGTACGAATAGCATTCCTGGCGGTTTCATTTTCATTGATCCATTCGGCAATGATATCCCTGGCACCTTTTAAAGCATCCTCCATATCCACCACATCACCTTTTACAAACGAAAGAGCCATTTTTTTTACATCATTCGACTGTTGCTTCATAAACATAGTTGCCAGGGGTTCTAAACCACGTTCTCGCGCAATTTCAGCCCTTGTACGGCGTTTTGGCTTGTAAGGCAGGTAAATGTCTTCCAGCTCTGTAATATTCCAGCAATTGTCAATTCTTGCCTTTAATTCGGATGTCAGTTTGCCTTGTTCATCGATGGATTTCAAAACAGCTGATTTTCGTTTAGCCAGCTCACATAATTTATCGTATTGCTCCTTGCAATCACCAAGCTGAACTTCATCCATGCCATCAGTCATTTCTTTTCTGTATCTGCTTATAAAGGGTATGGTGGCACCTTCGTTGAACAATTGAATGGCATTGCGGATTTGTTTTTCAGAAAGTTGAAGTGATAAAGCAATGAGTGTAATGAATTTAACGGGTATGGAAGTATTTTCAGTAGACATGATTTTTGTTTGAAGAGTTTTGCGTTCCGCGTTTGAAAGTTTGAAGTTTGAAGGGTTTGATAGGTTTGAAAGTTTCAGATAGAATTAATGCAGAATCTTAAAAATCAATTCTTTCATCAATTCACCTTCATCGGTACTGGGGTTGTCAATGCCTTTATACCGGGAGTCGGTTTCACGGATAAAGGATATGATATTCATGGTTTTCCAGGCTCCGAATACCTGGGAAGCTTTCTGGTAATCTTTTACAAAATAAGGATTTATCTTTAATTCAGAAGCTACAATACCCTGACTTTTATCCGGCAGGTAATGATACAACATCAATTCACTGAAAAATTTAAATAATTGTGCCAGTACCATGACCATTGGATTGGCTTTCTTATTTTCTGCAAAATAATGAATAATGCGGTTTGCTTTCAACACATCCCGGTTGATAAGTGCTGCCTGCAATTCAAACACATTAAAATCTTTGCTGATCCCTATGTTTTTATCAACCAATTCCGGCGTGATACTGTGCATGTCAGATGGTTTAGTCAAAACCAGTTTCTCCAGTTCATGAACCAGCTTGCTTAAATCGGTACCCAAAAAATCTGTTAACATGGCGGCAGCCTTATCATCAATGGCTACATTTTTTGATTTGCAATACTTTGATATCCATGAACCTACTTCATAATCACGCAATTTAGATGATTCATATACCGTTGCAACTTTTGAAAGCTCCAGCACCCACTTCTTTCGTTTATCAGGTGTTCCGTACTTATAACAAAACACTAAGATCGTTGACTTTAATGGTTTCGACAGGTAATGAACCAGGTTATCCCAGTCTTTGATTAACTGGGCTTCTTTTATGATCAATACCTGGTAAGCACCCATCATGGGGTATCGCTTCGCTGCGTTTATAACCGTATTAATATCAACATCTTTGCCATATAAGATGGTCTGATCAAATTCTTTTTCCGTTTCGTTCAAAATATTATTTTGAATGAAATCAGAGATCACGTCGATATAATAAGGCTCTTCACCCATTAAAAAATAAACGGGATTATATACTTTCTTCCGTAAATCGGTTAGAATTTGTTCGTATGATGTTTCTTGTTTTGCCACAATACTGTTTTATTTATTTAAATACAATAGGAAGCATTTGCTAAATTTCGAATAACATTCTCACTACCAACTACCTACTACCTACTACCTACTACCTACAATTCCTCACCTCTCACCTCTCATTCCTCATTCCTCATTCCTCATTCCTCATTCCTCATTCCTCATTCCTCATCTCTAACTTACTCAAACCGTAAATGCTTAATCGTCCTGCTATTATTTATCAATGAAGACAAAGACTTCACACCAATTTTAATATGTTCCTCCACAAAGCTGGCTGTTACTTTTTGATCACTTGCCTCGGTTTTAATTCCATCTTCCAGCAAGGGCATATCCGAAACCAACAACAAAGCACCAATCGGGATACTATTGTAAAAACCGGCTGAAAAAAGTGTTGCTGTTTCCATATCAATGGCTATGGCCCGGGTTGAACGGAGATAATCCTTGAATTTCTCGTCATGTTCCCACACCCGCCTGTTGGTGGTATAAACCGTTCCTGTCCAGTAGTCTTTGCCAAAGTCGCGGATATTTGACGATACGGCACGTTGCAGGCTAAATGCAGGCAATGAAGGTATCTCGGGTGGAAAATAGTCATTGGAAGTACCTTCTCCCCGTATGGCTGCACTGGGTAAAATATAATCACCTAATTTGTTTTTATCTTTCAATCCTCCGCATTTCCCCAAAAACAGGACGGCCAGGGGGTGTACCGCTGATAAAATATCCATGATAATGGCAGCATTCGGACTTCCCATACCGAAATTGATAATCGTGATTCCATTGGCAGAAGCATTTGGCATATTTCCATCACGCCCTACAACCGGCACTTCATACCATTCGGCAAACAATTCAACGTAATTATTGAAATTGGTCAGTAATATGTAATCGGTAAATTCATTCAACGGACGTTTTGTATAACGGGGCAGCCAGTTTTCGACAATTTCTTTTTTTGTTTTCATTCGTATCAATATTAAATATTGTTTTTGTAACTTCGCCATCAATTCATTATGGACAGAGTAACTATAGGTAAAAGTGAAAACAAAAATACTAAAAAATGTTGCAATTAAATCTTCCGGAGTATAAATTTCGAATAAAAAAACTGGACGAAAAAATGCTCATTTTCGATTCTCAGCGAAAAAGATACGTTTCACTCACCCCTGAAGAGTGGGTACGTCAGCATTTTATTCATTTCCTGATCAATCAAAAAGGATATCCATCCGCGTATCTGGCTGTTGAAAAGCAAGTAAGCATGAACGGAATGAAAAAACGGTGTGATGCCATTTTATACAATGATATTGCCCTTCCCGTCTTGATTATTGAACTGAAAGCACCAACCGTACAGATCACTCAGGCTACTTTTGATCAGGTTGCGGTGTATAATGCCAAATTAAAGGTCGACTATTTCATGATAAGCAACGGAATTGAACATTATTGCTGCAAAGTCGATACCGATAATGCCCGGTATGAGTTTTTTCCTGAAATACCCGATTATTCAACTCTTACCGGCAAATAAACTGTTATGCAAATAATATATCGTTGTCAGTCAATTGCTAACATAAATTATAAAGATTCATTCCTAACTCTCCACAAAAAAATAACTCCCTGTAATCCTTACTTTTTTCAAAAAGGGTTCCTTTTAATTCAAACTACTATATAGCAACACTATAGTTCTAATCTTCATGAAGCCATAATGTTAAATATTTGTTGATGCAACATTATTTAACCTAACATATGCCAATTATATGTTTTATAACATGTAATTTTGCATCGTTATTTATATGTATTTATATATAACATGTTTCTGATACAAAGAATACCCAATGAAAAATCACATGGGAGTTCTTTGTATTTTATTTTTTAGGTATTATTATTGAAATTAAATAATCAAGTTATGAAAAAGGTATTAGTTATTATCATGGTTGCTTTTGCAACAACAGCATTTGCTATCGATCCGGGAAGTTATAAAGTAATTTATAAATTAAACAATGAATCCACATTCAATGGATTGATCCATTATTTAAATGCGGATGAATCGCAGGCAAATCAATTAAAACAAGTGTTTGTAGTGACGGAAGACAGAATGAAATCAGCTTTGAAATCAAACAGCGAGAATCAGGTTGAAGATGTTTTATTTTATAATGTGTTGAATGCCAAATATATTCTGACTGACGATCAGTACAAAAAGTATTTAACGGTTTTGAACGTAACGGTAAGCAACAACTATCAGGAATTATTAACTCAGAAATAAAAGTAGAATCAATTTATAATATTTTAAATCCGGGGACGTACCATTGTTGGTTCGTCCCCTTTTTTTTGACTTTAATATTTTTGTAACAACATGCCTGTTTTGCTTTGTTTTTACTATCACTTGATTTTTAGAGAATTGACTATTATTTAATCTATACAGAATGTTAATAATCAATATACGAATAATCATTTAACGCAAAACATGCCATTTATATGTTTTAAAACATGTATTTTTGCATCGTCATTTAAATCAGTTTGATATGACAATCATTTTACACAGGAAATACCCGATAAGTAGTACAGGGTAATTCTTTTTATTAGGTATTAGGTATTCTAAATTTGAATTTAAAAAGGTAAAGTTATGAAAAAGGTATTTGTTTTAGTTTTCGTTCTGGTTGCAGCTGCAACAAGTGTGTTTTCTGTCAATCCGGTTAATTATAAAGTAGTTTACAACCTGAATAGTGAACCGACTTTTAATGCGTTGGTTCGTTATCTGGATGCAGACACTGATCAGTCTGACAAATTAAAGTATGTGTTTGGTCTGACAGAAAACAAAATGAGAACAGCATTGAAAACAGGAAATGAGACATTCGCAGAAAATGTGTTGCTTTTTAACGTAGGAAATGCAAAATATATTCTGACTGACTCTCAGTACAAAAAATATTTAATGGTTTTGAATTTATCCATCAACAACGAAAATGATGAATTTTTGACTCAGAAATAAAGACAAAAGATCAATTGTTTACATCAGAGGGTGCCCATTAAACGGAGCACCCTCTTTTTATGTTCTACCATGTGGAAAATGAAGGGAATTTACAGTATATTCCACAACCACTAATAGCGAGATTAAAACCTCCATTTAAAACAACAGTGCGATACTGGATGAATCGTCCTGTTTTTTCCTATTTTCACTCTTCTGGCATAATTATCTCAGGATTAAAAGAAGGATATTTTCAATAGAAAAGAATCCATTTTTATGTAACGAATGATCTTAACCATTCTTTTTTGAGTTTTTCATCGAATTGAACAGAATTTCTGATTTTTGAAATAAATCAATGTATATACGATTATATCTTTAATATTAAGCACATTACATATTAATAACGGAATAATTTTACAATGAAGATTTCGTACCTGTACCATCATGTGACAATTTTATTACAATTTAACTAAAAACAGTGCAAATCATATAACACTAACAATCAACTTATTATAATTTAAAATATTTCGATTTAGTTAAATAATCAATCACAAATCAAACATTAACGCGAAACATGCCATTTATATGTTTTAAAACATGTATTTTTGCAGTGTCATTTAAATCAAATTTTATATGACAAAAATCTGATACAAAGAATATCCAAATTCAATCATGTGAATTCTTTGTTATTTAGTTTTTAGGTATTATAAATATGAATTTAAAAAGGTAAAGTTATGAAAAAGGTATTAGTTTTAGTTTTAGTTATGGTTGCTTTAGCAACAAGCGCATTTGCCATTGAACCCGGAAATTACAAAGCAGTTTACAAATTAAATGATGAAAACACATTTAATTCATTGGCTCGTTATTTAAATGTAGATGGCACCCAGGCAGATCAGCTTAAGTATGTATTTGAACTCACAGAAGACAAAATGAAATCAGCGTTGAAGTCAAATAATGAGGCTCAGGTTGATAAAGTTCTGTTATTCAATGTTGGAAATGCAAAATATATTTTGACTGATGCTCAGTACAAAAAGTATTTAGTAGTTCTTAATTTATCTATCAATAACGCCAACCAGGAGTTATTGACTCAGAAATAAAAGAATAAAATTCATCATATACAAACGAAGGTGCCCGACAAGTCGGAGCACCTTTTTTTATTCTTTTCAGTTTGACAATTCTGCGAATAGTATCTATGGATTCTATATCAGGCCCTTCAACTTAATCATTCAGATTCCGATGTTAAATAATTCCGAAAACAGTGTTATTTAACGGATTAAATGAATAAACATGTTTTATAACATATATATTTGCATCGTCTTTTAAATCAAAATTTAACTGACATGAATCTGATACAAAGAATTCCCTGAAAAATCACAGGTGATTTCTTTGTATCTTTTTATTTTATAACTATCTTTTAATGTGATATTTAAAATTTAAAAGTTATGAAAAAGATCCTTTTAACAGGAATAGTGATTGTTGCATTTGCAACAAAGGTGTCTGCTGTTGATCCGGTAAATTATAAAGCAATTTACAAATTAAATAATGAAACTACCTTTAATCAGTTAGTAAGTTATTTAAATGCTAATGATACTCAGGCAGACGATTTAAAGCATTTATTTGAACTGACTGAAAACAAACTGAGAGCAGCCCTGAAAACGAATGACGAAGCTATCATTAAAAAAGCTTTGTTTTTCAATATGGGCAATGCCAAAAACATTTTGTCTGACAAACAGTACAAAAAATACCTGGCAGTTCTGAATTTATCCGTAAATACAGATAATGTAGAGTTTTTAACTCAGAAATAAAGGAATCAATCATGAATTATGTAAAAACGAAGGGTGCCCCAATCATTGGAGCACCCTTATTTTTTTTAAAAATCACAACTAAACTGATAAAATTTCCAGTAGAGTAAAAAGATTCGTTCTACACCAACACTTTTAAATCCTCAGAGCACCGATAATATCCCGTACCGATTTGAAATGATGACGGTCCAGGTACTCGTTAATTCCATCAATTACCCGAATGGTCACAGTGGGGTCGATAAAATTTGCGGTTCCGATTTGAATGGCCGAGGCACCCGCCAGCATAAATTCTATGGCATCTGCCGCATTCATTATTCCACCCAACCCAATGACCGGAATTTTGACTGCCCCGGCAACCTGCCACACCATTCGCAACGCGATCGGTTTAACGGCAGGACCCGAGAGTCCACCGGTGATAGTTGATAAAACAGACTTTCTTTTTTCGGAATCAATGGCCATTCCCAACAAGGTATTGATCAGCGACACTGAATCGGCTCCTTCGGCTTCAACAGCCAGTGCAATCTCCGAAATATCGGTCACATTGGGCGAAAGCTTTACGATAAGTTCTTTTTTATAGGCCCTTCGCACTTCTCTAACTACCTGAGCAGCAGACAAACAGTTCGTTCCAAAGGCCATTCCACCTTCCTTTACATTCGGACAGGAGATATTTAACTCGATAGCAGGGATGTTTTCGAGTGAATTTAACTTTTCAGCGGTCTCCACGTACTCTTCAACGGTCGATCCGGACACATTCACAATTATATTTGTACTGATGTCCTTCACAGTTGGATAAATGTGTTCGATAAAGTAATCAACACCCTTATTCTGCAGTCCCACAGCGTTTAACATGCCAGAACTGGTCTCTGCCATACGGGGGTAAGGGTTGCCCTGACGCGCGCGAATAGTAGTACCTTTCACAATTATACCACCTATTCTCGATAGGTCAAGGAAGTCTGAATACTCTGATCCATAACCGAATGTACCGGATGCTGTCATCACGGGATTTTTCAGTTGTAATTTGCCTATATTGATGTTTAAATCTGCCATTTCAGCTTTGTAATATTAAAAACAGGTCCTTCCGTACATACACATACATGTCCATCGGTGGTATCGGTCACACAACAAAGACAGGCGCCGATACCGCAAGCCATCGTATTTTCGAGCGACACTTCACAATTTGCCTTTAATTTAAACGCATGGCTTGCCACCGCTTTCATCATCGGTGTAGGTCCGCAGGTATAAAAAGTATCAAAATCCGCATCGTTTAAAAGCGAATGTTGGGTCACAAATCCACGTTCACCATGCGAACCATCTTCGGTCGTTGTGAATACATTTCCGAATCGTTCATATTCACAAAGCTCTATTAAATCGTCTTTCGACCGGGCCCCAAGCAGGAAATTTACCTGATATCCTTTATCCTTAAGGTGAGCCCCTAAATAAAGCAGCGGAGCCACACCACAACCACCACCTACCAGCAACACCCTGGCTCCTTTGGTTGCAGGTTCATGAAACCAGTTCCCAAGCGGGAACAACAGGTTTATACTTTCACCGGCAACCATACTTGCCAGCCTTCTGGTACCGTCACCTTTAACCTGAATCAATAACCAGAGTTCATTTAAGTCATAATCAACATAATGAATGGATATCGGCCTTCTTAAAAATGTGGTGGGCGATCCATCCACCCGCACTTCAGCAAACTGACCCGGCAGTATCTCCGGGATTTTGTCGTGCGAGGTAAGGATAAGCAGATTGTATTGATCACTTAATACCTTATTTTCTTTCAGTATCAAGTCGAGCATGTATTTCTTCATCTATTGTAACGTTTTATGTATCAATGTTTTGATATAATTGATACGGGTATTGAAATACAGAGTTTATTTCCTGCAAAATTACGAAATTTTCCCCGTGTGGACAAGTATAGGCACTTCATACTCTAAATTCGTTTAAAAGGCTCAGAATGGGCTTAAAATGGCATCTAAATCAGTTGATACTATTTCTTTCATACATCCCTGAAGCCGGGATTCAACTTTCAAATCCAAATCCTGAAGTGCATAAGGCAAGAACTTAGAATGAATGAAAACAATTCCGGCAGGAATCAATCCCGGACGATTAGGACAAATCCCTTTATAAGACTTAGAATGGGCTTAAAATGGCATCTAAATCAGTTGATACTATTTCTTTCATACATCCCTGAAGCCGATATTCAACTTTCAATTCCGGATCCTGAAGTGCATAAGGTAAGAACTTAGAATGAATGAAAACAATTCCGGCAGGAATCAATCCCGGACGATTAGGACAAATCCCTTTATAAGGCTTAGAATGGGCTTAAAATGGCATCTAAATCAGTTGATACTGTTTCTTTCATACATCCCTGAAGCCGGTATTCAACTTTCAATTCCAATTCCGGAAATGCATAAGGTAAGAACTTAGAATGAATGAAAACAATTCCGGCAGGAATCAATCCCGGACGGATAGGACAAATCCCTTTATAAAGCTCACATTATGCTTAAAATAGCATTTAAAGCTGTTGTTTACAGTCCCTGGTTATCTCAATCCATGGATCGAAAATTAAATTCCGTTCGTAAGATTAATGTTTAAAGCACAATGAAACTACTACCAACTCAAACCCTTCAAACCCTTCAAACTTTCAAACTCTTCAAACTCTTATGACATAAATTCCTGAAACGTATTATCGGTATAATAAATAATAACTTTCCGAACCGATTTAGAACTTGTCTCCATTTGTGGTATAAATGATGCGATAGGTGTTTCGGCAGGAGCATGAACCGGTATTTCCTGAACTGGCATTATTTTTTGCTGGATGACATTGGAAACCGGTACAGTTTTTTCAGGGGTAAATGGCTCTGAACTGCTTGATTTAGTGATGTTTTCATCCAATGAATCGAATAAAGTAGGCGTCTGAGATTGCTTTTCTACACGGTACATCGACCCAATGCCCAGAATAAGCCAGTCTGAGCTCACTGTACGGAAGCGGTTAAGTATTTTTTTCAATACATCCAGGCTTGGATTATTTCTTCCATTTAAAATATGGGAGAGTGTAGAACCCTGAATGCCTATTTCCGTAGCAAACACTGCTGAATTCATTTCTTCTTTCAGCATGATCTTTTCAATTCTTTCTTTTTCGTCCATAATACACGGTATTATTGTGAAGTGTACATTTCTATTTCCTTCACAAAGATATGTGAATTGATTCACATATGCAAATCGAATACATCTGTGATACGATACATATGTGTATGTACATTTGTAATAATGACTACGGGTAATGTTTTACAGGTGTAATTTCGTTTAAACCCATTAATTAAAGGGTATAATGGAAGTATTTAAAGGAATGCATTAAGTAAAGTATAATATCAGATATGTTAATCTATATTGCCTGACAATTAGATGTTTAAACCATATATAAATGTATTATATATCAAAATGGGTCAATACTGTATGGTTGTAACCAAATTTATAAACCTATAAATCATATTTATTCATTATTTAAATGATTATAAGATACTTATATATGTTTAAATGGCTATTTATCAATGTTTACAATACTATTATGAATAAAGTGAATTATTACACTTATGTAAATTAAATGTTCGTACTTTTGTGATATTGCTTTCTGTATAATCCAAATACTTTTGTAATAATTAAGAATATTTTTGTGAATCTGCTTGTATTATACATGTGTGAAGTGGTATTTTTGTACTGAAACGTTTTGCAGACTTTAAACGTAATGTTCCGAAGGAATGGGAAACTCTGGAAAGTAAACTGCTGTCGGTATAAATTCAAAAATTGAATATTTATCTGATCAAAGAGTTTTTGAATCAATTTATCAGGTTTTACCCCGATCAACAGGCAATAAATGCCGTAAATATTAGATGGGAAAGAATTACACTCGTAAAAACAAGCTGTAAACTGAAATGAATCAGCCTGTTAAACTTATTTAAGCTGTTTGAGAATCGCATATTTAAACTAAACCGGGTATATGTACAGGAAAATGACAAGCTAACGCAAAAAAAAAGAGTCCGAAACTAATTTCGAACTCTTTTACTATATTAAAATTTTATTTCTTACTCTTCAGTTGCCGGAGCTACTCCTGCCAATTCCTGATCGACTAAAATACGACCGCAATATTCGCATACAATAATTTTCTTACGCAGACGAATGTCTAACTGACGTTGTGCCGGGATCTTGTTGAAGCAACCACCACAAGCGTCACGTTGAACGTACACAACGGCTAATCCGTTACGTGCATTTTTCCGGATACGTTTAAAGGCTGTTACCAACCGTGGTTCGATTAGCGATTCAATCTCTTTGGCATGTTCCCGAAGTTTTTCTTCTTCTTGTTTTGTTTCCGATACGATTTCGTTTAATTCACCTTTCTTCAGTTCCAGGTCCAGTTTGCGTTCAGTCAATGCTGATGCAGTGGTTTTCTGGTCTGCTTGTTTGGTTTCAAGACCGGCCGAAAATTCACGGATACGTTTTTCGCTTAACTCAATTTCCAGGGTCTGGAATTCGATTTCTTTCGAAAGATTGTCGTATTCACGGTTATTGCGAACATTATCCTGTTGCTCTTTGTATTTTGCAATTTTCAGTTTAGATTCTTCAATCTCGATTTTTTTAGTTGAAATCGTTGAAACTATTTCAGCTATTTCCGATTCAAAATTATCCATACGGGTATTTAAACCGATAATTTCGTCTTCTAAATCCTGTACTTCTAAAGGGAGTTCACCACGTAAAATCTTTATTTCATCTATTTTTGAAACCGCTTTTTGAAGTTCGTAAAGTGCTTTTAGTTTTTCCTCTACGGTGATTTCTTTTTCTGCTTTTAAGTCTGTAGGCATAATGATTACAAATAGTTTATGGGGTTGGTTTTACTGTCTGAAATTTGGACTGCAAATGTAGGCATTTTTTTTGTAATTATCTCAAAAAAAATGTCTTTTGTGAACTGTTCACTTTCAAAATGACCAATATCGGCTATCACGATCCGCTTTTGGGCATCAAAGAACTGGTGATACTTAAAATCGCCCGAAATATAAATATCCGCTCCGGCATCTATGGCATCAGGTAAGAATTCACTACCTGATCCACCACAAAGTGCTACTCGCTTGATTTTTTTTCCTGACAGAGCGGTATAACGCAGGGCACCAACATGGAAGATTGTCTTTATCCGGTTCAGAAATCCAGGTTCGTCCTCGGGTATTTCCAAATCGCCTACAACCCCCGCTCCTACATGATTCCAGGCATTTTGTAACGGTATAAAATCGTAAGCTGGTTCTTCATACGGATGCAGGTTGAGTAACGCTTCCTGTACCTGGTTTTTTAAATATCCGGGCACGATCACTTCAATTCTGGTTTCGGGTTCGCTATGCAATTCGTTCATTGCACCTGCAAACGGTTGTGCATATTCGTTAGCCCTGAATGTACCGGTTCCCGGAGTATTAAAGCTGCACGCATCATAATTTCCAATCTGCCCTGCTCCTGCTTCAAACAATCCCTTTCGGATTTTATCTGCATAAAGATGTGGTACATACGTTATTAATTTCAACAATGCGTTTTGTTTGGGTTGAAGTATCCGGATATTTTTCAATCCGATCTTTTCTGCCATTTTACCACTCACTCCCTGCAATACATTGTCCAGATTCGTATGAGCAGCATAAATGGCAATGTCGTTTTTGACAGCCTTTGCCACGCACCGTTGTACGTCGTTTTGACCTGTCAGCCGTTTTAATCCGTTAAATATAAGCGGATGGTGCGAAACAATCAACCCGCAGTTTTTACGAATGGCTTCCTCAATCACTTCTTCCGTAACATCCAGGCAAACCAGTACCGAATTTATTTCCATTTGTGCGTCCCCGACCAGTAGTCCCGCATTGTCATAGCTTTCCTGCAATGACAACGGAGCCACTTCCTCAATCAGTTCACAAATTGATTTTACATTCATACTGTTGAACTTCAATTATTCGTTAAAAGTCAATTTTTCCGGATCAAAATTTAAATGGTACAGGAATTCTGCACATGGCAATTTCAGGGTAATTATTTAACTGCCTCTGCCGGTGCAACAGGTTCAGCTACTTCCGCTTCTTCCGGTTTAACCTCTTCCACAAAGTCCGTAATTTTTGCATTGATCAGAATATTATACCAGTTAATCATTTTACGGATATCACTCGGATAAACGCGATCACGATCATATTCCGGAAGAACTTCGAGCATATAGTTGCGGAGTTTTTCATTATCAGCTTTTGAATCCACTGAACACAAACCGCCATTTTCTTTCGCTTTTACACTTTCGAGCACCTGAGCTAACGGCACTTCGGCATCTTCGGTAAAAATAGCAATATCGCCCAGCGACACCACTTTATCTTTTGTATAGGCCGGAATACGTTTTCCATCAAGCAATGATTCAACGATCAACATATTTTTACCTTGAGATACAAGTTTGAAAAGACCGGGTTTTCCGGTAACGGATAAAATTTCTTTAAGCATAATAACTTTCGTATTTTAAGTTCGAACTGACAAATGTACTATCAAATTGTCGATTTTCAATTTTTAATTATTAATTATTAAACGGGTTAATTCTTTTAATTTTATTCTTCCTTCGTATATTGCTTTTCCTATAATGACAGCCGGCACACTTGCCTCGTGCAACAATTCAACGTCGCGAAGTTCGCTGACACCACCACTGGCAATCAGGTACAAATCGGGTTGAGCTGCCAGAATTTTTATATACAATTCAATGGCCGTTCCCTGCAACATGCCATCTTTGCTGATATCGGTACAGATTACTTTATTGATGCCCAGTTTAGTATAATTCTGAATAAAAGGTATCAGGTCAATTTCAGTTGTCTCGATCCATCCGCCCACTGCAATTTTTTCATCTTTTACATCAGCACCCAGAATGATTTTATCGCCGCCATACCGGTTAATCCAGGCGGTAAATATATCCGGATCTTTCACGGCAATACTTCCACCGGTAATCATGGATGCACCACATTCGAATGCAATGCGCAAATCATCATCCGATTTCAATCCACCTCCAAAATCAACGATCAAACCGGTTGACGATGTAATTCTTTCCAATACCCGGTGGTTCACTATGTGATGCGCTTTTGCACCATCCAGATCAACCAAATGCAAACGTCGGATACCGGCATCAGCAAACATTTTGGCTACTTCAAGCGGATTTTCGTTATAAACAATTTTCTGTTCATAATCACCCTGCGACAGGCGAACACATTTTCCATCAATCAAATCAATGGCGGGTATAATTTCAATCACGTTGCAACGAATGGGTTTCGGTTTATACTTTGTTTCCATGGCCAAATCCTTTAGAAACGAACAACAAAAGTACTAAAAATACCATGATTCGGCAAATGAAGATTATGAATGAATACTTAATTTAATTAAAATTTTAATGGATAGTTACTCAGGGATCACATTCCCTAAGTAATAAGTTGGAAAAGTTCGTACATATGATTGAATAGCAACACCTTAAGCATACAATAGTGAATTTTTGCAACAAAAGTAATGTTAAATCAACCATTTTAAATCATTTAAGTTGTATTTGTTCGTCATATTGTTTATTTTTGTACTTATATTGTTCTTTCATCCGTTTTGGCACGGTATAGGCATGGTATTGGCATCGTATTGCTTGCCATATATAAGTCATATATCAATCACTTATATGCCATATTACATCCATATATCTATAAAGATATATGGCATATAAATGAAAAGAATATGAACATGATATTATAAGCAATACGATGCCAATTCCATGCCAATATCGTGGCAATTAGAAGCCTAAACGAATCATAAAAGGGGATCTACATAGAAATAGATATTTATGGATTAATATTGATAGTTACTATCAATTTTCATTCTTCAAATAAAGCAACTTCCCGCGCTAACGGAAGATAGATATATTTTGATTCATTAATCATCGCATTTAACAATGAATCAACTGTTTATATTTTTATAGTTTGATTCTATCCAGTACCGGATTATCCTTTTGGATTAATCATATCACATTGTACCACATGCTCCACCGATAATTTCAGGCCAAATCGGAATGTTCCAAATGTCATGAAACTACATACTTATTTTTTCATCATACCCTATACAACTGTTATGAATACTGATTTTATGAAATCATAAAAATTAATAGTACATTTGTAGAAGGAAAAGTACCGAATTAACAATTTAAAAAGTCAGATGGAATTAATTGAATCGTTGAAGATAATACCGGCTGCAGTAATCGGACTGACGGTTCATGAGTTTTCGCATGCGTATGCGGCTTACAGGCTGGGTGATAATACCGCGAAAATGGATGGCAGGTTAACCTTGAATCCATTGAAACACATTGATTGGTTGGGATTCTTTTTAATTGTGGTTGCAGGGTTTGGATGGGCTAAACCGGTGGTTTTCAATCCGGATAATCTGAAACACAAACACCGGGATGAAATAATTATATCGTTGGCAGGACCTTTTTCAAATTTTGTGATAGCTATACTTTTCTTTGTAATCGCCAGGTTGCTCTATATTAATGAGTTCTTCCATACAACACCGTTTGGCCTTGAGGCTGTAAACATGATAATGCTTTGGGGAGTAATAAACTGCAGTTTATTCATATTCAACCTGATACCACTTCCTCCATTGGATGGGTCGCATCTGTACCTGACTTTCCTGAAAGAAATTCATCCTAAGCTAATGATGAATATTTACAAATACGGCACACTGGTATTATTTGCCATTATTATCGCTGAAAGTCAGTTCAGAATAAACATTTTGCATTTGTCGGAAATCATCGGGTACTTTACCAAATTCGTCATTCAGTTGCTCCAATTTCAGTAAGGGATGAGGTTGAAGGTGTTTTTTCAAACCCATTAATAGTCGTTTTAATAATATCCACACATTCCTGGATTTGTGTTTCGGTCATAACCAATGGAGGAGCAAAACGAATGATGTTGGTATGGGTGGGTTTGGCAAGCAATCCGTTATCCAACAGTTTCATACAAATTTCCCATGCCAGGTTAGAATGACCTTCATTATTGATAATCAAAGCATTCAATAATCCTTTTCCCCTGACTGACGAAGCAATGGTGGACGATTTACACAGTTTGCGCATTTCATTCCTGAAAATTATCCCCAATTCAAAAGCTTTTTCCGCCAGATTTTCATCCCGTATAACTTCCAGGGCATTGATCGCAACAGTAGCAGCAACCGGATTTCCCCCAAAAGTAGAACCATGTTGCCCGGGCAAAAAGACTTCCATGATGTTGTTGGCAGCCAGTACGGCAGAAACAGGATAAACTCCACCCGATAAAGCTTTACCCAGAATCAGGATATCGGGATGCACGTCTTCATAATCGCAGGCCAGCAATTTTCCCGTGCGGGCAATGCCAGTCTGAACCTCATCGGCTATAAACAGCACATTGTACTGATGGCACAGGTCATAGCACTTTTTCAGGTATCCGTCATCAGGGACAAAAGCACCTGCTTCACCCTGGATAGGTTCAACCAGGAATCCGGCAACATTCTGGTTTTCAATCAATACTTTTTCCAGTGCGGCGACATTGTTGTAAGGAATCACAATAAATCCCGGCGTATAGGGGCCGTAATGGTTGTAAGCATCATGATCGACAGAGAATGAAACAATGGTGGTTGTGCGACCGTGGAAATTGTTTTCACAAACAATTATCTGTGCAGTATTATCCGGCAGGCATTTCTTTTCATACCCCCATTTCCGGCAAAGTTTAATGGCTGTTTCCACTGCTTCGGCACCGGTATTCATGGGAAGAACTTTATCGTATCCAAAGTAATCCGTGACAAATTCTTCATACAATCCAAGCTGGCTGTTGTAAAAAGCACGGGAAGTCAGCGTGAGTTTTTTTGCCTGTTCTATCAGGGAACTGATAATTTTTGGATGGCAATGTCCCTGATTCACTGCTGAATAGGCAGAGAGAAAATCGTAGTATTTTTTACCGTCCACATCCCAGACATATACCCCTTCACCCCGTTCGAGAACAACCGGAAGCGGATGATAATTATGAGCACCAAATTTATTTTCGAGCGACATTAATTCGGCAGCAGTACGTTTTGCGTTTTTCATAACCTAATTTTATTTCAAATGGTTTACTTTTTTTATAAAAGATTCTGGTTTTTAACCATTATCCGGCAATTATTAAAGTATCTATTTTATTTTACGAGCCGGTTTAGTTCAAAACAATAATCATCCCATCAACACATTATCACATCATCACATTATCTCATCAACATATCACCACATCATCACATTATCACATTATCACATCATCACATCACCACATCATCACATCACCACATCATCACATCATCACATCATCACATCATCACATCATCACATCACCACATCACCACATCACCACATCATCACATTTTCACATTAAAACACTTCAGCCATCATGCATCTGACGCCTCCTCCCCCTACCCGTTCGATGGTAGGAATTGGAATTACAACCAGCTCATTGTAAGAGGATAATCGGTCGATTTGTTTCTGATCCAGTGAATTGTAAGCCGATTGAGAAAGTACTAGAAGATGGATTCCATCGCTATTATCCACTTGCAGCATATTTCCGGCAAAGCAGTTCATTTGTTTTTCGGTGATGGTAATAATGTCCTTGCCATTTTTTTCCAGGGAATCAATCACCAGGTTACGTTCCGTTTGATCATCAATGGTATCCGGGCAAATAACAGCATATTCGGTGGCTACCGTCATCATGACATTGGTATGGTAGACCGGGAGTCTTTTCCCGTTAACTGATTGGTTGGCTGTAAAACTTACCGGTTTATAATCAAACACAGAGCAGAATTCCAGAAATACCTCTTTAGCGGTACGTTCGGACAAAGCAGCGTAGGCAATTTTGTTGGTCCGGTCGAGTATCATGCTGCCTGTACCTTCCAGGAAAAGGTTTTCGTCTTCCCAAAAGGAAAAGTCATCGATATTATTCATTTTAGAACCATGGGAAGAAACATATTCGATAATGTCATACCTTCGTTCGTTGCGACGGTTTTTGGCAAACATGGGATATAACACCACCTGTCCGCCACCCTGAAATGAAATCCAGTTATTCGGAAAGATGGAATCGGGAGTATGCGGTTCGGGCACGTCCTTGACAACCAGGACCGTTAATCCTTTATTTTTCAGAATATCTATCATTTCATGAAACTCGGCAAGTGCTTTCTGTTGAATATCAGTTTCACCATCATTGGACGGTTGTTGAAAATAGTTATTTCCGGCAGTCTGATCATTAAACCCAAATGCAACAGGTTCTATCATCAATATGGTATGGGTGGTTTGAGAACCCCCGCCCCCTAAAGGGGAGTTTTGTGGAGTATAAATTGAGGTTTTCATCTTTATGTATCAAATTCAGGTTGCATTGATAGTCAAAAATAAAAAATATTTCTCTTAGAATGAACTTATCAGGTGTTTTCACGAACCAATGGTAAGGTAGAACAGCGTAATAGCCCTCCCATTTTAGAAATCTCATAGTATGGAATCTTTTCCACCGTTAATCCCCACTGATTTTCCAGATGATAGTTCAAGCGGATAAACTTTTGTTCAGAAACCACGACAGTTGGAGAAATAGAAAAAACATTGGCATTCATGGTATACATTTCTGCCCTGGTTAGTTCGAAAACATTCTGTCGCCCGAAAAGTTCCACCAGCATGTGATAATCTTTCTCATTGGTGAAACCATCTTTATAAATTATTGCTTTATCGGTGGACACAGGCATAAAAGTACAGTCGAGATGCAACACACCCTGATAGGGATCGGTGTTGTGTTTGATTAGTTCTAAGGGAATAAATGTTTTTTCAGGGCATATTTCTTTCAGAAAGTTGAAAGCATACAGGTTGGTCCGGGCTGTTTTAAGTTGGGGATAATCGGGTTTGGTATACAGCCCAACAAAGACCGTATCATTCAACAGAACCACATCACCTCCTTCTACATGTGCTTTTTCCGGTAAATTATAAATCTTGTTGTATGGAATCAGATCATAAATAACTTCGTATGCTTCTTTCTCATCTTCCCGATCGGGGATAATGTTGGAATTGATAATTTTATCGTCAATCACAAAAGCGACATCGCGTGCAAATACCTGATTACAGTTTTCAAGGGTCCACGGGCGAAAGACCTGCACATTGTATTTCAGCAAAACATTCTCGAAGGCACTCATTTCTTTATAGATAGCCTCTTCGGTAGGATAAACCCCATTCAATACCGATTCATATGATTTGGCATCGAAGGTTTTATCTAAGGAAGGGACTTTCCCAATGGACCCGGGTTGTCCCAACACAACGGCTTTAAGCGTGGAAGTTTCGTTTTTTATGTTCAGGTGCATGGATCGGATTTTTGACAAAGATACAAAACACAGTCTGAATTTAAAAGGTGAAAAAGATAAAAATGTTGAATAACTGCATAAATATTTAATCGAATAAAAGTCTAATTAAAAAAATCAGGATTCACTTAGTATTAACGGATAAATATTTTCAGTACATTTGTCATTAATCTATAAAAAAAGAGTCGCAAAAAGCTCTATAAAATTGTAAATTTGCAACCTGATTATCATCATTCAATCTAATTAAATCAAGATTATGCGGAGAAATTATATCATTTCGTTGTTACTCTTTCTGTCAGTAACATGTTGTTTTGGCAGCATACTGGTTCCATTTAACCAGAAAAATGTAGCCTATATGGGTCGGGTCGGACAAGTTGAAAACCAATATGCGGAAATATACTGGCCGGGTTCTTCTGTAACCATTCGTTTCAAGGGTACAGAAATAAAAGCCATCTTAAAAAACAGGAATGAAATAACCTATTTCTATGCCATAATCGATGGCAATGATCAGGACGCAAAAAAAATAAAATCCGACACCCTCCGGTCATCAATTATGTTGGCTTCCGGATTAACGGATTCAAATCATACTGTGCAACTTTTCAAGCTAACCGATAATACAACCTGTACCTTATTTTATGGTTTCGAATTGTCCGATGGTTCCTCCCTGTTGGAAGCCAACCCATTGCCTGAGCGAAAAATTGAATTTTATGGCAATTCCATTACGGCGGGCCATGGAGTGGATGTATTGCCGGGACAAAATGACTCAGGCAGTCCGGTGTATTTTAATAATTTCCGGACGTATGCAGCACTTACCGCCAGGCATTTTAACTCGCAGTATTCCTGCATTGCCCGGAGCGGTATCGGAGTCATGGTCAGTTGGTTTCCTGAAATTATGCCTGAAATATACAACCGGTTAAATCCTTCCGATTCAACCAGTATGTGGGATTTTTCGAAGTATACTCCCGATATTGTGGTGATTAACCTGTTTCAAAATGATATGTGGCTGACAGCTAATCCGAAGCATCCTCAGTTTAAGGCAAGGTTCGGGACAACACCACCTGACGTTTCCACCATTATCCAATCGTACCAGAATTTTGTGAAAAGTATCCGGAGCAAGTATCCATCTGCTTCGATCATTTGCGCACTTGGTAGCATGAATGCCACCGAAACCGGATCACCGTGGCCAGGATATATTGAAAAAGCGGTTGCCGGATTATCGGATTCGAAAATATACACCCATTTTTTTCCGTATAAAAAGACTTCGGGACATCCGAAAGTAGCCGATCAAAAAGTAATGGCCGATGAATTAATTGATTTTATCGATAAAAATATTAAATGGTAACGCATATTTCTTAATTCGGGAACTTAATATTTCAGAATGTCCGATGCGATGTGATTGATATGGGATTGCCCTAAAATAATGCCGGACATTCCCGAAATACACTTTTTTATCACCTAAAAAAGAGATCTTTAGAAAATAAGACAAGGTGAATTAAGTGGAATTAACACACATTGTTTATTAGTTTGAAATTAGTATATTTGCAACGTCACAAAAAATTAATTCTGAATAATTAATTTTCATATAGTTACTATGAATGATTGAGCACGATGCATCACAGGAAAAACTGACAGAAGAAAAAAATCTTTCAGGTAAAGAAAGTGCCCCGGTGATTGAAACACCTGAGAGCAAAATTTTAGTTCAGAACACTGAAAAAGAAAATCGTGCCAATGAGTTGGTTCAGGCATACAGGGAACTTAAAAGTACAGATCGTAAACTGGCGTATCAAAAAGAAGAAAAAGAAAAACGGACTGCAGAATTACTTTTAGCCAACATTGAACTGGCATACCAGAATGAAGAACGGGAAAAAAGAGCTGCAGAACTCGTTATTGCCAACAAAGAACTCGTTTTTCAGAATGAAGAGAAAGAAAAACAGGCGGCTGAATTAAAAAAAAGCAACCAATTGCTTGATGAAACCGGGAAACTGGCAAAGGTAGGTGGATGGGAAATAAATGCAAAAGACCATAAAATTTATTGGTCGGATGCCCTTTATCAGATCTATGAGGTCAACCGATCCTATCATCCGACAGTTGAAAATATCACTCATTTCTATTTACAGGAATCAAAACCCATCCTAAAAAAGGCCTTAAAACAAGCCATTGAACAAGGAGAGCCCTTTGATCTGGAACTTCAACTAATTACAGGCAGACAACATAAAATCTGGATACGTATCATTGGAAAAACATACCTTACCGATGGAAAGTTTTTGAAAATAGGTGGTATGTTGCAGGAAATAACCGAACGAAAGCTTGCTGAAGAAGTTCTTGTAAAAATGAAGAAAGCCATATACACTTCCGGAGAGGCCATTTTTCTGACCGACCGCGAAGGAGTATTCACTTATATCAATCCCGCATTTACGTCCTTGTACGGATTTACATTTTTCGAAATAGTCGGAAAATCAACTCCGAACATATTAAATAGTGGAATGTTAGAGGGATCATTCTATGAGACATTTTGGAAAACCTTATTGAAAGGGGAAGAAGTTCGGGGAGAAATGATCAATAAAAGAAAGGATGGATCCCTGATAGACATTGAGAGTTCCTCCACTCCTATTTTTGACGAAGAGAAAAAAATTATTGGTTTCCTGGGCATTCAACGGGATATCACCGAACGAAAACGGGCAGAGGAAGCATTAAAAAATTCCAGATTGCAGTTGAGGAATTTTGCATCCCATCTACAGAATATCCGGGAAGAAGAGAAAGTAGCTATTGCCCGGGAAATACACGATGACCTGGGTCAGATATTAGTAGCATTAAAAATTGATCTGGGTCTTTTTAAACAAAAAATATCGAAAGGTAGTGAGCATCTTCATTCAGATGAAATCATGGTTAATTTCGATGAGCTGTCCAACCTGGTCGATAAAACCATTAACACAACCCGTAGGATCATGAGCGGGCTACGTCCCGAAATAATTGATTCACTTGGATTTATAGATGCTGCAAAATCATATGTCAATGAATTTGAAGAAAGGCATCACCTGTCGTGCCGGTTTACCTGTATACTTTCCGAACTTAACATCACTCCACAACAGTCACTGGCATTGTTCAGAATCTTACAGGAAGCACTCACCAACATAGCCAAGCATGCCAAAGCCACAATTGTAAATATTAAATTGAGTATTCAAAAAAGCAAATTAGTACTCGAAATTAAAGATAATGGAATTGGTTTGGATGAAAACAACACAGGCAGGCAGGATTCCTACGGAATGATCGGGATGAAAGAACGCGTTATATTGCTGGAGGGCAACTTATTTATTACCGGAAAACCGGGAAAAGGATTAAGTGTGAAAGTTGAAATGCCTTATTCAGCGGTGAGAGGTGAGCTTTGAGCTTTGAGCATTAAGCATTGAGCAAAGACTTTGAGGTAGATTGAGTCGATGTGATGATGTGATGATGTGGTGATGTGGTGATGTGATGTGATGATGTGATAATGTGGTGATGAGGTGATGTGATGATGTGATGATTGAGTTGATTGGTTAAAGAAGTTCGTTTTTATATATAATACACTATAGATCAGGTATATAATCTAATGGATATATAAAGAATGGAGAATGATATTACTGTCATTCTCCATTCTTTACATCCATTCCATTTATCTGGGGGCATGGTTTTATGTATTCATATCCTGTGAAATTCTGAACCTATCAACTTTATGAGATAAACTTCATATCCATTATTTTAACCCGCTGAATATATAACTATAAATATCATTATTGAGGTTGGTTTGTGGATTCAGGAAGCCTTTGGTAATAATTCCCGGAGGTGTGATCATTTCGCGTCCAATCATTTCTTCGATGGTGGTGTAGAATGTCAGGGACGTTTTACCTACCAGTAACGGAGATAGATCGTTATGTTCTTCCCAGAATCTGAGAATGGTTATAAATCCACTTAAATAGAGATGATCTTTGGTGAATCCACCACCACGAAATATCCGGGTAACCATACTAAAAGCCAAATCAGGATCCACATTATAATCGTTTCTGAGAATATTGAAACATTCGATGAAACTTGCTCCGCTGCACATGTGATCGACCATAACAGCCCGCAATGCAAATTTTTTAAGACGTGGAAGTGTTATATTTCCGCTCAGGTATTCTGACAGAATGGCTAGTCCCTCCTGGGTTACAGTATTGACGGGTAATCCAATATTAAAGATTTTCAATTGTTGTTTGGATGAATTTATGGTGGTCAACATGTGGACACCAATTTCATGCTCTGTCAGGGCCTGTAGCTCTTTCTGTTTAAATTTTGCCTGGGGTTGAATAAGTATACTTTTTTTAGAGTTCAACACCATTACCTGCGAAATAACCCGCGTACTCAATTCCACTTTTGCTTTAATGCCATAGTCATTGAGTGCTTCTTTGAAAATTCCCATGGCTGTGGGAGCATCATAAACAGGTTCCTTTTTGGCTTCATTGGGTATATCGGGCAAGGACAGAATAAAAGAAGCATTTTGTAAGTCTTTCCTGGAAGGTCGTCCGAAATAGCGCAATGAATTATACAAGAACTTATTGGAATTCAATGTATTGATCATGTCAATTTTATCAAAGTAACTCACAATAACCGAACGGTACAATTCCCTGATGGAAATATCCTGAATATCCAGTATCGGAATACTCATGAGTTGTTGCTTCAGCCGGAAGGAATTTATTTTGATTGGATTATACCTGAAGTTAGGCGTTTCGGTGAATTTACTTTTAAAGAATTTGTTCTTTTCATTGATGGTATTAATGGGATTCACCTCAGCTAATAATTCAATATTCTTCAATAAAGAGTATATATCTTTATCAATTTTCAATAGGCTTTTGTTATTGCTTTTGTCCAATAGACTTATGGATGAAATATGATGCCATTTCTCAAGTCGCTGACAAAATTCGTTCGCATTGGTCAGGATTGCCTGTTTCAGGTTTTGTTGCAGCAACCGTATTATTTTCGGGTAGATATCCCCTGAAACTTCATCACAATACACTTTTTTGATTTCAGTAGGCAATACCAGTGTATTTGTAAAGCGGGTACTGATAAATTCTGCATTGTATCCCCTGCCCTTAAAAACATCGTTTTCAACCGTTTTATTTACAATATCGGGAAGAGAAATTTCGCTGAGTACTTTTACCCAGTTTTGAATGGTATCGTGATAGAAAGATGTATTTATCCTTTCAGTCCCTATATTGAACAAAGGCACTTCCCTATCCCATCTTTTGTAATTATAGGAATGTATATCATAGACTATGCAACCACCAAAGAGTGATTCCAGTTTAGTAATCAGAGCCTGCAAAACTTTAAAATAACCGGCATGCTTTTGTTTGCTGACTTTAATTTCCTGAGCTGTTAGTTTTTTATCCCATACCTTTTTACCCCATGCCTCTTCATAGATACTTTCCCCGGGAGAACGATTCAGGTCGTACTCAAATCGTGAATCATTGCCAATGATGGTAATGGGCATTGATTTTACAAAATCTTCGGTATACGGATCTTCTTCGTACCAACGTTGATACTCATTGAGAGCTATTTTCTTCAGTAAATCGTGTCTTAACTGACTGCCATTGTGAATCGCAGTACAGCAAAAAGGGACATATTTTGATATTTTAATTTTAAAACCACCATCAGCCGATGTAAACTCAAACAGTTTTTCCGCTTCAATGTGTTTAATAATTTCATTTATTTCGACTTTGGTTATCTTCATAAAAATTATTGGATCAGCTTACTATCTTCATATATTTTTCAGAGATGGATTTAATGATAAGATAGTAGAATTTATGATTATACTAACTGGACACTGTTTATTTCAATTATTTCTTCAGGTCTGAAATTTTCTTTTTTGAGTTTGATTCCTGCAACAACAATCTCTAAATAATCAACAATATCCTCCTGTAGTTTCACATTGTTCAGCTTATTGATATCAGCGATGGTGCCCGGGCTAAGTACATTTATTTCAATGAGCTTGCCACTGATAATATCCAGGCCCGCAAAATAAATACCATCTTTGACCAGTTTCCTGCCAATAATATCGCACATTTCTTTGTCTTTCTTTGTCAGTTTATATTTTTCGACACTTCCACCGGCTGAGATATTGGAACGAATGTCTCCTTTAGCCGGTATGCGACGGAGTGCACCAATCGGTTTTCCATTCAGCATAAGGACTCTGACATCTCCTTTTTCAGCTCCTTCGACATATTCCTGGAGAATAACGTAATTTGATTCTCCTTTTGATTTATTGATATAGAATTCAAGAAGCGATTTGATATTGTCCATGGCTGATTTTTCAACGACAATGACACCTCGCCCGCCATATCCATCCAATGGCTTCATAATCATTTTCTCTTTGTCGGACTGCTGAATAATTCCCAACAGATAATCTATATTTTTTGAAACATGAGTGGTGGGAATAATCTCTTTGTCAGGATCGAAGTAGGCAGCCGTATAAATTTTATTATTCGCTTCCCTTAAGCCGTTTACCGAATTAATGATAAATGTTTCGTCTTTGATTGAATCCAGAAAGTTTAGTACAAACGGATCCAGTGGTGGATTTTCACGCATGAAAATGACATCAAAATCTTTCAGTGCCCGCATGCTGGTATCGAATTGGGTAGATAGATGAAAATTGGACATGCTGGTTGATATTTTCTTCGATTTAATGATGGTCCGGCTATGGCAAAGAGTTACGCTATCGCGGATAGTGAGACTCTGAGGAGTTGTAATTGCCACTTCGTGTCCTCTGAGAGCGCATTCGTGAACAATACGAATGGTAGAATCCTGTTTAGGTTTTAAGCTTTCCCAGGGATACATAATAAAGCAGACTTTCATGTTGTTGTTGTTGATAAAATTTATTTATTCGGTCAGAAAAACGTATCATAAAACCACACTTTTGATTCTGCAAAAAGCACGCAGGGTCTGTCCTTTAAAGAAGTGCGAAGTAGGTTGCAATCAGGTTGTTTTAATTTATTCAATAAACAGCATGAATATTTGAACAGTCATTGCCTGTTAAAATTAAGAATGATATTGAGTTAGTGTAATTTTATACAAACATATTAAAAATTGTTGAATACAAGTTCATTGTGTTTAAATAATGTGATAAATTAATAGAATTGTCATTTGGGTGATTGGTTAATTGGTTAATTGGTTAATTTGGTAATTTGGTAATTGGTTAATTGGTTAATTGGGTGATTGGGTGATTGGATTAACATAATCACCTCATTCAACTTTACCACCTAATCACCAATTAACTAATTAATCATTCACTAATACATTATTTAATAAAATATAAAAATCAACGTCAATCTAAGAATTGAATGATGATTTTATTTATCTTACACAGTTACGATTAAAACCCTAAAACTAAAGAAGATCATACAATTAAATAACGAAATCATTTTATTAAACATCATTCATGGAACAACCAACAGGCATAGGACTTTATTTATCAAATTCATCGAACAAGAACCGCATACTGGAACAGATACTGGCAAACCGGTTTTTGCAGGGGATAATCGATTTAGGATCCATGCGGGGTGTTTTATACTCAACGATCACCATTAACCGCTTCATAGAAGAAGAGTTACGACATGACAGATTTCTGATACAGACAGACAATAATTCAAGCCTGGGATCCATGTCAAGCGGTCAACAGAAAAAGGCATTGCTCATGTACCTGATAGCCCAAAAACCTGACTACATGGTGCTGGATGATGTGTACAGCAATGTTGATAAAGAAACCCAGCAATTTATCGCCACAACATTAGGACAATTGTCGGAATCAACGCTGTTGATTCAGGTTTTTTTCCGTAAACGCGATCTGTTGCCTTGCATAGGTACCGTTATTACCGTTGACGAAAACAATAAAATCGTTCACGAACTGGGTGCAGGGGTGTTTTTGTCAGAGGAGCATTCGCCGGAGGAAAAATCATTCATCTTCAGCCTTCCCAAGGGGTATGACGAACAACACACCGATATAAATCCGCTGGTTCAACTGAATAATATATCGGTTAAATACCTTGAAAGACAGGTAGTAGAAAATATCAACTGGACAATTCAAAAAGGTGATTTCTGGCAACTGGCCGGACCTAACGGTTCGGGTAAAAGCACATTGTTATCGCTCATCACCGGTGACAATCCAAAGGGCTACGGACAGGATATGATCCTGTTCGGGAAAAAGAAGGGGACTGGCGAATCGATCTGGGATATCAAGCGTCAGATTGGATATTTCACCCCTTCCATGATCCTGCAGTTTACACGGGATGATTCGGTGGAGAACATGATTATTTCGGGTCTGATGGACTCTGTTGGATTGTATAGCAAACCGAGTGATTTGCAAAAGGACATCGCTAAAAGCTGGACAACAATATTGGGTCCTTCATACAGGAATAAATCCTTTCAAAGTCTGTCTATCGGTCAGCAACGAATGGTTATGGTAGCCAGGGCAATGGTGAAATATCCTTCGTTGCTGATACTTGATGAGCCAACCATTGAACTTGACGATGAGAACAGCCGGCTTTTTATTGACATGGTAAACATACTTGCAACCGAAAAAAAGGTTGCCATTATTTATGTTTCGCACCGTGAAGAACCAGACCTGAAGCCAGATAAGATATTCGAACTTGTTCTTTCCACCAACGGATATACTGGATTAGTCAGAGAGTAACTGTCAGTTATAAGAATTGGCAGATCAAACTGTTGCACTAGATATTAGTCAAACAACTTCAAAACGGCCCGGGGAGTATTTACTTTTATTATAAGAATAGAAAGGCCGGAAAGAGAATTCTTTCCGGCCTTTTCATTGAACATGTTTTATTTTACATTTATTCCGATATTTCAATGCTCAGGATTTTATCACCCTGACGAATCTGGTCAATCACTTCCAACCCTTCAACCACCTTGCCAAAACAAGTGTGCTGACGGTCCAGATGAGACGTATTTTTTCTTGAATGACAGATAAAAAACTGTGAACCACCAGTATTCCTTCCGGCATGGGCCATAGATAGCACTCCTCTGTCGTGATACTGATTACCACCATCCAATTCACATGGAATCGTATAACCGGGACCACCTGCCCCTGTACCATCGGGACAACCACCCTGGATAACAAAATCAGGAAGTACACGGTGGAAAGTTAATCCGTTGTAAAAGCCACTGGTAGCCAGTTTAATAAAGTTAGCAACCGTTTTGGGAGCATCATTTTCGAAGAACTCAACCTTCATATCTCCTTTTTCGGTACTGATTTTTGCTGTTTTCATATATGTTTGTTTAAATTATTGTTTCATGTTGAAGCGCAAAGGTCGTGATGTTTTTCTGTATATCCAACTATCCGAAGTATAATTCGATTATTTTAAGTGTCAGCGGGTATATATCAACAAATCAGAAATGAAAATGTTATCTAAAAAAACAACAGGTATGAAGGCTCGGTGAACATTCTGGTTAACCGACTGTTTTAGTAAAAAAAAATTATGGACAAACAAATCGAATATTACCAGCACAAGCTTGATTATGAGATAGATTCATATGATTTATTCCATGCACTGGAGAATGGTGAAAACGTGGTTGTGCTCGATACCAGGCAACCTGCAAGCTTTGAACAGGAACATATTACCGGAGCTATCAACATTCCCTACCGTGAAATGAACCGTGAAAGCACGAACCGGTTGGATGCATCAAAAACATATGTCTGTTATTGTACGGGCATTGGATGTAATGCCTCTACCCACGGAGCATTGGAAATGACTAAACTGGGTTTTAAGGTAAAGGAACTGATTGGAGGCATTGAATGGTGGAAAAAGTATGAATATCCCATCGAGGTGTCACATAAAATTGTGGACCTGCAATTGCACAGACATGATCATACAGTAAAACATGGGTAAGTATCCATTTATGTATTAAATTCAGGATATTACAATGAAAAATCAGCATTCAATATTTTATTGAGTGCTGATTTTTTAGTTTAAGCCATATCACTTCCAAAGGTTGGATGGTGTGTAAAGTTGAAATCTGAAATTTAGTTTAAAAACAACTTCATGTCTTCGTCAACGCTCCCAATGGGTGCAATTCCAAAGTTATCTACCAGTACGTTGGCAACATTAGGTGAAAGGAAAGCCGGCAAGGTTGGTCCCAGATGTATATTTTTGACACCTAATGAAAGTAATGCCAACAGGACAATGACTGCTTTTTGCTCGTACCAGGCTATGTTGTAAGCAATAGGGAGATCGTTGATATCGTTCAGTTCGAACACTTCTTTGAGTTTCAGGGCAATCATCACGAGTGAGTAACTGTCGTTGCATTGTCCGGCATCGAGTACACGAGGTATGCCATTGATATCTCCCAGAGGTAATTTATTATACCGGTATTTCGCACAGCCGGCAGTCAGAATAACCGTATCTGTTGGAAGTTTTTCTGCAAATTCGGTATAATAACTCCTACCTTTCATACGGCCATCGCAACCGGCCATTACAAAGAACTTACGAATAGCACCCGATTTTACGGCTTCCACGATTTTACCTGCCAGGGCAAATACCTGTGCATGGGCGAATCCACCTACGATTTCACCGGTTTCAATTTCGGTAGGTGACCCGCAGGTCAGTGCATGTTGGATTAATCCGGAGAAATCTTTCGGTTTACCTTCCTCGCTATCAGCTACATGTTTAAAACCCGGGAATCCGGATGCACCTGTTGTATACACTCGGTCGGTATACGTTGCATCTTTACGGGGAGGAACAATACAATTTGTCGTAAACAGTACAACTCCGTTGAATGTTTCGAAATCAGTGACCTGACTCCACCAGGCACCACCATAGTTTCCAACAAAATGGCTATATTTTTTAAAAGCAGGATAATAATTGGCGGGAAGCATTTCACTGTGTGTGTATACATCAACTCCTGTACCTTCGGTTTGACGAAGAAGTTCATCCATATCTTTCAGGTCGTGACCGCTTATCAGAATTCCCGGATTCCTGCGGACACCCAGGTTTACTTTCGTTATTTCCGGATTGCCATACGAAGTGGTATTGGCTTTATCCAGCAATGCCATAACCTGCACCCCCGTTTTACCTGTTTCAAGAACTAATGCAGTCAGTGCATCTGCTGATAAAGTATCATCCGTTGTTGCCTGCAAAGCACGTTGGATAAAAACATGAATTTCAGCATCTAAGTAGCCAAGGTTCAAAGCATGTTCCAGGTAGGCAGCCATTCCTTTGAGTCCGTAGATAACCAGTTCGCGGAGGGAACGGACATCTTCATTAACGGTGGACAAAACACCAACGTGTTGAGCAATATCTTCCATCTCACTGCCTGTTATAGCCGACCAGCTGAGGATTTCGGTCATTGGAAGGACTACATTGTTTTCAAGCAAAGTGACTTTTAAGAGGGAACGGAGTTTTAATCCTTCCCGAATACGCAATACAAAGCGTGAATGGTCGAAATTCGCATTTGTAATGGTCATAAACAGACTTTCGGTTATAAAGCGGTTTACTATCTCATTTTCGATATTTAACACGCGTAAAGCGATTGTATAATGCGACAACCCTTTAATCTGGTAAATAAGCAAATCCTGTAAAGCTGCTACTTCGGGAGTTTTACCGCAAACTCCCTTTAACTCGCACCCCAAACCTTTGGATGCTTCCTGACATTGATAACAAAACATGTTCATATTTTTAGTTGATTAATTGATGTGATGATGTGGTGATGTGATGATGTGGTGATGTGGTGATGTGATGATGTGATGATGTGGTGATGTGATGATGTGATGATGTGATGATGTGATGATGTGATGATAAGTTGATTATACGTAAATTGTAAATAAATAAATTGTAAATAATTTATATCCATTCTTCCTTCAACACATCTCCCCTTGTACCAATTACCACCAGTTTAAGTGGAATTTTGCGAACGGATTCGGCAACTGCTTTAGTTGCCAATTGAAGTAATCCGCCACAGCATGGGACTTCCATGATAATAACAGTGAGGGTATTGATGGCTGAATTCAGTATCATAGCTTTGATCTTTTCAATGTACGAATCCTTGTTGCTGTCGAGTTTCGGACAGGCAATGGCAAGTATCTTGCCTGATAGAAACCTGTTATGGAAATCAGCAAAGCTATAGGCAACGCAATCGGCAGCCAGTACAACATCGGCACCCTGAAAATACCCTGCCTCCGGATTCAGCAAGTGCAACTGGACAGGCCATTGACGAAGCTGTGACACAGAACCGGAGCTTGTAACCGGTGCCATTTTAAAAGTCTGGGCTGCTGCCGGCGCAAATGACATTTCACGGCTTCCCGGACAGCCACCTTCTGAAAGACCATGGGGTGATGGAACAGGTGCATTATGAACTGAAGAGATATCGACAGGTATATTATTTTGTTTCAACCACATGACGCCCTGTTTTAACAGGTCAAATTCGCTGTGGTCTTTCAGGTGCCTGAGGTGTGCCAGAATGGTTTTCTCCCCTTTGGGAACCATACGCTGCATGGTGGCAATTTCATCATACGGCTCCGCTTCACGTTCTTCGAGTGATATGGCTCCCACAGGACATTCACCGATACAAGCACCCAAACCATCGCAATATAATTCACTCACCATACGCGCTTTATCATCGATCAGTTGAAGTGCTCCTTCATGGCAACCTGTTACACAGGCACCACATCCGTTGCACAATACTTCATCTATTTTAATTATTGTTCTCTTCATATAACCTGCCAAATTGTAAATTGTAAATTGTAAATAATTAAATTGTAAATATCTTTATCCTTTAATCATAATCAGCAGCATTTTAAACTTTTCCAATGCAGTGACTGCATGTGGGATACCGGCAGGCATGATAATACTTTCGCCGGTTTCCAGGAAATGTTTAATGCCATCAATCGTCACTTCTGTTTTGCCATCCAGAACCTGAAGGATGGCATCAAAAGGAGCTGTATGCTCACTCAACATTTCACCCTGATCGAAAGCGAAGAGCGTCACATTACCTTTATCATTACGCAGGAGAATTTTACTGACGATAGATCCTTCAGCATAGGCTACACTATCGGCGAAGCTGAATTTTTCTGCTTTTGGGAATTCTTTCTTTTCCATGATTGTATGTTTTATAGTTTGTGTTTTTATTAATTTCCAATTATTATGATGCAAAAGTATATGACTTTAAACAATAAAAGTGTAACCGATGTTACACACTTAAAATAAGTTTGTATTTTTGCAGATATTTATAATAACAACGTAGATATAAAACTCACTATAAAACTACCTGGAAATTAGTTGACAGTATTGTGGAAAAAATAAAATAAATGAAGAAAGAAGATTTAGACTCCTGCCCTATTTGTAGTCACATACAGATTGATGATCAGGAGCAATTTTTGTTGGATTTGAAATGCAGTATCAAAATATATGCGAAAAACGAACTGATTGTCCGTCAGGGTGATGTATGCGACAGTTTGTATATGCTTACACAGGGTTCGGTAAAAACTGAAATGATTACTGAAAACGGGAATATACTTGGAATAGAAATCATTAAAGCTCCCCGCCCACTGGCACCGGCGTTTTTATTCTCAGATAATAATCATTTTCCGGTTGATGTAACAGCATTGGAAGAAGTTGAGATTATGAAAATTCCGAAGGAAGAAATCTTAAGATTGATGATGACCAATCCTGATTTTATGAAACAATTCCTGACCCATAATTCAAACCGGACACAATTTCTGACAAACAGACTCCAGTTATTATCCATAAAGACTATTAAAGGTAAAATAGCACATTTCCTGTTGGAAAGTATGACAGATGAGGGGAAAACTTTTACCATTAACAGGAACCAGACAGAACTGGCAGAGTTTTTTGGAGTGGCCCGTCCTTCGTTGGCAAGAAGTTTATCTGAATTGATTCAGGATGGGATAATCAGTATCGACAAAAAACAATTTACCATTCTGGATAGTAAATCATTACGAAGTATGTTGGTATAAAATCATACTTATTCTTCAAATAAATATAGTAAAAAGCAGAATGATTTGATTGCTTTTTAACACACAATTCTTTAAATTCCACATGCCTGGTGATAATTATTTAAATCAACTGAGTAAAGATCCTAATAGCTAATCTATTAAAAAATAAATAAAATTATTACATGAATTCTGTTTTATAATTTCAAAAAAAAAACTACTTTTGCAACGCTTTGGTTCCACTTCCTGCATTCCGGGAAGAGGATTAAAAGGGAAACAGGTGTAAATCCTGTACAGTCCCGCTGCTGTAAGCTCCATTAACGTTTTGAACAACACTTTTGCCACTGATTATTCGGGAAGGCGTTCAAAAACGGGAGTAAGTCAGAAGACCTGCCACTCATTATCCATTTTCAGAAGCTTTCGAGGAAAAAGCGACGAAACATCAGCAAAAGAATATTCATTTGCCATTGTAAAGTCATTTTCGGGAGCTATTTGAACGGTTTATTCATCGTCAAATAGTTTACAACTGTGTTTAAAAACGTAACAATTACCCTTCTTCTCTCATTACTGGGGGTGACTTCAACTTATGCTGAGGTCATCGAAACCGATTCCATTCATACACGAAGTTTGAAGGAAGTGACTGTAAATGCTCAGATTATTAACATTTTAAGAGCAGCTTTACCTGTACAGGAATTTTCTGAAACAGAAATCACTCGGATGAATGCATCCAGTGTAAGCGATATTGCCAAACACTTTGCCGGGGTTACCGTGAAGGATTACGGTGGCATTGGCGGAATGAAAACAGTCTCCCTGCGTGGGTTAGGCGCCCTGCATACCGGAGTTAGTTATGACGGGGTGATTATGAGCGATATTCAGTCGGGTCAGATTGATTTAGGCCGTTTTTCCATCGAAAACATTTCAGAGGTATCGTTATCAAACGGCCAACCCAATGATATTTTTCAGTCAGCCAGAATGTTTGCTTCTTCAGGGGTACTCAGCTTTTCGACTAAAATGCCGGTGTATGATGAAAAACACACTCTTACAGGTCAGATAAAGGTAAAGGCAGGTTCGTTCGGATTACTCAATCCTGTTGTTTTCGTGAGCAAAAACTTCAATAAAAAATGGGGAATCAGTTTGGTAAGCGATGGATTGATTGCCAATGGCAAATATCAATTTATCTCGAATTTAAACGACCAGGGAAGTAACCTGGTTGAAAAAACAAGGGTAAATGCAGATGTCAGCTCCATGCGGACAGAGATAAACTCAGTTTACCATTTTAATAATCAGGAATTTATCTCCATCAAAGCAAATCAGTATTATTCTGAAAGAGGATTGCCCGGACCGGATATCCTGTATTCTACCTATTCCACCGACCGGATGCTGGATAAAAACTACCTGGCTCAGGCGCAATATGAAAACAAGCAATCCTCCTGTTTTCAATACCGGATTTTAGCCAAATACAACAATGCTTACATGCGATTCACCGAAACAGACCCCAAATACAGCCAGTTAGCGGATCAAAAACTATCGGAGAATTACCTTCAAAGCGAGTATTACCTCTCCTCTACCCTGCAGTATCACCCTTTATACAATCTATCTGTTTCAGGTTCTGTCGATTGGTGGCGCAATGACCTTTTCACCCATTCCAACCTGAGTTTTAAGGAGGATGCTGCTCCTGTGCGGAATACCGGACTGGCGAATGTCGCAGTAAAATACCTTACAGAAAGGTTCACGGCGGGAGCCAATGTTTTGTACACGTTTACCCACGAAACCACACAAACAAGTGCAGCTGCTACTGACAGGAACAAACTTTCACCCACGGTAAGTTTTTCATACAAACTGCTTAAAAATGAAGAATTAAGACTAAGAGCCTTTTATAAAAACATATTCCGGTTACCCACCTTTTCCGACTTATATTACCATGATTTAGGTTATGTAAGTTTGCATCCTGAAATTACGAACCAATATAACCTCGGTCTTGTGTACAGCAAACTTAAAATACCTTTTGTCACAGACATGGAATTAAGTGTTGATGCCTATTACAACCGGATTACCGATAAAATCAGTATTAAATACGGCATGCCTTATTCCTCTATACGAAATATAGGCAGGGTTGATATAAAAGGATTGGATGCCAATGTGAAATTCAGTATGCCGGTAACAAAAAGCATACGTTTTAATTTCAATGCCAATTACAGCTACCAGCAGGCACTTGACCTGACACCTGGAAGTTCAAATCTGGGAGAACAAATACAGTATACACCACTTAATTCAGGATCAGGTTCTGTTTCCTGCCAATATAAAAAGCTGGAATGCGGTTATAACCTGCTATACTCAGGTAAACGCTGGACAGGACAGAATATCAATGCTAACTTATTACCTGCTTATGCAGAACACAGCCTTTTTGCCCGGATCACCATACAGAAATTTTGGGTAATGGGTGAAATCATTAATTTGCTGGATACCCAATACCAGATTATTAAAGACTATCCAATGCCCGGCAGGAATTACAGGATAACACTCAGTATAAATTTATAAATCACCTACCTATATTATTTACAACTAAATTTTTCTCAAATGAAGACTAAAAAATTTCTTGTTTCCGTTCTGCTAACCACTGCCTTCACTGCATTATTCAGTTCGTGTGATTCCAAGTCAGACAGCCCACAGATTGATCCTGCTATCAGCACCGGCGTATATGTATTGAATGAAGGCAGTTACAAAAACAACAATGCCTCGCTTACCTATTACGACCTCACAACTTCAACTGCTACTGGTGATGTGTTCACGGCTAAAAATAACCGTGGATTGGGGGATACCGGTCAAGACATCCTGAAATACGGATCTAAAGTTTATATTGCCGTTTCTAATTCCAGCCTGATAGAAGTACTGGATGCAGCCACCGGAGTTTCAAAAAAGACAATTCCCATGCTGAATACTTCCGCCCTACCCAGTTCGCCCAGGTCATTAGCAGCATACAATGGAAAAGTTTACATTACATTGTTTGACGGGCATGTAGCCCAACTCGATACTACCAGTTTACTTATAGAAAAGACTATTTCAGTGGGAAGTAATCCGGAAGGCATTGCGGTGGCTAATAACAAACTCTATGTTGTGAATTCAGGTGGATTGGGTGCTGTCAAGGATAGCACCATTTCGGTGATTGATCCGGTTAGCTTTACGGTTAGCGGAACCATCAAGGTAGTTATCAACCCTGTAATCATCAAAGCAGATATGTATGGTGATCTGTATGTTATCTCTTTCGGTAATTATACAACGATCCCGTATACCCTGCAACGGATTGATGGATCAACCGGTAAAGTTTCAGTTATCACTGGACAAAAACCTTACAACATGACAATTGACGGGGATATTGCCTATCTGTACAGTTATGATTATGATGCCAACTGGAACCCTACCAATAAAACCTATACGACTTACAATGTGAAGAATGAACAGGTAGTGAATGCAGCATTTATTTCAACATCAGCCATTGCCAATAATCCTTACAGCATTGATGTAAATCCAATAACCAAAGACATTTACATTGGCGAATCCGATTATATCAATACCGGTAAAATGAACGTATTCGGACAGGATGGTACGCTTAAATTCTCCTTTGCAACAGGAGTAAATCCACGAAAGACCATCTTTCTTTCAAAATAAAAAACAGGCATTTATCTACGCAAATGCTTTGTATGGTTTAACAGGAAATAGGATGCTGCCATATTTTATTTTCAGTTAAACCATACTTGTTTTTTAGTTCTTTAGTTGATTGGTTTATTGGGTAATTGGTTAATTAGTTAATTGGTTAATTGGGTGATTGGTTAATTAGTTAATTGGGTGATTGGGTAATTGGGTGATTGATTGATTGGTTGGTATATCAGGTTAATTCTGATATTAAATTGAAACATTACTTTTAAAATATATTAATCTCAAATCAAATCAATTGTCTTATTGCTTCATTTATGATCCATTAACCGATTCATAGATCAACTCGCCCGATAGATATCTGGACAACTTAATCAACTCAATAAACTTAATCAACCAATAACTTTTCAAACCTTTCAAACCACAAACCCTTCAAACAATTAACAATAAACCAATTCCGCATGAAAACCCTCACCCCGATCATGTTTGCCGGAACAGGCAGTGACGTAGGCAAAAGTGTGATAGCAGCTGCCTTTTGCAGGATATTCAAACAGGATGGCTACTCTCCTGCCCCATTCAAGGCACAGAATATGGCTTTAAACTCTTACGCTACTCCTGATGGACTGGAGATTGGCCGGGCTCAGGCAGTACAGGCTGAAGCTGCCGGAGTGCCCTGTCACACGGATATGAATCCGTTGCTGTTAAAGCCAACCACCGATACCATCTGCCAGGTTGTTTTAAACGGCAAATCCATAGGCAACCAGCATGCTTATGATTATTTCACGTCCAACAACAAAGCCAACCTGCGCAGGGAAGTCTGTGCAGCATTCGACAGGTTGGAGACACGTTACAATCCCATTGTGCTCGAAGGGGCAGGCAGCATTTCAGAGATAAACCTCCGGGATGTTGATCTGGTAAACCTCTCTATGGCAGCACATGCCCATGCTTCGGTGATACTTGTTGCCGATATCGACCGGGGTGGTGTATTTGCATCACTATACGGAAGCATTATGCTGCTGACCGACGACGAGCGTAAACTGGTCAAAGGCATATTAATCAATAAGTTTCGCGGCGATATACGCTTATTTGAGAAGGGTATTACCATGATTGAAGAGCTTTGCAAAATCCCTGTTATAGGTGTTGTGCCTTATTTTCACGACATCTGCATCGAGGAAGAAGACTCGGTTATGCTGCATACCAAAAACCGCTTTGCAGAAGAGGGAAAGGTAAATGTAGCCGTTGTACTGCTGCAACATATGTCCAACTTCACCGACTTCAATCCCCTCGAACGGGATGAACGTATTCATTTGTTTTACACCAATCAACCGGGAGATATGGAACATGCTGACATTATAATTATTCCCGGTACAAAAAGTACACTGTCCGATTTGCAGGTTTTACGAAGTGAAGGCTTGGCGCAGGCAATTTTCCTGGCAAAGAATCTCGGTAAGACTATATTAGGTATTTGTGGAGGATATCAGATGATGGGGACTTTACTATCCGATCCACAGAGAATTGAAAGTGATATTCTGCAACTTCCGGGTTTGGGCCTGCTGCCTGTTCTGACTACCCTTGAGGGTGAAAAGATAACCAGGCAGGTTGGATTTACGTTCTGTGACGGAAACACTGGCTGTACAGGTTATGAGATACACAATGGCCGGACAGAGTTCAGTTCTCCCGATTGTGAACCATTGAATATACTCGATGACGGTTCGAAAGATGGGTGTATCCATGAAAACTGCCTTGGAACCTATATCCATGGAATACTTGATAATGCTGTGTTTGTTGATTACCTGATTCAGCCCTATTTAAAAGATATGTCCACAGAAACAAGTTTTGACTACGATAAATTTAAGGAAGAGCAGTACGATAAACTGGCTGACCATGTGCGGAAAAATGTGAATATGGAGTTGGTTTATTCTATGATAAATAAATAAATTAATATGCCAAAGCCCCTTCGAATAAATCGCTATAAATGGCGGGGATGTAAAAACCGGATAATGATACAACTATCATTATCCGGTTCTTACATCTCACTTAGCTAACGGTCTTCGACCATATTAATTATTTCAAATCGTTTTTGATCAGTCAACAACAAGATATGAGATTTTTATCAATTTTTATTTCAGAAAATCAGCACGTACCGGACTAAATGTATCAATCAGGATTCCGGCTTCCAGGCATTTTACACCATGGAGAACGTTAGGTTCCATATAGAGTCCGTCGCCTGTTCTTACCACTTTCTTTACACCATCAATCTCAAATTCGAAAACACCTCCGGCAACATACGAGCATTGACGATGAATATGAGAATGAACTGCACCGATACCACCGGTTAGAAATTCAATTTTCACCATCATGATCTGATCATCGTAACCTAATATCTGACGACGTGCACTTTCATTCAATTGTTCCCACTCAGTTGTTGACTCAGGGATAAAATTATTGCTTTTACTCATAACGATTCAATTAAAATTAATTTCGATCTCTTCCTTCGAAATAATTGATAAATGCCAGGTTAACCATTCTATTTCCCCCAGGCGTTGGGTAGTTGCCAGAAAAATACCAATCACCCGAATGATTCGGACATGCCTTGTGCAGTCCTTCAATAGTCTGATAAACCAATTCAACCGGACAATCAACATCTGCAGGTGTGAGCATTTCAGCTATTTTTTTGGAAACCTCATCCTGTGTAAACGGTTTGTATATCTCCGTAACATAATTGATCACCTGTTCTTTTGGCAAAAATTCCTGAAGCTTTGATTTACGGTATACTTCATCGATAATTGCCTGATTACCCGACTCCTTCAACAATTCAATGGCAGCACGGAAAGCGCAGAACTCATTCATCCTTGCCATGTCAATACCATAATAATCTGGGTATCGTATTTGTGGTGATGAAGATACAATAACAATTTTCTTAGGTTCCAACCGGTTCAGTATTGTCAGAATACTTTGTTTCAGGGTAGTACCCCGAACGATTGAATCATCAATTGCTACCAGGTTATCAACCTTTCCCCGGCGTATTGAACCGTAAGTAATATCGTATACGTGGGCAGCAAGATCATTCCGTTCGTTATTATTCGAAATAAAAGTACGTAATTTTATGTCTTTGATTAATACTTTTTCAACACGGATATGTTTATTGGTAGCAGCTTTTATCCCATCTTTCATTCCATAAAATGCGACTTCAGCCGTATTTGGGATAAAAGAGAAAACAGTATTTTCCATATCATTATCAATGGCTTTCAGTATGGGAGCACTCAATGATTCACCGAGTTTTTTACGTTCGCGGTAAATATCCAGATCGCTTCCACGTGAAAAGTAAATGCGTTCGAACGAACAGGGAGTAATTTCAGCTTCTGCCTGCCGGATCGTTTCAAATTGAATTTTACCGTTTTTCTTGATAATCATGGCTTCACCCGGTTTCAATTCATGAATATCCTCTTCTTTGACATTCATGGCTGTCTGAATTACTGGCCGTTCGGATGCTGTAACAATCACTTCATCATCGGCATAATAGAATGCCGTCCGAATTCCTTTAGGATCACGGAAAACGAATGAATCACCATGACCCAGCATGCCGCATATCACATATCCACCATCCCAGTGACGTTCGGATTTTCGAATAAACGAAGCAATATCCAACTGGTCTTCAATTTTTTTGGTGATAACAACATCATTTGTATAACGTTGTTTGATCAGGTCATATTCATGTTGAACTTCCCTGTCCAATTGATTACCGAGTGATTCCAGCATTAAAAATGTATCGGCTTTTTCACGTGGATGCTGACCCTGCGAAGTCAGATGTTCAAAAATCTCATCTACATTAGTCAGGTTGAAGTTTCCTGCAAGCAGCAATGTCCGTGCTTTCCAGTTGTGACGGCGTAAAAAAGGGTGAATATACGACAAGCCGCTTTTCCCGGTGGTACTGTATCGTAGATGTCCAAGATAAAGTTCTCCTGCAAATGAATTATCTGCTTTACAATTGATTGAACTGGTAAAACCTGCATTACCAGATTGCTCCATATCTTTATTGATTTTGGCAAAAATATCCTGAATGGCATTTTTACCTTCCATTCGTTCACGCCAGATATATTCTTCCCCCGGTGGCATATCCAGCTTCACAGTAGCCAGACCGGCACCTTCCTGACCCCGGTTGTGTTGTTTTTCCATAAGCAGGTACATCTTTTGTAATCCGTACTGCCATGTTCCATATTTTTCCTGATAATATTCTAATGGCTTTAAAAGCCTGATCATTGCTATACCACACATGAGATTTAGTTATTCTGTTAATTAGTGAATTGGTTGTCCCGATAGCTATCGGGATATTAATTGGTTAATTGTTTATTTGGTTGATTGTGTTGATTGTGTTGAAATTTTCCCAATCTTCAAATTTACAATTACATAACAAATAAAAAGCCCCAACGATTATCGCAGGGGCTATTTTTCACATTATTCAACTGTTACCGACTTAGCCAGGTTTCGCGGTTGATCAACATCACAACCCTTTACAACTGCTATATGATAGGCTAATAACTGCAGCGGAATGGCTGCCAGAAGAGGCACCAGGCATTCTACCGTGTCCGGTATGCAGATACTGTAATCCGACAAATTGCTTACCACCACATCACCTTCGGTAACAATGGATATAATTTTTCCCTTTCGGGCTTTAATTTCCTGTATATTACTCACCACTTTTTCATACATACCAGCACTGGGTGCAATCACAACAACAGGCATTTCCTGACTGATTAAGGCAATCGGACCATGTTTCATTTCTGCTGCCGGATAACCTTCGGCATGGATATACGATATTTCCTTTAATTTTAATGCTCCTTCAAGCGCCACCGGGAAATTATATCCACGGCCTAAATAGATGAAGTTTTGAGCATACGTAAAAGTTTTAGAAAACTCGGCAATTTTAGCATCCTGCTTCAGAATCTCTTTAATCTTATCCGGAATACGGGCCATTTCGTAAACAGTTTTAAGGTAATCGTCATGGCTTATCGTTCCTTTTTCTTTACCGATAATCAATGCCAACATGGTCAATACGGTTACCTGTGCAGTAAATGCTTTTGTGGAAGCAACTCCGATTTCCGGTCCGGCATGGGTATAACAGCCCGAATGCGTATTTCGTGGAATCGAAGAACCGACCACATTACAAATTCCAAAAATAAATGCTCCTTTTGATTTTGCCAGTTCTATGGCAGCCAACGTATCGGCAGTTTCACCCGATTGTGAAATAGCAATAACAATGTCATCCGGATTGATCACCGGTTTGCGGTAACGAAATTCAGAGGAGTATTCTACTTCAACAGGGATTCTAGCAAACTCTTCAATCGCATATTTTCCGATTAATCCCGCATGCCAGGAAGTCCCGCAGGCAGTAATTATAATTCGTTTTGCTTTGAGGAACTTTTCTTTATTATCAATGAATCCGGCTAACGTGATGTTATTTTCATCAATATTAATACGGCCCCTCATGCTGTCACTCAATGTTTTGGGTTGTTCGAAAATTTCCTTGATCATAAAATGAGGATATCCGCCTTTTTCTAATTGACTTAAAGTCATTTCGAGTTTTTTAATCTCAGGTGTTTTCTCTACATTTCCGATCGTTTTTATTTTTAATTGTTTTCCACGTTGCAGTGTAACAACTTCTTCTTCACCAATATATACTACCTGATCGGTATATTCAATTATGGGAGTGGCATCGGAAGCTAAAAAGAATTCATCTTCGCCAATACCTACTACCAACGGGCTACCCTTTCTGGCAGCTACAATCACATCCGGGTGTCCTTTCTCAATAATGGCAATGGCATAAGCACCCACACACTGGTTTAATGCCAGTTGTACTGCTGTGGTTAAATCTACCTGATTTGATTTTTTAATATATTCAATCAGTTGTACCAATACTTCAGTATCAGTCTGACTGCAAAATGTAAATCCGTGTTTTTGTAAACCTTCCTTCAGAACGGCATAATTTTCAATAATGCCATTGTGAATCAATGCCAGCTCTTCTGATTGCGAAAAATGAGGATGTGCATTGATCTGATTAGGTTCACCATGAGTTGCCCAACGGGTATGTGCAATGCCTATAGTACCTTTTATATCTTTCTGGCTTGCAAACTCTATTAAATCCGATACTTTTCCCTTTGCTTTATAAACACTCAGCTTATCATCATGAATCAATGCAATTCCGGCGCTGTCGTATCCCCGGTATTCAAGTCTTTGCAAACCTTTTATAAGGATAGGATAAGCCTGTCTGTTTCCAATATAACCTACAATTCCACACATATCGATTTTGTTTTTATATTAATTATATTATTTGTCTTAGTCGTTCTAATGAAATCAGCGTATTTTCACGGCTCCCAAATCCTGTGAAACGCATATAACCTTCCCCGGATGATCCAAAAATAATACCAGGAGTACCAACAATCTGAGTTTCATACAATAATTGATGAAAAAACTTCCAGGACAACTGGTTATCCGGTGTTTTAAACCAAATATACGGTGAACTGATCCCTCCAAAAACCTCAAGCCCCAGGGAAATCAATTCATTTCTGATCAATGATGCATTTGTCAGATAATAATTCACCAGTTCCTGAACTTCTGCTTTACCTTTTCTCGAGTAAATTGCTTCAGCACCACGTTGAACAATATACGAAACGCCATTGGTATAATTAGTATTGCGTCGACTCCATAATTTTATCAGGGGGACATTTTCGCCGAACTTAGTGTACACTAACAATTCTTGTGGAAAAACGGAATAACCACAACGAAGGCCTGTAAATCCGGCGGTTTTAGAATAGCTCCTTATTTCAATGGCCACTTTTTTTGCACCTTTAATTTCGTAAATGCTGTGTGGAACATCCGGTTCATTAACATATGCCTGATAGGCTCCGTCATAAATTATGATACTCTGATGTTCAATGGCATAATCAACCCAACGTTTTAGCTCAACTTTTGTCATAACAGTACCTGTCGGATTATTAGGATTGCACAAATATATGACATCCACTTTCTCGGTAGGCAATTCAGGAACAAATCCGGTTTCCTCCGTGCAACGCAAATATACTACATTACTCCATTTCTGATCATCATTCAATACTCCTGCCCTCCCACTCATGATGGTGGCATTTTCATAAACAGGATATACCGGGTCGGAAATGGCAATTATATTATCTCGACCCAACACATGACCAATGTTTCCAATATCCGATTTTGCACCATCATTTACAAAAACACTCTCTTTATCCAGAAAGACACCTATGGATCGATATTCTTTTAATATTTTGTCAATTAAAAAATCGTAGCCCTGTGGTGGGCTATAACCTCTAAAGCTATCTACCTGACTCATTTCATCGATCGCTTTATGCATGGCCTGAACCACTTCACCGGGTAGTGGGCGGGTTACATCGCCCACACCTAAACGGATGATTTTTGCGTTGGGGTGTAATATCTTAAAAGCGTTAACGCGCTTCTCTATTTCGTCAAAACAATAGATTTCGGGAGTTTTTAAATAATTCTCGTTTGCTAATGCCATTCAAAGAAGGGTTATAATATGAGGTTGAAATGCTGCCGGAAATAAAGTGCAAAATTGCGCTTTTTTTTCCATTAATAAAAGAGTTTTGTTCAAAAAGATTTGACTGTTGATAAATATTGATTGTATTTCAGAATAATCACTAAGAATTTAACCTCGAGAATCTTTTTATTAGAATATTTCTGCCAATTGACAATCAATACACCATCTGATTTTACCTTTCAGTTAGAAAACAGGATTTTCAATCAATCATGTGAATGATCGTTCTGCCTTTTAATTTTCCGGACAGTATCAAATCAATATTGCTTTTTATTTCATCAAACCTTATTTCATGAACTATTTCTAATAAGTTATATGGTTTCCATTCTGTAGCCAGTTTATTCCATAATTCATTTCGTAAGTATACCGGATAATTCTGGGCAGAAATACCGATCAACGTATTTCCCCTCAATATAAACGGGAATACGGTCGTATTGAGTTGTGTTGAGGAAACGCTTCCGCATGTTGTAACAGCTCCTAACGGCATCAATATTTTTAATATATTTTCTAAAACCTTACCACCAACAGTATCTATTGCTCCAGCATACCTGGCGCTTAATAATGGACGGTTATCCGGAGTAAGGAATGTATCTCTGGAAATTATTTCTGAAGCACCTGATTTTCTCAGAAAATCAGATTCAGCTTCTTTACCTGTAATAGCTACTGCGTGGTAGCCAAGTTTTGATAACAGGGACAAAGCAACCGATCCCACTCCTCCAGTGGCACCTGAAACAAGAATTTTCCCATCACATGGTTTAACAAGTTCACTCAACCTCAACACTGAAATTCCGGCAGTAAAACCGGCAGTACCTATTATCATCGATTCTTTCATGGATAAACCAGCAGGTAATTTTACCACCCATGCTGAAGGGACACGAATATACTGACCAAAACCACCTGCAGTATTCATACCTAAATCAAAGCCGGTTACGATTACTTCATCACCAGCTTTAAACTCCTCATTCAATGAATTCACCACTAATCCTGCCGCATCAATTCCCGGAGTATGAGGATAACTCTTCGTAACCCCTTTATTTCCGGTAGCCGATAAAGCATCTTTATAGTTTAATGAAGAATAATGAACCCGGATTAGCACTTCACCTTCGGGTAAATCATCAATTGAAAGTTGTTGGGTCATTAGTTTGAATACACCGGCATGCTCTTCAACAACCATTGCATTATAAATAATATTTTCCATGGAATAATCGGATTAAAAAAATTAAAACGTTGAAGTTTGAGTTACTTCAACGTTTATTATTTAAAATTTTAATGAAAGCATGATTGATATAATGCTGATTATTTTTTATTGAACTTTATTCAGTAGCCTGTGCAGTTAACGTATCTTTCATAGAACATGTCCCATCAAATACAGCATTCGGCTCAACCACTAAAATTTTTGTTTTTACTTCACCGTTGATAACAGCAGTACTGCGTAAGGACAGTGTTTCTGTTACAATTATATCACCGGTAACAGTTCCAATAATCTCAGCATTCACACAAGATATGGAACCTTTTAAAAATCCTTTTTGACCAATTACGACTTTCCCGTTACACGTAATAGTACCTTCTACTTCGCCATCAATACGAAAATCACTGTCAGCGAAGATTTTACCTACTATTTTACTCCCGTTGGTCAGTGCGTTATACATTGCACCGGTATTAGTTGCCACTTCTTTAGCCATATCTAATAAATTTACTTTATTTTAATGGTCCAAAATTACAGTTTTCTTTCTGAATAAAAAAATTATTCATTTAAAAACATTTCATCAAAATTCACATAATTCAGTGATTGCAGAAGAAATTAAGCGCACTTACTTGCTGATAGAAGCAAATATTTATTACTTTTGCATGGATATTGTTAATCAAATATTCATATTCATCTGATTTTTAAAAAGCATACTACAAAACATAGAAAATGGTTGAAATGCTAACAAATAAAGACCGTTATCGTGAATTATGCGTAGAACGAAAAGATATACCTTTGTTTATGCAGTCGTGGTGGATGGATGTAGTTTGCAAAGAGAACAATTGGGATGTACTGATTTTTGAAAGAAACAATCAAATTCTTGGTGTCCAGGTATATTATTTCATAAAGAAATTTGGTTTCAGAATTATCATACAACCTCAACTTACCCAATATAACGGGATATGGTTAAACTATTCACATAACAAATCGGGGAACGAAGTTATTAGTTTTGAGAAAGAAGTGATGACGGGATTAATCAAACAGTTAGAACTTTTAAAATTCGGTTATTATGATCAAAACTTTCATCATTCCATAACAAACTGGCTACCTTACTATTGGAATGGGTTTGAACAAACGACCCGGTATACCTATCAGATTTTAAATATATCAAATATTGAAAATTGTTTTCAACAATTTAAAGCCTCTAAAAAATCGCACATAAATAAAGCAAAGAAAACGATCCGTATTAATTTTGAACTCTCAGGTGAAGAATTTTACCATCATATACAGCATAATTTAAAAGGGATAGGCCATAAAGTAAATTATTCAAAAGAGTTGTTTATGCGAATTTATGATGCCTGTCAATCAAGAAATCAGGGTTGTATTATTTCAGCTTTTGATGACGAAAAGAATTTCCATGCGGCATTATTCATAGTTTGGGATGAAAACAGTGCTTATAATTTAATCTCGACAATCAACCCTGAATTCCGTTCATCAGGTGCCACTTCTCTTCTTTTTTACGAAGCGATTAAATATATGTCAGGGAAAACTAAGTTATTTGATTTTGAAGGAAGTATGATTGAAAACATTGAAAAATCCTTTCGTGAGTTCGGTTCTGTTCAAATACCCTATTTCAGAATCCGGAAATTCAATTCAATCTGTTTCAAAATATTATATCATTCGAGAAAATGGTTGTATTCTTAATTGATCATAAATCCATCATCTTCTGAAAATTTAAAATCAAAATCACCAAATTATGAATGCTGCAAGATGGTTCTGATGAATAGATTATCAACTTGAACACGTTACCTGTTTTTCCTGATAGAGTACTTTCTTTCCGGATATTCCTTATTATTGTTTAACCGATGTACTTATTTAGAATACAGCTTTGAGTTAGTTTTATCGTAATTCAGAATCTTTAGAGTCAATTAGATACCTTAATTTATACAGTCATTGAATTGAGTTTGATCACAATTTCAACTTACTACCCAAAACCAGTATCTTCACTATATTTTTTTTCACAAATTGATTAACGTTGTTATAGATAAATGAGCCAGACAAAAATGCCACATAAAATAGTACTTTTAAATACCTGGCACAAATCATTTGATGACAGAGTTTTTTATCATCAGGCTAAAACGCTTTCACAGAACGGATTTGAAATTCAGATAATATCGACAAAAGAAAATTGTTTAAAAAAAACAGAAGATATTACAATCACATCTTTTGATGACAATAAGATAAACCGGAAAGATAAAATAAAAAAAATCACAACCCTGTTAAACAGTTTCTCTCCGGATATAATTATCTGTGACTCACCTTTAGCCGTATTTGCATCCGATAACTATAAAAAAAACAAAAATGTAAAAATCATTTACGATATTACAGAGTGGTATCCATCAAAAATACATTTGAAAAATAAAACAGGTATTCATAAAATACTAAAATTCATTTCTTTTGTCATTATAAACCTGTTTGCCGGTTTAAAATCAGATAAATTCATTTTTGGTGAATATTACAAATCAATTGAATTTAAAATATTGTTTTTTTGGAAACAATACCTGAAATTACCATATTATCCGAATATAAACTACATTCAATATTATCCGTTAGAAAAAATCACGACAGAAATAAATATACTTTACAGTGGAAAAATAAATTCAGATAAAGGTATTGACTCTGTTATCGGAGCCATAAAACTGGCCAGTTTAAAATGTCCTGATATTCATTTCAGGTTGAAGATTATTGGTAATTTACTTTCTGAAAATGATCAGTTCCTTTTTAACAACTTAGTCTCCGATTTGAATAAGAATATACATATTAGCAAACTAAATTCAATGCCTTTTCTTGAATTTTGTAAAACAATCGGTAAAACTCACCTATTTATCGATTTACGTAAAAAAGATTTTGAAAACACACATTGTTTACCTATAAAATTATTCTATTATCTGGCATGTGGAAGGCCGGTTATATATTCAAACTTAAAATCTATCCGAAAAGAAATTAAAAATTTCAATTTTGGATATGTATGTGAACCGGATGACCTGCAGTCAATTGCAGATCACATAATGGAATATATTGTTCATCCGGACATACATTCTGAGCATTCAAAAAATGCCCTGATAGCATCCAAATCAATATATGACTGGAATTTAATTGATAAAAAATTTGTTTCATTTATTGAAAATCAAAGAGAATAGCAACCATTCAATATTTTACCTGTTGAAATCAGTTTACAATTAAAAACTTCGGGTTTATAAAATCAATGGATCAATTTGAAAAATCCAACTTAAGCTCAAAATCCAATACAAACAAAATGTCAAAAATCATCAATTTAAAGGATAGTTTAAAAAACATTCGCCAAAAAGGATTTTTCCATTTATTGTCAGCCAATTTGCTTATTCAGGTTGTATCTTTTGCATCACAGCTTTTTGTAGCCGGGATATTATCACCCGATGATATCGGACGTATAAAAATCATTCAAACCTATGTCTCAATATTTTCAATTGTTGCAGGTATGGGTTTCAATTCCTCAACTCTTAAACTTTGTTCTGAAAACAGGACTAATAAAGAGCGAAGTTCAATCTTTCAATCGGCTTTGTTTTTCACTGTTTTATCGACCATAAGCCTGTACATTATCGTTTTAATGTTAAATTCATTTGGCATTTTTTCGTCTGACAAACTCATTCAATGGCTAATCCCTCTTGGCTTATTTCCGATCATCAGTAATTCACTTTTTATGGTCTTTGTATCTTATTTTCAAGCATCAAAGCAAATAAAATTAATATCGAACCTGACTATTTCAAATAAATTAATATCCATAATAGCCCTTGTATTATTAACACTCTGGATAGGGATAAAAGGGTACTATATTGCTTATAATTTAAGTTTTATAGTAATGCTGTTGGTTTGTTTCAGGTATTATAAATCAGTATCCGAAGTCAGATTATTCTCATTAAAAAACTTTTCCTTTTTTTCTATTCATTGGAAATATGCCAGGACGTCCATGTTAGCCTATTTACTCTCGGAGATATCTGCTTATGTGGATATTTTACTGATAAGTTTCTTAATATCAGATATGAAAGAAATAGGATTTTACAGTTTTGCATTGACAATTACAGTTATTTTAAAAATTATACCCAGCACAGTACAGCAAATCACCATACCTTACTTTTCGTCATTGTCAGGACAAAAAAATGAATTCATGCTTGCCTATAAGCTTTACAACAAACAGCTTTACATCATAATTGCAGTCACACTACTGGCAGTCTTACTCTTTGTTCCTTCTTTACTCCATTTGATTTTTACCGGAAAATATGATCCTTCTTTACAGTATTTTCCATTTTTAGCCATTGGATGGAGTCTTCGCCTGTTATCACAACTTCAAAATGGAGCTATTTTCGGGTTGGGAAAAATCCACTACAATGTGTATACAAGCCTGATTACCATGGTATTTAATATTATCATCATAAGCATTTCCATTTATTTTTATGGATTATCCGGTGCTGCTTATGCTTCTGTGTTGGGTGGACTGGTATTTATACTCTGCTCCCGTTACTTTTTCAGGAAAGCTACTAATGAAATGGAATCCTGAAATATAGAATAAATGCAAAGAGAATACAAGGCAAAGAACCGTAAATCATTGCTGACATATTACTCTTAAAAATTAAAACTATTTTTATATTAAAACAAGGCTATTAACTCATATGACCTGAATAGAACAGGGATTATGACGTGAAATAAAAATTATAGTTAAAATTAATAAGGTGCATCTTTACTTAAAATAAATAGATTACCTTTGCGCGAAATCAAAAAAATATCAATCCAAAATGGACGGAGACCCTGCGATACGAAAATTAGTAAAAATCATCCTGATTTAAAGGGCCGCCTGTTCGTTTATACCCCACAGCCGACCTTCTAAGTCAACAAAAAAAGGAGGTGGCAAATGACATCACAAATCACATTTTACTTAAGCCAGGTAACCGGCTGTAAGATTTATGACGTGAACGGAACCCGTTTGGGCAAAGTCATGGACATACTTGTAAACACTGCTCATCACGGTCAGCATCATGAAGAGGCTTTCAGACCTGTTATTGTGGGTATTAAAACCAAAATTAACGGAGAAATCCGGTTCTTAAGTTTTGAGTTTATTAAAATTGAAAAGAGTAAAAGAAGCTTTTCTTTTATCTGTTCTAAAATTGAATCACTCCCCGCATCAACTGTTGAAAATTGCCTGCCCCTGGTAAAAAACATACTCGACCGTCAGATAGTAGACATCAATGGTCGTAAACTGGTGCGGGTAAATGACATCCGGCTTGTATCCATAGATCCTGAAATTTACGCCCTGGCGGTGGATATTAGCACGGAAGGGCTGTTGCGGAGATTGGGAGTTGCAGGTGTCATAAATAAAGTGCTGCATCTCTTCAAACTTAGCATACCCACACAATTTATTTTATGGGATGATGTTGAAGCATTTGATACCACGAATTTCAATATAAAGCTATCGCACGCTTCCAGCAAACTTCAATTATTACATCCCTCCGATTTAGCCGACATCATTGAAGAAATGGGTTCTTTGTCACGTACAAAAGTATTCGAATCGCTGGATGAAGAAAAAGCTGCTGATGTACTGGAAGAAATGGAACCATATGCACAGGCACAGATCATTGAAAGTTTATCAATCAGCAAGGCGGCTGATGTATTGGAAAAAATGCCAGCCGATGAAGTTGCCGATTTAATGGATGAACTGGAAGATGAAAAGGTAGAGCTCTTGTTGAACGAAATGGAAAAAGAGTCTTCCGAAGACGTTCGCGAATTACTGGAATATGAAGACAAGGAAGTGGGAAGTCTTATGACAACTGATTACCTGTCATTCCGCGAATCCATGACCATAGAAGATACGTTGAACGAACTGCGTCTTCAAAGACCGGAAGCTGATATGATTTATTCGTTATTCATAACAGATACTGATGAGAAGCTTATTGCCACGGTTTCGCTTAGGGATTTGGTTATCTCAGCTCCAACACTAAAACTTGCTGACATTATGAACAAACGAATTATCAGTGTTCAGGATGAGGATAAGATCGATCGGTTGGCATCCATTATTTTAAAATATGATTTACTGGCTATTCCGGTAACAGATGCCCATAACACACTGGTGGGCATGATTGTCATCGATGACATTATTGAAGATTTAATGGATAAAGGTAAAACCAGAAAAGGAGGAAGATCATGGCGTTAATCAAATACAACGAATTCAATAAAAGACGTAAAAACATCTGGCGGAATATCATTGTATTTCTGGCTATACTGGGTCCTGGTATTATTACAGGGAGTGTTGACAACGATGCCGGCGGCATAACAACCTATTCGGTAGCCGGTGCTCTGTATGGTTATAACCTTCTCTGGACGATGTTCCCTGCATTCCTGGTATTAGTGGTCGTGCAGGAAATGAATGCCCGTATGGGGATTGTTACAGGCAAAGGATTAGCCGATCTGATTCGTGAATATGCAGGTGTCAAAATTACATTCTTTATTTTTATTGGTCTTTTGATTGCCGATATTGGCAATACAACTACCGAATTTGCCGGTGTAGCAGGAAGTATGCAGGTATTTAATATCAGTAAATACATTAGTGTACCCATTTCTGCCGTGTTGGTATGGTGGCTCGTAGTGAAAGGAACATACAAGTTCAGCGAAAGGGTATTCCTTATTTTCAGCGCTTTTTTACTGGTCTATGTATTTTCTGCTTTATTAGGAAAACCTCACTGGCATGATATTGGCCAGGCAATGATTAAACCGGATATTAAATACACCAAAGATTATCTGACCATTGTTATCGGGATAATCGGTACAACCATTGCTCCCTGGATGCAATTTTACATGCAGTCGGCAGTTATCGAGAAAGGTCTTACTATATCCGATTACAAGTACACCCTGGCAGATGTGATCTTTGGGAGCATTATCACAGTAGTAGTGGCATTCTTTATCATTGTGGCATGTGCCTCTACCCTTCACCTGAATGGTATTAAAATAGAAGAAGCAAAGGATGCTGCATTTGCATTAAAACCACTGGCAGGCGATTTAGCATCTGCTACTTTTGCCTTCGGGTTATTCATTGCTTCCATTTTTTCGGCAACCATTTTACCGGTGGCTACTGCTTTTTATGTTTGTGAAGCATTCGGTTTTGAAGCCGGTATTGATAAAAAATGGAAGGAAGCTCCTCAGTTCTATTGGTTATTCACCTTCATTATTATTATTGGTGCTGCCATTATTTTAATTCCAAATGCACCATTGATCTTAATCACATTGTGGTCACAGGTTGCGAATGGTTTGCTATTGCCGGTGGTATTAATCTGCATGATATTGATTGTGAATAACAAGGAAGTTATGGGCGTTCATGTCAATAACCGCTATCAAAATATCTTTGGTTGGTTTACTATCTCTGTTTTAATCGGACTAACAATGACTCTTTTTGTATCTTCATTCTTTTAAATCTAATTTGATACTCAACAAAAAAGAGATTCTAACCTATGTTAGAATCTCTTTTTTTGTGTAAGAATGGATAATTTAAAATTTACTTGGATGTCCAAAGTCCCGCAAATTATTAAGTAGTCGTGCTTATGGTAGTACTTATTACATCCTCGTTCATTTATTCAAAGTCTACTATTCATACAAAAAAAAAGAGATTCTAAGGTTAGTTAGAATCTCTTTTTTAAGAGCGAAAGACGGGACTCAAACCCGCGACCCTCAGCTTGGAAGGCTAATGCTCTATCAACTGAGCTACTTTCGCGAAAACATTTACAATTTAATCATTTACTATTTACAATTTAAAGAAATGGTAAATTGTCAATCGAAAAATAGTAAATCAAAAAATGTGGGCAGTGAAGGATTCGAACCTCCGAAGTCGAAAGACAGCTGAGTTACAGTCAGCCCCAGTTGGCCACTTTGGTAACTGCCCCTTTGTTTATTTTTGCAGTGCAAAGATAGGTTTAAAAATTTAAACTACCAAACAATATTTGCCATTTTTATGGCTGTTATAGCCCCTTCTACACCTTTATTTCCATCAATTCCTCCTGCCCTGTCGAGAGCCTGTTGTAAGGTATTGGTTGTGAGTACACCAAAAATAACAGGACAACCATCTGTTCGTGTATTGAGATTTGAGATTCCGGATGTCACGCCCTGACAAACATAATCAAAATGAGGGGTATCTCCCTGGATGACACATCCCAGGACTATAATAGCTGCATATTTCCGAACGTTGAACCCATCAATCAAATTACTATCCTCCAGCAATTGTTTGGCAGCATAGGTCAACTCAAAAGTACCGGGGACATGTACAATTTTTATGTTGGATTCTTTCACTCCGTTATCGATCAATGAATCGATGGCACCTTTCAAGAGACTATGTGTAATTTTTGAATTCCAATCGGCTACAGCAATTGCATATTGCTGTTCAGAGACTTTGTTTTTATCAGGCATACGATCGGCATCATAATCCGAAAGGTTTTGATATTTAGTTGCCATAAATTGAATGTTTTAGGTTGATTTTTGAATTAAAAAAGCTACTTCGTTTTCAGAAGTAGCTTTCATTATAGTATTAAGCGATGTATAACATATTACTTCTGAACCCGGGCCAGATATTTATCGATATCTGATGCTTCAGGACTTTTCGGATAATTGTCTTTAATCTTTGTGTATTCCTTTTCAGCTTTTTCAGGTTGATTTAATGATTCATAAACCACTCCCGCTTTTTTCAGATATACGGGGCTCATCACTGCATTGTCTTTATCGGCTGCTTTTTCAAAATAACTGATCGCTTTTGCCGTTTCACCCATTTCTACATAACTGTCACCAGTCAAACCAATAACTGAAACACCGAAATAAGTATCGTCCCCGTCAAATTGAGAAAGAAATTTAATGGCATTATCATATTGACCTAATTTATAATAGCAAATTCCGGCATAAGCAGCTGCCAGTTTACCGGAAGCTGTAATTCCATAATCCGATACAATTTCTTTAAAACCAATAGATTCTGATCCGCTACCTTCCAGGGCAATTCTAAATGAATCTTTTGCGAAATAAGACTGCGCTTTGTACATTTCATTCTGAGCTGCCACTTCGCGTGGTTCCAGGTAAAAATTACGAAATGAAAGAGCAAGTAAAACAATTAAAACGACAGCACCAACTCCATAAATAATTTGTTTCTGATGTTTTTCAATAAACACTTCAGTTGAAGTCAAAGCATGTTCAACATTTACTAATTCGTCATGTTTTTTTTCCTCTTTTTTCGACATAAGATTATATTATTAATTTCTTTTGTTAATTCATTTTTAATTCAGAATTGCAAAAGTAGATATTTTCTTTTAGATAACGAAATTTTCACCCGTGTTTTTTTACTGCTCATTTTAAAAGATGCTATGAATGAGCAATTCAGATAAAATGATGCATTTTTAACTATATTTTATGACTAAATCCGAATACATTCAAAAATAATACTATATATTTGCACCGTTAGAAAAGCTAACCGCATTGTTCTGAGATTGGAAAACTCAACATTTAAAATATTAATCGAGATATGTCTGGTTTTTAATGGCGGGCTGCGCCTGAGGGTATCCGTTAGCTAACGGACGGCAGATTACAACAAGAACCAACAACTCAAATCCTATTTATAGGAGTTTTCTCAACTAACGGCAATGCGGTTTTTGCTTTTTTATTAGCATCGAGCATTAAGCATTAAGCATCGAGCATCGAGTATAGAGCATTGTGTGGTGAGCATCAGATAATAATTGTCGTGGAAATATTTTTTAATCTTTAAAATATATCATTATGACAGAATTAAGCTTTGGTGAAAAATACAATTTAAGAACTAAGCGATTTGCAGTTCAAGCTATTTTATTCTATGTAAAAAATTGCAAAAAGACAGAAGAACTCAGAATTATTGGCAAACAATTTCTTCGTTCATCCACTTCTGTAGCTGCAAATTTCAGAGCCTTTACCAGAGGACGTTCATAAGCAGAGAAATTTTCTAAATTAAGCATCGTTCTTGAAGAATCAGATGAATCTGTTTTTTGGTTAGAATTAATTGAAGAAGCAGAATTAATGCCATTAGAAAATTTCAATTCTATTAAGAATGAAGCTCTTGAATTACTTAAGATAATTTCTACTACCCGGAAACATATGAAAAATTAATTTGTTAATCAACCCTAACAGGATGATAGACAGAGCTATTTTCTCAATGCTTAATGCTTTGAGCTAATCTTCTTTACTTATAATCCGTCGCATTCTCAACGCTCAATGCTCAATGCTCAATGCTCAACACTCAACGCTCTATGCTAAATGCTAAACACTTCCAAGTATTTCCCACGCCTTTTCCACAGTCCTGACTTCAGAGAATACTATTGATCGACGCATGTTTCGTTCACGAAGCTGGCATTTACGAGGATGGGCAGTCATATATTGCAATAATTTTCCAAAAGGTTCTGAATGATAATACGGCGATTGAGGATTAGAAACCAGGAATAATGTCATGGTTTCATTTTTTAGCACCAGTTTTTCAATTCCTAACCGCATGGCTAACCACCGTAACTTCACGACTAAAATTAAACTTTGACCTTCAGCCGGGATTTTACCAAAACGATCTTCCAACCTCTTTTCAAAATCCAGCAACTCACTTTCTGATCCGATTGTATCCAGTTCCCTGTAAAGGCTGATACGTTCCGACACATTTTCAATATAAGCTGCTGAAAATAAAACTTCCAGATCTGAATCTATCTGGCAATCGGTTACGAATGTAGTGGACGAAGTATTAGCGGCACGTTCATCAGCATACAGATCGGCAAATTCTTCATCTTTCAGTTCATGTACCGCTTCATTCAATATCTTTTGGTACGTTTCATACCCCAGGTCGGCAATAAATCCGCTTTGCTCAGCACCCAGCATATTTCCGGCACCCCTGATATCCAGGTCCTGCATGGCAATATTAAACCCACTTCCCAGTTCGGCAAATGTTTCAATCGCCTGAAGGCGCCTTTTAGCTTCGGGAGTTAACAGGCTCGTTTCAGGTGCTATCAGATAACAGAATGCTTTCCGGTTACTACGTCCTACCCTGCCTCGTAACTGATGCAAATCGCTCAATCCGAAATTCTGGGCATTATTGATGATAATCGTATTGACATTCGGAATATCAATTCCCGATTCAATAATGGTGGTTGCTACCAACACATCATATTCGTAATCTATAAAATCGACAATGACCTCTTCCAGTTTATTTGCCGGCATTTGACCGTGACCGACGGCTACCCTGCAACCGGGTACCAGTCGTTTTATCATGTTTTCAATGACGTATATGTTCTGAATCCGGTTATTCACAAAGAATACCTGTCCATTCCGGTTCATCTCCAGTTGAATGGCTTCACGGATAACATCTTCATCAAACAAGTGGATTTCAGTCTGAACCGGATAACGATTTGGTGGTGGAGTGTTTATGATCGACAAATCGCGTGCTCCCATCAATGAAAATTGCAGCGTTCGTGGTATAGGGGTGGCTGTCATGGTAAGAGTGTCCACATTGATCTTCATTTCCTTCAGCTTTTCTTTCACTGAAACACCGAATTTTTGTTCCTCATCAACAATCAACAACCCTAAATCCTGAAATTTAACCGATTTACTTACCAGCTTATGCGTCCCGATCACAATATCAACCTGTCCTTTCGATAACCGTTCAAGGACTTCTGAACTTTGTTTGGCTGTCCGTGCACGACTCAGGTATTCAATGGTACAGGGAAAGTCTTTGAGACGTTCTTTAAAGGTGTTATAATGTTGCAATGCCAATACAGTTGTCGGAACAAGGATAGCCACCTGTTTACTGTCCGTAACCGCTTTAAAAGCTGCACGTATGGCTACTTCCGTTTTCCCGAAACCCACATCACCACATACCAGCCTGTCCATCGGTAGGATGGATTCCATATCTTTTTTAACATCGGCTGTCGCTTTCACCTGATCGGGTGTATCTTCGTAAATAAACGAAGCTTCCAGTTCATGTTGTAGATAACTGTCCGCGGAATACTGAAAACCTTGTTCTGCCTTTCGTTTGGCATACAACTTGATCAGTTCACGGGCTATATCTTTCACCTTGGACTTGGTGCGCTCTTTCAGGCGTTCCCATGCACCCGAACCGAGTTTATTTATCCGGGGTGCTTCACCTTCTTTTCCTTTGTACTTTGAAATACGGTGCAAGGCGTGGATGCTTACAAAAATAATATCATCATCTTTGTAGACGAGTTTCACCATTTCCTGCATTTTACCGTTCACATTCGTGCGGACTAATCCACCGAATGTTCCCACTCCGTGATCCACATGAACCATATAATCCCCTACCTGGAATTGGTTTAACTCTTTGAGAGTCATTACAACCTTTCCCAGACGGGTTTTATCAGTTTTAAGCTGGTATTTATGGAAACGGTCGAATATCTGATGATCTGTATAGCATAGTAACGACAAATCATGATCAATAAAACCTTCGTGCAATGTGCTTTTAACCGGTTGAAAAGATATGGAATCCCCCCGGTCGGTAAATATGGCTGCAATGCGATCCGTTTGTTTTGAACTGTCGCTGAGTATGTAAAGTTTATAATCTTCCCTTTGCCAGTTTTTTAAGTTTTCACTGACTAAATCAAAGTTTTTATGGAATATCGGTTGCGGTGATGTATTGAAAGTAATGGATGTCTTGGATTGAAAAAACGTCTTTACCCCCCACTCCATTTTTCGGAATGATTGTACCTGTTCTACAAACTGATCGCCTGTTATTTGTGTTCTAGCCAGATGCGGTGTCTTATGTTCCACTTCATTGGCTTTGATCAGCGCTTCGTCATAATGTTGATTTAACCGTTCACGGACAAATGCTACATTTGAAAAACTAAACCAGCATGTTGGAGGTATAAATTCAAGGAATGATACATGAGGTGAGCGTGTATCAAGTTGTAAATCCGGAATAATGATAATCTCCGTTTTCTTTTCCTGCGATAACTGGGTTTCAATATCAAATACCCGGATCGATTCAACTTCATCTCCAAAGAAATCACACCGGTAAGGCAATTCATTCGCAAATGAGAAAATATCCACAATACCCCCACGAACAGAGAATTGACCGGGCTCATACACAAAATCAACCCGTTCGAATTTATATTCCAGCAGCATTTCGACAATGAAGTCAATTCCCAGATTTTCTCCCACATGAATCTTCAGCATCCGTGTTTTCATGCTGTTTGCCGAAACAACTTTCTGCATCAAAGATTCCGGATAGGTTACCACCATGCAGGGAGTTGAAACATTGGCCAGCCGGTTCATCACTTCCGTTCGAAGGATTTCATTGGATGTATCCAGTTGCGTGAGCCTGATAGCCCGTTTAAAAGATGATGGAAAGAAAAGCACATCATCCTGTGAAAGGATTTGTTTCAGATCATTGTACAGATAGGCCGCTTCATCGGCATCATCCATGACAAGGATATGCGTATGAGGATGTGCTTTGAAAAGGGAAGCTACTGCCAACGCAGATGAGGAACCACTCAAACCGGAAATTTTTAAGTTCGGTTCAAGTGACGATGCCCATGATTCAAGTGCTTTTACTTGCGGATGATGAGCATAAAGTTGTTGAAATTCGGAAAGAATCAATGTTTTTGGTTAATTGGTGATTGGTTGATTAAGTTAATTGAGTTGTCCTGAAAGCTATCGGGAGAGTTAATTGAGTTGTCCCGTTAGCTATCGGGAGAGTTGATTAATTTGATTTGCTACCACTATAGTCACCTCAGTCACTATAGTTTCCCTCCCGATAGCTATCGGTAGAGTGAATTGAGTTGATTTACAACCACCATAGTCACCTCAGTCCCCACAGTCCCCTATTTCATCTTAACCAACTAATAACAAACCTTATCCACCGCCAGCGTCCACGTTTTAAATGCTACAATGGCTTCTTCGGGCAAAAGCTGTACTGTTTTCACCCGACGTTCTTCTGGTTTCAGGTCAATTTCGTCATAAATAAAAGAATCATCAAAACCTATATTCCGGGCATCTGTTTTCGTATTTCCATAATACATCTTATCCAGGTGAGCCCAGTAAACAGCACCCAGACACATAGGGCAAGGTTCACAGGAAGTATAAATATCACATCCGGCCAAATCAAATGTGCCTAATTTTTTGGCTGCTTTCCGTATGGCATTTACTTCTGCATGAGCTGTAGGATCGGTATTGGCAGTAACCCTGTTCACACCGGTTGCTATTATCTTGCCATCCTTTACAATCACAGCTCCGAATGGTCCTCCTCCTTTTTGTATATTTTCGACCGACAAAGCGATCGCTTTGCGCATAAATTTTCTGTTATAATCCATCAACAATAAATCATTAATTTAAAAACAGCACAAAGATAGTCTTTTTTTGAATAAAATTTTCCGGATCCATCGAATCCCGTATTTCTGATTTATACATGTAATTTATGATTTTAAACCGGATAAAACCAATTTTATTCATACAAACTTAATTTGTTCATTACAAAAAACAATATTAACCTTTTAGGAATCCCACCTGGTAAAATATCAATTAAAAGAAATAAAACCTCTATTTAACTTTAATCCAAGTTAATTGTCTGAAAATAATTTCAATTTGTAACTTAAGTTACTTTCCGAATGTTCTAAAACGAAAAATTGTCATTTTTAACCCCCAAACTGTTGATAAATATTATCGTCAATACATAGTTTTTAACAAGATAAATAGTATATTTGTGCATATTACTAACAAAAATAAACTACGTTTAATTAATTCAACAACTTTATGAAGAAAGTTTTTTCTTTTTTAATTGTGTTATTGATGGCTCAGCTATCATTTTCGCAAGGATTGGTAAAGGGAATAGTGGTCGACAAAACCACTAATGAAGCTCTTGTAGGTGTAAATGTTTTAAATGTTGCATCCGGTACGGGTGTCAGCACCGGACTCGATGGCAGCTTTGCCATGAAAGTGGGAGCTGGGAAACAGGAACTAAAAATAACTTATATCGGTTATTTCGCCAAGACTATTGAAGTATCGGCACAAAATCCGAAATTAGGAGAAATCGCTATCGAAAGCGAAGCAATCGGATTAAATGATGTCACTGTGACTTCGTCCATTGCCATTCGTCGCAAGACACCGGTAGCTCTTTCAGTTATCGATCCTGTGATGATAGAAACCAAACTGGGAACTCAGGAATTTCCTGAAATATTAAAATCAACCCCGGGTATTTATGCTACCAAACAAGGTGGTGGTTATGGTGACTCACGTGTCAACCTTCGCGGATTTGAAGCACCAAATATTGCAGTTATGATTAATGGCGTTCCCATGAACGATATGGAATGGGGTGGTATTTACTGGTCTAACTGGGGCGCATTAAGTGATGTAACCCGTTCGATGCAGGTTCAACGTGGATTGGGTGCCTCGAAAGTGGCTGCTCCTTCATTGGGTGGATCGATTAACGTAGTTACCCGTTCGACAGATGCAATTAAAGGCGGTTCCGTTTCTTATGGTATCGGGAATGATGGCTATTCTAAAATCGGATTTGCAGTTTCAACAGGATTAACTGCTAATAACTGGGCTATTACGTTGTTGGGTTCAAAAACAATGAGTAACGGATACATTCAGGGAACTGAATACGAAGCATATTCTTATTTCGTTAATATTTCAAAGAAAATAAGCGATTCACAACAATTGTCGTTTACGGCTTTCTCTGCCCCTCAATGGCATAACCAACGAAACAGTGGCGATAAACTACTGATTTCAGAATGGCAAAAACAACCATTGAAATATAAATACAATGCATCGTATGGTTTTGATATGAATGGACAACGCAAACAATCATCCTACAATTATTACAACAAACCACAGATTTCATTGAATCATTTCTGGACCATCGATGAAAAATCAAGCCTGTCAACAGCTGTTTACCTGTCATTAGGTAATGGTGGTGGCTGGGGAGGTCAGGGATTCTCAAGTGCTGACAGAAACAACTGGTATGGTGTTCCATCCGGAACAGGCACTCCAAATCCTCTTTTCAGAGCTGCCGATGGCACCTTTGATTATGCCGCAATTTATACCCTGAACAAAGCAAGTGATACCGGGTCAAAAATGATCATGTCAAATGCCATTAATCAACATGTATGGGTTGGTGGATTGTCAACATACAATACAAAAATTGGTCAGGATATTGATTTTTACGGAGGTTTGGATTTACGTTATTATAAAGGAACCCATACCAATGTCATAACTGATTTATATGGTGGCAAATTCTTTGTCGATGTCACTTCACTACGTCCGTTATTAAGCAATACAGACTGGGCAACTAAGAAACTTGGTGTTGGAGATATCGTTTATCGCGATTATGATGGCTACATTGCCAGTCAGGGACTGTTCGGACAGGCAGAATACAACAAAGACAAATTAAGTGCTTTTATTTCTCTTTCCGCTTCAAACACGGCTAACTGGCGTTATGACCGTTTTTATTATGACTCTTCTCAAGCACTTTCAAAAACTGTTTCTTTCTTAGGATACTCTGCCAAAGGTGGTGCAAATTATAATATCAATTCGCATAACAATGTATTTGCCAATATTGGTATTATATCACGTGCTCCATTCTTCTCAGGAGGTGCATTTCTTCAATCAACAACCAGTAATCTCATCAACCCTGATGGTGTAAATGAAAAGGCATTTTCTGCTGAATTGGGTTACGGCTTCCGTTCAAAATACTTTACGGCCAATTTAAATGCCTATCGCACAAAATGGATGGATAAAACTCTGGTAGTTGTTTATACTACCAATTTTTCACCTGAACCAGATGTTGCTAACCTGCAGGGAGTAGATGCTCTCCATCAGGGATTAGAACTTGACTTTGTTGCTAAACCAATGAAAGACCTTGAAATTACAGGTATGGCTTCTTTAGGTGACTGGACCTGGCAAAACAATGCATTCGGATATGTATACAACCTCCAAGGTCAACCGGTTGATGTAAAAACCGGAAATATTGTGCCATTGATGAGTGCAACACATTCAACAGTGAATGTTAACCTCAAAGGAATTCGAGTTGGTAATTCAGCACAAACAACGGCCGCATTGGGATTCAATTATCAAATTCTGAATGGATTCCGGATTGGTTTTGATGGTAATTATTTTGGTAGAAACTATTCCAGCTTTAAAATCAACCAAAATGTCGGAAATAATGATTTTCAACAACCCTGGATGATTCCTGATGCAGTTACCGTTGATTTCTCGGCCAATTACCGTTTCAAAATGGGTGGATTTGATGCTTTTTTAACGGGTAATATTTTCAACTTATTGGATGCAACTTATATTTCAGATGCTGCTGATGGTACAGATCATACCTGGAATACCGCACAAGTGTTCTATGGTTTTGGACGTACCTGGTCAATGAATTTGAAAATCAAATTTTAATTAGAATCATTCATTCAAAAAATATAAAACAATGAAAAAAATATATTTTATAGTAAGTTTGACGGTTTTAACCTTACTTACTGCCTGCAAGGATTACAACGCAACCAATTTCCCTGGATTTGACCAGGCTGCTATCCCTACGAATCTGGTAGCTTATACGTATAGTCTTACTTCTGCTGATTACTCAACAATTGCATCAACAATCAAGAAACCTGTTACTGATTCAGTTACTTTAATGAATACTCAGTTGAAAGCGGCCAAAAATGCAGCCGATTCTGCTAAGATTAAAGTGGTCATTACAAGATTAAATACGAAACTTACTACAGATTCGACGTTAGTTGCTGCAACAGCAATTGGAGCAAATAGAATTTTTATCAATCAAAAACAGTATAGTTCATGTATTCCGATTATTTTAAATGCTAAATATTTATATGCAGATCCTAAGTCTACTGCTTTGATAACATTTAATTTAAGTGCTGATACAAGTAAAATTGTTGCTGCCAACAAATACACACTTGTTGCTAAAGATTATACCGACATGGGCGCAGTAAGTGATCTTTCAGCTTCGAAAGATCCTAATATTTACCTTCCAATTTTATTAAAACAAAAATTTCCATATGCTTTAAAAGGAGATGTCAAGTTGGTAAGATACTTGTATTATGCCAGTAGTGTTGTATCTTCACTGGCAATAGAATTTATTTTTGACGGAACAAATTGGTTAAATTATACAAATTCGAATTTAACAACAGCAAAGTTCTCTTTTAAAAATAATGCATGGGTATTTATCAATTCTGAAGTATTTGTTGAAAAGTTCCTGAAAGATTTCGGTCAGTTTACTCCGGTGGTTGTAACAGGTACTTATACCTGGACCTGGTCGACATTTAATGGTGGATGTTTTGTTGGAAATGCCTATCAAAAAGGTGTTACTGAAATATGGATGGTTTCTCCGGCAATCGATTTGAAAGAACGTGTTAATCCTACCCTATCATTTGATTTTGCAATTAATTATGGTGGAAGTTTAATAATACCCGATTTATTCGGAGTTTACGTATCAACCGACTATACAACTGATGTTACAAAAGCAACCTGGACAAAATTAGATTTAAAGTATCCTACGACATTCAGCTGGACTTTTATGAATTCAGGAAAACTTAGTTTGGTGAAGTATATAAACAAGAAAATCACTATTGGTTATAAATATGTTTCTGCCGGTACTGCAATTGCAGTTGAAGTTTCGAACGTAAATTTATTGGACGAATAGAAATTTATATTTCCTGTTTTAATAGTAACTGCCACCGGAATATCCGGTGGCAGTTTTTTTTGCCCAATAACGAATCGGTTGGGTAATTCAATTTTGTAATAACGTATTCAACACTTCATAGATCTTTCTAATTTTAATACCCTGTTAGCGTTTCATGTGAATATGGTATATCCCGACTTGGTGCAATCACTCTAATTTATTCGGTGGATAAAGCCTCTTAGAGTAAATGAATTCAAAAAATTTTTCCATTGATTGTAATCGTTTTCTAATGGCATTCAGGAACCTCCTGAGTTCTGTTCAGACTCATTATTCACCACCCTTGATAAATAACATGGGTTATACATTGGCAATCCTTATTGAATCTTTATTTTCAATCATATTGAGTGCAATAGTTTTGAACTAAGTATAAATAAACCCATAATCCTAATAATTTAATTAACTATTCAACCAATACCAATCAACTCTCCCGATAGCTATCGGGACACCTTTGTCACCCTTGTCACCTCAGTCATCATAGTCATCATAGTCATCATAGTCCCCTCAACTCAATCCCCTTTGTCAACATAATCCCCCTCAACTCAATTAAACAAAAAAAACAATCAATCAACCTCCCGATAGCTATCGGGACAACCAATTAACAACTTAAAACAACAAAGGCTGTCCGTAAAAACGAACAGCCTCTGTTTATAATATTCTATCAACGATTACATCGCGTCAATTTCCTTTTTAACGGCTTCGAATTCAGCATCCATTTTCAACCGGTAATACAACGTTTTAAGTGTTTTCTTGAATTCAACTTCTTTTGGATTCAGTTCAGCAGCTTTTTTGAAGAAAGGAAGAGAGATTCTGAAGGCATCATCTACTTTTTTCGCTTCAATATTATAGAGCCTGTTGTCCTTAATCTTATTGGATTCATCCGACATTTTTACAGCCTTGTTGAAATACAACCGGCCTTTGCCTGCATAGGCATCCGCCATGGTAGGTTCGAGCTCAATGGCTTTATCAAACGCTGCAATCGCTTCTTCCGTGTTACCAAGTGATTCATCCAGATTGCCTTTTACGTAGCGGTAATGAGCTAAATTAGGCTCACGGGCTATGGCTTTATCCAGATATGCTAATGCTTCCTTTGTTTTCCCTGAAAAAATATAGTAATTAATCAGGTTCTGTAAAAACCATACATCCGATGGAAACAATTCGGTTCCTTCTTTCAGCGTTTTTACAAAGTTTACTGTATCCTTTTTATCCACATATTCCTGGTAAAGCGATTGGTAAACCGATTTGGTTTCATATTTCTTATCTTTCAGACTTTCATAAATGGCGATCGCCTTGTCATGCATTTTTGCATTGGCCGAAGATACTGCTGTATAATAGGTAATCATATTGTACGTAGAATCCATTTTTATCTCATTGTTCATGATCGGCAATTTAGGAATTTCCAAAAATGCTTCAAATGTTTTCACTGCACCTTCAAAGTTTTTCTTTTCAAACTGAAAGGCACCGTAAGCAATCAGATTCTGTTGAATGGTATAATAGTCCTTCAAATTAGTCTTGATGTCTTTTGAATAGCGCAATTTCACTTTCCCTTTTGCATCAGGTAACTGATCCAGTTTGAGCGCTTCAAGATAATAATTGTATGATTCCATCAAAGCTGTTCCTTTAGCCACTGTGTCGAACGGCATTTTTAATAACGCTTTCTGATAGAGCAATTCATTTTGTTTATTGCCAATCAATCCGGCAACATACCAGGTTTCAGCCTGATTTTTTGTTGTTGAATCATTTAAAGCCAATTTGATAGCTTCACGTGCAGCGGGAAAATCCGGTGTTTCCATTAAAGCCTTATTCTTTGCTTTTGAGACATTTGACTTTTGGGCAAAAGTAAGGGTAAAGCTTATCACCAATAACAGGGATAAAATAATTTTTTTCATGACGCGTAATAGTTTTTATTATTAATAAATAGTTGAAAAAACTGATATTTTCGATCAGTTCTTTCAGTTGATAATTATTCTTCTGTATCTTCTTCTATTTCTGTATCTAATTCTTCGTCAATTGAATCGTCTTCATCATCAATAGAATCTTTCATTGAACGATCCTTTACAATTACATTATCCGTATTGGTTTCATGATTTATTTCTTCCAATAATTCTTCGATCACTTCATCGGCAATAACCTCTGACATGACTTTACAAACTGAAGCTATTTCATCATTCCGTTTTTCAAGATTGATCAGACGAACACCTTGAGTGGCACGACCCATAACCCGGAAGTCAGCACATTTCAACCGAATGGTTATTCCCGATTTATTGATAATCATCAGGTCACTTTCATCGGTCACATTCTTGATTGCAACCAGCTTACCGGTCTTATCGGTGATATTAATGGTTTTTACACCCTTACCACCACGGTTGGTAACACGGTAAACAGGTTCACCGTTTTCATCATCGAGCAATGTACGTTTTCCATAACCCTGTTGCGATACCACCATGATGTTTTCATTGTCTTCCTTGTTTACACAAATCATACCAATTACTTCATCCTGACCATCGTCATCCAATGTCATTCCTCTTACTCCGGTTGCAGTACGACCCATCTGACGAACTTTCGATTCGTGGAAACGAATAGCCCGTCCATTGCGGTTAGCCATCAATACTTCCGAGTTTCCGTCAGTCAAACGAACCTGAATCACCTGGTCATCTTCACGAATGGTAATGGCATTTACACCATTCAAACGCGGACGTGAATAAGCTTCCAGCGATGTTTTTTTGATCACACCGTTTTTAGTTCCGAATATCAGGTAATGCGAATTAATGTATTCGGCATCATTCAATCCTTTGACACGGATAAATGCATTTACCTTATCATCCCCATCGATGTTCAACATGTTTTGAATGGCACGTCCTTTCGAAATCTTACTTCCTTCGGGAATGTCATATACCTTGAGCCAGTAACATTTTCCTTTTGTTGTAAAGAACAACATGGTGTTGTGCATCGAAGCCGGGTAAATATATTCAATAAAGTCCTCGTCGCGTGAATCACTTCCCTTCGATCCTACTCCACCACGGTTTTGTGACCGGAACTCGGATAAGGCTGTACGTTTGATATAACCAAGATGCGAAATGGTAATGATCATTTCATCATCCGAATAGAAATCTTCCGGATTGAACTCTTCCGAAGAATAGACAATCTGGGTACGACGTGCATCACCATATTTAGCCCTGACTTCCAGAAGCTCATCGGTAATGATCTGCATACGTAGTTCCACTTTTTCAAGAATTTCTTTCAAGCGTGCAATCAATGCCATCACTTCTTCGTACTCAGCACGAAGTTTATCCTGTTCCATACCGGTGAGTTGACGCAGACGCATTTCAACAATGGCACGGGATTGGATATCCGAAAGTCCGAAACGTTCCATTAAACGGGTACGGGCTTCTTCGGGTGTTTTAGAATCACGAATCAACTTGATGGCTTCATCCAGGTTATCCAGGATGATCATAAATCCTTCCAGCAAATGGGCACGTTTTTCAGCTTCACCCAATTCGAAACGGGTGCGGCGAATCACCACTTCATGACGGTGTTCTACGAAATAATGAATCAAATCCTTTACATTCAACATCCGTGGACGGCCATGTACCAACGCGATATTGTTGACACTAAACGACGATTGCAGAGCTGTGTACTTGAATAATTTATTCAATACCACGCTCGAATTGGCATCACGTTTGATATCTACCACGATGCGCATACCTTCACGGTCGGACTCATCATTGATATGGGCAATCCCTTCTACCTTCTTATCTTCCACTAAAGCCACGATAGCCTTGATGAGTTCAACTTTATTTACCTGGTAAGGTATTTCGTTGATTATGATTTTTTCGCGTCCCTGAGCGTCTGTTTCAATTTCCACTTTCGAGCGTACAACAATTCGTCCCCTGCCTGTTTCCAGTGCTTCCTTTACCCCGGCATACCCGTAGATAATACCTCCGGTTGGAAAATCGGGTGCCTTGATATATTTTAATATCTCGGACATTTCGATGTCTTTGTTCTGGATATAGGCAATGGTGGCATCCACTACTTCAGTCAGATTGTGAGGTGCCATATTCGTTGCCATACCTACGGCAATACCCGAAGATCCGTTGATCAGTAAATTCGGTATTCGGCTTGGCAAAACGGTTGGTTCTTTCAGCGTATCATCAAAGTTCAATTGAAAATCAACGGTGTCTTTATTGATATCTATCAGCATGTCTTCCGACAACTTGCGTAAACGTGCTTCAGTATAACGCATGGCAGCCGGGCTGTCACCATCGATTGAACCATAATTACCCTGGCCATCAACCAGTGGATAACGCATCGACCAGTGTTGGGCCATACGAACCAATGTGCCATATATGGAAGAGTCACCGTGCGGGTGATACTTACCCATTACTTCACCAACTATTCTGGCAGATTTTTTATAGGGTTTGTCGGAATTGTTTCCCAGTTCGTTCATCCCAAACAACACCCTGCGGTGTACCGGTTTGAATCCATCACGTACATCAGGTAATGCACGAGAAACAATCACCGACATGGAATAATCGATATACGAGGATTTCATTTCCTCGTCAATGTTTACCTTAATAATTCTGTCTTGATCAATCATCTATTTCTGTTTTTGTTTTAATCTAAAAAATCGCACTAAAGTACTGCTTTTTCTTCGATTAGACAAGGAAACATACAAATATTTACATATTAAAAACATGCCGGTTCCGGAAGTTTATAAACTCGAAAATCAGTAAAAATTATCCGTTTTTATTTTTCAAATAATGTCATTTAGAATACTTCTTTCACACTAAGAATTTCGTCTGTTTCATAATCAATATTATTCTTAATCAGAGTATGTAATATTCAATTTTCAGATTATATTGAGTCACATCCCGACTGATAAAAAAATAATCTGAAGGTACAACCTGGAACCCGGAATAATTTATTTCCGTTAATTTGCCTGTATTTATTGTTTGAATTAGCGGATATCAGTATCCGGGAAAACAGAACTCCTTATTTGATTTCTAACCAACGAAGATGAATTAAGCCTGTTTGTAGTTCGTTCTTATACAAACTAAAAAGTAATTAATTAAATTGGTTGTCAACAAGTTAATTATGAATAATGCAACCATTAATCAGTAGCGAACCATCTCATTGTTAATTTCATCACGAATAGCCTTTTTGTATGTTTTCTTTTATTCTGCTTCACTTAATGTTTTACTCCCATTTTTTGTATTTTCTTATATAACTCTTAGTTTACTCATAGTTATCTCTTAGATATCTCTTATCATTATTAAGTTAATATATCTAAAACACAAAGGACTTGTAACTAAAATTTAAATTTAAAAATACATAAAATGGGAAGTGAATGATAGAAAAAGAAAAGGTAAATGGAAAGAGAAGTTTGTAAGTAGTCCGAAGAAAGCAATTTGTAGTAAGTAGTAGTTTGCGGGCAATGCAAACCAGGAATACAGCATAAAGCATATCCCGGAGAAAGCTGTGAAAAAGTTACACGAAGTCTATAATCCAGAGGTTGATTCCGGTGAAAATCATCGAGTTTTAAAATCGCCAGGCATTCGGGAGTCACAATGGAGACATCCCTGATATAAGAATACAAATAGTTTCACTAAGCGTTTTAAGCTTTAATGAATTGACTTATCATTTTTCGGATAGCATGGAGGGGACAATTCAGAAGCGGTAAAAAAAAAAGAATCTGTGGAAATCAGTGGAATAAGTGGATAAAATCATGCATTCATCACCTGTAACTAAATTTCTTACTAAAAAAATGAATCTGTGTAAACTTTTGTTTCAGAGCATGGAAGGTATAAGCATATCATTAATTATTCAGCAGTAATCAACACTCCTGAATACTTTAAATGAAATAATTACACAACTATTTTTTTCAATCCAATATACCGGATGCTATAAAGCAATCATTAAAAACAGGCGTTTTTTCAGGTTCTGTTTTAAAAATACCGTACACCGAAGAGCCTGAGCCCGACATGGAAGCATATATGGCACCCGATTCATAGAGTTGATTTTTGATGGATTCAATTTCAGGATGGACAGCAAAAACAGACTTTTCAAAATCATTTTTGATGGTATCTTTCCACCCGGTAACAGGTCCCTGAATTAATTCCAATAATGAATGTGATGGAATTTCGGGAACAACCAGTGAATATGCCTCGGGGGTTGAGACATGGATATCCGGTTTTACCAGCATTAAAAAGTGTCCTTTGAGTGAGATTTTGATGGGCGTGAATACATTCCCGATACCCGTTGCAAAAACAGGCTTGTTTTTAATAAATACCGGACAATCGGCACCTAACACAGAAGCATATTTTTCCAGTTTTCGTTTTGTTATCTTCAGTTCAAATAACTCGTTCAATCCCTTGAGCATAAAAGCAGCATCGGAAGAACCGCCTCCCAGGCCCGCACCAAAAGGTATTTGTTTGATAAGTGATATATCTACCGGCGGAAACTGATAGTCTGCCCGAAGCAACCGGTATGCCTTGACAATCAGATTATCCTCCGGGTCTCCACCCAACTCAATGCCCGAAGAAGAGAAGCTGTAATCCATACAGGTATCCGAAGGTTGTACATCCAGCACATCACTTAAACCAACCGGATAAAACACCGTTTCAATATTGTGATACCCATCCTGACGTCGTTCAATGACATTCAGGCCCAGGTTTATTTTAGCGTTTGGATATATTAGCATTTGGTTGATTGGTTGTTGGTTGATTGGTTAACAGATTAACTAAAATAATCGACATCAAAGATAATCATTTTTTTTAATATTGAAATCACCTTAAACAGAGTATGAACGCTGATTCGGTATAAGTTTTCAACAGTTTGTTGATATGTTTTTATTCTTACTTTCAGAAATGTTTCGTACTTTTGATACCTGCAATATTTTAATTGCAACGACCTAACTTGTAAATAATAAAATGGCTGAAAAACGCAATTATTCGAAGAAACCAACAAGCCCCGCTCCTATTCCGGCAAATGAATTCGGCAAACTTCCACCTCAGGCTCCAGAACTTGAAGAAGCGGTATTGGGTGCCATTATGATTGAAAAAGATGCCTACTCCCTGATTTCGGAGATACTGAAACCGGAATGCTTCTATAAAGTAGCACATCAAAAGATATTTGAAGCCATCATGACACTGGCCATGCATCAGGAACCGGTGGATATGCATACGGTGACCGAACAATTGCGTAAAATAGGCACTATTGACGATGTGGGTGGTCCTTATTACATTACCCTGCTGACTGCTAAAGTATCGTCGGCAGCCCACCTGGAATATCATGCACGGATTATCGTGCAGAAATTTCTGGCCCGTGAACTGATACGTATATCGTCGGAAATACAAACCAAAGCATTTGATGACAAGTCGGATGTGGACGATTTGATGCAGGAAGCCGAAGGGTTGCTTTTTGAAGTATCCCAGCGGAATCTGAAAAAGGATGTTACCCAAATCAGTCCGGTCATTGATGAAGCCATAAAACGAATGCAGGTTGCTGCCACCAAACAAGGCACCAGTGGGGTTACTTCAGGATTCCACAGTCTGGATAAGATAACATCCGGATGGCAACGATCCGATTTAATCATTATTGCTGCCCGTCCTGCCATGGGGAAAACGGCATTTGTACTTTCCATGGCTAAAAACATGGGGGTTGACTACAATCAGCCGGTAGCTATTTTTTCGCTTGAAATGTCAAACGTTCAGCTGGTCAATCGTCTGATTATGAATGTTTGTGAATTGGAAGGTGAAAAGGTTAAAAACGGACAATTGACCAGTGAGGAATGGACCAAGCTGGACAAAGATATCAAAGACCTGATTGACGCACCTATTTATGTGGATGATACCCCGAGTTTATCTGTGTTTGAATTAAGGAGTAAAGCCCGACGGTTGGTAAAAGAACACAATGTTCAATGTCTGATTATTGATTACCTGCAATTGATGAATGCCAGCGGCATGAGTTTCGGTAGCCGTGAACAGGAGGTAAGTATTATCTCCCGATCGCTTAAGGGACTTGCCAAGGAACTTGACATACCAATCATTGCCCTGTCGCAGTTAAATCGTGGTGTAGAAGGCCGTTCGGGACTGGAAGGAAAACGACCTCAGCTGTCGGATTTACGTGAATCGGGTGCCATTGAACAGGATGCCGATATGGTTTGCTTTATTCACCGTCCGGAATATTACCATCTGACAGAAGATGCCCAGGGCAATTCTTTGATCGGTATTGCCGAAATCATCATTGCCAAACACCGTAATGGTGCAACGGGTGATGTTCAGCTTAAGTTTAAAAACACCTTTGCCAAATTTATGAACAAAGACGACAGGGATAAAGATGATAACCCATTCAACTCGGGCTATCAGGTGATCTCATCGAAAATGAATGAAGGCGGTGGTAATTTTTATGGGGAAGGTGCTCTCACTGTTCCGGCTAATCCGTTACAGGGTACCGGGAGGAATGATGAAGTTCCGTTTTAAAGAGTTTAAAGTTTAAAGTTTGAGGTTTGAAGTTTAAAGTTGGAATAAAAAAATGCGGAAAGTCCTTACTTTCCGCATTTTTAGTATATCATGAAGTATGATTTTCAATGTGTTTTTTTTGGTATGAGCGTCGGATCATGTTTATATTTGAACACCAGTGCAAATACAATGGTCACTAACAGTGAATACGCGGCAAAAATAAACCAGGAATTTGGCCATCCGGCCTTATCGACAATCCAACCGGCAACATACGAACCTATAAATGCACCAAAGCCATTTGTCATAATCATAAATACGCCTTGGGCACTTGAACGGATAGACGAATCGGTTTCATTTTCAACAAACAGCGATCCTGAGATATTAAAGAAATCAAATGCCACCCCGTAAACAATCATAGACAGTACCAACATCCAGACGCCATCACCGGGATTACCAGTTCCGAGAAGTCCGAAACGTAATACCCAGGCCACCATACTGATCAGCATGACTTTCTTGATTCCAAATTTCCGCAAGAAAAAAGGGATCAACAATATGCACAGTGTTTCGGATACCTGGGAAAGAGAGATTAAGATATTGGCATGTTCCACACCAAAGGTCCCTTTGTAAATGATATTTTTACCAAAAAAATTTGTCAGATAATCATTCCCGAAGGCATTTGTAATCTGAAGTGACATACCCAGCATCATGGAAAAAATAAAAAATATGGCCATCTTCTTTTGTTTGAAAAGAGCAAAAGCCCTTAGGCCCATATAATCAACCCATGATTTTTTATTTTCATTTTTACTGATCGTGCAGGTTGGTAGTGTAAAGGAATAAATGCTTAACACAAATCCCAGTCCGGCTGACATGTACAGTTGATATGATGTCTGGGCAAATCCCATTAAATCGACCAGAATCATTGAAAATATAAACCCGATGGTTCCCCAGACACGAATGCGTGGAAAATCTTTTACGATATTAAAACCTCCATTGGTTAAAACGTGATAGGCTACTGAATTCGACAGCGCAATGGTAGGCATGTAAAACATGACACTGCACAGAATCAACGAGTAGAGTGTCTTGTAATCTGTCTGGGGAGCAGCAAACACCAGGAATGTCGCTGCGAGGAAATGACATATTCCCAATAATTTTTGAGCAGGGATCCAACGGTCGGCAATAATACCTACAATACCGGGCATAAACAAAGAAGCTATTCCCATGGTTGCAAAGAAACTTCCTATTTGAAATCCTTCAAATTTCAAACTTCCGCCCAGGTAAGCACCCAGCGATATAAGCCAGGCACCCCAAATAGCGTACTGGAGAAAATTCATAACAGTAAGACGAAACTTTAAACCCATAATAATTAGATTGAATGTAATATAAGTGATTTTTTTATTTGATTTTAGCACTACTATGAGTCGAATCAATTTATCGGCTCATTTTCTCAAAATCAGCGCCCTCTCGTTGGGAGAAGGCGTTGTAGGAAGTCAAATTCTAAGTCAATTTAAAACCCGACTTTAAACGTTACTGGTTTTATTCTTATTTATTTATTTATGTTTGTTTTTTCGTTTAATAGCGTCACGGATAGTGACTGCCAGTTCATATTTCTCATTGCTCAGGGCAAGGTCAAGCATTTCTTCCAATGTTTCCACCGTAAGCAGATCCAGGTCATCATCCGATAAATCTTCGTCATTCTCGGGTAATACAGCCTTGGGTTCCTCCACCTCAGGGGGTTCAATTTCCGTCCCTACAATGTCAAGAATATCCGACTTGATAAAAATAGGACAATCCGATCTGACTGCTAAAGCCACAGCATCCGAAGTGCGGGCATCGATAACAAAAGGTTTAGTTTCCTTGAGTATGTGCAATTCTGAAAAAAACACATCATTGACCATATCATAAATAACTACCTTTTGCAATATTGCATCGAACGAATCTAAAATGCTGTTAATCAAGTCGTGGGTTAAAGGTCTTGGAGATTTTTTATTGTTCATCTTCAACGCAATTGATTGAGCCTCCGGTTCACCAATCATGACCGAGAAACGGCGATTGCCATTCTCTTCGCTCAAAACCAGCCCGTATGTTCCAACCACTGTTTGATTATATACTAATCCGGTAATCGTTAATTTGATTTCTGTATTCATTATCATAGGTGTAAAATCAGGTTCTTACTTAAGTCAGCCATTTTGTATGTTAGATTAACGGAATCATCATTCTGTAAACACACAGCAAATATACTTATATTTTTAAAAGTAAAAATCATATTTAATAAAAAGTTATATTTATACGCTATATTTTCAATCAGCATGATGAATGAAAGGCATTTTTGAATTTGTTAGCAAAGATATAAAAAGCGAGGAATTATGATGTCTCATTGAATCAAAAAATCAAAAAAATCAAACTTTAAAGAACATATGGTCAGAAACAAAAAATATAGTTACTTTTGCTGAGAATAAAAAAAATGCCATGTTTAAAAAATCGAATATACTTATCAGGAATAAAAAAGCGACGTTCAACTATGAAATTCTGGAACGCTTTGTGGCAGGCATCCAGCTATATGGTACTGAAATAAAGTCGATCAGGGATGGAAAAGCAGGATTGACTGAAACATACTGTGCTTTTATCAACGGAGAGTTGTGGGTTAAAAACATGCACATTGCCACCTATTTTTTTGGAACCTATAATAACCATGATGTTCGCCGTGACAGGAAACTGCTTCTGAACAAGAGGGAATTGAACAAGCTGATTCGTGGAACCAAGGAAACCGGAAACACCATTGTTCCCACCAAACTTTTTATCAATGACAAAGGACTTGCCAAACTGGAAATCGGTCTTGCCAAGGGTAAAAAGACATACGACAAACGCCAGACTCTCAAAGAGAAGGAAGATAAAAGAAGCATGGACAGGGCTATGAAGCAGTAATTTGTCACGCGTTCCGCGTTCTGTGTTCCGCGTTTTTGATAGAATGATTGAACTAAGTATATTATAAATAGACTTTTACCAGCCAATCTACTAATTAACCTCCCGATAGCTATCGGGACAACTAATAACTAATTAACCAATACCTAATTAACTTTCTTATCATGTGACTTGATATGTTTCTGTTTTTTTTCATACAGGAACCGTTTAATTTTTTGTGATGCAGTCTTCTCAAAAGGTTCACCCATAATGTCAACACGTTTGATTTGTGATACTTTATTTAGTTTACCATTTAGTTCTTTCATGAATGTCTGACTCCAGGCATGATATTTTTCATCCAATTCACGGATTACCTGACGACCTTTTTCCTTCTTCACTTCAATAGAAGTTTTCAGATGTTCGATATTTTTTTCCAGGTCATTTAAATCCAATAACACTTTCGCCACTAAAAACCCATCTTCTTCAATCACCAGGGATTCAACGACAAACCTTTCATTATTTATCACCGTTTCTATGTCCTCTGGATAGATATTTTCACCGCTTGACCCAATGATTGTACTTTTCATACGGCCTTTAATATACAACCTTTTAAAGGCATCAAACTTACCAAAGTCTCCGGTGCGAAACCAGCCATCCGGAGTAAGTACCTCACTGGTAGCTTCCGGATTTTTGTAGTAGCCTTTCATCACATTCGGACCTTTAGCCCATATCTCCCCTACTCCTTTTTTATCGGGTTGATTAATTTTCAAATCAACACCCTCAACTGCAAATCCGGTTGAACGGATCTTCGTTTGGTGCACTCCGGCACCGGCAAGTAAAGGTGCTGTTTCGGTCAGTCCATATCCAATAGCATACGGAAAACGGGCTTCTTTAAGGAAACGCTCCACCCTTGAATCAAGTTTCGCTCCGCCTATTCCAAAAAATGCCAGTCGTCCGCCAAATGTTTGAATGAGCTTTTTACCGGCTATCCGGTGTATCATTTTCCTGAAAATGGGTGTTTTATAAATCATTCGTTTCAAACCGTTACCCGAAAATTTACTCTGGATTTGGGTTTTAAAGATTTTCTCCATGATCAGTGGCACTGACAGCATCATGGTGGGTTTTATTTTAGCCAGCGCAGGAAGCAAGGCAGAAGCGGTAGGAGGTTTTTCGAGATAATAAATGGAAGCGCCATAGATGATCGGATAGATCATTCCAATGGTATTTTCGTAGGTATGGGATAAAGGTAACATAGACAGAAATACATCTGAACTCGAAATCTGATGAAAAGTAAACGACTGCATTGCCGTAAATGCCAGACTTTTATGCGAAAGAACAACTCCTTTTGAACGGCCCGTTGTACCCGAAGTATAAATGATAGCTGCCGTATCATCTTCTTTGACAATGATATTTTCTTTCTTCCGATTTTGTTGTTGATTTCCAATGAGTAAAGTCAGATTATCAAGCTGAATTTTTGATTCCAGCAGTGGTAATTCCAGATTTTCAATCCGTGAAGACAATCTTTCACTGATAAATAGTGCTTTTGATTCGGAATGGGACAATACATTCTCTATTTCTTCCCTGTTAAAATCAGGCAGGATGGGTACAACAATCATCCCATTGGATACAACGGCGAAATAAGCTATTACCCAGTTGGGCATATTGTGGCTCAATAATGCCACTTTATCTCCCCTTTTTAATCCAAGTGAGAAAAGTAACGCTGAAACCTGATTTGTTTTATCCCCTAACTCTGCATATGTTATCGGGGTACCCTCTACAAAGGATACAGATGGCAAATTAGCAAAGTGTTTCGTAGAATAATTCAGTATGGATTGAAGCGTAAGCGGATCAGGAACAATTTTTTTATTCATTTAGATTCATTTATCAAGGAATACAATCTAATTTTATAATTGATGTAAAGATAATCAATGACAATTTAATTATTAAAAAATAATAATTAATAATGCATAATTCATCTTATATGTTTCCTGACAGTATAAACCTGAGATAGTAAAACTGTAAAAATTGTTAGTGTTTGAAAGGATCAATAGGGCTTATAAATTAAAAAGATACACGGCCTTTTATTCAAATCAGGCAGTTGGGTTTTCCATTCCTTGACCGTTTTTGTCTTTATAAATTCGGTATCAAGTGTAATATCCACAGCTATGCACAGGCGGGTGTTCGATTGGCATGATTGCAAAATCTCTTCCAGCATTTTCATGTTCCGGTAAGGCGTTTCAATGAAAATCTGTGACTGATCCTCTGAATAAGCCCTTGATTCGAGTTTCTTAAGTGCTTTTGACCGTTCACTACGTTCGATGGGTAAATAGCCCACAAAGGCAAAACTCTGTCCGTTAAAACCTGAAGCCATGAGCGATAGTAAAATGGAAGAAGGTCCAATAAGCGGAATCACCTTAAAATTATTCTTTTGAGCCATAGCTACCACATCGGCGCCCGGATCGGCAATGGCAGGGCACCCGGCTTCAGAAAGTACGCCCATATCAAACCCATCAATCATGGGGCGAAGGTAACTACTCAGTTCTTCTGGAGTAGTATGTTGATTCAGAATAAAAAAAGTCAGGCTGTCAATGTCAATTGCCTGATTCGTTTTTTTCAGGAAACGGCGTGCTGTTCGTACATCTTCAACAATAAAATAACGGAGTGCTGTTACAATTCCGGTATTATAAACAGGCAATATGCGATCAAAACCGGTATCACCAAGCGAAGTCGGGATTAAGAATAATGTGGACATAGTTTCGGAGAGTTTGAAGAGTTTGAAGAGTTTGAAGTTTGAAGAGTTTGGAGTTTGAAGAGTTTGGCGTTTGAATTGTTAAGCAACGGCAAAACAGATCATATCAGGACAACATTTATAAGCCTTTTAAAGCTTCAAAATACAATTCACATGGCACTTATTATAAATCAGGTATTCATCCCTCTGAGGTCTTTATTTGTTCATTAGGCTACATTCAGAAATGCATAACAACTGCTACGAAATAATTCAGTCTGTGATTTCACTTTTAAGAGTTTCTAAATCTTCATTGAGCAATTCCCATTCATATATCTTTTGTTCCACTTCACGTTGTTTCTTTTGATAGGACATAATAAAATTATTATCGGATGCATTGACTGGCAATTCGAGTAATTTTTCAATATCTGCCAATTCAGCTTCAAGACCTGAAACTGTCTTTTCAATTTCCTCTACCGCTTTTTCTACTTTCCGTATCTTTCGATTATGTTCTTTACGGGCTTCATAGCTCATTTTATTTTCTGAAACTATTTTTTCCGGTGTATCAGAAGCTGTTTTCAATGAGGTAGAGACTTCGAGTTCACGGAGAGAATCCATTTTTTTGTATTGTAGAAACTCATAAATACCCCCCAAATGTTCACGGACTTTTTTGTTGCCGAATTCATACACCTTGGTTGCCAGCCCGCTCAGGAATTCACGGTCATGCGATACCAGGATCACCGTACCATCAAATGCCCTGATAGCTTCTTTGAGTACATCTTTCGATTGCATGTCCAGGTGATTGGTAGGTTCATCCAGAATAAGCAAATTAACGGGTTCCAGCAGCAGCCTGATCATAGCCAGGCGGCTTCTTTCACCTCCTGAAAGAACTTTTACTTTTTTATCTGATGCTTCTCCACCAAACATGAAAGCTCCCAGAATATCCCGGATTCGGGTACGCACATCCCCAACGGCTACATAATCGATTGTTTCAAAAACTGTTTTCGATTCATCCAATAACGATGCCTGGTTTTGGGCAAAATACCCTATTTTCACATTATGCCCTAATTTCATGATTCCGGCAAATTCTATCTGCTCCATGATACACTTGACCAGTGTACTTTTACCTTCCCCGTTTTTACCGACAAAGGCTACTTTTTCACCCCTGTTAATGATCATTCCGATATTATCCAGGATCAGATTGTTCCCGTAAGTTTTCGATAAATGTTCTATTTCTACCGGAATGCTTCCTGAACGGGGGGCAGGTGGAAATTTAAGACTTAACCGGGAATTATCTTCCAGGTCGACTTCCAGGCGTTCAATTTTATCCAGATGTTTAATCCTGGATTGAACCTGGATGGCTTTGGTAGCTTTCGAACGAAACCTGTCAATAAAATCTTCTGTTTCCTGGATTAATTTTTGCTGGTTTTCATATGCCCTTACCTGTTGCTCATGCCTTTCTTTACGAAGTTCAACATATTTTGAATAGTTCACGTTGTAATCGTAAATTTTCCCAAGGGATATTTCAATGGTACGGGTTGTAACAGCATCTATAAATGCACGGTCATGGGAGACCAACAGAATAGCACTATTGGTAACAGAGAGAAAGTTCTCAAGCCATTGAATGGATTCAATGTCCAGGTGATTGGTTGGTTCATCAAGCAACAATACATCGGGACTTTGCAGTAAAATCTTGGCTAACTCAATACGCATTCTCCATCCACCACTGAATTCAGAACATTGACGTTCGAAATCTTTGCGCATAAATCCAAGACCCAACAGCGTTTTTTCAATTTCGCCATAGAAATTACCATTTCCGATAATTTGCAAATGTTCATTTGAATGTGATAACCGATCGAGCAGTAATTGGTAATCTTCACTATCGTAGTCAGTCCGTTCGGACAAATCGACATTCATTTGTTCAATCTCGGCCTGCAATCCGGTAATATGCTCAAAAGCCTTTTCAGCTTCCTGCATAACGGTAGTACCTTCATTATGAATCATGTGTTGGGGAAGATACCCTATGGTCAGGTCTTTTGGAATGGTGACTTTTCCTTTTGTGGGTGCTTGTTTACCTGAGAAAATACGTAACAGGGTTGTTTTGCCTGCTCCGTTTTTTCCAACCAGGGCAATTTTGTCCTTTGGATTAACCAAAAAACTAATTTCATCAAAAAGTGGTGATCCACCAAATTCAACAGTCAGTTGTTCAACAGAAATCATATCTATACGTTCCTAATAACCTAAAAATAAATTAAATAACAAATCAATAATTGGGTTCATTGATTTTTAGTGATCTTTGAATACAATTTTCTGTCCACTTTTCGCCACAATATATAGGTTAGAATGGATGCAATTATTAAAGCAACAAAAATCAGCACACCAATTTTCCATTGCCTTCCAAGAATTCCCAAAGCAATAAATCCGATAGATACAATGAGCAGAACGAATGTAACCTGACGATGTTTCAAACCTGTTTTCAACAGTAAGTGATGAATGTGGTTTTTATCAGGATGAAATGGAGATACTCCTTTTTTTATCCGGGTTAACATCACACGCATGGTATCAAATAACGGAACGGAAAGAACACAAATGGCCACCGCAGGAGCAGCTGTCATTTGATATATATCGGGGAGGCATTTATAGGCATTTATCTCGCAGAATTCAAACACATACAAAGTAATCATATATCCAAGAAGTAAGGATCCCGAATCACCCATAAAGATTTTTCGTTTACCACCAAATACATTATAAATAAAGAAAACGGACAAAGAGCCTACCATGGCAAATGCGGAAATAGCAAGGTTAATGTTAGCCGTTAATTTAAAATATACCGCAAAAAACAAACAATATAAAATGCCTAATCCAGAAGCCAAGCCATCTACGCCATCAATCAAATTCAGTGCATTTATGATGACCACAAAAACAAAAAATGACAGCACATAACTCCATCCTATTGACAATTCATAAATGCCCAAAAACCCATGCAAATGTGACAGACGGACATCCGACACAACAATTAAGAAAAAAGCCGATATCAGCTCTCCAAAAAGCTTCCACGTAGGTTTTATAACGATTAGGTCATCCACAAATCCGATAATCAGGATAATAAAAACTCCAACAATGGTAAATTGTAATTCTGTTATAATCCCGTAGCTAAATAAAAATACAGTAGAAAGAAATGAAATAAAGATATTAATGCCACCAATATTCGGAATAACTCCAACATGGGAAGTCCTTTTATTTGGTTTAACGACAAAATTTCTTTTTTTGGCAATATCAATTACCAAAGGCATAAAACAAAGTCCTGTAATAAACGAAACTAAAGTTGAAAAATAGGGGTATTCGTGTATAAAGTTATTTAGATAATACATTTGAGAAAAATTATTGTTTATACATCCAACCGTTCATATTGCGAATTTTTACTTAAAAATTCAGGTACTATTTTTTTCATTAATGATACTGTCAGAAAGTTCTTACACATGAAACTGTATTTAATTAATTCATCAATTTGAAGAGATACTGTTTCATAATCATATTCCTGCACCTTAGCAATCATAATTTTGGGGTTATGCGTTTTAATAGTTATTTCTTTTTGGTTTAACAGCTCTTCGTATAATTTTTCTCCGGGACGAAGTCCTGTAAATTCAATTTTTATATCCACTTCAGGAATAAAACCTGCAAGGCGAATCATTTTTCTGGCTAAATTTACAATTTTAACGGGACTACCCATATCGAAAATAAAAATTTCACCTCCATGACCCATTGACCCGGCTTCCAGTACGAGCATACAAGCTTCGGGGATAGTCATGAAATACCGGATAATTTCCGGATGAGTTACCGTAACCGGCCCACCCTTTTCTATCTGGTTTTTAAAATGTGGGATTACTGATCCATTCGAGCCCAGGACATTACCAAATCTGGTTGTAATGAATTTTGTCGTGTTATTCCCTTCAACTGCCAGTTTTCGAAATAAAGACTGTACATAGATTTCAGCTATTCGTTTGGAAGCACCCATTACATTTGTTGGATTTACAGCTTTATCGGTTGAAATCATCACAAAGTACTGAACGTTATATTTAACTGCCAGATCGGCCAGATTCTTGGTTCCACGTACATTTACCTGTATGCTTTCCACCGGATTATCCTCCATTAATGGAACATGTTTGTAAGCTGCAGCATGGTAAATATAATCAGGCCTGAACATTTCAATCATGTATTCCATTCTTTCTTTATTCCTGACATCACCTAAAAATGTACTGAAATTCTGATTCGGAAATTGTTCTTCCAGTTCCAGTTTCAGGTTGTGCATAGGCGATTCTGCCTGGTCAAGCAAAATAATCAGGGTAGGTTTAAACATAATCACCTGGCGGACAATTTCACTACCGATTGATCCGGCGGCTCCGGTAACTAAAACTACCTTGGACTTAAGCTGCCGGGCAATGGTATCGCAGGAAATCTCAATTTTAGGCCTTTCTAATAAATCTTCAATCTGTATGGATTTGATTTGTTTAATCGTTGGCATGTCATTTTGCCAGATACTCATAGGTGGAGAGGTCAGTACCGATAGGTTATTGTTGATAAATATATCCAGATCTGTGTCCGGATTTATCTGGTTCATTTTATTTGGAGAAACAATAATAGCTTTAGCCTTTGGTACAATTTGCTTCTTAATGGTCTTTTCATCCAGATGGTAGACTGAAACGCCCATTATCAGACGTTGTGAAGCGTTTTTATCATCATCAATAAAACCAACCAGTTTGTATTTATTGTCATCGGCCGATCGAATCATTTTAGCAATTCCGATGGCAGCCGATTGCGTGCCAAATATCATGACAGGTGTTATCTGCCCGGAATTCTGAGTGAAATAATCATAGATAGACTTTACAGCCAAGCGTAAAATAAACAGCAAAAGAAACGATAATACAGCATAAATCAATAAAGCAGAGTAATAAAACATAATATTGCTAGTCGATATAAAAATAACAAAATTAGTTATTGATATAATACCAATATTACAAAAAACGGCCAATAACAACTTTGATGCATCTACGTAACTCGAATAACGTAACACCCCGGAATAGGTATGAAAAAACCAAAAGAAAAACACCTGCAAAATCATGACAATGCTCAGACGTTCATTCAGCGTGAGTATTCTGATATCAAGCGCATTATTATATATCCTCGATGATATATAAAATGAAATATAATACGACAGTAGGCAAAGGAATATGTCTAATGACAATACTACCCATCTGGGAATATATTTTAAATTGGTTAGGTGTGAAAAAACATCCGAACTCCACAGAAAAGAAAATCTGTCATTCATATATAATCTATTAAAAGAGGTATAATTCATTTAATTAGTCTACAAAGATAAGTTTAAAATGCGAAAAAAATACCGAATTATTTTATTTATGGATTTATAATAAAATACTTTTTTGTAAATGGTTCATTTCCTGCCATAAAGTTTTTTCATTTTAAAAATGGGTTTATTTTACAAATTGAAAAAATAATATATATATCTTTGTAGTCTTTTACTTTAAAACATTTAATCATGTCATTACATATCGAGGATTCGAGAAGGGTAACTACCCAACGGTTGTTGGAAATGAAACAACGGAATGAAAAAATAAGTATGCTTACAGCCTATGATTTTACAATGGGATATATTGTGGATCAGGCAGGAGTTGATATTATATTGGTTGGGGATTCGGCATCCAATGTTATGTGTGGAAATATTACCACATTGCCGATTACCCTGGATCAAATGATCTTTTTGGCAAAATCAGTAGTAAGAGGAGTTAAACGGGCATTAGTGGTCGTTGATATGCCTTTTGGGACTTACCAGGGCAATTCGAAAGAAGCCTTAGCCTCAGCCATCCGGATTATGAAAGAAACACACGGGGATTGTCTGAAAGTGGAAGGCGGGGAAGAAATAATTGAATCTGTCAAAAGAATTTTAAGTGCCGGAATTCCGGTTATGGGCCATTTAGGTTTAATGCCACAATCGATAAACAAATACGGTTCGTATGCAGTTCGTGCAAAGGAAAATTCAGAAGCTGAAAAACTGATTCGTGATGCCCACCTGCTTGAAGAAGCCGGTTGTTTTGCCATTGTATTGGAAAAAATACCCGCCATACTGGCCAAACAAGTCGCATCAGAACTAACCATTCCTATCATTGGGATAGGTGCAGGAGGAGGAGTTGATGGTCAGGTATTGGTATTGCATGACATGTTAGGGCTTACGCAGGATTTTTCGCCCCGTTTTCTACGTCGGTATGCTAATTTGCAGGGTATCATGAACGAAGCTATCGAACATTATGTTGAAGATGTCAAATCGGGTGATTTCCCAAGCGAGAAAGAACAGTATTAGAAAATAGTCCTTGAGGATTCAGAAATTCTTGAAAAGAAAATGCCACCTGTATAATAGAACAGGTGGCATAATTTTTAGTCGAATGTTGTAGATTATTATTCCACCATGTTATGATACACATTTTGAACATCATCGTCGTCTTCAATTTTGTCAATTAACTTCATCACCTGAGCTTTTTGTTCCTCATTCAGTTCTTTCATATCATTGGGAATACGTTCAAATTCAGCACTTAAAATTTCAAAGCCGGCTTCTTCCAGGTATTTTTGAATATTAAAATAGGATTGGAAATCGCCATATAACAAGATACCTTCTTCATCTTCCACTAATTCATCGACACCAAAATCAATCAATTCCAACTCCAGGTCATCAAGTGATACTCCGGCTTTTGGAGTGATCCTGAAGACACATTTATGATCGAATAAAAACTGCAATGATCCTGTTATACCCAACGAACCACCATTGCGATTGAAGTAACTTCTAACATTGGCTACTGTTCGTGTTGGATTATCAGTAGCGGTTTCAACTACTATGGCAATACCATTTGGACCATATCCTTCGTATACCACCTCCTTGTAAGCCGACTCATCCCTTGAAATTGCTTTTTTAATAGCTCGTTCAACGTTTTCTTTTGGCATATTTTCCTTCTTGGAAGTTTGTATGACCATTCGTAAGCGTGGATTGGTATCGGGATCAGGTCCTCCTTCAAGTACTGCTATCGTAATTTGTTTACCCAATTTTGTAAATACACGGGCCATGTTCCCCCAGCGCTTCATTTTTGTGGCTTTCCTATATTCGTACGCTCTTCCCATTTTATATAATTTCTATTTTTATGTTTCTCCCTGTTTTTGTTTCAAATTCATTCATTTGAAACAATGATCTGATTTCGTTGCACAAAAGTATTAAAACACTTGCATAATTCCATCATATGTTTCATTTTTTTTTATTTCCTGGGATGATTTCATTGTAATTTATCCTACATTTCATCCTTTTATTTTAATATGTACTTTTTTATGTCAAAAAAGATAGTCCGGGAATAATTTCATTTTAACCCTGAAATCTGGTTTATTAAACTATTGCATACTAACTCAATAAGAGTTGATTGACCTATTTAAATTTCTATATTTAATCTTTTCAAAGTGCTATTTAATCATGAAAAAGGCTGACCCATTTTTTGAGACAGCCTCTACAATTGATTTTCCATAAGACGAGCAGAAATTATATATCCTGATATTAATACGATATTTCCACCTTGCTTTTAAATATTTTCTCATCATCCATGTAATAAATGATATAATCGGCCAAATCATTATGAGTTAATGATGTAGGATTGGTCAGATATTCATTGATACTGGTACGATAATTTCCGGTTTTCAAACCGTTCAGAAGTCTGGGAGAACGTATCAATGTCCAGTTCAGGTTTGAATCGCGTAATATATTCTCCATCAATTTATTATCGGCATAATAATAATAATTGAAAAAACGACCCAGAATTTGATTCAGGATAAATTTCGTTAACAAAGATGCTTTTTCAGGTATATCCACCGCACGGGAAGTGATACACATTAGCCGGTTAACTCCTGCCCTTTGCATCGAGTGCATAATATTTGTAATACCTTCCGAATAAACATTAGCTGGTAATCTTTTCTTTATTCCCAGACAGGAAATAACGGCATCTTTACCATAAAGCGCTTCTTCAAATGTTTGAGGTTGAAAAACATCCCCGACTATGATTTTGATCTGAGTATTATTAAAAATGTAATCCTTCGAATCGCGGACAACAACACTCACTTCATACCCGGCATTGAATGCTTCCCGCACTACCTGTTTACCTGTACGTCCTGAAGCCCCGAAAATAATAATTTTTTTCATTTTCTGATTTTATGCTTGGATTAAAAGGGATACCATCAACTTTAACCTCATTATAAGTATTTTTTTAGCCTGTTTTTTAGAAATGGCAGATAACTTCTTAGCAAAATAACACCTTATTTTTGAGGATATAAAGTCAAATTGCTTTTTCTCTTATAGCCATAAACGGCATAATCTGAATCATTCTTGTTGTTCCATAAACAGGCAATCCATTGTAAACACGAGTAAACTGACCCTCATTCACCTGGAATATTTCATGCCAGATTTCCATTGAATATCCCGATTTATCTTTTGGGTAAACCGATTCCATGCAGGGTATTTATTTTCGTCCCTGTTCTTTGTATGAAATTCCAGTAGTTCCACTGATTTCCAATACTCTGCAATGACAGGTGGAAAATAGCTGATCATTTGATACCCTAAAAAACCGCTTTCCCGAATAAACGTAAGCTCATTCAGAATCTTCGGTAAAATAAACACAGGGATACCCAGGTATGCAATTTCCATAAATTTTTAAAATGCATACCAATCATAAAACAACGAAGTTATCATCTTTTGTCACTCGTAAGCGTAGAAGAATAGTCATTGTTATACTAGTATATATAATGTTTAATCTAAATGCAAAACTGCTTTATGGAATAAAACAAACTTAGCTAATAACCAATAATAAATATTATTTAATTATTAGTTACAAAAGTAGTTTGTTAACATTAAAAGTGTTTGGAATCTTTGGGTACATTAAGGGTACATGGAAGCAAAAACACATATTCCTACTTTCCGGAGTATATCTGGATGACAAGCTAATATTAGTTTTTGTTTGTTTTGAATATTATGAAGGTAAATTATTCGCTTATCTATAATTTTCTAAATTTATATTCAGACATAAATGGATTATGAAACTTATAAAAAAGTACTTTTTAATGGAGTTAATCAGGAACTTATTTTTCGTAATTTTTCAAAATTTTCAATATCTCCTGTCATTGAAGCATTAATTATCTGATCTTTCCAGTTGATCAAACCCGGTGATCCATCGCTATTGCAGGTATATAGCATTTTATACATTTCACCTGTTTGATATATATCCAGTATGGCTAACTTCTTCTTGTAAATTAAAAGTGTTTTTTTATCTGTCCGGTTAAAATTTACAACTTCTTCTGTCGGGAGCACTGTTGAATCATGCGACATTCCAACGGGATTAATTTCCAACGGGAATTCAAACCAGATAGTAGTTCCTTTGTCCAGTACAGATTCGGCTCCGATTTTTCCCTTATGGGTATCTACAACTAATTTGCAAAATGTTAAGCCCAGTCCGATAGATCGATTGTAAATTGAATCGTTTATTTCTTCCTGATAAAATTTATCAAATATTTTATTGATAGATTCAGGTGAAATTCCCTTTCCATTATCAATCACTTCAACCCTTAGCATACCTTCGTGCAGGATAAACCGGATTTCAATATAATCATTCATTTTTGATGACTTTATGGCATTGGTGAGCAAGTTTACCATCAACCGTTTCATTAAGTTTTCATCAATCCGGATCATGTAATTTTCAGAAAAACCATTTATTATGAGTATCTTTTTTTGCTTTAATAAATAATCAACTTCATTAAGAGCATCAAATACAACGTTGTTGAAAGGGACACAGACTACATTCAACCTCATTTTAGATTCTTTCATTTTAGATATATCCAGTATGTTTTCTGCTATCAGGAGTACTTGTTTACCCGATTCTGCAATTTCTGTTTTCGTTATCGCACTATCATTTCCGGCAGCAATAATTAAATTCATTGGATTCTTTATATCGTGTAAGATCATATTAAGCATATCATCTTTGAATCGCAACAACTTGTTATACTCAATATTTTGATTATAAACAGCTTGTTCATTTTTATTTTGTTCCAATGAATCGGCTTTCATTTTTCTCATAATAAGATAAAAACTTAATATGACAACACCGAAAATTACGTTTACGTTAACAAATACCGACCATAGTAACGGATTGTCAAAAAAGTAAGCAAAAATTGAGAATCTGATTATGGAAAGGACACCCATGATCAGAACATGCTTCATATCAACTATTAGCCCAATGATGACAATCAAAATAGCCAGAATAAATATAGAAAAAAGAAAATAATTAAAGGCTGATGAATTATTTAATCGAACATAAAAATTATCTAATACGCATATATTCATAAATAAAGCATAAATTATAAAACTTCCAGCAAATTTCTGTGATATTATTTTAGTAATTTTAAGAATGTATGATATTGAGAACAAAATAATAGCAAAACAGTCAACTATTACAGGATAATAGTTGACCGCAATGAATTCAGAAATACAATGTTGGATCAATCCGAGTAGAATAAACACATACGTTAAATCATAGAGCATTTTAAATGTCTCAGAATATTTAATTTTAGGTGTTTCTGCCATTAGATTGGCATGTTGGATATAATTTAACATGGATATATATCTGGATAATATGTATAAAGTAATTTATGAGATAAAAAAATTAAAATCTAAGAATTTAATACAAATGAATTATGAGTATTAACAGGATAAGAATATCGAAAATCTGATAAAGCACCTTTTTAATAAGCTTGTGATGCATTTTAATGAATTAAAGATTACCAATAAATAATTGAAGGCTTTCTTCAGGCTGTAAACCTAATTTCTTTTTAAGTCGTTTCCGTGATGTATTGACTGATTCAGGTAATGTATATATTATCGTTGCTATTTCTTTGTTGCTCATGTTCAGTTTTATGAATGAACAAAGTCGCAATTCATTGGCAGTAAAACTATTGTCAATCATTTTTATTTTCCGGAAAAAACCCTGATATACTGAATCGAAATGAGATTCAAAGTCAGTCCACTTTATTTGATACGATTTTGAATATAACAGCCTTTCTGTATAAAGCATTGTTTCATTAAGCTGACCGTTTTTAGCAGGCAATTGTTCTTTAATCAGAGTAATCTGCTTGATTATTTCATTTTTCAATTCATTTAATTGCTGAATATTGACCAGCTTTGAAGTAAGCTCATTTTGCAATAAAATGTTTTGCTGTTCTATTCTTAAATAGGCATTCGACAGCTTCAATGCATTGCTAACCCTCGATATCAATTCTATTTCATCGATCGGTTTTCGAATAAAATCAACTGCACCTGAAGACAATGCTTTACTTAAATTTGATGATTCAACCATAATACCGGTAGAAATTATCACTGGAATATCCTTTGTAATTTCATTCTGTTTTAATAATATGGTTGCATCTATCCCATTTAGTACAGGCATTTGCCAATCCATGATAATTAAATCGGGTGTTTTTTCGATGGCAATTTCACAGGCAGTTTTTCCATTTCCGGTTGTCAGTATGATATAATCAGGATTTTTAATTAAGATATTCATTATTGCTCTTATAACGAAAATATCATCATCTACTAATAAAATATAAAATTTTCCGGGGTGTTTCATTTACTTACTTATTAATTCAGTACATAAGTTTTCAACTTATTCTAATGTGACTAAAATATTTAATAAAATACGATTTAGGAATGAATAAAAGAAAATCAATAATCATTTTATTGATGAACTTTATATAATAAATTCGATTGTAAAGGTATCCAACAATACAATAAAATAGGTTACATAATTCAATTTGTAATTATGTTTATCAGTGTGGCATATTATGTATTTACAAAATATTTCATGATTAATTTTATTTTTATTAGATTATAATTTACATGCCATCGTATGTATTTTTAATAAAATATGTTGTGTTATTGTATATTTAGAAACTTATTAAGATAATTTATACACAATATTTTTTTTATCTTGACAATCATAATATGTAGCATTTATTCTTTTTTTAATATGATACAAACTAATTATCGATAAATATTTTAACAATTTTCTTTCTCTTATAATTTCATTTTTTATGAATCAACTAAGTAACATTCAGATATTCATATTGGTTTAATTGCGATTAAATATTCATTTAATTTAAATGTATTTTAATTGTGATTTTAAACATGTTAATATATGTCATATGTTACATATGATAATTGGATTTACTACATCTTTATGTTAATGTATGAAAACACAGAGGTCTTAAAATCATAAATCTACAGGTTGTAAAGCATGTAGATTTGAAAAACATATCAGATTATAATAAATGTGGATTAAATGTGATTAAGGGAATGTCTATTAAAGTGGAAAGTTGTAAATGCAAAACTGATTGAATTGTATTTGATTTATTAGCCGGGAGCCTATAAATTCAGAGGAGTTTAAATCACAATAAAAGAGATAGAATTAGTGATCCATGTAAAATAAAAAAAATAAATCCGAAAAATTCTCAGGTTAATGTATCATGTATCGAAAAATGTCAGGTACGGAAATAATCACTACAACAAATTTTAGGTGCTGAATCGTAAAAAAACAGATAACTATTGTTGACATTTAAAAATCGTTACCTGACAACATGAAATAACTCCCCAATAATCCACTATTGATTTAGTATAGAAATGCATTTATCTAAAGAAGCTTTTTTAGAAATAAAATATCGGTTTCAACAGACCTTTCCTAATTCTTTCAAACGTAGATTTATCATCAAAATATCGCAATTAATAGAATCGGAAAGAATATGCGAATTTTCAATAAAAGTTTTTGGTTTTATTTCTGAAAACTGAAAAATATACACATCATTCAGATTACAAAACAATGAAGCGTTGAGATTGACAACTACAAAGCTATTATCGGCACACCTGAATTCGAATTTTTTATCAGAAAACGTTTTTCCATTTTTAAGTTTCTCCATAATTCTATAGAATTTCGGATTTAATTCGAGTATGAGTTTTTGGCTTGATTGATCTTCTAAATTCTTAATTTTCAACAATTCGGATGCTGAATTATTAATTTCAATTGTATTAGTTTTTTGATTAAAAACCACACAACATGTTGATAAAGACTTCAATATATTGATCGTCTCATGATAGTCGTCAAGTAATGTCAGAAAGTTATACATAGAATAAGTATGTTTGTTATAGCCAAAAGTTTAACGTGTAATTTTAATATTTTAGTTGGATTAATTCAATTGGCAATAATTAGATTTTATGAAAAATAGTGTGCAAAAAGTCTGCTAACAATAATATATTTTGATTTGATTTTATTTTTTAGCTATGAATATATTTAAATTGAATCATTTGAGTTTCACTCATACTTCAATTCGAAATAGATGTTGTGCTATAAAGCATACCTCCAGGTGTTATTTCATTAAAATCAAAAATGAACTTATCGTTTAATTATAGAAATATAAGGTCATTCATTCAGATATATCTGTATAATTAAATATTCTGAATCTCTAAATCGATATAGTGTTTATGAAGATCCGAATTTTAAAAAACCTTGATAATTCAGTTCCTATTATAATATTATCTCATGCCAACAAGTCCCCGGTTTGACTTCTCAATTTTATTAAAAACCAGATTCAAACCAATTGATGCAGTTAAACTTTTTGTATTATATGGTATTGGTATTTTAGCTTGAGGATAATCTGCATTCAAATCAGAAAGCTTAAGTGTTGATTTTTCAAACGGAATATAATCAGCTGCCAGAAACCAGTGAAAGATTCCAGTAGTTAATCCGAGTCCCGCCCCAATAGAGCTCATTCTGCCACTAAACAGAGAGTAACTGACAGTAGCATTCAACCAGCTTAACGGTCGGGCATTTATCGACCCTGTAAATTCTTCAAGCATGTTGTTTTTGTATAACTGACTATATGAAAGAAGTCCAAAACTCAATTTATCCTGAATCAGGCTATATTCAAAACCTAAATTAATTTTAGCCGTTGTATAAGTCGTATATGAATCCTGAACGACTTTAGATCCGGTACTTGAATTAAATGCAGTAACAACTGAATCGACCAGGCCATTATTTGTGATCAGTTGATTGTACACATCCTGAAATGCATTTGTTAATACATCGTTATCAAATGATTTAATTCCATTAAATGTATAATCTACTCCATAGGTATATTTATGAGCATTTTTTGTCCAACGAATAAATCCTAAATCGTTTATAGCACCTGATAATTTCACTTTTTCATTCAGCCGATATTCAAAACCCAGATCAATTCCCGCTCCGATTCCGGATGGATGTATCCAGTCGGCAAACTTAGTTGGAGAAGAATACGTATAGGATTGATAGTTATTGGTTGTATTTATTTTCACCGGACCAGAATAGTTCACATCACCTTCACCTTTTAATGTCCACTTTTCCACTCCTGCATTCAACATAATCTGATTGTTCGAATTAGTCAGATTAGCCGATCCCACAAGCAATTTCAGTTTTCCACCTATCACCCACTTATCATTCAGTTGTTTTGAATACCCCATTGCTGCTTCGGAATATAAACTTACATTTCCATCCAGCTTTGAGAAATCATACGAATTGCTGATACTGCTAAGTGTTCCTAATAATGAGATTTGAAATAATTCTTTGGGTAAGTTAACCGAACTCTCTATTTTTTCAGTCAGTGAAAAGGTCCAGTATGCTGATTCGTCTCTAAAGCCAACTGACAAAAGATTGGTCTGAACATCAGTATTAATTAATATATTCGATTTTAAGGTATTGTAAAAATGGGGTATATTTCCTGTCGGACTTAAAAAAGATACTGTTTGACTGTTTGCATCTTTATAAATAAGATCTTTCAAAGAAAAGGAATTATTCCCCATGTTTAACTGAGTAAACCCAACTATGGGTAAACTGATATAAAAACCGGCAGTAGGTTGAAATGAAGGATTTAGAAAGTGTCTCACGGGAATATCTTCCATAAAATAGAGTGTATTCACTTGCTGTGCCTTGAGGTAAGTAGAAACCCCGCAATTTATTAGAAACAGAAAAATCAGTATTACTTTATATCTCATTCAAGAAAGTTCTTTATTTTATTTTTTTTTACCTAAAGTGGTATTTACATCTCCTTTTATATACAAACCAACTTTTAAATCGAACGTATTTAATTTCGTAAAATGAATATTCGAATTTACGTCACTTCCTTCTATCCGAACTTTATATGTCAATATTCGGGCATTTCTTATTTTCTCCAATTGTTCATTTTTCAATACAATTTGCAATGTCTGTTTGGTTTCTTTCCCAGGTTGTACCAATCCGTTTGCATCCACTTTACCGGCATCTATGATATATTTTGTTTCAATGGTAGTTGGAATCTCTTTTCCGATTGAATCTAACAGTGCAAATGAAAATGTCGATTTCACAGGAAGTCCATTTGTAATATCCATTATTAAAACGGTAGAGGTAATATTTTTAAACAAGGACTCATCTAAAGCTTCAGAAATAATATTATTTATTTTCAAAATTGAATCCTGAACTTCATAATAACTTCCCTTGGTAAAGCTCAATGGTATGATTGTTTTAATATTGACCTTTATTTTTGCATTTGAAGGAATAAAGCTCGGGCTTTTAATCTGTTTGTTTAATACTGAATCCACTGAAGCGGAAAAATTATATTCAAAAACATCCGGTATTGATTCATTTTCAAAAAATTTATTGGTAGCACCCCAATCTTTATTCAGGGTGGGGAATTTAATTTTTATGGTATCTCCCGGATAATCTGGTTTTCTTTTTAAATCGAATGTTGTTGATTTAATGCCATTGAAATTTGCAAATACTGGAAAAAGATTATCATTTGTACTCAGAAAAGCTTTAATATAGTCTATTTTAATATTCATGAAAGTCCCGACATTACTGGTAGCAGATATCAGAACCTGAGGATTGGCAAACTTAAAAGAACCGGTTGGTATATCTTTATCCAATCCAATTTTTTGTTTTATAGGATTTGGTAAATTTAAATTTGTTTTAAAATTTCCATAAACAACCGAGTAATCCAGTTGAGAAAGTTTAATGATACTTGTTATTGTTGAAAGCGGACTTAGAATTAATGGTTGTTTGTTGTTCTTAATATCAATCCTGATTTCAACAGGAATTTCATTTGTCCCCCCTGAAGTATTAATCATGAAATTTTGAATGTTGATAAAATAGACTAATCCAAATCCAAGTGGTGAAAATGAAAAGACACTTGTACTTCCATCAAGTTTTCTCACTTTCCCATTTGGGAATACCAGGCTAAATAGTAAATCTGAAGGATTTATACTTTTTAAATCAGAGCTGGTATTAATTACTACGCTAATCGTAGCAGATTTTACTTTTATACTGTCAATACGGTCACCGTTTTTATTTGTATTAATTCCGAGATTAATAGCATTATCTTTTATAATACCTGGTATTGATGTATTCGAAGGAATGGTGATTATGGAGAAAGGTGATGGATTTAGTACCTGAATTAATTCCTGAGAATTATCAGTAAAATTAAAATCAGGTAAATTGAATTCTAAGCTATCAACGCTTAAATAATTCAGTTCACCGTCATTTCCAATTTCAAAATTACCCTCAGAATCATTATCTACCAAAAGTTGACCCAGAGTAAAACTGGCATCGCCCATAGGTATTAAAATGTAGGGGTGTAAACTTACTTCATTGGAAACATTGCTTAAATCGATATCAGCTTCGCATGAAACTAAAGCGAAAGAAAAGAAAATTAAAGCGAGAAATAGAAGTTTTGAATTCATATATATGAAAATATCGGAAAATCAATAATTATTATAGTTGAAAGAGGATATAATGCTCTCTATTTGATGGTTAACTAGCATGATGATAATTTAATCATGAATTCATCCTAATTTTGCCTGAATCAATTTATGTATGTTAATAACTTTCTTTTCTTACTTATTTATTAAAATTTGTTTATCAAAAGGAACAAATTATAGTAACATTTTAATGGAATTTCCTGTTCCGCCGATTGGAATAAAGTGCGGGATTTTGAAAAAAGTTATTCGGTCAAAATAGGTAACCATCATTAATACAGCTATAAATTTTAACGGATACAAAGATAGTTTGTTAAAAAAGAATATTATTATTTGTATAGGGTACTTTAAGGGTACATCTTAAAAATACATTTCGGTAAATAATATTCGAAGTATAATATTTTATTTTTAACATATACATACTATTTGTAAAATATGTCATATGTTTAATTCAACACATTTCTTCATTCAACCTAGTTGAAAAAATAAGAATACAAATTTTAAACACAATATTTTATTGTATGAATATTCAAAATGGTTTGAATAATTTACCGGGTTTTCAAGATCGAAGAATAAAAAAATGATTCATATGAAAAATATTGAAATTTATTTTTTTTCCAGATATCTTATTTTACAATTCCGAAATTATATAAATACCATATGAATATTCAAAATAAAAGTCAAATTTTGAATGTAAGCGAAAAATTGAAAGTAGAATCAGACTAGTAATACAAAATTGATTGTAACGGTTATCCGGTGGGTGTGTTTTTTTGATATTATACTTATGAAATAACAAACAAAATATAAATCGGACAAACCGGTTTATATGTAAAACCTTAATGTATGAATATACATTTCAATTTATAATTCCAAACATCATAAAAAGCAGATTGACTAATAAACAATATTTATTTTGCCAGGATAAGGAAGAATTAAATGCCACATGATGATAGTAATTAAATCACACTACCTTATTTTTTATTACACTTACTACTTTATTCTGCTATATCTTCTTATTTTTAAATTGAAGAAAACATATTTTCAAGTTGATTGAAGTAATATTGAGCGTATGATTTTTATTTTAGATACAGAATAAAATTCTTTGAAAAGAAGTAATAGTGAAAGTATTCAGAAAATTGTTTTTTGAAATCAATTAAATGATTATTCGCAATCAGTCCTAAAACGCATTTCTGAAGCCCTCAATACATAGCAATATAGTGAGGGCTTCAGCAGAGTTTATTATACTTAGGACACTTTGCGGATATTTTTTTTTTAGTAGGCACAAACTTCCAATTATTTATTTATTTTTGTATTTAAATTGTTCTTCCCACCGAAATACGACGGTATACGCATGGTATTGGCACGGTATTGTTTGCCATATATCAGTCATATATCAATCATATATTTGCCATAATACATCCATATATCTATAAAGATATATAGCATATAATTGGAGAGGATATGAATATGATATTATAAACAATACCGTGCCAATACGGTGCCAATTCCATCCCAATACGGTACATTATCAAAATAAACAGATAACTATGCAAAAGGAAATAAAAAGTATCGGTTCATTTTAATCTAAGTAGTCAATATCAGATATACTGATTGCGGTTATTCAAAAATAAAGTTATCATGCCCCTATTAACTTTTAAAAAAACTCACATTCAAAAGTCAGAAATTTCGGATTTATATAATACTGTTTTTAAAACACAAATGGCATATCCCGTTATCTGGATATGCCATAATCAACTATCATAAAAAAATACGTTTTTGATAAATTTTAAATGCCACTACTTATATCAACTACATTTTTAAATTTTAGTATATTCATTCCCATTCACAATTACAACCTGACTTATTTTTTGAATGAACAAGCCCTTTTTTCCCATTGACTTTTTTATCCAGTATAATATTCATTCCTGCTGAAAAATTAAAACTTGTCGAATTATAGGGTATTGGAATATTTATATCCGGATAATTGGCTCCAAAATAAGACAGTTTCAGTGTTGCTTTTTGAAACGGGATAAAATCAGCTGCTGCAAACCACTGGAAAATACCCGTTTTCAGGCTCAGGCCTACTCCTAACGTACTCGCCCTTCCATTGAATACAGAATAGCTGACAGATGCATTCAGCCAAGTGTAAGGTCTGGCATTGACTGAGCAAGTCAGTTCTTCATTCAGGATGTTATTGAACAACTGTGAATAGGACAAAAGACCCAGATTTATTTTGTTATTGAGTATGCCGTATTCAAAACCTAAATTAATCTTTGCTGTTGTAAACGTTGTATATGGTAAGGATTTTATTGTTGAACCTGATGATTTGCCAAATGCAGTAGTTATTGAATCAACTAACCCATTGTTCAGTACAAACTGATTCAGTACATCCTGAAATGTATTGATGGTTGATTTGCTGTCAAATAATTTGATTCCGTTAAACGTATAATCAACTCCATACTGATAATTTTGAACATTTCGGGACCAACGGATAAATCCGGCATCCGTTATTGCTCCCGAAAATTTTACATTCTTATTTAATAGATACTCAAACCCAATATCAATCCCGGCACCTAAACCTGATGGTTTTATCCATCCGGAATAATTAGTTGGCATTGTATACGTAAAGGATTGAATATTATTAGTGGTGTTAATTTGAATCGGTCCAGAATAATTTGTTGTCCCGGCGCCTGTTAAATACCACTTTGAAACCCCTGCCTGGAGCAATAAGCTGTTATTGTAATTTGAGATATCAGCTGTTCCAATTAATAGTTTAATCTTGCCACCAATTATCCACTTATCATTCATCTTTTTAGAATAACCAATTGCAGCCTCGGTATATACACTTAAATCGCCTTCAGTTTTCGAAAAATCAAAAGAATTGTTTTGAGGGTTCGGGGTACCAAACAAGGAGATACCAAAAATATCTTTCGGAAGATTTACCGTTCCGGTCAGTTTTTCGGTTAATGAAAAAATCCAGTACGCATTTTTGTGCCTGAATCCGAATGAAAACAAGTTAGTTTGAAAATCTGTTTTTATGGTGGTATTTGGTTTCAGAGTATTATAAAAACGGGGGATATCACCAAGAGGGTTTAAAAATGAAATTGTTTGTCCGTTTACATTATAGACCAAATCTTTCAGGGACAGCGAATTATTGCCAATACTAAACTGAGTAAATCCAATAACAGGTAAACTTAGATAAAAGTCAGATTCAGGTTGAAATGATGGGTTTAGGATATGCCGAATAGGAACATCTTCCATGAAATACAGAGTATTCACCTGTTGCGCCTGGAGGAATAGAAAAACATTACTCATCATAAGCCATATAAACAATAATATCTTACATCTCATTCATAGGGTCTTACGGCTGGTTTTTGATTCCCAGAGTTGTATTTACTTCTCCGTTTACAAACAACCCTACACTTAAATCAAATTTGTTTGTTGCTGTAAAATGGATATTTGAATTTATGTTATCACCTTCAACCCTCACTTTATAAGTTATGAATCTGGCCTTTTTTAAATTAACCAACTGATCTTTATCTACTTTAACCTGAATGGTTTGTTTTGTTTCTTTTCCGGGTTGTACCAATCCATTGGCATCAGTTTTCCCTGCTTCGATAATGTAGTTTTTTTCAAATGTAGTCTGTAATTGATTTCCTAATGAATCGTTCAACGCAAAAGAAAAAGTAGTTTTTACCGGTAATCCATTGGATATATTTAAAATCAGTGCAGTTGAAGTGATATTATTGTATGGAAATTTATTTAAAGCATTTGCAATAAAAGCAAACACATTTTGAATGGAATCCTGAAATTCATAATAACTCCCCCGGGTAAAATTCAACGGAATAATAGTTTTTATAGTGACTTTCATGCTGGCATCCGAAGGAATGAAAGAAGGCGTTTTAGATTGATTATTTAATATTGAATCAGGAGAAGCACAAAAATCATATTGTACTTTATCAGGCGTATTTATTTCATCAGTTTTATTATCAAACAATTGATTGGTTCCTCCCCAGTCTTTATCGAGAACAGGTAATTTTGTATTGACCGTATCACCCGGAACAGCCGGCTTTCTGTTTAGTTGAGTAATAACAGACTGATCACCATTAAAATTAGCATAAACAGCTTTAAGATTCTGATTAGTGCTTAGAAAAGATTTTATATAATTTATTTTGAAAAATAAGTAAGTCCCGATATTACTTGAAGTGGATATGCAAACCTGTGGATTGGCCAGCTTAATTAATCCGTTTGGAAGGTCCTTATCAAAATCAATACTTTGTTGGTAGATATTAGTCAGATTGAGACCAGAATTAAAATTTCCATATAAAACAGAATAATCAAGCTGAGTCATTTTAATGGTACTTGTAATAATTGACTTTTGATTTAAAATAAGGGGCACATTTCCGCTATTCGCATCAACTTGTATAACTACAGGAATTCCAGTATCACCTCCTGAAATATTCAACATGAAATTTGTCAACTTTATAATTTTTACAGAACCATACTCTGCAGGTGAAAATGAAATTGAGCTGGAACTTCCATCGAGCATCCTGATTTTACCGGTTGGGAAATGGATAGTATAGATTAGATCAGAAGGACGAATATTTACTAAATCAGTGCTAACGTCAAGAATGATGCTTATTATTGCAGTTTTTACTTTTACACTGTCAATTCTGTCACCAGCATGATTGGAATTAATTCCCAGTCGGATGGTATCAGAACAATGTAAGGTCGGTAAGGGAGAATTGGCTGGTATAAAAAGAGGGCTGGCAGGAGAAGGAAAGATATTTTTTTTTAATGCAGTTGAATTAACCAATAAATCTAATGTTGGAATTTTGAAATTCAAACTATCAAAACTGATATAGTTAATTTCCGAATCAGTTCCTGTTTCGAATTTACCACCGGTATCATTCTGTGTGATAATTTGTCCCAGATTTACACTTGCTTCACCAACAGGAAATATTAAATCGGGGTGTAAACTTATTTCATCAGAAATATTTTGTAGATTTATATCAGCTTCGCACGAGACAAAAAGGATAGAAAAAGAAATAATAACGGGAAACAGAAATCTGATATTCATTAATCCGGAAAAATCTAGCTAAACAAACCTAACCAAAATAACAAATTGATTCGGTATGATTCGTCAAAGATAAATAGTTTTTCTCAGGTAATCAATCTCTTATTTGTTATTTTTTGTGGATCAAGAGCTGTATTAGGAAAGTTTATCAGAAACACATTTTCTGTAGCTCTTGTTAAGGCTGTATAAAGCCAACGGTAAAAGTCACTGTTGATTTGGTCTTCAGATACCTGACCCGGGTCAATAAATACGTTCTTCCACTGACCACCCTGCGCTTTATGACACGTGACAGCATAAGCAAATTTCACCTGCAAAGCATTATAAAACTCATTATCAAGAATCTTTTTAAACATTTCACGTTTAGTTGTAATTTCAGGATAATCTTCACCAACAGCTTCAAATAATTTATTCGTCATTTCATTCATTTGAACAGGTGAATCCGATTGCAAGGAATCTAGCCATATCCGGGCATCAATTTCCCATTCAAAATCAAGTGATCGTAATGTCAAATCCACAAACCTGAATCCATATATCTCATAGTATTTTCGAACCCTGACAATCTGTAAGATATCGCCATTTGCTATGAAATCAATTTCTTTATAGGGTTTGTTCCAGTAATAATTATTCCGGGTCACCATCAGCAAATCGCCATTTGTCAATTCATCTTCTTTCATCATCACCCGTGCCCGGATGCCATTATTATAAATATTGGCTCTCTTATTCGAGCGGGTTACTACAATTGTATCCTCTACTCCTACTCCATCATATGCTTTTTGTATTTCTTCAATTAATTCCATTCCATTCAACTTGCGAATGTCATCGAATCCATCCAGTTCAAACGAGGGGAATTCATTGGTTTGTTCGTCATTGAGCTGTTTGCGTAAACGGGTTGCATTGTGCAAAATTCCACTTTCCAATGCCTGACGTACAACATGGGTTAATGTAAATTCAGTCACTTTTAATCCATAACCCAATAAGTTTTCCTTTTCCAAAGCAGGGCTGAAAGGCTGCATAACAGGAGGCAACTGGGCAGTATCACCAAGTAACAGCAAACTGCAGCCTTCTGCACCATACACAAAATGAATTAAATCATCCAACAACCTTCCCGATCCGAATGTAGTTTCTGTTCCCGAGTTCGATATCATAGAAGCTTCATCTACAATGAAAAGAGTATGTGTATTCAGGTTATCAGCCAGTTGAAACCGAAACTCAGACATTGATTTCTGACGGTATATCTTTTTATGAATGGTAAAAGCAGGATATCCGGAATAACCGGAAATGACCTTTGCAGCACGGCCTGTAGGTGCCAAAAGAATTGTTTTCTGTTTTAATTCAATTAATGCCCTGACTAAAGCACTAATTACGGAAGTCTTTCCAGTTCCGGCATAACCTTTCAATAAAAATAATTTTTCCTTATCAGTGGACATCAGAAAACTTCCTAAAGCATCCAGCAAAAGAATTTGCTGTTCGTTGGGTTCAAACGGAAGTTGTGCCTGTATGCGGGATGTTATGAAATTCTGTAACATAATGCAAAGGTAATCATAAGCATTTAATAATTAATAATGAACAATTAATAATTGAGGATTGTATTATTAGACAAATAAAACTTTATTTTTGTACTTCATTTTCGTTGAACTGTTTCAATTCATATTATTCGTATTGAATTTGTAAATTCGTAACTTATGAAAAATATAATCCTAATTTGTATGACAAGTATTCTGATGGCCTGTGGTGCTGAAAAGCCGGCAACTCCAAAAATTGAGAATTTCAAGTATTCGGTCGATAAATTTGCCGATATTGAAATATTACGTTACCGTGTTCCTGATTTTGAAAAATTGAGCCTGAAACAAAAAGAACTGGTGTATTATTTAAATCAGGCTGCTCTGGAAGGAAGAGATATTTTTTATGATCAAAATAACAAACATAATTTATGTGTCCGACGGACCCTGGAAGCGGTTTATCTGAATTACAAGGGCGACAGGAAATCAAAAGATTTCGAACATTTGACTACCTACCTCAAACGCGTATGGATGGGCAATGGCATTCATCACCATTATTCCGAGGATAAATTTGTTCCTGAATTCTCACACACTTATTTTAGTAAAGTTGTAAAAACTATTGATCCTATCAAATTACCGCTTTCAAAAGATGAAACGGTGGAAATGCTTATTGCCAAATTAACATCTGTTCTATTTGATCCGAAAGTCTATCCGAAACGTACCAATCAGGCGGAAGGAGTTGATTTAATAAAAACTTCTGCCAATAATTATTATGAGAATGTATCTCAGCCGGAAGTGGAGGCTTTTTATGGCAAGATGAAAAACCCGAATGACAGTACCCCTGTATCCTATGGTTTGAACAGCAAGCTGGTGAAAAAAAATGGTATTCTGGTAGAAGAAACTTATAAAATCGGTGGCCTTTACAGTGCTGCCATCACACGAATTGTGGGTTGGTTGGAAAAAGCAGCCAAGGTCGCCGAAAATGATAAACAGCTCGATGTGATTAGTTCACTTATAGAATTTTATCGCACCGGTGATTTAAAAAAATATGATGAATACTCTATTAACTGGGTGGAAGATCTTAATTCACAGGTTGATTTCGTGAATGGTTTTACTGAAACGTACGGTGATCCCCTTGGGATGAAAGCAAGTTGGGAATCAATTGTCAATTTTAAAAACATTGAAGCAACTAAACGAACTGAAATCATAAGTGCCAATGCACAGTGGTTTGAAGATCATTCACCGGTGGATAAACGATTTAAAAAGGAAACTGTCAGGGGAGTTACTGCCAAAGTAATTACGGCAACCATGTTGGGTGGCGATTGTTATCCATCAACGCCAATTGGTGTTAACCTTCCAAATTCCAATTGGATACGTCATGAACATGGTTCAAAATCAGTAACCATTGAAAATATCACCGAAGCCTACGATCAGGCATCCCTGGGTAATGGATTTACAGAAGAATTTATGTGGAGTGCAGTAGAAAAAAAACGTGCAAAAGACTTTGCATCAATCACAAATAACTTACATACCGATCTTCATGAATGCCTGGGACATGGTTCAGGCAAATTGCTTCCGGGTGTTGATCCTGATGCATTAAAAGCCTATGGTTCCACCATTGAAGAAGCAAGGGCTGATCTTTTCGGTTTGTATTATATGGGTGATCCCAGAATGACTGAGTTAGGGCTGTTACCGGATAAAGATGCCTATAAAGCGGAGTATTATTCTTTCATCATGAATGGATTGCTGACTCAACTAACCCGTATACAACCCGGCAAAAACATTGAAGAGGCTCATATGCGCAACAGGCAGTTAATTGCTTCGTGGGTATACGAAAAAGGGAAAGTGGATAAAGTAATAGAATTGGCAGACCGTAAAGGTAAAACCTTTGTTGTTATCAACAACTATGAAAAACTACGTACTTTGTTTGGTAATTTACTGGCGGAAATACAACGTATTAAATCAACAGGCGACTTCAAGGCTGGTAAAGGATTAGTTGAAAAATACGGGGTTATTGTAAATCAAAAACGTCATGATGAAATATTAAAACGTTATCAGAAACTTCATTTAGCCCCATATCGGGGATTTGTAAATCCGGTTTACACATTAGTCAAAAATGCTGGTGGAGTAATAACAGACGTATCGGTATCTTATCATGAAGGCTATCTGGATCAACATTTGAGATATTCAAAGGATTATTCAAGCCTGCCAACATATAATTAAAATAACGGAAATTAAAAAGCGAGGTTATCTCCTGAAGAGATAGCCTCGTTAATTTTATTGTTCCGTATATTCAAAAGGTCGACTATAATTTTTCTCATTTTGTCAACTAATGGCTTATTATCATCAGAATGAATAACATAGTCAGCCCTGAATAATTTTTCTTCTTCGGGCATTTGATGAGACATACGAGCCCGTACATGCTCTGAAGTGATTCCATCCCGTTTCACTACACGTTCAATTCTCACTGCTTCTTCAGCAGTAATTAAAATAACTTTATCAACTAATTTATTAAATCCACTTTCATACAATATAGCAGACTCAATAAAAAGCATCTTTTTGGGATACCTGTTCATAACCCAATTGTTGAAATCTTCCATCACCAACGGATGAACAATAGCATTTAATTTTGTTAGTAATTCAGGTTTGCCAAATACCAGTTTTCCTAATGCTGGCCTGTTAAGACCTTGTTCATTGTAAATATCTTTTCCGAACATTTCAACCATCTTTCTTTTCATGGCAGAATGTTCGTTTTGCAGCCTTCTAGCTTCTAAATCAGTATCATACACTGAATAACCTTCAGCACGTAACAAATGAGACAGTGTTGATTTTCCACTGCCAATTCCACCGGTTATCCCTATGATCAAAGGTTTATGCATTCAATGTAATGTATAAAAAGTTATAAATTAGAAAAATATTATGCTTTCTTACAAATGAAACAATTAAAGTCTTTCATCGGTTCAGTCAGATCTCAAAATTAGTATTTTTTGTGGTTTTAAAAACCTAAACTAAATCCGGCAGTAATAGTAGTCTTTTTGCCCTGAAGATAGGCCGGAGTAAATAAATCGAGATACCCTTGTGCTGTTTCACGATTTTCTCCGGCAATAGGTGTGGAGTTCAGATTATATCCCCGGATATTTGAAAATGCAACATTTAAAATGGCATATGCATTATTCATAAACTCGTATTGCGCCATAAATCCAACGGTTTGATTACTCCATGTAATTTCACCTAAAGAAGGTTGGGTAATAATATTATCAATTGCATGGCGATCGTAAATATATTCATTTCCATGTTTTGCATCCATATACGAAAGATTCAAATCCAATCCACGGATCGGTTTATAACGAAGGGCTATATAGATTTCCTGAGAATTATCACCCAGATAACTTCCAAGGTTGTACCCGTTTGAAGCCCAAGTAAGAGCTGGTATAGAATGTTTATAATTAATGATGTTTGTATAGGTATATTCTCCGATCAGGGATAAATTATCAACGGGTAAATTGCTAAGATTGGCTCCAATCTTTATTGAAAGAGGATTTTTTTCTTTACTACCCGGTAAAAAACGGTTCCAGCTGATTTCATCCGCATAAATAGAAGTAAAAAGATGCAAATGCCTGATATTTCTCGAACTGATATTCATGAAAATTTGTGAATTCTGATTTTCAATTCCCAGTCCCTTTGTCAGGGTATGATCCATCGATTTATAAAAAGCAACAGGTATAAAATATGCAGGTTGAACATTCTCTTCAGCATAAATAATTGAATTCCCGAAGGAGATATTCAGGTTCCTGAGAGGGGTAAAAGTAAACATGTTGGCAGCAATAAATTTATTTGACATACGGTAATTCTTAGAACCCATGTTGTCAACATAGTACTTTGTCGAATCAAGTATATTTGAAACCAACCAGCCATGAAAATACTGCATCTCAAACCACTTCACAGGCTTCAAATGCAATGTCAACATGGGGAAGGAAGGTGATCTGCCGGAAAGGATATTCGAACCGTGGTAATTATCTCCCCATATCACATTGTCTTTTACCAAACCAACCGAACCCCATTTCCATGAATATTTTATACCTCCTCTTGAATCACTGAAATCACCTCCTGCGGATGACTCTTTATATTCATAACCCGAATAATCATTCAAATAAGTTGGACGGGCAAGTAAAGGTCCGACCACTGATAAATCACGTAAAGATCCATAGACACTCAAATGTTTTCCCATCATAGTCTGAAAATCGGCACCATACCATCGATTTATCATGGTTCCATTTGAATTAGAGGATATGTTTACTCCAAAAAGAGGTGTAATCCTTGCTCGAAACAAAGTATCACGATAATAAAATCCGGGGTTGATACATGCTAATGAAAGTTGATCATTCCTTGTAATACTAAGTTTAGTTGTGGGAAGTTTATCCAGTTCAATAGCAAATTCATTCAGAAAAAATGTCAGATCAGCCCGTTGTCTCCGATTCAGTTGATTTAAATGTACATTAGCTACAATCAGTTTTTCAGCTATAAACATCCTTGAATAAGGTTTTACAACCGAATTCAGTTCGATAATACCATCAATTGCCAATTCATCTAAATAATCGTAGATACGTGTATATGAAATATGCTCAGGAATATCCTGAGCATAACATGTAATCATAGCAAAAGCAAACAGAAACGAAAGAAATATCTTCTTCATTATTTTTTAATTTTTTGTACTTCTGAAATCAAATAACTTAAATTGATAAATTAATATTAGCCCGGTTTATCATTCAGTAATATTTAATTTGTCCTTGTTCTTTTATCTTTTGGCTTTAGTGCTGGTTCTTTTGTCCTGGTTCTTATTTTAAATACATAATACTGGCTGATGAAGCTTCGACAACAAAAGTAGTCTTTTCAACAAGTGCAATACCACTTAAATTGATTTGTCCATCATGGCAAACAAGGTTCCACTCTCCTTCTGGTATTTCAACCCGTACCGGTTTTCTGTTTCCATTATATATTACCAGAATATCTTTCCACACTTCATCATTGACGTGATTCGAGAGCAAGTAAGCAATAACATTTGGAGTTTTCAAATTAATGAATTTCAAATGCTGTTGAACCATTTCCTGAGTAGGCATTCGGAATGCCGAATGTGCTTTCCGTAAAGCAATCAATCCTTTGTAATAAGTAAAAATGTCTTTATTCGCTGTCTTGAAATTCCAGTCCAGTTGATTCACTGAATCAGGTGATTGATAGGTATTATGGATGCCTTTTTTGTTGCGGTATAATTCTTCACCTGCATACATGAATGGAACCCCCTGTGACGTAAATACAATCGTTTGTGCCAGTTTATTAAAACGTATAAGTTCTTCATCCGTTGCATTCTCTGGTTTCGAAGATTTCAATTTATCAACCAGGCACATATCATCATGGCAGGATACATAATTAATAATTTGTGTCGGATTATTTACATAAGGCTCTTTTGAATATAGTAATTTAGAATAATCTATGCTATCATGTTGAGTTGCCCCAACAATTCCGAATTTTACACTTTCTTCCAGGGAATCAATTCCCGAAACAAATCCCGGTATCTGAGCATGCATCCAACTTCCTTTAAGGGCATCGCGGATATCATCGCTAAAAACTGCTATATTCTCAAGCTCTTTAGCATTTTTCTTTACAGCCCTTTTTTCTTCTGCTAAAGGTGAGCCTGCGGCTGTCCAACCTTCCCCATACATAAATATGGTAGGATCAATCTTGTCAAGGGCATACCGGATGGCATTCATTGTTTCAATATCATGAATCCCCATTAAATCAAACCGGAAACCATCAACATGATATTCGGTTGCCCAATACACAACCGACTCAACCATAAATTTTCGCATCATAGCCCGTTCGGATGCCGTTTCATTTCCACAACCGGACGCATTCGACCAGGTACTATCTGCATTTAAACGATAAAAATAACCTGGTGCCAATAAATTAAGATGCGAATTCTTACCTGCAGCAGTGTGATTGTAGACCACATCCATAATAACCCTGATTCCTGATTGATGAAGTGATTGAACCATTTGTTTAAATTCCCGGATACGAGTCACCGGATTATAGGGATTGGTTGAATAGCTGCCCTCAGGAACATTATAATTCACAGGGTCATAACCCCAGTTATATTTATTCTCATTCAATTTTGTTTCATCAATGGATGCAAAATCAAAAACCGGTAATAAATGAACATGTGATATCCCCAATTCCTTTAAATGATCAATTCCTGTTGATTCTCCTGCTGAATTCTTTGTACCGCGTTCGGTAAAAGCCAGAAATTTTCCTTTGTATTTCATTCCTGAATTTTTAGATACTGAAAAATCCCGTACATGTACTTCATACAACGTTATATCCGTATAGTTTTTTAGTGGTGGACGGACATCATTCTCCCATCCGGCTGGAATAGTCTCGGCGAAATCAATAATAGCGGCTCGTTTTCCATTTACTCCCGTTGCTTTTACCCACATACCAGGAGTCTCTTCCATCCACTTTTCATTCACCTTTATTTGAAAAGTATAAAATTTACCTTTCAGATTCTCATTTAGTGCAAGCGTCCAGGTACCTTTATCCGAGCGTTTCATATCCAATGTTTGATAAGCACCCCCCTCGCTCCCTTTATCGTAAAGCAATAACTTAACTTCAGCTGCAGTCGGAGACCATACCCTGAATTTAGATACCTCAGGCGAATATGTCAGTTCCAGATCAGAGCCTTCATAAACAGGGTATTCATCAAAAGTTGTATAATGAGGGGTTGAGCTACAACCACTTAATATTCCGGTGATCAGTAACATAAATAAAAAATATTTTTTCATGATTGAATTGGGTGAATTGCTTTTCAATGCAAAAAATAAAATAACTGCTGGTTGTATTAAAATGATGAATGAAATCTTCGACTATTTTTTATTTTTGTTGAATACCATCCCTCTTTAAGATGGCATCAATAGTTGGTTCCTGACCACGGAAGCGCTTGTAAAGAATCATTGGATGTTCTGTACCTCCCTTTATCAATATATTCTGACGAAATGAACCGGCAGTTTTCTTGTCGAAGATTCCGTTCTTTGAAAACACTGAAAAGGCATCAGCATCCAACACTTCGGCCCATTTGTAGCTGTAATACCCGGCAGCATATCCTCCTGAAAATATATGACTGAAGGTTGGACTCATGGAAGTATTCGGTACCATTGGCAGGATCTGTGTTGAAGCCATCGCTTCTTTTTCGTAGGCAATTACATCTCCATCAAATGGTTTCTCAATGGTATGCCATGACATATCCAGGTAACAGAAACTCAGTTGTCTTAAGCAGAAATAGGCATTGTTGTAGTTTTCCGATGCTTTGATCTTTTGAATCAATTCTGCCGGTATTTTTTCACCAGTTTGGTAATGTTTTGCAAAACCATCTAAAAATTCCTTTTCTGAAGCCCAGTTTTCCATAATTTGTGATGGTAATTCAACAAAGTCACGGTAAACATTAGTCCCTGAAAGTGACTCATAAGTACATCTTGTGAGCATACCATGCAACGAATGACCAAATTCATGTAAGAATGTTTTTAATTCATCGTAAGTCAATAGGGCAGGTTTTGTATCGGTCGGACGGGTAAAATTCATTACCACCGTTACCTGAGGACGATTATCTGTTTTGCCAGTCATACTTTGTGCCTTAAAATCATTCATCCATGCACCGGCTCGTTTCCCATCACGTGGATGAAAATCAGTATACAGTACAGCAAGGAATTTACCGTTCTCGTCAGTAACATCATAAGCATCCACTTCCGGATTGTACACCGGGATCTTGCTGTTTTTCTTAAATTTAATTCCATATAACCGCGTTGCAAGACCAAAAACTCCTTTCTTCACATTTTCCAGTTCGAAATAGGGTTTCAGCATTTCATCATTCACCGAATATTTTTCATCTTTTAATTTTTCAGAATAGTATGACCAATCCCAGGGTTGTATCTTGAAATAGGCACCATGCAGATTACCATAGTTTTGAACCTCTGCATATTCTTTTTCAGCTTCAGGTTTATAAGCTGTCAGCAATTTATCTAATAAATCAAACACTTTTGTTTTATTTTCTGCCATACGATCTATAAGTTTATAATCAGCATATGATTTATAACCTAATAAATTAGCTAATTTTAATCGCGCATTGGCTATTTTTTTGACATTTTCACGGTTATCAAATTCGCCACCCAACATACATTTTGATGTGTTGGCCATATAAAGCTCGCGTCGTAAATCGCGGTTATCAGCATATTTCATAAACGGAACATAGCATGTTGCCTTTAAATTAAGCAACCAACCTTCTTTTCCTCCCTTTTTTGCATTCGAAGCAAGCATACCCATAAAATCTGCCGGTAAACCGGAAAGTAATGATTTGTCCGATATCAGTAACGTGAAATTATTGGTTTCTTTCAATACATTTTGACCATACTGAAGAGTCAGCATATTTAAATTTTTTGTCAATTCACGGTATATTGCTTTATCTGCATCGGAGAGATTTGCACCATTTTTAGTAAACCCTTCATATGTTTCTTTCAAAAGCATTTGTTGTTCCGGAGTTAATGTAAGTTTATCCTTTTGAGCATAAACAGCTTTAACCCTGGCAAAAAGGGCCGGATTCAACCTGATAGAATTTGAATGTTCTGTAACCAGTGGTGAAATCTTTTCAGCAATTTTTTGTAATTCATCGGTTGTTTCTGAACCCAGTAAATTATAAAATGGAGAACTGACCTTTGTCAACAGCGATCCCGAATGTTCTAAGGCAACAATGGTATTTTCAAATGTGGGAACCTGAGGATTCTGAATAATATTTTCAATTTCTGTCGTATGTTGCTTCATAGCTTCCTCAAAGGCAGGAAAATAATGTTCAGTTTTAATTTCATTGAAAGGAATGGTTTGATGCGGGGTAGTGTATGTTTCGAAAAACGGGTTACCTGCCATAGCTGTTAAGGCTACTGCTAAAGTTGACATAAGCAAAGTAATTTTTTTTTGGCTCATTTAAGTAAATAATAAATATATATTTTTATTCAATAATTTAATTAGCAATATTTAATCTTTTACATCCATTCTTGCAGAAATCTTCTGTAAGGTCTATTTCTTGATTAATTTCTGAATCATTTGCTCATCAGGTGTAGTTGCATAAAGAATGTATACCCCTTTAGGGAATTCGCTGATATCTATTACTCCTGATTGGAATGAAAGTTCTTCCTGTTTCAAAACCTGTCCGTTTAGGTTAGTTACTTTCCATGACTTGATATTATATTTCTCAGTATTCATATAATAAATTCCTTCTGAAGGATTTGGATATACAGGAATCAATTTTATGATATTATTTTCGACCGGAGTATAAAACTCTGTTTCAGTGACGGGTATATAACTAAGTTTTAAGCTCCTTCCTTTTTGAACGGTTTGTTCATTATTGAACATATACGGAATGTAAGATGTTGTCAAATCTCCTGTTATTCCACCCCAGAATTCATACCTTGAATCAATGTCATTCGCTTTATTTATGGCGAAATTAGAGTAATTTATTGAAACAAGTCCTCTCCAATCGTTGTAAATTGGTTTTAAGAGCGTTTTTTTTAATAATTTATTCGAAGTGTCATATTCGTAATCGTAACGAATATCATTTTTCCAGAACATATTACTCCAGTGCTGATAAGTTTCAGATATTACATCATTATTTCCGTTATATTGATAATCTATTCGTTGTGTATTTTCCCAACTAGAAGTACCCGACAACCATTTTTTGTTTCGAATGGATTCAATTGAATTGGAATTTGACAGATAAAACCAGTTAATTAGTTCTGAATTAAGCCAGTCACTTCCAGTCATACCCTGTAATAATTCTGATTGTAGTGAACCATCTGAATTATAGTTGAATGTTGAAAGCAGTTGATTCTGAATATTTCCGGATTGAAATACTGTAGTTTTTAGCGAATCTGTCTTTCCACTATCCGTATAACTCATATCATTTTCAATGGCTAATAACCATGAATTAGATTGTCTGCCGAATTCTTTTTTTGAAGTTAATATTAAGCCAGTATTATACTGAAATTCAACTTTCTTAAATAATGATGCTATTCCATTGTTGTAAATGTTATGTGTTTCTAAAACCAACAAATTATTATTATACTCATAATCAATAGTATAAGTTATTATCCAGGTATTTTCGTACCATATTTGTTCCCGGTAAGTAATACAATTATCACCAGAATAAATCCATTCATTGAGTGATTTCCGAATCCAGGTACTATCTTGTAGAAAATATTTCATTTCCAGTACTTTTTTACCTTGATTATCATACAAATACAAATAACGGAAAGATGAATCGTTATCGATTACCTTAATTTCAGTAACCAGTGGACTATCATTAACCGATAAAGCTTTGTGCGGCAAAAAAACCGTAAACAATAGAATTAAAAACAAGGGTCTGATCAGATGTTTCATTCAGGAAAACAGATATTATAAATTTTTTCAAAAATACATATAATAATCCATTTGTACAACAGTATTTTTATCTTTTTAAGCCTGTTAATTTTGTATTTTAAATAGATTCCGGTTATTAAGTATTTTCATTTTAAACAAATATCATCCTACTGACTTTTAAGGAGAACTGTTCCTGAATCAAAAAAATCCATTCAATTATTTGTACTATGAAATCCAGATACTTACGAATTATATTTTCACCAAATGAGACTTTTAAACAGTTGATAAATTGTCAGGATTTGAGAATTTAAAACCCGGATAAAAAAAAACTAAATCCTGTTTTTGGAATCATTAAAAAAGTATATTTGCAAGTTATGTATCCTGAAATGAAAAAAGCACTGCAGGATTTTTCTGCAGTGCTTTATAGTTATAAAATCAGTTATCGTGTAAATTTGATATACCGTGGTTCAGTTGGCACATAATCCTCTTTATCCCAAAGCGAACTTGTAATCATCAAGTCGGCACTATACCGGTTACAGGCAATCGGAACATTATGTACCCGACATTGCCTTAACAACATTTGAATATCAGCTTCGTGAGGTTGCGGATTTAAATCATCGATCAAAAATACTGCCAGATTGACTTGTTTTTTTACTACCAGGGCTGCTATTTCAGCATCACCACCCATTGGCCCTGAATTCATACAGGTAATGTCCACTTCAACCCCTTTCTCTTCAAGTGCATTTTGAATTAATTTGCCGGTAGTTCCGGTACAAATCAATTTATGTTTCGATAACATGTCTGCATTAAAGACAGCCCAATCTACCATATCAGCTTTTCTGTTGTCGTGTGCAACCAAAGCGATAGTTAATTGTTTATTCATATGTTTTATATTATGATTGTTCATTCTACAAAGTTAAGTATTATTCTGTTGAAACTATGAAAAGTTGAAAAAGTTCATGAAAAAATAACATCCAGGTTGCTTCTTTTGGAATTTTTAGTTACTTTTGCTTCAATACACTCAAAAAATATGGTTAAAAAAATTAGTCTACTGTTCTGTTTTTTAATATATCTGTCAAGCATTCAAGCTCAGCATCTAAAACGTGAAATGCGTGCCGTTTGGGTGGCAACTGTTGCAAACATCGACTGGCCCAGCCAACGTAAACTGACTTCAAAAGCACAACGCGATGAAATGAGACAACTGTTGGATCAATTTGCCAAAAATAATATCAATGCCATTGTACTGCAAATACGCCCTACCGCTGATGCTTTTTATCCTTCCACTCTTGAACCCTGGTCGAATTGGCTTACAGGTAAACAGGGCGACAGGCCAAATCCTTATTATGATCCCCTGCAATTCATCATCGAGGAAGCACATAAACGATGTATTGAAGTACATGTGTGGTTAAATCCTTACAGGGTAACGAATTCCGATAATACAAACATTTTAAGCAAGGACCATCTGTTTTATAAAAACAGGGATTTATTTCTCAAATACGGAGGAAAGACATACTTTGATCCCGGACTGGATGAAACAAGGGCCTTTTTAAACAGGGTGGTGGAAGATGTTGTTGAGCGGTATGATATTGATGCCATTCATTTCGATGATTACTTCTATCCATACAAAGTTGCCAATGAAGAATTTCCGGATGAAGCAACATTTCGCAAATATCCACGTGGATATGCCTCCAATCAAAAGGATGACTGGCGACGAAACAATGTGAACATGGTTATTGCTGAATTGCAAAAGACTATTAAATCGGCCAAGCCATGGGTTGAATTTGGCATATCACCATTCGGAGTTTGGCGGAATAATACTGTGGACCCTAAAGGATCGGCTACTCGTGCCGGAGTTCAAAATTACGACGATTTATATGCAGATATCCTGAAGTGGTTAAGAGAAGGTACCATTGATTACGTAGCTCCTCAGCTATACTGGGAAATTGGGAAAAAAGTAGCCGATTATGAAATATTGGCCAAATGGTGGAGTGAAAACTCATATGGTAAAAATCTTTATGCTGGTCTTTTTAATTCCCAGTTAGGGTCAGCGGATGCAAATCAGGCCTGGCGAAAAGGAAATGAACTGGTACGACAGTTAAACATGAACAAACGGTTTCCACAAATTGACGGAGCTATTTTTTACAGTGCCAAAGCATTTGTCAAGAACAAACTAGGACTCAATGACAGCCTTCAAAACAACTTTTATAAATACCCTGCTATTTGTCCTGTTAACCGCAATATTCTGGGTGAAGCATCTGCACAACCGCAAAACATTCATGTTCTGAGGGATGGCAAGGAATCCTACCTGATATGGGATGAAATCAATGAAGAAGGAGGTTGTCAAACAGCCTATTATGTAGTGTATGCATTTAAAGGTAAAAAAGTCGGTGATATGAACGACCCTGCCAATATCATAGCCCGGACAAGAGATAATTGCATTAATTTACGCGAATTAAACCGAAAATTCAGGGGACGTTATGCCTTTGTGGTAACCAGTGTTAACCGGTATAAACACGAGAGTGTACCAACTCAGGGAGTGACCAGGAGAATGTAATGATGTGATGATATGATGATGTGATGATGTGTTGATGTGATAATGTGATAATGAAATAGGGATCCCTGCAACTTAAATTGTTGTGGGGATTTTTTTGTTATTCAAATGCCTGTTTATATCGCCGTTTTTATTCAAAAAAATCCCCGTCACAATATGTAACGGGGATTTATCTATAAACTGTAAACTATAAACTGCAAACTGTTTATCAGCTTTTCAACGCGATGGTTGGTTTTACAATTTTAGCGATAATAAGTTGGGTTTCTGGTTCCAGGTCCATCAGGATAGTATCTCCTTCCAACAATTCTCCTCCCAGTACTACATCGGCAAGACTATCTTCCAGGTATTTTTGAATAGCACGTTTCAATGGACGAGCTCCAAACTGTACATCATATCCTTTGTCGGCAATATAATCTTTAGCTGCCTGTGTAAGTTCCAGGTTATAACCCATGGTGGTTACACGGCCAAACAATCCTTTTAATTCCAGGTCAATAATCAACGATATAGAAGCCCTGCTCAATTGTTCGAACATGATCACATCATCCACACGATTTAAGAATTCGGGTGCAAAAGTACGGTTCAACGCTTTTTGAATAACCCCTCTTGAAAATTCAGAATCGTTTTCCTTCGTAGAAGGTGTACTAAATCCGACTCCTTTTCCAAAGTCTTTCAACTGACGTGTTCCGATATTGGAGGTCATGATGATAATGGTATTCTTAAAATCAATTCTTCGTCCTAAACTATCGGTTAACCGTCCTTCATCCATCACCTGAAGCAACAGGTTAAAAACATCAGGATGGGCCTTTTCAATTTCATCGAGTAAAATAATAGAGTATGGTTTCCGGCGTACTTTTTCGGTTAATTGTCCGCCTTCTTCATAGCCGACATATCCCGGAGGAGCACCGATTAACCGGGATACACTGAATTTTTCCATGTATTCGCTCATATCTACCCTGATTAATGCATCTGAACTGTCAAACATAAATTCGGCAAGCATTTTTGCCAGGTGGGTTTTACCAACACCTGTTGGTCCAAGGAATATAAACGATCCAATTGGTTTACTCGGATCTTTTAATCCGATACGGTTTCGTTGAATTGCTTTTACTATCTTATTAACAGCTTCATCCTGTCCGATTATTTTTTGTTGCAGCCATTCCTTCATTTGACGAAGTTTAAGTCCTTCAGCCTGGGCAATTCGTTGTACCGGTATACCCGACATCATGGCAACTACTTCAGCTACCTGTTCTTCGTCCACCGTTTCGGGATGTAGCTGTGCTTCATCTTCCCAACGTTTTACTGCATCTTCCAGTTGATATTGCAATTGTTTCTCCTGATCGCGTATTGGTCCGGCAAGTTCGTATTTTTGTTCCGAGAGCACTTTCAACTTATCTTTGCGCAGGTCTTCAATTTTCTTTTCAAGTTCTTCAATTTCAGCCGGAACCGAGACAGTTCCAATGTGAACCCTCGAACCTGATTCATCCAATGCATCAATGGCCTTATCCGGAAAACAGCGATCGGTTATATATCGTTCTGTCAGGCGAACACATGCCTTAATGGCATCGGGAGTATACCGGACATTGTGATGATATTCATACCGGTCCTGTATATTTTCCAGAATCAGCAATGTTTCCTCTGCAGTGGTCGGGTCGACCATTACTTTTTGGAAACGACGTTCCAGAGCTCCATCTTTTTCAATGCTTTGACGGTATTCATCGAGAGTTGTAGCTCCAACACACTGAATTTCTCCACGTGCCAATGCCGGTTTGAGCATATTAGCAGCATCGAGCGAACCTGGTGCACCACCTGCTCCCACGATCGTATGAATTTCATCAATAAACAGAATGACATCCGGATTTTTAGACAATTCATTTAAAATGGCTTTAATCCGTTCTTCAAACTGACCACGGTATTTTGTACCCGCTACAATGGAGGCCATATCCAGGGAGACAACCCGTTTATCGAAAAGTACCCGTGATACCCTGCGTTGAATGATTCTTAATGCCAGCCCTTCGACAATTGCCGACTTACCAACACCCGGATCACCAATCAACACGGGATTATTTTTCTTACGACGGCTTAGTATCTGTGCAAGCCTTTCAATTTCACGGTTTCGTCCGATAATCGGATCCAGCCTGTTTTCAAGTGCTGCCTTTGTAATATCTGTTCCAAAAGTATCCAGAGCAGGAGTATCACTTTGTTTTGTACCTGATGAAGATTGATTTGGTTTCTTTTTATTCCTTGGATCTTCATCTTCATCTTCATCATCCTGGAAACTCGACCCCATTTGAAAATCTTTTGGTTCTTCAATATAGGCTTTAGCCTGATCGTATGTCAAATGTTCAGCCAGTAATACATCACCGGCCAGATTGTTTTTTTCTTTCAGGATAGCCAACAACAGGTGTTCAGTATCAGCAGTTTCTGCTGATAACGAGCGGGTTTCAAGCTCCATGATTTTTTTAATTCGTTCCGTGCTTTTTAAATTCGGAATTTCTGATCCACTGGGATCTAAGTCAGTACGAATCTGACTTTCGATAATTTGTTTGATTTTCAACAAATTAACATGCGATACATTTAAAATGTCAATCGCTTTTCCGTTCCCGTTCCGTAAGATGCCCAACAACAAATGTTCAGGACCCACGTAATTGTTGCCTAAACGTTCAGCTTCTTGTGAGCTATAGAGTAGCACATTGTGCAATTGTTCCGAATAGTTGACTGTCATACATTTGGTTCTCCTAAATGATTAGTTTACAAAAATAGTAAATAATGAGTAAATTCGATGGATTAATTAAATATTTATAATACGTTTACTTAAGTTTCAGGTCAATTTTAAATTCCTGCTCATAAGTTGTGCCAAACTACATTCAAAAACAGTACCGAAACTTAAAAACAATACTAACCGGCAATTTTGGCAGTAAAATCATGCTTTAAAATGAAATTTTTATACAGTTTAGTTTAATTTAATAGGTTACTCAATTACTTTATTCGTCATAGGTATCAATTTATCCCTAAATAAATTCTACAACTTATTACTTTTTTCGTAGATTTGCGGACTAAAAATCATTTTGCCCATTTTTATTAAAAAACTTTCTTTTATTATACAAACACCTTTAAATACAAATAGTTTATGACTGAAAAAGTTTCTTCTTCACTTAGGGAATCATCTACTGCTCGCTGGGTAGTATTAATACTGGTATCTTTTACCATGATGTGCATGTACTATCTGACAGACGCCATGGCACCATTACAGCAACAATTACAAAGCAACTTACATTGGTCTGCAACAGATTACGGGTTTTTTACCAGTGGATATGGTTGGTTTAATGTTTTTCTTCTGATGCTCGTTTTTAGTGGAATTATACTTGATAAACTGGGTACACGCTTTACAGGAATACTGGCTATATTTATCATGCTGGTGGGTGCCGGTGTTAAATACTGGGCTATTTCAGGACATTTTGCCGGATTAAACGGAATAAATATCTTTTCATTGCAAATTCTTAGTGCAACTCCTACCTCCGCAATTATTGCCGGATTAGGTTTTGGTATTTTTGGTGTTGGTTGTGAAATGTTTGGTATTGCTGCCAATAAAGCAGTAGTCAGATGGTTTAGAGGGAAAGAAATGGCTTTAGCCATTGGATTAAATACTTCTACCGGACGTATTGGTACTGCCCTGGCCATGTTTACACCACTTCCATTGTACAATCTGACTAAAAATGTCAGTGCTCCAATACTATTATCAGTTCTCTTATTATGTATCGGGTTATTGGTATTTATATTTTTTGCAGTGTTGGACAAACGACTGGATAAGGAAGAAGCTGACGCCGGTATTTCAAAAGATGAAGAATTCAAAGTTTCGGATATTCGCGATATAGCCCAAAACCGTGCTTTTTGGTACATTGCCATTCTATGTGTATTGTTTTATTCTGCAGTTTTCCCGTTTATTAAATTTGCAACCAATCTGATTGTTCAGAAATACACTGTTCCCGACTTATTCGCAGGTTACATTCCGGCATTATTACCTTTTAGTGCCTTATTATTAACGCCACTTTTCGGTGGCATCTCTGATAAAAAAGGAAAAGCAGCTTCCATCATGATACTGGGTTCAATATTACTTGTTTGCGTGCATTTATTATTTTCAATCCCATCACTGAACAGCTTTCCAATTGCAATCGGATTAGTGATCTTATTAGGAATTGCATTCTCCCTGGTACCTTCAGCCATGTGGCCTTCAGTTGCAAAAATTATTCCACACAGTAAACTCGGAACGGCCTATGCCATGATCTTTTGGGTACAAAATATCGGATTAATGCTGGTACCTTTATTAATAGGTTTTGTATTGGATAAATATTGTATCACCGGTACAATTACTAAAATTGTGGATGGGAAAGTTCAACATCTCACGCAATACAATTATACGATTCCCATGTTGATTTTTGCCTGCTTTGGATTTGTTGCCATCATTTTTGCATATTTGTTGAAAGCAGAAGACAAAAAGAAAGGTTACGGTCTTGAAAAGCCGAATGTTCAAGAATAATTTTTAATTGAATTTGATTTTATAAAAGGGACATGCCGAGGCATGTTCTTTTTTTTTGAACAACAACCAAAATTAATTGTTTTCTTATTCAAAAAAAAAGAAGTATTTTAGCATTTCAATTAGCACAGAAAAAATAAAGAACAAACAATATGGAAAACAATACGTTACTAACTGAAGTGCTTGCAAAAGCGCAAACATGGCTTGATGGTAATTACAACGAAGAAACAAAATCCGATATCCATCGAATGATGGATGCTGAGGATAAAAGTGAATTAATTGAGTCATTCTACCGCGACCTTGAATTTGGTACCGGGGGTTTACGTGGTATCATGGGTGCCGGTACCAACCGGATGAATATCTATACCGTAGGTGCTGCAACCCAGGGATTAAGCAACTACCTGAAAGCTCAATTTCCAAACGTTCCTCAGATCAGTGTTGTGATAGGTCATGATTGCCGAAATAACAGCCGGTTGTTTGCCGAAATATCCGCTAACATTTTCTCTGCCAACGGTATTAAGGTGTATTTATTTGAGGACCTCCGCCCTACCCCCGAAGCTTCTTTCGCCATTCGTCAACTCGGATGCCAGAGTGGCATTATCCTCACTGCTTCACACAACCCGAAAGAATACAACGGATACAAAGCCTATTGGGAAGATGGTGCCCAAATGATTGCACCTCATGATGAAAATGTGATTACAGAAGTAAACAAAATTGCCAGTGTCGATCATATCAGGTTCAATGGTAATCCGGCATTGATTGAAATCATTGGAGAAGAAATTGATAAGGCATTTATCGAAAATATTAAAAAATTATCTCTTTCACCCGATTCGATTAAAAGAAACAGCAATCTGAAAATCGTTTATACACCTATTCATGGAACCGGAGTAAAATTGATTCCGCGTGCTTTGAAAGAATATGGTTTTACCAATGTCATTCATGTCCCTGAACAGGATGTGGTTAGTGGTAACTTCCCAACCGTTGTATCACCTAACCCCGAAGAACCTGCTGCGTTGGATATGGCGGTAAAAAAAGCCATTGAAGTCGATGCCGATATTGTTATGGCTTCCGATCCCGATGCTGACCGTCTGGGTGTGGCTTTGAAAAACGACAAAGGCGAATGGATTCTGGTGAACGGGAATCAAACAGCACTTCTTTTCATCTACTACCTGATTCGTCGTTGGAAGGAACTTGGTAAACTAACCGGTAATCAATATATCGTAAAAACCATTGTAACAACCGAAATCATTAAACAAATAGCCGACCGGAACAAAGTGGAAATGTTCGACTGCTTTACCGGATTTAAATGGATTGCCGCTGTGATTCGTGAAAATGAGGGTAAGAAAGAATACATTGGTGGTGGCGAAGAAAGCTATGGTTTCCTTCCTGAAGAATTTGCCCGCGATAAAGATGCCGTTTCTTCCTGTTCAGTAATGGCCGAAATATGTGCCTGGGCCAAAGATAATGGTAAAACCCTGTTCGAATTGTTGCAGGACATTTATGTTGAATACGGATATGGTAAGGAAAAAGGCATATCGGTAGTCCGTAAAGGGAAATCGGGTGCTGAAGAAATCGTTCAGATGATGCAGAATTTCAGTAATAATCCTCCCAAAGAAATTGCCGGTTCGAAAGTCAAAATCATTAAGGATTACGAGTCATTGAAAATGACCAACCTCGATTCGGGTGAAGTGACTGACCTGGTTATGCCTGCTACATCGAACGTATTGCAATACTTTACCGAAGATGGCACCAAAATATCGGTTCGTCCTTCAGGTACAGAACCTAAAATCAAATTCTACATTGAAGTGCGTGGTGTCATGAATTCACGAAAGGACTACGATGCAGCCGATGCAGCTGCCAATAAAAAAATTGATGCTGTACGTGCATCCCTTGGAATCTGATTCCATTAAATGAATAATTTAGTGCTGTTTTATTCTATTCATAATGCCTGAATAAATTGATTTAAAAATATTCATTTTAAATACCCTGATATTCCAAAATTACTTTATCAAAAATATTGGTCCTGATTGTTAATAAAAAACAATCAGGACTTTTTATGTAAAAGATATCTTATTTTTTAGTTTTCATTTCAAACAGCTTTAAAACATTGGATTTTTTCAGTTTTCATTTCATCCTTTTTTGTTAAACTTACTCCAGGTTAAACTATCTCCGACAATTATACACGTATTACTCTAGAAATATTTTTATCCGTCACTTTTTATCAACTTTTTACTTATTTACCACCCGTATAACAGAAACCACATTCATCTAATCTGGGAAGTTTTAACCAGTCTGATTTTTCTTCAAAAAAGAACTTAGGTAGATACTGCGTCTATCCTTTTAGTTTGGTTTGTATCCCATTTTTTGTATTATATTAATTACTTAATCTATTTTATTTGAATATTTCTAAGTTAATTTAACCTATTAATGATATAAGTTATCTGAGATATATCTATAAGTAAACTAAGAGTTAACTAAGAAAATACAAAAAATCGGAAGTAAAGTAAAACAGAAGATAAAGAGAACAATTATATTAATTTACTGATTAAAATGAAAAATATTCGAATTGATGAATTTTAATCAATATCTCATTCAGTTTAAACTCCCGGTAATAAATTCAATAGATTTTACTTTTATATGCATAAGAAAAATTTTGGATAAGAATATTGTCGGGATATTTTTTATTTTACATAACCAATTTTCAATAATGATATAATTAAGTTTGAATTAAATAATCTATATTTGCAAAATAATTTTCAAGTTGTAAAATACACACTAAGCATCCAAGAACCATAATTTCTGGTGTAATTGAACCACAAATAGATCATTCAAAAATTCAAATGCACTACAACAGATAGAATATTCCAGTTTTTATTCTGGTTTACATTAAATTTTTAAAATGGTAGCTTCTGATTTTTTAATTTGAGTATATCTTTTCAAATTCAGGAAAATAAATAAATGTTGAAATACAGTAGTAAGTACTTTATCAATTTAAATAAACCAACAGTTTCGTAGTCTGAACGTTAACACATAATTTATTTTAAATGTAACCGCATGAAAAAATCAATTATTCTGATTTGCCTGATCCTTTTTATCCTGACCGGATATCAAGATCTTAATTCCAGAACCATCAGTTTAATGAATCATGAAGGATCCATTCAATTAAACGGTTTTAATAAAACGGCTTTTGGCGAAAATGTCTATGTGTTTGACCCAACTATGGATATGAATGCCATTCAAAACGTGCTGGATACTATTTATAACCGCCAATCCGGTAGGAAAAGTGAATTTAATAAAAACCGGTATGCCCTGTTCTTTAAGCCAGGAGCATATAAACTGGATGTAAAAGTGGGTTATTATTCCCAGGTTTACGGGTTGGGATTATCACCTGATGATGTGGTTATAACAGGTGCTGTTCGTTCACGATCCACCAATGCAACAAAAAATGTACTGACTAACTTTTGGCGTTCAGTTGAAAACCTGACTGTTATCCCAACAATCGATTCAGCCAATATATGGGGAGTTTCACAGGCAGCACCGTTAAGAAGGGTACATATCAAAGGAAATTTACAATTGCACGATGGCGGGTATGCCAGTGGTGGATTTATGGCTGATTCTAAAATAGATGGAACGATCTATTCAGGTCAGCAACAACAATGGTTTTCGAGGAATTCGGACATGGGAACATGGAAAGGTGGTTCGTGGAATATGATGTTCGTTGGAGTAACGAATGCACCGGCAGAAAACTGGCCTGAAAAACCGTATACTGTGATAAACGTGACACCCGTGATACGCGAAAAACCTTATCTGGTATTTGAGGGAAATGCGTTCAAAGTGAAAGTCCCCCAATTGAAAAAAAATGCTTTTGGAACCAGCTGGTCTGACAATCAGATAGATGAAAAGACAATTCGATTATCGGAGTTTTATGTAGCTAATCCTAAAACCGATAATTCCGGAACGATTAATAATGCACTAAAAAAAGGTCAAAATATACTTTTTACACCCGGTATCTATCCCATTGATGTTTCGTTGAAGATCACACGTTCCAATACCATTATGATGGGAACAGGACTTACCACCCTTCAATCGACAAACGGAAATCCGGTACTGGAAATATCTGATGTGGATGGAGTAACCGTTTGCAGTATCATGCTGGATGCAGGTAAATCGCCATCGGAAACATTATTCCGGGTTGGAGAGACAAACTCTTCTAAAAACCATGAAAGAAACCCTTCTTTTCTATTCGATGTTTACTTTCGCGTAGGAGGACCGGCGGAGGGATCAACATCCAGTTGTCTGATTATAAACAGTAAAAATGTATTTCTGGATAACATATGGCTATGGCGGGCCGATCATGGAAATGGTGTGGGATGGGATATAAACAAAAGTGCGAATGGGCTGATTGTAAATGGTGATAATGCTACTGTTTACGGATTGTTTAATGAACATTTTCAGGAATATCAGACTATCTGGAATGGCAATCATGGGAAACTATATTTTTATCAGAGCGAAATGCCGTATGATCCTCCAACCCGTGATGCATGGAAACACGATGGAAAATACGGATATGCATCTTATAAAATATCCGAAAATGTTACAAGTCATGAAGCATGGGGTTTAGGAGTATATTGCGTATTCTACCATGCACCTGTGCCGGTAGAAAATGCCATTGAAACACCCCTAGCACTTGAGAAGGACATTCATCACATGATCACATTCTGGTTGAATGGAAATAAAGAAAGTATTATTAAACATATTATCAATTCAAAAGGTGATTCTGTCAGTGTTTTGAATAGAAAAGCCATTCTTGATTAATTATTTGTTGAAGGATTTAAATAAAACTGATCTTAAAAATTAAACATCAAAAAAATTCTTTTTACATTTACTTACTTTTATCCATCCTGTCCTGACTTTCCATAGCATATGTGGATTCACGGCCTGATTGGGATGATACGGGTGTTACCGTGTTATTGATTTTAGCCGGTTCAGCACTTTTTGGTTATCTTGCTAATAAAAAGCCATGGATCATTGGGTTGGCAATAAGCATTTGGATTCCTGTGTGGGCTATAGTTTCCACCCATAATTACGATGGATTCCTGGCTCTCGTACCCGGATTTGCAGGTGCATATGCAGGATTTTACGGTAGAAAGTTATTGAATAAAAATTGAAACAGGATCGATTCATGTTATTTAATTTATCAACGAAGTAATCTATGAAAAAACAAATTATCTTTTTAACTGCTTTTTTTGCTGGAATCTGCAACAGTGTTTTCAGCCAGAATAAGGTAAAGATTTCCCTGGCAGAATGGTCGCTGCACAAATCGATTCAATCGGGTAAAATGACGAATCTTGATTTCCCGCGAATTGCCAGGACTCAGTTCAATATAGGTGCCATTGAGTATGTAAGTGTGCTTTTTGAAACGAATTTATCGGTAGAAGACACTATTTATCTCCAAAAACTGAAAAATGAATGTGATAAATACCATGTTATTTCGAACCTGATTATGGTGGATGGTGAAGGCAATCTGGGTGATACAGACCTTGCGAAACGGGATAAAGCTGTTTCAAATCACTTTAAATGGGTGAAAGCAGCTAAATTTCTGGGTTGTCATTCCATCAGGGTTAATGCTGCAGGTGAAGGAACACCGGAAGAAGTTCAAAAGGCAGCCATTGATGGATTGGGTAAGCTCTGTGATTATGCATCAACGTACCATATCAATATCATAGTTGAAAACCACTGGGGCAATTCATCCAATCCTGAATGGCTTATTCCTTTGATAAAAGCAGTGAACAAAAGTAATTGTGGCTTATTGCCCGATTTTGGTAATTTTGAACTGGCAGACAGGTATCTTGCCGTAGAAAAAATGATGCCTTTTTCGAAAGGAGTCAGTGCAAAGACCTATAATTTTGATGCATCCGGCAATGAAACGAAAATTGATTACCGAAAAATGATGAATATTGTCAAAAAATCGGGCTATAAAAGTTATGTAGGGATCGAATACGAAGGTGAGGGTTTAACGGAAGAAGAAGGTATTAAGGCGACCATTAAATTAATCGAAAAATATACTGAATAAATTGTTTAAGAATAATATTATAAGACAGAACTAATGAGTATTTTAAGTGTTTTAAATTACGAACCGGAGAATTATTGTCTGACATATCCCGGATCATATTTATAATTCAACAACATAGTTATGGATGTTCATTATTTGCCTTCAAACCGGCATATTAAATCGGCAAAGGAATACCTGATCGATATCATTATTATTTTTATAGCAGTCACTCTTGGATTCTTTGGGAATGATTTTCGCGTATCCTATGCTGAAAAATCACAAGCAAAAGTTTATGCCCAATCATTATTTGATGACCTGAAAACAGATAATGAATCTATTCAACGAATCTATGCTGAAAAAAAATGGTTAGAGGCAAAATATGACAGTGCGGAGATTATTCTGGCTACAAAAAATTTATATGAATCGAATGAGTTTATGTATTATGTTGAAAGATACCTGTCAAAAAAGACAGTATTTGCCTCACAGGACATTACATTTCATCAATTACCTTTTACCAGAAATATAACATTTATAAAAAACATAAAACTCACAAAACAAATTGCTTCTTATTACAACTTATGCAATCAGTATGCTGAAATAGAAAACTCGATTACAGACAAAAAAGATTTTAGCGGTATTGAATCAACCCTTTTTAATCCACGCGACCTGTCCAGTCTTGACAATGATAACGCTACTGATTTTTATAAATTGGTATACAGACCTTCATTGAAATTAAAACCCATCCGAAGAAATATTGAATCCTTAAAGGTATTTTACATTAAAATAAATAATGCAAAAGAACAAATGAAAAATACAAAGCGGATTTTAGGAAAAATCAAGCAGAATGGAACGGATTTAATGAAGGACCTTAAAAAAGAATATGATTTAAAATAAAGTGATTATCAGCATGCTGTCCTGTTGAGGTTGATTTCCACAGATTAAGAATAAAGATTTTCACAGATTAAAGAAAGATTGTCAACTGATTAGTCAGATTTACACGGATTATTTAGGGTAAAGATTAGTCGGATTATATACTTCCCGACTTTTTAACTTACACATTGAAGCCCTCAGTCTGATTCAGGTTTAAATCGTCAACCCTAAAAGGCTGACGGTTTTTTTGTTTGCTGAAATGGAATACCTATCTTTGTTTTTAAAAGAGATCAAATGCAGCCTAACAATAAATAATCAACCTATGAAAAAATATATCTTCTGCTTTTGCTGTTTAGGAATGACTGTACTGCAAGGATTGAGTGCCCAACCTGCAGACCTCTCTCCAGTAAATCACGGGATCAACATTAACCCGGATACCCATTTGATACTGACTTTTCCTACCACACCGATCGTTGGAACTCACGGACAAATACGGATCTATGATGCGTCCAACAATGCTTTGGTGGATGTGTTGGATATGAGTATTCCTTCAGGTCCTACAAACGTGGCTAAATCTGTGAAAAATGTTCAGCCATATGCAAAAATACCCTATATATACTCTTCCGGTAATTTTACAAACGCCAATACCAAACCGGGTACTCCTTCCGGAACTGCAGTAAGAAATCCGGATACTTTTCAATTAAACATCATCGGACGGTTTACCGATGCTTTCCACTTTTACCCGGTGATTATTCATGATAAAATGGCTACCATTTATTTACATAACAATCTGTTGAATTACAAAAAAACATATTACGTGCAAATTGATTCAGGAGTTTTTACTCTTGGAAACGGAACTTTTAATGGAATTAAAAACAAAAGCTGGATTTTCTCAACAAAACAAAGCCCGCCATTGTCAACGTCCGAAAAATTAGTTGTTAGTGCAGATGGTATGGGTGATTTTAACACTGTTCAGGGTGCGATCGATTTTATACCGGATAATCATTCCAAAAACATCATGATTTACATCCGAAATGGTGTATACGAAGAGCTTGTCTATTTCAGGAATAAATCAAATGTCACCTTTCTGGGGGAAGACAGAAACAAGGTGGTTATATGTTATGCCAATAATGAAGTGTTTAATCCACATCCATCCAATGTATCCACCAATGAATATCCGGGAACATTCCCTTCACGAAGAGCTGCTTTTACATGCGACAATTCAAGCAATATTCAGCTTTTGAATTTTACGGTTAAAACTACGTTGAAAGGACAGGCAGAAGGATTATTAATCATGGGAAAGAATAATATTGTGAGCCATGTCAATATAGTGGGATCGGGCGATGCCTTGCAGGCAAACGGTCCGGTTTATCTGGATAATTGTACCATCGAAGGTGATGGTGATACGTACCTGGGACGGGGACCTGCTTTTTTTAATAATTGTGAAATTCAATCAAAGGGAGCATTTTTGTGGATCCGCAATACGTCTTCCAATCATGGCGTTGTTCTAAAAAATTGTAAACTTATTTGTACGGGAGATTTACCAACTGTAATTGCCCGGGCACCTGCTAAAAACGGGAAGGGTTATCCTTATTGTGAAGCGGTACTTATTGATTGCAAATTATCAGGCATTCAACCGGTAGGCTGGGGCCCTGTTGATGGGGATGTATCAAATGTTCATTACTGGGAATATAACAGCACAACCAGCGATGGGAAAGCAACAGATACCAGCCAACGTCATGCTGCATCCAGGCAACTGACCCGGAAAAAGGATGCTGAAATCATTTCTCATTACTCTAATCCTGCTTTTGTGCTTGAAGGATGGTCTCCGGTTGTTTATCCTTTAAAAACAGGTAATTGAAAACCAAATTAAAATCAGAAAAAAGAAATTTACGATTAAAATCAATAATTCAGAATTACAAATTAAAATTTCATTAAATCAATCAACCCGAATGGATTCCCGTTATCTAAATTATAATCAACTTCTTAAAACAGAATTCTCCGAACGGGTTCAAAAAATATCCATCAATGCAGGGTTTACCTGTCCAAACCGTGATGGAATCAAAGGAATTGGTGGATGTACTTATTGTAATAATCAGACATTCAGTCCGGAATACTGCAAATCGAGCAAAACAGTCAGTGAACAGGTAGAAGAAGGTATCGGATTTTTTCATCACAAGTACAAAGCACAACTTTATCTGGCTTATTTTCAGTCATACACCAACACCTATGATTCCATAGACAAGTTGAAAGCAATTTACGAAGAAGCCCTCTCCTACCCGAATGTGGTGGGTTTGGTGATTGGTACTCGTCCGGATTGTGTGAGTGAAGAATTACTCGATTATTTTGCTGAATTGGCCCGGAAATACTATATCATGATTGAATATGGCATTGAATCAACCAACGACCAAACCCTGCAGTTCATTAACAGGGGCCATGATTATGCCTGTGCGGTAAATGCCATTCAACAAACCAACCATCGCAACATTCGTGTGGGAGCGCATATTATACTTGGTTTACCGGGTGAAGACCGTGAAACCATACTGACTCATGCAGACAATTTGTCAAAATTACCCATCACTTCATTAAAAATACATCAGTTGCAGCTGGTTCGGGGTACTAAAATGGCTGAACAATATTCAATTCACCCTGAATGGTTTCAAATTTACTCAGCCAACGAATATATCGATCTGGCTATTGATTTCCTGGAACGTTTGAACCCGGATATAGCCATTGAACGCTTTGTATCCCAATCACCGAAAGAATTGCTGATTGCACCCGAATGGGGGTTAAAGAATTTTGAATTTACCGCAAAAATGGAAAAGCAGTTACTTGCCAGGAATGCCTGGCAGGGAAGGCTGTTTAATGGGCAGAGGTGTAGTAGGTAGTAGGTAGTCAGTAGTTGGTTGTCCTTAAAAGGAATGAGGAATGAGAGGTGAGGAATGAGTGGTGAGTTTAGAAGGTTTTAGGTTACTTAAGAGGAAAATAAGTTTAAAGTTAGTAATCAGGAGACAGGATTTCAACAACTTACAATATAAATCCGATTGCAATTAAACACTTTTAGAGTTTAGTTGTTATAGTTATTGATTAACAATTAGAATTTACAACGTTAAAACATTAAACATTATGGCACTACAAGTTGGCGATAAAGCACCTTCCGTATTGGGTACGAATCAGGATGGGAAAGAAATTAAACTGGCAGATTTTACCGGTAAAAAAGTGGTATTGTACTTTTATCCAAAGGATAACACACCGGGTTGCACAGCTGAAGCATGTAGTTTACGGGATGGGTATGATGATTTACAAAAAAAAGGGTACGAGGTAATTGGTGTCAGTACCGATAGTGCATCTTCTCATCAAAAATTTATTACAAAACAAAACCTGCCATTCAACCTGATAGCTGACACAGACAAGAAACTATCGGAAACATTCGGTACCTGGGGTGAAAAATCGATGTATGGGAAACAATACATGGGTATGCTACGTACCACCTTTTTAATTGACGAAACTGGAACCATCACACGTGTTATCTATCCAAAAGAGGTTAATACAAAGGAACATGCATCACAAATATTAAATGCCTGATTTAACCAAAATAAAACATGAAACTATGAAGACTGAAAAAATAATTTATTGGGTCAGCACATCGCTGATTTCATTGATGATGCTATTTGCGGGGTATTCTTATTTTTCAAGTCCCATGGCAAAAACAGGATTTGTACATTTAGGATTTCCTGATTATTTCAGAATAGAATTAGGAGCTGCCAAAATCTTGGGAGTCATTGCATTAATTTTACCATGGACTCCTTCAAAGTTGAAAGAGTTTGCTTACTTTGGATTTACCATCACATTTGTCTCTGCATTTATAGCTCATTTATCAAGTGGAGATGCACTGAAAGTTGCTATGAATCCGGTAGTTGCCTTTGTAATTCTGTTGGTTTCATACATTTATTATAATAAACTAAAAAATGTTGCCACTGGAGAATAATATTGATTCGGAAAAATAATCTCATTGTAATTCCAATAAAAAGAAATGAATATTAAAGAAAGAGTCTTACTTCAGGTATGGCTCTTTATTTGTAAATATATCAACAAGTTGCAAATGATAAAATACCTGATCCGGTTATATATTGTGGCGAACGTTGGCACGGAAATCCATAGAACACTTACTCTTTTGGGCAAAAGAAGATTGATTATCTGAAGGTATAAAAAAAAATACTGATCACAGAATTTAAACTAACGGAAAAAGTGAAATATGAACAGATTTATAAAAAGAAAAAACAGTCAAATTTAAGAGTTTCGATATTTCACGAACCACCAAAAATGACTATCTTTGCGCTTAAATTAGAAGTATATCCAGGACGCAGTTAAAGACCTTACTTAGGGCATCTTTGGTATATTCTGTAACAAAAAAACCATCATGATTCAATTTTTCCGAACAAACGCCCACCATCTCTTTGCTGTACAAACGAAGCAGTTACTTACCGCAGAAGACGTCCGAAAGTTAGAATGGCTCTTTGGTGAAGCAGTATTGCAAATCACTGAGTCAGTCGAAGGAAATTACGTAGGTCCGCGCCGCGAAATGATTACCCCCTGGAGTACAAATGCCGTTGAAATCACTCAAAACATGGGAATTTCCGGCATTATTCGTATTGAAGAATATACAGCTATGCCCCAAACACCTTCTGTAAAAGGCGGTTTAGCGTATGATCCAATGTTACAAAGGATCTATACCGGAGTGGGACAAGATATTTTTACCGTAAATAAACAGCCGGAGCCAATTCTGGAAATTGACGATATAGCAGCCTACAGTTTGAAAGAAGGGTTGGCACTGAGTCCTGATGAAATTGATTACCTGAATGGTATCAGTCATAAAATCGGACGTAAACTGACCGACAGTGAAGTGTTCGGCTTTTCTCAGGTAAACTCCGAACATTGCCGTCATAAGATATTTAACGGTCAATTTGTGATTGATGGCGAAGAGAAGGAATTGTCGTTATTTAAAATGATCCGTAAAACATCGGAAGAAAATCCAAACCGCATTGTATCTGCCTATACGGATAATGTAGCCTTCAATGCAGGACCTAATATTGAACAGTTTGCCCCTGCCAGTGGAGATAAACCAGATTATTTCACGACGAAAGAAATTGAGTCGGTCATTTCACTTAAAGCAGAAACACATAATTTTCCAACTACTGTCGAGCCATTCAATGGAGCAGCTACCGGAACCGGTGGTGAAATACGTGACAGACTCGGTGGAGGAAAAGCCAGTTTGCCAATTGCAGGAACTGCCGTTTACATGACCAGTTACCCACGCCCTGATTTAAACGGGTCGGCTAATGGAACAGAGCGTCCATGGGAAAAGGCAACCACACCCCGCAAATGGTTATACCAGACACCTGAACAAATATTGATCAAGGCATCAAACGGAGCATCCGATTTTGGAAATAAATTCGGTCAACCATTGATTTGCGGTTCATTACTGACATTCGAGCACGAAGAAAATGGAAAGAAATATGGTTATGACAAAGTAATCATGTTAGCTGGTGGTGTTGGATTCGGCACCCGTCGCGATGCCTTGAAAGGGATACCCGAGACAGGTGAAAAAGTAATTGTCATGGGTGGTGATAATTACCGCATTGGAATGGGCGGAGGGGCAGTTTCTTCTGTTGAAACTGGTCAGTACGACAATGCCATTGAATTAAATGCCGTTCAACGGGCTAACCCTGAGATGCAGAAACGTGTTTCAAATGTTATCCGTACGCTGGCCGAGAGTGATATCAATCCCATAGTATCTATTCACGACCACGGAGCTGGTGGCCACCTGAACTGCCTGTCGGAACTGGTGGAAACAACCGGTGGAAAAATAGACGTATCCAAACTGCCTGTAGGTGATCCTACGTTGAGTGCCAAAGAAATCATTGGCAATGAAAGCCAGGAGAGAATGGGTATGTTGATTAAAGAAAAAGATGTTGAAAAAGTTCGTCTGATTGCTGAACGTGAACGTGCACCCATGTATGTGGTTGGTGAAACGACAGGCGATATGAACTTTGTGTTCGAACAGGAGGATGGTGAAAAACCTATTAATCTGAAACTTGATTACATGATTGGCAAACCTCCACGTACGGTCATAACAGATCAGACCATCGTTGAACATTATGCTCCGGTTGAAATCAGCGAAGCAAAATTGCAGGACTATATTCAAAATGTGCTGCAGGTTGAATCCGTGGCCTGTAAAGACTGGTTGACGAACAAAGTCGACCGTTCAATCACAGGTAAAATAGCCCGTCAGCAATGTGCCGGCGAAATACAATTACCATTGAACGACCTTGGTGTTGTTGCACTTGACTATTATGGAAAAGCCGGAATAGCAACCTCTATCGGACATGCTCCCCTGGCAGCACTGGTAAATCCGGAAGCAGGATCGGTACTGGCAATAGCAGAGGCTCTAACCAACATTGTCTGGGCACCGTTGAAAGATGGTTTGGATAGTGTTTCATTAAGTGCCAACTGGATGTGGCCATGTAAAAATCCGGGTGAAGATGCCCGGTTATATAAAGCAGTAGAAGCATGCAGTGATTTTGCCTGTTCGTTGGGTATCAATATTCCAACCGGAAAGGACAGTTTATCCATGACTCAGAAATACGATGGTGAAAAAGTATTTTCACCCGGAACCGTGATCATTTCAGCAGGTGCTGAAGTGTCGGAAGTTCAAAAAACAGTTGGACCCGTATTAGTCAATGATTTAAAAACAGCTGTATATTATATCGATTTTTCATTTGACTCACTTAAATTAGGTGGTTCTGTATTAGGACAAACACTCAACCAACTGGGTGATGAGGTTCCAACGGTAAAAGATGCTGAATATTTCAAGGCAGCCTTTGATAGTATCCAGGAATTGATATCCAAAGGATTAATTCTGGCCGGTCACGATATTTCTGAAGGTGGCTTGATTACAGCCCTGCTTGAAATGTGTTTTGCAAATGCTTCAGGCGGATTGAACGTCAAATTGGATGATATTGCCGAAAGTTCTGTCGTTAAGATACTTTTTGCAGAAAATCCGGGTGTATTGATCCAGGTGAAAGAAAAGAAAACCGTAGAGAAAATATTAGAAGCAAATGGCGTTGGTTTTGCCCGCATTGCCGTACCCATTAAAGAAAGAAGACTTGAAATTTACAGGAAAAGTGATTCATATTCCTTTTCCATAAACGATTTGCGTGATGTCTGGTTTAAATCATCTTATTTGCTTGATCGCAGGCAAAGTGGTGAGATTTGTGCTAAATCACGCATGAATAATTATAAGAATCAGGCGCTTGATTTTAGTTTCAGCAAATCATTCAACGGTAAACTATCACAATTCAACCTGACCCAGGATCGTAAACCAAGCGGTGTACGTGCTGCCATTATCAGGGATAAAGGTACAAATGGCGATCGTGAAATGGCCTATGCTTTATACCTGGCCGGTTTTGATGTAAAAGATGTACACATGACCGATTTATCAACAGGGCGTGAAACTCTCGAAGATATCAACCTGATCGTGTTTTGCGGTGGATTCTCCAATTCAGATGTATTGGGATCAGCCAAAGGATGGGCCGGAGGTTTCCTGTTTAATGAAAAAGCCAAACTGGCACTGGATAACTATTACAAACGGACAGATACTCTAAGTCTTGGAATATGTAACGGATGCCAGTTAATGATGGAACTTGACCTGATTTATCCGGAACATGATGTAAAAGCCAGAATGCTGCATAATGATTCTCATAAATTTGAATCAGGATTCCTGGGTTTAACTATTCCCGAAAATCATTCTGTAATGTTTGGTTCATTGGCGGGAAGCAAGTTGGGTGTGTGGGTAGCTCACGGTGAAGGAAAATTCTATCTTCCTAAAACGGAGAAAGAATACCATGTCATTGCCAACTATTCTTACCAATCATATCCCGGAAATCCAAACGGTTCTGATTATAGCGTTGCCGGTATTTGTTCGGAAGACGGACGTCATTTAGCCATGATGCCTCACCCCGAGCGTGCTGTTTTCCCTTGGCAATGGGCATATTACCCGGCCGACCGGAAAGCTCAGGATCAGATCACTCCGTGGATGGAAGCATTTGTAAATGCCCGTAAATGGGTTGAAAAAAACACCTGAAAATTGCATAAGAAATCAGAGATGCAATTCTGCTAAACCTGAATGAGGTTCGAACTTTAAAACGATTCAGTTGTTTAAATAATTTAAGATTTACACCTGAAACCGCCAAGTTTGGACAAAATGAAAAAACAATTTTTACTAATTATTTCATTTTTAGTTGTGTTAATCCCCTTGAGGGCGATTACCGAAGATTCACTCAAAACGGTTTATCAGGATGGTCATTTCTGGACCCAATATAAAACAAAAGTCTTAGCATCAGATATCACAGCTTCGAATGTTGCCACCGATTTAATTAAGGATTTTCATACTTCACCGGGGAATCTGTTTAATTGGGCATTAAAAGATTTGGGACTACAGGATAAAAAGAAAAATGACGTTATATTTATATTAAAAACATCAAAAACTGATACTAAAACAGGGATTACCCACGGTGAATTTGATATTATAGTTCCATTGATTACTACTTTCAAAGATGTAAAAGTGGATGCCATCGTTTCGAAGACTAAATATTCCAACGGACAAATGAAGGTAACAGCGAATATCATTTATTCAAGCATGTTATTAAAATATGCGTTAGGAACGGTGACCATAGTTCAACTCAAAAACAACGAACTGCTTTTCATTACCAATGTTAGCATAAAATTCGGCTGGTTTTTTAATATATTTATCACTAAGCGACGTTACAAAAGCATTGTGGAATGGAGGATTAAAAAATTTACGGAGAATTTGAAATATGAATGTGAACAAAGACAAAATGTCATATCAAACAATTGAGTGCACTATCGAATAAATTCAACGTGCTGAGATCAAATTTATATTTCACATGAAAAAATACTGCTTTCTGATTCTTTTTTTTTTAACTTCAACTATAGCATCTCAGGCTTCAACGCTCGATTCTATTTCAACGGTTTACAAAAATGGAGAATTTATTACGTATAGCCAGGTATGGGTGAATGCTTCCGATAGTATCGGCAATATAGTAGCCGGTGATTTTGTCTATCAAATGCATTATAACCTGGACGCACTCTTCGGCTGGGCATTAAAAGGAATGAACCTTCGAAAGGAAAAAAATGAATTGATGGTTTTTTATTTTAAATCGACAAAATATAATAAGGAAACTCATACTATCAGGGGAATCGGTGATGTCATAGTCCCCGGAATTATTACATTCCCCAATATTATAATTGACAGTAAACTTACGGAAAGAAAATATACGAATGGAAAAAGCACCGTCAATATCGATTTGCTTTATTCGGATGGTTTTTTGAAAAAGATGTTTGGCACATTTAATGTGATTCCAACAAAAAATAATGCATCACTTTTCACCCTTGAAACACATATTCGATTTGGATGGTTCTTCAACATTTTCATTACTCAAAGTCGATTTAAAAAAATTATGGAATGGCGGTTAAAAAAGTTTGTTCATAATATTAAAGATGAGGCTGAAAGGCGGGAAAAGAAATCAACAGGCAATAAACATTAACAGATTATCAGTTCGGGATTAAACCGACCTGAAGTCATTCAACCAAATACACGATTCAACACACTATATGGCCGAAACGACATTATTAGAAAAGTTAGAAGGATTACAACATAAGTTCGAAGAAATTTCGACCCTGATTACCGACCCGGCCATGGTGTCGGACATGAAACGCTATGTAAAGCTGAACAAGGAATACCGTGAACTCGAGAGAATCATGGATGCCCAACGGGAATACCGTACGGCACTGTCCCATTTGGCTGAAGCAAAAGAGATCCTTGATTCGGAAAGTGATCCCGAAATGCGTGAAATGGCAAAAGGGGAAGTTGACTCGATTGAACCGAAGATACCGGTGATGGAAGAAAACATTAAGTTGCTGCTGATACCTGCTGATCCCGAAGATAACAAGAATGCCATTGTCGAAATACGTGGTGGTACGGGTGGTGATGAGGCTGCGATATTTGCCGGTGATTTGTTCCGCATGTATACCAAATACTGCGAAACAAAAGGGTGGAAAGTAGAAGTTACTAATACCAGTGAAGGCACCTCAGGGGGTTTTAAGGAAGTTATCTTTACTGTATCGGGTGAGAATGTATACGGTACCCTGAAATATGAATCGGGTGTTCACCGGGTTCAACGTGTCCCACAAACAGAAACACAGGGTCGTGTGCATACTTCAGCATCCACGGTGGCAGTACTTCCCGAAATGGAAGAATTCGACTATGAACTGAAGGAATCGGATGTTCGTGTGGATACATTCTGTTCATCAGGTGCCGGTGGACAATCGGTAAATACGACTTATTCCGCCATCAGGCTGGTGCATATCCCAACAGGAACAACTGTTCAATGCCAGGATGAAAAATCGCAACATAAAAATAAAGCAAAAGCCATGAATGAGCTCCGTTCGCGACTGTATGCAATCGAACATCAAAAGTACCTGGACGAAATAGGGTCGAAACGAAAGACTATGGTTTCTACCGGAGACAGATCGGCTAAAATCCGCACATACAACTATCCTCAGGGACGTATTACCGATCACCGTATCAACTTTACCATTTATAACCTCACGGCCTTTATGAGCGGTGAAATACAGGGTGTGATCGATCAGCTGATTGTAGCTGAAAATGCAGAGAGATTGAAAGAAAGTGAATTGTAAATTGGTTGTCCCGATAGCTATCGGGAGGTTAATTGGTTAATTGGTTGTCCCGATAGCGGAAAGTTAATTGGTTGTATCAATAAATAGTAAATAGTAAATGAAAAAATAGTAAATGAATGAAACCGGTATTTGAAAGACGGATATTCTGGGACGTTGATTACGATAAACTCGATATTGACGAAAAAGCTGATTTTGTAATTGCACGGGTTTTTGAACGTGGCGATATTGAAGATTTTCGTCAATGCAGACGGTATTATGTGGATAAAAAGGTTGAAAATGTAATTTTAGATGTTTCATTTTTACCTATACATCGTATGTATTTAGCAGCAGTAGTTATAAATCATGAAGTATCAGAACTCAAATGTTACAAACAAAGACTATTGAACCCAGAACTTTATCCATATTAAATGAATTAATGCAAATTCCGGAATTAAATCAGTTTAGTCTGGTTGGATGTTCCACAAGCATAAACCTATTTCGTTGATGCGGATGAAAGTGAAGAACCAATACCTATTAAGCCTTTAACGTGGAACGATATTAAGTCAGGTATTTCTGCAAAAGTGAGAGATTTTCTAAAATAACATACTTATTACCCAAACAAGACAATGACCAAACAAGAACTTTTTGAAAATATAAAACGCAAGAAATCTTTTCTTTGCATCGGACTGGATACGGATATCAATAAAATACCCGAACATTTATTCGACGAATCGGAAGATACATTCTTTGAATTTAATAAAGCTATTATTGATGCAACGGCCGATTTGTGCGTTGCCTATAAACCCAACCTGGCATTTTATGAAAGCCTTGGGCTCGAAGGTTGGGAAGTGCTTGAAAGAACGGTGGATTATATCCGCGAAAATTACCCCGACCAGTTTATCATAGCCGACGCAAAACGGGGTGATATCGGAAATACCTCAGCCATGTACGCCCGCACTTTCTTTGGAAATATGGATTTTGACTCGGTAACCGTCGCACCTTATATGGGTGAAGACTCAGTGACCCCATTCCTGACTTATGAAGGCAAATGGGTAACCTTACTGGCGTTGACTTCGAATAAGGGTGCTAATGACTTCCAATTAATGAAAGAAAAGGCTTCGGGTGACCTGTTCTATGAAAAAGTGCTGAAAACTTCTTTAAACTGGGGTACAGACGAAAATATGATGTATGTGATCGGTGCTACTAAGGCAGAAATGCTGACGGACGTGCGTGCTATTGTTCCTGATCATTTTCTGTTGGTTCCCGGTATCGGAGCACAGGGTGGTAACCTGGAAGAAGTTGCTAAATACGGTCTGAACAGCACCTGTGGATTGCTTGTAAATTCTTCACGCCAGATTATCTATGCATCTTCCGATAAAGACTTTGCACAGGCTGCCCGTGAAGAAGCTCAAAATGTACAAACTGAAATGGAAAATATTCTTACTAACGCCGGATTAATTTAAATTGCCGGAGTTTATAAAATTGAAAAGCTCTTATCTTCGCAGATGAGAGCTTTTTTTATTTTATCATTGCCAGATGAATTAGTTGTATTTAATCATAATGATACCGACAGCTGTAAATCAATAAATTTGTTTCAATCACCTGTATTCACGTGTTACCTCAACCAAAAAACAATTTCAATCAACAGTTCTGATATAACCCAGCGTTTTTAAATCCTCTATACTTTTAGTCAGATAGGTTTTACCATCGCTAATGACATAAAGATCATCACATATATCAATAATATGTTTGTACAGATGGTCGGTAACAATGATTCCTTTTTGCTGCTTTTCTCTTACTATCAGGTTTTTAATTGGTTCAATATGAACAGGCATTACCAGTGTAAAAGGCTCATCCAACATACAAAACCTGGTTTTTGATGCCAGTATGGTATAGATTTCAATGATTCGCTGTTCACCACCTGAAAGATTTTTGAACCTTGAAAGAAAGTATTTTTCAAAATCAGGAAAGAGTGTTCTAAAATCTGAAAAGTCAAGTTCAAAATCTTTAAAGATTTGTTTTATTGTCAGATAGTTGGGAATAAATCCAAACTGTGGCAGGTATCTGATATCTTCCGGGTTGCGGGTATCGCTGATGAATGATATTTTATTCAGCCGGACTGATTTATCAGCTGGAATAAGTTCACCATAAATGATATTCATTAAGCAGGTTTTTCCTGTGCCGTTTCGACCAAGCAGACCGGTTATCTTTCCTGTTTCACTTTTCAGGTAAACATCAGTCAATATTCTTTTTGAATCGAATTCAAGAAGAACGCTGTCAACTTCAAGGGTATCTTTCATCGGATTTTTAAAGTTATGATAAACAAGGCTATATATAGTATAAAATCAAATGAAAGTGTCGATATCCACAACAGCTTTTTGGATACTCCTAAATTTTTATAGTAATAAAATTCATGACGTTTATAACTATTATTCAGGTAGAAAATCATGCCTAATGTCATGATTTTAAACCAAAAAAGCGGAAAGAAAGAGGTTATTCCTATTGTGTAAGGGAAATACAAACAAGTCATGGTTATGGATATGCTTGTAAAAACATATGACTTATAAAAGCTTGCGATTAATCTCAAAGTTCTCATAATTTACCTTAAGTAAATGAATGTTTTATTTTCTGACAACAAGTATCGATAAATTGTGATACAAATATATGATTTTTTTTGTAATTAACTTAATATTCTAATTGTGATTTTCACCCCATTGGTACTTTTCTAATTGAATTCCTGTTCAATCATTCAATTCATGCGTATTTACTGTAAAAAATAAACCGTCAGGAAGATCTGATACAGAATCTACTGACGATTTGTTAGTTATATCTATTTATAAACTTAATATCTACAGATCAATGATGATTTATTTTGTTCCACTCACACCTTCGGTAGTCATTTGAATGCGTTTCAGGGAGCCATCCTTATTGTAATAAAGCCTGTCAATACAGACCGAACGGTGGAAACTGCTACCACCTGCATTGGCTCCCCCGTTGTGGTAAACGAAATACCACTTGTCCTTAAATTCCAGTATTGCCTGATGATTGGTATTCGAGTTCCCGGCAAGTTCATTGAGTATGCCTTTATATTCCCAGGGTCCGGTTACTTTACGGCTCATGGCATACACTATTTTTTCCGGGAATTCGGATGCATATGACAGATAGTACCAGCCGTTTGCTTTATGAATCCAGGGTGCTTCGGTATATCGGGGAAGATTTGGAACTGCCACAATAGGTCCAATGATATCAACCATATTCTCTTTCAGTTTCACATAATAGCACTGGGTATTTCCCCAATACAGATATGCTTGCTTATCATCATCGATGTATACCGTGGGGTCGATATCATCCCAACTTATCTTCGTATATTTTGTAGTCAGATCATTGGTAATAATGGCTGAACCTTTTGCATCTTTAAAAGGCCCTACCGGACTATCCGATACTGCTACCCCGATGGCTTTCCCATGAATAGTTCCGTGTTCTATCGCTACATACCAATAAAACTTACCATTTCGTTCGATCACCTGTGAAGCCCAGGCATCTCCCCTCGCCCATTTAAAATCACTGAAATGCAATGGTATCGGATGTTCGGTCCATGTTTTCATATCTTCCGATGAAAATACACACCAGTCATTCATGACATACCGTTCCTGTTTCGGAGGGCAAACATCATGACCGGTATACTGGTAGAATTTGTTTTTATAAACCATCGCAGCCGGATCGGCCGTGTACTTGTAACGAATGACAGGATTACCTTCGGATATGAATGTTGTGTCGCGGGATACTTCCTGGCTAAACAGGGAACTGACAGATAAAATGGAAAGAAGAAGAACGATTTATTTTCTCATAATGTATTCTTTAGTAAGATTTTAATTCAAACACACAAATTTAATGTAAATATTACACTTATCAAATAGTATGTCATAAATTGCACGATATTAGTTGTTACATTACATAAAAACGCACTATTTTTCAACTGAAGACTTGAAGTCTGCAGTTGAAAAATAATGATAGAATAAAAAATTGAGTTTGTTTTAGAGGTTATTCTCCTGTAATTTTTCCATCGTATTCCACAATTTATCATCCGTTGGAACCGGTGCAGTCAAATGGATTTTTTCTTTGGATACAGGATGGATAAATTCTACCGAACGGGCATGAAGACTAATACCGCCATTCGGATTTGATCGTGGAAAACCATACTTCAGATCGCCCTTAATGGGACAACCCATTTTGGCCAACTGGCAACGAATTTGATGATGCCGGCCTGTTTCAAGCATTACTTCGAGTAAATAATAGGTATCGGAATGACCTATCAACCGGTAGCTCAAGGCTGCTTTCTTGGCATCCGAGCGTTCCTTATCGTAGGCAACTGATTTATTTTGCTTTTCGTTGCGAACCAGGTAGTGTTCAAGTCGTCCTTCGGGCAGTGCAGGTCTTTCCTTTACTATGGCCCAGTATGTTTTCTTTACTTCCTGGGTACGGAACATCTCGTTCAACCGGGTCAATGCCTTACTGGTTTTAGCAAAGAGTACCACCCCACTAACAGGCCTGTCGAGCCTGTGGGTAACCCCTAAAAACACTTCGCCCGGTTTATGATACTTTTCTTTAAGATAGAGCTTAATGGTTTCGGATAAAGGCTGATCACCGGTTTTATCTCCCTGTACAATCTCTGAAGTGCTTTTATTAACGGCAATGATATGGTTGTCTTCGTATAAAACGGTCATTTATTTATTTACAATTTTTTTATTTACAATTTACAATTGAATGATCAACTTACTAATCAACTCTCCCGATAGCTATCGGGACAACTAAACCGCCAGTCCCCTTTGCCGTATAGCTTCATAAATCAACACACCGGCTGCTACCGACACATTTAACGAGCCAATGGCACCTAACATAGGTATACTGACCATTTCGTCACACAGACGCAAATGATCGGGGTTTACTCCTTCGTCTTCAGCTCCCATGACAATACCGATTGGTTCGGTCATACCGGCTTCGGTATAGCTTTTAGTTGCTTTTTCACTTGCTGCTACCAATTTTATACCCGAAGATACAATGAATTTAAGTGCATTCCCCAGGTTTTCTTCCCGGCAAACCGGAATGGTAAGCAATGCTCCTGCCGAAGTTTTTACAGCATCAGCGTTAATGGCTGCGCCCCCTTTGGTTGGTACTACAATGGCATCCACGCCGGCACACTCGCAGGTACGCGCTATGGCACCGAAATTACGGATATCTGTCACCCCATCGAGTATGACGATAAAGGGCATACGACCTTCTTCATAAATCCGGGGAATGATGTCTTCAATGTTCTGGTAGGTTATGGCCGAAATGAAAGCAACCACACCCTGATGGTTCTTGGTAGTTATGCGGTTTAGTTTTTCAATTGGTACATACTGAACCGGAATTTTGAGTCCTGTAAGGGCATTAAACAGTTCACGGGACAATTCACTGGTCATATCCCGGCGCATTAATATTTTGTCAATATCTTTTCCTGCCTGTACTGCTTCAATCACGGCACGAATTCCGAATATCATATCCTTTTCGGGACGTTGTTTATTTTTGTAGTTTATCATTTTTAAGCTAAAATATTATGTTCAATTATAAAGAACTTTTGCAACCATTCGTATGGTTCTAAAAGTCAGATTAGTTCTGATTAATTATTATTCATCAATTTAAGTTTATCGAATATCCAGAAAATCAAGGATAGTGCTACTCCCACAACAGCTGCAAATGCCATACCTTTGAGTTGAACCGTACCAATATTGATAGCGGCGCCACTCACTCCAATTACAAAAGTTACTGCCCCGAGAACCATATTCCGGTTTTTGCTGAAATCAACTTTTTGTTCCACATACATTCTGAATCCCTGCACGGCAATCACCCCGTAGAGTAACATGGTTATTCCTCCCAGTACAGGAGTCGGAATTGTCGAAATGGAAGTGGATATTTTCCCGATAAATGAAAATGCGATGGCCAGAATGGCTGCACCCCGTATCACCCAAACGGAATAGACATGGGTTATGGCCATCACTCCGATATTTTCACCATAGGTTGTATTCGGAGGAGAACCCACAAATCCTGAAATGATATTACTAATTCCATCACCCAACAAAGAACGGTGCAATCCGGGCTTTTTCATTAAATCCTCACCGGTAATCTTTCCGGTAACGATTAAATGGCTGATATGTTCAGCCAATACAACGATACATGCCGGAGCTATGATCATAATGGCATTTATATCGTAAACCGGAGCCTGATAGTGAGGTAATGCAAGCCATGAGGCATTAGCAATAGCAGCAGTATTAACCATTCCCAGAAAAAAAGATAATGTATAACCTGCAACAACTGCAAACAGAATGGGTATTATTTTCATAAAACCCCTGAACATGACAGAACCGGCAATTCCAACAATAAATGTAAACAAGGATACTAACACAGTATTGGGATCCATAACGAAAGGCGGAACTACCTGACCCACGGCAGTAGGCCATGGTGCTAATCCAGCCTGTTGTACAGCAACCGGCGCAAGTTCAAGTCCAATGATCGCTACTACAGCTCCCATCACTGCTGGTGGCATAACCACATCAATCCATCTGATTCCCCATTTCATGACAACAAATGAAATGAGAATAAAAAACAATCCAAAGAATATAAAACCGGATTGAGCATGGGCAAATCCACCGTACTTGGTGGTTATCAGTAAAACAGGGGCAATAAATGCGAAACTAGATCCCAGGTAAGCCGGGATACCCCCTTTGGTAACCAGTGAATAGATAATAGTCCCAATTCCATTCATTAATAAGGCAATGGAAGGATCTACTCCCAATAAAATAGGAACCAGGATAGTGGCTCCAAACATAGCCGTCAAATGTTGCAGGCTAAGGGGAATACTTTGAAGCAAAGGTAACTTTTCGTGAATTCCAATAGTACGTTTTTCCATTAAATATCAGATTAAGAAATTTTGATTGAAAATACATTATATTTTAAATAATGATCTTATTTAGTTCTGTTATTATCAATTCCCGTTCGAAAGAGAATGTCCTGTCTTTTTCATTCAGTAAGTAATATAATTGAAGGGTTTTAATGTAAAATACCTGAGCAGTTGATTCATTTCCTGTAGTAGAATATGAGTTAGCTGTTTCGTGCATTATTTGTGCAAAAGCCTGAAGATACGAAGGAATATAATTTTCTTTTCTTACTCTCTCGACAAATAATTCCACTGGCATCTGATTCAGTTCTTCCAGATTAAGATCAAGCATTTCCTTAAAAGTCTCTTCAGAAAGGCGCAATCCATCATCAGGAAATCCCTTGTCCCGAAAACCTGCCATAGCTGCAATGACCCGGCTAAGTTTTTCAAGATATTTTAATAAATAATCCTCTTTTGGCATAAAATCACATTACATTTTAAAACGTGCAAAGGTACTCCTTTTTTTTTAATTTTGAAGACTTCATTTTGACTGATAGACTTTTGAGAGATATAACTGTTTTGTCCGTATTTTTACAATTAAAATAAAATAATTATGTGAAATTTTGAAGTATCTTTGCCGAAAATCCATTAAACGATGTTGAATTCTCATATTGGCGAAATTGCGGGCTTAGGAGTTGCAGTATGCTGGACTTTTAGCGCACTGTTCTTTGAAAAAGCAGGACATAAAATCAGTTCTTTATCAGTCAATTTTATCCGTTTATTCTTAGCCATTTGCTTTTTAGGTATTACGACATTCTTTACACGCGGCATCTTTTTTCCGACAGATGCTACCGGTTATCAATGGTTTTGGTTAGGCTTATCAGGTTTTGTAGGATTCTTTCTGGGTGACCTGGTGCTTTTTAAATCGTATTCGTTGATTGGTGCCCGTACAGCTGCCCTTATGATGAGTCTGGCACCTATGCTCACGGCAATAATAGGGTGGTTCTTTTTAAAGGAAACGCTTTCAGTGAAAGATATAGCTGCTATTGTACTCAGTGTTGCTGGAATCATGATAGCCATTTCAAGCCGTAAGATGAAACTCAATTATCCGGCAAAAGGAATTTTACTCGCTTTTGGAGGAGCTGTAGGACAAGCTGTCGGTTTAATTCTCAGTAAAAAAGGGATAGGTCACTATGATCCGGTTGCTGCCACCCAAATCCGTGCCTTATTTGGGTTATTAAGTTTTGGAATATTGATCACCATACTTCAGCGGTGGGGTAAATTAAAAACGGATGTATCTCACACCAGTGCACTAAAATCGGTCACAGTAGGTGCCATCTTCGGTCCTTTTTTAGGAGTTGCGTTGGGACTTTTTGCCATTCAACAAACCAACACCGGTATTGCAGCCACTTTAATGGCAATGGTACCCATTTTTATCATTGTACCATCTGCCATCATGTTTAAAGAAAAAATTAAGCCCCAACAGGTTGTCGGGGCTATCATTACCATTATCGGAGCAAGTCTGTTCTTTATTTAATTCAGAATCAAGAATCAAGAATCAAGAATCAAGAGCCAGGAACCAGGACAAAAGAACCAAGACAAAAGACATTCCTCACCTCTCATTCCTCACCTCTCATTCCTCACCTCTCATTCCTCACCTCTCACCTCTCACCTCTCACTCCTATCAAAGCACCCCTTGTGCCATCATGGCTTTTGCCACTTTCATAAAACCGGCAATATTGGCTCCTTTTACATAGTTTACAAATCCATCGGGTTCCAGTCCATATTTTACACATGCTTCATGAATACTGGCCATAATATCCTGCAGGCGTTTATCCACTTCTTCTTTCGGCCAGCTCAGCTTCATGGCATTTTGCGACATTTCAAGACCAGAAACAGATACTCCACCGGCATTGGCTGCCTTTCCGGGTGCATACAGAATTTTATTTTTCAGGAACACTTCTACAGCTTCCATGGTGGAAGGCATATTTGCCCCTTCAGAAACAGCTATACAGCCATTCCTGACCAGCATTTCTGCATCTTCTTTATCAATCTCGTTCTGGGTAGCTGAAGGCAAAGCAATGGTGCATTTTTCAGACCATGGACGTTCTCCTTCTACATACTTACAGTTATATTTTCCGGCATAATCCCTGATACGACCCCGCTGAATATTTTTCAGTTCGAATATATAAGCCAGTTTCTCCGTATCAATCCCATCCGGATCATAAATATAACCACTGCTATCAGACATAGTGATCACCTTACCCCCCAATTCAAGTACTTTTTCAGCTGTATAGGTTGCTACATTTCCGGAACCTGAGATCGACACTACCTGTCCTTTCAAGTCGTAGATGCCTTTACGTTTCAACATATTCATCAAAAAATAGATATTCCCGTATCCGGTTGCTTCCGGACGAATCAGTGAACCGCCAAATTCAAGTCCTTTGCCGGTAAATGTACCTGTATTTTCGTGTGCCAGTTTTCGATACATCCCATACATGTAAGCCACTTCCCTCCCACCAACACCAATATCACCGGCAGGAACATCCGTTTCAGGTCCAATATGACGCCATAGCTCCAGTATGTAAGCCTGACAGAACCGCATAATCTCGTTATCCGATTTTCCTTGCGGACTAAAATCAGAGCCTCCTTTTGCACCTCCCATGGGAAGCGTAGTCAATGCATTTTTAAAAGTCTGTTCGAATGCCAGGAATTTTAAGATCGATGGATAAACCGATTCATGAAAACGGATACCACCCTTATAGGGTCCAATGGCATTGTTGTGCTGCACACGGTAAGCCATGTTTGTTTTCACATTACCGGAATCATCTACCCAGGTTACCCGAAACGAAAAGATACGATCCGGAATGCAAATACGTTCGATAATGTTTAGTTTTTCAAACTCCGGATGCGCATTATACGTATCTTCAATCGACAGCAATACTTCTTCCACGGCTTGATGATACTCAGGTTCATTTGGAAACCGTTTTTTCAAATTGTCAAGAAATTGATCTGTTTTCATACTCGTATTGGTTTAAAGTTTATAAAACTCTTTATGCAACAAAAATACAAATAAATATGAATTAATGGTCTTTTAAGTCAATTAAAATACTTTTATAACAAAATAAATGTTATTTGACTATTTGAAATTATCAAAATGATATTTTTCTGTTTTAATTCAATCACATTGAACGATTTTTGAAAGAACTACCCGATTCAAAATGAATGATTTCAATATCCGATTTTAATAAAAATCAAGATTAACCGGATAAATCTGTTTCAAGTTTAGAAATTAAGTGTATTTTTGTACTCCATTCGAATAAAACGGAAAGTTGGCAGAGTGGTCGAATGCGTTAGTCTCGAAAACTAATGAGCGGGTAACTGCTCCGAGAGTTCGAATCTCTCACTTTCCGCAGAAGGGTTAAGTCAAAAAACGAAACTCAAAAGCCAAA